>OMGQ01000002.1_pt1 | contig 465046 bp, 407 predicted proteins | sample 1646071 | NCBI WGS metagenome assembly OMGQ01 (sample SAMN05578585, study PRJEB25193) | human gut metagenome | biome: Human Microbiome; feature: human-associated habitat; material: feces | host: Homo sapiens | place: USA:Birmingham
TGTTCGCCATTTAAAGAGGTACGTGAGCTGGGTTTAAAACGTCGTGAGACAGTTTGGTCCCTATCTGCCGTGGGCGCTGGAAGATTGACGGGGGCTGCTCCTAGTACGAGAGGACCGGAGTGGACGCACCTCTGGTGTACCGGTTGTCACGCCAGTGGCATCGCCGGGTAGCTATGTGCGGAAGAGATAACCGCTGAAAGCATCTAAGCGGGAAACTTGCCTGAAGATAAGTCTTCCCGGAGGCTAGACCTCCCTGAAGAGTCGTTCGAGACCAGGACGTTGATAGGTCGGGTGTGTAAGCGTTGTGAGACGTTTAGCTAACCGATACTAATTGCTCGTGAGGCTTGATCCTATAACCGTGCTGCTTGAAGTTTGCAAGAAACGATCAAGTAGATGAAGAAAAGGATTGGAGCTCGAAAAGAAAAAAGTGATTGCGAGCCCGAAGAGCTTTGCTTCTTAGCCAAAGAATTCGACGAGCTGACCGAAAGGGTCAGTCAGTCAAAGCCTTTGCCTGGCGGCCATACCGAAGTGGTCCCACTCCTTCCCATTCCGAACAGGACAGTGAAACGCTTCAGGGCCGATGATAGTTGGTTGTATTTCCAGTGAAAGTAGGTCACTGCCAGGCTAAATCATTAAAGCGAACCCCCGTTGGAGTCTCTCCTTCGGGGGTTTCGTTTATGTGCTTGTTTTAAGCGAGAACGATTCATGTCTGAAGAAAACAAACCGGCTCGCCGTCAGTATCGACGCACCACCGAGCGCCGTCAGGAGATTCTGGTTGCCGTTGTGCAACTCTTGTCGGATCCTGACTGCTGTGGGGTAACGACAAAAGACATCGCTCGATTTTTGGGCATTGCCGACGGAGCTCTTTATAGACATTTTTCCGGCAAAGCGGAGATTCTCGAGGAGCTGATCGGTTTTTGCGACGCTTCTTTTGAGCGTATGTTCGATGAAATCAATACCGAATCGAACGTGACAATGGTGATGCGTGCGATGGTTAAGGCAAGAGCTCTGCTTTTGTTTGCGGAAGCCAACAGCGGCCTAACACGGCTTTTGACCGGTGAAGCACTTTGCTTGGAAGGAGCGCAGGTGCGTGAGTCGATGCAGAGGTGTTTGGCCAAAGCGGAAAAAGCCCTGTGCGCCAGTTTAGAACTAGCAGTGGTGCAGCGTGAGGTTGCTGCTGACATAAACCCTGTTGTGCGCGCCCGTCTCATTATGAGCTATGTGCAGGGGCGCTGGGCCCGGTTTGTGGCTTCCGGATTCGAAGAGAAACCGACAGTTGATTGGGATCAGGCACAGGTAATTTTGTTCAGTGATCTGGTTTCGGCTTAAGCTCTTCATAATAGTTGTTAACGGTGCTGTTACATGTGCAACAGCACCTTTTTTTTTCCGTGACAGAAGGATGATCGGCGCATGAATGATTTAAGTGCTTGAATTTGCAGGGTTTCTTTAGAATTGAACCGCCGTTCAGTACGATGAGCTTCTTAAGCTTAACCTAAGAGATTGTTTTTACGGCACTTTTTGTTCATTGCTTCGTTTACAAACGGTTTCTTCACAGTAGATTTCTTTGCACCATGGACAAATATCCATATGTACTATTCCAAGCACATCGATCTCCTTTCGTTTGGTTGAATCAAATACCGAATGTTTGAGGGCTGGGACGAAAAAGTCTCAGCCTTTTTTTATCGTGGGCATTGCGCCCACGGAAGTGGCAGAATCCGACAATCGAAAGACATATTTTTTTCGTTTCGGATGGTTTTGAGTTGGTTGCGAAAACTGCGCAATGTCGCAGTGTTGTTCATGGTGACAATTACCTCGCTGGTCGCCTGGCCTGTTTATGCGGCAAGCGACGTGAGTCGAGCGCACGACCGACCGTTGCGCTTGGCAATTGTCAACACCTACGGACAAATACTTTCAAATATCTATTACGGTGAATCGTTGAAGAAGATTCGAGCAGCGATTGCGCCTCGCCCGCTCGAAATTCGTATCTACGGGCCGGATACGTTTCTGGATGCCGCCAGAAACGATCAGTTCGACATGTCGATAGCTTCCTATGGTTTGACAAGTATCATGTTGCGTCAAACCGGAGGGGCACGCGTCCTTACCGCCGTTAACAAGCGCTTTCCGGATCCTTACGCCGGAAACGGTGCCGCCATCATTGTGCGATCTGACCGGCAGGACATCAACACGATCGAAGATTTGCCAAACAAATCGCTGGCGGTGATGAGCATTACAGCTTTTGCTGGTTGGCAAGTTCCGATGGCTGAATTGACAGCTCTCGGAATTGACGTCAAACGTGCTTTTCGAGACATCAGAGTCACGGGTGAGCCGATGACGCAGATTCTTGATTTGGTACACTCAGGAGAAGCCGATGTCGGTTTCGTCGTTAACTGCTTGCTGGAAGATGCTCATGCGCTTGGCAAGTACAAGGCAGATGACTTCAAAGTCATTGGTGACAGAGGCGCTTTCTCAGGTAGCAGTTGCAAGCATTCCACGCGCCTTTATCCCAATTGGTCGTTTTCTATCAAGCCTCAGATGAGTCCGGACGAATCGAAAGCCGTGGTGATGGCGCTTTTATCGATTCCCGCTTCAGAAGATATTTCGGTGAATTGGACGTTGACTCCTGACGGAACAGGAGCAGACGCTGTTTTTCAACAGTTAAATCTTCCCTATGCCGAGGCCTACGGTCTGAGAGATCTGCTGCTTGAATATTCCGGTGTGGCTTTTGGCGTCCTTGTGGCGGTTCTGGTTCTCATTGTCAACATCGTGGTGTTGACAGTTGCGGTGCGCATCCGAACCAAACAAACGGAAAAGGCGCTTGCTGCAAAAATGCAATCTGATCTGGATGCGCGGTGTGCGGCACTGAAGCTTCGTACCATGGAAAAACTCAGTGCCGTAGGTACGCTTTCGAGCATGGCTGCGCATGAGCTTAAGCAGCCGCTTACGGTGGTCAACAACTATGCAGGCAGTCTCAGGCGTCGACTGATGCGTAGCGAGGTGCCGCGTGACGTATTGATTGAAGCACTGACCGAGATCGAAGAATCTGGCTTAAAGGCTGCCGAAGTAATTGATTTGGTCCGCGGCTATGCCACCAATAAAGAAAGAACATTCGTGCGTACGGATTTGGCGATGACTGCGCGCCATGTCTTGGAGCGCAACCGCAAGTACGGGCATCTGATTCACCCGGACTTCCGATTGGGAACCTATGTGCAGGCCGATACGATTGAGCTCGAGCTGGTACTCACCAATCTTTTGAAGAACGCGGTGGCGGCTGTGGCTGATGTAGAGTTGCCACGTGTGGAATTCAAGGTCTGGCGAGATGAAACCTATGCATACGCGAGCATTGCTGACAACGGCAAACCGCTTACCGACGAGCAATTTGCGCAGATCGGTCAGATCGGACGCACCACGAAGAAAAACGGAATGGGCATGGGCCTTGCGATTGTTAAAAGTTTGCTTGAAGCGCATTCCGGTGCGCTTAGAATAGAGAGACTTGAGCCGTGCGGAATATGCTGCACGGTACGTTTGCCGCTTGATTTGTCTGAGGACGAAGCGCAAAACCAGTAAGAAAGGAAGGATAGTTTTTATGGTGGAGATGTCTTCTCTTCATGAAGAGTCGAATGCGCAGCTTGCACGCACACCGATCGTGCGTCTGATTGATGATGACGACAAAGTCCGTCGCTCCTGGCAGTTTGTTCTCGAAGGCGAAGGCTGGCAGGTGCAGGCCTATGAGAGCGCGGTGCGCTTTCTAAAAGAAGACGATCCGCAGGTTCCGGGATGCATTGTTTGCGATGTGCGCATGCCTGAAATGAGCGGTATTGAGCTGCAAACCGAGATGAAACGCGCCGGCAACAGGATGCCGCTCGTTCTTATTTCGGCTCATGCCGATTTGGTGATGGCGGTTAAAGCCGTCAAAGACGGTGCCTACGATTTTCTTTTAAAGCCCGTGGAGACCGAACACTTGATTCAAACGGTGTCCGAAGCGCTGGAACTCGATCAGACGCGGCGCGAAGAAAACGCTGAAGTGGATCGTGTCCGACGCAGTTGGGACTTGCTAAGTGCACGCGAGAAAGAAGTTGCACGCGGTGTGGCCGATGGCAAGCTCAACAAACAGATTGCCTATGACTTGAATATTTCGGAGAAGACCGTAATTGCGCACCGCAGTTCATTGTGCCGCAAATTGGGCATTCGGTCGGCTGCCGATATTACGCGACTGTTGCTTACTATCGAAAAACTCGAAAAGGAGCAAAGCAAAAAAGAGACCGTTGTGGTCTAAGGCGCTTTTTTCAGACCAAATGAAAACCGGGCGGTTTCCAAGGAAAAATCGCCCGGTTTTGATTTTTGGAAAAAGCCCTGCTTAGGACTTGCCGAAGATTTCGTTTAACTGCTGGGTCACGCGAACGAAGGTCGTGCGCATCGTGAGTTCTTTGAGCTTGCGGGCGCCGACGTAGGTGCAGGCGCTACGCACACCGCCGAGAATGTCTTGGCAGGTCTGATCCACGGGACCGCGATCATTGATGTACACGATCTTGCCTTCGGCGGCGCGGTAGTGGGCCACACCGCCGGAATACTTGTCCATGGCAGCCTTTGAGCTCATGCCGTAGAAGGCACGCATCTTCTTGCCGTCCTTTTCGATCACTTCACCGCCAGATTCGTTGTGGCCGGCAAACATACCGCCAAGCATTACGAAGTCGGCACCGCCGCCGAAGGCTTTGGCGATATCGCCGGGCTGCGTGCAGCCGCCGTCCGAGCAGATGCGACCGCCCAAGCCGTGTGCGGCGTCGGCGCATTCAATCACGGCCGACAACTGCGGATACCCCACGCCGGTCATTTTGCGAGTGGTGCAGACCGAGCCCGGACCGATGCCAACCTTAACGATGTCGGCGCCGGCAAGAATCAGTTCTTCAGTCATGTCGCCGGTGACGACATTACCTGCCATGATCACGACGTCGGGGAAGTTGTCGCGCATCTTCTTCACAAAACTCACGAAGGCTTCGGTATAGCCATTGGCAACGTCAATGCAGACGTAACGCACGGCACCGGGAGCGGCCTTCATTACGGTACAGAACTGTTCGTATTCGGTGTCGCCGATGCCCAGCGAATAGAACGCGTCGGACTTGTGCTCAAGACCGGTGAAGAAGTCGATGTATTCCTGAGCACTGTAGTGCTTGTGCAACGCGGTCATCATGCCGTGACGGCCGAGCGCACGGGCCATTTCAAACGTACCGGTGGTGTCCATATTGGCGGCGATCACGGGGATGGCGTGAAAGCGTTCCGGGGACCAGCGAAACTTGATTTCACGGGTGATGTCCACCTGACTGCGGCTGGTTAGCGTCGAGCGCTTCGGGCGGATCAACACATCCTTAAAGTCAAGTTTGATTTGATTGTCTAAATGCATTGCGGTTTACTCCTCGGAAAGGAACAGACACGAAAAACGCCGGGTTCCTCGTTCGAAACCCAGCGTTGGTTGAGTTTAGCGGTTAATTACGGGAAATGCACGTCAAAAAATTGTTTGTTAAACAAATGCGTCCGTAGGAACCGTATTTTCCAAAGCCATGAGATCTTCGATCGTTTCGCGGCGGCGGATGAGCCAAACGCGGGAGCCGCTCACAAGCACTTCGGCGGCGCGACCGCGCGAGTTGTAGTTGGAGGCCATGGACATACCGTACGCACCGGCACCCGTCATCGCCAGCACGTCACCGGGCTGAGCGGCGAGCTCGATTGAACGCGCCAGGAAGTCGCCTGTCTCGCACACGGGGCCCACAACATCCCATAGGCTGGCTTCGTCGCGCTGCGTGCAATTCACAAGCGGCATTTGAGCCTGATACAACGTCGGGCGCACCATGTCATTCATGGCTGCGTCCACGATCATGAAGTTTTTGGCTTCCGTCGGCTTGAGGTATTCCACGGTGGTAAGCAGGATACCGGCGCGAGCCACCAGAGAGCGTCCCGGCTCAAAGTAAATCGGCAGATCGGCATAACCGCGTTCAGCTGCCTTCCGCGAGACAGCTTTCACAAGTGTTTCGGCCGAGGGAGGTGTTTCATCCGTGTAGCGCACACCCAGGCCGCCGCCGAAATCAAGGTGATCAAGCATGATGCCGTTTTGCGCGAGTGCGTCTACGATGTCAAAAATCTTGTCGGCGGCATGCACGAAAGGCTCAAGTTCGGTGATTTGGCTGCCGATGTGCATATCGATGCCCGAAATTCGAATGCCGGGCAGTGTGGCGGCGCGCTGATAGAGCGCAACCGTTTGGTCGTAGGAGACGCCGAACTTATTGTTTTTGAGACCGGTTGAAATATAGGGGTGGGTCTTGGCATCTACGTCTGGGTTGACGCGAACAGAAACTGGGGCCATGCGTTTTTCTTCCAGTGCGACCTCGTTGATACGGTCCAGTTCCGGGATGCTTTCGACGTTAAAGCAACCGATGTCGGCGCGCAGCGCGGCGCGGATATCTTCTCGGCTTTTGCCTACGCCTGAATAAACGATGTCGTTACCCTTGGCGCCGGCCATGAGTGCGCGTTGCAGTTCACCGCGGCTGACGATATCAAAGCCTGTGCCCGAATCGTGGAAGAATTTCAGAAGCGCCAGATTGCTGTTGGCTTTCATGGCGTAGAACACGCGATGGTTGGTGCCGGCAATGCCGCGCATCCAGTTCTCAAGAGCTGTCTTGAGCGCTTGGTGAGAATAGACGTAGAGCGGCGTTCCGAAACGTTGAGCCAGTTCCCTGAGGTTGAGCTCTTCGCAATACAAGGCACCGTCTCGGCGGGAAAAGCCGGACAGTGCGGAGAAGTCTTTTGACATAAATGGAATTTCCGAGGAGTTTTTTTGTTATGGTTCTGCTTTTAGTTGTCCCAGCGATCCTGCAGGAGGCTGTCGGAGGAAACGCCGCTTGGCTGCTGCTGCGTTTCTTGCGGAGCTTCTTGGCGCCTGCCGTTTTCATCGGTCATGTAAAGCGGACCTTTAAGGCCGCAGGCGGACAAAAGGGCAATGCTTAGAATGGCTAAAACGGTGCGCACCATGGTTTGCGTGCCTCCTTGAAACGAAAAAGCGAATATTTTTTGCGCAAAGAGCAATTATGACTGAAACGGAATTTCTTGAGGCAAGCGAAGCCTTGATGCAGCAGGTCGAAAACGCGATTGACGCTGCTGGACTTGACGTCGAATGCGATCGCTCTGGCAATGTGCTCACCATTGAAGCCGACTCGGGTGAGCAGATTGTGATCAATCGGCACACTCCGACGCAGCAGATGTGGCTTGCCACGCGAAAGGGAGGACTGCACTTTGAAAACGTTGGCGGGCAGTGGCGTAACACGCGCGATGCGACGACGTTTGAAAGTGCGCTCAATGTTGCCTTAAGTTTTGTCTGCGAAGAAGACGTTTCGCTCAGCCTTGGCTAAAGATGACAAAAACCGCGTCAAACACTTATTCGACGCGGTTTTTTGATTCCGGCTTAGAAAATCTGGTCGCGGACCAGTTCTTTTTGCAGGTTTTCTTGCTTGATTCGGCCATCAAGCGGAACGTCTCGAACGGCTTTGTCCACGCTGTCGGCATAGTAATAGGTGCCGTTCAAAAGCACGACGCTTGAGGGCTGACGACGACGATAGGGCGGCTCATCTTTGATGGCTGTCTTCATGTAGTCTATCCAGATCGGAAGCACCAAACCGCCGCCGGTTTCCGTACTGCCCAAAGGACGCATCTGATCGTATCCGACCCAGCCCACGGCCATCGTGTGCGAGGCGTATCCTGCAAACCACGCGTCATGCGCGTTGTTTGATGTACCCGTTTTGCCGCCCATGTCAGGGCGCTTGAGCTCGCGGTAGGCGCGGCGTGCGGTTCCGCCCGGAGCACTGACGACGCCGTTTAGAAGCGTGTGCATCACAAAGGCGTTGCGCTCGTCGATGGCACGAATGGTTTCATTGCCTGCTTTAGGATTGTTGACGCGCATGAGCACCTTGCCATCGACATCCGTGACTTTGTCGATGAGATAGGGTTTGACGCGATAGCCACCGTTGGCAAATACCGAGAAGGCTGCAGCCATTTCCCAAGGCGTGGTTGAGCCCGCGCCCAGCGCGGTGGTGAGCTGAGCTGGCGTGCGCGACGGATCGAAGCCGAACTTTGAGACGTACTCTTGTGCGTAGCGTGCGCCGATGGCTTGCATTACTCGAATGGAAACGAGGTTTTTTGATTTGCGAAGAGCCATGGCAAGCGACATCGGACCATCGAACTTGTTGTCATAGTTGCGAGGCTCCCAGAGTTCGCCTCCCGTCAGACGCGGATCAATAAAGATCGGCGCGTCGTTAATGATGGTGCCAGGATTGAAGCCTTTGTCGAGAGCCGCCGAATAAATGAAGGGCTTAAAGGACGAACCGGGTTGACGCAACGCCTGCGTGACATGATTGAACATGTTGAGGTAGAAGTCGAAGCCTCCCACCAGACTCTTGACGGCGCCTGTGTCGAAGTTCACGCTGATGAAACCTGCCTGCACTTCGGGGATCTGAGATAGTGTCCAGCCCTTCTTAACGCGTGAAACTCGGATGATGCTGCCGGGCTGCAGGCGCTTTTCCTTAGCTACCTTGTTGGTGAGATATTTGCCCGCGAATTTGCGACTGTCGGCGTCCAAGTCCAACGTCTTGAGTTCTTTGCCGTCAAGTACTACGGCTTTGAAAGTCTTGTCCGTGAGTTCAGTGACGACGGCGGGTTCGAGATTGTCCGAGGATTTGGCCTTGTGCAACGCCAGACGAATGGTGTCGTCACGGGTTTGCTCATCGCTGATGTCAATGCGTCCGCTCGGACCGCGATAGCGGTATTTTCGGTCGTAGGCGATCAGGTGCTTGCGTACGGCTTCCCATGCGGCAATCTGATCTTTGTCGCGGATGGTCGTGTAGACGTTGAGGCCACGTGTGTAGGTTTCTTCTCTGAAGATGTCGTAGACCAACATACGCGCCATTTCAGCGGCGTACTCGGCGTGAATCGTCTTTTCGTTTTCCGGCGTTTCCTTTGTGAGATCGACCGAATGCTTAACAGGCATCAGCGGAGCGTTGATTTCGTTTTCGTACGTGATGTCGTCAATGTACTGCAACTGATGCATGCGGCTTAGCACGTAGTTCTTGCGCATTGTCGCGCGCTTGGGATTGACGATGGGGTTGTAGGCCGAAGGTGCCACCGGAAGGCCCGCGATCGTAGCGGCTTCGCCGATGGTGAGTTCATTGAGTTTTTTGCCGAAATACACCTGAGCGGCCGAAGCAAAACCGTAGGCACGCTGACCGAGGTATATCTGGTTGAGATAGACCTCGAGAATCTGATCCTTGGTTAGGTGACGCTCGATTTTGTAGGCCATCGCCACTTCATAGAGCTTGCGTGTGTATGTGCGCTCGGAGCTCAAAAAGAAGTTGCGAGCCACCTGCATGGTGATGGTCGAGCCGCCCTGACCGCGGCGTCCCGTGAGAATGTTGGAAAGCGCGGCACGGGCAATACCCATGAATTCGATGCCCGAGTGCTCGTAAAAGCCGTTGTCTTCGGCGGCAAGCACAGCATTGCGCACAAAGCCCGGAATTTCGTCAAGGCGTACAAAATCGCGGCGCTCTTCGCCGTATTCGCCGATCAGGGTGCCGTCGGCACTCCAGACGCGCAGCGGTACTTTTGGTTTGTATTCCGTCAGCGAGTCGATGGGAGGCAACTGGGAGTACACCACAGAAAAAACGATCATAAAAAGGCTTGCGCCGCTCACGGCAGCGGCCAAGCCGACGCCGGCCAAGCGACCGAGCCACTTGAGCCAGCCGCGGGATTTGGTTTTGGATTTCTGCGTGGTCACGGAACGGGGACGATGGCGTCGCGTCGGACGTCTCGCTTTCTTGAAAAACACGTGTTTAAACTGGACTGATTATAGGGACGGCGTCTTTTCGGAAAACCGCCTCGAAACATTTTGAAAACAAGCGTCTGGCTTTGTTTTCACCTTCTTTCTGAGACAGACAAAGCCGTCGGAAGTCGACCGACGGCTTTGCGAAAGTTCATTGCTCAACGAAGAGGTTACAGCACGCGCTTGAGGAAGGCGCGGGTACGTTCTTCCTTCGGATTGACGAGCACTTCGCTGGGGTGGCCCTGTTCGACGATCACGCCGCCGTCCATGAAGACGACGTGATCGGCCACTTCGCGAGCAAAGCCGATTTCGTGTGTCACCACAACCATTGTCATGCCTTCGTCGGCCAAACTCTTCATGACGGCGAGCACTTCACCCACGAGTTCCGGGTCAAGTGCGGAGGTGGGTTCGTCAAAGAGAATGGCCTTGGGATCCATTGCCAGAGCGCGGGCGATGCCCACGCGCTGCTGCTGACCACCCGACAGACGCACGGGATAGTCCTCGGCTTTGGCTGCCAGTCCAACGCGCGTGAGCGTTTCGATGGCTTTCTTGCGTGCGGTTTCCTTATCTTTGCCGCTTACGACCATTTGGCCGAGCATGACGTTTTCGAGCACCGTCTTGTGCGGCCATAGGTTAAAGCGCTGGAACACCATGCCGAGATGCTCGCGCAATTTATTGATGTTTGTACGACGGCTGGTGACTTCAATGCCGTCCACTGTGATTGTGCCCTTGTCGGGATCTTCCAATGCGTTGATGCAACGCAGCATCGTGGACTTGCCGGAACCCGAGGGCCCCAGAATCACCACCTTTTCGCCGCGGTGCACATCAAGGTCGATGCCCTTGAGAACTTCCAAGTTTCCGAAGTGCTTGTGCAGCCCGCGGATGCTGATCATGACGTCTTTGTCGCTCATTTGTCGTCTCCCTTGCCGAGGCGCTTTTCAAGCATGTGGATAAGCCAGGCTAAGCCGAGCGTTGCCACCCAGTACATCACGGAAATCGTGAGGTAGGGCTCCCAGTAGCGAGCCGAGGCGCCCGCGACGGTGCGCGCGGCGTAGGCGAGTTCGGTAAGACCAATGGCCGATACCAGCGAGGAATCCTTCAAAATGGCAATGGCGTTGTTGCCCAGAGCGGGCAGCATGCGACGGAAAGCCTGCGGCAGGATGATGTGACGCATACACTGCCAATAGGTCATGCCTACGGAACGGGCCGCTTCGCTCTGGCCCTTGTCCAGTGACTGGATACCGGCGCGGAACACTTCGCTCATGTAGGCGCCTGCGTTGAGGGTGATCGCAAAGAAGCCGGCGAGAAATGCTCCGTAGTTGCTGCGGATTTCGCGTGCGAGGCTGCCCGAGATGATCAGACCGTCGACCGGGTGAATGAACACCGGCAACACGGCAAAGTACATCAGAAAGATCTGAACGAACAGCGGGGTACCGCGAAAGAAGCTCACCCAGATGGTGACCGGCCAGCGAACGCCGTAGTAAAGAATGGATTTCCAGGGGTCGTGACGGGCTTCGGCCATGCGGGCCATGCCGAGCAGCATGCCGAGGAAAACGCCGCAGATGACGCAACCGATGGTGAGCTTGAGCGTCATGCCGATACCTTCCGCAAACAGCGGCCAGTATTCGGCTAGAACATCAAAACGAAATCCGCTCATCGTGATTTCCTTGTTGAGGGGGATGGAAGAGGTTGCCCAACACTGTAAAAAAGTATTGCGCTCAAAAAATCGGCGGATATTTTACCCGATGCAGGTTCAGCCTTTTTGAACAATTCGGGCTTTTGGGAGTTAATCCCGATGCAAAACGGGCGCTTTTGTCGAAAAGCGCCCGTTAGGATGCGGATAATGGCCGATCAGTCCGATTTATTCAGGAATCGGAAGCTTGGGCGGCTGGGCCTTATCGCCGAACCACTTGGCGTAGATCTTGGCATATTCGCCGTTGGCGATGATCTTCTTTAAGCCTTCGTTGACCTTGTCGCGCAGTTCGGTGTTGCCCTTGCGGAAGGCGATGCCGAAATACTGGTCTTCAAAGGACGGATCGCGAGCCATGTTGAACTGTTTATCGGGATTCTGCAGGGCGTAGTAAGCAAATACGCCGATGTCGCCCACAGCAGCGTCCACGCCACCTGCGGAGAGCTCTTCGAGCACGAGCGGGGTGTTGTCAAAGCGCTTGATGTTGCTGCTTGCCTTGCCGAAGACCTTGCTGCAGGCAATGTCGCCGGCGGAGTTGGCTACCACGGCCACATTCTTACCTTTGAGGTCAGCCACGGATTTCACTGTCAGATTCTTCTGGGTGAGAATGAGCTGGTGAGCAGCAAAGTAGGGATAGGAAAAGTCAACTGCTTCCTTGCGCTGGGGAGTAATGGTGATGCCGCTGATGATCATGTCGCGGTCTCCGTTGCGCACGGATTCAAAGATCACTCCGAAGAGCGTATTGATGAATTCCACCTTGAAGCCTTGCTCCTTGGCGATGGCTTTCACGAGGTCGATATCAAAGCCCACGAGTTCCCTGTTCGGAGCCTGGAATTCGAAGGGACGATAGGTTGCGCCCGTGCCAACGGTGTAGGTCACGGGATCGGCGGCCGAAACCGGGCCGCAGGTGAGAACGGTTGCCGCACAGGCTGCGGCAGCAAAAATATGCTTCAGTGACATCGGGTTTGACTCCGAGGGATGAGTAACCAATGGAACATGCGTGAGATAAGCACGGCACACGCAAGCGTGTCGCACTTCCGCTCAACGTACAATTTTGGCGCAGAAACGCGCAAAAGAAAAACGGAATCGGTTAGCGATTACTCGAAAGCAAATACGTTCCCATGGTGACGGCGCTTTCAATAACGTGTCCGGCCATGGCAGCTTCGACTTGCGAGCGTGTGAAGTTTTCCGGCAGATCGAGTGTCGTATCCAGAGCGTAGAGCTTGAAATAGTAGCGGTGGCGCCCAATGGGCGGGCGCGGGCCGGACCAGCCGCGAACACCGCTGTCGTTGACGGCGATACGGCAGCCTTGGGGATAGTCACTGACGCCTTCGGCAAAACCCGCGGTCTCGGTCGGAATGTTCACGACAAGCCAATGCAGCCAAATGCGTTTGGGTGCCTCCGGATCTGGAGCGTCCGGATCGTCGGAGAGTAATACCAGTGAGCGAGCATTGGCAGGAACACCCGAAAAAACGAGTTCGGGTGAGAGGTTTTCGCCCTCCTGTGTGTAGCGCATCGGAATTTCGGCTTCGTGCGCAAAAGCGGGGGTCGTGATGGTCAGCATAGATTTTCTCCCAAGAGAAGCTGCTCAATCGTCCGTTTCGTGGGCGGCATTGCAGTCGGCAATGCGGCAGAAATGCGTGAAGTCGTAGAGCGTTTTGTCAGCCAACTGCGAAGCGGCCACGCGCGTGGTACTCATGAAGAGATTGTAGATGCGGCTGTCGAACTCCTTGTCCCACTGAGTCATCAGGGCTTTGATCTCTTTTCGTTTTAAGTTTTCGCCCACACCGCACAGATCCTTTGGAAAGAGCGGATAGCCGCAGATCTCGGCCCATCGGCTCATTTCGTACTCGCGCAGATAGATGAGCGGGCGAATCACGGTGTTGCAGCCGTCGTCGCTGCGCAACACTGGCGGCATGGCTTTGATGCGCCCGCCGTAGAACATGTTGAGAAGCAACGTGGAGACAACGTCGTCCATCTGGTGCCCCAGGGCAATTTTGGTGCAGCCGAGCTCTTTGGCTACACGGTAGAGAATGCCGCGGCGCAGGCGGGCGCAGAGAGAACAGACATTTTTGCCCGAAGGGATGAGTTTTTGTGTGATTGAGTAGGTGTCCTGATTTTCGATGTGGTAGGTCACGCCTTTTTCCTTGAGCCAGGCTTCGAGCAGGTGCGTGGGGCTACCCGGAATATGCTGGTTCACGTGTACGGCGATGATGTCAAAGTGCACCGGGGCGCGAGCCTTGAGTTTCAGGAGTGCGTCGAGCAGCACGTAACTATCCTTACCGCCGCTCATTGCCACAGCAATTTTGTCGCCGTCTTCGATCATGCCGTAGTCTGTGCAGGCCATCGCGCACAGGCGCACGATGCGTTTTTCAAGCTTGCGCATCGACACGGAGGCTTCGATGTGTTTGCCGGGGGCGATTTCGATGAACTTGGCCTTTTCGGCGCGGCTTTTGGCCATGCGTACCGGACGCACGGAAATGTCGGGGGCGTTGTGTTCGGTCATGATGTGGGTTCAGATTCGGTGGCGGAAAGTTTCGACGGCCACGGCTTTGGCGCCGATGCAAGCGTGCAGTTTGGCAGTCTTGACGCGCGCTGCAGAAACGCGTTTGTCGGCGAGGATGCGCTCGAGCAGCCGATCACCGAAAGTTTCTTGCAGTCGGATGTGCCCTTCGGAAATCGTTTCGGTCACGATTTGCGGCAAGACGGAGTAGCTGTACACCTCATCGAGATTGTCGCCGGTGGCCGTGCTGTACTCAAACGGCACCCAAACTTCGATCGTGACGAGTACAGGCTGCGTGCGACCGTGTTCTTCGGCGTGCGCGCCGATTTCCATGTCGACCTGCAAATCCTCAAGAATGATGCGGCGGCAGGTCAGAGACAACGTTTCAAATAAGGAGGACATACGGATGGTTTCGAAAAGGAATCGGCGCGGGCAGGGAAAAGTTGTGGAAGGCTTTACAATGCGCCAATGCGCTGGATTTTAGTTATTTTGATTTGCATCATGGTCTTGATGACCTGCGTGCCCTGGCTTTCGCGGTTCGGACTCGGACGTTTGCCCGGAGACATCAATTTCCGGGTGTTCGGTCGTCGCATCAGCATTCCGCTTGCCAGCACGATGCTGATCTTTCTTCTGTTTTTCCTGATCGGGAAGTTTCTTTAGAAAGCCGGACGTTTGCGATTGGCAATCTCGATGAGGTTGCCGTCAGGGTCGCGCACGTAGATAGATAAAAGGTTTCCTGTTGCGCCCGTACGCTCGACCGGTCCCAATTCCACCGCAATACCGTGCGCCTTGAAGTGTCCGGCCAAGGCCGCCACCGGTACGGTGCTTAAAAAACACAAATCGGCGCTGCCCGGCGCTGGACAAAGCGCGTGCGGCACAATTTCGTTTCCTTTGACGTGCAGATTGATCTTCTGGTCGCCAAAACGGATTGCCTTGCGTTTATCACCGAAGGTGACTTCTTCACAGCCCAGAACGCCGCAGTAAAAATCGAGCGTCCTTTGCAAATCCGAGACGGTTAGAACCAAGTGATCGAGCGAAGCAAGAAAAGGCATTGCGGGAATCCTCATAGGCAAATACGGAGCGCTGACTTCACTGCATCCAGTCGAACCTGCCGCACGGCTTGTGCGACATTTTTGCCTTGCGCACGTCGAGCAGCGGCTCCGGCGTCGGTTTCGACAAATGCTCGTGCGGCCTGTCCCAGCACGTCGAAATTCGCATTTGGCTCAAAAGCTGCGTAAGCCGACAGGAAAGCGTCAAACCGAGCCGGACGGCGCAAGACATCGGCAGCTTCCAGAAAAGCGACGTAGTCGTCGGCTTCGCGAAGCGAGGCAAGTGTGCTGTGTAATCGGCAAAAGACTTCGCACAGAGAGATTGTGTCGGCGTCAACACGAAGTGCCTGCAGACGTTGGCGCAGTTTGACCGGGTCGTCGAATTCAGAAAAAAGAAGCGCCGTGCGCTGAGCGGTATCCAGTTTACGCTGTGCAGCGCGCAACAGTGCCTGACGCACGCGAGCGGTGACGGCAATGTCGGCAAAAATTCGATGCCAGACGCCGCAGTCTTCCAGTACCGCGATCATGCGCACCGGATTGGTTTCGGCAAGTCCTCGGCGCAACTCCTGCCAGGTACGCTCGGGTACCAGAGCGTCAACTTCGCCGGAAGCCACCATTTGCCGGCAAAGTGCAAGTGTCTCGGGTGCAACCGTAAAGTCGGGGAAACGTGCGGCAAAGCGAGCCAGGCGCAAGATACGCACGGGATCTTCGCAGAAGGCTTCCGAAACGTGTCTCAACACACGGGCCTTGAGGTCGGCCTGCCCGCCCCACGGGTCAATGATGTTTCCTTTGTCGTCTTCGGCCATGGCGTTGATCGTGAGATCGCGCCGACGCAGGTCTTCTTCGAGTGTCACATCTGGGGCCGTGTAAAACGTAAAGCCGTGGTAGCCCTTGGCGGTTTTGCGCTCGGTGCGTGCCAAGGCGTATTCCTCGTGCGTGTGCGGATGCAAAAAGACGGGGAAATCGGCACCCACCGGCATGAAGCCGCGCGCGAGCATCGCTTCGGGCGTAGCTCCCGTCACCACCCAGTCAATGTCGCCCGTAGGGGCGTTGACTCCCTGTTCCCGCAAGAGGCGGTCGCGTACGCATCCGCCGACCTTATAGATTTGCATGCTCATTGTGTTGCCTTTGCCGTTTTGGCTTTGCGGTCGGTACGTGGTCTGTGTTCAGCAAGAAACGCTTTGAGTGCAACGCCCGTCGGGGTTTTCCTTTTGGCAATGGCAGAGGGGGCGCCCTCGCCTGTTACTTTGCCGCCCTCGGGGCCCCCTTCCGGACCGAGATCGATCACCCAGTCGGCTTCTGCGATGACGTCAAGATTGTGCTCAATTACGACCACGGTGTTGCCGGCTTCGACGAGCTTGTGCAGCACATTGATGAGCTTTTCGACATCGGCCATGTGCAGGCCCACGGTGGGTTCATCAAGGATATAGAACGTGTGTGCCGTGCGGCGCGTGCGCATTTGACTGTAGGCCTTGGAAAGTTCCGTGACAAGCTTGATGCGCTGCGCTTCACCGCCTGAAAGCGTCGACGAGGGCTGCCCGAGCCGCAGATAGCCGAGACCCACGGCTTGCAACAGTTCCAGTGGCTTTGCGATCTTGGGGCGGTTGGCAAAAAGTTCGAGCGCGTCGTCAACGCTCAGATTCAATACGTCGCCGATGCTCTTTCCCATCCACTTCACCGCAAGCGTTTCTTCGTCAAAACGCATGCCACTGCAGGCTTCGCAAGGCATCTTGACGTTGGGCAAAAAGCTCATTTCGACGCTCACCTGCCCCTGGCCTTCGCACACCGGGCAGCGGCCTTCGGGCGTGTTGAAGGAAAAACGCGTCGGCTGGTAGCCGCGTGCTTGCGCCTCGGGCGTTTGCGCGTACAGGTCGCGAATTTGATTGAAGAACGAAACGTAGGTGGCGGGGCACGAACGAGGCGTTTTGCCGATCGGGGTTTGATCGACCTCCAGCACGCGTCCCAAAGGAGCGTCTTTGTTCCATTCGATCGCCTCGCAGCCTCGCAGCTTGGCAGCCGGAGACTCCAGTTTTGCCTGAAGTGACGAACGCAGTACATCGCGCACAAGGGTGGATTTGCCCGAGCCCGAAACGCCTGTGACGGCCACCAGACGGCCGAGCGGAAAATCAACGGTGATGTGTTTTAGGTTGTGCAGCGAGGCATTGCGCACTGTCAGACGCGGCGTGGTGTCGTCGACCGGATGCTTGGCTTTGCCGGTGTGTTCAAGCGGTTCTCTGAGCATGCGCCCCGTGACGCTCTTTTTGTTGGCGCAGACTTCTTCAAGCGAACCTTCGGCAATGAGCTCGCCGCCGCGGCTGCCGGCGCCTGGTCCGATGTCGACCACGTGATCGGCTCGTCGGATGAGTTCTTCGTCGTGTTCGACCACAATGACTGTGTTGCCTTTGTTTTTCAGTTCCGTGAGCATGTCAACGAGACGCGCATTGTCTCGGGCGTGTAGGCCGATTGTGGGTTCGTCAAGCACGTAGCAGACGCCCTGAAGCGTACTGCCGATTTGAGCGGCCAAACGAATGCGCTGCGCTTCGCCGCCCGAAAGCGACGGTGCGTCGCGATCCAGGCTGAGGTACCCCAAACCTACTTTTTGCAGGAATTCCAAACGAGAGATGATTTCCTTGACGGCATCCTCGCCGATGGCCTTGTCTCGTCCCTTGAGTTTGATTGCCCGCATTGTTTTGAGCGCTTCGTCAACCGACATTGCTGTGGTTTCACCGATCGAGCGGCCCTCAAACTTTACGGCTAACGCAACGGGATTCAGACGCGTGCCGTGACAGGCCGGGCAGACCGCTGCCGAGACCGCTTCATTGTCGTCGGCAAGCGCCTGATCTTCATTGGCGTTGATGCCGACTCGCCCGGTGCCGGTGCATTGCGGACACCACCCCATCTTGTTGTTGTATGAAAAGAGGCGAGGATCGGGTTCGGGAAAACTTATGGCGCAGATGGGACATGCACGCTTTGTTGACAGAATCTCCACAGTGCCTTCTTCGGATTCGGACGGAGCATTGCTGTTGGGCAGTGCCTTTCGGCCGTTTGCGACGCACACTAGGCCGTGACCGTGAAAGAGCGCTTCGGTCAGCGCCTGAAGAATCTTTTCTTCGGTTGCCGGTTCAACCTTAAGTGTGCCGGTCGGCACTTCGATTGTATGTTCCTTGTAGCGCGACAGCAGTGGGAAGGGAGCAGTGGGCTCCCACTTGCCGTCGACGCGGATTTGATGGGCGTTGAGTTTGGTGAGCGCCCACTGAGCGATTTCCTGATAGGTACCTTTTCGGGCCACGACGACGGGGGCCATCAGCGTGATGCGCTGACCGCGGTAGGTTTTCATGATGTGCGCGAGGATTTGCTCCCGTGTTTGTTCGCGCACGAGCGAGCCGCATTTCGGGCAATACTGTGTCCCGAGTTTGACATAGAGCAGACGAAGGAAATGCTGGATTTCCGTGATCGTCGCAACTGTCGACTTGCGGCCGCCGCGGCTTGTACGCTGCTCGATTGCCACCGTAGGAGCAATGCCCGTGATGCTTTCGACGTCGGCCTTAGGCGGAGGTTGTGTGATGGAACGTGCGTAGGCGTTGAGACTTTCCAGATAACGTCGCTGTCCTTCGGAAAAAACGATGCCGAAGGCAAGCGTCGATTTCCCTGAACCGGAGACGCCGGTTACGGCAGTAAGGCGCCGTTTCGGAATCACGACATCAATGTTTTTGAGGTTGTGCTCCCGTGCGCCGAAGATGCCTAAGTCGCCTTGCCGCGCACCGCGCCAGACGTTCTGCAGTGACCGGCCCGGGACTGTGCGGTCGCGAGTGTGCGGCTGGGCGAAAAGGCCGGTCATCGGAACGCTTTCTTCCCCGATCATCTTGTCGTATGCGGCCAGCGCTTGCCCGGTGTAGCTTTGGGAGTTACCACGAAGATCCTCGGGGGTGGCGGCCGCCACGATCTGACCTCCTTCGTCGCCGCCTTCAGGACCGAGGTCAATGACCCAGTCGGCGGCGGAAATCACGTCAAGATTGTGTTCGATCACCAATACGGTTTGGCCGTTGAGTACCAGACGGCGGAAGACTTTGAGCAGCTTGCGGATGTCGTCGAAGTGTAGACCCGTGGTGGGTTCGTCGAATATGTAGAGATGCCGTTTGGAGGCGTAGCCCGATTCGGTTTCGGCCAGGATCTGTGCGAGCTTCAGGCGCTGCGCTTCACCGCCCGAAAGGGTGGAAAGCGGTTGCCCGAGCTTGACGTAATCGAGTCCGACGTCGATAAGACTTTGCAGCGCGCGTTCGATTGAACGCTCGCCGAGGAAATAGTCGCGAGCTTGTCGGACGGTCATTTCGAGCACCTCGGCGATGTTGACTTCACCGCGGCCGAGGTAGTTGAGTTTTACTTCCAGCGTTTCATCTCGGTAGCGGGAACCGTTGCAGTCCGGGCAGCGCAAGAGAACGTCGCTTAAAAATTGCATTTCAACGCGCTCGAAACCTGCGCCCTGACAGGTGGGGCAGCGTCCGGTACCCGAGTTAAAACTGAAGGTGCCCGCGGTGTAGCCGCGCTCATGTGCCTGCTGCGTATTGGCAAAGAGGTGGCGGATGTCGGTAAAGACGCCGCAGTATGAGGCCGGATTGCCGCGGCTCGTCTTGCCGATTTCGGATTGACTCACGTAGACGGCTTCACCGACAGGGCAGGAGCTATGGACAGAATCGAAAACATCCGGCGGGTTGTCCTTGTTGTTTTTGTTTAGAAATTCAACTGCCGCAAGGATGATGTCGTTGGCGAGCGTTGATTTGCCTGAGCCCGAGACGCCGGTGAGCGCCGTGAAAGCGCCGATCGGCAGATTGACCGTGATGTTTTTGAGATTGTGTGCGCGCGCTCCCGTCACGGTCAGGAAACCCGAAAATGCTTCCGGCAGCTTTTTGGGTTCTTCCGGCATGGTCGAGCGTTTGCCTCTGAGGTAAAGCCCGGTGAGCGAGTCGGAAGCTCTGACCGACTCGGGTGTGCCGTCGCAGACGATTTCACCGCCGTTGGTGCCTGCCCCCGGTCCCATGTCGATAATCCGATCGGCGGCGGTCATCACTTGCGGATCGTGCTCGACCACCACCAGCGTGTTGCCGCTGTCCTTCAGTCCGGCCATGATGCTGTTGACGCGATCCATGTCGCGCGGGTGCAGGCCCACGGACGGCTCGTCCAGAACAAAGAGCGTGTCGGTGAGGTTGGTGCCGAGAGCTGTCGTGAGGTTGACGCGTTGCACTTCGCCGCCCGAAAGCGTGCGGCTTTGGCGTCCTAATGTCAAATAGCCTACGCCGACGTCAATGAGGTAGGTCAGCCGAGTGCGAATTTCTTCAGCAACCAGGCGAACCGCTTCATCGCAAGTCTCCTGCAGCAGTACGTCGAAAAAACGCTTGATGTCTTCGATCGGCAGATTCATCAGATCAGGCATGGAAAGCCCGGGCAACGACTCGAAGTTCTCAAGAGCCGTCTTTCCTAAGCCGCGCGGGACGAAGCATTTGTAGATCCCTTTTTTTGGCAGCAAAGCGGCCTCGGACGCCTTGTGAGACCCCAGACGCCATAGAAGGCTTTCGCCGATGAGACGCGCGCCGCGGCACTCCGGGCACAATGCGTAACCGCGGTAGTTGGCCAGCTGAACGCGCACGTGCATCTTGTAGCTTTTCGATTCGAGCATATCGAAATATGCTTTGACGCCGTACCAATGCGTGCGCCAGTTTTTACCGTTGTATTCCTTGTCGCCGTGGATGCCCCAGTTTTTTTGTTCGGCCGTGAGTTTTTGCCAGGGGACGTCAAGCGGCACGCCGCGCTTGGGGGCCCATTTTTCGAGATCTCGTTGACATTCCGATCCCGTCGCGGTGCGCCAGGGTTTGATGGCGCCTTGCGCTAGCGTGAGCGTTTCGTCGGGAATTACCAGCGAGTAGTCAATGCCGATCACACGACCGAAACCGCGGCAGGTGGGACATGCGCCGACGGCCGAGTTAAAGGAAAAGCGCGACGGCGTGGGAGTAGCGTAATGATGCAGGCAAACCGGGCAGGTGAGATCGGTTACCCAGCGACGTTTGCTGTTGGAGCCGTCTTCGGTCTGTGCGTAGACGCACAAAATGCGTTCTTTTCCAAGTTGAAGCGATTTTTCGACGGCTTCGACCGCGCGCGACTTCGTCAGGCGCGAGGCGCGTACGCGATCAGCCGCTACCCACAGGCGCTTGCTTTCGTTTTCAATTGATTCCTCTTCAAGGATATGCGTGAAGCCTTGTGCAGACAAACCGCCGAGCACCACGTCCCGCTCAAGATTTTTGGGAACCAGAACAGCAAAGCATATGCTCAGGCGAGCCTCAGGCTGAGTCTTAGCCCATGCGACGATTTCTTCGGCAATGTCGCCAGCACTGCGCTCTTTGACCGGCTCTCCGCATTGGCCGCAGAACAAAGCGGCATTCCTTGCAAAGATGAGTTTGAGGCAGTCGTTGATCTCTGTCATCGTGCCCACGGTCGAACGCGAGGTCTTGACGCTGTTGGACTGATTGATGGCGATAGACGGAGGTACCCCGTCGATTTTGTCGACTTGCGGACGGTCGCAGCGTTCCAGAAATTGGCGGGCGTAAGCGCTGAACGTTTCGACGTAACGGCGTTGTCCTTCAGCGTAAAGCGTGTCGTAGGCAAGCGAGCTTTTGCCCGATCCCGAAGGACCGGTAATGACAGTCATTGTGCCTGGTTCAATGTCGAGATCCAGGTTTCGCAGATTGTTTTGGCGGGCTCCGCGAATGCGGATGGGACTGATGTCTGTTCTGTCGGCGACGTGAGACATGGCAAATGAATTCAGGTTCTCGAAAATAAAGACAGAAAGTTGGGCGACCAACGCCGTATTTAGCAGGGTGAGGCCCACTGGGGGCAGCGAACTTGCCACAGACGTCTGTCGGGCAATCGTACGCAGGTGAGTTGCCCTCCCCATAGACATCCCGTATCGATGGCGATTGTGTCTTCGCGTATCACCAGCCCCAGTGTCGACCAATGGCCGAAGCAGACGGTTTTGTTGAAACGACGCGGGTAGTCGAACCACGGCATCAGGTCGGGTGTGTCCTTTGGATTCATCTTGGCTTTGAATTCAAGTGAACCATCGGTTCTGACGTAGCGCATTCTGGTAAAGGCGTTGAGGATGGCGCGCATGCGGCCGGCGCCCTTTTTGTCCATATCGGTGTCGTCGCCGTACATTCCCTGCAAATACGCCTTCCAATCCTTGCTTTTGAGTGCATCGGACACTTCTTGGGCGTAAGTGCGAGCTTCGGCGAGTGTCCAAGCGGGTGAGATCCCGGCATGCACGAAAATTGTTTCGGGTGTTTCAAAAAGCAGCGGGCGATGGCGCAGCCACTTGAGCAGTTCTTTGCAGTCCGGTGCCTCAAGAATTTCGCCGATGGTATCGCTGCGGTGCAACTTACCTGCGCCCGCGGCGACGGCTAGCAGATGCAGATCGTGATTGCCGAGTAGGACAGCGCGACAGCGCCCGGTTTCGTCAAGCGCCTTGACGCGGCGCAAGGTTTCGAGCGAGGCAGGGCCTCGGTTGACAATGTCTCCGACAAACACGAAGGAGGCATTAGGATCCAACATATCGAGAAGTTCTTCGAAGCTCTCCAGACAGCCCTGAAGATCTCCGACAGCATAAATCGGCTCGGACATAATCGCAGTATTGGTTAGAATTTCGACTCAGATTCTAACTGCGGCGTTTGATAGTCAGTGCGCGCTCTTGACTCTGTTTTTGCGAGGATGTTCGTACCGGCAAAAAAACGCCTTTTCATTTGGGAAGTGACATGAAACCCGTTCGTAAGGCTGTATTCCCGGTTGCCGGTTTGGGCACCCGCTTCTTGCCCGCCACTAAGGCAATGCCCAAGGAAATGTTGCCGGTAGTCGATAAGCCGCTCATCCAGTATGCCGTGGAAGAAGCTGCTGCTGCCGGCATTACCGACATGATCTTTATCACGGGCCGCTACAAGCGTGCCATTGAAGATCACTTCGACAAGAGCCCTGAATTGGAAGCCGATCTCACGGCCAAGGGCAAGTACGAACTTTTGGATTTGGTGCATTCCGTGACGCCGCGTGGCGTCAATTTCATCTTCATTCGTCAGCCCGAACCGCTCGGTTTGGGACATGCTGTACTCTGCGCCCGACCTGTGGTGGGCGACGAACCTTTCGGCGTGATTCTGGCCGATGACCTGATTTACGCCCAGCAGCCTGCTTTGGGTCAGTTGATTGGCGCTCGCAGCGAAATGGGCGGCGGCAGCGTGCTGGCCGTTCAGAATGTGGCCCCGAAGGAAACCAATAAGTACGGCATAGTCGGTGTGGATGACGAACTCAAGCAGACGAGCTGCGTGCGTACGATGGTGGAAAAGCCTGCTCCCGAAGCGGCTCCCTCGACGCTTGCCGTCATCGGCCGCTATGTGCTTGAGCCGGAAATCTTTACCGCGCTCGAACACGTGGATCGTGGTGTGGGCGGCGAAATCCAGCTCACCGACGCCATCGCTTCTCTGTTGGGCGAAGGCAAGACCTATGCCCACCGCTTTGAAGGTCGTCGTTTTGACTGCGGCAGCAAGCAGGGCTTCCTGACGGCTACGGCGCACTACGCTCGATTGGCCGGCTACGACTTCATCTGAAGCTGAGTTTCCGGACAGACGCGGCTTGCCTGATAAAGAAAGAAATGTCAGGCGCCGCGTACTTTTTTGAGAAGCGCCGTCGTGGATCGTTGGTGTTCGAACTCAACGGTGACGGTGCGACCGCCCCAGGAGGCGACAAGAGATGCTTCTGGCAAATCTTCAATTCGGTAGTCGCCGCCTTTCACATAAATATCTGGGTGTGCCTCTTCAATAACCTTCAACGGCACCTTCTCCTTAAAGATGACGACGAGATCCACTGCTTCCAGCGAGGCGAGCACGGCGGCGCGATCGGCTTCGGTGTTGATGGGGCGATCATCTCCTTTGCCGAGCATTTTGACGGAGGTATCGGAATTGACGGCCACAATCAGACTCTTTCCCAGTTCGCGCGCCTGTGCAAGATAGGTGACGTGACCGCGATGAAGAATGTCGAAAACGCCGTTGGTCATGACGACTGGTTCGGGAAGTTGCGCTCGGCGCTCGGCGAGTTCTTCAAAGGAGACAATTTTGTGTTCAAAAGTAGGGGCGGGCAGTCGAAGAGCCATGACAACACGAAAAAAGATGGTTGAACCTGGAGCAACATCCTACCAAAAGCTCATGATCGGAGTGTTTGACGGAGAAATCGACACTTCAGAAAGCGTGTTGTGCATCCACAGAGCCAAGAAAGTAGAGAAAGACGAAAAATTTTTTTGAGACACACAAACTTTTGATTTTAATAGAGAAAATGACATTTTTATGAAATTTTTGAGAAATTTCTTCAAAAATTTTCGCAAAAAGACTTGCATTTAAAAAAATATCGGTATATAGTTTCGACTCCTTCGGGGGTATAGCTCAGCTGGGAGAGCGCTTGCATGGCATGCAAGAGGTCAGCGGTTCGATCCCGCTTACCTCCACCAAGATTAGGTCCCCATCGTCTAGAGGCCTAGGACACAACCCTTTCACGGTTGGTACAGGGGTTCGAATCCCCTTGGGGACGCCAAATTTAGAAAGCTCGCCTTAATCGGCGGGCTTTTTTGGTATCTGTGGCAGATTTGATGAGAAAAAACCGCCCGGGCGATGCCGGACGGTTTGCGATCGACTTCAAGCGCTAGGCGGGAAGTCGGGAAAGCGGTGCGACTCAATCAATGAGAATGACGCTTGTCGTTTTCCTCCTTGACCGCACGGCGAGCCGTATCAAACACTTTGTTGATGGCTTGCATGGCGTCAGGGTCGTTTTCCGTTGCAATCACGCTGCGGCCACCTGAGACAATCATGTCAAGTTTGACGCTGAATTCGCCGAGACCTTGGTGACCGACTTTCGTAATCGTTGCTTTGCACTCCGAGAGATTGTTGTCAAAACGCTGGAGAGCTTCGAAACGTCTTGCGATGTCGGCTTCAGCCGCCGGGGAACGATCAACGCCGTGGAAAATAACCTGCAGCATAAAAACCTCTCTTTTTGTTGTTCGTAGGGTTCCAGTCAGACCGCAGAAAGTCTTCCTGTACGAAGTAGTTTACTCGGCATGAAGGTTGAAAACGCGCGAGATTGTTCGGATTTGGTGGAAATTTGTATTTTTCGACAGAGCCGGCACGACTCTGTCTATACTATTTAGTTGGGCGGCTTGCTGAGCAAGATCGCCGATTGTTTTCGATAAGGAAAATTGCAATGGCTTTCGACCGTTTCAATGACAAACCTGCACGCCGTGAAAAACGTGACGGCGATCGTTTCAGCGGCAAGGGCGGCCGTTTTGAGGAATTCGGGCGCGGACGCGGCGAAGGTCGCTTCGGTGATCGCGGCAACGATCGTTTCGGCGCCCGCAAACCGTTTGCCGGGCGTCCGTTCAAGGAAGAGCTCGGCGGTCGTTCCGGCCCTCGCGCCAAGGTGGTGGATAAGCGCCGTTTCTCCGATCGAGCCGCGTTTGTGCAGAACGCAACGGTTCGTCTGGATTCGGATGTGGCTCGTTACTTCAAGTCGTCTGAGGACGTCAACGTTGCGTTGCGTATGGTGATTGCGCTCACGAAGACTGTTAAGACCGAAGAAACTCCGGCCAAGGTTGAGGAAGTTCAGTCGCAGGCCATTGAGACTGTTGCTGAGACCGACAACAGCGAAGAATAAGAGCCGGCTCTTTTGATATTGGCAAAGGCGCTTCCCGATGGTGTGGAGGCGCTTTTTTCTGCCGACTGTTGCGTTAAGTTTTCGGGCAAGTTGCTCAGTTAAACTTGCGTTTGCACAAAAGAGGACGGCATGCCGTGCCGACTCGTTGTCGGCATGCCTCAGTGCAAAAGGCAAATCCTCTTTTTCGACGACCACAAGAAGTGACACGAGACATGGACAAGAAGCAGGGCCCCTGGAGCCGCCGCGAGATGATTGAGCGTCTTGAGCGGCAGGATGAGTTTGACGTTGCCGTAATTGGCGCCGGCGCAACCGGGCTCGGTGTGGCGCTTGATGCGGCCAGCCGCGGCATGTCGGTGCTTATTGTGGACGGACAGGATTGGGCCTCGGGGCACGCTTCGCGCTCGAGCAAACACATTGGCAGCGATATTCGCCGCCTGGTTTGTCCTGCCCGATGGGATCGCGTGCGTGAAGAGCTCTACGAGCGACGTTTGCTTTTGCAAAATGCGCCGAGCCTTGTGCGTGCTCAAAACTACGTGATTCCCTGCCGCAGCAAGATCGGCATGACGATGCGAGCTTCCAGTCTGGCGCTCTATAGCCTGTTCTCAAGCGGCGGACGCGGTACACGCCCGGTGTCCATGCAGGGACGCGTCAATGCTCTTGGTATGTTGCCCGGTATTGAACGAAAGGGGCTGGCAGGTGCTGTAACCTTTACCGATGCTGTTTGCGACGATGCCGGTTTGGCGCTTGCTCTTTTAAGTGGGGCGGTGGAGTACGGCGCGGTGGCGCTCAACAGAATGCGCATGATTGACGCCGAAGCCGACGGGCGACGTGTCACTTCGGTTGTGCTACAAGATGCGGAAAACGGCCGCAAGCGCAAGGTGCGTGTCCGCACTGTCTTTAACTGCGCCGGTGTCTGGGCCGATGATGTCCGACGGATGGTGGACGTCACTTGCGGCAATATCGTTAAGGTCGTGCGCCGCTCTTACATTGTGGTTGATAAGACGTTTATGCCCACGGGCAATGCGCTTTATCTGCCGCGCGGCTGCGGCGGACGCGGTCCTCTTACGATTGTTCCGTGGCAGGGGCGTCTTTTGATTGGTGCGACGGCCGTTGATCAGGGGCAGGCACCGATCGATCCGCAACCCACAGAAGATGAGGTTCGCTTGCTGATGGCTAGCGCCAATCGCTTGTTGAGCCGCAAAATTCGTCGCGAGGATGTGCGCGCTCGTTATGCGGGGTTGCAGGCCGAAGTCGGTGTGCGCGGACTCGACGGCGGCCGTGGTTTTGCCGTTGTGCCCGAATTCAACAATATGTTTACGGTGGTCGGCGGCTCCATGACGCTTTATCGAGCTAAGGCCGAAGCGGCGATTGATGCGGCTATTGCACGGCATCTGTTGCCCAAGTACGGCTGCATGACGCGTTCGATGCGTTTGGGCGGCAATTCTCAGATGGCTATGGAAGAACTGCAGAAAAGGCTGCTGGCGGGCGAAGCTCCTGCCGCGGAGGCGATCATGCAGCTCAACGGCTTTGTCAGCCGTCATTTTGCGGAAACCGGTGCACGTTGTGCCGATGATATTCTCTGGCGACGGCTCCGCTTGGGTGAGCTTGACGCGACTCGCGCCGAAATGCTCAAGCCGGTGGTCTCCGAACAGCTTGCCGCGCTCAAGGCGCAGGAATAGTTAATTGAGGATATTGCGCGACAAGCGCCTGATTTTTCTGAAAAAACAGGTCTTGGAACGGTTGACAGCCTGAGTTTACTCTGTCATAATCTCGATCCCTTCCTTCGCAGGGAAGGAACGCGCGTGCGCGCAACACCGTACGGCTTCGTTCGGTGGCGCAGTGCGCGTGATGTGTAATTACAAAAAGGTTTTGCCAACCGGGTAACCGGGCGCAAAACGGCGAGGAAAAACTACATGTACGCAATTATCAAGACCGGCGGCAAGCAGTACCGCGTTGCCGAAGGTGATTTTCTCAAGGTCGAAACCCTCAACGCCGACGTTGAAGGCGAAGTGGTTTTCAACGAAGTGCTCGCTGTGAGCACTGAAGAAGGCCTTAAGGTCGGTACCCCCGTCGTGGAAGGTGCTGCCGTGACCGCTGTCGTGACCCATCACGGCCGCGCCGACAAGGTCCGCATTTTCAAGTTCCGCCGCCGCAAGCACTCCATGAAGAGCGCCGGCCACCGTCAGAACTACACGGAAGTCAAGATCGTCAAGATCCAGGCTTAATTTAAGTAACGATTTTTTGAAGAGAACATAGAAAATGGCACACAAGAAAGGCGGCGGTTCCACCCGCAACGGTCGTGACTCTCAGGCAAAGCGCCTCGGCGTCAAGGTTTTCGGTAACGCCATGATCAACGCTGGCGGCATCATCGTTCGTCAGCGCGGCACCAAGTTCCACGCCGGTGACAACGTCGGCATCGGCCGCGACCACACGCTCTACGCTCTGGTCGACGGTGTGGTGACCTTCGAAGTGAAGGGCCCGAAGAACAACCAGTTCGTGAAGGTTGTTCCGGTTGCCGGCTAATTAAGGCGTCGGGTGCCGTGAAAGCGGCGCCTCGCTCCAGTGAAAAAGCCCTGACGGGACGTTGTTCTCGCGGGGCTTTTTTCGTTATGCTGTTCAAAGCGGCCTTCGAATGGCTGCGATTGACTTAATTTTTTACGGACGGTATTCAAGTGAAATTCGTTGACGAAGCCCGCATTGAGGTTCAAGGCGGCAAAGGCGGCAATGGCGTTGCGAGCTTTCGCCGCGAAAAATTCATTCCCAAGGGCGGTCCAGACGGCGGCGACGGCGGCCGCGGCGGCAGTGTGTGGGCGGTAGCAGACCGCAACATCAACACGCTCGTGGACTATCGCTATACGCGCAAATTCTTCGCGCCTAACGGCGAGAATGGCCGCGGTGCCGATTGCTTCGGCGCGGGTGGCGAAGACATCGTGCTACGCATGCCTGTAGGTACGCTCATTGTGGACGAAACCACCGGCGAAACGGTGGCTGACCTGACTCACCACGGCGACAAACAGCTTTTGGCTGCCGGCGGCAAGGGCGGTTTGGGTAACCTGCACTTTAAGACAAGCGTCAATCGTGCTCCGCGCCAATGCACGCCGGGCGAGCCGGGGCAGTACCGCGCAGTACGCCTTGAGCTCAAGGTGCTTGCCGACGTCGGCCTGCTCGGTATGCCCAACGCAGGAAAGTCGACTTTCATTACGGCCGTGAGCAACGCACGTCCCAAGATTGCCGACTATCCCTTCACGACGCTGCATCCGCATCTGGGCGTAGTGCGTGTCGGTCCCGAACAGAGCTTTGTTGTAGCTGATATTCCGGGGCTGATTGAAGGTGCAAGCGAAGGCGCCGGTCTTGGTCACTTGTTCCTGCGTCACTTGTCGCGTACGAGCCTGTTGTTGCACATCATTGACTGCGCTCCGTTGGATCCGGACACTGATTCAGTGGCCGAAGCCCGAGCACTGGTGGCTGAACTTGCCAAGTACGACGACGAGCTCGCCAAAAAGACGCGCTGGGTGGTACTCAACAAGATTGATCTGGTGCCCGAAGATGAGCGCGAAGAACTGATCGCACGTTTTAGGGCCGAGCTTGGAGGCGATCGCCCGCTCTTTGTGATGAGTGCGGCCACGCGTGAAGGCTGTGAGACGCTCATCAAAGCGATTGCGCAGGAACTGGATACCAAGCGGCGCGAAGCGCAGCAGATCGAAGAGCAACGCGACGACGTGCGTTTCGCTGAAACACACGAAGTAGAACTGTAAGCTGACAGTTATCTTGATCGTTGGTCAAGGGAGTGGAAGGCATGGAACAAAGTGCGCTTAAAAATGCCCGTCGCGTTGTCGTGAAAGTCGGAAGTGCTCTTTTGACCAACGACGGTCGCGGATTGGATCGACAGATGATCGAAAACCTGGCTTCTCAGATCTGCTCGCTGGTACACGACGGCAAAGAAGTGGTTTTCGTGAGTTCCGGCGCGATTGCCGAAGGCGTATTGCGGTTGGGGTGGAGTAAGCGCCCTGAGCGTATTTGCGAGTTGCAGGCCGCCGCTGCCGTTGGCCAGATGGGCTTGGTGCAGGCCTACGAAACGGCGTTTTCGTCGCACGGCGTTAAAACGGCGCAGATTCTTCTCACCCACGCCGATCTCTCCAACCGTGAACGTTATCTGAATGCCCGCGAAGCGCTCCTCGAATTGCTCCGGTTGGGCGTGGTGCCGATTATCAACGAAAACGACACGGTGGTGACCGACGAAATCAAGGTTGGCGACAACGACACCTTGGGTGCCTTGGTGACCAATCTCATCGAAGCCGACGTGCTGGTGATTCTTACCGATCAGCGCGGTCTCTATACGGCTGATCCCCGCAAGGATCCGACTGCTAAGTTCGTTTCCGAAGCTAGCGCGGGTGATCCTGCTCTGGAAAAGATGGCCGGAGGGGCCGCAAGCACTCTTTCCAAGGGCGGTATGATCACCAAGATCTTGGCGGCCAAACGGGCGGCACGCAGCGGTTCGAGCACGGTCATTGCCTACGGACGGGAAGAGAACGTTTTGCCGCGTTTGGCACAGGGCGAAGCGATCGGCACGCAGCTTACCGCCGTGCAGGCGCCTTGGCACGCACGCGCCAACTGGTTGGCCGACCAACTGCGGGCTCAGGGGCTAGTGGTGCTTGACGCCGGGGCGGCTCAAGCTCTTTCGGAAAAGAAGACAAGCCTGCTTCCGGTGGGAATCAAGGCTGTTCAGGGCGACTTCGTTCGCGGTGATGTGGTGGGCTGCCTTGCGCCTGACGGTACGGAAATCGCTCGTGGTCTTGTCAACTACGACTCAGCGCAATTGCGATTGATTGCTGGGCGGCACTGCGACGACTTCGCGGCGATTTTGGGCTTTTCCGGACCGGAGGAAGCCGTGCATCGTGACAATATGGTGATGCTTGTCAGCAAAGAAAACAAGCAGCGGTGAAGGTCAGACTGAACCTTTGTAGCCGTTTTGGCGCCAGGCTTCAAATACTGTCACTGCAACGGCATTGCTGAGGTTTAGGGAACGATTCTCGGGCATCATCGGCAGACGGATGCGCTGAGAAGCTGGAAACGACTCTCGAATGGAGTCGGGCAGGCCGTGACCTTCGCTACCGAAAATGAGCCAGTCGCCTGGCTGGAACTTCATCGTTGAGAAAATGCTTGAGCCCTTGGTCGTCATCGCAAACATACGTGAGGTCGAGGGCCTTTCCGTTTCCAGAAACGCTTCCCAGGACGGGTAGGTTTTCATGGTCGTGAATTCGTGATAGTCAAGCCCAGCACGGATGAGATGTTTGTCGTCAACACTGAAGCCCAGCGGTTCAATCAAATGAAGCGTACAGCCCGTGTTGGCACACAAGCGAATAGCGTTGCCGGTATTGGGCGGAATTTCTGGATAAACGAGAACGACGTGAAACATGGTGTGAGCGTCGGTTGGTGGGCAAAAAAAGCGTTAGAGGATATCTTTGTCGGCGGCAAGTTCCGAGCGTAACTTGGCAATCGCCTTCTTTTCGATTTGGCGTACACGTTCGGCCGAGACGCCGAGTTTAGAGGCAAGTTCCTGTAGCGTCATCGGATCGGGATTGCCATCGTTGTCCGTGCGAAGCCAGCGCGCCTGCACAACGAGTCGACTGCGTTCGTCGAGTGCATCAAGTGCATTGCGAAGGATTTCGCCGGTGAGGCGATTGCGGTCGCGCTCTTCAAGTGCCGCTTCCGGTTCGTCTTCTTCGCGTGATAGCCAATCAATGGGGGCAAACGCATTGTCGTCTTCAGCGTCTGTCGATCCTGGACTTTCAAGAGGCGTGTCGCCGCCCGACAGACGCGCTTCCATTTCGCGCACTTCTTCGGGCTTAACGTCAAGTGTTTCGGCAATGCGCTCCGTTTCGGAAGTGGACAGAGACTTTTCGTCGGCCTTCATCTGGCGCAAATTAAAGAAAAGCTTGCGTTGATTCTTGGTTGTCGCAAGTTTCACCATACGCCAATTGCGCACGATGTATTCCTGAATTTCAGATCGAATCCAGTGGACGGAAAAAGTCATCAGACGCACGCCGCGATCGGGATCGAAGTGTTTGATCGCTTTCATGAGTCCGATATTGCCTTCCTGTATCAGGTCGGCGTGCGGTAGACCGTAACCGAGAAAACCACGGGCAATCGAGACAACCAAACGCAGATGAGAAAGTATGAGCTGCTGCGCGGCCATCAAGTCGCCCTCATCGCGCAGACGCACGGCTAAAGCGTGCTCTTCTTCGGCAGAGAGAATCGGAGCGGCGTTGGCATAACGAATGTACGCATCCAGGTCGCCCAGACGCGGAATGACCGCGGGCAGATACTGTTTCTTCTCGTAGGGGACGACTTCGCCTTTGACGGGGGCGGGACGAACAACAAGAGAACCGCCTTGTGTGCCCTGATATGGCACCAGTTGTTTGCTGCCGCTTTCGTCGGAGACGATGATTTGCCCTGCGTTTTTTCCGCGCGCAACAAGCGCTCCGCCGGCCGATTTACGGCAGACAGAGTCCGGTTCCGAAACAAGCGCCGTCGTGTCGGACGACTCGTTTTCGGTTGGAATCGAAATAGCAGGGGTGTCAGTCACGGAACTAAAGAAGCCTTTCAATTGAACAGCAGGATGCTACTGCGAAAAGACGTAACCGAGTGCAGTCAAGTTTGTCGGATTTTGACAGAAAAAGTCAGGGTTGGTGACGCAGCACGCGGGTGATGGCATCTTTGGCAGCAAAGGAGCCGACGACGTAGCCTAAAAGTGCGGCCGAGGCGACGTAGAGCAGGCACCAGTCAATTGCGGGCATGCGCAGTATTACTGTAACACCGTAGAGTCCGGCGAAATCGGCAATGGGTTTGGCAAGCAGGCTAACGCCGGTGGCAGTTACGCCGAGAGACAGAACGGCCGCCAGCATCAGCGTAAGGAAACCGCGCCATGAGTACGGACGGCGAATAAAGCTGGAAGTTGCGCCGAATAGGTGCAATGCACGGATTTCGTCTCGTTGCGCGTTGGTTGTGAGGCGCACGGATGCAAAGATCACGAGCAGCACCAACAGGAAAACCACGGTGCCGAGAATGCCGAGCACAACGGATAAAGCCGTGTAGAGCGCGTTGAGGTAACGCTGCCAGGAGTCGTCATAGGCAACGAGATCAACGTTTTTGATTTTGCGGAACTCGTCGGCTGCGGCGGCGAGTTCCTCGGACGAGACGTTGCTTGCGACTGTGGCAATGATGATGTCGGGAAGCGGATTATTCTTGGCCTTTTCTTTGGTGCGTTGATCCTCGGTTTTTAGACCCAGCGACTGATTAACCATGGCAAGTGCGTCTTCTTTGGGCATGATGCGTACGTCGGAGATAACGCTGTTTGCTGAAATGGCTTCAGCCAATTCCTTGACGGACTGTTCGCCTGCGCTTCGATCGGCAAAGATGGTGACTTCAGCTTGCGTCGGGACATTGAAGACTTGAGACGAAAGAGACCAGGCGAGTGTGGCGAGGAAAAACGGAATGGTGAGTGCCAGACCGGCCAAGGAGAGAGCCATCAAAAAGAGGCCTTTGAATTCCACAATGGCGCGAACGGTTTGACGGGCGGCCCAACGTGTGCTTGTAAACATGCTCATCGCAGGCCTCCCTGCAGCATGATGGGACGGCAAACGACGTTGGAGGGATTGAGTTGCAGATGTGAAGCCACGATCACGGAGACGTTGGATAGCGACACTTCGCCTAACAGATCCATCAGGTGTTGTGCGTTGTCCGCATCGAGATGCGCGCACGGCTCATCGGCCAGGACGAGTAGCGGGTCGTTGACGATGGCGCGGGCCACACTTGCGATCTGCTTTTGCCCGGCGGAAAGATCATGCGGTCTGGATTGGGCCAGATCGGCGATGCCGCATTTGTCCAACGCATTCATGGCGGCCATGCGGGCTTTTCCGTAGGATTCTTCGGCCGCAAGCGACGGCAGCATCACGTTTTCCAGTATGGTGCGGTTGTCGAGCAACAGACACTCCTGCATCATGATACCCATGGAACGGCGAACGATGGCCATTTCGCGTTCGTCGAAGTTGTTGAGACAGTCGCCGGCCACACGCACTTCGCCGAACGTGGGGCGAAGGATGCCTGCGATCATCGCGAGCGCCAACGATTTGCCCGAGCCTGTGGGACCGTGCAGACAAACGAACTCTCCGCGCGTCACGTTGAACGTGATGCCGGCCGAGAGGCGTTCTCCGTTGATTTCAATGCCGGCATTGATGAGCTCGACAAGTGGAATGTTGACGCCGTTGGAGACCATTGGATTGCGAAAGCCTGTCGTTTAAGATGCGTTGTTTTGCAGCGTGAATTCCATGCCGACGCGTGCCCAGACGAGCGATTCTTGCTCAAGCAGATAGCCCGTTAACGGGTGACGAGAAAGCCACTGCGGATCGACCCAGAGGCGGAACGCAGTTTTACGGGTGTGCGCGACGCGTTCCAACTTGATTTCCGGCAGGCGCAGCGTGCGGCGGGCATGTGCAAAGATCACAGCCAAACGCAGTGAGAGCAACATATTGACGAAGACGGGATCCTGTAATGCGCCTTCAACTTTCTTGAGGTTGCCTCGCTGACCGAGTACGAGCGTACTCATTTGCGTTTGATCGTAACGGGAGAACCCGGGCAGATCGGAATTCATCAGAATGTACTGACTGTGCTTATGGTAACCGCTCGGACTGATCACGCGACCGGTTTCGTGCAGCATGGAAGCCCACTGCAGCAGTTTGCGGCAGTCGTGTGTCTGCTGATCATCGGGACTGAGCGCCACGAAAAACTTGTCGGCAAGGGCCGCCACGCGGGCTGCTTGCTGCTTGTCGATGCTCGAGCGCTTGATAAGGGCCGTCACGGTGCTGTCGCGCGTGTCGCGCTGCTCTTGGCGTCCCAGCATGTCGTAGAGAAGACCGACGCGAAGCGCCCCGGAGGCCGGGCGCATTTCTTTGATCTTGAACGTATCGAACACGGCTGAGAGGACGGCAAGGCCGCCGGCGATCACCTCACGGCGATCTTCCTTGAGGCCCGGGAAGTTGATCTTGCGGATGTCGCCCGCTTCAACAAGCTCTTTGCGCATGACCTTCAAGAGCGCCGGTGTGACAACTCCGTTGGTTAGGCCCGAGGCGAGGCCGATGTCAGCAACGGCGCCGATGGTGCCGGCGCTGCCATATGCGGCGTCCCAGTTGCGGAAGGAGAATTCCTGATGAGCTTCTTCAAACTCGGCTTGTGCCGAGAGTTGAGCCTGCTTGAGGGCATTGGCAGTGATTTTGCCGTCCGGAAAAAAGGCGCGAGAAGTGTTTACGCATCCCACATGAAACGATTCGCACTCTTTGGCGATAAAACCGCAACCGATGATCAGTTCCGTCGAAGCTCCGCCGATGTCCACCACCAGACGCTTTTCGCTGGATGGAGGAAGCGTATGAGCGCATCCCGAGAAGACAAGACGGGCTTCTTCACGGCCGGCAATGATTTCAATGGGGTGCCCGAGCGCTTCTTCGGCACGAGGCAGGAAGTCAGCGGAATTCGTTGCCACGCGCAGCGCTTGCGTACCGACGGCGCGGATGTTTTGCGGATCAATTCCGTCGAGTTTTTCTCGGAAGCGGCGCAGAGCAGCTAAAGCGCGCTCCTGAATTTCCGGCGTAAAGGCACCGTTTTCGTCAATGCCGCCGGCCAGACGAACGGTTTCCTTCCAATAGCTTTCAGTTGTGATTCGGTAGTCCTCAACCCGGCCGATTTCCACACGGAAGCTGTTGCTTCCCAGATCAACTGCGCCGAGCAAGATCGGCTGCTTGTCCTGTGCTTCACCCTTCATCTTGTCTTCTCTCAAGTGTCGTTTGCTATGGGCTGGAATTGGATTAATTGTCCTCGAGCTCTTCGCCGACAAGGGCGCTTGCAAAGCGTTTGGCGTCAAAGGGCTGCAAATCGTCGATCGTTTCGCCTACGCCGACGAAGTAAATCGGCAATGGGGTCTCGCGCTCGGCAGTGATGGCCACCAGTACGCCGCCTTTGGCGGTACCGTCAAGTTTGGTGACGATAAGGCCGGTGAGACCGGCGTATTGATCGAAGGCTTTGACTTGCGCCAGTGCGTTCTGGCCGTTGGTACCGTCCACCACCAGAAGCACTTCGTGCGGAGCACCTTCCATAGCTTTGCCTTGCGAGCGGCGAATACGAGCCAGTTCTTCCATGAGGTTGGTTTGCGTGGGCAGGCGTCCGGCCGTATCTGCGATGACGACGTCGGTGTTGCGGGCGCGCCCGGCCGAAACGGCGTCGAAAACAACGGCAGCGGGATCTCCGCCGCTTTGCGTGATCACATCAATTTTGTTGCGTTCGCCCCAGACGGCCAGCTGTTCACGAGCTGCTGCGCGGAAAGTATCAGCGGCGGCAAGCAACACGGTTTTATTCTGCGCTGCAAGCCACTTGGCAATTTTGCCGATTGTGGTAGTTTTGCCTGCGCCATTGACGCCGGCCATCATGATCACCAATGGCTTTGCCGCTTCCAGATTCATAGGTTTTTGAGCCGGCAACAGAATGCGTTCGATTTCGTCGCGCAGCGCCGCACGTACTTCTTGGCGTGTTTTGAGGCCCTTGAGCTTCACCGTATCGCGCAAACGCTGTAGGATGACGGACGTGGGCTTATAGCCGACGTCGGCGGCAATCAGCGTCTCTTCGAGTGATTCAAAAAATTCTTCATCAACAACCCCGCCTGAAAATAGACCGACGATGTTGACACGGGTTCGGGCAAGCCCGCTTTTTAAGCGTGAAAAAAATCCCATGACGAAAACCAAGAAAAAACCAGCGGCGCCCCAACGGCGCGCAGGCACCACAGCGGGCGAAAGAGTCCAACGCATTAGTTTACCAACCCGTGGTGCTGACGGCACGGTTCGCATCGTTTCGGGGCGATACAAAAGAACGCCACTTTCCGTTGGTTCGCGTGACGGATTGCGGCCGACGCCCTCTCGCGTACGGGAAACGCTTTTCGATTGGCTGCGGCATCTTCTTGGAGATTTTTCCAACGTGTCTTTTCTGGATATGTTCGCCGGCAGCGGTGCACTGGGGTTGGAAGCGGCTAGCAACGGCGCAGCGCGCGTGGTGATGCTTGAAAAGGATCGCAAAACGGCATCGGCTATTTCGCTGGTGATCTCCAAACTGCAGGCGCAGGACGTGGCTCAATGCTTTGCGGCAGACGCTTTTGTTTGGCTAAAGCAGTCCGACGAAGTGTTCGATGTGATTTTCATTGATCCGCCGTTTGCGTTGTCGCTGCATCAGCAGGCCGTTCAGGCGGCGCTGCCGCATCTGAAGGAAGACGGATTTATTTACCTTGAAAACGAAAGCGAAATTTCCGATGAGCTTTTGCGATCTTGGGGACTTGAGACTGTGCGCAGGGGCAAGGCGGGAGCCGTTTGCTATCTTCTTTGCGTTCCAAGTATCAGGTAAAATTATCCATTTCTCATATTCTGATGAAAAAGCGTGGCTTTTCAGAGTCGCGCTTAGCCTTGAACGAATGACGACGGCCGTCTATCCCGGAACTTTTGATCCTTTTACGCTCGGACACTTAGATGTACTCAAACGGGCTGCCCGTCTGTTTGATCGCGTCATTTTGGCTGTAGCCGAAAGCGAGAAGAAAAAAACACTTTTTTCTTTGGATGAGCGCATCCGGTTGGCGCAGGCCTCCTGCCAAGGAGTGCAAGGACTGGAAAACGTAACGATAGAGGGTTTTTGCGGTCTTTTATGCGACTTTGCAAAGGCTCGCGGCGTGACTGTGTCCGTGCGTGGCGCACGTGCTGTGAGTGATTTCGAATATGAGTTTCAGATGGCGGGTATGAATCGAACATTGATGCCTGATGTCGAAACAATTTTTCTGATGCCCGCGCTTGACTGCCAGTTTGTAAGCGGCAGTTTCGTGCGCGAAATCGCTGCTTTGGGCGGCGATGTCTCCGGCTTTGTGCCGCAACCCGTGCGTTGTGCTCTGCAGCAGCGCTTCGCCATGAAAAAAGCGCAGCCGTAAGGATTCGTTTGATTCCGAACCCGCGCTGCTTTAAAACAACAAACAACAAAGGAAAATCAAAATGGAACCCTATGCTGCCGAGTGGTGGTCAATTGTTCCTCCGATTGTGGCCATCGGCCTGGCGCTCCTTACCAAGGAAGTGTTCTCCTCACTTCTGGTGGGCATTTTCACGGGTACGCTCATCTATGCGGTGGGCACCGACGCCAACATTGTCATGGGCACGCTTGAAACGGCCTTCACGATGATGGCCAAAAAAGTGGACTTCAATATTCTTATCTTCTGCTCGCTGCTGGGTGCGTTGGTTTACTTGATCAGCCTGTCCGGCGGTACGGTGGCCTACGGCAAGGCGTCGACGAAAGTCATCCGCGGACGCCGTTCGTCTTTGGCTGCAACGGGAGGTTTGGGAATCGCCATCTTCATTGACGACTACTTCAATTGCCTCACCGTCGGTACTGTCATGCGTCCGATTACGGATGCCTACAAGATCAGTCGCGCCAAGCTTGCTTACATCATCGATAGCACGGCGGCTCCCGTGTGCATCATTGCGCCGATTTCTTCTTGGGCGGCCGCGGTTGGCTCTTCGCTTAAGGATACCGGCGTTTTTGAGAGCGAGCTTGGAGCCTTTGTGTCCACGATTCCGTGGAATTTCTACGCCATTTTCTCTCTTTTGCTGGTGTTTTTCCTTTGCTGCACGGATTTTGACTTCGGTCCGATGCGTCGCGCCGAAGAACAGGCAAGTCGCCAGAGCGTCGATGCTACGGCTTCCGGAGGAACGTCTGACGACAAGCTCAAGTACAACCCCAATGGCACCACTTGGGACATGTTGGTCCCCCTCGGCGCGCTCATTGTGTTTGCTGTGATGGCATTGATGTACACCGGCGGATACTGGGGGGCGGATGCCAAGTATCACACCTTTATGGCAGCTATCGGTAATTCGTCGGCTTCCATTTCGCTCGTGTTTGCTTCTTTCGGCGCCTTGATTGTGGCGTTGCTGATGTATGTGCCGCGAAAACTGATGACGTTTGCCCAGTTTGCCGAAGGTTCTGTTGAAGGCATGAAGCTCATGCTGCCGGCCAACATCATTCTGATTCTGGCTTGGACCCTGTCGGGCGTGTGTCGTGACCTGCTGTCTGCTCCTCAGTTCATGCAGCATGTGGTGACCTCTTCGGGCATGGGAGCGATGTTCCTGCCCGTGATCGTTTTTGCGATTGCCGCTTTTCTGGCGTTTTCTATGGGGACGGCTTGGGGTACGTTCGGTATCTTGATTCCAATTGTGGTGCCGATTGTCGAAGTGCTCGACCCGAGTCTCACGGTGGTTGTGCTTTCGGCTACGTTGGCGGGTTCTGTTTTCGGAGATCATTGCTCGCCGATTTCCGACACGACGATTCTGTCTTCAGCAGGCGCCGGATGCGCGCATATTGAACACGTTTCGACGCAATTGCCGTATGCATTGCTGGTTGCCGGTTCGGCGGGCGTTGGCTACTTGGTGGCTGGCGTTTCGGGCGGCAGTCTGTGGATGAGTTGGCTTGCAACGGCGGTGGTACTGTTTGGCGTGACAATTTTCCTGCATGTCAAAGAGGGGCGTTCGGCGGCTAAAGCGTAACAATCCTTGCGGCCCGGGCTCGTAAGATCGTTCGGGTCGCTACAATCCCACCAAAGTTTTTAAGTAGCGCCCGCAGTTTGGCGGGCGTTTTGAGTGCATGATTTTTAACCGACTGTTGGTCAACGAGTTCGCAAGCAGCGCCGGAGGGGTCTTCACGGTGCTTTTTTCGGTCGTGGTGACGATCGGGCTTGTGACCATTTTGGGCGAGGCTGCCGGAGGCAAAATTGACTCTCGCTCCGTATTTGAGCTGATGGCCTACTCGTCGTTTACCAATCTGCCCGCATTGCTGTCGTTGTCAATCTTCATTGCCGTCCTGATGGTCATGATGCGCAGTTGGCAAGATAGCGAAATCCCCGTTTGGTTCAGTTCCGGCGGACTGAGTTTGTTGCGTTGGATCGTTCCGGTTCTGCGATTTGCCATGCCGATGATCATCTTGGTGGGCGTGATTTCGATTGCAGTGACGCCTTGGGCAAAAGATCAGATTGAGCGCACGGCTCAGCAATTCGAGCAGCGCGACGATGTCAACCGTATTGCCCCCGGACGCTTTATTGAGACAATGGGCGGGCGTCGCATCTTCTTCATCGAGGAGGTCAGTCCGGACGGCTCTTCGGTTAAAAATGTCTTCATGAGCGAGCAAAACGGCGAGAGTGAAATCATCGTGCGTGCCGCTTCGGGGGAAGTGAGGGCAACCGACAAAGGCGAGCGTTACGTGGTACTCAAAAACGGGCGTCGTTACGACACAAGTCGTACGGATGACGCGGCCTGGCGGGTGACTGAGTTTGATACGTATGAAATTCGCATCGGAACGCGCGCCGAACAGGCTTACATCAGTCGTGACGTAGAAACCATGACGTTTGAAAAACTTCTGGACTTGGATACGTCGCGCGCCAAGGCTGAAATCGTTTGGCGTTTGTGCTGGCCTTTGGCTGCATTCAATCTGGCGCTTCTGGCCATTCCCTTGTCCTACACGAATCCGCGTGCCGGTCGCAGCATGAGTCTGATCCTGGCGGTATTGATCTTCATTTTGTACCTCAACGGCATCTCGGTGGCCGAAAGCTGGATCAAGACTGAAAAGGTCAATTGGATCGTGGCTTTGGTGGGACTCAACGGATCGGTGGCGCTTGTGACTGCGCTTTTGTTCGTGCGTCGCGTGTGGATGCAACGCTGGGTACCGCTTGCGATTTCCGAACTTCCCTACAAGCTATTTGGGAGGGATAAATCGTGAAGGTCCTGACCCGATACGTTGCCAAAGAAGTTCTGATCGCCACGCTCTTCGTGTTGGTGGCACTTGTTGCGCTCATCGCTTTTTTTGATTTGGTGAGTCAGGCTCGCAACATCGGTAATCGCTACAGCATCTCGATGGCGCTCTTCTTGACGATGCTCAAACTGCCGTCACGTTTGTACGAAGTGATGCCGATTGCGGCGCTTTTAGGGGCTGTTTACACGATGAGCCGTCTGGCGTCCAATTCTGAATTTACCATCATGCGTGTGGCGGGCCTGTCACCCTTCCGTCTGGCGGGAATGATGACGGTGCCGGCGCTCATTTTGATTGCCATGACGTACTGTCTGGGGGAGTGGCTCACGCCTGCCGCCGACATGATGCGCAACGACATGGACAACATCCTTTTTAACAGGAAACTTTCGGCAAGAGGTTATTCGTCGGGTGTCTGGGTAAAGGACAACGTCAAGGAGCAGCAAAACGCCGGTCAGGCGACGGTGCGCTTTGTGAACGTACACAACCTGATTGCGGGTGAGCACAGTCGCACAGGTGCCTGGCGCGTCTTCGAGTTTGATAAGGACGGCAGTTTGATTCGCGTGCTGCACGCACCGGAAGCCAACTACATTTCCGGACGCGGTTGGCATCTTAAGGACGCTAAGGTCGAGACTCTTCCCAAGATCACGCACGATGAAACACCCATGGTGGAAAAGAGCTCCGCCCGCAAAGATGTGGATTTGATGTTGCCGTCCGAAATGAGACCGGAAATTCTGGGCGTGTTGACAATTAAGCCTGAACGCATGGGGATTTCCGACCTTTGGCAGTACATTGCTCATCTGAAGGAAACAAGACAGACATCGGACCGTTATCAGGTGGCGCTTTGGTCAAAGGTGTTTTATCCCTTGGCCATATTCGTGATGCTTGCTGTGGCAATGCCCTTTGCGTACCTCAATACACGATCGGGCGGCGTTTCGATCAAGATCTTTGCTGGGTTGATGATCGGTATTTCGTTCTATGCCCTCAACAACATCTTCTCCTTCCTCGGTGTCCTGAACACCTGGCACCCGATGGTGGTTGCGGTAGTGCCCACAAGCGTTATGCTGATATGTGCGGCGGTAGCTTTGTGGCTTCTGGAGCGAAGGTAGCGACCGTAAACGACAACAAACAAAACGCTACGAAAAGGAAGGATTTCGCAGCGTTTTCGTTGGTGGTGTGCCAATTAGCCGGTAACGCTCTTGGGATCCAGCGAAAAGAGCGATTGCAGTTCAGAGGAGGAAAGATCTCCGATCCAGGTTTCGCCTGTGGTGACGGTCAGATCGGCGAGACTTTGTTTCTCTGTGAGCATTTCGTTGATGCGCTCTTCGAAAGTGCCTGCCGTCACAAATCGATAGACCAATACATCGCGTCTTTGACCGATGCGGTAGGCGCGATCGGTAGCCTGTGCCTCGACAGCCGGATTCCACCATAAGTCATAATGTACGACGCAGCTTGCCGCTGTGAGATTGAGACCCGTACCGCCGGCTTTGAGTGAAATGATCATGGAATGAACGGAACGGTCTGTCTGAAAACGATCGACCATGTCCTGACGCGCTTTGACGGAAACGCCGCCGTGCAGGAAGTCGGGGCGCTCGCCGGTAGTTTTTTCAATCCAGGTTTGCAGACGTTCTCCCATTTCTCGGTATTGGGTGAAGATCAAAACTTTACGGCTGGCCTCGCGGCATCGCCCGAGAATATCAAAGAGGGCGGCAGCCTTGCCGGAGTCGGGAGTTGCTGCTTCGGTCTTGAGGTACTGAGAAGGCGAATTGCAAATTTGCTTCATGCTCGTGATGAGCCTGAGTACTTGTCCTCGGCGAGCTGTCTTAGCGTCGTTTCCGGTTGGATCGGCAGCGGCCTTTGCATCGAGCTTTTTGAGCTTGGCCATATGTTCTTCGAGAACTTTGCTGTAAAGAGCCGCTTGTTCGGCAGTGAGATTGGTGAACTGATCAATCGTATTGCGTTCGGGCAGATCGGCAATGATGGTTTTGTCGCTCTTTAAGCGTCGCAGCATAAAGGGTGCCGTTAGACGCCGAAAAGCTTCGGCGGCGGCTTCACTGTGATCCGTTTCGATGGGGGTGGCAAACGTTTCTGTGAAATCTTTGAGCGAGCCTAAAAGACGCGGCTGAACGGTTTCAAGAATCGACCAGTATTCGCTCAGGCGATTTTCAACGGGCGTGCCCGTCATGGCGATAGTTTGCGTGGCCTTGATAGATTTTGCAGCCACGGATTGACTGGAGGCGGCGTTTTTAACGGCTTGCGCTTCGTCGAGCACCAGCAGACGCCACTTGTAGCCGGCAAGTTTCTCGGTTTCCCGGCGCATCAAACCGTAGGTTGTCAGCGTCACATCTGGAAGATCCTTGACGGCTTCGGGAAGAACACGGTTGGAGCCGTGGTACACGCCGACGGAGAGATCGGGGGCAAATTTGGCGATTTCTCGCTGCCAGTTTGTCATGAGCGTTGTCGGTACGACGACAAGCGCCTTCGTTTTACTGAGTTCGCCGTCGTTTTTAAGTTGCAGCAATGTGGCGATCACCTGAAGCGTTTTGCCCAGCCCCATGTCATCGGCAATCAGGGCGCCGATGCCGAGCCGCAGATTTTTCATCAACCATGCAAAGCCGCGCGCCTGATAGGGACGCAGTGTGGCGTTGAGGTTCTCGGGCGGAGCGATGTCTGTGACTTCCGTGAGCGTTTTGAGACGTTGTCGAATTTCGGCGCTGACGAACACTTCGGCCTGCTGACCGTTTTTCTCATAGTCGCCCATCAGGGCGGCGCGCATTTTTTCCAGATACGTGGGTTGCGGCTGTTTGTCGACCGTTTCAGCTAAACGCGCGAGCTCATTGGGTTCAAGGTAAACGAAATCGTCACCGAGCTGAACGATTTCGCCGGCGTGTTTGACGAGTTCTTCGAGTTCTTGCTGCGTGATCTCTCGGTCGCCGACGGCTACACGCCAGTCAAAGCGCGAGAAGGCCTCTTTGCCCAGAAATGATTTGCCAGTGCCGGCATCCATGTGGGCGACCAGACGGGGCTTGAGCAGGTTCTTGAGCCGTTCGGGAAGCATCACGGCCACGCCCAAAAGCGTAAGCACCGGCGCAGCATCAAAGAGGAAGTTTTTGAGTTCGTTTCGCTCAAGCGTAACGGGGCTTCCGTTGGTTTCTTCGATGCGGCTCAGAGCCGGATAGGCCGAGGTTAACGTTTTGAGCACGGAGACGGCAGCAAACCGTTCGTCTTTAAACCGATCTTCTTTTAGAAGACGCTTGAGCATCACTGGCCGCTTGGTTGAGAGCGTTGTGGTGCGAGAGGAGGTTTCTTCATCGAAAAGGGAGTCTTCGACCGATTCAAGAACCTCAATCTGAGCGGGGTCGACTTCGCGCCCCAGAATGCCGTAGTTGATTTTGATACCGTCCGAATGTGTGCGTACTGTGAGTACAGGACGCCACGGGTAGGAATTGCCAAGCAGGAAAGGTCTCAAGCCGCGCAGCAAGCCCTTGAGCAGCGTCTCGGGAATTTCATTGCGGGACGGCAGTGGTGTTTGCATGGCCAACAGCATCGTGAGCGACCCGGTTTTGGAAAGCGCTGTGATTTTGTCGGCACAGAAACGAACAAGAGCGCAGAGAGCGGACGTGATTGCCAGAAAGACGGTTTGCCGCACAACGCCGGCCTTTTCCTCAAGAGCGCAAGCATCAAAGAGGTGCGTTGCATAGGGCTTACAGGCTTGAGTCAGTTGCTCGACAAGCAGAGCGACCCGCCGATTGCGAACGGCCGGTGTCCACAGGAAGAAGGGAACGGCCTTGGGGTTGTTTTTCGGCACGACAAGCGCAGGGACGATGGCTGAGTTCAAGAGCAGGCGTGCAGCCAGTTTTGAGATTTCGCGCCAGCATTCCACCTCCGGCGAGGCTTCCTGCGCTATGCCGACGGGCATTGTCAGGAGCAGTTCAAAGACGACAGCCGGATCGGAAAGGTTGATTTTATGGCCTTTCCCGTCCGTGTCTCGGATGCGCACGACAAGCTTGGTTTCAAAGCCTGTGTTGTTGTCTGCCCAAGCTTGCATGGCTAAAGACAGGGACGGAAGAGACGAGTCGTCGACAGCAATTCTTTTGCGATAAAGCTGTGGTGCCAAATACGAACTGAGCCAGTCCGACGCGTCAGTAGTGGGCGGAATTCGCTTGAGCTGTTGTTCTGTTCCGGTCAGGAGTTTTCGGATGTCGTCTCTGAATGTTTCATCGCCCGGCAACGGAAGCGACTTGGGCAATAGCGACAAAATGGTTTCTCGCAAAGGTTCAAGCGTTCCGTAGGGCAGGCTTCTCAATTGAGTCAGAGAGACTGTTTCGTCAAGACTTATCGGATCGGGTTTGGACTCGGTGGCGGTCGAAGCGAGTTCAGACAAAAAGAGTGGTCGCGCCGTCGTTGCCGATTTCAGATCAACTCCTCGGTTTTTGAGTTCGGACTGCAGATCAAGGCCGTGAAGTTTGAAGATCAGAAACGGGTTGGCATCAATCTGATCGGCTAGACAATAGAAGACGGCGGCGATGTGCTTGCAGATGCGGGCGCTGTCAGGGCAGGAGCACGATGTTCGCATTTCTCGCCAGGATTTGGGAAAGAGATCGAGATGTAGTTCTCTGCAAATGTCGGCGACGGCTGGAGACAGTGTGCCTTCCAGCAGTTCGGCAACCAGCGCCGGATCCTGTGCGATGGCGTCAAGCAACTGCCTTTCCTTTTCTTCTCCCCATTTGGGAAGCGCAATGCTGATTTCGTAAGGGTAGTAAGCCGAGCCTGAAACGAATGCTTCAATGGATTGTTCATGCGCGATCCATTCGCAACTTTCAACATGACCGGTGTTGTAATAGGTTCGTCCGCGAGGCAGACGGTTGTCATAGTCAACGTAGCTGAGAGCATCAAGCCACTGTTTGCCCCACCAGGTATTGCCGAAAGTTCTGCGTTTGGCCATAAGGAATTCGGTACAAAAAAAGCAGAAAGGCGTGAGAGCTTTTCTGCTTTGGTTTGCAAAAAGCGAAGGTTGCGCTTAGTGCGAGAGAATCTTGGAGAGGAATTGCTGAGCGCGTTCCGAGCGCGGCGAGCTGAAGAATTCTTCTTTCTTGGCATCTTCAAGAATTTCGCCTGCTTCCATGAAGACCACTCGGTCGGCTACCTTGCGGGCAAACCCCATTTCGTGCGTCACCACCATCATGGTCATACCTTCGCGAGCGAGTTCAACCATGACATCGAGTACTTCGTTAATCATTTCCGGATCGAGAGCCGACGTCGGTTCGTCAAAGAGCATACACACCGGATCCATGGCAAGAGCGCGAGCGATGGCTACACGCTGCTGCTGGCCACCCGATAGTTGGCCGGGGAACTTGGGAGCATGTTTGAGAAGACCCACGCGATCAAGAAGCGCGAGACCGCGCTCCGTGGCTTCCTCGCGCGAACGGCCAAGCACCTTCATCTGAGCGAGCGTCAGATTGTCGGTGATGGACAGATGCGGGAAGAGCTCGAAGTGCTGGAACACCATGCCGACGTGACTGCGCAACTTGGGTAGATCGGTCTTGGGATCACCCACGTTGATACCGTTGATGAGTACTTCACCTTGCTGGAACGGTTCCAGAGCATTGACGGTCTTGATGAGCGTGGATTTGCCGGAGCCGGAGGGGCCGCAGACGACCACCACCTCGCCTTTTTCAACGGACGTGGAACAGTTCTTCAGAACTTGGAAGGAACCGTACCACTTGCTCACATTTTTGATTTCAATCATCGCCATGGGAAAAAGGCCTCTTCTGTGGGTGTCTTTGAAAAAAATGCTTGTCTTTCAAGCGTAGCGCTTAATTGTAAGGTATTGCGGAAAATCGCGTCGACTCTTTTGCGCCGATATGCCAGTTCGGAGTATTGCGGGTGAGCATAAAGGTAAGTTTGCGGGCATTGCTTATTCTGTGTTGAGTTGTTGGCGGAGTGTCCAGTTAACATGCTGAAAATGAAAGAGAAATTCTCTATCGTCTACTTAAAGAGCAAGCAGTTAGCTGTGCATATTGATGTTTACGGCAGGAGGACTGGGCTGTCGAGATCGTCAATCACGAAGCATTTGAAGCAGGTACAGCAAGTTGGTTTGGAGGAAGCTACCAAACCGAACAAAAGCCCAAACTACGCTATCGGTTAAAAATATGAGGTGAAATGTTCAAAGCGATTGCCGTTAGTCCGAAGGTGACGCAAGATAGAATCGAATAGTCTTCAGGTATCTTTGGCACCGTAGGACATAACCAATTTCAGAATCTACTATCGAGGAAAATCGACGTGAATCCGTGGTCATGGACAGTCATGTTGTGGCTTGATCGATCCCGTGTGGCATCGATCTGGGGCGTTGCTGTGTCTGAATGGGTGTCGGCATGACGGAGCGACTCGGTTTTTCTTTGAAGCTCGCGCTGTTTGCGTTGCTGTCGACGACGCTTGTCAGTGCGGATGCGGTGTATGCGGCTCAGGCGCAGCAGGCACGAGCCGAAAGACCTAAATTGGGTCTGGTGCTTTCCGGCGGCGGCGCGCGCGGTTTTGCACATATCGGAGCGCTTAAGGCGCTCGAAGAGCTTCGCGTGCGTTTTGACGTGATTGCCGGCACGAGCATGGGTTCAATGGTGGGCGGCGCGTATGCGGCTGGCTACAGCGCCAAGCAAATTGAGGACATCACGCTTGCTGTTGACTGGCCTCGCATGTTTGCGCCGCGTCCGGATCGCGATCGTATGGACTGGCAAGGCAAGGACAACGACCGCAGAGGTTTGGGTCCCACTGAAATCGGCGTCACAAGGGACGGATTGCGCTTTTCGGGGCAGTTGGTTCCTTCGCAGGAACTCGACATCTTCTTGCAGCGTTCTACGGAGCCTTTTAACAGCGTCTACGATCTCTCCGAACTGGATATCCCGTTTGCGGCCGTTGCCACGGATCTGGAAAGCGGTCAAAGAGTGGTGCTTCAAAAAGAAATCTCTTTGGCACAGGCCATGCGTTGCTCAATGTCGGTGCCGGGGGCATTTCGTCCGGCCGAGTACAAGGGCAGAGTCTTGGTTGACGGCGGTCTGATCGACAACTTGCCGATTGATCTGGCTCGGGATATGGGCGCGGATCGCGTGGTGGCGATCAACGTCGGCACGCCTTTGGGTAAGCGCGATGACATTAAAGGCGTGTTGGGCGTCATGGCCCAGGTGGTCAATATTTTGACCGAGCAGAACGTGCGCAAATCAAAGGAGTCCATTCGGCCGGGGGACATCTACATCGAACCTGATCTGGGGGAACTGACTTCCGGCGACTTCATGAAGTCGCGCGACATCATCGAAATCGGCTACAAGGCCGTGATGGACAACAGGGAGCTCTTTGAGCCCTACATCGAAGACGAATACGACTATCGGTTCTATTTGAGCGCTCGCTACGAAAAGACGCTCGTCGAGGGTGAACATAACGTTTCCGAAGTGAAGGTTGCGGGTCTGGAGCACGTCAATCCCGAGCACGTGCTGGCCACAATTGATATTGACACCGACAAGCCCGTGAGCAACGAACAAGCGGCAGAGGCCGCGCGCGACATCTGGGCCGAAGGTGACTTTCAGAGCGTGCCGTTTCGTTTTGAACCCGGCCCGAACGGCACGGAAGTGCTGGTGTTTGAGCCCGAAGAAAAGACAGTGGGCTACTCCCGTCTGATGTTCGGCGGCAATGTGCAGTCTGACTTCCAGTCGTCCAACACTTTTAACGTGTTACTGGCGCATACCTGGGGATGGCTTAACAAATGGGGCGGTGAGTGGCGCAATGAAATTCAGCTCGGTGAAGTCAAGCGATTCCTTTCCGAATTCCACCAGCCTTTGGGCGTGGGCGGACGCTGGTTTCTGATGCCGCGCGTGAGCTACCAGTGGGAACCGTTTGATCTTTACGTCGGCGACAGCGACACGCCGGTGGGCGAGTTCCGAACCGAGACGTTCGAAGCGGGTGTGTTCCTGGGGTACGAATTTCCGAGGCTCGGTCGCGTCTCTGCGGGGGCAGGCTGGTACGATAGCCGCATCAAAACGGAAACATTCATCACGGATCTGAAATACACCGAAGATTCGTCGTTTGTGTCTCTGCGTGCCAATTTCGATACGCTCGACGATGCGAGCTTCCCGCGCAGAGGTTTCTACTTCGACGGTTCGGTGACCTACGACTTTAATCCGCAGGGTTCGATCGGAGAGCCGGACTCCAACACGCGCTACGAGATCAAGGCCGCTATACCGCTTCAATTCGGCGAACGAACGACGGCTTTGGTGAGCGGCAGAGTTGCGGCGGCAAGCGAGGTCGGCAACTACAACATGGGCGGCGTCTTTAATCTTTCCGGTTCGCCCTACGGTCGTTATTCGGGTGATCGGCTGGCGTTCGGTCGCGTGATGATCTATCACGACTTGAGCCGCACCATGCGCGAACTGCGCATGCCGATCTATCTCGGCGGTACGTTTGAAATCGGGCGTGTGTGGAACGGCACGATCACAGAGGATATTGGGGATCAAGGAACGCCGTGGCGCAAGGCCGCAAGCTTGTACATCGCAAGCGACACCTGGCTCGGTCCCATGTATCTGGTCGCGGGCAGAACATTCGGCGAAAGCTCCTCTTTGACGTTCTACTGGGGGCGTCTGCTTTGGTAAGAAGCGGCAAAGCAGCGGTACTTGGCACATACCGGGCAGTCGGGGTCGCTCGCGAGCTTCATGCGGGTGAATTCCCACGACAGCGTATCGAGAATGAGAAGGCTTCCGATGGAAACGGGAGTGAGTCCTGCGGCAATCTTTAGTGCTTCTTCAGCGGCCATCATGCCGGCGATGGACGTCACTGGTGCCAGAACACCCGTCTGAGCGGCTTTCACGTCTGTGGCATTGTCTTCGGGGAAGGTGCATTGATAGCAGGCTGGGTTGCCGCTGCGGAAGTCGAAGACGGCAAGCTGAACGCTGTAACGCACGGAGGATGCAGAAATCAGGACTTTTCGCAACGCTTTGGCCGCGCGGTTGGAGGCGTGACGCGTGCGGAAATTATCCGAAGCATCAATGATGATGTCGCAGTCTCGGGCAAGAGCCGTGAGTTTTTCTTCGTCGACGTAGTCGGTGACGACATTGACCGGAACGGCCGGATTGACGGTGCGTAAGGCAATGGCCGCGCTTTGCGCTTTGTTCATGCCGATGCGATCGGGCGTGTGCAAAATCTGGCGCGGCAGATTGGAAAGATCCACCGCGTCAGCGTCGGCAATCGTCAGCGACGCAATCCCGCTTTCGACAAGCGCCAGAGCGGCGGGACAGCCCACGCCGCCCGCGCCGATGACGAATACGCGGCTTGCGGCAATGCGCGACTGTCCTTCAGCGCCGATCTCCTTCAAAAAAACGTGACGGCTGTAGCGTTCGTCGGTCATCACTTCTTTTCAGTTTCAGTCGGGGTGCCCGTCTTGTTTTGAGCTTTGCCCTGCTGCTTGTCCTTGGCGGCTTTTTCAGCCTTCTTCTTGTCGCGTTCGGCCTTGAGCTTGGCTTGCGTTTCCTCGTGCGTGACGACATGTTCACCCTTCAGGAAGGCCTTGGCCTGCTGCAACGGGAAGTCTTTTTCGTCACCAAAAATGTAGCGAAGCTTGGGCATGGTGACCTCTTCTTCGTCCGAGAGCTCTTTGGCGGCCTTCTTGTCTTCTTTATCGTGCGGGGCGCTCACTTTGTCGTCTTTCTTGACTTCAGGCTTGACTCCGTCTTTTTGACCGGACTTCTTTTCGTCCTTTACTTCAAGGTGATGCGCAAGTTCCGACTCGCGAATCGAGAAGGAGGGATAGTTGCCTTCAGGCGTATCGTCAACGGCAATGTCGGGCGTGATGCCCGTGGCCTGAATCGTGCGGCCCGAAGGGGTGTAGTAACGAGCTGTCGTGATCTTGACGCCGGTCGTCTGATCTTTTTTCATCCGAATCGGGATGATGGTCTGAACGCTGCCTTTACCGAAGCTGCGTGTGCCCATGATGGTGGCGCGTTTATGATCCTGCAGTGCGCCGGCGACGATTTCCGAGGCGGATGCCGAAGCTGAATTGATGAGGACAACGACGGGTACCGTCTTGGTGATTTCGGGCAGATGTGCGATGTTGTCCTGGCTCGACTTGCCGGTGGCGTAGTCCTTTTCAACGGCGTTGAACTTGCGTTCGTCTTCCGGATTGCGGCCGCGTGTGGACACCACAAGGCTACCGGGTTTGATGAAGGCAGCAGAAACGCCGATTGCCGCATTGAGAAGTCCGCCTGAGTTGTTGCGCAGATCAAGCACCACGCCCTTGAGCGGCTTTTCCTTGTTGAGCTTTGCGAGGGCATCAGCTACGTCGGTTGCCGTGCGTTCTTGGAACTGCGAGATGCGGATGTAGGCCAGACCGTCACCCAAGGATTTGGACTTTACCGACTGAATCTTGATGATGTCGCGCACCAGTTTGATAACAATGGGTTTGGCCACACCTTTGCGAGCGATGGTGAGCGTAATTGACGTCTTGGGTTTGCCGCGCATGAGCTTCACGTTTTCGTTGAGGCTCAGATCGGCCGTGGACTTGCCGTCAATCTTGACGATCAAGTCGCCGGCCATGACGCCGGCTTTAGCCGCGGGCGTATCGTCAATCGGATTGACGACACGCACGCCTTGCGCATCTTTGGTGACTTCAAGGCCGAGCCCGCCGAATTCTCCCATCGTGGACTCTTCCATGTCCTTGAAATCGTTGAAATCAAGATAGGACGAGTGCGGATCAAGCCCCTCAACCATGCCGCGAATAGCGTTTTCAATCAGATCCTTGCTCGGCACTTCATCAACGTAATAGTTCTTGATGGTGCCGAAAATGTCCGCAAAGAGGCCGATTTCTTCAAGAGGAATGCTTTCCTCGGCTTGCGTTGGTTCCTGCGCCTGGAGCTGTGTGTCAGCGGCAAGAACGGATCCGCCGAAGAGCGTACCGGCGGCAAGAAAAAAGGCAAAAGCGGTGCCTTTGAGTCGTTGAGAGGTCATGTTTTATTGCTTTCCAATGGCTGGCATTGAGTACAGTGATCCGTACGAAGCCTAGTTTTTGGCGATCCAACGCGACGGATCAAAGGGTTTGCCTTTGTAGCGGAGCTCAAAGTATAAGCCAGGGGCATCTTCGCCACCCGAGCTTCCGACGCTGGCAATTGTTTCGCCTTGTTTAACGGCGTCGCCCACGCTCTTATAAAGTGTTTCGTTGTTGGCGTAGACCGAAAGGTAATTGGAGCCGTGATCGACGATCAGCAGATTGCCGAAGCCGCGCATCCAGTCGGAAAAGACAACGGTGCCGGGGCCGGCGGCAACGACGTCCTGTCCTTGCTTGGCGCGAATCAGAAGTCCGCGCCAGGCAAGCGTGGAGGCGGCGCCTTCACGCTTCTGGCCGAACTTGGCTACGATCGTGCCTTTGGTCGGCATGGTGAGTTTGCCGCGCAATTTGCCGAAGTTGCCGGTGGTCGGAGCAACGGTGGTGCGGCGCGGATCCGGCTTGGCCATTTTTGCCGTCTGCGTCGTCTTCTTTGATTCTTTGCGTTTGGCTGCGGCCTTTTCTTGCTCGCGGCGCTTGGCGGCGGCAAGCGCTGCTTTCTTGGCGCGTTCTCGCGCGGCTGCCGCAGCAATCTGCTTGTCGATGTCGGCAATGAGGTCAGTGAGCTGCCGATCGTTCTTGACCAACTGCTCATAGCGGGCTTTTTGAGAGCTGAGTTCTTTTTTGAGCTGCGCAAAAGCGCTTTCGCGACGCGTCTTTTCGCGTTCGAGTTCCGAACGGTTCTTCTGTTCGGCAGTTTCGATGCGAATCAATTCCTGTTGCGTTTCATTCGTTTTGGCCGTCACGATTTCGATGTTCTTGCGGCGATTGGCCAAGCGGTCAATGGTGCGGTCCTGTTCGCGGGCCATGTACTGCAGGATGGCCGACATACGCGCAATGTCGTTGGGATTGTTGCCGACGAGGGCCGTTTGCCACGGGTGACGGCGTGAATTGACGAACTGAGCCTGACTGATGCTTGCGATGAGATCCTCGGCTTCCGAGACGTGCAGACTTACGATGCCGGCTTCGCGCTTGAGGTCTTCGAGCTGATTCTCGACATTTTGCTTTTTGTCGCCGAGTTCCTTGAGAGTTCGATTGCTCTGCGAGATGGCCTTTTCAGAAGCGGCAAGTTCGCTGTTGACTTTGTCGAGACTGGCTTCCTTCTCAGAAATCTCTTTTTTGATCGAAGAGATTTGCCCCTTGATCGAACGCTGCTCTTTTTGCAAAGAGCTTTTCTTTTGTTTCGGTTGGCTACTTGACTGCTTGGCCGGTGCCGCTGTTGCCTGTACGACAGGCGCGACCAGCCCTGCGGCAAATGCCGCAATCACGAACAGTTTGGCAGGAAGTGCGAAGAGCATGAAAGGGCAGTCGCAAAAACAAGCAGGCAACACAAACGCTCGCTGCGGACACAACGCACCGCCGCGAGGCGATCATAATTGTAGTGGAAGCTCGATTGGATGCGTTTTTTGGAGTGCAAGCTTTGGGCGCATATCTTTATAATCCGTTGCTCATGTTTAACGGCTTGCTGCATGGGTTGAAAAGTCGGGCTTGTGCCCCCACATCCTCCCGAGGCGACCTTTGAATAAAGGCCCGGGCAAGTCATTCAAAGAAACAGGAACATACGGCTGTGAACCAATTTCTGATCGACAATATCCTGCTTTTGGTCATCATTCTGGTCTGCGTGGTGACGCTTGCAGCTCCTTATATCAATCGCCGCCGCTTTGCGGAACTGGATAACGCTTCGGCTACCGATCTCATTAACCATAAAGGCGCCCAGATCATTGATTTGCGCGATCCGAGCGACTTCAAGAAGGAATGCATTGCCCGCTCGGTCAATATCCCGGCCGACCGCATTCATTATGAACTTGACAAGTTGGACAAGACCAAACCCATTTTGCTTGTTGACGAAGACGGCAAGCGTGCTCGCATGGCTTCACCCTTGCTACGCGGTGTCGGCTGCAAGCAGGTCTACATTCTGCAGGGCGGCTTGAATGCATGGCGTCGATCCGGTACGCCGTTTAGCCGCTAAAAGACACAAAGATTTCCATTTATTCACTCAAGAAAACCCATTGACGGAGTAAGCCAAAATGGCAGAAGAAAACCGCACGGAAAATACAGAAGGTCAGGCTCAGCAGGCTCAGGACAAGAACGAACCGTTCTTCCAGCTTGTTCGCTGCTACATGAAGGATGCGTCGCTCGAAATGCCGCACGCACCCGAGATTTTCATGACCACGCCCGAAGAGCAGCCCAATGTTGACATTCAGTTCGAAGTGTCTCAGCGTGCGCTTCAGATCCCCAACACGTATGAGGTGGTGGTGCGCGGCACGATCACGGTATCCGTGAAGGGCCAGGCTATGTTCCTCGTTGAAGGCAAGCAGGCCGGTATTTTTGAGATCCGTGGTATTCCGCAGGAAGGTGTTCATCACATCCTCAATGTGCTGTGCGCAAGCACCATCTACCCCTACTTGCGTGCCAATTTGGCCGACCTTATTAATCGTACGGGACTGCCGCCGGTGCATCTGCCCGAAGTTAACTTCGAAGGCCTCTATCAGCAGCGCATGGCGCAGCAGGCCCAGAAGCAGGCCGAAGCAGCCGCTGCTGCTCCTGCCGCTCCGGAAGCCAACGCCTAATCGTTTGGCAGAAACAGCGGATCTGCGGGTCCGCTTTGCTCGTAAGCCGCCGTCGGAATCTCGCTCCGTCGGCGGTTTTTTCTTTTGATGTCAGGATAATCCGCATCCTAAGTTATCCATATGTCCAAAAATGCGCTAACCTCAGGAATTAATTTTCGTCTGACATCGGAGTCGGCGATCTGCATTTAACCGATTAGCCTTTTTACACGTATGACTGCAGAAGAAACCGCAAAAAAAATCCGCATTGCGCTCATTGACGACCACACGCTGTTTCGAAGCGGCTTAAAGGCGCTGCTGACGCGACAGAGCGATTTTGAAATCGTGGGCGAAGCTGCCGATGGTCTTGAAGGCGTCAAGCTGGTCGAACAAATCAAGCCGGATATCGTTCTGCTTGATCTGGATATGCCGACGATGAGCGGCAATGAAGCTCTTGCGCAAATTCTCGAAACCGATCCCTCGATGAAGGTGTTGATGCTCACGGTGAGCGAAGACGGTGACGATCTGGCCGAGTGTATGCGTCTTGGCGCTGTTGGTTATTTGCTTAAAAAAATCGATGCTGATTTCCTACTGCAGAGCATTCGCCATGCTGTCGCGGGGGATTCGGTGATTTCTCCGGAAATGACCAGCAAGCTTGTGATGAAGCTGCGCAACGATACGTATCGCGCCAGTTCGGCAAGCGCTGATATCGAGTCACTCACGCCGCGTGAACGTCAGACCTTGGCATGGCTTGCGCGCGGTGTTTCCAACAAGGAGATTGCCCGCACGTTGGATTTGGCGGAATCCACGGTTAAAGTGCATGTTCAGAGCGTGCTTCGCAAGCTCAATATCAAGAGCCGTGTGCAGGCGGCGGTGTTTGCCGTAGAGCACCATCTCGACAAGCTTTAAGCGGTCTTTTGATCGTTTGCTTGCCTCCTTTTTCTAAGGAGATCGAAAAATGCGCAAGAGTTCAGGTTTGAAGACGGCCTTTCTTGCAACTGCACTGAGTGTCGTCGGCGTGTTGGCCGGTTGCGCGCATCCGCAGCTTGTTAGCATGGGTGAGACGCAACAGGAAGTGATAGCTTATCTGGGGGAACCGCATGCCAAGACGCAGATGCCCGACGGAACAACGCGTCTGACCTATAGCGGTCAACCTTATGGACAGGACGCCTGGTGGATCTTCATCGGTCAGGACGGTACCGTCGTTTCACGCGAACAGGGCCTGCAGGAGAAGTACTTCAATATGCTCACGCCGGGTAAGTCCACTGAAGCCGATGTGTGGGCGCTTTGGGGGAAGTGCGCGGAGAAGTACGAATTTCCGCTTGTCAACGAACACGCGTGGATGTACCGATACAAGGCTCCGGGTGGATTCGACATGGCCGTGTGGCCGCAGTTTGATGTCAACGGCGTCATGCGTTCGCTGGAAGTGACGTTGGACCCTTGGGTTCTCAATGACGGCGACAGTTTTGATTGATTTGTAAGGGCTGTCGAGATGAGCATCCATTTTGTGACGAAAGCCGCGGCATTGGCAACTGCCGTCGGAGCAGTTGCAGTACTAAGCGGTTGTGCGCACCCTCAGCTCGTTGAGATGGGGCAAACACAGGAAGACGTCATCGCTTATTTGGGAGAGCCGCAGGCCAAGACGCCTATGCCCGACGGTACCGTACGCTTTACCTACAGCGTGCAGCCTTTCGGGCAACAGGTTTGGTGGCTCTTTATCGATCAAAGCGGACGCGTTGTTTCTCGTGAACAGGGGTTGCAGGAAAAGTACTTCAAGATGCTTACGCCGGGCAAATCCACTGAAGCCGATGTGTGGGCTTTGTGGGGAAAGTGTGCTCAGGAGTATGAATTTGCCTTGGTGGACGAGCACGCCTGGATGTATCGTTTCAAAGACAACGGTGGTTTTGATATGGCTGTTTGGCCGCAGTTTGATAAAAGCGGTGTGATGCAGTCGATGGATGTCACCGAAGATCCTTGGAAGAACAACGATCGCAACAATTTCATGAGTTTCTAGTCTGCATCCCTTGATGCGGCTACTTACTTTCGAAAGCCTGTTTAGCATGACGACATCTGCCGCCACGCCTCTGACTTTGCGAACCGATTCTGCCGTGCGTGCTGCCAAGGGACGTTGGCCGGCCATTTTTGCCTCCTGCGGAATGGATGGCTCTTACTTTGTCAAGCAGGGGCGTCCGTGCCCTGTGTGCGGCGGAACCGATCGCTTTTCCTTTACCGATCGCTGGGGGCGAGGCAACTTTATCTGCCGCGGCTGCGGGTCGGGCGACGGTTTTGATCTGATTTCGCGCTACTGTCAGTGCGGTTTTATTGAAGCTCTGGAAGTGGTGGAGCGTTTTTGCGGCATTTCTTGGCAGGGCGAAAAAGCCGATGCTCGCGTGGAACTGACGCAGGCGCAGATCAAGGAAAAGGAGCAGGCACGCGAGCGCATGAAGCTTTGGAGTCAGGCTCATCCCATTGTGCTCGGTGATCCGGTTTGGACCTACTTGGCCGGTCGAGGACTCACGCCGAGTTGTGCCGGTTTGGAAGTGCGCTACCATCCGGCTCTTTCCTATAACCACGAGGACGGTACGGTTACGCAGCATCCGGCGATGCTCGCGCGCGTGATTGATCGGCACGGCGTGGTGATCAATTTGCACCGAACCTACTTGGATGGGAAAGGTGCGAAAGCGGATCTTCCGAAACCGAAAAAGTTGATGTCAGGGGCTGCCAAAGGCGGAGCGGTGCATTTCGGAGGCGAGGTCGAAGATGTGCTCGGACTTGCCGAAGGCATTGAGACGGCGATTGCGGTGCATCAGAAGCGAAGCATCCCGGTTTGGGCGACGCTCGGTTGTACGAACATGCACGATTTCATGGGTATTCCCTCCGGAGTCAAGCGTCTGTTGGTGTTTGCGGACAACGATGCCAAATTTGCGGGGCAGGCGGCCGCTTATGCGCTGGCGCACCGCCTTGCGACAACAACTTCAATGGAGGTGACCGTCCTGGTGCCGCCTATAGTCGGCACCGACTGGCTTGATGAACTTATTGGCCGGGCAGGAAGCCGGGTTCGTTGAGCGGATGGTTTTCAATGAACGGTCGGATGCTGTGCGTCACCACGCCCAGACATTGCCACCGGTTCTCGTCCCACGGAAACAGATCTTCGAAAACTTCGTCCGTCGTGGTCTCTGCCTTCAGACAGGGACATTTGATCTTGACGTCGTATGCGAGACGTCGAAGAAGCGTTTTGTCGCCGATTTGAACGGCGACGATATCATCGGTGACGGGTGTGCGCTTGCTGTCGATCAGAACGGAGTCGCCGTGTGCAATGCCGGCGGCATTCATGGCGTTGCCGTTGACGGTTACGACAAACGTAGATTGATTGTTATGCAACGGTAGTTGGGTGAGGTTTACTTTTGTGGGTTCAATCTCAACGTCTGATGCGCTTTGGGCCTTGATGCGGCGGATGTCCGAATCCTTGGTCGGTTCGATGCAGTTTTCCAATGCCTGCATGTTGGTTTGGGTTTGCATAATCAGCGTGCGGATCCATCGAGAACCGCCGCGGTTGACGAAGGTGCTTCTTTGCTCTTCCGATACGCGAATGACGATGTGGCGGTTGTAAGGAACGCCTTCGATCGGCTTGCGGCCGGAACCGGGGCGATGGCCGCCGCGGCCTGAAGTTTTTTTGACGGGATCTGTCTGAGTCTGTTTCTTTGCTTCTTGCAGAGACATTGCCGAACTTGGGAAAAAAGAACCAAAAAACGAGGCAGAAGGGCCTAGATCAGTAGGGTTAAACGATTAATGGAAAACCCGATGGCAATGTTATATGAGAAAGGCGCCTGTTTTTGACGGATGAGAGCTTTTTTGCAAGAAATCAACCGGCATAACGCAGCAGTGCGACATGCGACGTTGGGGATCGAGAAAAACGAGATTAATGTCTGAGCTTGTAGCCGGTCACAAACAGTGTCGTCGCAATGGCGACAGCGGTTGCGCAGAAAACTCCGGTCACAAACAGCGAAATGAAGGGATCGAAGTCGCTGCGACCGAAAAAACCGTAGCGAAAGCCGTCGATCATGTAGAAGAAGGGGTTGAGAAGCGACGCTTTGGCCCAGAAATCCGGCAGTTGCTCGACCGAATAGAAGACTCCTGACAGGAATGTGAGCGGCATGATCACAAAGCTTTGAAAAGCGCCCATCTGATCGTACTTTCCCGCCCAAAGCCCGCAGATGACGCCGAGGCTAGCCATCAGTGCGGCACCTAAAATCGCAAAGCCGAGCACCCAAAAGATGTTTTCCAGAGGCGGCACGCTCCAAAGACAGGTGGCAGCAAAGACGCCCGCGCCGACAATCAGTCCGCGCGCGACGGATGCTGAAATAAAGGCCGCGGCAAGCTGCCAGCCTGAAAAAGGCGGCAGTTCAATAAAGACGATGCTGCCCATGATCTTGGACTGAAGAATCGAAGAGGCCGAGTTGGCAAACGCGTTTTGTAGCAGTGCCATCATCACTAGGCCCGGAATCAGAAAGGCGACGTAGTCCACGCCGCCAAGTACGGACATCTTGCCCTTGAGCACTTCACCGAACACTAATAGGTAAAGAATCGACGTGAGAATGGGCGCGAGGATGGCGTGAAGCGCAATCTTCCGAAACCGCAGGACTTCTTTGTCGAAAAGCGTAAGGAAGGCGGCAAACGGGCGGTAGTCGGTCACAACAGGTTTCATGGGCGTTTGTCCGAATTGGTTAGGTGCAGGAACACCTCTTCGAGGCTGGATTCTCCCGTGTGAATGTCATTGATGCGGGCCGTGCTTTGCAGGGCTTGTAGCACGGTCAGGATGTCGGTGTCATTGCGATACGACACTGCGTAGTCGTTGGTCTGGCCGATGCGCTCGAAGACAAAATCTTCGATTGTCGGCAATGAACCCGAGCGCAAGGTAAAGCGCAGGCGTTTACCGGAGAAGCGGCTCAAAAGTGCTTTGGTGGTGTCCAAAGCGGCCAGTTTCCCGCCGTTAAGGAGCGCAATGCGGTCGCACAAGCTCTGGGCTTCCTCGAGGTAGTGCGTTGTGAGGATGATCGTGTGACCGTGCGCGTGCAACTCCTGCATGAAGTCCCAGATGCGGTGACGCAATTCAACATCAACGCCTGCCGTGGGCTCGTCGAGAATGATGACCGGAGGCTTGTGAACGAGTGCCTGTGCAATCAGAACGCGACGCTTCATGCCGCCCGATAGGCGTGAGACTTTTTCGTTTATTTTGTCGGAAAGCCCCAGCCTTGAGATCAACGTGGAAATCCAGATGTCGTTGTGACGGATGCCATAGAACCCGCTTTGCAGACGCAATGTTTCTCTTACGGTGAAAAACGGATCGAACGTGATTTCCTGTGGCACGATGCCCACTGCCATTTTGGTAAAGCGCGGTTCTTTGACCGTGTCGCGGCCGAGTATGTAAGCGCTTCCCGCATCGGGTGTGACGAGGCCGGCAACGGTGCCGATTAGGGTTGACTTGCCGGCGCCGTTGGGGCCGAGCAGGCCGAAAAATTCGCCTTGCCCAACCTCGAAAGTTACGCCATCAAGCGCCGGTGCCGCGGCGGCTTTGTAGGTTTTGCGAAGGTTGAGCACGCGCAGAGCGGCACTGTTCTCGGATTCTTTTGACGACATGAGTGCGTCCTACGCGTGCGGTTTCTCGGAGGCCTCTTGGCGTTCCCAATCGAGCCACTCATCTTTATGCGCTCGGATAAAGCGCGTCAGACGCTGTAGCGAACTCACCATCTTGTCCGGAGCTCCGTGCTTATTCATGTCGGCAAGCTCTCGGGCAATCTGCGGCGGCGTACCGAAGATATCGGTGAAAAACGCTTCGATGGCCTGACGACGACGGCGTAAATCCTTGGCTGTGCTGAGTCCTTTCTCGGTAAGGGTGATCGTACCGTAGGGCTCGTAGTGGATAAAGCCCATCTCTTTGAGCGCTCGCATGGTTGAGGTGACGGTCGAGCGCGTCACGTTGGCGGCTTTGGCAATGGCGCAACCGCGGGCTGATCCATTGACGAGAAGCTCTTCATAGATGATCTCAAGATAGTCGGCTTGGATGGCCGTCAAACCATTGTGATCGGTTGTTGTTCCTTGTTGGATCAACGGGTTAGAAGCAAAAGACATGTAACGACAAAGGAGTGAAGAGCGGCTGAACAGAGATCCGACGAGGAATTATATCGGCAAAACTTACAGAAGTTTGATTGATCTAAATTTGAGAATGATTATCATTCGTGATATTCTGAGCGCTCGAAATTTTAAGTCGGTTCTCAAAAACGTCGAGTGCCGTCTTTTGGCCGAAAGCGTTAAGGCGGTCGGCACTTCTCGGAGAAAAAAGATTGATGCAGGAAAATCAGACGAAGTTGTCCGTTGGCCACGGCGGTGCCGAACTCAAGCACGTGACCTTTGAAGCCGGTGCCAAGAAGATGAGCGAAAAGCTCAAAAACGGTTCGGCTGAGAGTTTTTTTGCCAATGCAGCCGACCCTCTTCATGCGGCTTTTGAAGCCAAGGCGGTCATTCACTCCGGTCCGGGCGGAATGCCATTGATGGGAAAAGAGGCACGCGACTATCTTGAGGCTCTCGCCGAGCAGCCGCGAAACGGTAAGACGCTTGCCTACTTGCATGTGCCTTTTTGCGAAACGCGCTGCCTTTACTGCATGTTCTATCAGAACCCTTACAGCAAAGAGGCTTCTTCGGTTTTTGCCCGCAATCTCGTGCGCGAAATCGAACTGTGGAGCGACAAGGCGGCGATGAATTCTCATCCTGTGCACGCCGTCTACTTCGGCGGCGGAACGCCTACGGCGCTTGAACCCGAAGATCTCAAGACGGTGCTTACCGCCGTCAATCGCTATCTGCCGCTTGCCAACGACTGCGAAATAACAATCGAAGGACGCATTCACAATTTTGGAGACGACAAGATCGAGGCGGCCCTGGAAGGCGGCGCCAATCGCTTTTCGCTCGGCGTGCAGACCTTTGACGACCGCGTGCGTCAATCGGTGATGCGAGTGGACGGGTGCGACGCCATTTTGTCGCGACTCGACAAGCTGATTTCCTATGACGAAGCTGCCGTGGTGATTGATCTGATCTACGGTTTTCCTTGGCAGACGATGGAAGTTTGGGAAGACGACATTCGTACGGCGCAAAGTCTCAATCTTGACGGCGTGGACTGCTACCAACTCAACGTCTTTGAGAAGTCTCCTTTGGCCAAATACATCGCCAACGGCAAATTGCCGGCAGCTGCCGATACGGCGATGAAGGCCGATATGTTTGCGCTCTCGGTCGAATGTTTCACGAACGCGCAGTGGCGGCGACTTTCAAACAATCACTGGGGGCAAACGATGCGCGAGCGAAACATCTACAACGCGCTCGGAAAAGGGGCATGCGACTGTCTGGCTTTCGGTTGCGGAGCAGGCGGTCGCCTGTACGGCAACAGCTTCATGATGGAAAGACGGCTTGCCGAATGGGAAAAGGTGCTTGAAGGAGGGCAAAAACCTGTCGGCATGCTGATGAAACCCGGCAAGCATTGGCACCTGATGCGCACGCTCAGTTCCGAAATGGAATCGGGGCGCATCAATCTGGCGCATATCGAAAAGCAGTTCGGGGTTCCCGTGAGGGCATTGACCGAAGATGTTATTGCTCAGTGGATTGATGCCGGTTTGATGCATCGCGTGGATGACTGGCTGGTTCAGACGATTGCCGGCCAGTATTGGCACGTGACGCTGGCTCAGCTCCTGATCGGTCTCGTCGGTATGCGTTTGAGCGCCGGTGCAGTGAACGAGCGACCGGCCGGAAACGCTGCCGTTTTCTCCGGCGAAAAGCCCGCGCACGGGTAAGAACCTTGTTTCAAATCATCCCCGTTGACACAGGAACTTAACGAACGCGCCGCACCGTAAAAAACAAACCACAAGAGTGCGCGCTGTCTTTATCAAACGAAGGAAAAATCGATGATGTCCCGTACTCCAAAACTTGCAGCTGTCGCTGTAGTGGCCGCTTTTTCCAGTTTCGCGCTGCAAGTACAGGCACAGGAAACCGTAGAACTTGATGAGGTCAAGGTCACAGCCGGTCGCGTGGAACAGGAACTGATGGACGTGAACATGTCCGTTTCGGTGATCACGCAGGAAGAGATTCGTCACTCAAAGGCGAGAAATATTGGCGAACTGCTCGAAAACGTGGCTGGTGTTCGAATTATGAATGACGGTAGTCAGGGTATGAAGCGCGTTCAAATTCGAGGTGAAGACGCTTTTCGAACAGTTGTCATGATTGATGGTCAACGCATCTCTGAACATAAATCCATGTCAGGAGCGCCGATGTTGATTGATCCGTCGATGGTGGAACGTATTGAAGTAATCAAGGGTCCCGCCTCGGTTTTATACGGGTCAGACGCCATTGGCGGTGCCATCAACATCATTACAAAAAAGGGAGGCAAAGAAAAGTTCGGAGCCGAAGTTTCAACAGGGTTCAACTCATCGGCACAGGGGAAAAGCGCGGCAGCTTCCATCTATGGAACTCTCGACAAGCTTGAATATCGTCTGTCGGCTGCCCTTGAGGACAATGAAGAGCTGAAAACCCCCGTTGGGGAAGTACCTTATACGAGTTTCAGCTCTAAAACAGCTTCGCTTTATTTGGCATATAACCTTACGGAGGATACCAAGATTGGCTTGACGGCTGATACGTATGAGCTTGACTTTATGTCTGGAGTGCAGGACGCGTCGTACGAAGATTTTTTCGTTGATGTTCCGAAGTGGAAAAGAACGAAAGGAGCGGTTTTTATTGAGTCGAAGAATCTGACAGACAATTTGGTTCGATTGCGTGCGGATGCTTTCTATCAGAAGACGAATAAAGATATGCACAACCGCGTGTATATGCCACAGTCTATGCGCATGGATAACTACGCAGAAAATGAACTAGGACAGACAGGGGTATCTGTGCAATCGGATTGGCAAATTGGCAGTCGTCATTACCTTATTGCCGGCTACGAGTTTTTGTATGACGATTTGACGAAAGCAGATTCGCACTACGATCTAGTGCCGCCAATGCCAGTCCCCATGACAATAAGAAAAGCAAATGAAAATGACGGGTATCAGCAGATGCATGCTGTTTATCTGGCAATGGAAACGGCACTGCCATACGATGTTTCTCTGAACTATGGTGTACGTTACACGTGGGTTAATTCGGAAGTGAGTTCGGCGTCTGGTTCCAGCACTCAAATGGGACCGGGAAGTCCGGCAATGCCCGAGATGCAAGATGAAGGGGCAAAAAGTTCGAGTGACAGTCGTCCAGTTTTCAATTTTGGTGTCAATTGGCGGGCATCTGATACTTTGTCATTGCGAGCGTCCTGGGCTCAGGGTTTCCGCGTGCCGAATCTGATGGAGCGGTACATTCCGACGTCAATGGGCGGCGGGCAAGTTATAGCGAATCCTGATCTTGATCCAGAAACGTCCGACAATTTTGAGGTTGGACTGCGTTGGTTAACCAATAAGACCAAATTGGATTTGGCGATCTTTTACAGCAAGGCGGATGATTACATTGCCGAATTTGAGGTGGCGGACGACATTTACCAAAACAAGAACGTGTCCGGAGCGACGACGTATGGGTTGGAGCTTTCTGCAAGCTACCGGTTTGATAACGGGATCGAACCATATGTCATTGCCACATTTATGCGACGAAAGTTTGAACAGGACGGAATGTCCACCTACAACTCCGGCACGCCAGAATTTTTCGGACGCTACGGTGTGAAGTGGAACGGAATGTTGGCTGGTTTGGCTCTGCGTGCTGATGCTTACGCAGTCAGTCAATCGGATACTTCCGAATTTGATTTTGACAGTAGAGCCACGACTGCCTACGGTGGCTCTACGCACTACAACCTGACCATGGGTGTCGATTTCGGTCCGAAGAGAGCCTATGCATTGGATGTGGGGCTCTACAACATCACAGACAAAACTTATAAGACGAGCGATGCCATCTATGAGCCTGGACGCTTTGTGATGGTTAAGGGAAGCGCACGTTTTTAATCCTGTCAGACCGCAAATGTATTGCTGATCCGGAAAGTGTTCGATTTGGCTTCCTGGTCAACACTTTCCGGACGGCTTTTCCCTCACCTACGAAACGTTATGACGGACACTCCCATCAGAAAACGGCATTGGGAAGCGCGAGAGCTTGTACTTATCGGCGTTTTTGCCGCAGCGGCCAAGCTCTCGAGCCTGTTGATTGCTCTTGCCGGCGGCGGCATGAACCCTGTGTCGCTGATTGCGAAAAACCTTGTCTATACGACGCTGATCATTGTGCTGCTTACCAAAGTGCCCAAGCCCGGCACGCTGCTTTTGTTTACGGTCATCAGCATGATCGTGAGCGTGTGTTTGATGGGCGGCAGTCTGACGCTGTTGCCGGCAGCCTTAGCCGGAGCTTTGCTGGGTGAACTTTGCATTTGGTTGACGGGAGGGGCTTTCAAGCCTTGGTCGCCTTGGGTGGGTGTCGGCGTTTATGACCTTGTGAGCAAAGGGTTGTCGCTTGGCGTGTCGTTTCTTTTCATGCGCGAAAGCCCAAGCCTGATGACGATGGTTGTGCCGATCGTCTTCATCGGTTATCTGGGGTCTCTCGGTGGTTTGTGGTTTGGTCGTAAAACGGTAAAGGAGCTACGCCATGCGGGCTTTGTTCGCTAAGGGGGCGGCGCAGTCGAGCGTGTTGCAAAAGCTCGACGCCCGCACCAAACTTACTGTGACGGCGGCAACGGCGCTGTTGACTGTTGCATCTTCCGGCATGGTGGCGCAGCTCGTGATTTTTGCCGTCACGCTTGTTTATGTGTTGTTACTCAAGCGCCCCGGTTTGGTCGCCGTTTTGTACGCCTTGATGGCAACGATGATGGCTTTTGCGGCGCTTTGCGCTCTGGGTTTTCAGAGTTGGATGCCGGGGCTCGGAGGGCTGAGCGCCAAGATGCTCCTGATTCCCTTTTTGCGCGGACTTTCCATGATGAACGTGGTGATGGTTCTGGCTCTCACTACACGTGTGGAAGATCTGTTGCTGACGTTGGAACGCATGAAGTTGCCTTTTGTCATCTTTTTGCCCACGGCCGTGATGCTGCGCTTTATTCCGACTTTTGCCAACGACATCAAACAGGTTTGGGAAACTCTTCGCATCAAGGGCTGGCCGCTGGGGCCGGCGATGCTCACGTTGCATCCGATCCTATCGGCCCGCTTGATTCTGGCACCGATTCTGTTTCGGGCTTTGAAGAGCTCGGAAACGCTGGGCGTTGCCGCGGAACTCAAAGGAATGGGTGCTCGCCAGCGCACGATTCGCAGCGACGGCATCGGCCTTTGTCCGATTGACTGGAATGTCTTGGGGTTGTTGGTTTTGACGACCGTTGCTGTGATTTGCTGCGAAATATGGCTTGCGCATATCTGGATGCCCGACGGGGGCGTCAAGATGATGCACTAGGGTTTGTGAGGTTCCCGACATGATCGAATTCAAGAACGTTTCATACACCTACGCCAATACGCAGACGCCGGCGGTTTCCGACATTAATTTCACGGTTGCTTCGGGGGAGCTCAAATTGGTGACGGGGGCGTCAGGCTGCGGCAAGACCACATTGATGCGTCTGGCCAACGGGCTTTGTCCGCAGATTTACGGCGGCCGACTCGAAGGCTGTGTGACGGTGGCGGGGTTGAACGTATCTGAAACGCCGGTCGCTGATTTGTCCGAGGTGATCGGCACGCTGTTTCAGGATCCGGAGGAGCAGTTTTTTGCGCTCAACGCGGGTGACGAAATTGCCTTTGCCTTGCGCAGCCGTTCGTTTGACCCCAAGGATGTGCGCGAGCGTACGCTAAAAGCTGCCCGCAAACTTGGAATTGAGGAACTGCTCACGCGCGATATTCATGCGCTGTCCGAAGGACAAAAGCAAAAGGTCGGTCTGGCGGCCATTTTGGCGTTGGGGCCCAAGACGCTTATTTTCGATGAGCCCAGTGCCAACTTGGATCCGGAAGCTACGCAAGCGCTTGCTCGCACGATTTTGGAACTTAAAAAAGAGGGTGCGGCGATTTTGGTTGTGGATCATCGCCTCTATTGGCTCAAAGAAGCTGCCGACGCCGTTATTGTGATGAGTCAGGGACGAATCGTTGAGGAGATGCCTTTTTCAGGGCTCTATGACGATGCTTTCCGAGCCCGTTGGGGGCTAAGAAAGGCCGAAGTGTCAGACGCGCGCCGGAGCTTGCCGCGCGTTGGGGTGACGAACCGGGACACAACACCGAAAGCGCACGACGTATTTTCAGCGAGCCGCATACGTTTTGCTTACGGCGACGAACACATCATTTTTGATGGTACGGGTTTTTCCGTCGGGCAGGGCGTTACGGCACTTGTGGGTGACAACGGCACGGGTAAGACGACATTGGCCCGCATTCTCACGGGACTCAATAAGGCTAAAGGGGACTTTTACATTGGCGAGGAAAAAGTCGGCGACGAGGGATTGATGCCGTTTTCTGGACTGGTGCTTCAAAACGCCGATCATCAACTGCAGATGCGAACTGTCGCCGAAGAAGTCGAAGGAGCCATCGTGGCCGGTCGTGTCGGGGCGTCAAAAGCCAAGGGCTGGCGACGTTTGGCAGCCATGCGGCCGAGACCTGAAGACAGGGCTCGAGTTCAAGAAATTTTGACAAGCCTCAATCTATTGGCGCTGGCAGAGCGCCACCCACAAAGTCTTTCCGGAGGCGAAAAGCAGCGTCTGGTGATTGCCTGCGCCGTTGCAAAAGATCCTGCCATTTTGATTTTGGATGAACCGACGAGCGGGTTGGACGGCGCCAATATGGCTTCCATTGCCCGCCTGATGCGCGAGCAGGCTGATGCGGGGCGCGCCGTGTTTTTGGTGACGCACGATCTGGAGCTTTTGGAATCGTGTGATCGGGCGTTGGTGATGACGGATCTGCAGAAGAAATGCGCCGGATAAAGATTTCGAAGAAACGGAAGTAAATTTCAATTCACATTTTTTTGAAAGGATAAAAACAATGACGATTGAATATCGCACCGCCACCGAAGAACAGAAGGCTGTGATTGAGGAGCTGCTTGCCGCGCCTTTTCCGGCTACGCTCGAGACGATTGCTGCCCGACTGGATCTGACGCCGCTTGCGGCCGCACGGCTTCTCGGGCGCGACATGTGTGCGTTCGTGACGGGGGACGTGGCGGAACGCTTTGATGAGGTGTGGGAGAGTCTCGCACAATGGGAGCGCGCTACGCTTTTCATTCAGCACGGCGGCCACGTGTTTGAAATCGAAGCGAAGCTTTCTGCGGGTAAGCGCGCCCAAGGTTACTACAACATCCTTCATAAGAACGCTGTGGTTGGCGGTCATTTGAAGTTCGACGCCGTCGGTGCCATCGCGTTTGCTTCCATTCCCTTCATGAAGCGCGAATCGCATTGCGTGATTTTCTTTGACAAGGAGGGTAAGGTTTCCTTCTCGGTTTATCTCGGACGAGAAAATCACAAAATCATCGAGTCCGTCAAGACACTGTTTTTTGCGGGCAAGGAAGCCTTCTGCGCTTAAAAATGGGAAGCATCATGAAACCTCTGATTGTTGTCAGTTCGAAAACGGGAAATACCCGTGTCATCGCACGCGCTCTGCAAGACGGCATTGGGCCCTGCGACTATGTCGAAGCCTCTCAGGTGCCTGCCGATCTGAGCGCATACAACCCGATCGTGCTTTGTTTTTGGTGCGATCGCGGCATGGCGCCCGAAGACACCAAGGCTGTTGCTAAACGGATTAAGGGCAAAGACATTGCCTGCTTTGCCACGATGGGCGGTGATCCGGAAAATCCGAAAGCCAAGGACTGGATGCATCGTACGAGTACGACATTGGTCGAGGCAGGAGAGGACAACACGCTCAAGTTGGAATTCTTATGCCGAGGCCGCATTGATCCGGAACTTTTTGCCCGCATGACCGCCATGATGGGCGGCGAAGTGACGCCCGAGCGTGAAGCGCGCCGCAAGCAAAGCGAAACGCATCCGGATCGACTTGATGCGTTGGCGGCCGTTAGGACCTACCAAGATGTGTTTGGTGCCTGAGTAAATATCGCAATATTTTGTTGAAACACAGGGGATCGGTGCCGGTGTGCATACGGTCCCCGATCTTTTTTCGAATGTGCGCACTACCACAAAATCAAGGTGTTGGGAGCCTGTGAAAATTACGGAATTGTTCTGAATTTTCAAGTCATCTCAAAGGCTTGCAAACGCGAAACAATGTTGATCCCAATGTTTTGCAGCTTTCAAAACTTCTAAGGATCAACCAAACATGAGCGACAGACTCGCGGACTTTCCCGTCACGTTTCACAACCGCCAATATGCACCGCTGATGGTCGGAGGCATGGGAGTCAACATTTCCAACGACACGCTTGCGCTTGCTGTAGAGAAGCTTGGCGGCATTGCGCATTTGTCCGATGCGCTTTTGATGGATATCGCTGACAAACAGTTCGGAACGGGGTTTTGCAAGGACAAGATTCACCGTTACAAGAATCTTGTCGACACCTATGACAAGTCGGAAATTGCGTTTGATCTCGATCGCTTGGCAGAGTCCACGCGTCATTATGTTTCTGACGTGATGAGTCGCAAAACTGGTCGCGGCCTCATTCTGATCAACTGCATGGAAAAGCTCACGATGAACGCAAGCGCCGCAACGCTCAAGACGCGTTTAAATGCGGCTCTGGACGGCGGTATTGACGGTATTACCCTTTCTGCCGGTCTGCATCTGTCGAGTATGAAGCTCATGCAGGACAATCCGCGTTTCCGCGAAGCTCTGATCGGTATTGTCGTCTCCAGTACGCGTGCGTTGCAAATCTTCATGAAACGAGCTCAAGCTGTGAACCGCTTGCCTGACTACGTCGTGGTTGAGGGGCCGCTTGCAGGAGGCCATTTGGGTTTTGGAGACGATTGGGCCGAATACAACCTTGAAGACATCGTGCGCGATGTGGTGAAGTGGCTCGAAGATAATCATTTCGATATTCCGGTGTTTGCGGCAGGCGGAATTTTCACAGGCGAAGACGCCGTGCATTTTGTGCGCGACGTGGGCGCTGCGGGAGTGCAGGTGGCCACACGTTTTGCCGTGACACAAGAAAGCGGCCTACCGCAGGCTGTCAAGCAGCGTTACATTGACGCTACAGACGAGGACGTGCAGGTCAATCATTTCTCAACGACGGGATATCCGATGCGGATGCTCAAAGATTCTCCGGCTATTACGAGCGATATTCGTCCCAACTGCGAGGCGTACGGTTATTTGCTGCAAAAGGGCGAATGTTCTTACGTCAAGGAATGGTTCGCCCGCCACGGAAAGATTGATATTCAACCGGTACCCGAGCACACTAAGTGCTGCCTGTGTACGCATATGCGCAACTTTAAGGTGTGGACGTGCGGAGCGAGCGTATCGCGTCTGAAAGATGTTACTAAGCGTCTGCCTGACGGCACTTGGCAGTTGCCGACAGCTGAAGAGGTATGGCGCGATTACGTCGAGACCGAATGCGTGCGTCAGCCCAAGGCGGCCTAATGCCTTGAAGCTTCAACTCGTGGCGTTGCGGATTTTCTGAGTCGACCAAAGTCGAATCGGGTATTATCTTTCGCACACTCCGGCGGATCGCTTTGTAGTTTCTGACTCCGAAGCCGAGTGGTTGATTCCTCTCGGCTTCTTTTGTTTTTTGTGCGGTCCGTGCATCCGATCAAAGAGGAATGTCTATGACGCGCAATGTTTTGTTATTGATCCTAGACGGCTGGGGAATTGGCGACGGCTCCAAGTCGGATGCCATCCGTGCCGGGCACCCCGTTTATATCGAGGAGCTCACCCGTAGCACTCCGCACGCCACTCTTCGTACCGATGGCGAAAATGTGGGCCTTCCCGAAGGCCAGATGGGAAACTCCGAGGTGGGGCACCTCAACATCGGTGCCGGCCGCGTGGTCTATCAGGACCTCGTCAAGATCAACCGTGCCTGCCGTGCGCAGGATTCGGAGAGCCATTCGCTGGCTCAGAACACGGAAATCCGCGCAATCATCAATCATGTGAAAAGCACGGGCTGCGCACTGCACGTGATGGGGCTTTTCTCCGACGGCGGCGTGCATTCTTCTCTCGAACATCTCGAAGCGCTTCTGGCGCTTGCTAAGCGCGAAGGGATGGAAAAATGTTACGTGCATGCCTTCATGGACGGTCGTGACACGGATCCCAAGAGCGGCCTTGGCTTTGTGCGCCAGGTTGAAGAAAAGATGAAATCGGGTGCGCTGGCCGGAACGATCGCAAGTCTTATCGGTCGCTATTACGCCATGGATCGCGATAAGCGCTGGGAGCGCGTGCGCGAAGCTTATGAACTGTTGGTCAACGGTAAGGGAGCCGCCTACAGCAACGCAGCGAATGCCGTGGCGACTTCCTATGACGAAGGCGTCACCGACGAATTCATGAAGGCTCATGTCCGCGTGGATGCCGAAGGCCATCCGATCGGTCGCATTCGCTCGGGCGACGCGGTCATTTTCATCAATTTCCGCAATGATCGTGCTAAAGAACTGACGACGGTGCTCACGCAGGCAGAGACCGAAGGAATGAAGCCGTTGGATCTGTTCTTTGCCACGATGACGCCCTACGATCCTACCTACACCGGCGTGCATGTACTTTTCCCGAAAGAAAACGTGCCCGACACGATCGGCGAATGGGTTTCCAAGCAGGGGCTCAAGCAGTTGCGCATCGCCGAAACGGAAAAGTATGCGCATGTGACGTTCTTCTTGAACGGCGGTCGTGAGGCAGTCTTTGAAGGTGAAGAACGCATTCTGGTGCCGAGCCCCAGGGTGGCGACTTACGATCTGCAGCCTGAAATGAGTGCTTATGAGGTGGCCGACAAACTGGCGGCGGCTTTGGCTGAGCGCAAATACAACTTTGTATGTCTGAACTTTGCCAACGGTGATATGGTGGGACACACCGGTGTGTACGAGGCCATTATTAAGGCCGTGCACGCGGTCGACGATTGCGTGAAGACGGTCGTGCAGGCGGCCAAGACCGCCGGCTACGAGGTGGTGATCATTGCCGATCACGGCAATGCCGACAATGCCGTCAATGCAGACGGTTCGCCCAATACGGCCCACTCGCTCAATCCCGTGCCCATCGTTGTTGTGTCCGATCGCGTGGCATCGGTTCAAAACGGTGTGCTTGCCGACGTGGCGCCAACCGTGCTCTCGCTCATGGGCGTTGAACCGCCTGCCGCGATGACCGGCAAGAGTCTCATTGAGTTCAAGGCCTGACGGCAAAAACTAGCGGACAAACAATGTTTCGGGCGCCTTTCCCGCTGAAGGAACGGCGCCCGAAATGCGTCAGAGCAACGGACTGAGCAGATAGGAGAGGCCTTCGAGGAAACGCTGCCCAATGTGGCGGCGGTGCCACCGTACCGGATCGATCGGCACGGATTTTGCTTCGTAGTGCCGATGCAGAGCAGTCATGTCGGCGACAAACTTCGGGTCGAAAATCAGCAGCATCATTTCGAAATTCAGGTGCAGGCTGCGCTTGTCCAAATTGACGGTGCCAAAAAGGCTGAACGTGTCGTCAACCGTGATTGCTTTGGTGTGCAAAAGACCGTCTGTGAAAAAGGAAATCTTCACGCCCGCGTTCATCAGGTCACTGAAGTATCGGCGGCTCGCCCAGCGCACAAACTGCGAATCAGGTTTGCTCGGGATGCACAGACGCACATCAACCCCGCGCATGGCGGCATTTTGAAGCGCCAGGATCAGCGTTTCGCCCGGAACGAAATAGGGCGTTGTGAGATAGATGCGCTCGCGCGCACAGCTGATGGCTTCCAAAATCAGGCGTTGGTTGGCGTCGTCAACCGTGGTAGGACCGGAAGGAACGACAGTCACGCAGGCTGAACCCACAGCGGGAACGGGAGCAATCTTCTCCAGTGAGATACGCTCGCCTTCAATGTCAGGCTGCAGTGCCCAGTCAAAGAGAAAGACCTGATTGAGGTCGCGCACCGCAGTGCCTTCGACGCGCACCATCGCATCGACCCATTCGCCGATGCCTTCGGTTGCGTTGAAGATGTTGGGATCAATGAGATTGAGGCTTCCCGTGTAGCCGAGGCGATCATCGATGATGACCGTCTTTCTGTGCAGGCGCAGGTCGGCGCGGCCCTTGGTGATCGGAAAAAGACTCACCGGCAATGCACGGGAAACGTGTACACCTGCAGCGAGCATCTTGGAGGGCCAAGAACTGCGAAGCCAGGCGCGGGCTCCGATGTCGTCGACGAGGATGCGGCATTCGCAGCCGCGCTCTGCGGCGTGGATGATGGCCTGAGCGACTCTGTCGCACCATCCGCCGACGCCCCAGATATAGAACTCCATGGAAACGGATTTCCGAGCGTTGTTGACGTCGTACTCAATGCGGGAAAGTGCTTCGACGGAGTCGGAAATCAATTCCAGGCGTGAGCCGCAGCTCATCGGCAGGTCGCCCAGACGCTCGGCCAGACGTGTGAGTCCCTTATGGCGCTGGCCGTGCGGCATCGTGGGAAGCGTGCCTGAGATGGCATAACCCTCATCGGTCACCTCTTCCCAGTGTTCGAGCAAATGGCGCAGTCTCAAGGCTCGCCAACGGCCGATGGGGCGCTCGCCGAGCCAGACGTAGAGGATGAAGCCGATGTAGGGCAAGATTGTGACGAGCAGAATCCAGGCAAACGAACTGCCGGGCGGATGCCGCGTCAGGATCACGCGCAAAATGACGCTGGCCGTAAGGACGAATTGCAATAAAACGGCCGCTGCCCCCGCCAGGGTTACCCAGAAGTCTTGATTGATCAAACTTTCGAGCACGACCGTCGTCCTTCGGTTTAGTTCTTAGCGCAGGACTGTGCCTTTTGCGTGAGGAATTCCCAACGTTCGTAGGCGGTTTCGATTTCCTGCGTGAGCGCTTCCGATCGGGCCGTTACGGCTTGCTGTTCGGAAACGGGAAGCCTGAAGAAATCGGCCGAACTCATCTTCTGCATGAGTACTTCCTGCTCGGACTCCAATGCTTCAATGGTTTCGGGAAGCGTTTCAAGTTCCTTGTTTTCCTTCCAGCTCATGCGTTCGGCGCGTTGACGAACGGGTTTCTTTGCGGCGGGCTTATCCGGTACTGCTCCGGTTTCGGGAGTTTCAATTGCGGGCCGCTGACGCACCCAGTCCTCGTAGCCGCCGGCAAATTCCATCCAGCGTCCGTCGGGCGCAAGATAGTTGACCGGAGCGAGCACCTGCGTGACGACGCTGTCGAGAAAGCGGCGGTCGTGGCTCACCAGAATCACGGTGCCGGGGTAGTTTTCAAGCGTCTCTTCAAGGAGTTCGAGCGAGTCGATGTCCAGATCGTTGGTGGGTTCGTCGAGCACCAGAAGGTTGGCAGGCAGAGCAAAAAGACGCGCGAGCAGGAGGCGATTGCGCTCACCGCCCGAAAGGTTGGCAACCGGAACTTCCGCGCGATGCGGAGCAAACAGGAAGTCACCGAGATAGCTCATGACATGCTTTTTTACGCCGGCGATTTCAATCCATTCGCTGCCGGGACTCACGGTTTCGGCCACAGTCTTGGTGTCGTCGAGCTGTTCGCGCAACTGATCGAAATAGGCGATTTTCAGATTGGTGCCGAGTCGCACACTGCCTTCGTCAGGTTCGAGTTTTCCCAAAAGCAGCTTGATGAGTGTTGACTTGCCTGCACCGTTGGGGCCGACCAGGCCGAGCTTGTCGCCGCGCAGCAGACGAAAATTCAGATCCTTGACGACGGTTTTGTCGCCGAAGACTTTGCTCAAAGACGTGACTTCGGCCACCAGTTTTCCGCTTCGCTCGCCTGCGTCCACTGTCATGGACACGCGTCCCATACGCTCGCGGCGAGCGGCGCGTTCGCGACGCAGGGCTTCCAGACGGCGCACACGGCCTTCATTGCGGGTGCGGCGTGCTTCGATACCCTTGCGAATCCAAACTTCTTCCTGTGCCCAGAACTTGTCAAAACGCCGGTTGGCAATGGCTTCAGCATTAAGTTCTTCGTTTTTGCGGGCTTCGTAGGCCGCAAAATTGCCCGGATAGCTGCGCAGGATACCTCGATCGAGTTCGAGAATGCGTGTGCAAACCGTATCCAGGAAAGCACGATCGTGCGTCACCACAATGAGCGAACGGTTGTTGCGGTACTCCTGCGTGAGAATGCCTTCGAGAATTTCGATGGTTTCAACGTCAAGATGATTTGTCGGTTCATCAAGGAGCAGCAAATCGGGCTTGAGGCTGAGCGCCAAGGCAAGCGCCGCTTTTTTCTTTTCACCGCCCGAAGCGGCCTGAGGGTTTTGCTCACTTGCCGTACGCAGACGATGCAAATATTCATCGAGACGAGCGATGGCTGCCCACTTTTCACGTTCGTCGGCAATGTCTTCAAAACGGCCGCGTGCGAGAAGACTTTCTCGCAGAGTGTCGGCTTCGGGAAGGTTCGGTTCCTGTTCGAGATAAACCGAAACCAGACCGTCTTGACGCGTCAAAATGCCGTCGTCCAGTTTGTCGCGACCGGCAAGAACATGCATCAGAGAACTTTTGCCGGTGCCGTTGCGGCCGATGAGGCCAACGCGTTCACCGGCATCGAGCTGCATTTGGGCTCGGTCCAGTAGGGGCAGGTCGCCCCAAGCAAGCTGCGCGTCTGCAATCGTAATAAAAGGCATGGTGGCTTAGGGAGCAGGCGTGGTTGTCGTTTCCGTGGTTGTGGCTTCAAGAGTATCGTCGAGTTCTTCAGGGGTTTCTGCCGAAGATTTCGCCGGTGTGTTTTGCATTTGTTGCAGGAGTTCGGACTCTAGTTCCGGGTCGTTGGGCGCTAGCGTTCCTGCTTCCTGTGCAGCACGTTCGGCTTCGCGCGTCAGACGCTCCAACGAGCGGCTTTGGGCTCGCAGACGCTTGCTTTGACGCAGAACTTCAAATTCCACCAGGTCTTCTTCGCTAACCGGCTTGACGACACCGCCCTGAATCATGGCGGTCTGAGCACGGCGATCCACAACCGGCGTGAAATTGAGGTTGTAGGTGAGCGTACCAAGAAGTCCTTTGATCTGAGCCGAGGAAATGCCGTGAGCTACAGACTGCGACAGAGCATAGGCATCGGCGCCGAGCGCAAAGAGTCGCTTGTCAAATGTTGTTTCAGGCACCGGAACCTGATAGGTCTGCTCGAACTCTTCGGGGTTGAAGTTCAGAATCATCGGAGCGTCCACAAGACCGACCTGCAGCAGGTCGTAGGTCATGGCGCGGGCGGCCGAATCGGTGGCGGTCTCTCCGGGGTTTGTGAGCGATGTGGCCCACACGCGCGTGCGGATGGGCAGACGAGAGCGCACAAGTGACGCGTTTTTGGCGTCCATGGCGAGGAACGCGGCATAGTAGGGCGGCTCGGAGAGCGCCACGCGGGCGCGCTTTGCCGCCTGCAGACGACGGATGCGAATCTGCTGCTGACGCCAACCGACTGGGTCGGCTTCCTGATCGATCAGCACTTCGTCGAATTCGTCGGTATTGAGCTTTTCGACAACGAGTTCGAAGAACTTGCGCAGGCGCGTGAATTCATTGAGGTCGACCGTCAGTCGATCAGGCGTAAAGCCCATGCGGATCAGTTCTTGCTCGAAGGCTTGCGAGACGCGCTTTTCAAGCGGCGTGTCGTGGTCGATCAGCAGTACTTTGGGTTTTTCACCTGCTTCCGTGGTTTCGGGCAGGGCGGCTACGCCGAGACGGGCGACGTATTCAGCGTCATGTTCCATGGACATGCCGAGCATGAGCATGTTGCGCGGGAATTTCAGCGGCGTACGGTTGTAAAAGGGCAGTTCGATTTCTTCAGCCAACACCAGTCCCGGTACTTTGGTTTTGTTTGAGATGCGACCGCCGGTCGGCTGATTGTCGGCGGCTTCTTTTTCGGCCATGGCGGCTTCAAGCGGACGCTCTTCGGCGGCTTCGAGAGCTGCAGCGTTTTTCTGCGCTTCACGCAAACGGCGTTCGGCGAAGATTTCGTCCTGTGTCATCGGCGTGAGCTCGTTGAGTTCGATTTCGTTGAGCGTCACCAAGGGAAGCGGCAGGTAGTTGAGCTTGGCGATTTCGGAAATAGCGGCGCGATCGAGCGGACCGACGGCCACCTGAGCGCCCGCACGTGCCGCGGCTTTGAGCTGATCAACGGCCGAACCATTGGAACCTGGACGCACCAGCAGGACTTCGGCAGGATGCTCTGATGCATAATTGGCTGCCAGAAGGCCTAAGAGAGCCGTCTGTGAGGGACTTTCCAGAGGAGAATCAGCGGCCGGTAGTAAAAACGCCATGCGCATGCTGTACTCTTGAGGCTCGCCGGAGAGCTCTTCGGAGGCCGCACTGTTAACCGCAAGTGGAGTTTCCGACGTCTGGCCGGATTCCTCGGAAGATGAAGTCGGGACAGCGTTGGAAGACAGTGCGTCAACAGATGAGGCGGCAGGGGCGGTCGTAGCGGGCTGAGCCTGCTGCTGAGCTGCTTCAGCGGCTTCGGCAGCTGAAACGGTTCCGAGAGCGGCTTCAAGCTCGCTGTTGACAGCAGCGGCTGGCGCGGTTTCGACAGCGCTCATGGCCGGGGTTGTTTCTTGAGCCGCAGCAGCACAAGTCAGTAACGAAAAAGCGCAAAAAAGACCAGCAACGGCAGGATTTTTCACGATGCAGTTCACTTCAGATATTGATGAAACAGGACAAGGGACACGATCGTCGCAGTTTGCGGCAGACCCCCTAATGCAGAGCGCACAGACGGCGCAGCAGACCTTTCCGCAGTCAGCGCTCTATATTGTAGGGCTTCCGATCGGGAATGCGGCAGACATTACCCTGCGCGCGCTTTGGGTGTTGGACATCTGTGACCGTGTGGCCTGTGAGGATACCCGGGAAACTCGCAAACTTCTGGATCGCTACGGGATTTCCACGCCGACGATCAGTGTGCATGAGCATAACGAACGTTCGGCATCGCAAAAAATCATTGACTATCTTGCCAAGGGTGAACGCATCGCTCTTGTGACGGATGCGGGTACTCCGGCCGTGAGTGATCCCGGAGCCAAAGCGGTTCAAAGCGTTCGCGAAGCGGGCTTCCGTGTGGTGCCGGTACCGGGCGCGAGCGCGGTTGTGACGGCGCTCTCGGCAAGCGGCTTGGATTCATACAGCTTTACGTTTGCCGGCTTTGTGCCGCCTTCCGGCAAGGCTCGCCGAACGGCACTTTCCAAATTGGCGCAAAAAGAAGAGGCGTTCGTACTTTACGAGGCTCCACACCGTATTTGCGATCTTCTCAAGGACTTGGCTGATGTGCTTCATGCCGGACGCCGAGTTGTGGTCGCCCGCGAACTGACCAAAAAGTTCGAAACTTTCGATGCGATGACGGCGTCCGATTTGCCCGATTGGGCGCAGGCTCACGATCCGCGTGGCGAATATGCCGTGGTTGTGGATATGCAGGACAAGAGTGAGGAAGGGCTTGACGCCAAGGACCTCAAATGGCTGCGAGCCATTGCGGAAGAAATGCCCAAGAGCAGAGCGGCGGCTTTGGCCGCGAAGGTTACCGGTATGAAGCGGGATGCGATCTATCAGATGCTCAACGCCGAAAATTCAGAGTGAAAACTGAAAACAAAGTCCTTTTCAGTTCATTTTGAACTATTTGCAAACCGTTGAATAAAAAACAACAACAATTCCTGTTGTAGAAATTTGTGAGAGCCTACCGTGGATCTTTTTGAGTTAAAGATCAGTTCAGGAGGTACCTTATACGGGCAATGTGCTTTATGCCGGAGATACGGTACGATCATTCGGCAATGGTTGCTTTGCTGTTCCGTTTGTTTTGATGTGGAGTGATTGCTGGAGAAAATTCAGCCCGGCGCAAAGGGCAACCGGGCTGAGGTGATGGCAATTCGGTCAGAGACCGAGCTCTTTGGCGCGCGGTTTTTCTCCGCGACCGCTTAGTGACCAGTCGAAGATGGAATCGGGAAGGATTTTCAGGAGACGTGCCACCCAGGCCATCTGCCAGGGAATCACACGATAGGAATCCTTGTCGAGAATCGCCTTAACAGCGCGCTCGGCAAACTCTTCCGGTTCCAAAATGAAGGGCATTTTGTACGGGTTCTTTGCAACGAGCGGGGTGCGCACGAAACCCGGGCAGATCGTTGTGACGGAAATGCCGTACTTGCGCACGTCGTTGCGCAAACTTTCCAGATAGCTGATCACGGCAGCCTTGCTGGAACAATAAGCTTCGCTGCCGGGAAGACCGCGGATGCCGCCCACGGAACCGATGCCGGCAAACTGGCCGCCGCCGCGCTTACTCATCGGTTCGATGAAGGGGTGGAAAGTTGCGGCCATTGCAAAGACGTTCGTGCGGTAGACCTTTTCAAGGATGTCCAGGTCTTCTTCGTATTCCGTTTTGACGCCGATCGAAATGCCGGCATTGGCAAGCACGATGTCCACGGGCGCTTTGCCGTCGAAGTCTCGAGCCGCAGCAAAGAGAGCAGCTCGGTCGGTAACGTCGAGCGCATAGGTGGTGTGCGCCTGAGCGTTGTGCATGCCCGAAAGCACGGCGTCAAGCTTTTCCTGACTACGACCGACAAGACCCAGCTGAGCGCCCATGGCGTCGAACTTCTTGGCCATCGCAGCGCCGATGCCGCTGGAAGCCCCCGTGATGAAAACGCGCATTATTTTTCCTGACGGATTTTGTTGATGAGCCACTGCACGGTGTCGACCGTACCCTGACGCGTACCGACGAGATGCGGAGCAGTGATATAACGGCCGGCAACGCCTACGCAAGGCGTGGAGTCCACACCGTAGTTCTTCCAGGTGCGGGTGGCTTGGCGAGCTTTGCTCACAACGGAGAAGCTACCGAGCGTCTGACGGAACTTGTTCTGATCGAGCCCATGCTCTCCGACCCACTGCAGAACATCCTTTTCGATGTCGGCTGCCGAGCTCCAGTCGTGAGAGCCGCGGATCACCCAGGTCCAGAATTCCATATGCAGATCGCCCATGCGGCCGAGCGCTTCAAAGGCGTAGTAGGTATGCGGGAAGATGGCGAGATCGTCGTTCCAAGCCACGGGAACGGGCACAACTTTCACTTCCGGATTGCCCTTGACGGACTCGATGAACTTTTCCATGACCGGCGCAAAGGTCAGACAGTGCGGGCAGGTGTAGGCGAAGAAGTCATGAATGACGATCGGCTTTTTGGGGAATTCCAGAGGAGGACGCACCTCGATGTAGTCTTTGCCGAGAACGGGATCCGGAGCGGCAGCGAAAAGCGAACCGGAAAAGCCGGACGCGCCAACGGCGGCGGCAGAAGAAATCAGGAGTCGGCGAGAAATCATGGTCGATAGTCCTTGTCTCTTACGAAAATTTAGTTGGGTTGATGCATGACGGTACCCTGAATACCGTTGTCGGCCAGGGTCTGTCGAATTTCTTCAGCAGCCGTTTCGTTGTCAAAGGGGCCGAGGCGAACGCGATAGACACGCTTGCCGGCTTCACGACGGTACTCGATTTGAGCGTCGTTGCCTGTAAAGGCAATCTGGCCGCGCACTTTTTCGGCATCCGGCAACTCGGAGAAGGTGCCAGCAGTAACCCAGTAGCGATCGGTTGCAATGACTTCGGTAGCATCATTGTTGCCTGCCGTAACGGATGCAACCTGACTTTCGGTTTGTTCGCTGCCTTGGCCGGAGGCATAAAGCTTTTTGTTCGGATCAATGGTCTTGCCGTCAAGAAGCTTTTCATCAACCGAGGTGCTCACCTGCTGAATCTTGTTGACGAACGGAATCGGAGCATTCGAAATAAAGATGAAAACGGCAGCCGCAAGGATGAGTGCCGTTACGACGCCCATCGTAAAGGACCAGAAAAGCGCTGCCCCGGAATATTTACGCATCGTCATCTTTGTTCCGTTTTCTTTACATACGTTCGGGAGCGGATACGCCGAGCACTTCCAGGCCATTGGCAAGGACGCGGCGCGCCGCCATGCACAAGGCCAAGCGCGCGTTGCGTTCGGCTTCGTTGTCGACGAGCACGCGTTCGGCGTTGTAGAACGCGTGAAAGTCGGCGGCAAGTTCCTTCAGGTAGACGCAAATGAGGTGCGGAGCTAGATCACGGGCCGCAACGGCGAGCGTTTCGCCGTAACCGGCAAACTTGGCTGCCAAAGCGGTGGCGGCCGTGCCGGTCAGGCTCGACAGATTGAACTCTGCGGCTTCGGCTTCGGCCGGAATGGCAAAGCCCTTTTCCTGAGCCTGGCGCAGGACCGAGCAGATGCGGGCGTGCGCGTACTGCAGATAGTAGACCGGGTTTTCGTCGGACTTTGAGCAGGCCAAGTTGATGTCGAACACGAATTCGGCATCGGACTTGCGCGAAACGAGGAAGAAGCGGGCGGCGTCGCGACCGACCCAGTCGACGAGGTCGCGCAGCGTGACGTAGGTGCCAGCGCGCTTGCTCATCTTGACTTCCTGACCGTCTTTGACCACCAACAGCATCTTGTGCAGAAGGTACTCGGGGAAGGTCTTGGGAATGCTGATGCCGAGCGTCTTCGAGGCGGCCTGCAAGCCGATGCGTACGCGAGCTACGGTACCGTGGTGGTCCGACCCCTGAATGTTGATGGCGCGGTCAAAACCGCGTTCGAATTTGGCAAGGTGATAGGCAACGTCCGGCACGAAGTAGGTGTAGTAACCGTCCTTCTTGCGCATCACGCGGTCCTTGTCGTCCTTGAAGTCCTTGAAAGCTTCATCGGTAGTGCGCAGCCACAGGGCACCGTCTGCTTCATAGGTAAAGCCCGCCTGTACCATGGCGTCGACTGCCTTCTGAACGCGACCGTCCGTATAAAGCGAACTTTCAAGATAGAAGTTGTCGAAGGCTACGCCAAGTTGCTTTAAGTCAGCATCCTGTTCGTTGCGCAGGTAAGCCACAGAGTAGCGGCGGATGCATTCGAGATCAGCCGTATCGCCCATGCTCTCGATTGTTTCACCTGTGGTCGTGACGACAGGCTTTTTGGCGCAGTAGTCGCGGGCGATGTCAACGATATAGTCGCCGTGATAACCGTTTTCGGGGAAAGCTTCGGCGGTCTGTTCGCCTGCAAGCTCCTTAGCGCGGGCCTGAACGGAAATCGTGAGATTATGAATCTGAACGCCGGCGTCGTTGTAGTAGAACTCGCGCATCACGCGGTAGCCCTGCGTGGCCATGATGCGGGAGAGCACGTCGCCTAGAGCCCCCTGACGAGCGTGCCCCAGATGCAGCGGCCCGGTGGGGTTGGCCGAGACGTACTCGAGAAGCACGCTCTTGCCTTCAAAAGCTTTGCTAGTGCCGTAGGAGGAACCCTGACGCAGCACATCGCGCACGGAACGCACCTTGGCTTCCTGTGAGAAACGGAAATTGATAAAGCCGGGGCCGGCAATTTCAACGTCGGAGAGGATGTCGCTGAAAGCGGCGTCCTGCTTCATGGCTTCGACCAGAGCCGCGGCGAGTTCACGGGGGTTCTTACCGGCTTTCTTGGCGCATTGCAGTGCGATGGTACTGGCAAGATCACCGTGGCCGGCCTGCTTGGGGCGTTCAAGGCGGATGGGTTCCTGGGAAAGACCGCAAGCGGACAAGGCACGGGTCAGAAGTTCAGTGAGAGCCTGTTTCTGGTCTTCGATCATTTTTTCGTCTTCGTTGAAATGAAGCGGGTGAGAGCCTGTTTGGAAAGGTCGGCCGCAGACATGACAAAGAGGCGGTCGAATCGACCGCCTATCTGTCTGAGATGTTCCTGAATTTTACGCGAGGCGCTTGTCGCGGGAAATCGTTGCGTAAGCAGAATGGTTATGAATTGATTCAAAGTTTTCGGCTTCTGCGCGGTACCAAAGTACGCGCTCATCAGCGTTGAGCTGCTTGCAGACGTCGCGGATGATGTCCTCGACGAACTTCGGATGGTCGTACGCAAATTCAGTTACGTATTTTTCGTCGTTGCGCTTTAAGCGACTCCATAATTCGCACGAAGCCGACGTTTCGGCAAAGCGGATCTGCTCTTCGAGCGAAATGGGTTCGGACAGTTCCAGTGCCACAACGATGTGAGAGCGCTGATTGTGGGCGCCATAGTCGCTGATTTCGCGGCTGCAGGGGCACAGACTCGTGACTGGAACGGTGACCTCCTGAATGACGCGTGTCTTTCCGCCGACTCGTTCGGCCAGGAAGCGTACGTCGTAGTTCATGAGGCTCTTCAATTTGGACATGGGGCTCGTCTTGGTGACGAAGAACGGGCAGGAAATTTCGATGTAGCCCTCTTCAGCTTCCAGAAGCGTGAGCATTTTTTCGAGCGTTTCACGCATCATGTCGCTTGAAAGCGGAGCATGGTTGTCGGCAATGAGCGAAACGAAGCGCGACATATGCGTGCCACGCTTGTCGGCAGGAAGTCCCACGCACATGCACACATTGGCGACGGTGGGCTGGGCGCCCTTGACGCTTTGCACCTGCAGGGGGACAGTAAGGCCGCGGATGCCGACGCGGTCGATCGGAATATTGCGCCCGTCCATCAAATTTTGAACGTCGGGCAGGGCATTGCTGGTCTTATCCATATCAATAACAGTCAAGTGCGATCCCGTCGTGCGTTCTTATTGTTATTTCACGGTGTTCGGAGCGCCAGCCAGGGCCTCAAGTAAGACAGCGAAGAAGGCGGGCCGGAATGGGCGGCGATAGACGCACGGCGACACAAACCGAGAGGTCTGTCGGATCATGAAATTTCGTTGGAGAGCGAATAATAATGGATTTGTGAAGAACATATGACAAAAGTCGTGCCTTTACCAACTGTTCATCAACGAAGACAATCAGCAAGTACTGGAAAAAGCTATGGCACGTCTCCATATAAAGAATAGACAGCCGAAACAAACGGTTGCCAACTGCGATAGAAACATACGCACTTGCCAGGTGTGCATCGGTACACTGAGCGCACACCTTAAAGCACCTCTACAGAACAAGGAACTGCGAGCATGGCTCTCTACATCAACGGCCGCCCCGTCAATCCCATCGTAACCTTCCTGGCCTCCGCCGTTGTCATAGCAGGCATTATCGGCTTGGGGATTTTGCTGTTGCCCGTGATCGGCGGGCTTTTCGTGATCGCTCTTTTGATCGTGGGGGGCATTGCGCTTTACGGCGCCTACTGCCGCTGGCGCTACGGCGATCCTTTTGCTCAGATGCAAAAGCAGGCCGAAGAAATATTGCGTCGCCGCGCACGACCTCAAGAGGAGCAGCCCCAGCAGCAGACGGTGCAGGACGAACCTGACCTTAAGGCCGGAACGGCCCGCACGGGCATCAAGCGCGTGACAGTTGTCGAAGATGCTGTTGTTGTGGAAGAAATTCGACACAAGGACCTTTGACTTAGGTCAAAAACAATGCGGAAAGTCTGTTAGAACAAGACTTTATTTGCAGTCTTCGTATTTCCTGGGTTAACCCTCAACAGGATGACGAAGCGATGTTCCAAAAGAAGGCATTTATAATTTCACTACTCATTAGTGAGTAGTTCTTATTGTTAAGAGCTGATTTTTTATTGATGTAAATCAATAAATAATAGGCGATGAGGCCGTTTCGACTTTAATCAATCTCCCTTTGGATTGCGACAAAACTCCAACCTACCTGAAGGAAGTCTTAAGGTAGTCTTACAGTGCTCGCGATGCCTCAAGGTATTGCGGCGCTTCTGCTGTCTCCCCCGACGGCAGGGGTTTAAAAAAGATTTAGGAGATTGAGATGACAACAAAAATGATCAAAACGGCGGCTGCAACGCTGTTTTGCTCCGCTGCTTTGGTTGCGTCTGGTGTACAAGCTGCCTCTACGGGCCCTGGCCTCGGCACCAAGACCGTGAATACCATTACGCAGAAGGTTTGGGACAATCCGTCTACGACTGAAAAGGAAATGGGCGTCAAGACGCTCCAGGACTACATCGTCCAAGAAAAGGAAATGTGGGACTACCTTTTCCAGAATCACCCGGTGTTTAAGTATGCTGAAAAAGGCGCCATCAAGGGTGTGTACAAGATTTCGACCCGTGGTTCGGAATTCTTGACGGAAGGTAATGCTCAGACCTATTCGAAGCTTGCCGGCGGCCGTCCGAGCGCTTCCCAGTACCGCCTGGCTGCCAAGTCCGTGCTGGACTTCCCGAACCGCTTCGTCGGTCCGGAACGCTGCGGTGAATGCCATGCGATCCAGTACCAGAAGTGGAAGAGATCGCGTCATGCTCAGACGTTGCGCTTCCCGGGCGAACATCCCGAAGTCAACAACGATCTGAAGAAGAAGCTTTATGGCTCTCAGGCTTCGATTCTGCCTGATGGCATCATGCCTGACGACATTTACGTGACCGTCGGTACGCCGCGCACGAAGTATGGCTTCATCGACAAGTGGCTGGTTCGTGGTTCCTACCACGTCCGTGACGGTCTTCTGAGTGACCTCTCCGGTACGATTGTTGCCGGCGGCAACCAGTTCTCCCGCGGTTGGGCACAGTGGCTCACCCCCGAAAAGGCCAAGGAAATTCAGAAGGTTATTCCTGATTTCCCGACTGAATTGAGCAAGTTCGGTCCGTCGGCTTCGCACCAGTGGGGTATGACCTCCTACGGTTCGACCTACGAACAGACTCTGTTGTTCCAGTCCGCTACCTCCTACTGCGAAGTCTGCCACTCGTTCAAGTTTGACTTTAAGTCTAAGGACGAATTCTTCAAGGCTCTTGGCAACGCCAAGGAACTGCAGAAGCACACGATTTCTCGCGGTATTTCCTGCGAAGAATGCCACGGTGCCGGCGGCCACTTGGTTGGCGCTGAATCCAACGGCTTCCAGACGAACTGCGAACGTTGCCACCAGCGTTCCAACTTCGTCGAAAGCGACTACAAGCTTCCGTCCGCTCAGGGCAAGCTTGAAAAGGGCTTCAACATCAAGACGAAGTCTTCTTGCCCGTCCTGCGGTACCGAAGGCTCTCAGCTCATGATGTCCAAGCACTATGAAAAGGGTATGCGTTGCGTGACCTGCCACGATCCGCACGAAGTGACCAGCAACGATTGGAAGGACTACTACACCAAGCCCGCCATCCGTCAGACCTGCCAGGACTGCCACAAGACCCAGGCCGACGTTGTTGCTAACACCAACACCCACAAGAAGATGGACTGCGTGGACTGCCATATGCCGTTCACGATGAGCTGCGAAAACTTCACGGCTATCCAGCGTCCTGACATGGCCGGCTTCGACGCCGTCCGTCGTTCTCACCTCTTCAAGATCGAAGTCGATCCGGAAAAGAAGATGATGAACCCGGGTGCCGGTCAGTCTCGTGCTTCCAACTCCAAGGGCTGGCACGTTGCACGTGACGAAGAAGGCCATGGCTACGTTGACCTGATGTGGTCCTGCGCCCGTACGGCCAACGCTGAAAAGGGTGTGATGGACAACAAGGGTTGCCATAGCCTGTTCCTGTCCGAACTCGAAAAGGGCCTGCAGTACGGTGATCAGAAGGTCATCTACGGTGAAGTCATGAAGTGGCAGAACCCGGTCAAGGACGGCTTCAAGACCGCCAAGGCTGCTCTGGAACGCATCAACAAGCTTCTGGAAGTCACCAAGCTCACGGTTGAAGCCAAGACCGAAATCATGCTGCTCGTCGACAAGGCTGCCGACATCACCAAGCAGGTTGAAGAAGACGGTTCCTGGGGTGTTCACGCTCCCGATTACCTCAAGCAGCGCGTTGATACCGCTAACGCCTACTTGACGCAGGCTCAGAAGATTCTTGATAACGGCAACTTCCCGCTCATCAAGACTGAAGCCAAGAAGTAATCTAAGCGACTAGTAAACCTTGATCTCCTATTCTCGAGCGAAGGGAGTGACTCAAAACTCCCTTCGCTTCGAGGGTCAGATGGAAAAACAGGTTCATTGGAACACGAAATGAAAAAACAACTGCAAAATCTTGCGGTCTGTGCGCTTCTAGCAATCCCGATGCTCGGCTTTGCCGGCGGGGATGCTCCTTTGGAAGCGGCCGAGGAATATGTCTACAAAGTCAGACAAGTCTCGATTCCCGAGGCCGAACAGCTCTTTATGGAGCCCGGTGTGCGCATCTTTGATGTCAATACGCTCGAGCTCTGGGCTGAGGGTTACATTCCAGGAGCGGTGTTTTTTAACGTCGGCAACTGGAAGAAGCTCCTTCCCAAGGATAAGAACACACTGATTGTGTTTTATTGCGCAAATCGCTTGTGCAGTTCCAGTCAGATTGCAGCCTATGAGACCATGAAACTCGGCTACACCAACGTGTGGCAGATGCCCGATGGAATCTATGGCTGGAAGCTTACGGGGCGGCAAGTTGAGCTTCCATAAAGAAGCGGCAATAAACCAAGCAAGCTTTTGCGCAGTACTCGATTCCAGTTTTGGAAGAGTACTGTGGGTGAACTGTATTAACTGAAGAAAGAAACCACAATGCAATCCCTCAAGAAAATCGTGCTGACGGCCTCCGTTCTGATGTGTGCCGGTACCGTTGCTTTCGCTGGCGAACTTGACACGCAGCAGGCCAAAGAGTCCTACAGCATGGGGGCATCGGTCGGAAACTACCTCTCTGATCAGATCTACAAGCAGAGCAAGCTCGGCTTGTCGGCTGACATGGCTCTTATTGAACAGGGCTTCCAGGATGCGATTCGCGGAAAAAGCAAACTTTCTGACGAAGACATGCTGAAGTTCCTCAACAGCCGCGCTGAAAAGCTCAATAAGCTGGATGTGGCTGCCAAGGAGAAAATGGCCAAGGAAAACAAGGCCAAGGCCACCAAGTTCCTCGCCGAAAACGCTAAGAAAAAGGGCGTGACGGTTACGAAGAGCGGCCTGCAGTATGAGGTGCTCAGAAAGGGGTCCGGCGCAACGCCTCGCATTGAGGACGTGGTCACTGTCGGTTATACGGGCAAACTCATGGACGGCACGGTGTTTGAAAGCACGTATGAGGCCAAGCAGCCTGCCCGTTTCGTGGTCATGAGCATTATTCCGGGTCTGGAAGAAGGCCTGAAGCTGATGAAGGAAGGTGCGCAGTTCCGTTTCACGATTCCTGCGAACCTTGCTTACGGCGAATTCGGTGCCGGTCAGATCCCCCCGGAATCTCCGCTGATCTTTGAACTGGAACTGATCAAGGTCGAAAAAGTCGGAGCCCATCAAGGCATGGGTAAGACCGTGATCAACGGTATGCCCAACCCGCACAAATAAATGTGCTGGTGATGACGACTTGACTTTCTGAGCAATAAACAAGCTCTTTAACAAAGTGAAGGCATTTTCGTGAACGGCTTGGACGTTTTGATTGCATTGACTGCCGCACTCTTTGCATTTCTGCTCGGGGTGTATGCGTACCGCGTCAAATTTCGCTCAATGCCGCTAACGGTCGGGTTTGCAGTTCTTGTACTCGCATCAAGCGTTGCCGTTTATGCCGGTTTCGGTAGGTATGCCGACTGGCAGAACGAGCAAACGGGGGTTGAGACGAACTACATGCTCGCAGCAAAGATTGCCGAAGCGCGGCGCATGGTGAAAAACATGCCCAACAATGCGCGGGCGCAATCGGAGCTGGCCGAAGCGCTTTACGAAGCAGGCCAATACGATGAGGCCGTTGAGGTTTTCAACGAATTCATCAAGGTGGGCGGAGAAAGTGCGGAGGCACTCGGGAGACTCGCGCGTGCGATGTACTATCGCGACGCCAGAGTGATAACTGCCGAAACTCACCGTGTGATCGAGCGCGCTTTGTCGATCAATGCGCTGGATGTGCAGACGCGAATGCTCCTCGGGGAGGATGCGTTTATGCATCAACGTTATGACGAAGCCGTCAGCCACTGGAAGATGCTGCTTGATGCGGGCGTTGCACCCGCTCAGCAAAGAGCGCTCAGAAATGCCATCGCCAATGCCGAGTCCAGGGCTCGGTTGCAAGACTAATCGGCGGAACCCTTTCTCTTAGCAATAAGAAATTCGGTTCTGTCTGTGGAGAATATTGTGTGCGAAAAGATTGACAGGAGAAAATTCCTCGCAGGTGCCGGAGCCGGCTCGCTGCTCCTGTCGCCTCTCGGTGGGGCGGCAGCTGCTGGCAAGTCCGACGGCGGCAACCGGCCGCAATATGTGATGGTCTTTGACCAGAACAAGTGCGTCGGCTGCAGAGACTGCAGAATTGCCTGCAACGAGACCAACAAGTTGCCGAAAGGCCGCTCGCGTCTGTTACTGGAACTGCAGGGCAGCAAGCTCGAAACCGATCGCGGCTACGAGCCCAACCGCCGCTATATCCGCGTTTCTTGCCAGCAGTGCAAGAACGCTCCCTGCGTGAGAGTGTGCCCGACCGGCGCCGCCCATCGCGATCCCAAGACGGGTATCGTTACGATGGACACTTCCAAGTGCGTCGGATGCAAATACTGCATCGTGGCATGTCCGTACAACGTGCGCTTCATCAATGAAGAGACCAAGGTTGCTGACAACTGCGACTTCTGCCTGCATACCCGCCTCGAAAAGAACGAGCAACCGGCATGCGTGGAAAGCTGCAAGTACGATGCGCTGATCTTCGGCGACATCAACGACCCGAAGTCGTATGTGAGCAAGTTGCTCGCCGTGAAGGATTCCGTTCGTATTCGTCCGGAACTCGGCACTGAGCCGCAGCTTCGCTACATTCCCATTGTGAAGAAAGGAGTGTAAAGATGGATATCACCATGAACTTTACACTTGGTCTGACGCAAGGCATCAGCTGGCCGTGGCCGATTGCCGTGTACCTGTTCTTGGCAGGTATTTCGGGCGGCGCGGTGGCCGTTGCCATCATGCTCAACCTGTATAAGAAGCAGACCGCGCAGAACACTCCGATTCTGAAGGCCGCGTCGCTGATCGGCGCCGTGACCATCATTCTCGGTATGGTCTGCCTGGTTGCTGACTTGACCAATCCGCTGTGGTTCTGGCGGATCCTGGTGTACTACAACCTCACCTCCGTGATGAGCTTGGGCGTTATCGCGCTTATTGTCTACATCCCGTTGGTGTGCATCCTCACGCTGGTTGCGGTTCGCGACAGCTTCAAGATCGGGTTCCTCGACGGCCTTATCGGTTGGTTTGACAACCATCGTTGTGGCCTTCAGTGGATCACGCTGGTGTTTGCGCTGACAATCTGCGCATACACGGGCTTCCTGATCAGCGCGCTGATCCGCTTCCCGCTGATCAATCAGGCAGTGCTTCCGGCCCTCTTTGTGGCTTCCGGTCTTTCCGCCGGTACCGCCGCTGCGAAGATGGTTGCCGCCGGCATGTTTGGTGAAGATCAGCACAGCGCCGACCAGAAGGTGCTGCACGGTGCCGAGTGGCCGATCATGGCTGCCGAAGCTCTGTGCATCTTCATGATCGCTGTGGCGCTGTTTACCGGCAATGCTGCTGCTCAGCACGCCGCTCAGGCCTTCTGCACGGGCACCTGGGCCACGCTGTTCTGGGTTGGTGTCGTCGGTATCGGCTTTGTCATCCCGGTGGTGCTCTGCAAGGCCAAGGGTTCGGGTACGTTCTACCTGACCGGTCTTTGCAGCGTTGTCGGCATGATGTGCCTGCGACTCTTCATCCTCTACGCCGGTCAGACCTACGCGATCTGATTGCTGAGGATCCCATAAGACTTTAAGTCTTAAGCAACTGCGGCGGAAATTGCTCCGCCGCAGTTGACTCTTCTCATAACACTAGAAGACTGATATAACGGTCTTGTCGAACGGGCCGCCGTTATCGGCGGCGTTTTTACAATTGCGCGGTGCAAATCGCAGAAGACGGAGTGTTTACCGCACGTCGAAAGCGCAAATCCGTGCAAACCCTCCAGAGAAATAGTCCTATGAAAAGCCTGATTAAACTGTGCCTTGGCGCGGCTGTTGCCGTGAGCCTGTCCACCGCCGCTGTTGCCGGCCCCTTCACTCAGACGGATCAGTGCTCTTCCTGCGCCATGGTGATCAAAAAGTATCCCGGCCCCAAGGGACTGCTTGTTCTCAAAGATAAATCCGTACAGAAATTCTGCTCGGCTCGCGGCACGGCTTGCGGCTATGCGGCGGCCATGAAAAAGACCGGCGTTGTTCACGTGTTCATGCATGACGCTGGCGCCGTGGATTGGAAAAATCCCGACGACTCAAAGTTAATTGACGCTACCAAGGCGTGGTTCGTCTACGGCTCCAAGGTGAAGGCCGTGATGGGACCGTCTCTGGCTCCCTTTGCCACGAAGGAAGCTGCGCAAGCTTTCCAGAAGGCAAATGGCGGCAAGCTGATGAGTTTTGCCGATTTAACGCCTGAAGCACTTGGTTGCGGAGAAAAATATTGATGTCTCTTGTTCGTAGACTGGCGCTGGCAGCGATAGCTTGCGCGGCGCTTGTCGGCTGCTCGGAAGAAGCGACAGAGGTTGTCAGGGCTGTTCCTATCGGAGCGCACGATCGCTGCAAGATGTGCGGCATGGTGATCGTGCACTATCCCGGCCCCAAGGCTGAGATCTTCATCAAAGGGGCCGATGGTGAAGCCGTGAAGTTCTGTTCCGGCCGCGATGCCTTTACCTTTGCGCTACAGCCTGAAAACGCGCGTCGCCTGATCGGTTTTTTCATCCATGACATGGGTAAGACCGGTTGGGAAAAGCCTGACGATGCCGCGCTTGTAGATGCGACAAAGGCTGTTTACGTTTACGGCCACGACGTCGACGGAGTGATGGGCAATGAGCCCGTGGCGTTTACCTCTCAGGATAAGGCGCAGGAATTCATCAAAAAGCACGGCGGCAAGTTGTACGCCTACAAGGACGTGACGCTTGAGCTGCTTGACAAGTAGTACCGGTACCACGATGTTTTTGCGTTTGACGCCCTTGGCGGCCATTTTTCTGGCTTTGAGCGTGCCTGCGGCAAATGCTGCGGTATGGCGCGTGACGCCTGCCGACGACGTGGAAGACATCGTGGACAATGCCGAAGAGGGCGACACGATCATCTTTGCCAAGGGCGAATACAAGGTCAATCTGCTTCTTACCGAACCTTTGAGTCTGAAGGGAGAAGACGGCGCTGTGATCAATGCCGGAGGAAAAGGCTCGGGCATCACGATTCGCCGTTCCCGGACGACGGTTGAGAATCTGACCATCAAAAACTACGGCGGGGATCTCTACAAGCGAGACAGTGGTGTGCGCGTGATGGACGGCTGCACCGGTGTGAAGCTAACGAATCTCAAGCTTTCCGGGTCTGGTTTCGGCATCCGTGCCGATCGACTGGACAATCTGGAGATTCGGGACTGCGAAATCACGGGCAACTCGCGCCGGCATATCCTGGATCGCGGTGACGGGGTCTTTCTCAACTACGTCAAGCACTCCAAACTCATCAATAACAGGGTTAAGAACGTTCGCGACGGTTTTTACTTTGAAAACACCGATGCGACGGAGGCTGTCGGCAACCATTTCGACAACACCCAATATGGCATCCATTGGATGTACACCCGCAATGACATCGGCTACGACAACGTGACTGTAAATTCCGTGGGTGGTTTTGCCCTGATGAGCAGCAAGCGAATCATGTGCCGCGACAATACCGCGCGGGACAACGTCGAGTTCGGCATCCTGCTTAACGTCTGCGAAGGTTGTACTGTCAAGAGCAACCTGGTTGAAGGTGTGCACAACCCCAAAGGGAAAGCGGCGCTTGATACCGAGGGCAAAGGACTTTTTATCTACGGCCCCGGAGCCAGCCGAGTTGAAGGCAACGCTTTTACGGGGGCTGATATCGGAATCGGCGTGGCATTGGGCGGCGAGAAGACGATCGTGACCGAGAACGTCTTTGACAAGAACACGATTCAGGTGCGCTACGTCGGTAAGGCTCCGCTAGAGTGGAGTGAAAACGGTCGGGGTAACTACTGGAGTACGTTCATGAGCTGGGACGCCGACGGCGATGGCATTGCCGATACGCCGTATCAGCCTAACGACAGCCTGGATCGTATTTTTTGGATCTATCCGGAAGCGAGATTTTTGATGCAAAGTCCGGTCACAGCGTTGTTGCGCTGGTTTGCTGCGCGTCTTGAAATTGATCGCGGCAAGGGCGTGACGGACAGTTATCCGCTGATGACGGCACCGATCGTCAAAGGAGCGGCGCAATGAGCGCGAAACAAGAAACGATTTGCGTTGATAACGTCGGTTTTTGGCGTGGTCGCCGTAAGGTTCTCGACGGCGTGAGCTGCCGACTGCAATCTGGAACGCTGACTGCTTTGATCGGACACAACGGCGCGGGCAAATCAACCTTGATCAAAACCATTTTGGGATTGATTCACCCGGCTGAAGGAAATGTGACGGTTTTGGGTCGCGCGCCCGGAAGTGATCCGCTTAGCATCGGTTATCTGCCCGAAAACATCAGTTTTTACGAACAGATGACCATGCAGGCGCATCTGGAATATTTTGCGGACCTCAAGGGAGTGGCCCGTTCCCGTGTTGATGAACTGTTGGAAGCGCTAGGCCTGTCGCATGTACGCCGCAACCGCATGAATCAGTGCTCAAAGGGGCAGCGGCAGCGCCTCGGTCTTGCGCAGGCGCTTTTGGCTCAGCCCAGAATCATGATTCTCGACGAGCCGACGGTTGGGCTTGATCCTCAGGCTTCGTCTTGGATGTACGCTCAACTTGCGCAACTGCGCAGTCAGGGTTGCACGGTGATTGTCTGCACGCATGAATTGAGTTTGATCGAACCCTTTGCGGATGTGGTTCTGATGCTTGCCGCGGGCAAGCTGCGTGCCAGCGGTTCGGTGGCCGAATTGCGCCGTCAGGCCAATCTTCCTGCCGTAATTCGCGGTTTTGATGCGGCGGCAGTGGCAATGACATCGGCTTCGAAGTATCTCAAAGGTGACATGCTGTGCGTGCCCGATCACGATGTGGCCGAGGTGGTACGCGTGCTCACCGAAGAGACGAAGGATTTTGATTTCGACATTCGCCGTGCCGGACTCTCGGAAATTTTCCGGGCTTATTGCGTGCCTGCGGCTCAAACGGCGGAGGCATCGGCATGAGAAGCATTTGGTTGGTTGCCCGAAAGGAATTTCTAGATTGCCTGCAAAGTCGTTGGCTGCTCTCCGGCGGCCTGCTCTTTGCAATTTTGTCGCTGGCGGTGTTCTACGGTACGGCGGCCATTGGCGGCAGCTTTGCGTATCCGCCGCTTTCGGTCGTCATGAATTCACTTGTGAGCCTCACGGTCTTTTTGCTGCCGCTTCTGGCGATACTTCTGAGCTACGACGCGTTTGTGGGCGAACTCGAAGGCGGCATGCTGATTTTGATGCTCACCTATCCAGTGACGCGAACGGCGTTTTTACTTGGTAAAGCCGTTGGGCAAGGGGCGGCACTCTTCATCGTTCTGACGGTTGGTTTTGCCGTGATGCCCATTGCCGCTTCATTTGCGGCCGTGCCTTACAGTGTCGGCGAATTGGCCGGAGCTTTGACGGTGACGGCGGGGTCGGCCTGGCTTCTGGGGCTCGTCTTCATGTTTGCGGCGTATTGTGTGAGTCTGGCCGTGCGCACGAAGGCTCAGGCGCTTGCCATCCTGATTTTGATTTGGCTTGCCGCCGTGCTGCTTTATGACCTGGGCCTTCTGGTTGCGGCCGTGTCTTTTACGGGAGGCTTGCCGCGAGGTGTTTTGAACGCCCTGATGCTTGCTAATCCTGCCAGCGGCTTCCGACTGCTCAATCAGTCGCTTTTCGGAAGCGTACAGACCACGGTTCCGATTGCGGCTTTGGCAGGTGTGCTCGCGGCATGGGCGGTGGCTCTTTTCGCGCTGGCTCGCGGCATTTTCGCAGCCAAACGCTTCTGAGGCTTCAGCGTCCGTGAAGGTTTGCCCGTTAAAGTCTGTTGGTATGTCCATGTGCGCCGAACTGTCGGTGTGAAGAAACGAAAGGTGCTTTCAGCGTGATTGCGGAATTCGGCCACTATCTGTTGTGTTTGGCGGCGGCCTGCTCGCTTTTCGGGGCGGTTGCCGTTTGGGCGGGACTTGTAAAGGGGCAGCAGGCGGCTGCCGGTCTTTGGCGTGTCTGCACGCCCGTTGCGGCATTGTGTCTGGCCGTTGCCACCGGCATTTTGCTGCGTGCCTTTCTGATCGATGATTTCTCGATTGCCTACGTGGCTGATCATTCCAACACCAAGCTTGACGTCATCTATAAGGCGGCAGCCTTGTGGGGCAGTCACGAAGGATCCATGCTGTTGTGGATTCTCCTGATGGCGCTGGCTGCCTGCATTGTTGCTTTTGCTCAGCGTAAGAACGACGAGCTGAATGCTCGCATTCAATGCACGATGCTTGCCGTCATCGGCGTTTTCTGCTCGTTTGTCCTGACCGTTTCCAATCCGTTCCTGCGTAATCTGCCGGCAGTTCCTTCCGAAGGGCGTGACCTTAATCCGATCCTTCAGGATATCGGCATGATCCTGCATCCTCCGGTGATCTTTGCTGCGTATGCCGGTTTGGCAGTGATTTTTGCTGTGATCGTGGCAGTGCTGTGGCAAAGGCGCATGTCGCCCCAAGCCGTCACCTCGCTCAAGCGCATCGGCATCGTGACCTGGATCTTTTTGACTGCAGGCAATGCTCTCGGTTCCTGGTGGGCCTATACCGAACTCGGTTGGGGCGGTTGGTGGTTTTGGGACCCGGTGGAAAACGCCTCCTTTATCCCCTGGCTTTCCGTAGGCGCCTTGCTGCATGCTCTGATCCTGTTTGAAAAGCGCGCCCGTATGCTCAGGACTGTGGTAATGCTCGGCATCGTTTCCTTTGCGCTGTGTCTGCTTGGCACCTTCATTGTTCGAAGCGGTCTGATGCAGTCGGTGCATGCCTTTGCGTCCGATCCGGAACGCGGTACCGTGCTTTTGTTTGCCTGCATTCTCGTGATGATTCCCGGGTTGGTTCTCTATACGTTGCGCATTGATGCCGTGCAGGCTGCCGACGGCCGCGAAGCCGACGAGCCCAATGCGTTTGATATGGCGCTAACGCTTGCCGTTTGCGTGCTGTGCGTGGCTTCCGCCGCGGTGCTGGTCGGCACGCTCTATCCGGTCTTCTACGACATGTTGGGCTTGGGTACGCTCACTGTGGGAGCTCCTTATTTCAACAGCTTCTTTGCGCCGATGACGCTTTTTGCCGCAGTGGCGGCGGGCGGTGCCCAGATTCTTGCTTCTAAAAACGTGAAACTCACGGCGAGTGTTTGTGCGGTTGTAGCGTTGGGGTGCGGGGCGATTGCTTTTGCGACCGATCCCAAAGAACTCGCGATGACGTTTGCGGCGTTTGCTGCAGCGGGGTGGCTTGTGACCACAAGTGTGGCGGCGGTTGCCAGTCGAGGTTTCGGTCGTCCGAGTTTCGGCGCTGTGCTTGCTCACGCGGCCATTGCTGTGGCCATTGTCGGAGCGACGGGTATTGCGCAATACGAGCAGGAAGCACTGGTTCGCATGGGGCCGGGTGCGGGCAAACCCGTCGGTGACGTGATTTTTGTTTATCGTGACACTTACAAGGTCAACACGCATGCGTACTTTGGCGACGCAGCTCACATCGAAGTGCTCAAGGCGACGGACGAAAGTCACCTTACGGATCTCTTCCCGATGCGACAGACGTTTGTCTCAAGCGGTATGCAGATGACGGCGGCGGGCATTGATCACGGCGTGTTACGCGACCTCTACGTGTCGATGGGTAACAAGCTTTCCGATACCGAATGGTTGGTGCGTTTGTCCGTCAAGCCTCTGGCAAGCTGGCTGTGGCTGTCGGCGGCGCTGATGATGATTGCAGGTGTTTTGCTGTGCGTGCGTCGCCGCAAGGAGAAGGAAAAGAATGCTTTGGCTTAAACGAACGCTTGCGGCATTGGGTTGTGCTGCCGTAGCATCCTTGGCTTTGCTGTCGATGCCTGACGGTGTGCAAACGACTGTGTCTTGGTTTGTGGCTCATGCTCAGGCGGCTGAACAAACAACCGCTACAAACAGCCAGTCAAAAAAGGGATTGAGCGGACGCGAGCTTTATGACGAAGCCATTGCCGTTTCCAAACTTTTGCGGGATCCGAGTTCGGCTAACAATACGCTGTTTGAATCTGAGACCGCGCTTTCGGGCGAACTCAAGGCTTTGATCTATCAGAAGCTTCGGGAAGGAGCTACGCGCGGTGAAATTTTGGATTACATGGCCGAGCGCTACGGCGAAGCTGTGCGCTATCAGCCTGATTTCAACGCAACGACATTTCTTTTGTGGGCGGCTCCCTGGATTGCCGTGGTGATCGGAGCCTTTGTTTTTTGGCGTAGCATGCGACGCAAGACAAAGCCGGCTGCTCGTACGTAATGTTTTTGGACTTGTTATTTCTCAGGAGTATCAATTGAAACGTCTTCTGCTTAGCTTGGCTCTGGCAACGAGCCTTTCTCTGTCGGCTGTGGCGGCTGAAGCACCCGCTACGGATCACATTCCTGCCTTCCAGACGAAGATCGTCGAAAACGGCGAGCCGATTGCCGGCAAGCCCGGTCAGTTGCGCGACTTCCTGGAAATGCGTCATACGCGCGGCTTTTCCAAGGCTGTTCTGCCGGATCTGAATGGTAAACAGGTGGCACTTGACTCCTTTAAGGGTAAGTTGGTGTTGATCGACATATGGGCGAGCTGGTGCGAACCGTGCATCCGTACGATGCCGGCCATGCACGAGCTGCAGAAGAAGTTCAATCACGATCCCAAGAGCCGCATCCACATTCTGTCCGTGTCAGTTGATGACAAGGTCAAGAACGTGCAGAAGTTCATGAAGAAGTATGGCTTGGGTAAAGACTTCGAAACGCTGATCGACGCCAAGCAGGTGATCGGCGACGATGTGCCGCTCGATGTGGTGCCGAGCTTCTTTATGCTTGACGGTCAGGGCAATCTGATAGGGTTCGTTCGCGGATTTGTGGACTGGACCGGCCCTGAGGTGATCGATTATCTCAATAAGCTTGCCGATAAGTACGCCGGCCGCGACTATTAAGCCGAGTTAGCTCTACTCGAAACAACGCCCGCTTTTTTCGTATTGAGAAAAGCGGGCGAATTCTTGGCGCATTGGAAATGCGGCTAGAAGCTGAAGAACTCCTTGACGCTTTGCCAGATGCTCTTTTCTTCCTTCTTGGAAGGCACGATGGGTTTGCCTTGTGCGCGACGCAAAGCCTCGGAAGACTTCTGCCAGTCGAAGTTCCAGGCCGGAGCGGCGCTCTTGCCGTTGAAGGCTGCCGTGAGGTGAATCGACGGAATGCCTTGTTGCGGCGCGAAGTTGAGGCTGCAGTTGCCTTCAAGTGTGCTTGCCGCGAGATCGAGTTGTGCATTGGCGCGGGCTCGGATGTATACGGAGCGCGCCACGATGTCTTTGAGTGTCAACGAGTTGCCGTTGAGCGTAAGCGAAAGCGTGGCCTCATCGAGGTCGGTACGAGCGCCTTGTCGCGTGATAAGAGCCGTATCGGCGTTGGTGACCAGATGATTGCGCACGGCGGCGGCGTCCAAGCCGAGATAGGAAGGGCGCAGTATGCGCAGTTTGGAGGTACCGGTTAGGGTTTCTGCCGCGAATCCTTTTCCGGAAATGGTCAGATCGCCGTTGGCTACGCCTGCCACCGGAGAAGCTCCCGCTACCGGAGCAATGAACTTGTCCAGTGCTACTCCATCCACGCGGCCATTAAAGAGCCAGGATGTATCTTCGGCGAGTTCAAATGTGCCGAATAGGCGCCCTTCGGCGGTATTTACGACGAGAGAGTCGACGACAGCTTTTCCTCCCTTTACGGCAAGCGTGCCGCTCAACTGGGTGCCGGTGATTCCGGCAGCGGCAATACGCCCGACTCGAACGGCTCCCGAAAAATCAAAGTGACGCATCCAAGCGAGCATTTCTTCACCGGGCAATGTGTCGCGGTTGATTTCGCCCACCATCAGTTCGCCTTCGAGTTCGGGCACGCCGACAGTTTGACGAACGGTACCGTTAAAGGAGATGGGGGCTCCAGCAAAGTCCCCCGATAAACCGACCTGAGCGGCATTTTCGTTCCAATCGGCCTTGATGAAGCCCGATACTGATGCGTTGAAGTCGGTGGGCAGAGCTGCATCGCCCGTGATGCTTACGCGGGCAGTGAGATTGTCCAGATCGGCAGACTTTTTGACAAAGTCGGCTCGAACGGAACTAGCCACTTCAAACGTACTGACACGGCTGCCGCGTTCTTCGGTACGCGAAAAGCGCATTTCGGGACTTTCGAGAATACCGGGACGCACGCGGAAATCAACGGCACCGAGATGGATGTCGCCAGTTGTGTCATCAGGCTTGGAAAGAGACGCGGATAGGTTGCTACCGGAAACTTCGTTGCCTTTGAAACGAACTCGGTCGGCTTTGGCGACCGTGGTCCAGGCAGAGCCTTTGTTGTTAAGTTCGCCGGCAAAACTGACGTCTTCGACCATCACGTAGCGGTCTGTGACGGAAATTGTCAATATACCCTTGGCAGAAAGGTCTCCGGCAAGCGTCTCGGGGTCGAAACTGACAAAGGTTTGTGCGGCTTCGCTCAGAGCCTCCTGAGCGTGTGCGTCCTTGATGAAGCGAATGTTCCAGGCCGTTGTGGCGGATTCCGAAGTCGTTTCTTTGGGGATTGGAGCAGGGGCTTGTTCAGGGGCTGGGGGCTGTGTTTCGGGCGCAGGAGCTTCGGTCGGTGCCGTTCCTTCGGTAGTTTGTTCATCGGCAACAGGTGTCGACTCAGATGCCTGAGTTTCGACAGCTGGCGCTGTTTCAGTGATGTAGTCCTGCGGCTGTTCAGGGGCAGCAGGTGCTTCGGTTTCAGCGGGAGTCTGCGTATTTTGGGCTTCGGAAGCGGCCGCAGGCTTTTCCTGAACGGGTTCGGTGGACGGGACCGTCGGTTCGGGTGTTTCAACAACAGGTGCTTCGACAGCGGGAACCTGAGGCTCGCCATTGGCGCCGATCGCTTCAAAGTGAGCCGACACTTCAAACGGCGTGTTCATTTCAGGCGAAAAACGCCCCGAAGAAAGCGTAAGCGCGGAGATTTTCCATTGACGGGCAGAATCGGCCGAACCGGTCGTAAGCGCGATCTGAGCATTGTTCAGACGGAAGTTAGAAACGCGCAGATTGTCTGGAAAACGTACGGAACCGAACGCTTCTTCAAAAAGCGCGTCACCGCTGGCGCGGGGAACGGCCAATGAGAGCTGAGCGCCGTCAATGGTGATGTTTTTAACGTTGACGGCGCCAAGCAGCGAAGACCACATGGCAACTTCGACTTGTGCGCCGGCGATCGCACCGATTGCTTGGCCGCTTTCGATATCGATGAAGCGCAACGCAGGGAGCTGTACGTGAAGCGATGTGAGATGCTTGAGTCCGATCGGCCCGCTGTACTCTACGGACGCGTTTAGCGCCTCTTTGGCGTAGGTGTCGATTGTGTCTTTTACCGCCTTTTCATCGAGCACATAAAAGAGAGTGCCGACAGCCGCAACTGCCAACACAAAAATCAGAATGACAAGCGCCAGGGCTAGGCGCGCAATACGAGGCAATGATGAAAGGAACATGGTTCGAGAGCTCAACAAGCTATCAGTTTGCCACATTTGACAACGTGCGGCGCGTTCCGTCGGGGTCACTTTCGCAATCTGTTGTTTTTCAGGTGCAAACACTTGCTTGCATAGCACCGCTTTGCAGAACTGCTGGGACTGGTGGCTGGTACGAAAAGTGGACTTTTTTTGGATTAAGTCAAAGAAAATCGCAAAAAATACAAAAAAAGCGTCATGCACTTTTAAAAACGATCGTGTGAAAATCGCCTTAAAAGAAACGCGCGTGTTTGAAAAAATAAAGCACGCGCGTTTCATGACTGTGACACTTCAAAAGGAAGATAGAAATGAACAACTACACGAAGTACGGCCTGATTTTTCTCGGTGGCGTGGCACTCGGCGCACTCGGTGCGATGGCGATTTCCCGCGGTCGCGTGCAAGGGGTCAAGCCCCTGGCGACCGACCTAGTGGCCGGCGGTATCGCTTTGCGTGACAAGCTTATGGCGGTAGCCGAAGGCGTGAAGGAAGACATTGAAGACGTTGTGGCTGAAGCTCAGCTCAAAAATCAGGAAAAAAAGACGGCCCAGGAAGCTCAGGAAGCAGCTCAGACTGTGCAGGAACCGGTCGTTGAAAAGACTCCGGCTTGATTTCTCGCAAACGGTTTCGCCCTCCTTTTCGGACGCATAAGGAATGTTTTTTAAGTTAGTTCATGAAGTTGGCAATCGACAGCGTTGGGTGACGACCGGAACGATGACGACAGCAAGCGCCGAACGAATTGCTGACGACGTATCGGGCATCATCGGCGTTTCCGGCGTGAGGGTCAATCCTCGTACAGGCTCTGTAATCGTTTTTTACGACAATGCCTGTGGCCTGTCGCCTGTGGCCGAGTATCTCAAGAGTTTGGCAGTCGTGCCGCCGATTCTTCGCGACGCCCGCAAGATTCACGTTGATACCGCCAAAAAGGCGCAAACCGAGTCGAGAGCGGCATTGTCAGTGCCGCCTTCTGCTGGGGCGCCGGCTGTATCCACGGTTGTGCAAGCGTTGCGCTCAATGCCTCTGCTTCGTGTTTTATCGCGTCCGTTGCATCGACTCAACCAGGTTCTCAGAGAGCCTCAGTCGGGAGAACTTGATTTTTCCCCATTGGTTCGTTGGGTGGTGGTGCGCCCCTTTATGCCGCTTGTGGTCAACGCAATCAATGCGGTGCTCGGCGCGATTCCTTTCTTAATCGAAGGGGTAAAGCAATTGCGGCGCGGAAAATTGACGGTGGAGGTGCTTGACGCTGCCGCCATCGGTATTTCGCTTTTGAGGCGAGATTTCAAGACTGCCGGCCTGGTGGCTCTGTTGCTGGGTTTGGGTGAAATGCTTGAAAACTACACTCGCAAGAAATCTCTTGAGAGTTTGGCTGACCAGTTGGCTCTCAAGGTTGATCGCGTTTGGGTGCGCAAAGGTGAAACTGTTGTCGAAGTGCCGCTTGTGGAAGTGTCTGAAAGCGACGTAATCGTGGTTCGTGCCGGCAGTACGATTCCTGTTGACGGAACAGTTGTGGGAGGCGAAGCCGACGTCAATCAAGCGACAATGACCGGTGAGCCGTTGCCGGTTCACCGTACGCACGGCGGGCAGGTCTACGCCGGTACGGTAGTTGAAGATGGAGAGATTGACATTCGGCCAACCAAATTGGCCGGTGAAACCCGTTTGTCAAAAATCATCGAATTTATTGAAACCAGCGAGAAAAGCAAGGCGGGTATTCAGGGGAAGGCTGAACGTCTGGCCGATGCCATCGTTCCCTATAACTTTGCGCTCGCCGGCCTTGTGTTTCTCCTTACCCGAAATCTCACGCGCACGGCCGGCGTCCTGATGGTGGACTATTCCTGCGCACTGCGTTTGGCAACGCCTTTGGCGATTTTGGCCGGCATGAAGACCGGAACAAGAAACGGCACCCTTATCAAGGGCGGACGCTATCTTGAAGCGCTCGCTGAAGTTGATACGGTAGTGTTTGACAAGACAGGGACGCTCACGGCGGCTTCTCCGAAGCTTTCCGATGTTGTGACGTTGGATGCGGCTCGTGACGAAAAAGAATTGCTGAGTTTGGCGGCCTGTTTGGAAGAACACTTTCCACATCCGGTTTCCCGAGCTGTGGTACAGGCTGCTGTTGACCGTGATTTGGACCACTTCATCGAAAAACACGATGCACAAGTGAACTATGTCGTGGCACACGGCATCTGCTCAAGCGTGGATTCGGCCAAAGTCATCATCGGGTCACGGCACTTTATTGAAGATGATGAAGGTGTGGACTGCTCAGCGGCTAGCGAGCATGTGGAACGCCTTGCCCGCGAGGGTAAATCGATTCTCTACATTGCTTGCGCGGGAAAACTGATCGGGTTGCTCGGCATTGTGGATCCGATTCGGGAAGAATCAGCGCGGGTAATTGCTGAACTGAAAAAACGCGGCATCAAGCGCGTCGTGATGCTAACGGGTGATGATGAGCGCACGGCAGCCGTGGTGGCATCCAAGCTCGGTGTGGATGAATATCGTGCGCAGGTTTTGCCGACCGATAAAGCCGGTTATGTGCAAAAGCTCAAGGAGGAGGGCTGCAAGGTTCTGATGGTGGGCGACGGTATTAATGACAGTCCGGCGCTTTCTGCGGCAGATGTCGGCGTTACATTGCGCGAAGGCAGCGCCATTGCGCAGGAAGTGGCCGATGTGGTGCTCACCCGCAATACGCTCGAAGACCTGCCTCGTGCCATTGATCTGGGACGTGCGGTGATGAAGCGTGTACGCACGAACTTTGTCGCTTCCGTGGGGCTTAACTCAGCTTTTATGGCCGGCGGTATCTCCGGAGTGCTGCAGCCGGCCATGGGGGCTGTTTTGCACAATCTCACGACGATCGGCGTTTGCTTGAATGCTATGCGACCGGCAGACAACGGTCGCATTGAATGGCATGATGTGATCGAAAAGGTGAGGGAAGTGCTCTTGCAACAGCCTCATACCGAACATTTGACGGGATTGCTGGGCGAGTCGTTCCGACATTGAAGGGCAAAGACAATGCAACTGGATAAATATGTCAGAAGTTTTGCAAACGGTCGACTGCGCATTCGGCATCCGGCCTTGGTCGGGCTTTCTGCAGACGAGTACAAGACAATAGAGACAATGGTTTTGACTGTTGAAGGCATCACGTCGGTGCAATTGAATCCGTCATTGGGTAGCGCACTGCTTTTATGGGATCCTTTGCGACTCGATGCTGAGACCTTGAAGGGACATCTGCAAAATTGGCTTGTGATGGTTGACGGTGCGAACGAAGTGGCCGATGAAGCGAGCGATCCCGCACAGAAGCCCGAAAGATGTTCGTTGGAGGAATGTGCGAACGAAGTGCTGGCACCAGCCAAGAAACTCGGACAGACGGCACTTGACAGAGCGGCCAAGATGTTGGTTCCCGAAGTGAAAAATACCAAGCGTGCTCGACGCATGGCACAAAATCGCATCATGCTGGGACTGGGTTCGGCTTCAGTGGCTTCGCTGGTTTTCAACAAAACCGGTCACGGCTATCTGGGCTGGGGTTTTGCCGCTTTCGTGTTGCTGCATCTGTGGCAACATCGCCGCGTTCTTTAGACAACAGGTTGGGTTATGTCGCGATCTTGGGCGGAGAAGTTTGCCGTTGTTGCCATGGTGCTGGGGCTTGTGGCCCTCGTGGCCGTGTCGGTAGCGGCGCTTCTGACTGCTGCTGGTGTTTTTATTTGTTTGGTTGCGCTTCTCTACATCATTAATCCAGCAGGTATGCGAGCCGCCTTGAAGGTGCTTGCCGATAAAGTTGATGCTTGGTTGGCCAAGGCACACGAATGGCTTGATGGGCTTAAGGGAATCCTTTCAGCTTTTCAGTCAGCTGCGCAGGCTGCGGCCGAGGTATCACAAGAAGAGAAAAAGCAGGGTTTCGATGAAGCGACGCCTGAGCCGAAGCCGCAGGACAAGGATGAAATGGAGCAAACGCCGAATCGGAATTGACCGAAGACGCACAAAAGCAGAAACCGCCGGACGACGGGAGTTTTTTCCCGTTGAACGGCGGTTTTTCTTAGCGAAGATTGTGACTTACCGTAGAGTGTCGCGGATTTTCTTCTTGATGTTTTCTTTGAGATTGGGAGCCAATCGCTCAAGCGCATCAAGCGTCATGAAGACGGAAGTCTTACCGCGTAGCGAAAGCTCACGGAAGCGGTTCAAGAGCTCGCTCTCTTCCTGCACAGGGCGATAACGGTCGCCGGTGATGATGAACATGACGTCAAAGCCGATGGAGTAGAGTCGCTGCATGCTGAAAATGCCGGGATCGTCTTCTCCGGATTCGTACTGAAGGTAAACCTCCAGTTGAACTCCGAGAAGCTGCGCAATTTGCAGCTCGGTGTAATTGAGTCTGCGGCGCTCCTGGGCGAGTCGCTCCCCGATGGCTCGTCTTTGTTTTGTCGTTGTGAGGGCCATTGTTCTCGAAAGGCGTTGATTTTTTGAAATAAAAATCAACGGCTAAGGATTAACTAGAACAAAAGTATAACGGCTGACACAGCGTCCGAACGCGTGATTTTGTTTCCGTTTGCACACAAAAACAGCCCGGCAAAGAAAAAGACTCTGTCGGGCTGTCTGAGGTGCATGCGCTAGAGATTAGGCTCATGCACCCGCGCAGAAGAAATTAGTCCTTCTTGGGTTCGTTGCGCAAACGAATGTGCAGTTCACGCAACTGCTTTTCATCAACCGGGCTCGGAGCGCCGGTGAGCAAGCACTGGGCGCGCTGCGTCTTCGGGAAGGCGATCACATCGCGAATGGAGGGTGCACCCGCCATCATCGTGACGATACGGTCCAGACCGAAGGCGATGCCGCCGTGAGGAGGCGCACCGTACTGCAGGGCGTCAAGCAGGAAGCCGAACTTAAGCTTGGCTTCTTCCGGACCAATCTTCAGTGCGCTGAAGACCTTGCTCTGAACATCGGCACGGTGGATACGGACGGAACCGCCACCGATTTCCCAGCCGTTCAAAACCATGTCGTAGGCCTTGGCGTAGCAGTTTTCGGGATCGGTTTCGAGCAGATCCACGCATTCGTCCTTGGGCGAGGTGAACGGATGGTGGCAGGCCACCCAACGATCTTCCTCTTCGGAGTATTCGAACATCGGGAAGTCGACGACCCACAACGGGCGCCAGCCTTCTTCAAAGAGACCGTTCTTCTTGCCGAACTCGCTGTGACCAATCTTCAGACGCAGAGCGCCGAGGCTGTCGTAAACGATCTTGGCTTTGTCGGCACCGAAGAAGATCACGTCACCGGACTGAGCGCCTGTGACTTCGACAAGTTTGGCGACGACTTCGTCGGAGAGGTTCTTCACCACAGGTCCCTGCATGCCTTCACGGCCGGCCGCGACATCGTTGATCTTGATGTAGGCCAGGCCCTTGGCGCCGTAAATCTTGACGTACTCGGTGTAGCCGTCGATTTCGGAGCGCGGCATGGCGGCGGCGCCAGGAACACGAAGAGCGACAACCTTGCCGTTGTGGATGGACTTCACGGAGGTGAAGACCTTGAATTCACTGTTGGCGACGATGTCGGTGACTTCAACGAGCTTGAGCTTGACGCGCAGGTCAGGTTTGTCGGAACCGTAGTCAGCCATTGCCTGCTTGTAAGGCATCACGAGGAAGCGTTCGCCGTCCCCTGCGAGATCAACGTCGAGGACCTGCTTGAAGACGCGGCGGATCAGGTTTTCCATGATCTCGCGGATTTCTTCTTCGTTGAGGAACGACGTTTCAATATCAACCTGGGTGAATTCGGGCTGACGGTCGGCACGCAGGTCCTCGTCACGGAAGCACTTGACGATCTGATAGTAGCGGTCGAAGCCGGCGATCATCAGAAGCTGCTTGAAGAGCTGTGGCGACTGCGGCAGAGCAAAGAAGTGTCCGTCCATCGTGCGGGAGGGAACAAGGTAGTCGCGGGCGCCTTCGGGTGTGGACTTGGTGAGGAACGGCGTTTCGATGTCGATGAAGCCGTTTTCGTCCAGGAAGTGACGGAATGCCTGAGCGACCTTGAAGCGCAGCTTGAGGTTGCGCTGCATTTGCTGACGGCGCAGATCCAGAACGCGATAGGTCAGGCGAGCCGATTCGCTCACTGTGTCGTCGTCAAGTTGGAAGGGCGGCGGCAGTGACGGATTGAGGATTTCGAGCTTCTGGCAAAGCACTTCGACGCCGCCCGAGATCAGGTGTTCGTTCTTGGTGCCTTCGGGACGAGCACGCACGACGCCGACCACGGCCAGGCAGAACTCGTTGCGCACCTTGTCGGCCGTAGCGAACACATCGGGACGGTCCGGATCGCAAACCACCTGCACAAGACCTTCACGGTCGCGCAAGTCGATGAAAATCACGCCGCCGTGGTCACGACGACGATGAGCCCACCCGTAGAGGGTGACGGTCTGGCCGATGAGTTTTTCGTCGACCAAGCCACTGTATGTGGTACGCATAATTGCTCCGGTTTCCTGTTTTTCTTTGTTTCGGCCCGAATTGGGCCGTGCCGCACATCAAAAGCACGGCCTTCAGATTACACAATGAGGCAATATTTTAATGCCTGTGGACTTTCTTTGCGCGGACTTCAATAGGCTGTCGTTGCTAATCGGGCACTTCGACGGAAGCAATCCGGCACAAAGAGCAATGTTGGTTCACGAGTTGGCAGGCATCCATAAGCAGAACTGCTTACAATGCAGAAAACTGCCGAACAGGCGAGTGCGCCGTTTCATTCACACAAAGAGAATTTCTATGCAGCTTGATCGTTCTATTTTCAAAGCCTACGACATTCGCGGCATTGTTGGAAAGACGCTTACCGAAGACGTTGTGCGCAGCGTTGGCGAAGTGCTTGGCACCTGGGCCGCGCGCAAGGGAATCAAAACGATGTGCGTCGGACGCGATGGGCGCCTTTCCGGGCCGTCTCTTTCAGCGGCTCTCATGCAGGGCATCGTGTCTGCAGGTGTCAACGTTAAGGACATCGGCATGCAGCCCACTCCGGTGCTTTATTTCGCTACGCATCACTTCGGCTGCGGTTCGGGCGTTGCGGTTACCGGTTCGCACAATCCTTCGGAATACAACGGTCTGAAGATGATGTTGGGCGGTCTGACGCTCTTCGGTCACGAAATTGCGGCGATTGCCGATGCGATCGAGGCCGGAGATGTGATCAAGGCCGACGCGCCGGGTACGATAGAAACGGTGGATGTGACACCTGCTTATCTTGAAAAAATCTGCGGCAATGTGAAGCTTGCGCGCCGCATGAAGGTTGCTGTCGATTGTGGCAACGGCGTGGCCGGCCCCCTAGCAGCTCGCCTTTTTGAAGGACTGGGAGCAGACATCGAGCCGCTTTACTTCGAAATCGACGGCAACTTCCCGCATCACCATCCCGATCCGAGTAAGCCCGCCAACCTCAATGACTTGATTCGGGCGGTACAAGCGGGCGACGCCGAACTCGGTTTGGCCTTTGACGGCGATGCTGACCGATTGGGTGTTGTGACGCGTTCGGGCAACATCATTTATCCCGACCGTCAGATGATGCTTTTTGCTGAAGACATCCTAAAGCATCATCCGGGTGCTCAGATTATCTATGACGTCAAGTGCACGCGCGCTTTGGTGCCGTGGATTCGCGAGCGTGGTGGTGTGCCCACGATCAGCGCAACGGGCCATTCGCTTGTGAAAGCACGTTTGCGTGAGACGGGGGCTCCGTTTGCGGGGGAAATGAGCGGTCATCTGTTCTTTAACGACGGACGTTGGCCCGGCTTTGACGACGGTTTGTATGCCGCGGCGCGTTTGCTCGAAATTTTGAGTCGCAGCGACAATCCTTCTGCGGTACTCGATGCACTGCCTACGGCTGTCAATACGCCTGAACTGCACATTGAATTTGCTAAGGAAGGCGAAAATAAGGCCTTTATCGAAAAACTGCGCCAGGCGGCGAAGTTTGACGATGCCGAAGACGTGATTCTGATCGACGGCCTGCGTGTGGAATTCAAGGACGGTTTTGCTTTGGCGCGTTCGTCCAACACGACGCCGGTGGCGGTGATTCGCGTTGAAGGCGATACGCCCGAAGCACTCGAGCGCATCAAAGAGCGCTTTGCCGCGTTCATCCTCTCGGTGGATCCGACGGTGAAGCTTCCGTTCTGATAACGGTTGATTGACGATGCAAAAACGGCGCAAAGACCTAAAGTCGATGCGCCGTTTTCATTGACGCAGGCAAACGCGCTAAAGCGGCTGACCTAGCGCGAACACCAGACCATTGGCACCTTCAAAGGTTTTGCCGTGAGCAAAGGCAGTGACCTGACGTTTAACAAGCATCTCCGGCCAGGGGCCGAACTGTGCGCCGAGTCCTTTGAGGATGGCTACTCCGGTAGGTGTCACTGTTTCGCCTGTTCCGTTGTAGGGACGCACGGCTACGCCTTCGAGCTGAGCAAGCGTTGCCGGAGCCGGGTTGGGGACTGCGCCATGGGCGCAACGCACCATACCGTCGGCTAATGGCAAGGGAGAAGCGATGAAGGCAACGGGATTTACGGAGGTGAAAATTTCAGCAATGAGTCCCACCGACAGAATATTGGTCATGCGGCCCACTTCGTGAAAATGAACGGATTCAAGCGGACTGTTGTGCACGCGGGCTTCGGCTGAAGCCACGTTGTGCCAGATGCGGTGGGCAACTTCCAGGGCAGCTTCGGAAAGATTCGAGGCCGTGGCGTAATAGTGAAGAATGTCGCCCGGGGTGCGGTGGACGTGCCCTTCGACGGGAGCGTTGAATCGGGCCGTTACGCCGGCAATGCCGTTGACGGAAAGGGGGTGGACGTCAAGCGAAGCTTGCGTTTCAGGAAAACGCAGTTTCAGGAGATCGTTTGCCGTTGAAAAAAGTCCCATGCCGCCGACGGCAAAGAGGCCTGCAAGAAGGCTCGCCGCATTTAATCCGGCGTGCACGCGCACCGTCAGGACGGGACGGCTTATCACAGTTTTGGAAGGAGACATTGCTTAGTTTTCCGACGGGTAGATGGCGTTGAGAATGCGGGCGGCTGCACAGGCAGCTCCGTAACCGTTGTCGATGTTCATGACGGCAAGTCCCGGGGCGCAAGAGGAAAGCATGCTGCTTAGGGCCGCATGTCCTCCTTGAGCAACGCCGTAGCCCACCGATGTCGGGACAGCAATGAGCGGGCGACTGGTCAGTCCGCCCAGGACGCTTGCAAGTGCCGCATCCAAGCCGGCGGCCACGATGACGACATCGGCTTTGTTGATGTCGTTGATGACGCTTTGAATGCGCCACAGGCCCGCTACGCCGCAATCTTCGAAACGTTCGCACGTCCAGCCAAGATAGGTAAGAGTGCGCGAGACTTCGCGTGCGACGGCACCGTCGGCGGTGCCGGCAGAGACGATCGCGGCACACCCTTCGGGGCGTTGCGGCATCTTCGCATTCCATGCTGTACGGCTTAAAGCGTCGTAGTCGTAGGCACGGGTGATTTCTTCCTCAAACGAATAGAAAACGTCTTGCGACAAACGCGTAAAGAGAATCGGAGCGCTCTTATCCTGAGCAAACCGTTGCAGCAGTGTGTGCAGTGCGCGACGAGGTTTGCCTTCGCAGAAGACGGCTTCGGGCAGGCCGATGCGTTTGGGTCGATCATTGTCGAATCGAATGCAGGGCGTATTCTTTTCAGTCATGGCAGGCGGACAAGGAGAAACTTCTTTTCCGAAAGAATAGCCCGTGCGGACTTTGGAAAAGTCTCGGCACGGGCCGAAAAAGAGGATCAGGCAAAAATTTGCGAGGTGGTGTTACTCAACACGCGGCACCGTGAGACTGCCTTCGGGCATCAGAATGATTGAAGGTTTCTCGCCCACAAATTGTTTGGCAATTTCAAGCGCCTCCTCGACGGTATCGACGGCACCCGTAAAGAGCATGTCTTTGGCAAGCTGACGATCCAAACGGGTCACGAGAATGTAACGGGCGTGGGAAATCGGACGCGTGATGGCAAAAGCCTTGTTGGCGCCGATGCGGAAATTCGCTTCGAGTTCGGCCTTGATGGCTTCCGGAGTTTTCAGACGGCGGAAGGTCTCTTCGAGCACCTTGGAACCCGAGCCTTCCTCGCAGTCGGCCAAAAGCACCACTACGCCGCCTTCGCGAACGGCGCACATGGCGTTGTCCATCGTCTTTTGCATCTGATAGACGTTGATGTCCTTCGGGAAGCCGCCGCAGGAGGCGATTACGAGGTCGGCGAGCTTCGGGATCACGCACCCGTAGACTTCATCAACGAATTTGCAGGCTTCCTTGTGAGCGGCGATGTAGTCGCCCGCGAACATGCGCAGGAATTCGTGCTTGGCATTGAGAATGGCGTTGAAGAGGAACAGCGAACGGCCCTTGGCAAAGAGCGCGACGCCTTCCATCTGGTCTTCATAGCAAGGATTGCCGACCGTGCGGCCCAGACCTGCATTTTTATCGAGCATGAAGCTGTGGTTGACGCGCACCGTTTCCATGGCGGCGCAGCCCGGCAAAATGGCCTTGCGGCCTCCGCCGTAGCCCGAGAAGTAGTGGTGCACGATGGTACCCGTGAGAATGACGTGATCGACGTGGCACAGATGCTTGTTGATCCACACGGGAGTGCCGCGGCTCGTCGTACCGAAGTATTCGAAGTCTTCGTCCTTGGTGGCGGTGCTGTTGTACATCTTCAGGCGTGAGGAGACTTCTTCGCCTACGGCTTCGACCATTTCCTCATGCGTCATGTCGCGGTGCGTGCCCAGAGAGAAGACGATGTGCATGTCTTCGTCCTTGACGCCGAGCTTGTTGAATTCGTTGACGAGCACCGGCATGAAGTCGTAGCTGTTTGCCACGCGCGTCGGATCGTTGCAGATGAAGGCCACCGTATCGCCCGGCTTGATGATCTTGTCGATGGATTCGCAACCGATCGGGTTGTAGATAGCATCAAGCACGCCTTGCTTGATGTCACTCATCGGCGTGAATTCTTCGGTGCGGACTTCCTTGATGACAAGGCTTTCGTCAATGGAAAACTCTTTGCGGCCGCGGCCGTAGGCAAAGTCGTAGGTCTTCATCTTTTTCAAAAAAAATAGAGCGAATCAACTATCAGTGCCGGCGTAGAAAAAGCGCCGACAGACAAACCAAAAAATTATAAAAACGAGCAGCAAAGAGGCGCCTTAACTTTTGGACGACTCTTTGCTCAAATCAAAAGCAGAACGCAAACTTACGCGGCGATGTCTTCCGCAAACAGATCAAGGAGCTTGCGGGTGGTTTCCACGTCAAGCTGGCCCGGAGCCGACGACTTCACAACGCTTGCGAAGGTGGCACAGGAGCCGAAGGCGGCGGCACCCACACGCGTGACGGCCCCGGTCTTACCCATGCACATGGCAATAAGCGGCTGTGGGGCGTTGAACTCGGCGCGGATGACTGAAACTTCTTCGATAAAGCGGGCGATGTCGATGCCTTTGTCGGGCATGGCAACAATTTTGAGCACGTCAGCGCCTGTGTAGCTCATTTGTTCAAGCTTGCCGAAATAACCCAGTTCTTCATCGTATTCCCCCGGCACAAAACTGTGCCAGCTCACGATCGAGGCAATGCCTGCCTTGCGGGCGGCTTCCACCAAAAACTCAGCGCGGCCGCGGTCAAATTCAATGTCAACGGCGTCAAACAGCTTCGAGTCGATGGCGGCAAGTATCTTCTTGCGCCAGGTCGTGTTCGACATCGGTTCCGTGCGAACACCGCCTTCGGATTGACTGCGGAACGTGTAGAGGATGGGTTTGGAGACAACGGCTTTCATGGCTGTGGCTGCTTTCTGCCACGAGGCATCGTCAGCATAGTAGTCGGCACGCCACTCAATGATGTCCGCGCCGGAGGCTTCGATGGCTTTGGCTTGCTCGATCATTTCTTCGACCGTGGCGGCACAGATGCTTGAGATGATCTTTACGGGAGCGCGGCCCAAAACGACGTTGCCGATATGCGCTTCTTGAACCGCTTCGAAGGAGGGTGAACGGAAAGCCATGGGAAAAACCTCAAAAGAATATGAACGATGCGACAAAGTGTAATTCTTTGTTAGGCGTAAGATAAGCGCTTGGCGTTGAAACGTTTCGTAAAAATAAGGACGCCGAAGGGAACAACAACAAAATTTAGGGAGTGAATCATGACCGGACTCGGAATCATGATGATTGCCATCGTGGCGTTGGCCGTGGGTTATTTCGGATACGCACGATGGCTTGAAAAGACGTGGGGCATCGATCCGAACCGCCCTACGCCGGCCGTTGAGAAAAACGACGGCAAAGACTTTTCGCCGGCTTCCCGCTGGACGGTGTTTGCACATCAATTCACGTCGATTACGGGGGCGGGTCCCGTCACTGGCCCGATTATCGCTGCTATGTTCGGCTGGGCGCCAGCGTTGCTTTGGATGATCGTGGGCGGTATTTTCTTTGGGGCCGTTCAGGACTTCACGGCGCTTTACGCGTCCGTCAAAAACGGCGGCAAGTCCGTCGGCATGATTATTGAATCCTACGTGGGCCGCACGGGCCGTCAGCTCTTCTTGCTTTTCTGCTGGCTTTTCACGCTTTTGGTGATCGCTGCTTTCTGTGACATGGTGGCCAATACCTTCAACGGTTTTGCCAAGGACGGCTCGCAGATCATGCCCAATGCGGCTGCTGCCTCGATTTCGTTGCTCTATATGTTCGTGGCTGTCGGCTTCGGGCTGTATCTCAAGTACTGCAAGCCGAGCTCCGGTGTGCAGCTTGGCGTGGGCATCGTGCTCATGGTCGTCATGGTGACAGCGGGCATCTATTTCCCGGTTTACGCCGACGCCGTGACGTGGCGCTACGTGGTGTTTGCCTACCTCTTTGCCGCTTCCGTCATGCCGATGTGGCTTTTGAAGCAACCGCGTGACTATCTGTCGATGTTTCTTCTGATCGGCATGATTATCGCGGCCGTAATCGGCGTATGCATTCAGAATCCGACGCTCAATATGCCGGCTTTTGCCGGATTCACCGTCAAAGGGCTTGATCTTTTCCCGATTCTTTTCGTGACAATTGCCTGCGGCGCCGTTTCGGGCTTTCACTCGCTGGTGAGTTCCGGTACCAGCTCCAAGATGATTTCGAGTGAAAAAGACATGCGTCTGGTCGGCTACGGCTCCATGTGTGTAGAGGTGGTGCTGGGTGTCGTTTCGCTTATCGTGGTCTGCGCTGCGGCTTCGAACGGCGTTTTGCCGTCGGGTACGCCCTTTCAGACTTTCTCGGGGTCTGTGGCGGCTTTTCTGACCGAAATCTTCGGCGTGCCGCATCAGATCGCGGCTTGCATCCTCACGATGTGCGTCTCGGCTTTGGCGCTCACCTCGGTGGACGCTGTGGCTCGCATCGGCCGTATGTCACTGCAGGAACTTTTCATGCCTGAACCCGGCAAGGAAAAGACGGCCGTACAGAAGCTCTTCACGAACACGGTATTTTCGACGTGCCTCACACTTTTGGCCGGTTACGCGCTTTGCATCGCCGGTTACATGAGTGTTTGGCCGCTTTTCGGTTCTGCCAACCAGCTGCTCTCGGCTTTGGTGCTCACGGGTTTGGCGGTGTTCCTGAAGTCCACCGGGCGCAAGGGCTGGATGCTCTACGCTCCCATGACCATCATGTTTGCCGTGACGATGACCGCACTTGTTCAGGCGGTGATCCGCATCATCGGTGCCTGGATGGACGGAACGTTTGTTTGGATGATTCATGGTTTGCAGTTCGTGGTGGCTGCAGCGCTTATTGTGCTGGCGCTTTTGGTTGTGTACCACTGCGTGCTCAAACTGAGGGATGCGGCGCCCATCGTCAAACGCGATTGAGCTTTGCGGTACAAACGTCCGTCTGACGGCGTATTGCATTCGTTATTCATTTAGGGTATAACGATTCTGCATGATGCAATCCTGACGGTCAGGACGGGGAAACATGCGATATAACTTCGTCGGCGATTTTTCAACTTGATTTTTTAAGGGGTTACATCATGAAAATTTCCGCTCGCAACTGCCTCAAGGGCACCATCATCGCCATCAAGGAAGGTCCTGTGACCACCGAAGTGACGATTGAAACCGAAGCAAAGGAAAAGATCGTTTCCTCGATCACCACGGCTTCCGCTCAGAGTCTGGGCCTTAAAGTCGGCGGTGAGGCTTACGCCGTGATCAAGGCTTCGTCCGTGATGGTTGCCGTCGCTGAATGAGGTAAGTAAAAGGGCACTCCGACGGAGTGCCCTGCAGACTGCGGGAAACAAGTTTTTTCCCTGGGTCGTGATCCTGCCGGGGCTTGCAGCAGCAAGGGGCAGGATCTTTTTTTGCCTGAATTTCTTACTTTTTGGCTGCTTTGGCCTTTTTCTTTTCCTCATCGGACGCTCGCATGGCAGACAGAACGGCATTGACCTGTTCGATCGTCACGCCGACAGACAACACAACGTTGTTGGTGTCGGTGAGTCCCTGAGCCTTGAGTTTGCCAACAGCCATGCCGGCGTCGCGTCCGCTCTCAAAGCCCACGGAGGTCAGAAGCGTTTCAGCGCCTTCAGTGAGCTTGAAGTAAAAGAGACCGTCGGCTTCGCGGTACTGTTTGATCACGCCGAGCGGTTTGGCGGCGGTTTTCACTTCGGCTTTGGTATCTTCATCGCGCAACATCGTGAAGCTGCGCAGGCCTACGGCGTGGCGCAGTTCTTCGATGAAAGGTGAGGCGATTTTGCGAGCCTTGGCGGCTCCTGCCTGCAAAATGGCTTCGAGTTCGGCCGGGTGCGAAACGTAGTACTCGTACTTTTCGCGCATCGGGCCGATTTCGCCGTTGATTTTGTCAATGAGCTTTTTCTTGGCTTCGCCCCAGCCCAGACCGTCGCGCAGTTCCTGACAGAAGGCGTCGTACTCTTCGCGTGTGGAAAAGGCTTCGTAGATGCGCGTGAGCGATGTGCTTTGCGGATCCTTGGGTTCGCCGGGCAGCTTGCTGTCGGTGACGATGCAGCCGATGGCTTCGCGCAACGCTTTTTCGCCGCCTTCAAAGAGCGGAATGACGTTGTTGTAGCTCTTACTCATCTTGCGGCCGTCGAGTCCCGGGAGAATTTCGACGTTTTCATCGATTTGCTCGAAGGGCAGCACAAAGAATTCCTTGCCTCGGCCGTACATGTTGTTAAAGCGCGTGGCCATGTCGCGGGCCATTTCCAGATGCTGAATCTGGTCGCGCCCCACAGGGACGCGGTCGGCGTTGAACATCAGAATGTCGGCGGCCATCAGAACCGGGTAGCAGAAAAGCCCCATGGACACGCCGGCGTCGGGATCTTCGCCCGCGTCCTGATTGGCTTCCAGGAAAGCCTTGTAGGCGTGCGCACGGTTCATGAGCCCCTTGGAGCACACGCAGTTCAACATCCAATTGAGCAGCGGAATTTCGGGGATATCGCTTTGACGGTAGAACGTCACGTGTTCGGGGTCGAGGCCGCAGGCAAGCCAGCTTGCCGCAATCTGCATGCGGCTCTTTTCAATGCGGTCGGGATCGTGACATTTGATGAGCGCATGCAAGTCGGCCATGAAAAAGAAGCTTTCCACGTCGTCGCGTTTGGAAGCCTGCACGCAGGGGCGTATGGCACCGCAGTAGTTTCCGAGGTGAAGCGTGCCCGTGGTGTTGATGCCGGTTAAGACTCGCATGAGAGTTTTCAATCCTATTGAAAGTGATGCGGACACGGGGAAGTCCGGCCGCGAAAGAAACAACAGGTGCGAAGTTTACCGCGCGGCAAGAATTCAAGCTTGGCCTGTCGGTCAAATAGGCCGCTTTTGCAAACGCATTCGAAGTAGTTCTGCAGGCTTACGCAACGTTGCGATCCTATCCGTTGAGAGGGAAAACGTACCGCAAAGAACTACTACCAACGGTGGGCGAGTTCCGAGAAGAACTGTTCGGTGAAATGGCGCTAAGGCTTGATGAATGCGGCATGGCGCGGGAGTCGACAGAGGTAGAGCAGGGTAGAAAACAATCGTTATTTACTTTAGGTAATAACGAAAAATGCATCAGTTGGCTCGCCTTTCGGAGAATTGACGCTATGGGCGGAGTTCGAGAAACTCACGGGCAACCCGTGCAATTTGCAGAAAGACAATCAGCTCGGGTCATAAATTTTCGGCCATCTGCTGCATGAGACTGATTCAGCACGTGCGCCCAGCGTTGCGCATTGACGAGAGCAACGATTCGGGGCAGTTCGCAGACAGCAGACCGAGACTAGGAGAACCCAATGGAACTATCCCGCAGAAGTTTTTTCAAGCGATCTCTTCTGGCTGCTGGAAGCGGCAGCGCTGTCGCCTTTGCTTCCGGCTCAGTACGAGCCGAAGCCGACTGTCTGAAAAAGCCTTACAAGCTTGAAAGCGTCAAGGAAGTCACGAACATCTGCTGCTACTGCTCCGGCGGCTGCGGCACGATTTGCTCGTCGCGCAACGGCGAACTCATTAATCTCGAAGGCGATCCGGATCATCCGGTCAACCTCGGCGGTCTGTGTCCGAAGGGCGCCGCCATGTGGGGCCTTCGTAACATCGTCAATCCCGACCGTACGGTGTCTGCTCATCCCGACCGCGTGATCTATCCCATGGTGCGCCGTCCTGGCTCGACGAAGTGGGAACGCATTTCGTGGGATCAGGCTGCTAAGGAAATTGCTCGTCATGTTAAAAAGACCCGTGATGCGAGCTTCGTGGAAACCGAAGACGGCGTGACGGTCAACCGCTGCGACGGCATCGCAAGTCTGGGTGCTGCCCAGCTCAACAACGAGGAAGGTTGGCTCGTTCAGAAGTTCGCCCGTGCGCTCGGCGTCGTTGCGATTGACAACCAGACGCGCGTGTGTCACTCCTCGACCGTTGCGGGCCTCGCTCCGAGTTTCGGCCGCGGTTCCATGACGAGCCACTGGTGCGACTTCGCCAACTCCGACGTCATTCTGACGATTGGCTCCAACAATGTCGAAAACCACCCGCTGAGCTCGCGTTGGGTGGAACGCGCACAGGACCGCGGTGCTACCTGGATCGTGGTCGATCCGCGTTATTCTCGTTCGGCGGCCCAGGCCGACATCTACGGTCGGTTGCGTCCGGGCACCGACATTGCGTTCTTCGGCGGGATGATCAACTACATCCTGCAAAACAAGCTCTATCACAAGGACTATATCCTCAGCTACACGAACGCTGCCTGCCTGCTTCGCGACGACTACAAGTTCGATCCCGATACGGGCCTCTTCTCGGGCTGGGATCCGGTGAAGCAAAAGTACGACAACGAATCCTGGGGTTACGACTCCGATAAGAAGCAGCTGTGGAACACGGCCGAAGGCACGGCCTTTGCTTGGGTCAACAAGCCGGGTACACCGAAATTCAAGACGCCGGCTCTCAAGGTGCTCAAGCGCGATGAAACGCTGCAGGATCCGCGCTGTGTTTTGAATGTCATGAAGGCGCACTACTCCCGCTATACGCCCGAAGTCGTCGAACGTATCACGGGCATGGACCATGACGTGCTTCTCAAGATCTGGCAGACCTATGCTGCCACGGGCCGCCCCGACAAGGCCGGTTCGATCCTTTACGCGCTTGGCCAGACGCAGCACACCTATGGCTCTCAGAACTGCCGCATCATGTGCGTCGTGCAGCTTCTGCTTGGCAACGTCGGCATCGCCGGCGGCGGTATCAACGCACTGCGCGGCGAACCCAACGTGCAGGGCTCGACCGACGTGGGCGCTTCCGTGCATCAGGCTCCGGGTTACCTCTCTTGGCCCACGGGCAAGAGCCACCCGACGCTCGCCGACTACCTGTCGGTGGAAACGTATGCCGCCGGTTACTACAGCAACAAGCCCAAGTTCTGGGTTTCGGCCTTGAAAGAATGGTTTGGCGACAATGCGACGGTTGAAAACGACTACTGCTACGACCTGCTGCCAAAGATTAGCCCGCGCTACGACTACGCGCACTATTCGACCATCATGACGTTCAATCAGATGCGCGACGAGAGAATCAAGGGCTACTTCTGCTGGGGCATGAATCCGGCGCATTCCACGCCCAACGCCAAGCACGCCCGCAATTCCATGGCCAAGCTCGACTGGCTTGTGGTGACCGACTGGTTCTTTACGGAAACGGCTGATTTCTGGCGCGCTCCCGACATGAAGCCCGAAGAAGTGAAGACCGAGTGTTACTTCCTTCCCGCGGCTCTGATTTATGAAAAGACGGGTTCAATCAATAATTCCGGTCGCTGGATTCAGTGGCGTGAAAAGGCCGTTGAGCCGCCCGGAGAAGCCAAACCCGACTTCGATCAGCTGTTGCTGCTGTGGCGCGAAATTCGTGCGCTTTATGAAAAGGAAGGCGGCGCCTGCCCCGATCAGATTCTCAAGACCAACATGGATTACACGATCGACGGCAAACCAGACATCCGTGCGCTGTGCTGGGCGATGAACGGCTACGACGTCAAGACACGCAAGCTATTGCCGAGCTACGGCTCGCTTCAGGCCGACGGCAGCACTGCCTGCGGCATCTGGATTTTCTCGGGCTACTACAACAACGAAGCCAACAAGATGGATCCGATGAAGCAACCGATGACGCGCCGCAGCAAGGATGACCCGACCGGACTCGGTTTGTTCCCGCAGTGGTCGTTTGCGTGGCCCGCCAACCGCCGCATTCTTTACAACCGTGCTTCGGCCGACGAAAACGGCAAACCATGGAACCCAGAACGCGTGCTCGTCGAATGGAAGGACGGCAAGTGGCTGCAAAACGACGTGGGCGACTTTGTGACGGCTGTGCCGCCCGATCGCAACGCGTTCTTTATGACGTGGGAACAACAGGCGCGTCTTTTTGCCTATCCGATGGGCGACGGACCGCTGCCCGAGCACTTCGAGCCTCATGAAACGCCGGTGAAGAATCTTCTGAACGGCGCAGGCGGCAACCCGTGCGCGCTCTTTACGAAGGATCCGTCCGTCAAGCGCGGCAACGCCAAGGACTATCCGTATGTGGTGACGACCTATTCTGTGGTTGAACATTGGCAAAGCGGCACGCAGACGAGAAACATCCCCTGGCTCAACGAACTGATTCCGTGCAACTTCATCGAAATCAGCGAAGAACTTGCCAAGGAAAAGGGCATTCGAAACGGGCAGATGGTGCGTGTTTGGAACAATCGCGGCGACGTGAAGGTGGCTGCCATGGTGACCAAGCGCATGAAGCCGATGAAGATCGACGGCAAGGTGACGCATGTAGTGGGTATGCCGCACCACTTCTCGTGGGCAACGAAGTTTGCCACCGGTGACAACGTCAACGATTTGACCCCCAACGTCGGCGATCCGAATTCGTGGATTCCGGAATACAAGGCGTTCCTGGTGAATCTGGAACCTGCTGCCTGACCCGTGAGACAAGGAGAAAATAATGGCTAAGAGTAAAGAAGTCGCCATCTTGTTTGACGCTTCGCACTGCACGGGCTGCAAAGGTTGCCAGGTGGCCTGCAAGCAATGGAACGGGCTGCCTGCTCCCACCGGACTCAATTCGATTCCGTTTACGGGCAGCTATCAGTCGCCAGCGGATTTGAACGGCGACACACGTCTGATCATGACGTTTGCCGAACATGAATCCGGCAACAAGTTCCAGCCCCTGAATTTCGCCATCGGCCGCCGTTCGTGCTACCACTGTACGGACGCCGCCTGTGTGGAAATCTGCTCGTCGGGAGCGCTTTACAAGACCGAAAAGGGTGTGGTGGCCTTTGACACCGACAAGTGCAACGGCTGCACTTATTGCCAGTCTGCCTGCCCCTTTGACGTGCCGCGTTTCCGTCCGACGGACAAGCGCATTGACAAGTGCACGCTGTGCCTGGATCGTCTCGAAGAAGGCGGCATTCCGGCTTGCGTGAAGACCTGTCAGCCCGAGGCGCTTTGCTTCGGTCCGCGCGAAGAAATGATTGAAAAGGGGCTCAAGCGCGTTGAATTCCTCAAGAAAAAGGGCTTTGAAAAGGCAGAACTCTATGGCGTCAACGAAATGGGCGGTTTGCATACGCTGACTGTTTGCAAGCACGGGCATGAAGCCTACGGCTTGCCGACCAACCCCGTGAAGAAGGACGTGATCACCATGGGAACGGCAATGCGCACGGTCACGGCCGTGGGTACCGCCGCGGTGGTCGCCGGTCTGGCTGTTTCTCTGGTGGCCGCACGCGGCTATCGTCGAGAAGAAATGACGATCGAAGAAGCCAAGAAGCACTGGACGCCGGAGCAGCGCGAAAAGGCCGATCGCGAAGTGGCGGCTCTCAAGCGCGACTCTCAATAGATCCCACTAGGAGTAAAAAACATGACTCGCTACATTCAGCGTCATTCGCTTTTGACTCGTGTCACGCACGGGGTGGCCGCGATCGCCTGCATCCTGCTTGCGTTTACCGGTTTGTTTGTGTTCGTGCCTTCGCTCGGCGGCGGCATCATGGGGGGCGACTTCACGTATGCCATGCGCATGCTGCATCGCGTGCTCGCCATCCCCTTCATCCTGGTACCGCTCTTTGCGATTCTCAAGAGCCCCAAGGGATTCGTACATCTCTTCAAGGAAGACATTTTCGGAAAGTGGGACAAGGACGACGTGGCTTGGGCCATGAAGTTCCCGCTGTACCTCTTTGCGCCTTCCAAGGTGCATATGCCTCCGCAGCACCACGTGAAGTCCGCACAGCGTCTGGCTGACGGCGCGCTTGTGATCTTCGGTGTCTTCATGGCTGTCTCGGGCATGATCCTGTGGCTTAACACCGGGCTCTTACCCGACGGCACGGGCAAGGTGGACTTTGCCCCCGAAACAGTGCTCGTTGCCAAGCTCGTGCATGACATCTTCTTCTTCCTGACGGTGTTCGTTGGCATTGCGCACGTTTATCTCGGCGCAGGCATCTTCCAGCCCTACCGCGGTACGATCCGTCTGATGTTCGGCGACGGCAAGGTTTCCGAGTCCGATGCGTCTTACCATTGGGGTTATTGGGCCAATGAAGAACTGGCGCTCGGTAAGAACGTCACCGAAGAACCTGACAAAAAAGGCGGCAAGTAAGCGCAAAACCATCGTTTTTGCCGCATAATCCGCCACAAGACTGTGCGTGAGCGTGTCGCAGCGCCCACGCACTTTTTTCTAGAGATGCACTGCGGTCGGCGACGACCGAAACACCATGCTTAGCTTGAAAAAACTCGATCGTTTGTTTGCCAAATACAACATCAATCCCGCCGAAGACCAGTTTTTGGCGATGCTGCACGAAGCCGCGCGCCTGAAAACCGAGGTGACGGTGCCGGAAGTTGAGTGGACGCCTGAAGAAATGCAAGATGCGCTGCACGGCAAGAAGCCGCTTTTTGCAAGTCGTTTCATTCAGATTCCGCGGGAAGAGTTTTTGCGCGTCTTCGCAGCGATCCGCGCAGTGGCTGACGCGAGCGTACCTTCGGGGGATCCGTGTCTCAATATTCCGGCACCCGAAGCGTTTTTTACGCAGGACACGCTCGACGCTCTTGCCAAGTATCCCGACGCCTTGTGGGATCGCATTGAAGAGGCCGGCATGGACCTGACGCTTGCCGAACTCTATTTTGTGCCCGTTACGGCTTTTGCCATGCGCGTGTTTCTCGACGATGCCGCGACTGGGGCGAGCCGTGCCTTTGACCGCATGGTGCCCGATACGGTGCATTTCAAGCGCAGCATCACTTGTCCGGTCTGCGGCACACGTGCTTCCATGGCGGCGGTCTGTGCCACGCAAAACCGAGGCAACGTCAAGCGGCTGTACTGTGCCTGCTGCGGTGCGGATTGGCAGTTTGAGCGTATCCGCTGTGCGGTGTGCGGCGACGAGGCCACGTCCGAATTGCAGTACGTGCATCTCGAAGGTGACGACAAGCACCGCCTGCATGTTTGCAGTGCCTGTGAATCGAGCGTAGCCACGGTGTTCGGAGCCGAATGTGAAGACTTTGATCCGGATTTCGAATCCTGGCGCTGTGCCGAACTGATGGTTGCCTACGCACAGACGCGTGAGCAAGCTCAGAAAGACGCCTCGAAGGCCGGTAACGCCTGAGACTTGCGGAGTCGACTCATGAACGACGTGCAGCTTCCCGCTGATGACGAAACGCGAAACGTGCCGATAGGTGCCCAAGTCGTGAGCGTCCTTAATTTGGACGGCTTGCGCAAGTCGGACTTTGTCATTGACGAAGTGCCTGCGGCGCTCGTCTACAACGGCATCTCTCACACGGTGATGATGGTGACCCCGCAGCACCTCGAAGACTTCGCGCTCGGGTTTTCACTTGCCGAAGGCATCGTGCAGGACATCTCCGACGTCTACGACATCGAAGTGCAGCCCGGTTGCGGTCGCGGGGTTGAAGTGCATGTGACGGTTTCGTCAGAATCGTTTTGGAAGCTCAAAGAACATCGCCGCACAATGGCCGGCCGCACCGGCTGCGGCATCTGCGGTACGGAAAGTCTCGAGGGGGTCATGCGTCCGCCCAAGGCGCTTCCCTTTACACAGCGCTTTGATTTGAAGCACTACGGAGCGGGGCTGGCCGGGATTGCTCAGACCGAAGAGCTCCGAAGTCTCACGGGCGGCACGCACGCGGCCGTCTGGCTGCGACACGACGGCACGGTCGCGTTCGGGCGCGAAGACGTCGGTCGGCATGTGGCGCTTGATAAGCTTCTTGGTTGCCGAGCGCGCACGAAGGAACACGACGGTGCGCTTTTTGTGAGCTCTCGCGCCTCCTACGAAATGGTGCAGAAGGCGGCAGCCTGCGGCGTGGAAATCCTCTTTGCAGTGTCGGCGCCCACGGCCTTGGCCGTTGAAGTGGCCCAACGCTGCAATCTTACTTTGGCGGCGTTTTGCCGCGACAAGCGCGCCAACATCTATACGCATCCGCAGCGTCTGATCGGCTTATGATCGAGCGCTAGCCGATCTCTTGCAGATCGTACGGTGTTTCCTGATACACGAAGTAGTTGAGCCAGTTGGCAAAGATCAGGTGCGCGTGCGCTCTCCAGCTCATGCGCGGACTGGCTGTCGGATCGTTGTTGACATAGTAGTGTTCGGGGATCGGTACGAAAAGTCCCGCTTTGATGTCGCGGCGATATTCAGTGTCGAGCGTTTCGCGATCGTATTCAGCGTGTCCCGTAAAGAAAATCTGACGGCCTTTGTCGGTGGCAACGGCAAAAATGCCAGCTTTGTTGGACTGAGCGAGCACTTTGAGTCTCGGGTCGGCGCGTACGGCTGCTTCGTCGACGGTCGTGTGCCGTGAGTGCGGCAGATAAAACACATCGTCACAGCCGCGAAAGAGCATATTGCTTTTACGCACGACTTCATGGGCAAAGACGCCCGAGAGCTTCCGGTCAAGAAGAACCTTTTTGATGCCGAAATGATGATAGAGACCTGCTTGCGCAGCCCAGCAGATGTGCAGTGTGCTGTAGACGTGCGTTTTGCTCCAGTCCATCAGTTCGACGAGTTCGGGCCAGTAGTCGACGTCTTCAAATGCCATGCGTTCAACGGGCGCTCCCGTGATCACCATGCCGTCGAATTTCTGATCGCATACTTCGGAGAAGGTGCGGTAAAAGCTCTTGAGGTGGCCTAGCGCCGTGTTTTTCGAGACGTGCGAGCTCATGTGAACGAGCTCAAGATCGATTTGCAGCGGCGTGTTGCTCAGTAGCCGCGCAAATTGCGTCTCTGTTGTGATCTTGTCGGGCATGAGGTTTACAAGAGCAATGCGCAGCGGTCGGATGTCCTGCGTCTGCGCGCGCGCCTCGCGCATGATGAAGATGTTTTCTCGGTTGAGAACTTCGACGGCAGGCAGCGTGTTGGGTATCTTGATGGGCATGCCTCAACCTCCTACGCCGCAATTGCATCAAGCGCCTGGGCGACGTCGGCGATCAAGTCTTCGACCGATTCGATGCCGCAGGATAGACGCACCAGTTCTGGGGCGATGCCGCAGGCGGCAAGCTCTTCGTCGCTTAGCTGACGATGCGTGGTGCTCGCCGGATGCAGGCAGCAACTGCGCGCATCGGCAACATGCGTTTCGATGGCGGCGATGGTGAGCTTCTGCATGAAGTCCTGCGCAGCCTGTCTGCCGGCCTTCAGACCGAAGCTGATGACGCCGCAGCTACCGTGAGGCAGATACTTGAGGGCGCGTTCGTGTTCGGGGTCGGAGGCAAGTCCCGGATAGCGTACCCAACTGACGGCCGGATGTTTTTCAAGGAACTGTGCGAGCGCAAGAGCATTGGCACAGTGCTGAGCCATTCTCAGATGCAGGCTTTCAAGCCCGAGATTAAGGAGGTAAGCGCTCTGAGGTGACTGCGTACTGCCCAGGTCGCGCATGAGCTGCGCCGTGGCTTTGGTGATGTAGGCGCCCGTCAGACCGAATCGCTCGGTGTACACGAGTCCGTGATAGCTTTCATCGGGCGTGGTGAGTCCGGGAAACTTCTCGGCGTGCGCCGTCCAGTCGAAGTTGCCGGAGTCGACGATGCAGCCACCTACCGCACAGCCGTGACCGTCCATGTATTTGGTGGTGGAGTGCGTCACGATGTCTGCGCCCCATTCGAACGGGCGGCAGTTGATCGGCGTGGCAAACGTGTTGTCGACAATGAGCGGCACACCGTGGGCGTGAGCCGCCTTCGCAAAGCGTTCGATATCGAGTACATTCAAAGCGGGATTGGCGATGGTTTCGCCAAAGAGCGCCTTGGTGTTGGGACGAAAAGCGGCTTCGAGTTCTTCGGTGCTGCAGTCGGGCGACAGAAAAGTGAACTCAATACCCATCTTCTTCATCGTGACGGCAAAAAGGTTATAGGTGCCGCCGTAAATGGTGGAAAGTGCAATCACATGATCGCCCGCGTTGGCGATATTGAAAACGGCAAAAAAGTTGGCTGCCTGACCTGAAGAGGTGAGCATGGCGGCGGTGCCGCCTTCAAGCGCCGCGATTTTGGCTGCCACCGAGTCACAGGTTGGGTTTTGCAGGCGCGAATAGAAGTAGCCGCTGGCTTCCAAGTCAAAGAGTTTGGCCATCAGTTCGCCCGAGTCGTACTTGAAGGTGGTGCTTTGAACGATCGGAAGCTGACGGGGGTCGCCGTTTTTCGGACGCCAGCCGCCCTGAACGCAGATGGTGGAAAGTGAATGACCGCTCATGAAAGGTTCCTCATATGTAATTGTTGACACAGTCAGAGCAGTGTATGGGTAGCCGGAGCGGCTATTGAGGGAATGCGAAAGAATATGTGCACAAGTTTTGAGGTATTGCCGTCAGACGACACTCAAAAAAGGCAAACCGCCTGCGGCGGAGCCTGCAGGCGGCTGAAGGCCGTCGCGCAAACGACGGCCGGGTGGAAAACGAATCCCGATTAGCAGAACATTTCCTTGAGGATGTCGGCCTTGTCGGTCTTTTCCCAGGTGAATTCCGGCTCTTCACGGCCGAAGTGACCGTAAGCGGCGGTCTTGGAATAGATCGGACGGCGCAGGTCAAGCATCTGAAGAATGCCGCCCGGACGCAGATCGAAGACCTTGCGAACGGCCGCCGACAGAGCGTCGTCGGAAACCTTGCCCGTACCCATCGTGCGAACGGTGATGTTCATCGGTTCGGCCACGCCGATGGCGTAGGCAACCTGAACCTGGCAGCGGCTGGCGAGCCCCGCGGCCACGATGTTCTTGGCGACGTAACGGCAGGCGTAAGCGGCCGAACGGTCAACTTTAGTGGGATCCTTGCCGGAGAAGGCGCCGCCGCCGTGAGGGCAGCTGCCGCCGTAGGTGTCGACAATGATCTTGCGACCGGTCAAGCCGCAGTCGCCCTGCGGACCGCCCACCACGAAGCGGCCGGTCGGGTTGACGAGGAACTTTGTGCCCTTAAGCCATTCGGCGGGCATCACCGGACGGATGATGTTTTCAATGACAGCTTCGATGAATTCGGGCTTCATGCTCATGCCGTCGCTCCATTCGGGCGAGTGCTGAGTCGAGAGAACGATCGTGTCGGCTGCCACGGGCTTGCCGTTTTCGTAGCGCAGCGTCACCTGACTCTTGGCGTCGGGGCGCAGGTAGGGCATTGTGCCGTCACGGCGCAGCTTGCTTTGACGCAGCATCAGCTGGTGAGCGTAATAAATGGCTGCGGGCATGAGCGTGGCGGTTTCATCGCACGCATAGCCGAACATCAGACCCTGGTCGCCGGCACCGATTGTGAGCGGATCGGCGTTCTTTGCGTCCACGCCCTGAGCGATGTCGTTGGACTGCTTGTCGTAACCCACGAGCACAGAGCAGCCCTTGTGGTCAATGCCGTATTCGGTGTTGTCGTAGCCGATGCGCTTTAACACGTCGCGCGTGAGCCCAATGTAGTCAACGGTTGCGTTGGTGGTGATTTCGCCGGCCAGGACGACGAGACCGGTGTTGCAGAGCGTTTCGGCGGCCACACGACTCATCGGATCCTGAGCCAGACACGCATCGAGAACGGCGTCGGAAATCTGGTCGGCGACTTTATCCGGATGGCCTTCGCTCACCGACTCGGAGGTGAAAAGATAAGAATCGGGCATCTCTTGAATCCTTTTTTGAATATTTGCAGTAGCTGATGGAAAGCGCCCAACGCAAATACTCGAATTCAAGCCGATGTCCGGCAGATCATTTTTGCGACAGACGCTTTAGCGGTTCTGTTTTAACGTCACTCCGCAAGTTGTCTTGTTAACTCAGTGACGGTTTCATAGTTGGCGCAATCATACGCTAAATTGGACGCCAATGCGTTAAAAAATCTTAAGAATTCCGTAGCTTACCGTGAATCAGACAGTAGATCACGGCCACCAGAACGGCGCCTCCGACAATGTTGCCGAGCGTAACGGCAGGCAGGTTGTCGATGAAGAATTTCGACCAGTCGGCAGTAAGCGGAACGGCAGCTCCTGTATTGACCAACTCTACGTAACGCGGGTCGCTACCGGCAAAAATGGCTGCAGGAATGAAGAACATGTTGGCGATGCAGTGTTCCATGCCCATCGCAACGAAAGCCATCGTCGGAAACCACAGCGCCAGAATTTTTCCCGCGATATCTTTGGCGGCATAGCTCAGATAAACGGCCAGACACACGAGCCAGTTGCAGCCTACGCCGCGCCAGAATGCTTCGCCAAAGGACAGTGACGTTTTACCGTTGGCTAGTTTCACCAGCCCTTCGGCCCAGGGCATGGCGGCTACGCCTGCGGCCGTGGGAACTTTCTCAAAGATGATGCCCGTGGCCCACACCAGGAAATAAGCCACAAAAAGCGCCCCGATGAAGTTTCCGAGCCAGGCAAAGGTCCAGCTGCGCAATACCGCAAGCCAATCAACACGGTTGTTGATGCGGGCGCTTGTGAGCGTCATAGCATTGCCGGTGAAAAGGTCGGCACCGCAGATGACAGTCAGAATCAGCCCCAGCGGGAAGACCGCGGCAAACACGAATTTGCCCATCGAGCCCCATTGATCCCACGACAACCCCAAGCCGCAGCGCACGGCCAAAAAGCCGCCCAAGGCAATATAGGCTCCTGCAAGAAACGTCATGAGCAGGGTTTGCAGGAAGCTTTGGTTGGCGCGCGAGACGCCGCCCGCCACACAGGTTTCAAGGAGGGCTTTGTAGGGATTGCTCGGGGCTGGGGTTTTGTTTTCTGGCATGTTTTCGGAAGGAGAATCAGAAGGGAGGGGCAAACTGGAATTTTCTCACGCAAGAAGGCAAAAATCTTCCGCCGGAAGGAGGAGAGGCTTGCTACTGCTTGCGTACAATGTCCGCACTCTGAGTTGCTACGTTTTTGGATGGTTATGCCGGAACTGCCGGAAGTTGAAGTAACGCGACGCGGTCTCGCACCGCACTTGGTGGGCAAAACGCTCACTGAAGTCGTTGCGCGTGTGGGAGCGTTGCGCGGTCCCTTGGATCATCTGGCCGACATTGAGGGCCTGCGGTTGGTGAATCTTGAGCGTCGCGCCAAGATGCTCATTTGGGTTTTTGAAGACGCCGACGGCACGCGTACCTGGATGGCTTCTCATATGGGAATGAGCGGTTCCTGGCGCGTCTACGAGCAGCCGTGGCCCGAAGTGCAGAAGCACGAACATGTTGACTTGGTGTTTGGCGAAACAGTGGCGCGCTACCGTGATCCGAGGCGTTTTGGTGCAATGACGGTGATGGATATTGATCCGCGCAGCGTGCCGCCATTGAGTCTTCTGGGGCCCGAGCCGTTTGATGAAAATCTCACCGAAAGCGCGTTTGCTTCTAGTCTCAAGAAAACGCATCGGGCGATCAAGCAGGTGCTTTTGGACGGCACTGCGGTGGTCGGCTGCGGCAACATTTACGCGAGCGAAGCGCTCTTCGACGCCCGTATCCATCCGGCTAAACCCGCAGATACCTTAACCAAGCCTCAGGTTGCCCGCTTGCTGTCGGCAGTACGGAAAGTACTCCGATCGGCCATCGAAGCGGGCGGCAGCACGCTGAGGGACTTTCACGGTGCTGACGGTGCATCCGGTTGGTTTGCGCTGCAGACGAGCGTATACGACCGGGAGGGCGAACCGTGCCACGCGTGCGGCACGCTGATTCGGCGAATCGTGCAGGGGCAGAGAAGCACGTACTTCTGTCCGAAATGTCAGAAAAAGTGAGGTGCTTTTCGTGGATTCGCAAGAATTTGCCCGCAGACTCTGCGCATGGCAGCGAGAAAAGGGGCGGAAGAACTTGCCTTGGTTTACGAGCGACCCGTATCGCCGGTGGCTGAGCGAAATCATGTTGCAACAAACGCAGGTGTCGGTTGTTACAGATTACTTTGCGCGTTTTTTGCGGGCTTTCCCGACGGTTGAAGATTTGGCAAATGCTTCGGAAGAAGACGTCATGCGCCTGTGGTCTGGACTGGGTTACTACAGCCGCGCACGCAATTTACACAAAGCGGCAAAACAGGTTGCTACTGCGGGGCGTTTTCCTCAGTCGCGAAGCGAATGGGAAGACTTGCCCGGCGTGGGGCCGAGTACGGCTGCGGCGCTCGCAAGTTTTTGCAATGGGGAAGTGGCTGCTGTGTGTGATGGCAACGTCAAGCGCGTTTTGGCGCGCGTCCTGGCACTGCCCGATCCGATCAATCAGACGAAAGCGGCAAAGGTTCTGCAGCAACATGCCGAAGCGCTTGTGAGCCGCGCGGATCCGGGGTGCTACAACCAAGCCATGATGGATTTGGGAGCGATGATCTGTACGCGCACCAACCCCAAGTGCGAACAGTGTCCCGTCAAGGAATTTTGCAAAGCGTCAGAGCAGGACAATCCGTCGGCTTATCCCGTGAAGGCGCCGACCAAGTCCAAGAAGACGGCACTTGTTCACGCGCTGCTGTGCATCAATCGCAAGGAAGGCGAACCCTGTGTGTGGCTTGAGCTTCGCGATGAGGTTGAGAAGGGAATGGGCCACTGGAAGGGCTTGTGGACGCTGCCCGAAACAGATCATCCGCGGGGAGCTGAGGTGGTGCGCATCGAACACGTGATGTCGCACGTGACGCTGACTTTGGCCGTGCACAAAGCCGAAGAAAACGAACTGCCGCCGAAAGCTTTTGCCGTACCGGCTAGTCGCCTTGCAGACGGGCCGCTGCCCGCACCGATCAAGAAGCTTCTTTCGACTCTGTTGTTCGAACCTTAGCTTTTGTGACGCGTCTGCGCCGCCTCGTAGCGGGCAATCGCTTCGGGCATCTTGGTCGAGAGATTACGGTGGCGCACGACCGTGAGCGTCTTGTCTTTGAAGTGCTGACCGAGTGTATTGGCCACGTACACGCTGCGATGCTGTCCGCCCGTACAACCAATGGCAATCGTGAGATAGTGGCGATTTTGCGCCTCGTAGGACGGAAGCCACTTGGTCAGAAACTTCTCAATATCGGCAATCATTTCCCGCACGTTTTCGAACTGAGCCAGATAGTCAGCCACGGGGGCGTCAAGTCCCGTGAGCGGGCGCAGCTGCGGATCGTAATAGGGATTGGGAAGATTGCGGACGTCAAAGACAAGATCGGCCGCCACCGGGATGCCGTTTTTAAACGCGAAGCTTTCAAAGGCAAGCGTCATCATCGACTGTTCGGCTTGGGCAAACGTGCGCACCCAGTCGCGTAGTGTGTTGGGCAAAAGCCCTGTGGTATCGATGACGTGAGCGTATTGCGTGGCAGGTGCCAGAAGTTCTCGCTCCAGACTGATGGCGTCGTTGAGCGTTCGGTCTGCCGAGCCGTCTTCCTGGGGACCGGTGAGCGGATGACGACGGCGGGTTTCGGAAAAGCGCCGCACCAGTTCGGGTGTTGAGGCCGTCAAGAAGAGAACACGCACGTCGCAGCCTGCGGCGGCAAGCTGTTGCATGGCGCCTCTGGCCGTTTCCAGATTTACCTGACTGCGAGCATCGATGGATACGGCGAGTTTTTTGAGCCCGTGTTGCGCCAGATGCGTGACGACACTTTGCAAAAAGTCGGCCGGAAGATTGTCCAGACAGTAGTAGCCGCTGTCTTCAAGCTGCCGGATAGCAATGGATTTGCCGGAGCCTGAAAGCCCCGTGACGATGATGAGCTGGGCGGAAAGACGGACAGAGGTGGACATAACGGTGCTCTTTTTAAAACAAACGACCGAACGGTATTGTCTCATGGACAATGCGTTCGGTCAGAGCTTGCAGAAGAAAAAATTCAATCGAGACAGTGGTTTACGATGTTTCGCCGTTTGGTTGATTCTGTGTTTCTTCTTCAGAGTCAGCTGGCCACTCTTGAGGCACGAAGTCACTGATGATCTGACAGATGGCCACGGGGTCGGTCTCGTTTAGAAGCTTTTCCTTGACGTCGCGATCCTTTAATAACGCGGCGACGGTGGCCAACACCGGCAGGTAGTGTTCTTCGTCGTTGGCGGGAATCAGGATGCCGAAGAAAAGCCGGGCGCGGCGATTGTCGGGCGTATCGAACACGACGGGGGTCTTGGTGCGCAAGATGGCAACGACGATTTTGTCGAGATCCTGAACGCGGCCGTGCGGAATAGCAACGCCGCCTCCGAGAGCCGTACACCCGAGACGCTCACGAGCGTTGAGAGCGTCAAAGGCTTCTCTGTGGGGAATACCGGCATTTTTCTCAAACAAATGCGCGAGTTCCTCGAACGCACGTTTACGGCTGGGGGCATCCACATTGAGCGCAATGCCGTCGATCGTCAGAAGCGAAGCTACGGGATTCATACAAAAAACTGCCAACAGAAAAAACGCTTCTGTTTGGCTCGAATTAAAACACTTCGCGCATTGTACCGCCTTGCCCGAAAGAGACTCGATCTGTTTTTTCAGCGGCGAAGTGTATGGCTTGTCAGCTCGTCCGTTTACGCAGGCTTTTCGGAGGAATTTGCTCGATTTCCCTGTATTTGGCAACCGTACGGCGGGCCAGATGGATGCCGTGAGACGCAAGAATCTCGGCAATGGCCGCGTCCGACAGCGGCTTGGCAGGATTTTCTTTGGATACGGCTTCCACGATGAGCTGTCGGGCGGCCGCGGCACTGGCTGTCTGACCGTCGTCGCTTGACAGAGCACTCGTAAAAAAGTACTTCAGTTCAAACGTGCCCGAAGGACTCTGCAGGTATTTGCCTGCCGCAGCTCGGCTCACGGTGGATTCAGAAAGGCCGAGCCGAGCGGCGATATCCTTGAGCCCCATGGGTTTGAGCGCTTTGGGACCTTCAGTGAAAAAAGCTTCCTGCATATCGGCGATTGTCTGAGCGACGGCCGTGATGGTGGAGTAGCGCATTTCGAGTGCGCGCACAAATCCTCTGGCATCGCGAGCACGGGCTTTCCACTCGGCTAGATCTTCTCCATGCAGTTTGGCTTGCGTCAGAAGGTTGTACGTCTCGTCGTCAAAACGCAGTCGGGATACGACGGCTGGATTGAGAATAGCCTTCCAGCGGCCATCGTCTTTCACCAACAGCACTTCGGCGATGACGCAACCGGCTTCGTGTATATCGGCAAAGGCTGAAGCCGGGTGGGGATTGAGTGACAGAATCAGATCGTGAGCCTGTTCGACATCCTCAACGGCAACGCCAAGAGCCTTGGCAGCGGCTTTGTGGTCGCGCCTAGCGAGAGTCTCTGGCATGTGCGAGAGTAGTTCGCAGGCAAGCGAGCGTATCGTTTCGGGGACATTCAGACGCGACAGTTGAATGAGCAAGGCATGTGTCGGAGAACTGGCAGCCACACCTGCCGGATCAAAGCTTTGAACCAATCGTAACGCGCAGCACCACGCATTCTCGTCGTCGCTCACGTTCAGGGCCTGTTTGCCTTCCTGTATGAGTGCTTCAAAGTCCTCCGACAATAGACCTTCGTCGTCCAAATTGCCGATGATCCATGCACAACGTATTCGTTCTTCATCGGGCAGGTGAAGACATCCCAACTGATGCATCAGATAATCACTCAAGGTCTCCTGTGAGCCGATAGTTCCGTAGGGGTCAAACTCTTCGATGTCGGGAGTTGTGCTGCGCCAGGTGAGATAGTTGGGTTCACGAAAGTCGTGTGCGACACCGGCTTCCGGTGTCGGTCGATAACCGACATCCTCGGCTTTGGAGGGTACGTCTTCAGCTTCGGGCTCTTCGTCCAATTTGAGGAGAGGATTGGAGAGCAGTTGTACTTCGAGTTCGCGCTGCAACTCCGGTCCAGAGAGCTGCAACAGTTCCACAGACTGCCGCAGTTGCTGCGAGAGCACGGTCTTTTGCGTGATCGTTTGCGACAGAGAGGCTCTCGGCATAGCAGGCACCCGGGGTAATGAAGGTTACATACGGAAGTTTTCGCCCAAATATATTTTTCGGACGGATTCGTTGGAAATGATTTCTTCGGGCGAGCCTTGAGCGAGCACTTCGCCTTCGTTGATGATGTAGGCGTGATCGCAAATGCCTAGCGTTTCACGTACGTTGTGGTCGGTGATCAGAACGCCGATGCCGCGGTCTTTCAAAAAACGCACGATGCGCTGAATTTCGATCACGGCGATCGGGTCGACGCCGGCAAACGGTTCGTCAAGAAGAATGAAGCGAGGGTCAGCCGCCAAGGCTCGGGCGATTTCCGTACGACGTCGCTCGCCGCCCGAAAGCGACAGAGCTGTATTGGTGCGGATGTGCTGAATCTGAAGTTCATCAAGCAGATTGTTGAGTCGCTTTTCGATTTCAGTGCGAGACAAACGAGCGCCTGTTTTGTCGTACTGCAGTTCCAGAATGGCGCGGATGTTGTCTTCAACGGTCAGTTTGCGAAAGACGCTTGCTTCCTGCGGAAGGTAGGACACGCCGAGCCGAGCGCGTTTGAAGATCGGCAGGTGCGTAATCGGCTTGTCGTTTAAGAGAATGTCGCCTCCGTTGGGCGGCACAAGCCCCACGATCATATAAAAGGTCGTGGTTTTGCCGGCACCGTTGGGGCCAAGAAGGCCCACCACCTCACCGCTTTTGACACTCACGGACACGTCGCGCACCACTTTGCGCGCACCGTAGCGCTTCATGAGGTTTTTGGCCGTGAGCGTATCAATCTGTTTTTCGGACAAAACGGATCTCTCTAGGTTTGTTGTTCGGAGTGCTTACTGACTCAATCGAGTCGAGCCTTGCATGGGAGCGGTTGCACCGGTACTGGCGGAGGGAGCTGCTTGCTTGCCCTGTTTGCGGGGAGCCAGAACGGTACTCACGCGGTTGCGTTTGCCTTCGACCACGGCGCCTTCCACACGCGAGCGGGCGGTGCGCAGGTTGTAGACGATCTTTTCACCGGCGCTTGAATCCTTCACGAGGCCGTTTTCACTGCGTGCGAGCTTGGCAAGTTCCGTGAGCGTGATCACGTCGCTTTGTTCTTCGTAGACGGCCGTAAGGCTGCTTGCGTGCACCCATTCTTCGACACCGGGCGTCTTGACATCACGCCGTTCCTTCATGCGCACGGGGTTACCCGTGACCGTGATGGTTCGGTAACCCTCGGGTGAAATCGTCACCGTGAGCTTGTCGCCGAGAATTTCGAGTGTGCCTTGGTGCACCTCGACGCGGCCCGTATAGATTGCTACCTGCTTGACTTCATCGCCTTGAAAGTTGTCGGCGTTGATTTCAATGGGCTTGCTGCGGTCGGCCGTCTCGGCGTTGGCGGTGCCAAAAGCCGTCAACAAGGCAAGGCCGCAGGCAAGCGGCAGTGCAGTCGTTTTCAAACGCATCTCGAATTATTCCTTTTCGTTACGCGGGCTAAAACTTGATTTTACGTTGCTGTGAATGTTCACAGTGCGCTCGACATTGTCAAACGTCATGCCGATGCCGGTTGTGACGTCGGCACCATTGACAAGTTTGACGGGAGCGCCGGTTTCAAAAATTTCGGTGTCCGGAAACACAGTGAGTTGTTCGGTTTCAAAGCGCATCGGTGCGTTTTCCCGATCACCCGCACGTGTGACGATAACGTTGCCCGTAAAGTGCACCGTTTCGCCCGCATCCGAACTGATGCCCGTGTCGGCGCTTGCTTTTACTTGCGGTTTGTCAACCGAAAGCGTCACCAAGCGCGGACGAAGGCTCGTCATACGGCCGTCTTCGTAATGTTCGGCGTAGTCGGCGAAGATGCGCCGTTCGGCTGTCCCATCGGCTTTAAATTGCGTGAGTGCGATATTGGTGCTCGTGAAGTCGGGCGATTCGCGGATAATTTCCGCGCGCAAAGCTTCCGTCTCGGTGTGTATCGAGTAGTAGTAGCTCATGGCGGCAAGGACAGCCAAAACACTGACGCCTAGACCTGCTGTGATGCGGTCGCGCAGATAGACCTTCACGAAAGGTCTCCTTCGACATAGTTTTTCTGAATCAAACGGTCCCACTTGCCCTGCGAGCGCAAAATGAATTCAGCCAGGCTGCGTACGGCGCCGTTGCCCCCATTTTGAGGGCTTACCCAGTGAGCCAACGGCAGGATTTCTTCAGAGGCGTCGGCCGGAACCGTCGCCAATCCTGCGCGCTGCAGGATGGGAATGTCGGGCACGTCGTCGCCCATATAGGCCGTTTGTTCGGCAGTTACACCGTGTTCTGTAAGAATTTCTTCCCAGGCGTGTGTTTTGAATCGTTTGCCTTGCTTGACGCACGTGATACCGAGTTCTTTGGCTCGAGAAGCCGTTTGTGCGGAAATGCGCCCGGTGAGGATGGCAACAGGGATTCCCGCAGCCTGCAGCATTTTGATGCCCAAACCGTCGCGGGTGTAGAAACGCTTGACGAGTTCGCCGTTTCCGCCCGTCCAAATAGACCCATCGGTGAGCACCCCGTCAACATCCAGTACAACCAGACGAACGGAGGTTGCGCGAGTAAACAAATCTGTCATTAGATTACCTTCGATGCCATGAGATCGTGGATGTGGAGCGCCCCGACAAGATGCCGCTCGTTGTCGATCACTAGAAGCTGGTTGATCATGCGATCGTCGATGATCTTAGCGGCGGAAGCAGCCATGGCTTCCGGTGTGATCGTAGCGGGGGTGCTGGTCATGACTTCATCGATCTTGACGCCGCGGATATCGCCGCGCTGTTCGATCAGACGACGCAAGTCGCCTTCGGTGAAAATCCCCAGAACCTTATTGTCGTTGTCGACAACGGCCGTCATACCGATGTGCTTTTTGGTGATTTCTCGCGTGGCTTCCAGGACCGTGGTGCCGGAGCGCACCACGGGAACTTCGTTGCCGGTACGCATGACGTCTTTGACGTGGGTGAGAAGTTTGCGGCCGAGCGCTCCGCCCGGATGGGAACGAGCGAAGTCTTCCTTCGTAAAGCCCTTGGCGTGCATGCAGGCAACGGCAAGCGCATCACCCATTGCCAACGTGGCCGTTGTGGAAGATGTGGGTGCTAAGTTGAGCGGACAGGCTTCGAAGGGGACATGCACGTTGAGATTGACGTCGGCGTGACGCGCGAGCGAACTGTCCGGGTTGCCCGTGATGGAAATAAATTTGGCGCCTTCTCGGTTGATGATCGGAACGATGGTGAGAAGTTCGTTGGAACTGCCCGAATAGGAAATGCCGATGACGACATCGTCAACGGTGATCATGCCCAGGTCACCGTGAGCGGCTTCGGCGGCATGCACGAAAAAGGCGGGCGTACCGGTGGAAGCTAACGTTGCGGCAAGTTTGCGGCCGATGTGCCCCGATTTTCCCACGCCGCTCACAACAACTCGGCCTTTGCAGTTCAAAAGCATTTCGACGGCTTTTCCGAAATGCTGCGCGTCGAGCGTATCGGCAAGATCTCTGACGGCTTGCGCTTCGTGCAGGAGCACTTCGCGGCCGAGCGCAATGGCGCCGTCGCAGTTGGCAGTATCGTTCATAAAACTGAATCAAAAGACCTAAGGAAACACATCATTTTAGCGCGTGAGCCTCTTTTCCCATTGAGCAAAATTGCGGCTAAACTTTTCCGCCGATTTTTTTCTTTTTACTCGCTTATGACCGAATTGCAATCCGTCCGTATTGACAAGTGGCTTTGGGCCGCCCGATTCTTCAAAACACGTACGCTTGCGCAGGAAGCTGTCGAACTCGGCCGCGTGCGTCTGGACGGCAACCGCATCAAGTCTTCTCGTGAAGTCAAGCCCGGCGATCGACTGGAAATCACGCGCGGTGAAGAGAAGTTCACGGTCTTCGTGGAAAAGCTTTCTGTGGTGCGCGGCCCCGCGTCTGTGGCACAAACGCTTTATCGCGAAACGGACGAGTCAAAAATTTTGCGCGAAGAAAACGCCGCGATTCGAAAGCTTGCCGCCGAACCGGCACTTTCCATCAAAAAGGGGCGCCCCACCAAACGCGACGCCCGACGCATTCGTTATTTCACGCGCGAAGGTTTTGAATAACGAAAAAGAGCCTTCACGAGAAGGTCTCGAAAAGGCTCTTTGCGACATCAGCCGAAGTCTCGCGGTCAGACGTTAAAGAGGAAGTTCATCACGTCACCGTCGGCTACGACATAATCTTTGCCTTCGGCACGCATCTTGCCGGCTTCCTGTGCGCCCTTTTCGCCCTTGTAGGCGATGTAGTCGTCGTAACTGATCGTCTGCGCGCGAATGAAGCCGCGCTCGAAGTCGGTGTGGATGACGCCGGCGGCCTGCGGTGCCGTATCGCCCTTGTGAATCGTCCAGGCTCGCACTTCCTTGACGCCGGCCGTGAAGTAGGTTTGCAGACCGAGGAGGTCGTAACCGGCGCGAATCACGCGATTAAGCCCCGGTTCGTGCATGCCCATGTCTTCCAGGAACATGGCTTTGTCTTCATCATCAAGTTCGGCGATTTCAGCTTCGGTCTTGGCGCAGACAGCTACCACGGGGGCGTGTTCGCCGGCGGCCAGGTCTTTGACGGCGTCAAGCAGAGGATTGTTTTCAAAGCCGTTTTCGGTGACGTTGGCAACGTACATGACGGGTTTGAGTGTGAGCAGGAAGAGGGGACGGATGATCGCGAGTTCTTCCTTGGAGAGCTTGGCTGCGCGAGCGGGCTTTCCTTCGTTGAGGAAGGGCAGAACCTTCTCGAGGACCTGCACGAGCTTCAGAGCTTCCTTGTCACCGCCCTGACGAGCCTGTTTGCTCCAACGGTTGAGCGCCTTTTCAACGGAGGCAAGGTCGGCAAGAGCTAATTCCGTGTTAATGACTTCAATGTCATCCAGAGGAGAGACTTTGCCTGCGACGTGTACGACGTTTTCGTCTTCAAAACACCGCACGATGTGTGCAATGGCGTCGCACTCACGGATGTTGGCTAGGAACTGGTTACCCAGGCCTTCGCCCTTGCTGGCGCCTGCGACGAGGCCGGCGATGTCCACGAATTCCACGGTGGCCGGCACGATGCGTTCAGGCGAGACGATGTCGGCGAGCTTCTGCAGACGAGGATCGGGCACTTCCACAATGCCCACATTGGGCTCGATGGTGCAGAACGGATAGTTTTCCGCTGCAATACCGGCTTTCGTTAACGCGTTAAAGATGGTGGATTTGCCGACGTTGGGCAAACCGACGATGCCGCATTTCAGTCCCATGACGATTAAGTTCCTGTGCGAAAAATGTGAAAGCGATAGATCAAATAATTATGGCGCAGCAAGCCGGACTTTTTCAGGCTTGGGCTGCAGGCTCTTGCTTTTCGGGCGTTTTTTCGGTTTTGGCGGGTTTGGGCGGATGCGCAAACTTGCCGATGGTGCGCTCGGCGCCTTCGAATTTTCCCAGAGCCAAATTGTCGATAGCCTTGAGAGCGCCCTCGAGACATTTCGAGATACCTTCGGACTGTTCGGTCGTGGCGCGTCCGAGTACCCAGTCGATCACGGCCATGCCCGGGCACAGCTGACGCGGATGACCGATACCGACGCGCAGGCGCCAGAAGTCACCCGTTGCAAGGCGTTGCGTGATGTCCTTGAGGCCGTTGTGACCGGCGTTGCTGCCGCCGAACTTCAGGCGCATTGTCCCCGGCGCGAGATCGAGTTCGTCGTGAACTATCAGAATTTCTTCCGGAGAAATTTTGTAGTAGGCGGCCAACGGCTGTACGGCTTGCCCCGATAGGTTCATATATGTGGTGGGTTTAAGCAGCCACACGTCGCCGGCGGGCGTCGAAATGCGCGCCGTTTCGCCGAAAAATTTAGCCTGGTGTGAAAAACGCGCGCCTTTGGCCTGAGCCAGACGATCGACGAAGTCAAAGCCGACGTTGTGGCGGGTGTTGCGGTATTCGTCTCCCGGATTGCCGAGACCGACGATGAGAGCAATGGGCTTTTGAGCCATGATGCAGTCTTCCTTTTTGTCCGAACGAAACGTTATTCGTAGAAACGAGACGTATCGGACGGTTTTTTCTTTTTATCCTTGGTTTTGCCGCGGTGATCCTTCTCGCGATTGTCTTTTTTGTCGAATTTTCGTTTGGGTTTGCCGGCTCGGTCTTCACGCTCTTCAAAGCGCTTCGGAGCTCGATCGAACCGAACCGTCACGCGGCGGCCTTTGATCGTGCTGTTTTTGAGCGAGTCGACAACAGCAGAAGCAACGGACTTTTCTACTTCCACGAGCGTAAACGACTCGGTGATCTCAATAGCGCCGATCTTACGGCTGGCAATTCCAGCCTCGTTGGCGATGGCGCCGACAATATCACCGGGACGAACGCCTGATTTGTGTCCGGCACCGATGAAAATGCGGCTCATGCCGACTTCCGGAGCCTCGGTGAGGCGGCTGGGACGCGTCTTTTCGCGCTTGGGACGATCGAAAAGCGACGGAGCGGGGATCTCCTCTTCGTCTCCTGCACCGTTGACGGCACGGTTGGCAAGCGAGACAGCCGCGCAAGCGACTTCCATCGGATCAAACTGCGTGCACAGCGACTCGACGATCACGCGGCAGCGTTCGATCTGTTCGGTGTTGGAAAGCTCTTCGGCAATGGAATTCTTCAGTATCGAAAGACGTTTGGCTCGTGCATCGGTGAGCGTTGGAACGGTGCGCACTTCGATCTTGGCCTTGGTGTGAGACCCCAGAAGACGCAGACGGCGATGTTCACGCGGCTCAATCACGGAAATGGCCATGCCGGAGCGACCGGCGCGTCCCGTACGTCCGATACGGTGCACGTAAGTTTCCGGAGAAGCGGGCAATCCCAAATTGACCACATGCGTGAGGTTTTCTAGATCAATGCCGCGGGCGGCTACGTCGGTGGCGACGATGAGTTCGATGGAGCCATTTTTGGCTCGCTTCATAACTCGATCGCGGCTGGCCTGATCGAGCCCGCCGTGCAGGGCCTCAACGGAAAATCCTCGTGCACGCAGGGCTTCCGTGACTTCGTCGACTTCCACGCGGGTTCGGGCAAAGCAGATGGCGAGCACCGCTTCCTCCACTTCGAGAATGCGGGCGAGAGCTGCCAGGCGATGAGGACGCGCCACAACATAGGCCACCTGAGGTACGCGGGGTGCTTCTTCCGTGGTGTTCTTTTCGATGACGATGTGCTTGGGGTTCTTGAGATGCTTGTTGGCGATTTCAAGGATGCGCTCCGGGAGCGTTGCTGAAAACAGCGCCGTTTGGTGCGTTTCAGGCAATGCCGCCGTGAGCTCCTCGAGTTCTTCGGCAAAGCCCATGTCGAGCATCTCATCGGCTTCGTCCATCACGAAGAACTGAACTTGGGAGAGATCGAGCGTACCGCGGTGCAGATGATCAAGCGCGCGTCCCGGCGTGGCAACAACGACATGTACGCCGCGTTTTAAAAGTCGAATCTGACGCGTGTAGTCCTGACCGCCGTAAATGGGGCAGGTTTCCAGACCGCTGTCTTGTCCAAGGTTGACAAAACTTTCGCTCACCTGCAGGCAGAGCTCGCGCGTGGGTGTAAGAACGAGTACGCGGGGAGCACCGGGCTTTGCTTCAGTACCGGCAAAGACCTCTACGGCGGGCAGCGCGAAGGCTGCGGTTTTTCCTGTGCCGGTAGCGGCCTGACCCAAGACGTCGCCGCCTTTGATGAGTTCGGGGACTGCGGCGGACTGAATCGGCGTCGGCTCTTCAAAGCCCAGACGCGCAACGGTCTCGCAGAGTTTTTCAGAAAGCCCCAGAGGAGCAAAGGCGGAGGTCATGCAATAGGTCTCAAGTCAAAGCGCTCAGAAAAGCGCAAATAACGAAAAAACCCGTTTTCTGCGGCAGCACCCAACGGATGCCTTCGGCAAAGAACGGGCTTGGGCTGCGTACGGCCGCGCTTTTTTGAGAAAGGCACGGCCGTTGATGCAACGAACTGCGCGATTAGGCAGCAGGCGTAGCAGCTTCCTGGGGAGCAGCGTTGTCGGCGTCGTCGCCGGCAACGTTGGCAACCGTAGCAACCGGGGTTTCGGGGTTGACAGCGGTCACGCCGGCGGGCAGGGCGATGTCGCCCACGCGCAGCGTGGTCTGGCTGGTCATGCCGGAGAGATCCACGTCGATGAATTCGGGCAGATCCTTGGGCAGGCAAGAAACTTCCACAGCACCCACGAGGTGGCTGATGAGGCCCTTGTCGATCTTGACGGCCGGGCTGTTTTCACCACCGAAGAAGTGCAGCGGCACGCGCATCGTCACGTTGGCGTTCGGGTCGATACGCTGGAAGTCCATGTGCAGAACTTGGTTCTTGTACGGGTGCATCTGGAAGGCACGCAGGACCACGAGCTGTTCAGTGCCGTCGAGTTCCATCGTCAGAATGGAGGAGTGGAACTTTTCCTTCTGCAGCGCGTAGAACATTTCGTTGTGATCAATGGCGATCATGGCTGCAGGCTGGTTCAAGCCGTAAAGGATTGCGGGAACCTTGGCTTCGCGGCGAAGGCGGCGGCTCGCACTCGTACCTTGCGTTGCGCGGGTAGCGGCGGTGAATTTCATGGTTAAGTACCTCAAAATAAACAAAAAAGTGTTCGCAACCGCGACCAGTTGCGAACAGGTTTTCAAAAAGAATTCGAATTGTAGCGGATTATTCGTTAAAAAGCTCGCTGACCGAATCTTCGCGTGCGATACGCGAAATCGTTTCGCCCACCAGAGGCGCACAGGAGAGCTGGCGAATCTTGGGGCATTCCTGCGCTTCGGGGCGCAGCGGAATCGTGTCGGTCACCACGACTTCGTCAAGAGCGGAGTTCTTGATGCGTTCGATGGCGTTGCCGGAGAAAACGGGGTGTGCGGCATAAGCAAGCACACGAGTAGCGCCGCGCTCCTTGAGAGCTCCGGCGGCGTTGCACAGCGTGCCGGCCGTATCGACGATGTCGTCGGTGATGACGCAGGTGCGCCCCTTGACTTCACCGATGATGTTCATGATTTCGGCAACGTTGGCGCGCGGACGACGCTTGTCGATGATGGCGAGGTCAACGCCGAGTTCCTTGGCCATAGCACGGGCACGAACCACACCGCCCACGTCGGGCGAGACGACCATCAGGTCAGGGTACTGGTGCGAGACCAGATCGTTCAGAAGAACGGGTGTCGAGTAAATGTTGTCGACCGGGACATCGAAGAAGCCCTGAATCTGGTCGGCGTGCAAGTCCATCGTGAGCACACGGTCGATGCCTACGCTCTGGAGCATGTTGGCGACAACCTTGGCGGAGATGGCCACGCGGGCCGAACGGGGACGACGGTCCTGACGAGCGTACCCGTAGTAGGGCATCACGGCGGTGATACGGCGGCACGAAGCGCGGCGCAGCGCATCGACCATGATCATCAGTTCCATCAGATTGTCATTGGTCGGCGCACAGGTGCTTTGAAGCACGAAAGCGTCACAGCCGCGGACGTTCTCGTTGATTTCAACCATAACTTCGCCGTCGGAGAAGCGGTTGACGGTTGCCCGTCCAAGCGGGATGTTCAGGTACTGAGCCACTGCATGAGCAAGCTTGGGATTGGCATTCCCCGAGAAGACCTTCAGGCTGTCAGAAATCATTTTTACCCTCTGAAAAGTGGGTGCGTGCACGAATGAACAACGCAGGAAATTTTGATGTGAAACACATCCTCGGACGGGAAAATGTTTTTTCTCGCCCGTAAAAAATAAAACCGCGCCAAGCAGTCTAGGACGCTCTTTACAAATTGCAAAGATTTTCCGAGACGCCTGCGCAGTTCGTTGTGCAGGAAAAACACTCAAAACAGTGTTTTGGCAGGGGTGGAAGGATTCGAACCTTCGCATACCGGAATCAAAATCCGGTGCCTTAACCGCTTGGCGACACCCCTGTCCGTTTTTCTCGTCTTTATCAGCCTACTAAGCAACCGACGGACGGATGTTCCTGAAGAATCTTCGTCACGTATCCCCGCATGGGGTACGAAACGGCTTCAAGCGCTTGTTTGGCGCTTTCTTCCGAGCCAAACAGTGCGAAAACCGCGGAGCCGGACCCCGTCATCCGGGCGCCGGAACCGAGAGCCTGCAGGGCTTTTCCGATCTCAGGATTGATCCGCACAGCAACAGGCTGCAAATCGTTTCGGCCGATGAGTTCCGGCCACTGACTGCTCAGTTGCTGAGAAAGAGCCGAAATTTTCAAGGATTTCGTGTCTCTTGTCAAGGCTGGATGCTGAAAAATCAATGCAGTAGAGGTAGGCTTCGATGGCATGGCAACTGCAACCCAGGCTTGCGGAACGGCGATTGGCATGAGAATGCCGCCTGTACCTTGAGCAAAAGCGTTTTGTCCAAATAAAAAGAATGGAACGTCGGCGCCGAGCGATTCGCCGATGGACATCAGTTTCTCTTGGGGCCAGTTGAGTCCCCAGAGCTTGTTAAGCCCCATCAGAGTGCTCGCACAGTCGCTAGAACCTCCGCCCATGCCTGCACCCGCTGGAATGCGCTTTGTAACGTGGATGCGGCATCCGATCGTTGTGCCGCTGATTTGCTGAAGACGGCGGGCGGCTCGTACGCACAGGTCTTTATCCATGTCGCCGATAACGTCGCCCGTGCGGGAAATTTTTCCGCTTGGATCAAGCTCCAGGACGATGTCGTCGCACAAATCAATCAGAACGAAAACGGACTCGAGCAGGTGCATACCGTCGGTTCGGCGTCCAACCACATGCAAAAAAAGATTGAGTTTGGCCGGGGCCTTGAGTTCAATCGATGTAGCAGACATGGCTATTCAATGGCTAGTGTCAAAGTGATTTGTCTCGGAGCTGTTTGCGAGAGTTCCACGAGTGCCGGAGAGTTGTCGGTTTTGCGGCGCTTGACGGCAATTTGCCAGCCCGCTTGAATAAATGCGTCGTTGGCGATCTGAGCGGGGGCTTGAGGCCAGGGCATGCCCGAAAGCCATGCCGAAAGCATATCGGCGGGCAAGCCGAAACCTAGATGTTTGCGCATCAGCTCTAGAGCGTTTGCAGCCGAGTCGGACGCCTCCTTACCTTCTTTGTTAGGGCGTTCGAGAACAGCGCCAGCGGGCGTGACGGTGATGCGGGCGAGAATCCCGTAGAGCGGCGTCATGAGCGTGAGTTCCGTGAAGTCTTTTGCTTCGACGAGCTTCCAGCGGCCGGTGACGGCCTCGATACCATCGGGGTCTTCGGCGCGCAATGAAAAACGCCCGGCGCGCTCCCGGCTATCGAGCGGCTGCACGGCAACGCAACCGCTCAAGAGCATGAGGCTGCCAAAAAGCAACGTGCGGCGCTTCATTTTGCTGGGCCGCGATGGTGACGCAGCTCTTTGGCTTTCGTGTTGTTCGGCTCTCCTTCGAGCACCGAAGCGATGTAACTGTCCGCTTCGACCGTCTTGCCGACAACATAAAGGATTTCAGCCAGATGCAGGGCGATTTCGGTATCAGCCGGCATGGCGTTTTGAGCTTTGCGTACCAACTTTTCGGCCTCTTCAAGACGTCCCTGGCGGTAACGCAGCCAACCCAGGGAATCGGTGATGGCTGCATCTTTGCCTCCGCTCAATTCCATAGCCTTGTTGAGGTAGCGCTCTGCCTTGTCCAAATGCATTGCGCGTTCGGCCCATAAAAAGCCCAGAGAGTTCCAACCGTTGGGGTTGTTCGGGTTTTCGGCGATGAAGCGCTCAAAGAGTTTTTCGGCATCCTGGAAGCGATCCTGCTGTACGGCAAGGATCGCAGTGCGATAAAGCAACTCGGGATTCTTGGGGCCGGTTTCAAGCGTTTGGATCAGCACGTCAAGAGCCGGCTGAATTTGTTTGGTTTTTAAAAGCAATTCGGCGCAGGCTACATCCAAGCTCATTTTTCGTTTGGCGTCGGAAGTGCGGATGCCGCGTAAAACCTTGCAGGCACCGTCCACGCTACCGGATTCAGCCAAAAGTTCGGCCTGTTTGATGCGCGCAGCCTCGTATTTATCGCCGCCTTCAACGCGGCCAAGCCATTCAATGGCGGCCTGACGGTCCCCTTGCGCGAGTTTGACCATTCCCAGACGCACGTATGCTGTATCGGGCAGCAACGCCGTTTTTTCGGCTTTGCTCAACAGCACGAGGTAGCGCTTGTAGTAGAGTTCCGCACGCTCGTAGAGATGGGCCTCTTCGGCGATCATACCGAGCAGCATCATGCTGTGCGCGTCGTCTCGACGGCCCACTTCAAGACGCTTGAGTTGAGCGTCAAGCTTCTTGTCGTTGCCGGTGCGAAGCAACGACTTGGCGTAAGCCAAACGAAGCTCGAAGGCGTCCGGATGGCGCTGAAGGTAGTCTTCCAAGCGCTTCATGGCCTTTTTGGGGTCGTTTTGGAATTCTGCATCAATGCCCTTCATCAGCACGTGCGGACTGTCGGGCGCAAGATCCATTGCTTTGCTTGCGTGCATGGCAGCCTGCGGCGTCATGCGAGCGCGAGCTGCGAGTTCGGAGAGCACGAGTTGAGCGCGGGCGTCGTCCTTGAGATCCGCAGCCGCTTTGACGAAAGCGTGGTAAAAGAGATCCTTGGCCGGAGCTTTCAGCTGCATGGCGCCCAGTTCGTCCAGGGCCCCCGCCGGATCGCGAGCCGCTTGTACCAGTCCTTTGACGAGTTCTCCCGCTTCGTCGTATTTGCCTTGGCTGAAAAGTTCTTCAGCTTTGGTCAGACGTATCTGGCGGTTGTTGGGATCAAGCCCCGTCCAAATTTTGAGGGCCTCATTGGCCGCTTCTTCGTTGTCTGCTTCCTGCGCAATGTCAAAGGCGCGCCCGGCCGCTTCGGCAGAGCGTCCCTTTTGCGCCGCGTTCAGAAAAGCCTTCCAAGCGAGTTCCGAATCGCCGGACTGTACGGCGAATTCGCCGACAAGAAGACTGCGGATAATGTCAGAGTCCTGTGCGGCTTTTTGCGCGGCGAGTTGATCTGCGCGGTCAACCGTGTCCGAGGCCAGAGGAGATGCGGCGTGTACGGCGGCAAAGCCCAGAACGGCGCCGAGAAGAATGCTAAGCGAAGTACGAATGGCGGACATGCGAAAAAACGTGCGATACGGAAAAGAGTAGGCATCAGCCTTCTTTCAAACGAACGATGAGTATAGCGGGCGCAGACCGTAGACGGCTTAATCCGCACGTCTAGTTGTTACAATCGGTGGGCCCAATCAGGATTTTGTTGCCATGATTTTTAACCTGTTATCGCGGTTCTGGATTGCCGTTATCAAAAGCCTCAGGCACATGCCTGTGAGCGCTCGCTCAGCGTTGGCCGGCTTTCTTGCGCTCTTGTTTTGGATAGCCATCCCGAAGCGCCGTCGCGTGACGCTTACCAATCTGAGGTTGTGCTTTCCGGACAAGACAGACGCTGAACGCAAGAAAATAGCAAAGAGTTTTTACCGAAAGCTCATGCGCGCGGCGCTTGATCACGGAGTCTTATGGAGCGGTACTCGCGAAGAGGTAGCCGCAATGGTGCGTTTTGAGGGTGTCGAAAACATTACCGAAACCGTGGCTCGCGGTGAGCATTTGATCGTGATTTCCCCTCACTTCGTCGGGCTCGATGCGGCGGGCATCGGGCTGAATTTGCACGTGCGCGGCTGTTCTCTTTACCAAAAGCAGGCCAATCCGGTCTGGGACGAAGCGGCTCTGAAGGGACGCCTGCGTTTTGCCGATCCGGAACTGATTGCCAAGCACGGGCGCGGAGACCTAAAGGCTGTGATTCGCGCCATGAATAAGGGGCTCCCCTTTTATTATTTGCCCGACATGGACCACGGCCGGAAGAACTCCATTTTCATTCCGTTTTTCGGTGTGCCGGCAGCAACCGTGCCGATGGCTTGTCGTTTGGCGAAGCTTACGCGGGCGAAAGTGTGCATGTGTATTGCCGAGATGACGGACGAGGGCTACACGGTTCATATTTCGCCTGTCTGGGAGAACTATCCGACCGACGATGTCGAAGCCGATACTCGACATATCACGGCCGAACTCGAAAAGTGGATTCTCAAACTGCCGGATCAGTACCTTTGGTCGCATCGACGCTTTAAGACGCGTCCCGAAGGGGAACCTTCCGTGTACGACTAATCGGACCAGTAACTATGCGATTTACCAAAATGCAGGGCGCGGGCAACGACTTTGTCATGCTGGACGCCACGCAGGAACCGTTTACCTTGACGACCGAACAGATCCGCGCGTTGTGCGATCGTCGCTACGGCGTCGGATGTGATCAGTTGTTGGTGGTTGAAAAAAGTGCTCTGCCCGAAGTTGACTTCAAGTACCGCATTTTCAACTGCAGCGGCGGTGAAGTCGAAATGTGCGGCAATGGCGCGCGTTGCTTTGCTGTTTTTGTGCGAGAACTTGGGTTGACCGACAAAACGACGATTGCCTGCGAAACGGTCAAAGGCGTCATTCGTCCGCACATGGAAGATGACGGCTCGGTTACCGTGGACATGGGGCGGCCCCGTTTTGAGGCTGCTGATGTCGGGCTCATGACACAAGGGCTTGAAACGAAGACCGAGGGTGAAGCAACGCTCTATAAAATCGCGGCTGCAGGGCTCGACAACTGGGTGAGCGTTGTCTCGATGGGAAATCCTCATGCCGTTCGTTTGGTCGAGAACGTTGCAACCGATCTGGTTTGTTCCGTGGGCAGCGCTTTTCAGAAGATGCCGGTGTTTGAGCATCAGGTCAACGCCGGCTTTATGCAGGTCGTCAGCTCAAGAGAAATCAATCTGCGAGTTTACGAGCGAGGCGCGGGTGAGACGCTTGCCTGCGGTTCGGGAGCGTGCGCTGCGGTGACTTCGGGCATTCGCCGCGGTTTTTTGGGTAACGACGTACTCGTTCACATGCGTGGCGGCGACATTCGCGTGCGTTGGAGCGGCGAATCCGAAGCGTCCGTTTATCTATCGGGACCGGCCGTGACCGTTTTTACCGGCGAAATTGACCTGGATCGGATCGTGTTGCCGACAGCCAATTTTTGAGAAAGAATTTTTGACACGAATTTGAGAATTGATATGCAAGACATCGTTCTGAAGAAAGGCAAGGAGAAAAGTCTGCTGCGTCGGCATCCGTGGGTTTACGACACTGCAGTTGCCAAGGCCGGACAAAAAGGCGTAAAGATCGCCGCCGGCGAAATGGTGCGGGTGGTTTCGCACGACGGACGCGAACTGGGTTACGGTGGTTGGTCGCCAGCTTCCACACTGCGAGTGCGCATGTTCACTTACGCAGGGGAAGAGGCTCCGCAGCCGGGTTTTCTCACGCATCGCATCGAAAAAGCGGTTGCCGCGCGAGCTCATCTACTGGAACGTACCAATGCCCGCCGACTGGTCTTTGCTGAGGCCGACGGCATTCCGGGGCTGGTGGCTGATATGTACGGTGATTGGGTGGTGACGCAATTTCAGAGTGCGGCCGTGCAGGCCAACAGTGCAGAAATCGTTGACGCTTTGATGAAGGCTACGGGAGCCAAAGGCGTGTTTGACCGATCGGACGCGGCCACCCGCAAGCGCGAAGGGCTTGAGGAGCACGTAGGCGTACTTGCCGGCGAAGAGCCTCCCGCGATCATTGAAGTCGTGGAAGACGGAGTGAAGTACGGTGTTGATGTGCGCGTGGGGCACAAGACGGGTTTTTATGTCGATCAGCGAGAAAGTCGTCTGGCCGCACAAAACATCGCTCGAGCTTTTAAGAAGGAAACCGGTCGCGGTCTTCGTGCACTCAATTGCTTCTGCTACACGGGCGGCTTTTCGTTGGCGCTTGCCGCAGGCGGCGCCGAAGAGGTGGTAAGCGTCGACTCTTCGGCAGAAGCGCTTGCTCGTGCTCAGGCCAATGCCGTGCTCAACGGCTTTTCGTCTGATGTGTGCAAGTGGCAGCAGGCCGACGTCTTTGAGTATCTGCGCCAGGCACGCGAAGCGGGCGATACGTACGATCTCATTATTTTGGATCCGCCCAAGTTTGCTTCGAGTCACTATCATGTGGATCGCGCCGCAAGAGCTTACAAGGACATCAACCTCAACGGATTGCGCTTGCTTCGCGCCGGCGGCCAGTTATTAACGTTCTCCTGCTCGGGAGCCATTGACACGGATCTTTTTCAGAAGATCGTGGCGGGAGCTGTCATTGATGCACGCCGCCAGGCATGGGCGCTCACACGCTTCGGAGCCGGGGTTGATCATCCGCTTTTGATGACGTTCCCTGAGGGTGAGTATCTCAAGGGGCTACACCTGAAGCTTTGCGATTAAGATGTTGTAAAACTTGAAAAAGGCGCCTTTGACGAGGCGCTTTTCCTATTGAGGGCGAGACAAAAATGACGGAAGACTTTGATCCGATGGCCGAACCGGATATTTCGGTTACGGTACTCACAGGCTTTTTGGGCGCCGGCAAGACGACGCTGTTGAACCGTATCCTTAAGGAAAACCATGGTCTCAAAATTGCCGTGATCGAAAACGAACTCGGCGAACAGACTATTGACAATGATCTGCTGGTCCAAGACGGCGCCGAACAGATCGTGACGATGAATAACGGTTGCATCTGCTGCACGATTCGCGGCGATTTGTCGCGTGTGCTCACAAACTTGCGCATCCAGCGTGACAAGGGCGAAATCGATTTTGACCATGTTGTCATCGAAACGACGGGTGTTGCCAATCCTGGTCCCGTGTGTCAGACCTTTTTCATGGACGATGCTGTGGCGGCCTTTTTCCGCCTCGACGGCGTGGTGACGCTCGTGGATGCCAAGCACGCTGCTGAAACGCTTGCCAAAGAGGAAGTGGCCTTTGATCAGATCGCCTTTGCGGATCGCATCTTTATTTCCAAGGCTGATTTGGTGAGCGCCGAAGAACTCGCTGCCCTCAAAGAACGCCTGATTTCGATTAATCCCCGCGCGCCGATTGAAGTTGCAGACATGGGTAATGTTCCCGTTGACAAGGTGATCGATATCTATGGCTTCAACATGAATGACATATTGGATGTTGATCCGACTTTCTTGACCGGCGCCCATAAGCACCACCACGGCGACGATGTGGCTGCTTTTGTTTTTACTTCGGACAAGCCTTTCGACGCGCCGCGTTTTGAGCAGTACTTGCAGAGTCTGGTGGCGGTCTATGGGCCCGATATGTTGCGCTATAAGGGCGTGCTCTATCTGAAGGGAACGGATCGGCGCTGCGTTGTGCAGGGCGTGCACATGGTTTTTGGAGCCGACGTGCTTGGCCCCTGGGGGAAGGATAAACCCGAAACCAAGTTTGTGATCATCGGTCGCAAACTTCCGAAAGAGGCGATTCTCAAAGGGTTTGAGTCGTGCCTGGCTTAACGTTGATTTGAAAAACGTTACAAGTCGATGCGAACAAATGGCTATGGATTCAAGCTTTTGTGCTATTGTGTGCGCCTTCAAAAAGCCTTGATAATTGTGCGGCCTTGTTTTTATGGCCGTCCGTGCGAAGGCTACTTCTGTAGATCGAAAGAGTTTTATGGCAACAAAAAAGACTTTGACCGAACAAGAGCTCTTGGCGATGTCCGATAAGGACTACATGAACGACAAGCAGCTGGAGTTTTTCCGCAACCGTCTGACGGAGATGGAAGCAGAACTGCGCCACAACGCCGGCCAGACGACTGAAAATCTGCGCGAATCGACTGTGGTGCCTGATCCGGCCGATCGTGCAACGATCGAAGAGGAACACGCACTCGAACTGCGCACCCGTGACCGCGAACGCAAACTTCTCAAGAAAGTGCAGGCTGCAATCAAGCGCATTGATGAAGGCGAATACGGCTATTGCGAAGAAACGGGTGAACCGATCGGCGTGCGTCGCCTTCTGGCTCGTCCGACGGCTACGCTTTCTCTGGAAGCGCAGGAGCGCCGCGAGATTAAACAGAAGATGTTCGGCGACTGACACGTCAACGTCAAGTGCGGTTTTTCGACGTTCAGGTCCGAGAAAATTCTCGGGCTTGAGCCTTAGTGCAAATTTCTTTTGTCGGCAACCGCGCAAAAACACGTGAGAGGAAGGCTCGAGCCTTCCTTTTTCGTAAGAACGAGCCGGATTTTTGAATCAATCCGGACGGATTCAGAGGGGATTTCATGGAACAGTTTCACGGAACGACTATCGTTTGCGTGCGCCGCGGCAACACCGTGACGATGGGCGGCGACGGGCAGGTGACGCTCGGCAACGTCGTCTTCAAGGCCACCGCACGCAAGGTGCGCCGCATTTATCACGATCGCATTTTGGTGGGCTTTGCCGGTGCAACGGCCGATGCTTTTACACTGGTGGAACGCTTCGAAGGCGAACTTGAAAAACATTCGGGCAATCTGATGCGCGCGGCGGTGGAGCTTGCCAAACTTTGGCGTACTGACCGTATGTTGCGTCATCTTGAAGCCATGATGATTGTGGCCGATAAAGACGCCACGCTGGTGCTCTCGGGCAACGGTGATGTGATCGAACCCGAAGGCGGCATCGCTGCGATTGGTTCGGGTGGCAACTATGCTCTGTCGGCGGCGCGTGCTTTGAAGGAACATACCGAAATGGATGCGCCTTCCATCGTCAAGGCGGCCTTGGATATCGCCGGTGACATCTGTATCTACACCAACCGCAACCAAACCATCGAAACGCTGCAAGGCTAATTTATTTTTCTAGAACAGTTTTTTCGAGATGAACGAAACCGACCGCTCCATGCTCACGCCGCGCGAAATCGTGAGCGAACTCGACAAATACATTGTGGGTCAAAACGACGCCAAGCGCGCCGTTGCTGTGGCGCTTCGCAACCGTTGGCGCCGCAGTCGCGTGCCTGAACCGCTACACTCGGAAATCACCCCCAAGAACATTTTGATGATCGGACCGACGGGCGTTGGTAAGACCGAAATCGCTCGTCGCTTGGCCAAGCTCACTGACGCGCCGTTTGTGAAGACGGAAGCGACAAAATTTACCGAAGTTGGCTACGTCGGCCGCAATGTGGAATCGATCGTGCGCGATCTGATGCAAGCCGGCATCAAGCTCGTTGAAGCGCAGCAGAAAAAGCGTGTGATGACGCGAGCTCGCGAACAGGCAGAAGAACGCGTGCTTGATCTTCTTTTGCCTCCGCCCGCTCCCGTTGAAGGCCAGGAGGCTCCGGTGCCGGTGGAAGGTGCCGCTCGCCGCCGTTTCCGCGAAGACCTGCGCGCCGGCCGCTTGGATGACAAGACCGTAGAAGCCGATGTGGCGAGTAATGCTCCCGTCTTTAACATGATCGGTCCGGAAGGCATGGACGATCTGGAAAATCAGCTCCAAAGCGTCTTTGACAAGATCAATGCTTCGCGTCGCGAAAAAAAGCGTCTCAAGATCCGCGAAGTGATGGAAATCTACACGGACGAAGAAGCCGGAAAACTGATTGATCACGAAGACCTCACGCGTCGCGCGATCGAAAGCGTGGAAAACAACGGGATCGTTTTTATTGACGAAATCGACAAGATCGCGGGTGGTGCCGAACGTCACGGTTCGGGCGACGTTTCGCGTGAAGGCGTGCAACGTGATCTGTTGCCGTTGATTGAGGGCACCTCCGTAAAAACCAAGTACGGTTGGGTGAAGACCGACCACGTACTCTTTATTTGCTCGGGTGCCTTCCATCTTTCCAAGCCTTCCGACTTGGTTCCCGAACTGCAGGGACGTTTGCCGATTCGTGTGGAGTTAAAAAGCCTTACCGAAGAAGACTTCGAGCGTATCCTTACCCAGACCGATGCTTCTGTTGTCAAGCAGTACGAAGCACTTCTGGGGGCCGACGGCGCCAAGCTTACTTTCACACCCGAGGCGATCAAGGCGATTGCTCATTATGCGTTTGAAGTGAACGAGCGAACGGAAAACATCGGTGCCCGACGCCTCTACACCGTGATGGAAAAGCTGCTTGAAGAAGTGAGCTTTGACGCAGGCTGCCGCAGCACGATGGAAGTGACGATTGACGAAGCGTACGTGCGTGAGCGTCTGGACGTGCTCGCTGGCGATCAGGACTTGTCCCGCTACGTGCTCTAACGATTATTTCGCATGCAAGGCAGAGCCTTCTCGGCTCTGTTTTGCTATCTGCGAACACGTGGCGTTCGCAAGTCGCTGTGTGCGGTATAGTTTGGCGCGCTTGCGACGGCGTTGACATAAAAAGAAAGTATCATCAAAGCAACGCCGGAGACGTGTGTCTTTGCTGCAAGTGAACTGCTTTTTTCGGAAGCAATCCCTCGGTCATCAAAGGACAACAAACAATGCAGACTTCCGCCCCCAACACCAATTTGGTGCCCGCTTCGCTCAAAGCTGAAGTTCTTTCCGAAGCCCTTCCTTATATTCAACGCTTTCACGGCAAGACGATTGTGATCAAGTACGGCGGCAACGCCATGACGGATCCGAAACTGCAGCGCGCTTTTGCGCGAGATGTGGTGCTTTTGAAGCTTGTCGGCATGAACCCAGTGGTTGTGCACGGCGGCGGTCCGCAGATCAACAGTGCCTTGAACCGCGTGGGCAAGGTGAGCGAATTCGTACAAGGTATGCGCGTCACTGATCCCGAGACGATGGAAGTTGTCGAATGGGTGTTGTGCGGTGAAGTGCAGGGCGATCTCGTGCAAATGATCAATTCCTTCGGCGGTCATGCCGTGGGCTTGACCGGCAAGGATGGCAGTCTCATCAAGGCGCGCCGAATGAAATTGCAGGACACCAATGATCCCAATGTTTATCACGACATCGGTCAGGTGGGCCTGATTGAGGAAATCAATCCGTCGCTCGTGCAGGCGCTTGAACAGGATCACTTTATTCCTGTGATCAGCCCCATCGGCATGGGAGAAGACGGTTTGGCCTACAACATCAATGCTGACGTGGTGGCTGGGAAGATGGCCGAAACACTTAAGGCTGAAAAGCTCGTGATGCTTACCAATACGCCCGGTGTGCTTGATCGTGAGGGCAACCTTCTGAGCGGTCTGACGGCCTCTGAAATTGATGCGCTTTTTAAAGACGGCACGATTTCGGGTGGCATGCTACCCAAGCTTTCTTCTGCGCTGTCGGCGGCTCGCAACGGCGTACGCAGCGTGCATATTATTGACGGACGTGTCAATCACTGTTTACTTCTTGAAATTCTCACCCCGCAGGGCGTGGGTACGATGATCTCGGCCGATGACTGATAGCAAAAAACGCCGTAACAAACCGAATGAACATGCCGACGACGGACAAAGCCGTGCGCGGTTGTCTCGAGTCAAAGTTTGGCTGATTGACTGCGACGATACGCTCTACGAGTCTTCCCGTGGCATGTTTGCCGCCATCCATTTACGCATGGAGTCGTTCATTGCGCAAAAGCTTGGCGTGTCGATCGAAGAAGGCCGTCGCCTTCAGCATGCCTATTGGGCGCAGTACGGAGCGACTTTTTTAGGACTTGAAAAACATCACGGAATCGCACCCAAGGAATTTTTTGATGCCACGCATCGGTTTGATCTTTCCGAAGAGGTCCCTGAAGATTTCTGTCGCACCAAGTTGCGAGACAGCCTCAAAGCTCTGAAAGGCAAGCGTGTGTTGGTGACCAACGGTCCCGAATGCTACATACAAGCACTTTTGCCGCTTTTGGGCATTGCCGATTTGTTTGATGCGGTGGTAAGCGCCGACGATATGCGCGTTTTGGGCGCCTGGCGCTGCAAGCCTGATGAAACCTTATTTGCCAGTTTGGCAGCGCGCTTTAAAGCGCGTCCTGAGCAGTGCGCTTTCATTGAAGACAGTCCGGTGAACCTAAAGACAGCCAAAAAACTCGGCATGCTGACAGTGTGGTGCGCAGGCTATCGCAAACGCGAGCCGCACCGTGTGCACGCGCATGCTTGGGCCGATGTTGCCGTGGACTCCTTGTTTGAGCTTGCCCGCCGCGTGCGTAACGCTCGCTCGCAGGCTTGCCTGACGCAGGAGAGATGCAAATGATGAAGGTGTTGAAGACTTGCTGGCGCGGATTGGATTTTCTTCGGCGTCTGACTCTGAACCTGGTTTTTTTGTTGGTTCTTGGCGCGGTTATTTTTGCCTTTTTCTACGAAAAGCCCGTGAGTGTTCCCAATAACGCCGTGTTATTGGTGACTTTGTCGGGGCAGATTGTGGAAGAGGATGACTTTGACGGCCAGGGAACATTTTCTTCCATGGTTGACGGCTCGGACTCCTTCACGCGTCTGCGCGACGTGACGCGGGCTTTGTCGCTTGCTGCCGAAGACAAACGCATTGCGGCGGTGCATTTCCGTGTGCAGGATCTGCAAAAAGCGGGCCTGGCTTCGCTTCGCGAGATCGGCGCAGCAATGGATCGCGTGAAGGCTGCCGGCAAGAAAATCACCGTTTGGTCGACAGGCTACAGCCAGATTCAGTATGCGGTTGCCGCGCATGCCAACGAGGTCTTTGTTCACCCTATGGGCGGCGTGATGCTCAAGGGGCTTTCCGGAACCCGCCTTTACTGGGGCAGCGCGCTCAAAGAGTTGGGCGTGACGGTGCATGTATACCGCGCGGGTGACTACAAGAGTGCTCCAGAAATTTTTGTGCGCTCCGAACCCTCTAAAGAATCGCTTGCGGCTGATCGTTTCTGGATGAAAGACATCTGGTGGCAATACACCGCCAACATCGAGTCTTCCCGAGGTTTGATGCCGGGTGCTGTCGACAAGGTGATTGCTACGTATCCCGAGCTCCTTGAAAAAGCGCAAGGAGACATGAGCCGGGTAGCACTCGACCAAAGCCTGATTGATTCGGTGCATACGGCCGATGAGGTGATCGATATTCTGCGCACCCGTATGGGTTGGAAGAGTGCGACCGAAGAAAGGCTTCTTGACTATCGGCTTTATCTTGAGGCTGCAGAAAACGTTCCGTCCGGAAAACGCGTTGCCGTGGTGACGATCGAAGGTGAAATCAAAGACGGCGGCGACGGCCCCGGCATGACCGGTGAACGCGACGCCGTGCAACGCATCCGAGCCGTACGCGAGTCGCCTGACTATGCGGCTCTGGTGGTGCGTATCGATAGCCCCGGCGGCAGTCCGGTGGCTGCCGAACTGATTCGCCGTGAGCTGGAACTCGTCAAAAAGGCAGGCAAGCCTGTGGTTGCAAGCTTTGGCGACTATGCCGCAAGCGGTGGCTACTGGGTAGCATTAGGTGCCGACACGATTGTGACCGATCCGATGAGTATCACCGGTTCCATTGGCGTGTTCGGCATGATGCCGACTTTTGAAAAGGCCATTGATCGATTGTCGCTCGGTACGGGCGGCGTATCGACCTCACCGCTTGCTGATGCGATGAATCCGCTCAAATCGGTGACGCCCGAGTACGGGAAAATGATGGAACTTTCCGTGGCCCGCATTTACCGTGACTTCATTTCATTGGTTGCCAAAGGTCGCAAAATGGATGAGCAAAAAGTAGCGGCATTAGCGCAGGGGCGCGTTTTTACTGGCCGGCAGGCAATCGATACGGGGCTTGCCGATACTTTGGGCGGTCTGGACGTGGCCTTGAAAAGGGCTGCTGAGATGGCCAATGTGCCCAATGCGCCCGCTGAATTCATCGAGCGTGACGGGTCTGGCTTGTCGATGATGGTGATGCGCCTGATGCGTCGCGCCATGGTCGAAACAGGTTTTGCCGAAGCGATGCGGCTGGCGGCTCCCGCCGTGCAGGTGCTTGAGCCCGTCCAACGCCTGCAGCAGACGGTTTCGGGGACAATGCCTCTGTACACGCATTGTTTGTGTACGGCGCAATAAATCGGGAGGGGACGCTGATGTATAGCAAACGTCCCCTCAAATTTTTGTCGGGTCAATCAATCGTTTCAGAGGTGCTTTTTGAGTTCCTCGACAACTTCAATATCGGCAGGCAACCAATCGACGGTGTCAAGTTCGTCGCGGGTGAGCCACTTCATGGCTTCATGCTCGACCAATTCGATCTCGCCCTTCGTGATGCTCGACAGGAAGCAGTGCATCGTGAGGTGGAAATTCGGGTAGTCGTAGTCGACTGTCGTCACGAACTTGTCGGGGTGAATCGTGACGCGCAGTTCTTCCTCAATTTCTCGCACGATCGCTTCTTCGGCGGTTTCGCCTTGCTGCACTTTGCCGCCCGGGAATTCCCAGCCGTCTTTGTATTCGCCGTAGCCGCGCTGCGTGGCAAGAATCTTGCCGTCCTTGACGATGATGGCGGCAACGACTTCAATGGTCTTCATCAGAAAAAATCCTCTCAAAAATGGTGGCGTGAAAGTATACGTGCTTGGTCAAACGGCTTCTAAGACGTCAGATAGGTGTAAATGTCGTTTCGAACCGGCACGCGCAATCGGTAGTTGATTTCGAATGCATCGTCCCCCTTGACCTTGACTGGTTCAGGTTCGCCTTCTGCATCAATTTCTCCCAGGAAGTAGAACGATTTGGCCTCTGCATCGTCTTTGTTTTTACGGACAAAGAGGTAGATGCGGTTGTTTTTGTCTTCACTGGTGCGTTTGAAGATGTGATCGGCGTCGCTGGAGCTGACCTTTCGTTTGGTCTTGGAGAGTGCAACCATATGGTTTTCTGATACGAAGTGATCTTCGTAGGCAATGGCGTGGTCGTCTTTGTTGTAGTTGACGAAAACGGGTAGTGTCCGAGACGACCTGTCGTAGAAGTAGCCGCCGATATTTTGCGCCGTGATATTGCGCGACCAATCGAGCATACGACAGACGTCCTCGTATGTGTAGCGCTCGTAGAGTTTCAAGAGGGTGTTGCCGTAGCCGCCTTTGTAGGTGAGTTCGTAACGGGTTTTGATGAATTCGGTCAGATCCTTCAGTTCCCGGCTGAAAAGCGGATTGGCGGTAAGCGTTGACACGAAGGTGTCGGCTGCATGCCATTCACCGTCTTTTTCGATCTCAATGACAGCACAGTCGGAATTGTCTTCTTTTTCTTTTTGCGTGCGCCAGAAGTTGCTTGTGAGAATTCGCTCACAAGACTGCAGGTGCGACTCGGACGGATTTGACGAAAAGTGCCGGACAAAGTTGGCAATGAATGCCGATTTGAGATTGTTGTGTTCTCCGTTGAGGATCAGTTCAAGGACAAGAATTTCGCTTACGCGTTGGGCGTTGCCTAGGCGCTGGGTGAGGGATGACAGATACTTCTGTGCGGCGGCGTCCATTTCGCCAAAGTCTTCGCCGTCTTTTTCCATTTTCTTCAGGAAGGCGTAGTAGGTGCCGCAGGCTTCAAAAATCTTGATCGGATCGATCAAGCCGTGCACATCAAAGTCGAGAATCGACGGAATGCGGCCGAGCTTGAATTTGAGTAGTCGATAGGGTTCGCGCAGGCTTGTTATGGTATTTGTGCGTGCCGAATCAATCGCCTCGTAAATGCGCTTGCGTGAGACGGCGTCAAAGTGAATGCTCGAAGGGCCAGACAAGACCTGAGTCCCTGTGGCGACCACACGGCGCATGTAATCCTTGTTGTAAGTGCGATCGCCCGAGAGCGCCACCGGAATGAGAAAGTTGTTGTTGTACTGGCCGATAAAGTCCAGGATGACTACATATTCCTTGGTGTCGTGTTTGCGCAGACCGCGGCCGATTTGCTGCACGAAGACGATCGGACTTTGCGTGGGCCGCAGCAGGATGACTTGGTTGACTTCGGGAATGTCGATGCCTTCGTTGAAAATGTCGACCGAGAAGATGTAATCAAGAGCTTCGTCTCCAGCCTCCAAAGCGAGGCGTCTGCAGGCTTCTTCTCGAGCACTTTGCGAGTCGTTACCGCTCAAGTGAACGGTACGAAGACCGCGAGAATTGAATTTCTGCGAGAGAAGGCGAGCCTCTTCGTTGGAACTGCAAAAGACAAGAGCTTTGAGGCGAGAACCGCTATATCCGTAGTAGTCGGACTGCTTGAGAATGTGATCGACGCGATCGTCAGACACAAGCTTTGAAAAGTCTTTGAGCTCGTAGTCTTTGTCGTTGATTTCAAGGCCAGTGATGCCGAAGTAGTGAAACGGACAAAGAAGGTCGTTTTCAAGTGCTTGTTGCAGACGGATTTCCGTGAGGATATTGTGTCCAAAAAGTCCGTATACGTCGAAGCCATCCGGTCGCTCGGGTGTGGCTGTCATGCCGAACCAAAGCTTGGGTCTGAAGTGCTCCATGATGCGCTTGTAACTGTCGGCGCCGGCGCGGTGCACTTCGTCAATCACGATCACATCGAATTCTGTCGGGGCAAACGTGCCGTCGTTGAGGTGCTTGACCATGGTTTGCATGGTTGCAAAGACAATGTCCCGATCGGTTTCCTGCTGTTGCCCGATGAAAACGCCGTATGTGTAGGACTGGCCCATGACGTGGCGGTAACTCTCAAGTGACTTGCGGGCAATCTGTTCGCGATGTACGAGAAAAAGAGCTCGTTTGGGCTGAATGGCTTTGAGGGCAAAGGCCGAAGCGTAAGTTTTGCCGGTGCCGGTGGCCGAAATCAACAGACCTTTTTTGGGGACGGTGATGTCGGCGCCTGGCTCTTCTTTTCTCATGAGCGTCAGAAGATTGTCCGCGAGGCGCTTTTGCATGGCGTTCGGACGGATTTCCTGGTGGGCGAGCTCGCCAGCGAGTGTCGGTTCGTGCGAGAAAAACGTTCGGCGTACTGTTCTGGTTTGTTCGTACTCGATTCGGTAGTCGTCGAGTACGCCTTCGAGTGCGTGAGAGGCTGAATGTTCCCATAGGGCATCGAATTCGGTCTGAATCTGGCGTGCGAATTCACCTTCGGCGGCACTCACAAGTCGTGCGTTCCATTCCTGATTGACGGTAAGTGCCGTCTGCGTGAGGTTGGAGCTGCCGACAATGATGCTGCGAAGCCGTCCTCGATCAAAGATGTAGCCCTTGGTGTGAAACCCGGTTTGTCCGGCTTCTTCGGCACGAAAGAATTTGATCTCGATGTTAGATAGTCCGGCGAGCTTCTCGAGCGCACGCGGGTCGGTGAACATCAGATAGTTCGTCGTTAGGATGCGCCCCTTGATACCTCGCGCTTCCAGTTCTTTGAACGTCTGCAGCAGTGGCGTGATGCCGCCCATCGTGATGAAGGCAACGCTGAAATCGAACTTCTGGCAGCGCAACAATTCTTGTTCGAGCACCGAAATCACTTTGGTGCCGGAGCCCGACATATCGTTAGCCAGCAATTGCGCGCGCAGATTTTGCTCCGAAGCGACCGAAGCGTCGACAAACGACGTCAGAAGTCCGTCGCGCAGACTGCGGCAGAAATTTCCATCCAAAGCCATGGCACTCGAGAAACAAGAGAAGAAAAGTCACTTCCGGCAGCATAGCCGGAGCGACCGGTGCGTGTCCAGGAATATTTCGAGATAGGGCTTTCCCGAGAGAAAGACTTGAGTAGCGGACAACTTTCATTTTTCACAACATAGCTTGCGGATTTTTGAAGTTGTCCCAGGCAAATGTTCGGAGACTTCGCAAAAAACAATACAAACTCAAGAAGTTGTTTTAGACCCGGGAAAACCTGCCGGACAAGACTGACAAAGCGCTCAGTCTTTGCCTTTCGACTCCACACCCACAACCGGCAGCCGTTTTCCTCCAATGGAATGCTCAATCAATGCGTGCTGTTTGCGCTTTGATTGCGGCGTCATGACAAAAGCAGGAGAACAGGCAATGAAGTCCCTGATGACCTCAAGAAGAACGTTGATCAAGGCGACAGCGTTTAGCGGACTGGCAGCTGCAATTGACAAGACGATTCCGATCGGCTTGATTGAAGATGCTAAAGCTGCCGGGGCGGCAGCTAAAGTTGAAGCCTCTGCCGGCGGTGATACAAAAATCGTAAAGACGTGCTGCCGCGGTTGTATTCAGAATTGCGGTGTTTTGGCTCATGTCCGAAACGGTCGCGTTGTCAAGCTTGAGGGCAACCCCGAATACCCGATGTCGCATGGTGCAATCTGCGCCAAGGGCTTGTCGGGCATCAATGCGCTCTACCATCCGGAACGCAACAAGTATCCGTTGATCCGCGTGGGCAAGCGCGGTGAAAACAAGTGGAAGCGCATTAGCTGGAAGGAAGCCATTGATACCATCGCTGAAAAGATGATGGAAGTGCGTGCCAAATACGGCGCCGAATCTGTGCTCGTAACGACGGGCGGCGGTGGCAACCCGGCCTTCCGTGGTATCCCTCGTTTTGCCAATGCGTTTGGCACCCCGAACTTTTATGAGCCGGGCTGCGCACAGTGTTATCTGCCTCGTACGCTTGCTTTCGGCATGATGTACGGCGGTCCTGATACTTCAATTGCTGACGAAAAGTCGCGCGAAATCTACAACCCCAACACGGAAATGAAGACATTGGTGCTGTGGGGTACAGATTCATCCAACAGCAGTCCGGCCACCGGTGGCAACGCCATCGTGCGTTTGCGTGCCAAGGGCGTTCGCACGATCGTCATTGATCCGCGCTTTGTTCCGGAAGCTATGCGCGCCGATGTCTGGCTGCCGATTCGTCCGGGTACCGACGTGGCACTGATGCTGTGCTGGATTCGCTACATCATGGCCAACAAGCTCTACGACGAAGACTTCGTCATGCGTTGGACCAATTTGCCGTATCTGGTCAACGCCAAGACGAAGATGATGCTTCGAGCAAGCGACTTGGATCCTAAGGGTGATGCCAAGACCTTTACGGTTTGGGATAAGAAGACCAACAGTCCCAAGGCAATTGCTTATCCGTGGGATGATGCGCTTGACCCGGCGCTTGAGGGGACGTTTGAATACAAGGGCGTGACCTACAAGACGGGCTTTACGATGATGCGCGAGCGCAGCGAACCGTGGACGTTGGAAGCTGCAGGCAAAGAGTGCCGGCTTGATCCTGAAAAGATCAAGAAGGCCATTGAGTTGTACTGCGACGGTCCGGCCGGTATCTCTCTCGGCGTTGCGACCGACCAGACTCCCAATTCCGTGCAGGCGGCAATGGGGGCTGTCATTTTGAATGCCTTGGCTGGTAATGTGGAACGCCCCGGCGCTCTGATGCAGCGCAACCCGACGACCAATGTGGTGCCCGCCGGATCTCTGGCAACGCGTTGCTCGTATCTGCTTCCCAAGGGGCAGCTCACCAAGCGTCTGGGCAGCAACGAACACAAGGGGCTTATGCAGTGGGATGCTGCGCAACCTTCGGCCGTGCTGCAAGCCATGCTCACCGGCAAACCCTATCCGATCAAGGTTTGGCTCGAGCGCTCCGGCAACAAGATGCTGCAAAACGCCAATCCTCAGAGTTGGTTGCCGGCTATGAAGAACGTCGATCTGATCGTGCACATGTTCATGTATCCGACATCGTTCTCGATGTACGCCGACATTCTGTTGCCCGCGACCGAATGGCTCGAAACGAACATGTTGGTCGAAGCGCTCAACATGGTCTTTGCGCGCCAGCCTGTGGCCCACGTTTGGGAAACCGAAGACGAAACGCTTTTCTGGTCGAAACTCATCAAGCGCTGCGCGGCACTTGGCAACGAAAACTGCAAGCGCGCCTGTGATCCGGCCTTCATGAAGGGTGATTTGGCCTACTGGGACTCGATGGAAGAACTTCTCGACGGCCGTCTGAAGAATATCGGCATGACCTGGAAGCAATTCCTGAAGGTTCAGCCTTACACCTTCATGCCGTATGAAAAGTGGAATAGCTACTACGTCTACAAGAAGGAAGATCCGAAGACGGGCAAGCCCGTGGGGTTCGGCACGCCTTCGAAGAAATTGGAACTCTACGGAGAGGTCTTTATTGAACTGGGTCGCACCGGCAAACCGTATGCTTTGGACAAGGTGCCGCCGGTGAAGAAGGACTACGATCCGTTGCCTTACTACCTGCCGCCGTCCGAATTCACCGAAGAGACGCGAAAGGATTACCCGATCACGCTCACCAACGGTCGTCTGCCGATGTACCACCACGGTACGTTGCGCAATATCCCGTATCTGCGCGAGATCTATCCCGTTCCCGAAATCTGGCTCAATCCGGTTACGGCACCCAAGTACGGCGTTACGACCGGCGACTGGGTTTGGATCGAATCCAAGCGCGGCAAGACACGCGGCAAGGTTCGCGTGACCGAAGGTATTCCGCCGGAGACGGCTTATATGGAACGTTTCTGGTTCCCCGAAACGCTCTACACGAAGACGCACGGCTGGACGGAATGCAACGTCAATGTTCTCACGAAGAACGACGCTCCCTTTAACGATATGGTCGGCACCTACACGCTGCGAGGCATTCAGGTGCGCATCAGCAAGGCCAAGGAAGGCGCACCGAAGGGAATCTGGCAGAAGCCGGAAGACTTCGCACCGTGGATGCCCAAACCCACGGATACGACGCCTAATCCGAAGCTCTAAAGGGTGACGTAGTCTGAGAGATATTCAGTCTTAAGGCATGAGGACACTGGAAGTGACATTAGGCATTCCATTGGTGCCCTCGCCTTGAGACCGATAAAAAATACAACGGAGAACAAAGATGACCCACAAGACATTGGTTATCGATCTTGATCGCTGCATCGGCTGCTATGCCTGCGAAGTTGCCTGCAAAAATGAAAACAGCATTCCGCTGGGTGTGCACTACAACAAGGTGCTCACTATCGGACCGCTCGGAAAATTTCCTGACATCCAGCAGTATTTTCTACCGTCCGTTTGCCAAAACTGTCGTGAGGCTCCCTGTGTGAAGGTGTGTCCGACGGGTGCCACCTATCAGCGCAAGGAAGACGGTCAGGTGCTGATTGACAAGGAAAAGTGCATCGGTTGCAAGATGTGTATGGCCGCGTGCCCCTATGGTGCACGCAGCTTCAATGCGCAGGCCAAGGTGGTCGAGAAGTGCACGCTTTGCGACCATCTGCAGAAGGTGGGCGAGAAGCCCGCTTGCGTGAAGGTGTGCTGCGCAAACGCTCGCTTCTTCGGAGACATTGATGACCCCAACAGCGATGTTTCCAAGGCGATCGCAGCGGCCGGTCCCGAGAACGTGCACTCGATGCCCGATAGCGGCAACAAGCCCACGGTGCGTTACATCCTGCACAAGAAGAACGCTCCCTGGCAGCCCAATCCTCCGAAGATGCTCTGATCGGAGTTGAATATGGGTGTCGGCTTTGCCGCAGTGCTTGCGGCGGTGTTTGCCGCCGCCGCGACAGGTCTTTCGGGCGCGGTCGCCGTGCTCGAAAGACGAAGTGCGCCTGTTCCGTCGCTTACGCTGGCAAGCGCGCTGGCCTGTATCGCATTGCTGGCTTTGGCCGGCACTTCTTTGATGCAGTTGGGCAGGCCGCAATTGATATTTGCGGCCTTTTCCAATCCCGCTTCTTCGATTTTCAAGCTTGGGGTTGCATGGATCGTAGCGCTTGCGGCTTGCGCCGCCTATTTGGCGGCCATCCACCGAGCCGCATACGAGTCAACGTGCCGCAAACTGGCGCTGATCGCTTCCGTTGCTGCCGCACTGGTACTGATGGCTCACGCAAGCAACTACGTCATGCCGTGGCGCGCTGCCTGGAATACGTGGAGCATCGTGTTGCCGTTTTTCGGCTATGCGGCGCTGATCGGGGTTGCGACAATGGGATTGGTTGGGGCCGTCCACGGCTACGCGCTCGACAGGCGGGTGAGTTTGGCTGCCGGCGGTTTTGCTGTTTTCGGACTGGCGCTTTACCTTCTCATTGTTGGCGGAACCGATGCCGTGGAGCCGACAGCCTCGCGCGTGCTGACGGGCGATCTGGCGACCTGGTTTTGGGGGCTGACCGTAGGTGCGGGCGTCGTGCTCCCATGGGGACTGACGTTGTTGGCCAGACAATCGAGAGTGGCGCTTACCGCGGCTCTGTTTGCGGCCCTAGTCGGTTGTGCGGGTTGGCAAATCGTTGTGCTGCGGCTCGGGTCGGCTGCTTGGAGTTTTTTCGCGCGATAGCGCTTTTTGAATTTTGAATGAGAAAGGAAATCATGTTGACTAACCGTGACTCGCAATGCCGTGCACTTGCCGATCTTGGGAAAGTCATTGCCTCGGCTTTTGCTTTTGAAATGAAGCAGGCCTACATGGATGTGGTGATGAAAGATCGGGATGCGTGGAATTTTCACGAACTTGCGGCCAAAGGCGCAGACATGATTGCGGATTGGCTTGCAGACGGCGCAGAGGAAGATAAGGAGGAGACAGCGGCAGCTGATTTTGCCCGCGCTTTTTTGGGTGCCGGTGTTGTCAATCAGGTGGCAGCTTATCCGTTTGAGTCCGTTTACACGAGTCCGACGCGGTTGGTGATGCAGGATGCCTATGAGGCCGTGCGTCAGCTGTACCACAAGTACGGATTCGTCAAAAGCGAAGAATGTGATCTGCATGAAGACCACATTGCGTTGGAGATTCAGTTTCTGGCACATCTGAGCGGCCGCGCGGCCAAGCTTTTTGAAGAAGGTAAGGAGGCCGAAGCGTGTGACGTTCTTCGGCTGCAAAAGACGTTTATCGAAACGCACATTAAAAACTGGGTTTCGCGTTTTTGCGACGATGTCCGTGCCTGCCCCGTTTCGCCCTTCTACAAGGGTTGGTCATATATCCTCGAGGGCTTCGTCTTCACGCTTAAGGGTGCGATAGAAGACATGCTGCAGGAATGTCCGAGCTAAACGACAAAGCGGTCACGCGCAGACAGGTGGTGGCGGGTGCCGTCGGTGCCACGGCGTTGCTTGCCCTGGGGGCGGGTGTGCGCGGCGCGAAGGGATCAGGCGAGCTGATTCGTCCTCCGGGCAGTGTCGGCGAAGACGAATTCTTGGCGCGCTGCATTCGGTGCGACCGCTGCCGCAGCGTCTGTCATCTGAATGTGATTTCGGTGGCGGGATTTTCCGACGGGCTCATCCATGTCCGTACGCCCTTTCTTGATTTTCATCTCGGACACTGCGACTTTTGTCAGGACTGTGCTCGGGTGTGTCCGACGCATGCCATCGAAATGTTTGATCCCAAAACGGTCAAGGTGGGTGTGGCCGAACTCACCGAGCGTTGCATTGCGCTTCGAACCGGGGCTTGTCGGCTTTGTTACGACGAGTGTGAATACAAGGCCATTACGCTGGACGCCCGAAACCGTCCGGTGATTCATGCGGATAAGTGCAACGGTTGCGGTTTGTGCGTGAAGGTGTGTCCGGCTAATGTTTTGCAGTCGTTTAAGGACGGTTCACAACGGGGAGTTGTGATTCATCCGATTCACAAGGAGGCTCAAAAATGAAAAAGCCTCTGAAGTCGTCTTGGCTGCGTACGCTGATTCCCGTCGTTTTCATTTTGTTCACGGTTGTCGGAACGATCTGGCACACCGGATGGGGTACGTTGTCCTCCTTCGGTTGGAAGGAGATTGCGGCGATTTGTCCCTTGGGCGCTCTCGAAACGATGCTTGCCGAAAAGACGATTTTGCCCAGAGCGCTTGTTGCTCTGGTTGTCTTTTTCGTGCTGGTGGTGATTTTCGGGCGCTTTTTCTGCGGCTGGCTTTGTCCCGTTCCGTCCGTTTCCCGTTTGCTGCAATTTCTGAAAACGGGAGGGCGCAGACGAGAAAAGGAAGAAGATGTTGCGGAGGAAGATACGCAACGGCAGATTGTTCTGCCGGCACAGCCGACACAAGACAAGCACGGGGAAACGTGCGGCATTTCATCGTGTGCCGGCTGCTCAAGCTGCAGTGCGGGTGAAGCGGTAAAGAAAGCGGCAGCACAAAAGCGGCAGGCTGCAGACGCCGGTCCTTTGACTGTTCTTGCCGGTGCTCTGGCCTCGAGTGCCGTATTCGGCTTTCCCGTATTCTGCTTGATCTGCCCTGTCGGTCTGACCTTTGCCGTGGTGATCTCACTTTCGCGGTTGTTCCAATTCAATGAATCGGGCTGGGAAGTTTTGATTTTTGCGGCATTTCTTGTCTTGGAACTGCTGGTGCTGAGGCGCTGGTGTCGCAATTTCTGTCCGTTGGGAGCTCTAATCGGGCTGATGAGCCGATTAAATCGCCTCTTTGTACCGCGCATCAATTCCCAAGCCTGCGTGCATGCGACGCATGGCGTGGACTGCCGCATTTGTGCGGACGCTTGTCCGGAGGGTATCGATCTCAGAAAGGGAAAATTGACGAGCGCTGACGTTTCAGTGTGCATCAAGTGCCGTGCCTGTGCCGAAGTTTGTCCTTCACGGGCGGTGAGTTTTCCGTTTCTGCCGTCGTCGCCTTTTGTCGAGACGGTTCCGATGCCAGCGCGAGGTCGAATCGAAATCGTGCCTGTCGCTGAGCGTCTCGTCGGTTACGAAGAAGTCAGACGGCCGCTCGATATTAGGGAGGCTGTCAGGCAGAGCTCGCGCTGCCTGCGATGCGGTCGATGCACCTCGGTCTGTCCTCAGGGCAACCGTGTGTCGCAGTGGATGGCTCTTCTGAGTCGTGGTGATGTGGATGGTGCGGCCCGCCTGATGCTGCAGGAAGGCGCCATGCCTGAAATCTGCGGGAGAGTTTGCCCGTCCGAACGGTTCTGTGAACGAGTGTGCTCCATGCAGGAAGCCGAAGGCGCAGTGATGATTCCGGATATCGAACGCGCGGTGTCGCAGTATGTCCTTGACCACGGATTCAAACCCGGCATTCGCCGTGCGAGAGTGCCTGCCAAAGCAGCGGTTATCGGCGCGGGACCGGCGGGTCTGGCTTGCGCCGATTATCTGGCCAGACGCGGCGTGAACGTGACGGTTTACGACAAAGAAAGGGAGATTGGCGGGCTTCTGTCCTACGGCATTCCGCCGTTTAAGCTTTCGCGAGACGTTGTTGCGCGGCGCAGAGCGCTCTTAAACGAACTGGGCGTGAAGCTGGTGATGGCAACGACATTGGGCAAGGAGCTGGACTTCGAGTCGATTCGCCGACAAAACGATGCGGTGTTTGTGGCCACCGGCGCAGGTTGCGCCGTCGGTCTGTCAGTGCCGGGAGGGGATTTGCCTGGGGTGTTGCCTGCCATGGTGCTGTTGGGAGCAGTCAGTCGTCGAGCGCTCGGTGAGTCGAACCAAATGCCGGATGTGAAAGGCAAACGCGTCGTAGTGCTCGGCGGCGGCGATACGGCGGTGGATTGCTTGCGCTGTGCGATTCGAGAAGGGGCGGCCTCGGCGACGGCTGTGGCAAGAAAGCCGAGAGAAGCACTGCGAGCTATGGTTGGCGAACTGCAACAGGCCCAAGAAGAGGGAGCAGAGATTCTTTGCGGGTTGCAGGTAGAGCGTCTCGTGTCTGCCGGCGGCATTGTGTCGGCAGTTTTGTGCAGGGATGGGGACGGAAAAGAACTCGAAGTGCCTGCGGATGTTGTCTTTGTTGCCTACGGATTTAGGCCGGAACCGATTCCCTGGTTGGCCGGCAGCGGCGTTGCATTTGATAACGCAGGCCGCATTTGCGTGGATGACAACAACGCGACGAACGTGGCCGGAATTTACGCCGGGGGTGATGCTGTGCGCGGAGCGGCTTTTGTGTCGACGGCGGTGGCCGACGGAAGACGCGCAGCGCGGGCGATTCTTCGGTATTGCTCAATTGCCTGACTGTCGGCGGGCACGGTCGAACGCAACCGTTGCGGCCATGTGCGCGAGCTTGCTGAAGTTTCGCATCCGAGTGCCGAGAGTGATCATGAACCATTCGGCAAACGCACGCAGTCTCGGGGAATTGCGCTCGTCTTCCAGACGAGTGATCAGGCACATTGTCCAGACTTCTCGCTCCCAACCTTCGAGAATGGGAACAACCGTTCCGTTTTGAAGTTCCTCGAGTACGTGGCCGGCATAGAGGTCCACGGTAATGCCCTGATGGTTGAGCAGCAATTGCTTCAAACTCATCTGGTCGTGCGTCATGAACGTGTTTTTCCAGTGAATCGGCGCGCAGTCGCCACCGACGTTGTACAGAACGCCCGTTGGGTCATGAGCCACGGTTTTAAGCAGCAGTCCGGTGTGCTCGGAAAGGTCTTCGGGGGATTTGGGGATGCCGTGTTTATTCAGGTATTCGGGTGTGGCGAACACCGGCGTGGAGGAGCTGTTGTATTGCCGAACGACGAGGCCGGAATCATCAAGCGGAAGGCGGTTGGCGACGATGGCATCAACCGTGTCTGCCCGGATCGCATCCGGATGAACTTCGGGCAGGATCGCAAATTCCACATCGGGGTGGTCGCTCGAGTAGTGTAGTAAAGCTTCGGAGAAAAATAATCTCGCAAGCTCAATGGGGGCGGCAAAGCGGATGGTGAGTTTGTCCGACAGATGATTGCGGCTGTAGATTTCCAGATTGCGAAAACCGGTGACAAGAGGTTCGACGGACTTGACGAGTTCGGCACAGCGCGGCGTGGGTGCGATCGGACGGTGAGACTTGTCAAAGAGCGCGAAGCCGAGTTCTTCTTCAAGATTGTGAAGAAGGCGCGAGACCTTGGGCAAATCAAGATCAAGGACAATAGCGGTGCGCGAGAGACTGCGCGTACGGGCGGCAACGACGAGCACCTCCCACGCTTCGAGGTTGTCGATGGTTTTCACGGTGGTTTCGAAATTGGGCTGATAACGAAGCTTGAAACGGTTGTTTTGGTAATGCGCCCGATTTTAGCCGAGCGAAACAGCGGTCAATTTTCAAAAAATTCAGTTTGATTGAGGGATTGTGAAATTGGTGCCGTTCCTCAGCGCTTCGACAAGCTCCGTGGCCCAGCGAATCTGTCGTTCCTTTTGAGCTGGGATCGCAATTCGAATGTGGCGCTGCGCCCAGGCGTTGGTGAGCTTTATCGCACGGGTGCGCGGGTGGGGTTGTGCTTCGAAAGCGACGCGGCTGGCGATGCCGATTCCGACGCCTGCGGCGGCCATCTGAAAGAGGATCGGCTGATTGGAAACGCGAACTTTGGGAACGAGCTTGTGGCCGAGTTCTCTAGCTCTTTCGTCGACGAAACGCTGCATTTCGACGTGTTCGCTCAGGGAGACGAAGTCCTCGTTCAGACATTCGGCGAAATCCAATGCTTCACGGTGCGCCAACGGGGAATCGATGCTTACGATCACCACAAGATCGTCGCGGGCGTAGTCTATGAAAGTAACGCCCGGATAGTCGCCAACGAAGGCGCTCAGGCCGATGTCGGCTCTGTCTTCGGCAACGGCCTCGACCACGTCGCGTGAAGAACAGCGATGGTGAGAGATCGAAACGTCAGGATGTGCCTTCAAAAAACGCGCCAGCCCATCGGCCAGAAAGTTCATGGCAGCGCCGTAGTTAGAGACGATCCGAAGCGTGCCGGCCTCGCGACTCACGAAAGGCTCGAGATCGCGAAGCATGCCATCAATGTCGCGCTCAATGCGAAGAGCTCCCTGCCGCACGATTTCGCCGGCAGGCGTTACCGCCATACCCTGTGCCGATCGTGTGAAAAGAGGCACCCCCAAACTTGACTCGAGTCCTTTGATGCGGGCACAGACGGTCGAGGGACTCAAATGCACTCGTGCAGCTCCTCGCGTGAGATTGCCTTCGTCGGCCACGGCGCGAAATGTTTTGAGATCAATTAGGGAAAAGTGCTGCATTGCGAAAGCAAAAAAAGTGCGATTCATTCGGAAATTCCGAACGTAACCTTTGAAAAAGACTGATGGATGAATTCTTTTCCTAAGCTTAACATGCCTGTAAGAAGTCCGAAATTATTAGCTCCCCAACTGATTTTGGACTTTGCCGAAAAAATTCGAGTTTCTGAGAGGGATTCGGATTTGCTAAACAATAAAGCAAGGAGAGAAAGATGAAATTCCAACGACTGACCATTTTGGCGAGTGCGGTTATTCTCGGCCTCGGTTTGTCGTCCGGCGCCTATGCGTTTTCAGCCGAAATGACGAAATCCTATTCGCAGGGAGACAAAGCCTCGTTCTTGGCGGGCGCCCACAACCAGAAGGGAATCTCTTGTCAGATGTGTCACACCACGGACAAGGTCAGTGATTCGGAAACGGAAATTAATAAGCAATGCGTGATGTGCCACGAGCCCAACGCATTGGTCAAGAAAACGGAAAAGCCGCATCAGCCCAATCCGCACAAGAGTCACTTGGGTGACGTTCAGTGCACGGCCTGCCATTCTGGCCATACGCCTTCCGTTGCGTACTGCACCAACTGTCATGATTTCCCGTCCATGAAGGATATGAAGTTCGGCAAGGGTGCCAAGCCGGCTTCTCAGTATGAAGATCTGGCGAAGTACGACAACGCCAAGCCCGAACGGACGGAAACCACCGATATTCTGGTGGTCGGATCCGGTGCGGCAGGCTTTGTGGCAGCCTTTACGGCACAGGAAGCCGGTGTGAAGAACATCATCATGGTCGAAAAGATGGCGGTGCCGGGCGGCAACAGCCAGCTTGCAGCTGGCGGCATGAATGCGGCCGGCACTCCTTATCAGAAGGAAAAAGGCATTGAGGACAATGCCAAGCTGATGTTCGAAGACACGATGAAGGGCGGCAAGAACGTGAGCAACCCCGAGCTTGCAAAGATACTGGCCGAACGTTCAGCTGATTCGATCAAGTGGCTTGCCGATCGCGGTGCTGTGCTCTCGCATGTCGGCCGCGGCGGCGGTGCCTCGGCAGCTCGTATGCACGGACCTGCGGGCGGCGTTTTCGTGGGACCGTATCTTTCCAAGTTCTTCCGCGATCACGCTAAGGAAACCAATCTTGATCTGCGCTTGAACTCCAAGATGGTCAAGCTTTATACCGACGACAAGGGCAATGTGACCGGTGCGCTCATCAAAGGCAAGCATTCGGGCCTGTATCGCATCAATGCCAAGGCTGTGGTTTTGGCTACGGGCGGCATCGGCGCCAATGCTAAGCTCGTTCAGTCGCTGCGTCCGGACATCAGCGCGGATGTGAAGACGTCCAATCAGCCGGGCAGCCAGGGCGACGGCATGGTGCTCGCACAGAAGGTTGGCGCGGCTGTGGTCGATGCCAAGGAAATTCAGCTCAATCCGACATTGTTGGTCGGCAGCCCCGTGATTGTTTCCGAAACGGTGCGCGGAGCAGGTGCGGTGTTTGTGAACCGCGAAGGCAAGCGCTTTATCAGCGAACTCACCACGCGCGACGTGACGAGTGCTGCAGTGTCGAAGCAAACCGGCGGCACGGCTTTTGAAATCTTTGACGATAAGGTTCGTCAGAGTGTCAAGCAAACCGGTGCGGCTTTCGAACTGGGGCTTGCCAAGGAAGGCAAGACGCTGGCTGAACTTGCCAAGAACGCGGGCATCGATCCCAAGAACCTTGAAGCGACAATTGCTCAGTACAACAAGTACGCCGAAGCCGGCAAGGATCCCGACTTCAACCGTCCAGGTCTGAATGCCAAGCTCAAGGTCGACAAGGCTCCGTTCTACGCCATCGAAATCACGCCGGCTATCCACTACTACATGGGAGGCCTGAAGTTCAACGGCAAAACGCAGGTGATCAACACCTCCGGCAAGCCCATCGGCGGTTTGTATGCGGCCGGTGAAGTTACGGGTGGCGTGCACGGCAAGAACCGCCTTGGCGGCAACTCGATCAGTGAAACCATCACGTTCGGTCGCCTGGCCGGTGAAAACGCCGCTGCTCAGGTACTCGGCAAATAATTTGTCTCCTCATCGGAATTCCGGGCTTCCAATCGCTCGGAATTCCGAAATTTCCCGGACGGGCAGAGTGTTAGGCTTTGCCCGTTTTTTCGATGTAGGCCGAAGATGTAACGAATGAACTCGCGGATTTTGACGGTATCCGATTTCCCATAGACACAGCTATTACAAGGAACTGTGGGGCGCGACTGTTCCGAGTCGTCTGAGCGGCCATGTTTGTTTGATGTTCGTACTGAATCACTATGGGCAGATACAAAACGAGGCGCATTCGTGAAGAAAGCGCCTCGTACTGACTGCGGCAAAACTCTCGTTAACTGTGAGAGATGTTTTGTTGTGTCTTCTCGTATTTGGCCAACTTGGCTTCAAAGTCATCAAGGCAGTTGCCGACAACCTTGTGCAGAGCGATCAATGCAATCAAGTTGGGAATGACCATCAGACCGTTGAAGAGGTCGGCCAGTGCCCACACCAGATCAACCTTGAGCGTGGCGCCGACAATGATGAAAGCGCAGACAATCACGCGATAGGGAAGGAGCGCTTTTTCAGAGAAGAGGAAGCGCACGTTCTGTTCGGCAAAAAAGTACCAGCCGATGATCGTTGAATAGGCAAAGAAGAAGAGGCAGATAGCAACAAAACTTACGCCGAACGAACCCAGCCCCACGTCGTAAGCTTTCTGAGTGAGCGCAATGCCGGTGCTCTGAAAGTCGAGTACGCCGGTCACGAGAATCACGATGCCCGTGAAGGTAACAACGATCAGGGTGGCGAAAACGCCGAAGATGGCGACGAGCCCCTGTTCGGCCGGGTGCTCTAGTTTGGCAACGGCGTGAGCGTGCGGTGTGGAACCCATACCGGCTTCGTTGGAGAACAAGCCGCGGGCAACGCCGAACTGCATAGCTTTGGCAACCGTCAGACCGAGTGCGCCGCCCATGACAGCCTGAGGATCAAATGCAGCCACAAAGATCAGACGGAACGCATTGCCAAGTTCTCCGGCGTGACAAGCAATGACGTAGGAGCCACCGATGATGTAGATGGCGGCCATGAAGGGAACGATTTTTTCAGTCACAGACGCCAAACGGGCGACGCCGCCGAAGAAAACCGCACCGGCGAGAATGGCTGTCACAATACCGGTGATGACCAGCGGAACGCCGAAAGCCGTGTGCATGGCGTTGGAAATCGAATTGGATTGCACCATGTTGCCGATGCAACCCAGAGCAATGATGATGGCGATGGAGAAAAAGACAGCCATCGGACGCCATTTCTCGCCCATGCCCTTGGTGATGTAGTAGGCAGGACCGCCGACCACATGACCGTTGGCGTCTTTACCTTTGAAGGTCTGAGCCAGCACTGCTTCTGCAAAGATGGTGGCCATGCCGAAGAAGGCGGCAACCCACAGCCAGAACAGTGCGCCGGGGCCGCCCGAGACGATAGCTGTGGCCGTACCCGCAACGTTACCGGTACCCACTTGGGCAGCGATGGCGGTAGCCAAAGCTTGGAATGAGCTCATGCCCGTTTTATCAGCACGCTTGCCGAAAAGCGTGGCGCCGCCGAACAGTAGACGCGTGGCAAGGCCGAACTTGCGTACCTGCACAAAACGAAGCTTGATGCTGTAGAAGATGCCCGTGCCGCACAGCAAGGGAATCAGGCAGAAAACGCCCCAAAGGACACTGTTGATCTCACTGACGAGATGATTAAGAAAGTCCATGACGACTTTGGCTCCGAGAGTTTGATTTTGTAGCGCTCAAACGACAATAAATCGGTGACGACTACTTATGCGCTCTGTCCTTGTTGTTTTTTTAGGCAGGAAAGAGACAGCCTAGAGTTTAGGTGCTTTATCTGCCGAGCAAATGAAAACTTGATGAAAGTTCGATGGAAAGCAAACTTTCTAGTGATCTGTTTTTAGGGAAAATGTTGTGGAACGTTGCGCGAAATCAGAACGTCGGTCCGGATTGCGACGAAACACTTTGCCGACAGCGTCACAAAGTTTCTTGTACTTGGCAGACAAAAATGACGGGAACAATCACCCCTCCCGTCATAAGCAGGAAAACCCGCATTCTACCTCCTTCCTTTGTTGAACTTCTATTTTTCAACAGAAAAAGAATGCTTCACGTGGCTTTCATTACGCGATAGGACGCAGACTGTCATTTTTGGCAGTCGAAATCAGCAAAAAAGTGTTACTCCAGTCTGGAGGTGGGGAAAAATATTTGCCGCGGTATCAACAGGTTGGCACTAAATCATCGGCAAAAACAACAGCATCTTGTGCAATTGCGATTGTTGGTGTCTCCATATAGTATTTTTCGGACATTTAAATTCGAGGCGCCGCGTATCGGCGGTTAGCCGCTTTTTTTTGCCGAGTAATTCGACATGCCCGTTCAGATTGATTTATCACGCGACGCGCTTTTTGACGAGTTGGGGCTGCAGCGCTTGCGCGAAAGCTATATGCGAGAAGGGGAAACGTCCCCGCAGGAACGCTACGCCTTTGTGGCGGAAAGTTTTGCGAGCAATCCCGAACATGCTCAACGCATTTATGACTACGCGAGTCGCCATTGGTTGAGTTTTTCGACGCCTGTTTTGAGCTTCGGGCGTAACAAGCGCGGTTTGCCGGTCTCGTGCTTTCTGAGCTACATGCCCGATACGGCCGAAGGGCTGGTCAATACGCTTTCCGAAGTCAACTGGTTGTCGATGCTCGGCGGCGGCGTCGGTATTCACGTGGGCATTCGCAACGCTGACGACAAAAGCGTGGGTGTCATGCCTCATCTCAAGGTCTACGATGCGGCCTGTCTTGCGTATCGTCAAGGTTCGACGCGGCGCGGGTCCTACGCGGCCTTCCTGTCGATTGATCATCCCGATATCGTTCAGTTCATCGAAATGCGCAAGCCAACGGGCGACCCCAACATGCGCGCGCTCAATTTGCATCACGGCATCAATATTTCCGACGCCTTCATGCAGAAGATTGAAGCGAGCATGCGTGATGCTGACTATGACGATTCGTGGGAGCTCAAACACCCGGCCACCGGTAAAGTGGTTGAAACGGTGAGTGCACGTGATCTCTGGCAGCGTATTTTGGAAATGCGCATGCACACCGGCGAACCGTACCTGGTCTTTACCGATACGGCCAACCGCGTGTTGCCCAAGTGGCTTGCCGATCAGGGGCTCAAGATCAACGGATCGAACCTTTGCACCGAAATCTTCTTGCCCACGAACGAGGAGCGTACGGCCGTCTGCTGTCTTTCGTCCGTGAATCTGGAGTATTTCGATCAATGGAAGCACGTGCCTCAGTTCATCGAGGATGTGATGGAATTTCTCGACAACGTGCTTCAATACTTCATTGATCACGCTCCGGACACGATTGCACGTGCGCGATTGAGCGCCATGCGCGAGCGCAGCGTGGGGCTCGGTGCCATGGGCTTCCATGCCTATCTGCAGAAAAACGGCATTGCCTTTGAGAGCGTTGTCGCCAAAGTAACCAATATGGCCATGTTCCGCCATATCCGAAACGAATGCGAACGGGCCGACAAGGTTCTGTGCGAAAAACGCGGTGCTTGCCCTGATGCAGCCGCTGCCGGCGTTGCTCGCCGCTTCAGTCACTGGATGGCCGTGGCACCCAATGCATCGTCGTCGCTTATCACTGGCGGTACAAGCCCGTCGATTGAGCCGATTCGCGCTAACGTTTTCCGGCAGGACACGATTTCCGGCGCGCATATCGTCAAGAATCGCTTCCTCAAACGTGTTTTGGCTGAACTTGGTCTCGATACGGATGAAGTCTGGAGTGATCTGATTGCCCACGACGGCAGCGTGCAACATCGCACGGATTTGCCGCAGCAGGTCAGAGACGTGTTTAAGACGGCTCAGGAAATCGATCAGCGCTGGATCATTGAACTGGCAGCAGACCGTCAGCCCTACATTGACCAGGGGCAGAGCGTCAATCTCTTCTTTGCGCCGGACGTGCCGATCGGTTATTTGCACGCTTGCCACTTTATGGCATGGAAGAAGGGGCTGAAGTCTCTTTACTACTGCCGCAGTGACAAATTGAGAAAAGCTGACAAGGTCGGTCAGGTTGCCGTTCGTCGGCGCCTTGAAGACGAAATCGATATGCGGGCCGTGGCCGATGACACTGGTTGCCTTGCCTGTGAAGGATAAGAAATGCAAAAAAGCGCACTGAAACTCGCGGGCAACCGCAACTACTTCAAGCCCTTTGCCTACCCGTGGGCCTACGACGCGTTCGTACAAAGCGAACAAATGCACTGGCTTTGGACGGAAGTGCCGATGATGGAAGACGTTAAGGACTTCCAGCTCAAGCTCACGGATTCCGAACGTGACTTTCTTACAAAGATCCTTCGCTTTTTCACGCAGGGCGATATTGACGTGTCAGGTGCCTATGTCACGACGTACCTGCCTCAGTTCCCTCAGCCGGAAATCCGCATGATGCTCTCGAGCTTTGCCGGCCGAGAAGCGGTGCATATTGCGGCATACTCGCATTTGATCGAGACGCTGGGCCTGCCCGAGACCGTCTACAACGAGTTTCTGCAGTACGAGGCAATGGCCAAGAAGCACGAGTTCTTTAACGAATGCCTGTCAGAAAACGAGCTTGCCGCCCAGATTGCCGCGTTTTCGGCCTTCACCGAAGGGATGCAGCTGTTTTCGAGTTTCGTGATGCTGCTCAACTTTCCGCGCAACGGACTACTCAAGGGCATGGGACAGATCATTGCTTGGTCGATTGCCGACGAGACGCTTCATACCGAATCCATGACGATGCTCTTTCGCGAGTACATCAAGCAGAATCCGCAGCTCTGGAACGATGAACTCAAGGCACGCATCTACTTGATCGCCGAAACGATGGTTGACCTGGAAGATCGTTTCATTGAACTCGCCTTCGGCGTAAGCGACATGAAGCGCCTTACCAAGCAGGAAGTCAAGGATTACATCCGCTACATTGCCGATCGTCGCCTGATGGGGCTCGGCTTGAAGCCGATCTTCAAATCGGAGAAAAATCCTCTCAACTGGGTTGACGCGATGCTTGGTGTGACGCACACAAACTTCTTTGAAAACCGCGTGGTTGACTACGCCAAAGGGGCGCTCACCGGTTCTTGGGCTGATGTTTGGGGCGCGGCGAGCTCCAAGAGTTAAGCGACTTTTGGTAGAGGACAAACAAGGAACTAATCGCTTCTGACAGCAGACATGTCGGTGTTCTCAATGTCTGCCGTTCTTTCTGTTAGCTTTCTTTCCGTTTGGTGATATGACGGAAAGAAAGCTCCTGAGAGCAACAGGCCGAAATTCTGCTATTTATGGTGAAGCAGTATCGGTGCTCAACCCTGAAGTCGCCTTGTTGCTTGGTGGTCAATTAGCGCTTAAATTGCTTGTTTTAGCAAGTTCTGCTTTGAGGTATTCGGCAAGGTTTTTGTCACAGCAGTAGACGCGGGCACCACGCACGCCGCGAGACAAAAGCACTCGGTAGCAACGGCAGACGTACTTGAGAAGATTCTTGGACCGTTCGACTTTGTTTTTGCCGAGGCCGTTTTTGCCGCCTTTGTCGTGGTAGTTGTCAATGTCGGCAAAGAGAATCTTCTTATCGGGGTCATAACGCAGATCTTTTCCGATGAACACTCCAACCCAGTCAAATTCCAAGCCTTGACTGGTGTGTACGCACCCGACTTCGTTTCTTTGCATTGTTGCCGGGTCTATGGCCCATTCGTAACTGGATTTCCGATTGTTCCACGGCAATTTGACAGACCCTAAATCCACGTCGGGAACTTCACCGAGATCATTGCCTTCCTTGGTCCAAGGCCAAGCGTAACCGGCCAGAAGGCGAGCGCCGGAGATAACGCTGCGACCAGCCACAGGATTTTGCAACCCAGCAGAACGGTTTTTTCCGTTGACGAAATCAATGACTTCTTCCGGCGTATCAACGATGTCAAAATCAAATGCAGTTTTGTCCCAACCATTGGCATTTCCGGTGCTTTGAGCGTCAGCAAGGTCGAGTACCACAGCAAGCTAGTTAAGAAAACCGTCGGAGCCTTGGCAGCGAAATTGAGCGGCAAGATCAACCTGTTCCACGGGAACGTTGTACTTGTCGGCTGCTTGGCGAATTGAATCCACCGAACCAATATCGAAAGGGCGAAGAGCCTGATTGTCGTCCACGAAGAAAACCGAGACGCAGGCGGCTTTGACGATGTCCTCAATTTGGTTCTTGCCACGGTACATGTTCTGATGGGAATGTAAACGATGCGCTTCATCGCAGATCAGGCAGTGATAGGGGCTTTCTTTGGCGGAATCGCTGTTAAATTCGGGCATATAAAAGCCCATGCTTCCGCAAAAGAGGTTCTTTGCCAAATCTTTGCGCCGCTTTCGTTCCTTTTTGTCTTGATGGCTTCCAGCCAGCATGGAGATCATGGCTTGGCGGAATGATGAAGTTGGCGAAACAAAGCGTACGTTGCGGCGCTTGTCGTTTTCTCGAAACTTTCGAAGAATGTCGACTAGCAAGGTCATAGCGACAACGCTTTTACCGGTTCCCGGGCCGCCTGTGATGACGACACACCGTTTCTGGTTTAACGGTGTTTCGCGAACGGCACGCATGGCGGTTTCATAGGCGTTCTTTTGTTCGTCAATGAGTGTGAAGGCCTGTTTTTTGTTTTCATCAAACATGATGCCGACAGCATCTACAAGACGTTTGCTGGGAACCACTTGACCACTTGCAAGAAGTTCCATGATCAAGTCGCCGTCACCACGACCGACGTGTTGAGAAATAAAGTTTCCGAGCTTGTCGCGATCGTCTCGACCGAATAGCGGAGCGCTTTCTACGAGCTCCCGATTTGGCTCGGCTGCGAGCGGATCGGCGTCCAATCCCTTGTATTTGTAGTTGTGCAAATATGCGCATGCGAAGGCATGCAGGTGATTTTTTGACACGGTATCAAGCATGTTTTCGAGAAATACTTTGTAGGACCATGCTTGATAACAGGGATGGTTGGTCTCTTCAATACGATGCCCGGCCACGTTGGCCATCACGATTCCTGATTTTCCAGAAACGACCTCGGCCGTGGACCACTGCTTGAGCTCGATGATGACGAAGTTTGCAGAACCATGAATATCGTGTCCCGTGATGATGAAGTCCACACGTCTGCTGGTGGATGGCAGACGGTATTCGATCAGAACGCCGCAGTCTCGAGGGAGGTTGGCCATCATCAGCATGGTTTGCATGAACTGTAGGGAGTTGGACCAGGCTCGATATTGAGCGCTGTTTCGAGGAGCGTCAGAGCTCTCCAGTCCCATGAGAAGATCCGGGATCGCAGGACTGTTTCGGTAAAAATGGTCCAGACTGTTCCGATAGACGATGGTCATGACGAGCGGGCGATTTGCTTGAGTTTGTCGTATTTGGCGGAATTTCCGTAACTTTCTTTGACCGGGTATTTTGCGGCGTTGATTTGAATTTTTTCTCTTACCGCGGCGTCAAGGTCTAGTCCCAGACGATCCGCCAGAAGCAGAGCGTAGATGACCACGTCGCTCAATTCTTCTTTCATGGCGACAGTTTTGCCTGCTACCTCCGTATCTTCTCCGGACCATTGAAAACACTCAAGCAGTTCGGCGGCCTCCAGGCTGAGGGAAATTGCTAAATCTTTTGGGTTGTGAAACTGCTTCCAGTTTCTCTCGTCGCGAAAGTCAAGAATGCGCTGAAGTGTATCGGCACTGATGGTCGGCTTTGGGGAAAATTGCTCTGACATGGATGCGTCTCTTGCGGCACGGCGTCTCGGGAAGGAGTCCTATAACGCTATGTTAGACGACGAGCATAATCAATTTCCAAGGTAAATGCGCAGATGCAGGCAGACGGCAGAAAAGTCAGGAGTCAAAACCGCAAGTTAGCCAACAAAAACATTAAAACTGAAGCCGAGTATGGAAAAAATGGTCTTGCTGGATTCGCTGAAGGCGCTTTCTGCAAATCTCTGCAAGCAAATTGCAGCCGGATTGTTCCTGCGGCAGAAAATGAAAAACCTCCAGCAATGTTCTGCTGGAGGTTGAAAAATGGTGCCCCAAGACTGACTCGAACAGACGACCTACCGCTTACAAGGCGGTTGCTCTACCAACTGAGCTATTGAGGCAAGAACAGTGCATTATACAGATGAATGTCAGACTTTCGTAAACACAGGGAAGTCTGTTGGTTCATCTTTTTTGACTTTCTTTTCAGGCGTCGGTGTTACCGGGAAGTAGGTCACCAGATTGGTGTCTTCCTTCGGATAAACGGCGGCTACTCGGTTGAGCGGGATGTAGATGCTGCTGATGCTTTCTCCGAAGCGAGCCTGGAAGGAGACAGCTTCGTCGTCAATCACGAAATTGTTCACGGCTTCTTCTGAAATGCAAAAAACCATGGTGTTGTCGGGATTGGCCAGATGGCGCGGCACGTCGCATGCATCATCAACTTCGACGAGCATGTAGGGCGTCTGTCCGCGGTTTTCGCACCAATTGACAATGGCCTCAATCAGATGCGGGCGAAAATCCGGGCACTGCAGAGGCATGACGACCGTTTTATTGTTCAGAGCCATGATTGTCTCCTTGACGGAAATTAACGGCGCATCACTTTTTCAGAAGGCGTCATCGAGTCGATGAACGAATTGCGGGCAAACACCGTTTCAGCGTACTTCAGCAGCGGAGCGGCGGAGCTCGGCAGATCGATGCCGTACAGCCCGAGGCGCCAAAGCAACGGGGCCAGCGTGATATCGAGCATCGTGAATTCGTCGCCCATCAAGTACTTGTGCTTCGAAAGAATCGGAGAGAGCTGGATGAGCTGTTCGCGAATCTGTGCGCGGGCGATCATTTTGCGCTTTTCGTCGGCGTCGCGCTTTTCAAGCAGACGCACGAAGCTAAAGAGTTCACGTTCGAACGTGTAGATGAACAGTCGGGCGCGCGCACGCATAATGGGATCCGCAGGCATCAGCTGCGGGTGCGGGAAGCGTTCGTCGATATACTCATTGATGATCGTGGACTGATACAGCGTTAGATCGCGTTCCATCAGAATGGGCAGTTCGCCGTAGGGATTGAGTTTGGTGATCTCAGCGGGCGGGTTGCTCGGATCAACGTCAATCACTTCAAAGTCGCCGCTCTTTTCATGGAGAACGAAGCGGCAGCGGTGCGAAAAGGGGCAGGTGGCGCCCGAGTACAAAACCATCATAAGTATCTGGAAACCAAAAGAACGAAAAGGGGATAACTCAGTTCACTAGGGAAGCGAGTTTTGCGGAAATCAAAGAGGATAACATTTTACCTAACTCGTGCGGAAATCGCGAGAAATATCGCGTAAGATGCTGAATTTTAAGGAAAAATAAACCAAAGCAAGAGAGAGTAACATGCGCAAGTTTCTACAGGAATTTCAAGCTTTTATTTCTCGGGGAAATGTTCTGGATTTAGCCGTTGCCGTGATCATCGGCGCGGCGTTTTCGGCCATTGTCAACAGCTTGGTCAAAGATTTGATCAATCCGCTGTTGGGCTTTCTGGTCGGTAAGCCCGATTTCACCGGTCTTTTCATTGTGTTATCGGAACCGGCGGGTTACACGGGGCCACGCACGTATGAAGCTCTGACAGCTGCCGGCGCAACAGTGTTCGGATACGGCGCGTTTTTGACTGCCGTGGTGCATTTTTTGTTGCTAGCCTTCGTGATCTTTTGGCTTATCAAGGTAGTTACGGGTTTGCGCGGCCGTTTGGAGGCGCTTGCCAAAGCTGACAAGAAAAAGGAAGAGGAGGAAGCGGCGGCCAAGCCCAAGGTGACGCCTGAAGACATCGCGCTGCTACGCGAAATTCGCGATCTATTGAAAGAGGCCTCTGCCAAGAAGTCCTGACAGAGGCTCGGAGAGGTTGTCTGCGTGTTGATCAAACGGGATTATCGATGTCGATGAATGTGACGTCTATGTCCGTTTCAGTGGCAATTCGTTCACCCAGAGCGCGCACGCCGAAGCGTTCGGTTGCGTGGTGCCCGCAAGCAAAGTAGGTGATGCCGAGTTCTTTGGCCTGATGGAAGGTGCGCTCGCTCACTTCTCCCGAGATGAAGCAGTCGCAGCCGATCTCAGCGGCTTCTTCAATCATGTCCTGTGCGGCGCCGGTGCACCAGCCGATACGATGAATTTCGCCTTGTTGCGGACCCAAAACGAGAGGTTTGCGCTTTAAAAGCGATTCGAGTTGATTAGTGAGGTCGTTGACCGACACGGCGCCAGAGGTCGGCGCGGATAACCCATAGTCTCCGAAGCGTATGTCACTGGTTAGTCCGAGCGCTTTGCCAAGCAGTGCGTTGTTGCCGATTTCGGGGTGGTCGTCAAGCGGCAGGTGGTAAGCGATCAAGTGCATGCCGCTTTCCAGTAGGCGCGCAATACGCCGATAACGAAGACCGGTAATGCGCGCTTCTTCCCCCTTCCAAAACCAACCGTGATGCACGAGAAGTGCGTCTGCGTCCTGTGCGGCAGCGGCCTCAATGAGGTCAAACGAGGCGGTCACGCCGGTGACCAGACGTTTGACATCGCGGCGCCCCTGGACCTGAAGACCGTTGGGAGCGTAGTCACGGTAGGAAGATGGATCGAGAATGCTGTCAAGCAGTTGAATCAGTTTACGAATATGCATGTCGGGACGAACCTTGACGAGCGCCCAGCGTGAGATTGCTGAGCGCTTGTGCGGATAGCGTTAAAGTTTGTGGAAGATGCGTTGTGCCGGCCAACGGGACTTCGGGCGAGCGGCATTATGGTCGTCGGATGCGCCATAGCCGAGTGCGACGGCATACTGGGCATGCATGCCTTTTTCGCGCAAGCCGAGGATTTCATCAACCTTGTCAGCGTCCCAGCCTTCGATCGGCGTTGACTGAATGCCGAGAGCAGCAGCCGTGTAAAGCAAAAAGCCCTGAGCGATTTAGGATTGTTTTCCGGCCCAACACGCGATTTCGCCGGCATCGCGATATTTGCCTACGAAGAAGCGGCGACGTTGACCGTTGTCAACTTTGTAGGACGGATCTTTGTAGCGGCCGTCGGCTTCTTCCTGATCGTCCAGTTCCTGCATATAGGATTCGTCCAGATCGGTGTGAATGGCGCAGACGATCAAACGGTCCGAATCCGTCACGCGGCTGTGGTTGAAGTCGGCGATGGCAGGCAGAAGCTTTTCTTTGGCTTCTTTTGTGTCGGCAATGAAGAATTCCCAGGGCTGAGAATTGACGGAAGAGGGAGCCAAGCGCAGAGATTCAAGCAGCAGATCGAAATCGGCATCGCTGATTTTGCGCGAAGCGTCGTATTTCTTGGTGGTATGGCGCTCTTGGAGCAACTTCAAAATTTCCATTTTCGACTCGTCCTTTCATAAGAAGACGGCGTTGGGCGCCGCAAACGTTCGAAAAACGGAACGCTAGCGCAGGGCGCAGCAAAGCCGCGGATTATCTCCGAGGTCGCGCACGGTTCGTACGGATGCAAAGCCCGCTGACCGGAAAATTGCCGCGACCGATTCTCCCTGATTGTAGCCGTGCTCAACAATGATGCTGCCGTGTTCGCGGAGATGTTTGGGCGCATCAGCCGCCAGAATTCGAATGTCGTCCAGTCCGTCGGTGCCGGACGTGAGCGCGCTGATGGGTTCAAAGCGAAGTGCTTTGAGGTGTTCGTCGTTTTCTTCGATGTAAGGAGGATTGGAGACGATGAGATCGAATTTCTCGTCGGCAAAGGCGCTAAACCAGTTGCTTTCGACAAACATCACGCTTGCGCCGAGTGCTCTGGCATTGGCTTGGGCCACGGACAAAGCGGACGAGCTTTTGTCGCAAGCCCAAACTTGTGCCTTCGGGCATTCCAGTGCGAGAGTCACGGCAATGCAGCCGCTGCCGGTACCGAGATCAAGCACGCGGGGCGCTTCAAGATCCTTGAGAAATGCCAGAGCCTCTTCGATGAGCGTTTCGGTGTCCGGGCGCGGAATGAGCGTAGCGGGCGTGACGTGAAAGGGGCGTCCCCAGAATTCTTGCGTACCGACGATGTATGGAATGGGTTCGCCTGCTTGAGCTCGCTCCAGGTAGGAAGCAAAGATTGAAGCTTGAGCATCCGAGAGTGTGTATTCCGGATGTGTGATAAGAAATTCTTTAGGCTTGCAAATGACTGCGGCAAGCAACAGGCGCGCTTCCGAACGGGGTACGCGGCCAGCGGCCTGCAGAAGGCCTTGAGCGACCGTTGTCACGCGTTTTCTCCCATCGCGGCAAGCAGTTCGGCGCGATGTTCGTTTTGAAGTGCGGTCAGAATTTCATCAAGATCGCCATCCATGATCGCACCGAGCTTATAAAGCGTCAGATTGATGCGGTGGTCTGTGACGCGGCCCTGCGGGTAGTTGTAAGTGCGAATGCGTTCGCTGCGGTCGCCGCTGCCGATTAAGCTCTTGCGAGTGCTTGCTTCTTCACTGCGGCGCTTTTCAACTTCCATGGCGTAGAGGCGGCTGGCCAGAACGCTCATGGCGCGTTCCTTGTTTTGGCGCTGGCTACGTTCGTCCTGACATTCGACTACAAGCCCTGTGGGCAAGTGCGTGATGCGGACGGCCGAGTCTGTTTTCTGCACGTGCTGGCCGCCGGCGCCGGAAGCGCGGTATACATCAATGCGCAAATCCTGAGGGTTGATTTTGACGGCTTCCACTTCATCGGCTTCAGGCATGACGGCAACCGTACAGGCCGAAGTGTGCACGCGGCCCTGAGCTTCTGTTTCCGGCACGCGCTGCACGCGGTGGCCGCCAGACTCGAATTTCAGTCGGCTGTATGCACCTTCGCCGATGATTCGGCAGATGACTTCACGGTAGCCGCCGAGATCCGAGTCGCTTTTGCTCACGATTTCCACGCGCCAACCGCTGCGTTCCGCGTAGCGCATGTACATGCGCAGCAGATCGCCTGCAAATAACGCTGATTCTTCGCCGCCCGTGCCGGCACGGATTTCAAGGAATGTATTTTTGTTGTCGTCCGGGTCGCGCGGCAGGAGCAGGATTTGCAGGTCTTGTTCGAGTTCTTCGAGCTTTTTCTTGCCGGCGAGCATTTCTTCGCGGGCAAATTCGGCGACTTCGGGATCCTTGGCCATTTCTTCGGCCGTGGCGATGTCCTCAAGCGTCTGTTCATATTCCTTGGTCTTGAGAACAACCGGTTCGATTTCGGCGCGTTCGCGCGAAAGTTCCGTGAAGCGCTTCATATCGTCAGCCGCATCGGGTGCTGCGAGCATGGCATCGAGTTCTTCAAGACGACGGCAGAGACCGAGAAGCTTGGCGCGAATATTTTCTTTCATGACACAAAAAAGAACGGCCGGGTATTTCAGACGGCCTGGGAAAAATTCGAGAGAGGAAATCGCTAAAGAAAGCGGACGCGACTGAAATTGTACGCGTCCGTTGCTTGCCTCTGAAAAGGAAGGAATCTTAGCGGGGACTAAAGAAGTGTCCGACGATCATCGTCATGTGTTCTCGCTCTTCGCTTGTGAGCCCTTCGGCATTACGAAGAAGCACAGTAGGATCGTGCAGGAGTTTATGCATGAAGGCTTTACCGAAGAGATCAATCACAACGGCAGGGTCTTCGCCTTTTTCAATCTGCTTAATTGCTTTGTGCGTGAGCTCTGCGCGGGTTTTTTCCGCACGATTTCTGATGCGGGCGATAGCGGGCACGGCTGCACGCATTTCCAACCACTTTTCGAAAGCCTGCACTCGCATAGAGATGATTACTTCGGCTTTTACGACAGCGGCTTTGCGGCTTTCTTTCCCGGACTCAACGACGGCACCGAGTTCATCCATGCTGTAAACATAGACATCGTCAAGACGTGCTACCTCGGCTTCCACGTCGCGAGGCACGGCCAGATCAACGATGCAAATCGGACGGTGGCGACGTTCCTTGACGGCGCGCTCAATCATACCCAGGCCAATGATGGGAAGGGCGGAAGCCGTACACGACACAATGATGTCGAAGTTGCTGATCACCTGCGGCAGGTCTTGCAGCTTCATGGCTTTGCCGTTGTAACGTGCAGCGAGGTTCTGGCCGCGTTCGACCGAACGGTTGGCCACGGTAATTGAGCGGGGCTGCTGTGCCGAGAAGTGGGCGGCACAGAGTTCGATCATTTCGCCGGCGCCCACAAACAGCACGTTTGAGTCGGACAGGTTGCCGAACAGACGCAATGACAGACGCACGGCAGCTGCGGCAAGACTCACGGAGTTGGAGCCGATGGCCGTACTCGAGCGCACTTCTTTGGCAACGGTAAATGCATCTTGGAAGAGGTGGTTGAGCATCAATCCCAGACCTTTGACGTCGCGTGCGGTGGCGACGGCCTTTTTGAATTGGCCGACGATCTGGGTCTCACCGAGTACCATTGAGTCGATGCCTGAGACCACACGGAAAACATGACGAGCTGCTTCGCTCTGTTCGTAGACGTAGACGTGCGGTTGCAGATCGGTAGTGCGCACACCCTTAAGTTCTTCGATGAGTTCAAGAACAGAGTCGGCAGCACGTTTGGGGTCGACCGCTGCGCAGTAGATTTCCGTGCGGTTGCAGGTCGACAGAATCATGGCTTCCGTGACACCGCCGGCATCCGCGGAGGCCAGACGGGTTTTGATGAGGGCGACGGTTTCTCCGGTATCTTCAGGGCCGAAGGCAACGCGCTCACGCACCGCAAGCGGCGCGGTCTTGTGGTTAAGGCCGAGACAAAGCAACTGCATGGGATCAATAACAACGAATTCGTCTGCCGATTGAGGGTGTGTTGTTCTTCTTCCCCCAGGGCGCGGTTCTTCGTATACGTCTACTGGTTGATCTTAAGATAGCGCGGATTATGCTTCAGAAATGTTTTGAAAAACTTAAGGCGGAGAGAAATTTCAGCCGGGCACTTGCAAATTTCCAAATTAGCCTATATAGTTTCGCTTCTCTGTTGGCCAGGTAGCTCAGTTGGTAGAGCAGCGGATTGAAAATCCGCGTGTCGGCGGTTCGATTCCGTCCCTGGCCACCAGTTCTGCTGAAGAACCACCCTCGCGGTGGTTTTTTTGTATCTGCCGTCTTGAAGTGGTTTCGGATTTTTGGACACCAATAGGATCCAAAGCATGCAGATACCACAACACATCCGACAACAGGCCTGCGAAGGACTTTCGCTTCTTGATTCCAAGAAGCGACTGACCAAGTCCACTTTTTTGCCTTTGTGACTAGCTTTCTTACCACAGGCGTTTGTTACCTCAAGACTGAAGAGATCCGAGCGCTAAACTCCTCCCTTGATTTCCTGTCGGAGGGTATTTCATGTCCGTTTCTCTTCGCTTCAAAGCAACCGCGATTGCGGTGACTGCTTTTCTTTCATGCTCCGTCGTTGCAGCTCAGCAAAAACCCACAATCTTCGTCTACGGTGATTCCAACACGTTCGGTTGGGTCTACGAGCCCAAAACGCAGGTCGTTTCACGTCTGCCCGTTGATGAAACCTGGCCCTATTTCATGAATCGGGAGCTTGGCAATAAATACCATTTGGAAGTCGACGCACTCGGCGGCCGCACGACGGATGTCGATGAGCCGGAAAGTCCGGGCAGCGGCAAAATTCCTGGCGAGACCTATAACGGACTGACTACGTTACCTGCCGCACTCTCGGCCAACATGCCCGTTGATCTGGTTATCGTTATGCTCGGCTCCAACGATCTGAAAGCCGGGCATCATCGCGGTCCGAAAGAGATCGCGCAGGGACTGGTCAATCTCACGAATTGCATCAAAAGCGGAGAGTGGCAGCGGCGTACCGCCTATAAGCCGCCCCGTGTTCTGATTGTTTTGCCGCCGGAACTCGACGGCGACAACACGCCCTACGGGGACTTCTTTGCCGGAGCACTTGCCAAGACCAAAGCTTGGGGCCCTGTGATTGAAAAGGCCGTACGAGCTGCTGGCGCCGAGTATTTCGACGGCGGGACTGTTGTGGGCATGCCTGATCAGCCCGACAAGGTGCATTTGTCTGCACACGAGCACGAACTTCTCGGCAAAGCGGTGGCGGGCAAGGTTCGCGAAATGATGGCTCGCTGATTCGGTTGACAAAAAAAGAAAACGCACGCTCACATTTTCATGACCGTGCGTTATTTTGTCTGAGACCAATAGCCTTTAGCTCGCGTCGGCCCAAACCTCACGGGCGATGTCACGCACAAGGCGCACCTTGGCCCATTGCTGCTCCTCGGTCATGATGTTGCCTTCTTCGGTCGACGAGAAGCCGCACTGCGGAGACAGGCACAGGCGTTCGAGCGGTACATATTTGGAAGCTTCCTGAATTCGTGCCTTGATGGCTTGTTTGTCCTCAAGTTCGGGGAATTTGCTCGTGATCAAGCCGAGTACGACAGTCTGATCTTTGATGAAGCGCAACGGTTCAAAACCGCCAGCTCGTTCCGTGTCGTATTCCAGAAAGAAACCGTCGACGCGGCAGTTGCCGAAGAGATTTTCGGCCACCGGCTCATAGCCGCCGGAGCTAAACCACGTGGAGCGGAAATTGCCGCGGCAGATATGCATCGTCACGGTCATATCTTCAGGTTTGGCTTCAAGAATTTCGTTGATGCAGGCGACATACTTGCGGCCGATGGTGTCGACATCGATGCCGCGTGCGGCGTAGACGGAGCGTTTTTCCTGCGAGCAAAACTCGCCCCAACTCGTGTCGTCGAACTGCAGATAGCGGCAGCCTTTGGCGTAGAGCGAGAGCATGGCGTCTTTCCAGGTTTGCGCGATGTCGGAAAAGAGTTCGTTTTCCTTGTCTTTGTATAGATCAATGGCCTGATAGTTCTCCTCACGCACGCAGCAGATCAGATGCAGCATTGAAGGCGACGGAATCGTAAATTTGATCGGAACGTCGTTGGCCAAGTTTTTCAGACGATCGTAGGCTTCCAGAAAAGGATGGTTTTCCGGGAAGTGGATTTTGTTGGCAATCACGATGGTCTCGGCTTTGGGCTGATGACCTTCGAAATGCACCGACCAGGCCTCGGCTTTGACGTGACGAATACCGCCGAGAGACGCCAGAAAGTCCAAATGCCAGTATGCTCGGCGGAATTCGCCGTCGGTGACGGCGCTCAAGCCGTTTTCACGTTCCTTGGCAATGAGCTTCTTGATTTCGGCGTCTTCAATTGCTGTGAGTTCCTCCTTGCTGATTTGTCCGCAGGAGAATTTGACGCGGGCCTGCGCCACGGTTTTGGGACGCAGGAAGCTGCCGACGACGTCGCAGCGATACGGCGGATTGACGTGAGCCATAGTGGAAATCCTTTGAAGGTGAGTGTTGAACACAGTGCTCACATTCTGCCGACAAAAAAGAAGGCTTGACGCGGTAATACGACAAACCTTCTGCAGATACACACGTTCGATTTAGTCGACCGTGGTACCGGGTGTGACGGCTTTGCGTCCGAGGGCTTCGGCTTTTTGTGCCAGGCGGACAAATGCGTCCAGCGGCAGCGCCTCGGCTCGTGCACCCGGATCTACGTCGCAGGCGGCGATTTCTTCGGCCGAAAGAAGTGCCGAGAGCGCATTGCGAATTGTCTTGCGACGTTGCGAGAAGGCGTTGGCGACGACTGAACTGAAGAGTTCAAAATCGACGGAGGGCACCTCTTCCTTGGCCTTGGGAATCATGCGCACGACCGAGCTCATTACCTTCGGCGGCGGGTTGAATGCGCCCGGCGGCACGTCAAAGAGTTTTTGCATACGATAGCGCCACTGCAGCATCACAGACAGACGTCCGTAGGTTTTGCTGCCGTGCTGGGCCACCATGCGGTCGACCACTTCCTTTTGTAGCATGAAGTGCTGATCCTTGACGTGATCGGCGGCTTCAAGAAGTTTGAAGAGCAGGGGAGAAGAGATGTTGTAGGGAAGATTTCCGACCACGCGCAGGTTGTCGTTTTTGGCCACTTGCGTCCAGTCGAGCGTGAGCGCGTCGGCTTCGATCAGACTCAGAGACTCGGGGAACGTTTCTTTGAGCCATGCGGCGAGATCGCGGTCGATTTCTACGGCACGCACTTTGCCTGCACACGCAATTAATTCGCGGGTCAATGCTGCCTGACCCGGACCGATTTCAACGATGTCGTCGCCTTCAGTGGCGTTGACGGCCTTGGCGATGCGCTCGATCCAATGGCGATCGTGCAGAAAGTTCTGCCCGAAGCGTTTGCGTGCGCGATGTCCCTGAAGTCCTTCACTGGCCATAGATGTGTTCTCTGAAAGTCGTGTTGTAGGTTAACCGAGCAGGCGCTGCAGCTCGCGGATTCTCTCGCGGCGTTCCGCCATATGGTGTGCAATGGAAAGAGCGGCAAGAAGACTTCCTTCGTGAGCCTCGCCGCTGCCGGCAATGTCCAGTGCTGTGCCGTGATCGACCGATGTGCGTACCCAGGGCAGCCCAAGCGTGATGTTGATGCCATGCCCGAAGCCCTCGCGTTTGAGGGCGGGAAGCCCCTGATCGTGGTACATACAAACGATGCAGTCGAAATTTTTGGAGTGATCCGGTACGAAAATCGTATCGGCCGGCCACGGACCTGAAAATTCGGCGGAGTGAACTGTAGCCTTGGCGCGTTCGATCGCAGGTGCAATGCGTTCGATTTCTTCGCGACCCATGTGGCCGGATTCTCCCGCGTGCGGGTTTAAGCCCGTGACGGCGATGCGCGGACGCTCAATGCCGAAATCCTGACGCAGCGCATGCGCACAAATCGAAAGTGTTTTGTCGAGTGCTTCGTCGGTGATGGCTGCAGGAATTTGCTGCAGAGGCAGATGTGTTGTGACCAATGCCACGCGCAGAGCCTGCTGGCTTGTGCCCGAAGTGAGCATCATGACCACGCGGTCAACGCCTGCAAACTGCTGGAAAAATTCGGTGTGTCCTGTAAACGGAATGCCTGCTTCTATGATGATGCTTTTTTGCACCGGAGCCGTTACCACTGCGCTGTAAGTGCCGTCCTGAGCGCCTTGTGCGGCGAGTCGCAGGGTTTCGACGACGTAGGGGGCGTTGGCAACGTCAAGCTGCCCCGGCACGGCAGGATGCGCAAGCGGCACGTGCTCGAACTTCACCCAGTCCGGAAAGATGGAGCCGAAGCCCAGTTTTTCGGACGTTTTGATCAAAAGCTTTTTGTCGCCGATGAGCGTGACGGGTGACTTAACCCGTCCGGTAAAGACTGCTTTGACGCAGATTTCCGGACCGATGCCCGCAGGCTCTCCGGTAGTGATTGCAATGCTGGAGGACATTCTCAAACCGAGGACCAAAAGCAAACGCCTGTGGCTTTCTGCTGGCTTGTGTGTCAGCCGGAAGTCCGCAGGCGTTTTGGTTGTCAGGCGCTTGAAAGCGCCGGAAAATTAGTAATCGTTGGTGCGGATTTCGACGTAGGCGCGGTCGCGTAGCTCACGCTGCCAGTTGTAGACGGCTTCGGCCAACTTCTTTTCACGCAACTGATTGCGGGCGTTGATGCGGCTGCGCTCGGCGTTTGCTTCGGCAGTACGGCGCTCAAGTACCTGAATCAGGTGGTAGCCATAGGGTGTACGGACCGGTTCGGAGACTTCGCCGGGCTGCAGGCGATTCATGACCGATTCGAATTCCGGAACAGTATCACCAGGACTCACCCAGCCGATATCGCCGCCTCGGGTGGCGGAGTTGTCGACGGAATTTAAACGTGCGAGTGTGGCAAAGTCGGCTTCGCCCGTGGAAATGCGGTGACGGATGTCGTTCAATCGCGAAATCACCTGATCTTCCGGCGTAAGGTCGGAGACGAACATCAAGATGTGACGCACGTGAGTTTGTTCAATCGGGGTGCCGGCGAGTTTGGCTTTGACGCCGTCGCGGCTGTCTTCAAGGAACACAACGTGAACGGCACCCGAGGAGCGCACCGTCGTAACGAAGTTGCGCTGCGTGCGGTTGTTTTCGATGGCCTTCCAGAAGATGGTCGGCAGACGCGAGGCGTCGCGCCAGCCCAGATCACCGCCCGAGAGCGCATCTTCGGCCTTGGAGTTGGCGGCGGCAAGAGAACTGAAATCTTCGCCGTTGCGGACGCGTTCGACCAGAGCTTCGGCTTCTCGCTCAACATCTCGAGCTTCGGAGTCTGAGGCTCCCGGAGGAATCGGCAACAGGATGTGGCGCACGTGGTATTCCTGCGTGTCGTTGGTCGTAAAACCCGTTTGTTCGGCGAGGTACGCATCAACTTCACTTTCCGGAATCGTGATTTTGCTGTCGACCTCACGTTCGCGCAGACGTTGTGCCGTGATTTCGTCGCGCACCTGCGAGCGGAAAGCACTGAAGCTTACGTCGTCGGCACGAAGCCGTTCGCGCAGCTCTTCGACGGTCATTTTGTTGTTTCGGGCGATTTGTTCGATCGAAGCGCTCACCATCTGTTCATCGACGCGGATGCCCAATTCCTTGGCACGCTGTTCGGTGGCCTTTTCGGTGATCATGCGTTCGAGCACTTGGCGGCGCAATTCCTGCATCGGAGGCAGATTGATGTTTTGTTGACGCAGGTTGATGGCGGCCTGGCGCACGCGATTTTGCAGTTCGTATTCCGTGATGACGTCGTTGTTGACGACGGCGGCGATACGGTCGGCGAATTTGTTGCCGACGGCTTGCTCATCTGTCAAAGCCAGACCTTCGGTGGCGGCAACCGGCTGTGGTGCCTCGGCCGTCGTTTCGCGAATTTGGCTGCTTTGCTGAGCGAAAGCAGGCAGCGCGGCCAGCACAAGGGCGGCTGCCGTCAAAGTGATTCTTTTATTGGTAGTAGTCATAGGTACCGATGGAGGTGGGCACGGGGCTGCCGGTTTGATAGCCCGGGATGCTGCGTTGCAGTTCGGAGAGCGGACTTGACCCGACTGCGCCCAGACCGGTCAATTCTAACTGCAAGAAGAAGTTCGTTTCATCATTCTTGTCTTCGTCGCGAGTGTAACGTTGTGCAACAGCGCGCAGCGTCCAGCAGCCCGCGTGGTACTCGACGCCGGCAAGACTTTCGATGAATTTATGGTCGTAGAGCGAATAGTTCTGACGCAAGAGCGCGTACACCTTGTCGGACAAGGGCCACTGCACCGCAAGATCGATCTGATCGATGTAGTCCTCGCTGTTGCGGTCTTCCTGCCAGTTGTAGCGGTAGTACAGACCGATCACGCTCTGGGGCTTGGGTTGCCAGCGAACCCCGGCAACGGCTTTCTTAAAGCTCGAACGCTCCCAGGACCACTGACCGAAGAGCGAAGCCGAGATCGTGCGTGTCAGGCGAGCACCGACACTAGCGAGGAAGTCGCTCTTTTGGTTTTCCATCGAGATGCGCTCGCCTTCACTGTTGACGGTGCGGTCGTTGAAGTAGTAGCGCTGACCGATTGAGGCCTGGATCCATTCCAGACCGCTGTTGGCGTCAATGAAGCGGCTCGTGACGCTGGCCGTCACTTGATTGGTTTCAGCGATGCGGTCGTAGCCGGCCCAGGTGTTTTCACTGTAGAGCTGGGCGAAGTTCAAATCGGCTACGCTCGAATCAAAGAGCGGGATCTGGCTTTGGTTGCGATACGGTGTGTAGCTGTAGAAGAGACGCGGCTCCAGGGTCTGGAGCATGTCACGGCTGGCAACGTTCAGATCTCGCTCAAAGGTCAGTCCCGAATCAATTGAGAACATCGGCACGGTGTAACCCGGCGACGAATCCGTATAGCGATCGGATCTGTCATGATCAAGGTCGTATTTGGTGCTGATCAACTGTGCCTTAGGTGTGACGAACCAGCCGGCCCCGCGGATGGGATAGGCGATTTGCTGATGGAAGACGAAACGGTCGCCGTCAATTTCAGTCGGGTGCACGAAGCGCGTGGCTTCCAAGTGTGTGGTGAGTTCAAAGCCGGCGGCGTCGGCCACAAACGCGTTCCAAGAGAACTGCGGCTCGCGCTCGTAAGGCTTGTCCGTGTCGTTGATGGTTTGGTTCTTCGTGACGCGAACAGCTGCGTTCCAGTAGGTCGACGAGTAATTGAGCCAGTAGTCCTGCGGCAGGATGTCGTCAGTGTTGTCGCGCAGACTCGTTGAAAAGTCGTCGAAGAACTCGTCGTCGGACACTCGGTTGTAGTTGATGCCGTACCCGAAGTTATTCCAGCTGCCGCGAATGTTGGCGTGCAAGCTGTAGCGCTTGTCGCCGTAATCGTTGTCGTGCGGCATATACTCGCCGGTAATTTCGCCCTCAAGATGCTTGTTGAGGAAACGGAATTCATTGCCGATCATCACGCCGCGTTTGGTGATGATCTGTGGCGTGAGCGTGTAATCGTAATTGGGTGCGATATTGAAGTAATACGGCACCGAAATATCAAGACCGCGTGCCGAACTCATGCCGAGCACCGGCGAGAGGAAACCGGACTTGCGTTCAGCCGACAAGGGAAATGTAAACCAGGGAGAACCCAAAACAGGCATGCCACCGAGTTTAAGTACGGCGCCCGTGCCGGTGCCCGACTGCTCGTATTCATCGAGCGTCATTTCGTCCATTTCCACCCACCAGGCAGGATTGTCGCCCTCGCAACTCGTGAGCAGTACGTCCTTGAGTTCGGTCACGTCGGCCGAAGCAAAACGCATACAGCGCGCTTTGCCTCGCAATCCGCGCGGTTTGTATTCGTAGTCGACGTTTTCGGCTCCGCCGGTGCTGTCATCAAGCTGATACGTTGCCTCAGGCGCGTTGAGTTGAACACCCGCGCGAGAGACCTGGGCGTCGCCTTTGATCTGCACTTCACCGGTTTGCTGCGTGTAGACGATAGTTTCGCCTTTGATGACGGTACCGGCGCGACGCAGTTCAGCGTCGCCCGACAGCGTAATTTCTGTCTCGGGAGAGCCTTCAATCGTGTAGGCGTAGCCGATAGCCGGCGCGTCGTCGGGTTTCGTGCCGGGATCGGCCAGAGTACCCGTCCATTGATCCAGGTAGGCGGGTTGCGAATTGTTTTGCGCAACCGATCTAGGGGTGGTTGAGTGGGAGTCAGTTTGCGGCGGTGTGCGCACGTCGGCGCTGGCTATGTTGAGCCACTCCGTTTCAGGCGCGCGGGCATGCGCGAGCTGCGCACAAAGCGCGGCCGTCACGGCGGCGACCAGAGGGAGCAGTTGCGGCTGTGAATTCCGAGGCATTTTCAATTGGGTTCTCTGTTTGGTGTTCGGATTATAAGAGAGAGACTTGGCGCTTCCGTTGTTTAACTTGTTAGTAGGATCTAAAAAGACGCAAATTTGCCGTTCTTTTGACGCCGTTTTGACGAACAGAGCTTTTGGCTGGATCACGAACTTGGTTTTGAATTTGTGCCTGAACTGATTTTTGCAGAGCAGTATGGCGGCTTTTCGGCCATAATCCGCCAAACAATTTCCGTGGTTTTTTGAGGAATAGAGAGATGCAGACACCGCAGGATGAACGCCTGGAAGCACTCGGTCAGTGGTTGGGTGGCCAGAAGGCTGTGGCCGGACTGGATTTGACTACCCTGACGCCCGCGAGTTCAGACGCGAGTTTTCGACGCTATTTTCGTGTGCAGGGTGAAAGCGCTACCTACATCGTGATGGATGCGCCGCCCGAAAAGGAGCCGATTGATTCGTTTCTGAAAGTTGACGCGCTCATGAAGGATGCGGGGTTGAACGTTCCCGAAATTCTGGCAAGCGACTCCGCGCAGGGTTTCATTTTGATGAGCGATCTGGGACGACAGACTTATCTGGATGTTCTCAACGAGGACAATGCGGCCCGTTTGATGGATGCGGCTACCGATGCACTTGTGAAGTGGCAGGCGGCTTCCAAACCCGGCGTGCTGCCCGAGTATGACCATGCCGTGCTACGCCGCGAAATCGATTTGTTCCCCGAATGGTACGTGGGTCGACACCGCGGTTATACGCTCACGGAAAAGCAAAACGAAATCATTGAATCCGTCTACGAAAAGATCATCGCCGCTTGCCTGGCTCAGCCCAAGGTTTTCGTACATCGCGACTTTATGCCACGCAACCTGATGATTTCGGATCCGATGCCGGGCGTGTTGGACTTCCAGGATGCACTCTACGGTCCCGTCACCTATGACATTGCCAGTCTTATGCGCGATGCCTTTATCAGCTGGGGCGAAAGTTTTGTGCTTGATGTCACGATTCGCTATTGGGACAAAGCACGCAAGGCGGGTATTCCCGTGGCACAGGATTTCGGTGAATTTTGGCGCGATGTCGAATGGATGGGCATGCAGCGTCATCTCAAGGTGCTCGGCATCTTTGCCCGCATCAACTACCGCGACGGCCGTCCGAAATATTTGGAAGATACGCCGCGTTTCCTGCACTATGTGCGCGAAACGGCCAACCGCTACAACGAACTCAAGCCCATCAACTGGCTTTTGGATCAGTTCGAAGAACAAAAGACCAAGGTTGGCTGGACGTACTAAAAAACGGAGACTTCAGCAATGCGCGCAATGGTGCTTGCCGCCGGCCGAGGTTCTCGGCTTCGGCCCTTGACCGACACGACGCCTAAGCCGCTTTTACCGGTGGCCGACGGCGTGCGTTTGTGCGACTGGACGCTTGCCGGACTCAAACGCGCCGGAATCACGGATGTGGTGATGAACACGGCGCACCTGCCAGAAACATTTGAAGCGCTGCCGCATGAGCTCGCTGCCCGCGGTCTTCATTTGGAGTTGTCTCGGGAAGCAGAAACGCACGATCAGTCTCTCGAAAGCCTCGGAGGCATTGTGCGTGCTTTGCCTCTTCTCACAGAAGGCGGGCGCGACATGTCGCCCGTTGTGGTCGTGGCTGGGGACGTGGTGCACAACTACGACTTTGCGCGTCTTTATGCGCGAGCCCGCGAGATTGAAGCCGGCGATTACGATGTCTTTTTGGTGGCTGTACCCAATCCAAAATTCAACAGTCAGGGAGATCTGACCGTATACGCGGACGGCACGGTTTTGCGAGGAGAACCGCCGCGCGGTCACAGCTACGGTTGCATCATGGTAGTCAATCCCAAAATATTCGAGGGGTTGGAACCTGTGTGGTGCAAGCTTTTTCCCTGGATGTGGGACTTTGCCGATAAGGGCCGCATGCGGGCCGAAGTTTTTGAGGGCTTTTGGGACAACATCGGCACAATTGAGCAGCTGCAGGCGCTGCGGCGCAACACCGAGGCTCTGAAGTGGGCCCGCTTCTGATTTAGAGGAAACGCCAAATGCAATCGATTGAAAATCAAGTTCGCGAGAGAGTCGCTCGATTTTTGGAAGTGACGAGTGTAAGCATTCCTCTGATGAACGCTCCGATGGCCGAAGTTAGCGGACCGGCACTGACAGCGGCCGTGTGCCGCGCCGGCGGTTTGGGGGTGCTTGCCGGTGACGAACTTTTGCCCGAAGCGCTTTCCAACGCCATTGACGAAGTGCGCCGTCTTGCCGGTGCCGAAGCGCGTTTTGCTGTGAATTTGCGCGTGCCGCCTGCCAAAGCGCCGACGCCCGAAGGTATTGATTGTCAGCGCAGGATGCTTGCGGCATTGGAAGACCTTGCCGCCGATCTGGGACTTGAGCCCAACACGATCGAGGAATTGCCGGACTTTGATGCGCAATTTGATGTGCTTCTGGAAAAGCACGTTCCCGTCGTCAGTGTTACGTTCGGAGGGTTGCGCGAGGAATACGACGAGCGACTCAAAGAGGCAGGCACTGTTTGGATGGGAACAGCGACGACGCTTCGGGAAGCCAAGGTGCTTCGCGCTGCGGGAGCCGATTTGGTGGTTGTCCAGGGAATTGAAGCCGGCGGTCCTCGTCTTAATTTCGAATCTTCTGATGACGAAGCCGCCGTCGGGATGTCGGTGCTGACGACGCATGCGGCTCGTGCAACGCGTTTGCCTGTGATTGCTTCGGGCGGTATTGCCGAACCTCAGCAGGTCTATGGTGCACTCGCAGCCGGCGCAAGTGCCGTGATGGTGGGTTCGGCGCTGTTGCGTACGGTCGAGAGCACGGCGTCGGCATCGTTCAAGACTGTGTTGCCGTTGCTGACGGATGTCTCGATGCGTTTGACACGATGTTTTAACGGTCGCTTGACGCGCGTGTATCCGAGCGAACTGGTGCAGGCGCTGGATGAGGCGGGATTGATATACGCTCCTTATCCGCTGCAGCGCGAAGTGATGCGTCCGATTCTTAGAGCGGCAGCTCAACAGAGACGGGACGATTTGGCATGTCTGCCTGCAGGACAATCCGCGATGCTTGCTCGCGAAGAGTCCGTTGAGGCGGTGGCGGCGCGATTGATGAGCTTTGTCCCGATCTAGAAAAATTGTGAGAAGCTCTTACAAACGCGTAGCGCAAGCTGAGTGCAAAAGTACACTCCTGTACAATGGCGAGGGTTGTAAACGAAGGGTTTGCGACGTCGTCGGGCGATGTTGATTTTGTCTTTGATTTCAGTGGGATGCAGATAGGGCCGTATCAGTTGGACGGGAATTTGGTTTTGGCGCCGATGGCTGGCGTCACCGATGCGGCCTTTCGAGTGGTATGCCTTGAGCACGGAGCCGCTTATGCCGTGGGTGAAATGGCCGCTTCGGGTGCGCATCTGCTTCACACCGAAATGACGCGTCGCCGATACGCGTGCGATCCGCGCGAACATTTTCCCGTGGTGCAGATTTTGGGGGCTGATTCCGCCGAGATGGCCAATGCGGCTGCATTGGCGCAGGATTGCGGTGCGTCGATGGTCGATGTGAATTTTGGTTGCCCAGCTCGCGTGGTTTGCGGAAAGGCCTGCGGCTCGGCCGTGATGCGCGATCCGAAGCTTGCCGGCGATATTCTGCGAGCGGTGGCGTCGGCTGTCACAATCCCCGTGTCGGTGAAAATGCGCACCGGCTGGGACGAGGACACGAAAACGGCTGTCGAGATTGCCAAGACAGCGCAGGACGCGGGCTTTTGTCTGGTGACGGTTCACGGCAGAACGCGGGCGCAGCGCTTTACGGGGACCGTGAATCGAGACGACATTGCCGAAGTGGTACGAGCCGTGCAGATACCTGTGATTGCCAACGGCGACGTGGCAACGCCGCAGGAAGCGCTGGTTATGATGCGCGAAACGCAGGCTGCCGGCGTCATGATCGGGCGCGGTGCCTGCGGCAACCCCTGGCTCTTTTCGAGAGCGCAGGCGCTCCTTGACGGTAAGTCCGATCCAGGCGCGCCGACGGCCCACGACGTGTACGAGACGATCGGAACACACTTGTCGGCGCTTTTTGCCGGCGAAGATTGGGACGAACCCGGCCGTGAACTTGCGCTGGTGAGAACCTTTCGCAAGCATCTGCGGCATTATTTGGAAGGATTTTGCCTTCACGACGAAGCATTGGGAGCCCAACTTGGACGGATGCTTCGGCTGGAGACGAAGGAGGCGCTTTCGGGCGCCGTGTCGGATTTTTTTGAAAATGTGCCCGCGACGGCACACCGAGTCGACGAACCATGACGAACGCAAATGACAACGCCAAGATGCAGGGCCTCGAGGGCATTTTGCAACCAGGGGTGACCGCCAACGATGCGTTCAATGCACTTGTGGTATACCGCGTCGAAAGTTATCTGCGCGACCTGGAAGGGGTGCGCGGATTACCGCTCTACGAAATGATTACGCAAGCAGCTGAAAGGCCGTTGCTCGATTGGGCGATGAAACAAACGAACGGCAATCAGCGTGCTGCCGCAACACTTTTGGGAATTAACCGAAATACGCTGAGAAAGAAACTCGTCATGCACGGATTTCCGGCCTCAGGACTTTGAAATTAAAGGAAAAACTATGCGCAAACAAGCATTGATCAGTGTTTCCGACAAAACGGGCGTCGTGGACTTTGCCAAGGGGCTCGTGGCTGCGGGTTACCATATTCTGTCGACAGGCGGCACGGCCAAGCTTTTGGCTGAACAAGGCGTGCCCTGCCAGGAAGTAGCCGACTACACGGGTTTCCCGGAAATGCTTGACGGTCGCGTCAAGACGCTCGATCCACACATTCACGCCGGCATTCTTGCTCGTCGTCCCGTGCCTGAACACATGAAGGCGATTGCCGATCACGGCATCGACCCGATTGACATCGTCTGTGTGAATCTCTATCCGTTCGAACAGACGATCGCACGGCCGGATTGCACGTTTGAACTGGCCATCGAAAACATCGACATCGGCGGCCCGACGATGATTCGTGCCGCGGCCAAGAATCACGAGTCCGTTGCCGTGATCGTGGATCCGACCGACTATGATCGTGTGCTTGCCGAAATCAATGAAAAGGGCGAAGTATCTGCCGACACTCGTTTGGCTCTGGCTAAGAAAGTCTTTGCGCATACCGCTCGCTACGACGGCGCCATCACCAACTATCTCACGAGCTTGGACGAAAACAAGGAACGCACCAAGACATTCCCCGATGTCTTCAACCGTCAGTGGGTCAAGGCTCAGGATATGCGCTACGGCGAAAATCCGCACCAGCAGGCAGCCTTTTACCGCGAACACATTGTGGCTCCGGGCTTGCTCGCCGGTTTCCATCAGCATCAGGGCAAAGAACTTTCCTACAACAATATCGCTGACTCGGACGCCGCTTGGGAAGCCGTCCGCAGTTTCGAAACTCCTGCTTGTGTGATCATCAAGCACGCCAACCCGTGTGGCGCAGCCATCGGCAGCAATGCGCTTGAGGCCTATCAGAAGGCATTCCGCACCGATCCCAAGAGCGCTTTCGGCGGCATCATCGCCTTTAACCGTCCGGTTGACGAAGCCACGGCGCGCGCCATCACAGGACAGTTTGCCGAAGTGGTGATCGCTCCCGAATTCAGCCGCGAAGCGCTTGACGTTTTCGCCGCCAAGAAGAACCTGCGCGTGCTTACGGTTGCCGCCGGCGACGCGCACAACGACTTCGAATTCAAGCGTGTGGGCGGGGGTCTTTTGGTTCAGACACTCGATAACCGCATCTGCCCGGAATCCGCGCTGAAGGTTGTGACCAAGAAGCAGCCCACGTCGGCTCAGATTGCCGACATGATGTTTGCTTGGAACGTTGCTCGTTTCGTGAAGTCCAACACGATTGTCTATGCGCACGACGGCATGACGCTCGGTGTGGGCGCCGGCCAGATGAGTCGCGTCGACTCGGCCCGCATCGCTGCCATCAAGGCTGCCGAGTCCGGTCTGTCTCTGGCGGGTAGCGCCGCGGCTTCCGATGCGTTCTTCCCGTTCCGCGACGGTCTTGACGTCATCGTTGATCAGGGTGCCACCTGCGTGATCCAGCCGGGCGGCTCGATTCGCGACGACGAAGTGATCGCTGCGGCTGACGAACGCGGCATCGTGATGGTCTTTACGGGCGAACGCCACTTCCGTCACTAAAACGGATCGCGGAAGAAACACCGTGTTTCTTCCGATCTCGAAAAAGAAGGTCGGGTCTGTCGTTGCGGCAGATTCGACCGGACACCAGACGAACAATGAACTCCGACGTTTCTTTTTCCAGAAGAAGTCTGATGGCTGCCGCGCTAGCCGCGGGCGGCCTTTCTTCGCTTCCGGCTTGGGCGCAGCTGCGCATCGAAATCACGGGCGTGGGCGCCAATCGTATTCCTCTTGCGCTCGAGCGATTCAACGGTTCGGCAGAAACCGGTATTGACCTGATGCAAGTCGTCAGTGCCGACCTAGCTCGCACAGGGGCTTTTCAAATCATCACCGATTCATCGACTGAGGCTTCGCTTGAGACGAGTCTTCGCCCGCAGTTTGAACGCTGGACGGAGAAAAAGGCCAATATTCTGGCCACGGGTTCTCTTGTGAAACTTGCTGACGGCCGCTGGGATATTCGCTTCCGACTATTTGATGTGGTGGCAGGCGCTCAGATTGACGAGTGGTATGCCCTAGCGGGAGATCGCCAGCTTCGCATGGTGAGCCACCGCATTGCCGATCGCATTTACGACAAACTCACGGGGCTGGGCGGCATGTTTGCTTCGCGCCTTGCCTACGTCGTACAGCATTCCAAGCAAAGCTATGAACTGATCGTTGCCGACAGCGACGGCGCAAACGCGCTCCCGGCTTTAAAGAGCAAGGAGCCGATCATTTCACCGGCCTGGTCGCCCGACGGCAAACAACTTGCCTATGTGAGCTTTGAAGCGCACAAACCTGTGGTGTACGTACATACGGTAGCTACCGGTCAGCGTCGCGTGGTGGCCAATTTCCGCGGCAACAATTCCGCTCCCGCGTTTAGCCATGACGGCAAGAAACTCGCAGTGGCGCTTTCTCGTGACGGCTACACGCAGATTTTCATGATCAATACGGATGGCTCGGGCGTGCAGCGTTTTTCCAAGAGTCTGGCCATTGACACCGAACCCGTATTTTCTCCCGACGGACAGTACCTGTACTTTACCAGCGACAGAGGCGGCAGTCCGCAGATCTACCGACAACCTCTGGCAGGCGGCTCGGCGCAACGCGTGACTTTTAATGGCAACTATGCGGTCAGTCCTGCTATTAATCCGCAGGGGACCGAGATCAGCTATGTGACGCGCTCCAACGGGCGCTATCGCGTTGCTATCATGGACTTGCAAACCGGTCAGGAGCGCATCCTTACCGGCAATGAATTTGACGAAAGTCCGTGTTTCTCGCCCAACGGTCGCATCATTTGCTACGCAAGCGAGCGCGGCAAGAAGGGCGTACTTGGCACGGTGAGCACCGACGGGGCCGTTTCGGCCTGGCTGACAGCCTCGGCCGGTGACATCCGTGAACCGACCTGGGGTCCGTTACTCGACTGACGAAACGCCAGAAAACTTTTTTGGACACTTTTTTCGGAGATACACGCATCATGCAGTTCTCTCAGATCGCTATCCGCGGCTGCGCCATGGGGCTTGTTGCCGTCAGCATGTTGTTGGCTGGCTGCTCGAGCGTGCCGTTAGACGAATCGGCCAAGGTCGGCACGACCCAGGACGATGCCGCAACCAAGCATCGCTCGGCTTCCGGTGCGGCGCTCGACCGTAATGCCGTCTACTTTGATTTCGACAGCTACACTGTTAAGCCCGAATTTATGCCGGTCGTGGAAACCCACGCCCGCAACCTGATGGCCAATCCGTCGCAACATGTGACGGTGGAAGGCAACACCGACAATCGCGGCAGCCGCGAATACAACCTTGCGCTCGGGCAAAAGCGCAGCGAGGCCGTCAAGCAGCGTCTGCAGTTGTTGGGCGTGCCTGCCTCGCGTATCGAAGCCGTGAGCTTCGGCCGTGAAAAGCCGCGTGCTGTGGGCGATACAGAGGAAGCCTGGGCGCAGAATCGTCGTGCCGACATCGTTTATCGTTAATCTCCGACGGATCTGTCCATGCTGATAAAGAAAAATTGGGTGGCATCTCTGGTGATTGCGCCAGTGATGCTGGCGGCTTCCGTGCCTGCACACGCCTTGTTCGGCGACGATGAAGCCCGAAAGGCGATTTTGGATTTGCGCGAAAAAGTGGAGGCGGCGCAAAACGCTCAGCTGATGTTGCAGAGCCAGATCGAAGCTTTGCGTGAACAAAATGCCCGTTTGACAGGTCGTATTGAGGAACTTGCCAATCAACTCACGCTGGAGCAGCGGTCCAATCGCGACCTCTACGCCGACCTCGACAAGCGCATGGCTGAACTTGAGCCGGCAGATATTGAGGTCGACGGCCGTACCATTCGCGTGTTGGCCGAAGAGCGTCGTTTGTACACACAGGCGGTGGCCCTTTTCTCTCAGGGCAAATACGAGGAAAGCGAAGCGCTGTTGCGTACGCTGACTTCCAATTACCCTCAGACTGGTTATATGCCGGCTGCCCTGTTCTGGCTCGGCAATTCGCTTTATGCCTCAGGCGAACTCAAGCGGGCGTTGGAGGTTGAAAACAAGCTTCTGAAAGAGTTCCCGAAGGACGCTCGCGTGCCGGATGCTCTTTTGACAAAGGCCGCGGCCGAGGTCGGACTCGGTCAGCGTACCAATGCGACCAAGACGCTTCAGAAAATCATTAAGGAACATAAGGACGCGCCGGCTGCCAAGGTGGCTCAGGAGCGTCTCAAGAGCCTCAGCAATAAAAAGAAGAAGTAGAACAGACTGCATTTCGGCAACATTCTTGGCAGGTGCACGAGACAGCTGTTTCGTGCACCTGTTTGCCTTTCGTTGCGTTTCGGACGCTCCAAAGCGGGTTTTTCGCCGAACAGCTGAGATACAATCGCAAAGGGAGCCGGCAAAGGGGTGAGAAAAGTTTTGCCTTTCTCACTTTTTGGCAGATCGACTTGCCAGCTGTGATACAGGAAGAAGCGCCGAGTCGAAGCGTTTTTGTTCCTGCTCTGAAGTGTCCTTCAGAATTACAACGAAAAACTCGAGCTTGAGAAAAATGAACTACTGCAGTGATAGCGAAATGCGCGGCGTAAATCTGTTGCGCAACCCTTGGTTTAATAAGTGTTCTACCTTTACTGAAGAAGAACGGGACCGCTATGGTTTGCGCGGCCTTCTGCCTCCTCGCGTCTCGAGCGTTGAGGAACAGATCAGCCGTTTGGAAGAGGTGATCGCCTCTCAGCCGACGGCTCTGGGCAAGTATCTGATTTTGGACGGCATTCATTCGTCCGACGAGATTGCTTTCTTCCGTCTGGTGATCAAGAACATCGAAGAGTACATGCCGCTCATTTACACGCCCACTGTCGGTGAAGCGTGCCAGAAGTTCAGCCACATTTTCCGCTATGCACGCGGTCTGTATGTGTCGATCAACGACCGCGGTCGCGTGCGCGAACTGATCAAAAATGTTCCCACGCACAATGTGGAGATGATCGTGGTGACCGACGGCCAGCGCATTTTGGGCTTGGGTGACCTGGGCATCAACGGCATGGGTATTCCGATCGGCAAGCTCGCGCTTTACACCGCCTGCGCCGGCATCAATCCGCAGCATGTTCTTCCTGTGACGCTTGACGTCGGCACCAACAACGAAAGCTACCTGAGTGATCCTCTGTACCTGGGTTTGCAGCAAAAGCGCGTTGACGGCGACGACTATTACGCTCTGGTCCAGGAATTCATTGAAGCCGCGCGTGAACGTTGGCCAAATGTGGTGATCCAGTTTGAGGATTTCCAGAATACGCACGCTTTCGAATTGCTTAAGCGTTGGCAGGACAAGATCCCATGTTTTAATGATGACATTCAAGGCACAGCCTCGGTGTCAGTTACGGGGTTGTACTCGGCCATGCGCGTTAAGGGCGAAAAGCTCTCTGAGCAGCGCGTGCTTTTCCTGGGGGCGGGATCGGCTGCCACCGGTATTGCGCATCTGATTGCCGATGCCATGGCTGAAGAAGGCCTGCCGCGTGAAGAAGCCTTGAAGCGCATTGCTTTGGTTGACTCCAAGGGGATGGTGAGCTCGCGCCGTGCTGATACGCTTGCCGCTAACAAGTTGCCGTTTGCGCACGATCTTCCTCTTGCCGAAAACCTTCTGGAAGCCGTTAAAGTTTTCAAGCCTACGGCTATCATCGGCGTGTCGGCTCAGCCCAAGACGTTTACGAAAGAAGTGATTGAAGAGATGAGCGCTATCAACGAGCGCCCGATCATCTTTGCGCTTTCCAATCCGACATCCAAGGCTGAATGCACGGCTGCGGAAGCCTATCAGTGGTCGGACGGCCGCGCAATCTTTGCTTCCGGTTCACCCTTTGCACCGGTGAGCTTTGGAGGCAAGACCTTTGTGCCGCGTCAGGGTAACAACAGTTATGTGTTCCCGGGCATCGGTCTGGGTTGTGTGATTGCTCAGCCGACGATGATTCCGACGGGGGTGTTCCTCACCGCGGCCAAGCGTTTGGCCGAACTCGTGAGCCAATCCGATCTCGACAATGGCTCGATGTACCCGCCGCTGTGCCAGGTGCGCGAACTGTCGGCTGAAATTGCCGCTGCTGTTGCCGCTTACCTTTACAACAAGGGGCTGGCACGGGCAGAGCGGCCGGCCGATATTCTGGCTACCGTAAAGGCCACGATGTGGTCGCCGGAAAATCCGCACTTTGTTTGCGGCGAATAATCCGATAGAGTTACGGGTTAACGCTAGGGAGGCCCCGCGCCGTCAAAAGCACGGGGCTTTTTCTTGAGTGCTTGTCAATTAATCCGATACCGAAAGATTCAATCATGCATTTGCAAACGACAGTCAAAACGATCCTCTGTGGCCTGCTGTGTGCAGGTTGTGCCTGTGTATCCGCTCAGACGCTTCGCATCGCGACGTTACCCGCGGCCGACTCTATCGTGCTTGATGTAGCGGTCAATGAAGGACTCTTTAAGAAAGAAGGGCTTGATGTGCAGACTGTTCCCTTCAAGAGCGCTCTGGAAGTGGGTGCGGCCATGCGAGCCGGGCAGCTTGCCGGGCACTTCGGCGACCTGATGAATGTCTTTACGCAAAACGAAACGGGCGCGGCTCAGGCTGTCGTGTTGACCACCACGCATACGACTCCGGCTCAGCGAGCTTTCGGCATGGTGGTTTCGCCTAAGTACGCCGACAAGATCAAATCTCTGAACGATCTGAAGGCCACGCCCACGGCGATGAGTGCCTCAACGATCATTGATTATTTGCTTACCCGAATGAAGGAAACGGCAGGCGTGAAATCCGATTCGCTCAAGAACGTGGAAGTGCGCCAGATTCCGATTCGTCTGCAAATGCTTTTGAGCGGACAGATTGAAACGGCGTTGTTGCCTGAACCGCTCGTGACGGTTGTGGAAAAGAAGGGCGGTCGCGTGATCTGGGACGATACGAAGCTCGATGAATCGCTCGCGGTCGTAGCCCTGCGTCAGCCCTACCTTGATGATCGGACCGTGACGGCTTTTCGAAAGGCCGTGGCCGAAGCGGCACGCAAGATTGAGTCCGAACCTGAAAAGTATCGCGCGCTTATGGTGCAAAAACGTCTGATTCCGCAGCCGGTAGCTAAGGACTACAAGATGGTCCGTTTCTCGCTTTTCGGCCGTGAAGACGGCCTGCCGCCGCTTCCGACCGCCGAAGACGTCAAGCGTGTGGGACAATGGATGCTTCAGCGCGGCATGATCAAGAAAGTGCCGTCCTACGAGGAGGTTATCTACATTGAAAAATAAGCGCGCGTTGTTTGCGCTCCAAGCAGAGAATTTGTCCGTGGGGCGCCGCGGACAAACTTTGCTTTCGGGCGTGAACTTCACTTTGCAGCCGGGTAGTTCTTTGGCTGTGATTGGCGAGTCGGGCTGCGGCAAAACCACGTTGCTACAGACGCTTGCCGGGATTTTGCCTGCTGTGGCAGGAGACGTGGCGTGCCATAGCTCAGAGAGTGCCGGCAAACCCGTCAACGCGATCGTTTGGCAAAATCTTGCGCTTTTCCCGTGGCTTACAGTGGCAGGCAACCTGGCCTTGCCCCTTAAACTCAAAAAAGAATCCAATATTGCCGAACGTGTGCGCGAAATGCTCTCCGAGCTGGAGCTCGAAGGACTCGAAAGACGTTTTCCTGCGGCGCTCTCTGGCGGTCAGCGGCAGCGCTTGGCTCTGGGGCGCGCGCTTATTGCCAAGCCCGATGTGCTTTTCATGGACGAACCGTTTTCGGCGCTTGATGCTGTCTTGCGCGAGCATCTGCAGCATTTTTTAAAGCAGCTTCGAGAACGGCACCCCTGCACGATGGTTTTTGTAACCCACGATATCGGTGAAGCCGTTTATCTCGGCGAGTACATCATGCTTCTCGGGGCGCGCCCTTCACGCGTTGCTGCTTTTGGTGCCAACCCGAGTTTTACGGCTGACGCCGGCGTGGACGTGCGGGGCACGGACGCGTTTTACGCCGTACAGCGCCGGTTGCATAACGCCGTTGCGGCGGTTCGTATCGGCAAAGAACTGCACTTAACCGACGGGACGTGGTGATGAGAGATGGAACTTTTCAGAAAAGCGCATTGACTCTGCTGTTGCGCTACACGCTGGCTTTTCTTCTCATCGGTTTGTTGTGGGAAGCCGCTTCGCGCGCAGCCGGTGAATCGCTGCTGCCTTCGCCCGTCACAACAGCGCTTTTGTTTTTTCAGTCGCTCTCCGACCCTGTCTATATCGGACATCTGGTCGTGAGTCTCAAGCGCCTGATCTACGGCCTCACGGCGGGGGCTATCCCCGCGCTTTTCCTGGGGCTTTTGCTCGGACACCTCAAAAAGGCCGATTGGCTGGGCGCTCCTCTGGTTTATACGACCTTTCCGCTTCCCAAGATCGTATTGTTGCCCGTGTTTTTTCTTTTCCTGGGGCTCGGTGATGCCTCCCGCGTTCTTCTGATTGCGCTCACGACGGGATACCAGATGATCGTGATTGTGCGCGCGGCGGCTCTGTCCCTGGATCCTGTTTATGAGACGGCCATCACTTGCATGGGTGCCGGACGCTGGGATCGCATCCGTTATGTATATCTGCCCGCGGCTCTTCCGTCGTTTTTAACGAGCCTCAAGGTGGCCTGCGGCACGGCCGTTGCCGTACTGTTCCTCGCAGAAAGTTTTGCTACAACCACGGGCTTGGGTTTCCTCATCATGGACGCCTGGGGTGTGGGCGATACGCTTGCGATGTTTAACGGCATTCTTGGCATGAGCGTCATCGGGCTTCTTTTGTACGCGGCCGTGTGGCTCTCTGAGGTGGTGCTCACGCCCTGGTGCCGCGCTGTTCAGCTTCACTGATCATGACTGCGAACGCCGCGCAACCCAAGCAGCTCACGCTTGCCGATTTGATAGATGCCGGCAGCGGACAGGATTCGACGCCGCAAGCCATTGACGGCGTGGCGTTTGCGCACCTCTACGGAGAGCCTCTTTTTAAAGTTCCGGAAGGGCTTTACATTCCGCCCGATGCGCTGCGAGTGTTTCTGGAAAGCTTCGAAGGTCCACTCGATCTTTTGCTTTATCTCATTCGCAGGCAGAAGTTCGACATCATGCAGATTCCGATGGCGATCGTTACGGAACAGTACATGAGTTATGTGGAGTTGATCCGCGAAAGCAATCTGGAGCTTGCGGCCGATTATCTTGCGATGGCGGCGCATCTTATGCAAATCAAGAGCCAATTGCTTCTGCCCGTGACGCATGCGGATACGGGCGAAGAGGTGGCCGATCCTCAGGCCGAACTCGCTCGCCGCCTGCTGGAGTACGAAAAGATGAAAATGGCCGCAGCTGAGATAGATCGTGTTCCGCGAAACGGTCGTGATTTTTTGCGTGCGTATGTCCTGATTGAACAGACTCAGATCAAGCTTTTGCCGGAAGTTTGCGCCGACGATTTGAAGCTTGCCTGGGACGGGATTTTGCGCGAAGCCAATCTCAAGGGACATCACAAGGTTTCGCGTCAGGAACTGTCTGTGCGCGAATTCATGAGCGCGATTTTGAAGCGGCTGTCCTCGCAGCGCTTTGTGGAATTTCAGGATCTCTTTGAGCCTGAGGCGGGGCGATCCGTGTGCATCGTCAACTATCTCGCGCTTTTGGAACTTGCCAAGGAAGGGCTCATTCGCATTACGCAGGCCGCTCCTTTTGCGCCGATCTATGTTTGTGCGGCGCCGTTGCGCTCTACCGACGAAACTCAGGATCTCTTCAGTGCCAGCGTTCCAACAAAGTCAGTGGTTTGAACGCGCGACTGATAAGCGTAATCTCGATGCGGCGCATAGCGTGCCGATCGGCACACCTGAGGTGTGATACGCGGTAAAAGAGACGTTCCAGAGGAGGCTCTCAACACATCGCAATTTACGGATTGCTCGCACGGAATTGAATGGCGTTCGGGCGCAGGCGATGCGGTGCGAATACCGATTTTGTGAACGCGACGGCAGCTGCGGCCGCAAGGGTGCCGACCAAAATGCCAACGGCAACGTCACTGGGCCAATGTACGAAGAGGAACATCCGAGACCATGCGATGAGCACGGCAAGCGTCAGGAGACTCAACCCCCACTTGGGATGAAAGGCGCTAAAAGCTATGGCGGCGGCAAAGGAGGCCGTGGTGTGTCCCGAGGGGAAGGACGGATCGACAGGGCAGGCAAGCAACAGATTTTCCAGGTGCAGTTCGCAGGGGCGAAGGCGATCGATCATGGGCTTTAACAGCATGTTGCAGATCAGAAATCCCGAAAAAAGTGCAATACCGATGGTGCAGCCCACACGGCGGAAACCGGGAAAGCAGACCAAAAAGAGGCCGAGCGCGATCCAGACGAGTCCCGCGTCTCCCAAATGCGTCACGGTTTGCCAGAAAACGGGAGCTTCTTCGCCGCCAAAGGTTTCGCGGATGTTGCGCAAAATCTCAACTTCAAACATAGAGAAAAGAGAAGCCTTTCAAGACGCTTGCATGCTATGAGCTCAGACATTGCCCGGACTTAGAGTCGGCGGATTTCGATACAATTTGAGCGTTTTTGCAAAGAGACAGTTGAGGACAGCGAACGCATGGCGAGTAAATACGCGGCGCAATACATTGAGCGCGCCAAAAGGGATGTGAAGAACTTTGAGCAGGCCTGCCGTGTGTTGCGGTTCGATCCAGAGAAAGAGTCCGATTTTGACGCGATTGTGACGGCACTTGCGGGTATCGGGCAGTTCGGCACGATTCGCTTGGCTCGTCGTTTCCCGTTTGTGACCGACGAAGAGCAATTTTTAATGGTTGCCGACGTGGGGCTGCATTTTTATTGGATGACGCTTGATTTTTGGCAGGAAATTCGCCAAAAAGAAGGCGCGGCGCAGATTTTCTGAAATACGGACTGCGCCGCATGTAAGCCGCAAGGCTTTTATTCGATGTTTTGCAGTTGCTCGCGCATCTGGTCAATACAAAGCTTGAGTGCAACGGCCGCATCGGTCATTTCGATGGCGGCCGATTTGCTGCCGAGCGTATTGGCCTCGCGGTTCATTTCCTGCGTCACGAAATCCAGACGACGGCCGGCCGCTCCGCCTTCCTTGAGAATGCGACGTACTTCCGCTACGTGTGTTCGCAAGCGATTGATTTCTTCGGTCACATCCATTTTTAGTGCATAAAACGTTACTTCCTGACGAATGCGGTCGGATACTTCTTCCCGACTGATGGAACCTGCGCCGGAAAGCACTGTTCCCAAGGCCTCCTGAAGACGCTGCTCAAGCTTTTCCTTGAGGTTGCGATGAATGTCGGGGATGCGTTCGGCCACAGCGGCCACAACTTCTTCAATGGTGTCGCAGTTTTTCGAGAGGATAGCTGCAAGCGCAGCGCCTTCGCGTTCACGCGAAGCGTTGAAGGCTTCGAGTGCATTGCCAACGACGACGGCAACAGCAGCATTTAACGCATCCTGATCAACCTCGGGTGTGGTCAGAATGCCCGGCATCTGCAGAATGTCGTACACCGACATCGGCGTTGCCGTTGGCGTGAGTTTAAGTACTTCCTGCTGCAGAGCGAGAACGTTGGTTAAGGCGTTTGCATTAATGCCAGAGCTCGACGTGTCGGCGAGCTTGAGGCTTGCGCGGCACTCTAACTTGCCGCGCTTGACGGCCGACGAGATCACCTCGCGCACCATAGGTTCGGTGGCACGGAATTCATCGCTTAAACGAAGCGTGAGATCAAGAAAACGCGAGTTGACGCCTCGAAGTTCGACGGTCATAAAACCGAGCGGCGTTTGGCCTTGCGCGGTCGCAAAGCCTGTCATGGATCGAATGCCGGACATAACGGAAAGGAAGACAAGGACGGTTGCAAAAAAGTAGGCTGTCAGATTCGGCCTGCGAAGGCCCAATTGTAGACGCTCACCTTAGAATGCTGAATGCGGTTGCGCACAGCAAAAAGCGCAACAGGAATTTTTGTTCGAAAGAAAGGAAAAACATGACGCAGCGACACGACGGACGCGCAAACGATGAGATGCGTTCCATTCAGTTTGAACGAGGTTTTACCTGCCATGCCGAAGGCAGCGTGCTGGTATCGGTCGGACGGACGAAGGTGCTGTGTACGGCAAGCGTCTCGCCGACCGTGCCGAAATTTCTCAACGATAAGAACGAGGGGTGGGTAACGGCTGAGTACGGTCTGTTGCCGCGTTCGACCGGCACGCGTACCGATCGCGAAGCGGCCCGCGGCAAACAAAGCGGACGCACGCAGGAAATCCAGCGTTTGATTGGCCGCAGTCTTCGCGGCGTTGTGGATCGCATCAAGCTCGGTCGCCATACGATCACGCTTGATTGCGACGTACTGCAGGCCGACGGCGGAACCCGCTGCGCGTCAATCACGGGGGCTTACGTGGCTTTGGTTGATGCCGTCAACTTCATGCTTGAAAAGGGGATGATCGAAGAAAATCCGATCAAGGAAGCCGTCTGCGCCATCAGCGTCGGCATGACGGATGCCGGTCCTGTGCTCGACTTGGATTACGAAGAAGACAGCACGAGTGAAACGGACATGAATGTGGTGATGACCTCAAGCGGTCGCTATATCGAACTGCAGGGCACGGCCGAAGGGGTACCTTTTAGTGCCGAGGATTTGACGGCGATGCTTGTGCTTGCCAGGAAAGGCTGCGAAGAAATTTTGGCTGCTCAGAAAAAAGCGCTTGCCGCGTAACAATGCAATGGAGGCAAAAAGTGAAGTTGGTTTTGGCTTCGGATAACAAAGGCAAGCTGCGCGAGTTCGGTGCGCTTTTTGCAGATCACGGCATTGAAGTGGTTTCACAGGGCTCGCTTGGCGTCACCCCCTGCGAAGAGCCATACGGTACTTTTCTGGAAAATGCCCTGGCCAAAGCGCGCAACGCTGCCAAAGCTACGGGACTTGCGGCAATGGCCGACGATTCGGGCATCACGGCACATGCTCTGGTGACGGAACCTGGCGTGCATTCGGCGCGTTACAGCGGAGAAAAAAGCAACGATGCGGCCAACAACGCGAAGCTCGTAGAGCGCTTGTCTGCCTTTGAGGATAAGAGCGCGCACTACACCTGTGTACTTGTGGCAGTGCGCTCTCACGATGATCCCGATCCGATTGTTTGCGAAGGCTGCTGGTACGGCGAAATTGTCGCGACTCCCAAGGGAGACGGTGGTTTCGGGTACGACCCGCATTTTTATTTGCCTGAGAAGGGTTGCACGGCGGCGGAACTTTCAGCCGAAGAAAAGAATCAACTGAGTCACCGGGGCAAAGCCATGCGTCTGCTGTTGACCGAAATGCAGGAGCGTTGGGGTGTCGGTCGCTGATAAACCCATAGCGCTTTACGTGCATTGGCCGTGGTGCGTGCGCAAGTGCCCTTATTGCGACTTCAATTCGCACGCAATCGGAGCGGGCGTTGACGAGGCGGGCTATATTCAAGCGCTTTTGCAAGATGTGGATGCAGCTGTGGAGCTCGCCGGTCGCCGACCGGTTTCAAGTGTCTTTTTCGGAGGCGGAACGCCGAGTTTGATGTCGGTGCAGGGGTTTGAAACCCTGATGACAGGTTTGCGCAAGCGACTTTTGTTTGCCGAGGATGCTGAAATTACTTTGGAGGCCAACCCTGGAACACACGAAGCTGCACGATTTGCCGGTTACGTGGCAAATGGCGTCAATCGTTTTTCCATTGGCGTTCAGAGCTTTGACGATGAACGGCTCAAGGCGCTCGGCCGTATTCACAATCGCAGGCAGGCTCTGGAAGCAGTCGAAACGGCGTTGACTTTGGTCGACAATCTCAATTTGGACGTGATGTACGCCTTGCCCGGTCAGTCTCTTGAAGGTGCCGCGCAGGACGCCCTCACGGCGGTGAAGAGCGGCGCCACGCATCTTTCCTTCTATGAACTGACCATTGAGGAGGGAACGGCTTTTTACAAGCGCGAGCCCGCGGGGCTACCCGATGGAGATACGGCTGCCGAAATGGGGGAGATCGTGGGCACGACTCTTGCCGAAGCCGGTTTCGAGCATTATGAAGTGTCGGGCTACGCCAAGCCTGGTCGCCGTTGTCGACACAATCTTAATTATTGGACATTCGGTGACTACATCGGCGTTGGTGCCGGAGCGCATGGAAAAATTACGACCGAAGGCGGCATACTTCGCACCGAACGGCGTGCCAATCCGTTGCTGTACATGGATGATGCGGTCAACGGCAGGTTTGCTTCGCAGTTGAGTTTTGTGCTTGCCGAGTCGCTGCCTTTTGAATTTATGCTCAACGTTTTGCGTCTCTACGACGGGGTTCCCGTGACGCTCTGGGAAGCAACCACAGGCTTGCCCTATGAGGTGATCGGAAAGAAGGTTGAAGCGCTGAGAAGCGAAGGACTTCTAGCAAACGACCAGAGGCGGCTTGTGTGTACGGAACTCGGACGCAATTGGCTCAGCACGGTGCAGGAGCGTTTCCTGCCCGATAACGAAATCTGAAGGAATGCTCCTTATGTTCAAGTGGCGATTGACGGCGGCTGTGGCGGCAAGCTTGCTTTTGTTTGGTTGCAGTACGGCGCCGCAACGGGAAACGCCTGTGCTGCCGGAAACACTTCCGGAAAAAGAACCGGTTCAGCAACCTGACGAAGCGCAGGATTTTGTTGCGGGTGACATCCGTCTGCGTCCGGCGCAGTTTGCCGATTTGCCGGCGACAAGAGATGAAGACTGGGAACAGGCACTCAAAGCATTTCAGGTCTCTTGTACGACCATGCAGCATCACACGCTCTGGCGAGAGGCTTGCCGCAACGTTCAGGGTATGCCCCAGGGACTCGGTCGCGCGTTTTTCGAGGGCAATTTCGAGATTTGGCAGGTTTTGGCCAAAGATTCGCAAAGAGGAGTGTTTACGGACAAGGGCCTCATGACGGGGTACTTTGAGCCTATTTTGCGCGCAAGCCGCGTGCGACACGGCATTTACCAGTATCCGATCTACGGCGTCCCTGACGATTTGATCAGCGTTGAGCTTGACTCGATTCATCCGCAACTCAAGGGACTGCGTTTAAGAGGAAAACTTCAGGGGCGAAAGCTGGTGCCTTACGACGATCGCAAGGGAATCGTCGCGCGCAAGGATCTGGAGAAGAAACACGTGATTTGCTGGGCTGACGATCCGGTGGAGGCGTTTTTCTTGCAGATTCAGGGATCCGGTCGCGTGCTCCTTGATAACGGTTCGCTTATTCGCATCGGCTACGCCGATCAAAACGGGCACCCCTACAAAAGTTTGGGCGCCTGGCTCATCGAAAACGCGGGACTCACGCGAGAAGAAATGAGTATGCAACGCATAAAGCAATGGGTACGTGACAATCCGCAGCGCCGGCAAGAGCTTTTGAATGCCAACCCCAATTTCGTGTTTTTTGCCGAACGCGTAGGGTATTCCGACGATCAGGGACCGGTGGGAGCACAAGGGGTGCCGCTCACGCCGATGGCTTCCGTGGCGGTTGATCGCCGTTATTGGAAGCTCGGGGTTCCTTTTGTGACGGCCGCAAGCCAAAGTTTGCCTGCGATGGAATTCGCGCGTCCCGTGATTGCGCAGGATACCGGCGGAGCCATCAAAGGAGTGTTGCGGTTTGACTATTTCTGGGGGCTTGGAAACGAGGCTGGAAATCGTGCCGGCGGGCAAAAAAGCGACGTGAGCGCCTGGGTGATGGTTCCCAAGGGACAGAGTCCGGCCGCGATTCTCGCGCAAAGGTTTTGAAAACGGCGTCTTTGACCCCATATATGCACGGAAGCGGCCGTTATAATGGCACCACTTTGACACCAAGGTACGGCCAACAATTTGATTTGCCGTGCCTTTTCGGGAGAAAGATTGAGATATGACTGAAGAGAACACCCAACTGCAGAATCCCTCTCCGGAAGAAGCACCCGAACCGCTGATTTTTACGGACGCCTGCGTGGCGAAGGTAAAGGAATTGCTCGCCGCCGAGGAAGATCCCAATATGCCTTTGCGCGTCTTCGTGCAGGGCGGTGGTTGCCAGGGCTTCCAGTACGGTTTCCAGTTCGAGGAAAAAGCCGCGGAAGACGATGAGATCATTGAGCGCGACGGGGTGACTTTCCTTGTGGATTCGCTGTCGATGCAGTATCTGGTTGGCGCCGAAATTGACTTTAAAGAAGACCTCGAAGGTTCGCAATTCGTGATCCGCAATCCCAATGCGGTGACGTCCTGCTCCTGCGGCTCGTCCTTCTCGGTCTAAACCTGTTTGCGTCCTAAGGACGCGACGGCCTAACACAAAAAAGCTCTCCAATTCGGGAGCTTTTTTTGTTAACTGTTGAGTTTTAGTCCTATCGGCTCAAAAGTTTGCGTTCAGTTTGCATGTTTCAAAAAGTTATATCTCCTTTCAAGGCGTTGCCGTCTTAGAATAGACAGATCAAAATTCGTAGGTGCTGCGATATATGGAGAGCAGCCCGCTTAAGGAGAGATATTCATGACACTACTGTCCTGGATTGCCGTTGCAGTGATCTTCGTGACCATTTGGGCGTTGATCAAACGTTGGGAAACGCGTCTGGTGCTGATTGCTGCCGGCCTTTTCCTGTGCATTATCAGTCTTAACCCGATGATGGGTTTGAACCAGTTTGCCAAATCGATGACGAACAACTCGCTCATCATGGCAATCTGCGGCTCGATGGGTTTTGCTTTTACGGCGACTTACACTCAGTGCGACCGTTCGCTTGTGCACTATCTGGCCGCACCGATTCGCGGCATGGGCCTTTTCTTGGTTCCCGTCTCGACGGTGATTACGTTCTTCGTGAACATCGCCATTCCGTCGGCAGCCGGTTGCGCCGCTGCCGTGGGCTCTACGCTGATTCCGCTGATGTTGCGTGCGGGCATTAAGCCGGCTGCCGCCGCCGCTGCCGTGCTGGCCGGTACGATCGGCTCCTACCTCTCGCCGGGTACCTCGCACAACCCGTTCGTCGCTAAGATGGCCGGCATGGACGTGATGGAATTCATCGGCACGCACACCTACTACTCGCTGATGTGCGGCGCCATTCTGGTGGTAGGCACGGCCGTAGTCTGTTTCTTGATGGGCGACGGCAAGGGCGATACGAACGCCCAGGTTGACGAAACCAAGATCAAGAACGAAGACTTCACGCCGAATCCTCTCAAGGCTCTCGTGCCGCTCGTTCCGATCACGATTCTGGTCGTCGGCAATATGTGGGTTCCCGCCATCAAGATGGGCGTGGCTCAGGCTATGTTGATCGGTGCCATCTGCGCCCTGGTTGTTTCTCTGAGCAATCCGCAGGAATTCTCAAAGAAGTTCTTTGACGGCATGGGTAAGGGTTATGCAGACGTGCTCGGCATCATCATCGCCGCCGGTGTCTTTGCCGCCGGCCTGCGTGCTACGGGTTTGATTGATGCTTGCGTCGACGCTCTGAAGGACTCCAACGACATCGCTCGCTGGGGCGGCTCTCTTGGTCCCTGGATCATGGGTGTGATCACGGGGTCGGGTGACGCTGCAACGCTGGCCTTCAACGAAACGGTGACGCCGCATGCCAAGGACTTCGGCATGACCATCGAAGGCTTGGGCGGTCTGGCCTTCCTGACCGGCGCTCTCGGCCGTACGATGTCGCCTCTGGCCGGCGTGACGATTCTCGTCTCGGGTATTGCTATGGTCAACCCGATCGACGTGATCAAGCGCACTGCTATCCCCTGCATCATCGCCGTCTTTGCTTGCGCCTTCCTGATGGTTTAAGAGCAAGGACTGTAGCCGCTGCGAGACTCCGTAAAGTTCTCGCGGCAGGCTTGATGAAAAACCGGATCGGCAAACGAGAGATGTCAATCTTTTGTTTGCGTCCGGTTTTTGTTTGGCCGAAGCATACGCAAGGAAAGCTGATATGGAACGACACGAGCCAGAGGCTGAAAAACCATTCTCGTCACGGAGTGTGGTTGATTTGTCGCATGTTGTCGATAACGGCACAAAGTCTTATCCCGGCGACCCGGCACCGCGCCTGGATACGGCGGCTGACATCACGCACGACAGCTGTTGTGTGACAAGAATTTCTTTGGTAACTCATACGGGAACGCACGTTGATGCTGAGGCACACGTTATTCACGGCGGCAAACGTCTCGGAGACTATCCGTTGACAGCTTTCTCAGGTTTGGCCCGAGTAGCGGATCTGCGTGGCTTGAGCGTGGTTGATGCATCGGCTCTCGACAGCATCGAGTCCTGCGACTGGCTGTTGCTCTGTACCGGCCAGAGCGAGAAGTGGGGCAGCGAAGAGTATTTCGGGACGGAACCGCTTTTTACCGAAGCCTTCGTCAAGGCGGCAGCAAGGATTGCGCGTAAAGGCATCGGACTTGACTGCTCAGGTCTTGATCGAGAAGGCGTGGCATTGCATCGGCTGTGGTTTTCGAGCGGCGGCGGGCTGATGGTGGAAAATCTCACCGACTTGGAGATATTGCTTTCTGAATCTCAAATCCTTTTTGCGGCCTATCCTTTGAAGCTTGCCGCCGGTGACGGCGCTCCGGTGCGTGCTGTTGCGGTGCTCGTCTAAAGAAAGGCCCGCGCTTTCAAATGAAAGACGCGGGCCGAAACAGACCGGTAGAACTGCGGTTTAGCGCAGACGCATGCCGGGCTGGGCGCCTTCAAACGGCGTGATCAGATAGACGCCGGCGCCCTTGTCGGACTGGTAGCTTGCGGCAAGAACCATGCCTTCGCTCAGACCGAAGCGCATCTTGCGCGGGGCGAGGTTGGCGATCATTACAATGAGTTTGCCTACGAGTTCTTCCGGCTTGTAGTAGGCCTTGAGGCCGGCAAAAACCTGGCGATTGCGGCCGTCGCCGATGTCGAGCTCGAGACGGATGAGCTTGTCGGCGCCTTCGACATGATCGGCCTTGACGACACGCGCTACGCGCAGATCAATCTTGGCAAAATCGTCGATGGTGCAGATGTCGGCCACCGCTTCCACTTCGGGTGCACTGACGGCGGTTGCCTCAATGGGCTTGGCTTCGACGGCAGGCTTTGCTTCAGCCTTTTTCGCTGGTTTCTGTACCTTGGCTTCGGCTTTGTCGGGATCGGGCAGCAGTACGTCGAGTTGCTTTTCGCGATCCACGCGTCCCATCAGATGTTCGAACTTCGAGATCGGACGTTCGCTTGAAAGCGTCTGATTGACACTGTCCCATTGCATGGAGCCGCAGTTGAGGAACTTCTCGACGCGTTCGGCTGTTGCCGGCAGCACGGGCTTGAGGTAGAGCGTAAGCAAGCGGAAGCCTTCGAGCGCAACGGACGCAACGTACTGAAGCTTGTCGGCGGTTTCCGGATTCTTGGCAAGTTCCCAGGGTTTTTCGCGATCGACGTATTCGTTGATGACGTCGGCGAGTTCCATCACACGACGCATGGCGCGAGCGTATTCGCGGTTTTCGTAATCGTTGCGGATGTCCTCGGCCGCAGCGCGAATACCCGTGAGGATTTCGTCATTCATTGCGGCATCGGACACGCGGCCTTCAAAGCGCTTGAAGATGAAGCCGGCGGCGCGGCTGGCGATGTTGACGTACTTGCCGATCAGGTCGGAGTTGACGCGGGCCTGGAAGTCGCCCTTGGTGAAGTCGACGTCTTCGACGCGGCTGTTGAGCTTGGCGGCGAGGTAGTAGCGCATCCATTCGGCGTTCATGCCGAGGCCCAGGTAGTCCATCGGGCTGATGCCGGTGCCTCGCGACTTGCTCATCTTCTGACCGTTGACGGTCATAAAGCCGTGCACATTGACGTGATCGGGAACACGGTAGGGGGTGCCTGCAAAGTGCAGCATGGCCGGCCAGAAGAGCGTGTGGAAGTAGATGATGTCCTTGCCGATGAAGTGAATCTGTTCGGTATCCGGACGCGACAGTTCCTGCACGAAATCGAGTCCCTTCTTGGCGCAATAGGCTTTGAAGCTGGCCAGGTAGCCGATCGGCGCATCAAGCCAAACGTAGAAGTACTTGCCGGGTGCATCCGGGATTTCAATGCCGAAATAGGGGGCATCGCGAGAAATGTCCCAGTCGGCAAGATTGCCGTCGAGCCATTCGTTATCTTTGGCGAGAACTTCAGCTTGCACGCGGGGTTTGCCGTCGGCGCCATTGCCCATCGTCCAGTCTTTGAGGAAGGCCTGTGCACGCGGATCCGACAAGCGGAAGAAGTAGTGCGTGGAGGTCTTCAGAACCGGCACGGAACCCGAGATGGCGCTGTAGGGATCAATCAGGTCGGTCGGCGAATACACCGAGCTGCACTTTTCGCACGAGTCGCCGTACTGATCAGGCGCGCCGCACTTCGGGCAGGTGCCCTTGATGAAGCGGTCGGCGAGGAACATGCCGACTTCTTCGTCGTAGAACTGCTCAATATCGGTGGTGTAGATGAGACCGGCATCCTTCAGACGGCGATAGATGTCCTGCGAGAGTTCGGTGTTTTCAGGACTTTCGGTGCAGTGCCAGTGATCAAAGTTGATGTAGAAGTTGTCGAGATACTGCTGGCGACCGGCAGAGATCTTGGCGACAAATTCCTGCGGCGTAACGCCCTGTTTGCTCGCCGCAATCATGATCGGGGCACCGTGAGCGTCGTCAGCGCATACAAAATGCACGTTGTTGCCGCACATTCGCTCGTGGCGCACCCAGATGTCGGCCTGGATGTATTCCAGAATGTGGCCGAAATGGAAGGCGCCGTTTGCATAGGGCAAAGCGGTGGTCACGAAAATATTGCGCTTGGCGTTGCTCATTGTTTATCAGAAAAATCGGTTAAAAAAGAAGGCCGCGAACGTAGGGAGTCGCGGTGCAATCCAACATTCTACTGCGCTAGACGGTGCGCCGAAAAGAGAGGACAAAAGCACAGCGAAGAGACCTGTGTTCGTCTGCGTCATTCGTTGACGCATCATCCCGTAGGCTGACCTGTGCGGACGACCCAACAAAAGAAAAAAGAGAAGAAAAATGCCAATCAAGCAGATCATTAAATCGTCGCGCGTTCCTGTCAAGATATGGACAAATGATGTCGACGAAGGTTCTATCAGACAGCTCAAGAATGTGGCTGACCTGCCGTTTGTGTTTCACCACGTGGCCGCTATGCCCGATGTTCATGTCGGCATGGGCGCGACCATCGGAAGCGTCATTGCGACCAAAGGTGCCGTGATTCCGGCTGCCGTCGGCGTGGACATCGGCTGCGGCATGGCCGCCGTCAAACTCAATCTCGAGCGAAACGAACTCACAGAAAAACAGCTTGTCGCCGCATTTCAGGCGATTTTGCGTCGCACGCCGGTGGGCCTGACACAGCACAGAGAGAAGAACTGCCGCACGGAAATGTGCCTGCCGTTTGCCGATGAGATGGCAGACATCGAAGCCAAAAATCCCGGCATTCTCGATCCGATGCAAAACATGAACTGGCGGCTTCAGATGGGAACGCTGGGTTCAGGAAATCACTTTATTGAGATCGAAATTGACGAAGAAGACGGCGTGTGGGTGATGCTGCACTCGGGTTCTCGCGGTGCCGGCAACGTTATGGCGTCGCGTTTCATTAAGGAAGCAAAGACGCAGACGGCAGCCAAAGGCATCGAACTTGTTGATGGCGCGCTTTCTTACTTTGAGGAAGGCGAAGAGGCGTTTGACCGCTACATGCAGGCTGTGAAGTGGGCTCAGAACTATGCGCGCGCCAACCGCCGCACGATGGTCGACGACGTCATTAAGTCGCTTGAAGACGTCTGGTCGCATGTCGAGCCTGTCGGAGAACTGATTGACTGCCACCACAACTACGTCGAAAAGGAAACGCACTTCGGAGAAGAGGTTTACGTTACGCGCAAGGGCGCCATTCGTGCTGGTATCGGCGAACTCGGTCTCGTGCCGGGAAGCATGGGCGACGCGTCTTACTTGGTCGAAGGACTGGGCAATGAGAAGTCATTCATGAGCTCCGCGCACGGTGCGGGACGCCGCTACGGCAGACAGGATGCCAAGAAACGCTTCACGGTTGAAGATCTCAAGGTGCAGACCGAAGGCATCGTGTGCCGCAAGGACGTCGGAGTGCTTGATGAAATTCCGGCAGCCTACAAGCGCATCGACTCCGTGATGGAAAACCAAAACGATCTGGTGCGCGTGATCCACAAGTTCCGTCAGGTGTTGTGCGTCAAAGGTTGATACGTTGTCTCCAAAAGTGATTTGGGCAAATGTCCGACTAGATCGCTCGGATTTTTCCTTGTAAACTCCAACTTCGTGTGCAGGTGCGGCCCGTGCCTGCGCATTGTTTGCACAACCGGTAGCGGAGTCCCAAAGCTCTTGCCACCATTATTTAGAAAGAAAAACGTCCCATGCTGACCAAAGAACAAGTGCAGGAGATTGCGGGTGCCGTACTTGACCCGGTGCTCAATCTGCCGCTTTCGGAATTTAAGGCCATCAAGAATGTCGTCGTCGACGGCGACGCCGTTGCCGTGACCGTGTGCCCCGGCTACCCCGTCAAGAGCGTGGCCGAGGAATTGGCTTCCCGCGTCAAGACGGCGCTCACGCAGGCCGGAGCTGCCTCCGCTCTTGTGACAGTTTCGGGTGACATCATCGCTCACCGTGTGCAGCGCACACTCAAGACGATGGCAGGTGTCAAGAACATCATCGCCATCAGCTCCGGCAAGGGTGGCGTGGGCAAGTCCACGGTGTCGGCTAACTTTGCTTTGGCGCTGGCTGCCGAAGGCGCCCGCGTGGGCATGCTCGATGCGGATATTTACGGACCTTCGCAGCCCACGATGCTCGGTGCCAAGGGGCAACCGACGAGCCGCGACGGCGTCAATATGGATCCGATCGAAAGCCTGGGTCTTCAGATCAATTCCGTGGGCTTCATGATTGATCCGGAAGAGCCGATGATCTGGCGCGGTCCGCTGGTCGCGCAGGCGCTCACCCAGCTTCTCAATCAGACTGCATGGGATAACCTCGACTACCTCGTGATCGACATGCCACCGGGAACGGGCGATGTGCAGCTTACGCTGTCGCAGTCCGTGCCGGTTACGGGTGCTGTCGTGGTGACGACGCCGCAGGACATTGCTTTGCTGGACGCCAAGAAGGGCCTTCGTATGTTTGAAAAGGTCTCGGTGCCTGTGCTTGGCATTGTGGAAAACATGGCCCTCTTCCGCTGCCCCAAGTGCGGTCATCTCGAACACATCTTCGGCGAAGGCGGTGCCAAGCGAATGAGCGAACAGTACAAGGTTCCTGTTCTGGGCCAGCTGCCGCTTGATTCGCGCATCCGCGAACAGGCCGACTCGGGGTTGCCCACCGTGGCGGCCGATCCCGAAGGCGAAATCGCTTCGATTTATCGTCAGATCGCCTTGCGTGCGGCCGCTTACGTGGCGCGTACTGCCAAAGACATGAGTCAGGTGATGCCTTCGGTGAAGGTGGTTAACGACTAAAAACACGAAGCCCCGGGCACATGGCCGGGGCAAGCGTTTTTGAAAGGCGGGAAAAGTTGGAGACAGCTTTTCCCGTTTAATTTTTGTCAACGTTTCCGTCGGCTCGCTTGGCGCTCTCAATAAGTTCCTGAGCTGACTTGAGCGTGGCGTCGGTGATCTGCAAGCCGCCTGCCATACGGGCGATTTCGCGGATGCGCTCTTCGTCCGAAAGGGGCCTTAAAGAGCTTGTTGTCACTTCGTCGTGCGTTTCCTTTTGAACGAGCCACTGGTTGTTGGCGCAGGCAGCAACCTGAGGCAGGTGGGTGACACAAAGAACTTGGCGGTTGTGGCCGAGACGGCGCAGCAGACGTCCGACGACTTCGGCCACGGCTCCGCCGATGCCGCTGTCGACCTCGTCGAAAATGAGCGTGGGTACCGGCGTGATCTGCGCGGTGATCACGGCAATGGCAAGCGAAATGCGGGCCAGTTCGCCGCCGGAGGCCACTTTGGTGAGCGGTCGCGGCGTGGCTCCGGCGTGCCCTGACACCAGGAATTCACAGCGCTCCATGCCGCCTGCCCAGGGGTCGCACTTGGGCAATGTGATCTGCAGACAACCTCCGGTCATGGACAGGTGCTGCATTTCATCGGTCACTGCTTTTGAGAGGTCCTGAGCGGCCTTCATGCGCGCTTGGGTGAGCGCTGCTGCGCGTTTCAGAAAAACTTCTTTGGCGCGCTTTTCGTTCTCTTCCAAAAGCTCGATATCGGCGTTCTCAGCGAGTTCCTCAAGTCGCGCCTTGACTTCCAGGCGGTACGCAAAAAGATCTTCGGGAGCGCGGTGCAGTTTGCGCGAGAGCTTCCAGTACATCGAAAGACGTTCGTCGATTTCTGCAAAGCGTGATTCGTCGACGTTGAAACGATCGAGGTGGTGTGAAAGGTCGCGCGAAATGTCTTCGAGAATAGCGCTTGCTTCTGATAGAGACTCTTCGTACTGCGCAAGCTCCGGATCGAATTTGGCTGCGGCGCTCAGATCGGCCTGCGCCTGCATCGTCAATCCGACGGCCGTTACGTCTCCCTGTGAGAGAGCGTCGGCTGCGGCACGAATGTGGCTGACGATTTCCGCGCCGTTTGAAAGCAGACTGTGTTCCTTGGAGAGTTCCTCCCATTGGCCTTCCCGGGGATCGAGTTCGTCAAAGAGTTCGTTGATCCAGCCCAGCCGCTCGGCCTCTGCCTGCTGCTGTTCGACGTTTTGTGTGGCTTGGTTGAGAAGTCTCACGCGCTCTTGCCATTCGAGCCAGGCTTCGCGCACTGCGAGCCGTAGCGGTTGAGTGCCGCCGAAGCCGTCGACGAGCTGCAGTTGGTACGAGGTCTTCAGAAGCGATTGGTGTGCGTGCTGCCCATGGATGTCGACCAGGCGTTCGCCCAATTCACGAATTTGAGAAACGGTCACCGGAGTGGCGTTGATCCAGGCGCGCGAACGCCCTTTGATATCAACCGTACGACGCAGAATCACGATGTCGGTTTCGTCGAGACCTGCCGAGGAGAGCCACTTTTTCACACGCTGCGTGACATCGAATTCGGCGCAGACTTCGGTGCGCTGTGCACCTTCGCGAATGAGTCCTGTGTCGCTGCGGGCACCCAAAACGAGTTCCAGCGCGTCGATCAGAATAGACTTGCCCGCACCGGTTTCACCGGTCAGACACGTTAGCCCTGAGGAGGCTTCCACAACAAGCGAGGGGACGATCACAAAATCTTTAAGGGACAACAACTGAAGCATTCTTAACTCTCGAAAGCAAAGGACAAGTCCGGACGTTTGTCGATGGGGTCAAATGGGCTGAAATGTTAGTCTGACAATTTTTCTGAGGTTGTCGGATGAGGAATCTGAACCGGCGTGGTCTGATCCTGCAAGGGTGTGTGAATCGGATGTTCGGATTGCGGCAGATAGTTCCACTTGAGCTTGCGGCGCAGCAAATCGAAGTGGTTGTAACCAACCGGATGAAGCATGGTAAAACGTTCTTTGCTCACCTTGACGCGCAAAACGTCTCCTGCCTGCACGTCAATGAGAACCTGAGCGTCGAAACTCGCAACTGCGCTGCGGGTTTCGTTTACCTCAATGTCGATTTTGGTGTGTGAGCCCAGTACGATCGGGCGGTTGGAGAGAGTGTGCGGCGCAATCGGGACCAGAAGCATGCTTGAGACGGACGGGTGCATGATGGGGCCGCCTGCGGCCATCGCGTAGGCGGTTGATCCGGTCGCGGTGCTCACTAAAACGCCGTCAGCACGCTGCACTGCCATCTGAAGGCCGTCAACATAGACGGTGTACTCAACCATGCCCAGAGCGCGGCCGTGGCTGATGCCGATATCGTTGACTGCGAGCCCTTCAAAAAGCAGATTATCTTCGCGCCAGACGCTGCCTTCGAGCATACTGCGCTCGTCGGCGACGTACTGCCCGAGCAGCATGGCAGGAAGCAGTCGATTCATATCTTCGAGCACAATGTCGGTGATAAAGCCCAATCGTCCGGCGTTGATGCCGATGACGGGAACTTTGTAGGCAGCCATGGCGCGTGCTGCACCGAGCATGGTGCCGTCACCACCGATGGCAACGGCCACATCGCAGACGCGGGCAATTTCTTCGGCCGGGCCTGACTCAAACGGACAGTCGCTCGGCATGTGAGCGGCGGCGTTTTCGTCCAGATAAGGCGTGCACCCCGTACGGGTGATGAGATCCGTTAGTTCCCGGACGTAGCGGGAGATGGCGCCCTGAGGCTTGGCAATGACGGCAACGCGCTCAAACTTTTGCATTGATGAATGACTCAAAAAATGGTTCGTTCAAGAGTGTAGCAAGTTGCATCGAACACAAAAACACCGGCCGAAGATGAACTGCGGCCGGTGCATGATCTTCTTATGGAGTGTCAGACGAATCAATCGTCGAAGGTGGGCGTTTCAACGCCGAGCACCTTGTGCAGCTTTGGACTCGTCGTGGTGTACTGCAAGAAAACCTTCTTTTCCGGGAAGACGTACTTGGAGGCGCCGAAGGCTGCCAGAGCACATTCATGGAAGCCGGAAAGAATGAGTTTCTTCTTGCCCGGGTATGTGTTGATGTCACCCACAGCGAAGATGCCCGGGATGGAGCTTTCGAACTTTTCCGTATCCACCACAATTTGCTTGCGTTCGAGTTCCAGACCCCATTCGGCGATCGGACCGATCTTGGGCTGAAGACCGAAGAACACGAGCAAATGATCAAGCGGCATGCGGCGAACGACACCGTCACCGCCCGTGACGCGGATTTCGGTCATCTTGCCGTCTTTTTCTTCAAAACCCGTCACTTGACCGACTTCGAACTGCATTTCCCAGTTTTCGCACAACTCGCGCATGCGGGCAACCGACGAGGCGGCAGCACGGAAGCCGTCACGGCGGTGCAACAGCACGACGCTTTCGGCTTTGCCCACAAGGTTGAGTGTCCAGTCCAGAGCCGAGTCGCCGCCGCCGCAGATCACGACGTTCTTGCCGGCGAAGAGCTCGGGGTCACGCACGCGGTAGTGCAGTTGGGTTCCTTCGAACTTTTCGATGCCGGGCACGCGCAGAGGACGGGCCTGGAAAGAGCCCACGCCCGCGGCGATGATCACAACCTTGCACAGGAACTTGGTGCCTTTGTCGGTTTCGACGTCAAAGAGACCGTCTTCGCGTTTCTTCACCACGGTGACTTCTTGACCGAGGTGGAAAGTGGGGTTGAAGGGGTGGATTTGCTTCAAAAGATTTTCCGTGAGTTCGTAAGACGAATACACGGGCACGGCCGGAATGTCGTAGATGGGCTTGGTGGGATAAAGCTCCATGCACTGGCCGCCGACGTTTTTCAAAGAGTCGACGACGTGTGCCTTGATTTCGAGAAGGCCGAGCTCGAAAACCTGAAAAAGACCCACGGGGCCGGCGCCGACGATGACGGCATCGGTTTCAATGACCTGGTCGGTGGGTTCGGCAACGTTCAGATAATCTTCAATAGCCATGGTTGTCGTTAATTCATCAAATATTCGTTGAGCATGGGAGGCGTCGGCTTGACGCGCGCAAAAAACCGGCGCGCAAAACTCTGTCTTGCGCGCAGGCGAATCGTTGGGCGTATTTTCGCACACGAACTCTCTGTTTTGGATACGGAAAAAAGACGACTTTCTCACTGAAAACGAGGTTCAGTCCTTTTTCTGGTCGAGTACTTTTTGGCGTTGTTCGCGCAGTTTGGCATCAATTTCGCTCATGATGTAGAAGTCTCCGTCGTTGGCTTTTTGAGCGAGCTCAAACTGATAGACGGCCGCACGCGGGTTGTCCAGAAGCGCGTACATGTCGCCCGTGGCGGCAAAAGCCATTGATTTCTTACCGAGCGCCTCGTAGCTGCGCGCCAAATACATGAGGTAATCGGGGTTGCTGCGTGAAAGAGCCGATTGGTTGCGCAAATAGTTAACAAGCTCCTGGTGCTTGCCGCTTTGGAAGAGCAACTCGACGTAGTTGGAGGCAGCCAGTCCCGAGTAGGGGTACTGATTGCAGGTGCTTTTGGCTAAAGCCAGCGCCTGATCTTTTTGAGCCTGCGTTTTGGCGACCTGATAGGTGAGTTCTGCCAGGTGTTTGTCCAGAATGACGCTGTTTTCCTTGCTCGCGGCTTTGGCGGCGCGAATGGCCGTCAGTGCCTTGTCCTTTTGATTCATCTTGGCGTAGGCAACCGATAAACCGTATTGGGTTGCCACCAAGCTGTAACCTGCGGGATGGCGCTTGAGTTCGTTTTCAAAGCTCTTGGAAACTTTTAGCCAACCGTCGTAGGTCGTCTCCTGCAGCACGCGGGCGCGCGCCTTTACCAGGAAGAAGTCCATGCTGTCGCGATGCGTGACCGGAGACATATGGCGCGTGCGATTTTGCATGTCGCTCATACGTTCGGACGTCATCGGGTGGGTTGAGATGTACGCTGTGCTGGCGTTTTCGTACCAGCGATTGTTTTGCTGCAATCGTTCAAAGAACGCTTCCATGCCCAAAGGGTCGAACCCGGCATTTTGGAGCGTCGAAAGCCCGAAGCGATCGGCTTCGCGTTCGGCGTCGCGCGAGTAACCCAGTTGCTTACTCAACATGGCCGCTTGTGTGCCAAGCATTACACCCATGGCTGCGTCGCCGCCGGAGCTGCCGCCTGCGCGAGCTGCAAGAAGCGCCAACAGAATCGAGCCGATGGTCATCGCAAGCGACCCCTTGCTCGACTCGATCATGCGGGCGATGTGGCGTTGCGTGACGTGTCCGATTTCGTGTCCGATGACGCCGGCCAATTCACTTTCGGTTTGCGAAGCGACAATGAGTCCCGTATGGACAGCAATGAAGCCGCCCGGCAGCGCAAAAGCGTTGAGAGATTTATCTCGAATCGGAAAGAAAAAGAAATCGTAAGGCGAAGGATCAGCGGCCGCAACGAGTCGATATCCTAACCGATTGACAAAATCTGTGAGCTCAGGATCCGGCAGGTAGGATTTGTCTGCCCGTACGCGGCGCATGAGCTGTTCGCCCAGACTGCGTTCCTCCAAAACAGTCAGATCGGCGCCTGCCACATTACCCAGGCTCGGAAGGTTGAATTCGCCCACGCCTCCCGAAAGCTGCGCGTAGGCGCCTGCCGGAGGTAGGGCAAGAGAGCAACTGACGGCAAGGACGGTAAGCGTTTTGAGAAAGCGCACGGAATTGAAAACCTATAAATCGGACGGCGGCAAAGCGTCGGCGAAACGAAATTTGAGTCGGAGCCGAGAACTTCGGTTGTGTATCATAGCGGCCTGCGGCCGAGGCGTGGTTTCCTCGGATGACTCAAAACGCAATCTTTTGCTACTGAAAATGACAGAACTCACTCATTTTGACCAGGCCGGCAATGCTCATATGGTTGATGTCGGTGCCAAAGATCAGACGCACCGCGTAGCACGTGCTCAGGGGTTCATCCGCATGAAGCCCGAAACGTTTGCCATGATTGCGCAGGGAACGGCCAAAAAGGGCGACGTGATCGGCATTGCTCGCGTGGCGGCCATTATGGCGAGCAAAAGGACGGCTGACCTGATCCCGTTGTGTCATCCGATTGCGCTCACGCGTGTGGCTGTTGATTTTGAGCTTGACGAGACACACAGCACCGTGCGTTGTGTCGCAACATGCGAAACGCGCGGGCAGACGGGCGTGGAAATGGAGGCGCTGACCGCCGTACAGGTGGGGCTTTTAACCATTTACGACATGTGCAAGGCCGTTGATCGTTTCATGGAAATCGGCGGCATCAAGCTGCTTGAAAAGTCCGGAGGTAAATCCGGTCATTGGATTGCTCCGCAGTAACACAAAGAGAAGAAAACTTAAGCAACGAATCCGAAAAAGCGGCAGGTCGGCTGGTGTCGGCCTGTCCGTTTGTTTTTTGAAAAAATGAAATTCAACTCCGGTCTCCGAGATTCGGCGCTGACGGCTTTTCGCGACTCCATTCCCGTGATGATGGGGTATCTGCCGTTGGGCTTTGTCTTCGGCTTTTTGTTCGCCCAAGCCGGCGCCGCCGCCTGGATGGCGCCGATCTGTTCGATTATCGTCTACGGCGGTGCGTCGCAGTACATGATGGTGCCGATGGTGGCTGCCGGCGCTTCTGTGCCGGCGATCGCTTTTGCCACGCTCGTGATCAATTTGCGTCATATCTTTTATGGCGTCTCTTTGCTGCAAAAGGTGCCTTCTAAGGGATGGGCGCGCTGGTACATAGCCTATACGCTTACCGACGAGACATACTCCCTGTTGTCGATCATGCCAGTCGGTACGCCCTTGGCGCGTATGCTTTTCGTGTGCTTTTTTAATCACTTGTGGTGGATTCTCGGTGGTTTCATCGGCGCGTTGGCGGGTTCGAGCGTAACGATCGGACTCACCGGCCTTGACTTCGTACTCACGAGCCTTTTTGCTATGTTGACGGCAGAACAGTGGCGCAACCGTAAGACGGCGCTTTCGCTTTGGGTGGCGCTTTTCGGTTACGCTGCCGCACGACTGCTGATGCCCGAAAACGCCCTTGCTGTCTCGATCGCTTTGTGTGCGGCCGCGGGACTTGTCTGGGGAGCATCCCGTCGCAAGCGCGATTCCGGTAACTGCGTTTTGAACAAGGAGGCCTAAGCGATGGATTTCGGATACTTGATGCTTGTGTTCATCGCTATGGCGGCGGTGACCTTTGCCGAACGCGCGCTTCCCTTTGCCGCAAGCAAATGGCTGCAAAAACAGCGCTGGGTAAGAGATCTGGGCGACTTTTTGCCTCTTGCCATTATGGTGCTCTTGACCGTACACGCCGCAACCGACGCGGCCGTGGCGCGTGATGCTGCTCCCACTCCCGAAGTGGTGAGCATCGCTTTTGCCTTTGTGCTGCAGTGGTTCCTGAAAAATCCTCTGGTTTCGATCTTTGCGGGCACGGCTTTGTACGTCGCCTGGGTCAACGGTTACTTGCCCTTTTGACGCTAAAATTCACTTTTTACGCCTGCGCTTGTCAGATAGGCCCAACTCCTTGGGCGCGCAAGGCTTGGATTCTTTGAGATGACTGATAAAGAAACTGCCGACATCGAAGCGGGCGCCACACGTCCGACCAACTTCATCCGCCAGATCATTGAAAACGATCTGGAGCAGGGCAACAACCTGCCGCGCTACTGGTGCGGTCATCCGGCTCCCTATTCCGAACAACTGCAAAAAGGTGAGCCTGATTGGGCGCGTATTCGCACGCGTTTTCCGCCCGAACCCAACGGCTATCTGCATATCGGTCACGCCAAGAGCATCTGCTTGAATTTTGGACTGGCGGCCGATTACAAAGGTGTCTGCCACATGCGCTTTGACGACACCAATCCGGTGAAAGAAGACCAGGAGTACGTTGACGCGATCAAGGAAAGCGTCCGCTGGATGGGCTTTGACTGGAAGCAGGGCACGGAAGATAACCTTTATCATGCGTCCGATTATTTTGATTGGATGTACGCCTTTGCCGAACATCTGATCAAGACCGGCTACGCTTACGTCGACGAGCAGAGTGCCGACGAAATGCGCGCCAATCGCGGTACGCTTTTCGAGCCGGGCAAGAACTCGCCCTATCGAGACCGCAGCCCTGAAGAAAACCTGCGCATTTTCCGCGAAATGCGCGACGGCAAGCACCCGGAAGGTTCCATGGTGCTGCGTGCCAAGATTGACATGGCTTCGCCCAACATCAATCTGCGCGATCCGGCGATCTATCGCATCCGTTTTGCTGAACACCAGTCCACGGGCAATAAGTGGTGCATCTACCCGATGTACACCTTTGCGCACCCGATCGAAGACTCGCTCGAAAATATCACCCACTCGATCTGCACGCTCGAGTTTGACGACCAGCGTGCGTTCTACGACTGGGCGCTCGAACGAATCGTGCCGGTGCTGCGTACGCCTCAGTATGAGGAGGCTAAGAGAATCATTGCTGACATGGCCGAGGGCAAAGATGATCGTGCGCTTGCGTTTGCGCGTGCGGCGTATAACGCGGCCGAGAAACTCGGACAGAGCGAACCTGAAGCTGCTATGCGCGAGATCTTTGGTCGCTGGGCAGCAACAGGCGGCCCCGAGACGCTCGAAGGCACAGAAGGCAAGAGCTTCTTTACGCTTTTGCAAATGCACACCGAAAACTTCACGCCTCTGCTTCAGAGCGCGTTGTCGGTGGTGCGCAACAACTTCTTCCTGCTTTCGCATCAGTACGAATTCAACCGTCTGAGTCTCACCTATGTGGTGCTCTCCAAGCGCAAGCTTATTTCCCTCGTTCAGCAGGGTCTGGTCGACGGCTGGGACGATCCTCGTATGCCTACCCTCGTCGGTCTGCGTCGCCGCGGCTACACCGCCGCAGCATTGCAGAAGTTTGTCGAAAACTGCGGCGTGAGCCGCGTGGCTGGCGGTTGGATTGACTACAGCGTGCTTGAGCAGTCGCTTCGCGAGGACCTGGAAAGCACGGCCGAACGGCGCGCTGGCGTTGTGCATCCGTTAAAGCTCATTCTGGACAACTATCCGGAGGGTAAGAGCGAAGAGCTTGTGTGCCCGAATCACCCGCAAAAACCCGAAATGGGAACGCGTACGGTGACGATGAGCCGGGAACTCTGGATCGAACAGGAAGACTTTGCCGAAGTGCCTCCGAAGGGCTATCGCCGACTGACGATTCCGGCCGACGGTACGCCCGCCAAGCCCGTGCGTCTGCGCAACAGTTACGTGATTGTGCCCACGTCCTTTGAAAAGGACGCCGAAGGCAACGTCGTGTGCGTGCATGCCGACTACCTGCCGGAAACCAAGAGCGGTACGGCCGGCGCCGATTCCGTCAAGACGAAGGCGGCCATTCACTGGCTTGACGCCCAGACCGCCGTCCCCGCGCAGTTCCGTATGTACGATCGTCTCTTTACGGTGCCGCAGCCTGACTCGGCCGAGGATTTCCTCGACGTTTTGAACCGTGACAGCAAGTTCGTAAGCCAGGGCTTTGTTGAGCCCAACGTGGCCGCAGCTGCTCCCGAAACCCGCTATCAGTTTGAGCGCATCGGTTATTTCGTAACCGATATCAAGGATCACAGCGCCGAACATCCGGTGCTCAATCTTGCCGTCGGACTGCGCGACAGTTGGGGCAAGAACGCGAAGTAACAGAATCGTTCCCCAGCGGTACAAGAGCCTGCCCGAATTCTCCCGTTCGTCGTCATTCGACGCTCGGAGGTCGGACAGGCTTTTTTGTTTGTGTAAAGGCCAATTCATGGTTTTGTATTTAGTCAAACAAAAAAGATGTCGGGTAGGGACATCCGAAAGTTTGAACGGGTGCTTTTGACGTTTCTCCATATAATCGCTCAGGTTGAGTGCGGCCTTTTTTGCGCCGGCGGGTAGCTTGCGCGCAAAAAGTTGAGAAAGCGGTCGTGCTCAGAAAACCACAGATCGATTCAAATAGGAATCGACAATCTTTGTTGGGGAGACAACAAACATGAAAAAGATTCTTATCGCAACCGCAGTCGCTGCCGCCTTCGGCATGGCCAACGCTGCCGAACAGGCTGACATTGTCGTGATCGGTGCAGGCGGTGCCGGTATGGCTGCTGCCGTTCAGGCGCACGACAACGGCGTCAAGAAGGTTGTGATCATCGAAAAGATGCCGATGGTCGGCGGTAACACGATCCGCGCTACCGGCGGTATCAACGCTGCTGAAACGCCGCAGCAGGCAAAGCTCGGCATTAAGGACAGCATCGAACAGATGTACAAGGACACGATGAAGGGCGGCCACAACCGCAACAATCCTGAACTCGTGAAGGTTCTGTGCGAAAACTCCAACGATGCTGTTCAGTGGCTGATCAAGCTCGGCGGTAACTTCAACGACGTCGGTTTCATGGGCGGTGCCACCAACAAGCGTTGCCACCGTCCGACGGGCGGCGCCGCTGTTGGTCCTGAAGTTGTCAAGACGCTCTATAACGCTGTTGAAGCCCGCAAGATTGATCTGCGCACGGACTCTCAGGTTGTCGACCTGATTGTCAAGAACGGTGCTGTGGCCGGCGTCAAGGTTAAGGACGAAGACGGCAAGGTCTACGAAATCAACTCCAAGGCTGTTGTGAACGCAGCAGGCGGCTTTGCCGGCAACAACGCTATGGTTTCCAAGATCATTCCGCGTCTGAAGGGCTTTGCCACGACGAACCATCCGGGTGCCACGGGCGACGGCCTGCTGCTCTCCGAAAAGGTCAAGGCTGCCTTTGTTGACATGGACCAGATCCAGACCCACCCGACTGTTGTTGAAACGACCGGCGTGATGGTGACCGAAGCCGTCCGTGGCAACGGTGCTGTGCTGATCAACAAGGAAGGCAAGCGCTTCTTCGACGAACTCAACACGCGTGATGCCGTGTCGGCCGCTATCCTGAAGCAGACCACCGGCCACGCCTACATGTTCTTTGACGATGACGTTCGCAAGTCTCTGAAGGCTATCGAAGGCTACATTAAGATGCCGGGTATGGTCATCCAGGGCAAGGATCTCGACGAAGTGGCCAAGAACATGGGTGTTCCGGCTGCTAACCTGAAGGCAACGATGGCTCAGTACGCCAAGGATCAGGCTGCTGGCAAGGATAGCTGCTGCGGCCGCACCAAGATGGAACGTCCGCTCAACAAGGCTCCGTACTATGCTATTCTCGTCACCCCGGCTGTGCACCACACCATGGGCGGCGTGAAGATCAACACGAAGGCTGAAGTGATCAATGTCGACGGCAAGGTGATTCCGGGTTACTTCGCAGCCGGTGAAGTGACCGGTGGTGTTCACGGCGGCAACCGCCTCGGCGGCAATGCTCAGGCTGACATCATTGTGTTCGGCCGCATCGCTGGCAACAGCGCTTCCGCTTACGCCAAGGCGCACTAACCTTTTAACTTTGTAAGAACCAAGAGGAGTTCATAACCAATGATCAAGCAATTGATTGTTGCTGCATCTGCCGCTCTGCTGTGTGCAGGTGCTCAGGCCGCTTCCTACAAGGACGGCACCTATACCGGTGAAGGCACCGGTAACGCCAGCAAGATCCAGGTGGAAGTTGTTGTTGCCGGTGGCAAGATCACTTCCGTGAAGGTTGTCAAGCATGGCGAAACCGAAATGCTGCTCAATGCCGCTCAGAAGAAGTTGTCCAAGGCAATCATCAAGAAGAACGGTACGGAAGGTGTCGCTGCTGTAACGGGCGCGTCCAATTCCTCCAAGGGCATCATCGAAGCTGTGAACAAGGCGCTCGAATCCGCCAAGTAATCGGTTCGATTGCGTGATGCGAAAAAGGCTCGGAGTGGGGAAATCCCGCACCGGGCCTTTTCCATATATAGTGCGCATACTTTGCAACCAATTTTGATTGATTTGAAGGATGTCCGCTTTGATTGATACGACTTTTCGATTTTGTATGCATGCTCGTGCGGTCTTGTTAGCTGTCGCTCTGTCCAGTGCGCTGAATGCCCCCGTTTCGGCGGCCGATCCTCACGAAACGCTCTACGAAACGCAGTACCAGGGGCTGGCGATGGGAACGCTGATCACCGCTCGTCTGATTTCTCCGGATGACAAAGCGGTGCAAAAGCTCGATGACTTCCTGTCGGATCGCATTGATGCCTATGAGACGCTTTTTACTGTGCACCGTGAGGGGCCGCTTTACGAGGTGAACAAACGCTCGGGTCAATGGGTTGATGTCGACTGCCGCATTGCCGAGCTGACGGAAAAAGCCAAGACAATTGCCAAGGTTTCCGACAGAGCGTTTGAACCCACGATCGGCACTTTGGTCAATGTGTGGAAAATCGGCTTCGGCGGCAATCAGGTTCCTGAGCGCCGTGACATTGAGGCGGCTCTTGAAAAGGTCGACTACACCAAGATCGAAACCAAGCGGGAAAACAATGTCTGCCGTATGCGAATCGGCAAAGGGCAGAGCATTGATTTGGGCGCTATCGCCAAAGGTTGGATCGGAACGGCGCTTACTCAGGACTTAAAGGCGGCTGGTGCCACCAATGTGCTTCTTGATCTGGGCGGCAATGTAGCTTTGCTCGGCAAGTCTCCTGCCGGACGCCCTTGGAATGTCGGCATCCAGCGCCCCGACAAAGAACGGGGTCAAATTTTTGCCGTCGTCAAAGCCTTTGACGAATCGGTGATCACCTCGGGTGCGTATGAGCGCAAAATTGAGAAGGACGGCAAGTCTTATGGGCACATTTTGAGTCCTGAGACGGGGATGCCTGTTGCCACCGACATTGCCAGCGTCACGATTGTCGACAAGGATGGCGCACGGGCCGACGGCTGGTGCACGGCGCTTTTTGCGATGGGCGTTGAAAAAGCCGTCAAGAAGATGGCCGAACAAAAGGATTTGGGCGTATTTATTTTGGACGCCGACCTGAAGCGTGCATGGGTGAGCAAGTGCATTGCCGATCGCCTCAAAGTGCAGGATCCGCAGGTGAAACTCACAATTGTGGAATAAGACACAATACTAAATTTTCAGTTTCGTGATTCGCGCGTAGCAACATGGTTGACACAAGCGCGCGACCTAGTTAAATTAACCTAGATTTGCAGGCGCGCAGCGCCGCTGTCTGAGCTCGATGGTGACAGACAACGGATGCTCGTGCCTTTTCGCTAGGAGAACCCTTCATGTCTTTTGATGAAAACGCGCCGCGAACCGTACGCGATATGATCGAGCCGGCAATTAAGAAGGCCGGCGGTTGGGTGAACACGCACGCTCACGCAGACCGTGCGTTTACGTTGTCTCCCGAAATTCTCGAGATGCGCCGCACGCACTCTTTGCAGCAGAAATGGGATGCACTGGATCGTTTAAAGAGCGAATCGACGGAAGAAGATTTCTATCGGCGTTTTTCCATGTTCTTTGAACTGATGATCGAGCAGGGCTGCACGGCCTGTGCTACGTTCGTGGACATTGATCCGCAGACTGAAGATCGCGCCATCAGGGCCGGCCTTCGCGCTCGTGAGCACTACGCCGATCAGATCACGGTAAAGTTTGCCAACCAGACTCTCAAGGGTGTGATTGATCCTGAAGCGCGTAAATGGTTTGATATCGGCGCCGAGATGGTGGACATCATCGGCGGATTGCCCAAACGCGATGAGCGCGACTTCGGTCGTGCGGCCGAAGCCTTTGACATTCTGCTTGGGACCGCTAAAGCGCAGAATAAGATGGTGCATGTGCACGTCGATCAGTTCAATCTCTCCAGCGAATACGAAACCGAAATGCTTGCGCACAAGGCGATCGAACATGATATGCGCGGTCGTGTGGTCGCCATTCACGGAATTTCGATCGGTGCGCACTCCCGCATGTATCGTCAGCGGCTTTACACGCTTCTCAAGGAAGCCGGTGTGATGATGGTCTGCTGCCCGACGGCCTGGATTGACACGGCCCGTACGGAAATGATCGGTCCGATGCACAACTCGATGACGCCCGTTGATGAACTTGTTCCCGCCGGCGTTACGGTGGCGCTTGGTACCGACAACGTGTGCGACGCCATGGTACCGTGGAGTGCGGGCGATATGTGGCATGAACTGCAGTTGCTTGCCACAGGCTGCCGCTTCGATGATTTCGAACAGCTTGTCAATATCGCCACTGTCAACGGCCGCAAGGTTCTCGGCATTGAGTAAAAGGGGAAAGCATCATGAAATTTAAGCCCAGCTACACCAGCAGCATTGCCGAAGACATCATGGCTGAGCGCCTGATTCGTGCGCAGGCGGTGGAATTTCTGGCAGATGCGCCGATGCGCTTGAAATCCGGCCTGATTTCGCCTGTGTACGTCGACAACCGCAAACTTTTCTCGCATCCGGAAGCTTGGCGCGATATCGTCGAAACGATGGCAAGTCGCGTTGAAGAATACGATCTGGAATTCGATATTGTCGCGGGCGTCGAAGCCGCCGGTTCCATGCATGCCGCAGCACTTGCCTATCGTCTCGGTTTGCCCGCCATCATGGTGCGCCAGAAGGCCAAGACCTACGGCAACCACTCCCGCATTGAAGGCGGTGATGTCAAGGGTATGCGCGTTTTGCTTCTGGAAGATCACATCTCAACCGGCTTGAGCTGCCTTGACGCTATCCGTGCCTTGCGCGGGGAAGGTGCACAGGTGACGCAGGTGATGTCGATTACCAATTACGCGATTCCCGAAACGCAGCGACTCTTTAAGCAGGAAGGCATCGACACCTACGACGTGATCGCCTTTGAAAAGGTGGTACGAAAGGCCAAGGAAATGGGTGTGATTGATGACGAGCACGAAAAGTTGGTTCTCGAATGGTTGCAGACGCCCTGGACGTGGGCTGCTATGCATGGCGTTGTGGCGAGCGCCATCGAAAACTGATGAGTACCGTCATTTATCCCGGGCCCGTTTTCGGGCCCGTTCGCAGTCGGCGTCTGGGTAAGAGCCTGGGAGTCAACTTGTCGCCAGCAGACGGCAAGATCTGCAGTTTTGACTGTATTTACTGTGAATGCGGTCTCAATGACGAGCGTCGTCCCAAACTCAAAATGCCCTCGCGCGAGGCTGTGCGCGAAGCGCTTGAGGCGCGGCTTATTGCGATGAGTGAAGCTGACGATCTGCCCGAAGCGATTACGTATTCGGGTAACGGCGAACCGACCTCGCACCCGGACTTTCTCAATATCGTACGCGATACGCTGGCGTTGCGAGACAAATACTGTCCGCAAGCCAAGGTGTGTCTGCTCACCAACGCCACGCACCTGAACCGCGACGATGTCTTTGAGGCCGTTCGTCTGATTGATCGCCCGTGTCTGAAACTCGATACGGTCGATGCTGATTACATTCGGTTGGTGGATCGGCCCAACGCGCGTTACGACGTCAAGGAGGTGATCGAACGCATCAAGGCTCTCCGTGGCCGTTGCGTTGTTCAGACGATGTTCATGCAAGGTTCCTTTGCCGGGCAAAGCGTCGACAACACGACTGAAAAGTATGTGGGACCCTGGCTCGAGGCTTTGTCGCAGATTCGTCCTGAGGGGGTCGACATCTACACCCTGGCACGTGAAACGCCGGTGGTGGGCCTCAAAAAGGCTCCCGTCGAAACGCTTACGCAAATCGCCGCACGTGTAGAGAGTCTTGGTATCAGTGTGCATTGGTATGGCTGAGGGAGGCCGGCTTGTCAGAATCGTTTTTTAGAAAAAACGGTGCTTTGACGGAGCCGGCTTTTTTGTTGTCTCTTTTTGACGACGCCATGGGCGATAATTGCGACACAGTCTTTTGTAAAAATTGCGCCGTCCTTTCGGGGAAAACTTTGCCGGGACGAACAAGCGCGCCCAACTTTTAAGGAGTCCTAGGACATGTTTCGCCACTCCAACACCATCGCAGTTTGCGACAGCGAAGTCTGGAAATTTATTCAGGCCGAATCGGATCGTCAGGAACAGCACATTGAGCTGATTGCGAGCGAAAACTACACGTCTCCGGCAGTGATGCAGGCTCAAGGTTCGCTTTTGACGAACAAGTACGCCGAAGGTTATCCGGGAAAGCGCTATTACGGCGGCTGCCAGTATGTTGACGAGGTGGAGCGTATTGCCATTGAACGCGCCAAGAAGCTCTTTTGCGAGCCGGCAGGCGTTGAGATGGCCGTCAATGTCCAGCCGCACTCCGGCGCTCAGGCCAACGAAGCTGTTCTTTTCGGACTTTTGAATCCGGGCGATACCGTGATGGGAATGAGTCTGGCCGATGGCGGTCACCTGACTCACGGCATGCATTTGAACTTTTCCGGCCGTTATTTCAACATTGTGAGTTACGGCGTTCGCGATGACACCGAGGCTATTGACTATGACGAAGTCGAGCGTCTTGCCAAGGAACATCAGCCCAAGCTGATCATTGCCGGAGCTTCGGCTTATTCGCTGCATATTGACTTCAAGCGCTTTGCGGATATCGCGCACTCGGTGGGTGCCATTTTGATGACCGACATCGCGCACTACGCGGGCCTTGTGGCCGCGGGTGTTTATCCGAGTCCGTTCGGGTACGCCGACGTGGTGACTACGACGACGCACAAAAGTTTGCGCGGCCCGCGCGGCGGCATTATTTTCTGCCGCCCCGATCTTGAAAAGAAGATCAACTCGGCTGTGTTCCCGGGCACGCAGGGCGGCCCGCTCATGCATGTGATTGCGGGCAAGGCGGTGGCGCTTGGTGAAGCACTGAAGCCTGAATTCAAGGCATACGGTCAGCAAGTGATCAAGAATGCAGAAGTTCTAGCCAAGACGCTTATGGAACGTGGTCTTCGAATTGTTTCGGGCGGCACGCAAAGCCACGTGATGCTCGTTGATCTTCGTCCGATGAATTTGACCGGAAAGGCTGCCGAAGCGCTTTTGGGAGCGGCGCACATCACCGTTAACAAGAACGCGATTCACAACGATCCTCAAACGCCGTTTGTAACCTCGGGCATTCGGCTGGGCACACCTGCCATGACCACGCGAGGCTTTAAGGAAGAAGAAACGCGCAAGGTGGGTAATCTTATCGCCGACCTGTTGTCAGCTCCTGAGGACGCGCAGGTGCTCGAGCGCGTGCGTACCGAAGTCGATCAGCTCACGGCAATGTTCCCCGTCTATCGACCCTAAGCTGTTTTCGGGCGTTTTCCAGGAGTTTTCAAGATGCGTTGCCCGTTTTGCAAGTCTAAGGACACGGCGGTGGTGGACTCTCGCGCAAGCGAAGATGGTTTCTCTATTCGTCGTCGGCGTCAGTGCAGCCATTGCGGCAAGCGTTTCACAACGTTTGAGCGTGTGGAAATCAATATGCCGGCCATCATCAAGCGAACCGGCGTGCGCCGCGAATACGATCGCGACAAGGTTCGCGGATCTATGCGTCTTGCGCTGCGCAAGCGTTTGGTGAGCGACGAGCAGATTGAGGAAGCCATTACGCTCATCGAGCAGCGTCTTCGCAGTCTTGGCGAGCGGGAGGTCAAAAGCGAAAAGGTGGGCGAATTTGTGCTTGAGGAACTTAAGCGGCTCGACAAGGTCGCCTATGTTCGTTTTGCGAGCGTCTACTTCAATGTGGAAGACCCTGAAGCTTTCAAGCGATTGATGCGTGATATGGAAATCGACAAAAACGAAGCAAAATGACCGATACGAGCGATGAGATTTTTATGCGCGCCGCTCTCGAAGAGGCGCGCAAAGGGCGCTACATCGCCCCTCCCAACCCGGCTGTCGGCTGTGTGATCGTCAAGGACGGTCAGATCGTGTCTCGGGGTTATACCCATGCTCCGGGCTCTCAGCACGCTGAAATTGATGCGATCATGAATGCCAAGGAGGCCGGTGTTGACATCGCCGGCGCAACCTATTACGTGACGCTTGAACCCTGTTCGCACTACGGACGAACGCCGCCTTGTGCGGCACGTCTCATTGAGGAGCGAGCCGGTCGCGTGGTCGCAGCAATTGAGGATCCCAACCCGCAGGTTGCCGGCAAGGGCATCGAGATGTTGCGGCAGGCGGGCATTCCGGTTGACTGCGGCGTGTGTCGCGATGAATCCTACGAATCCAATATTGGTTTCTTTACCCGCATGAAGACGGGCAAGCCCTGGGTTCGCCTTAAGACGGCTGTGACACTTGACGGACGCACGGCGTTATTTAACGGTGCAAGCCGTTGGATCACGAGTGAAGAGGCTCGACGTCGCGGCCGCCTTTGGAGGGCGCGCGCACAGGGGATTCTCACCGGCATTGGTACGATTCTTGCGGACAATCCTCAGATGAGCGTACGCGAAGAAAAATTGCCGAGTCCGGTCAAATTTGTGGCTGACAGTCAGGCACTGACGCCGGTGACCTTCAACATCTTGCAAGGTCAGCCCACGACGATTTTTGTCAGCCGGAAAGCGCCTCAGTCGCGCGTTGAAGCCCTGCGGGCCGCAGGTGCGATCGTCAAGTGCGTCGGCGGCAACGACGAGCTGGATTTGGAAGAGGTCATACGTCAGATCGGAGCAGCCGAAATCAATGAACTGCATGTCGAGGCGGGAGCCACTCTTTCGGGAGCTCTTCTGCGGGACGATTTGGTCGATGAGATCGTTTGCTATCTGGCTCCGGCTGTGATGGGTGATGGGATGCCCTTTGCCAAGCTCGGCCCCTTCAAGCAAATGAGTGAGGTGCTGCGCGGAAAGTTTGTGAGCGTGGAAAAAGTCGGTGACGATCTTGAGGTCGTACTCAGAAAAAATTAACTGCAACTGCGGCAGGCCCCGACAACGGAGTGCCGCTTTTTAGGAAAAAAAGAAAATATGTTTACCGGAATTATTCAGGCCATCGGCAAGGTGCGTGAACCCGAAAAGCTTGGCAACGGCGTTCGTCTGACGATTGTTACGCCCGAGGATTTTCATCTCGAAGAAGTGCGCGTGGGCGACTCGATTGCTGTTAACGGTGCCTGCATGACGGTTGTCAACATCGAAGGGAAGTCTTTTCAGATTGACGTGAGCGCCGAGAGTCTTTCCAAGACCTGCGGGCTGGATACTTTCGGTGAAGTCAACCTTGAAAAAGCAATGCGTCTGGGCGATCGCGTCGACGGCCATCTGGTGAGCGGGCACGTTGACGGCGTGGGCCAAGTCGAATCCATGACCAAGATCGCTGAAAGCTACAAGCTCGTGATTCGCGCTCCCTTGAAGCTTTCGCCCTATTTGGCCTACAAGGGGTCGGTGGCGGTCAACGGTGTGTCGCTTACCGTCAACGAAGTCGAAGACACGGCCATGGGGGCGCTCATCAGCATCAATCTCATTCCTCACACCGTTGAAGTGACGACGCTCAAGCACCTCAAGGCACAGGATTGGGTCAATTTGGAAATCGATACGATCGCGCGCTATGTCGAGCGCATGATCAAGCTTCGCGAAGACGAAGGCGACGATCTGTTCTGATCGAAAGCGGCGCGAAAGGAAGGGTATTCGATGGCGTTGCTTTTTACGCCTTTAAAGATGGGGGCGCAGACGCTGCCTAACCGCATTTGCGTGCCTCCGATGTGTTGCTGTCTGGCTCGTGAAGGAGTGGGCAGTGACGAACTCATCGCGCACTACGAGAAGCTTGCCGCTTCCGGAGCGGGATTGGTGGTCATTGAGGCAACGGCTGTTCGTGCCGACGGACGTATCACCACGCGATGTCTGGGGCTTTACAACGACGAGCAGGAGCGATTTTTCAAAAGGCTTCTCAAGGCTTGCCGTGCCGTGGCTCCCGCCGAGACCAAGTTCTTCCTTCAGCTTTCGCATTGCGGTCGTAAAGGCAGTCGCAAAGATCCCAAAACGGGGCATGGGACACTGTTACCCGAGGAGGGCGGCTTTGCGTTGATGGCGCCTTCGGCCGTTGCCTATACGCCGCAGGCGCCGATGCCTCGTGAGATGACCGAAGCCGATATTGACCGGATGCTGCAAGCTTTTGAAGCGGCTGCGCACCGCGCAGCCCGTGTGGGCTTTGACGGCATCCAGATCCATGCCGCACACGGCTACCTCGTTCACCAGTTCCTCTCGCCTGTGACCAATCGTCGCACAGATAACTGGGGCGGCTCGCTTCAAAACCGGCAGCGCTTTGCGCTGGAGGTTGTCAAGGCCGTTCAAAGGGGGGCCCCCGAGCTTGACGTCATGGTTCGTCTTTCGGCTTGCGACTGGATGCAAAACGGAGCCGGCGAGGAACAGGCTTTGTCCCTAGCCTGCGCGCTTGCCGCACTCAATATTTGTGCCGTCGACGTTTCCTCGGGGGGCATTGATCCCGCACAGCAGCCGCCGGCGTCGCTCACCGCGGCGCATACGTTGTTTGCGCACCACATCAAAGAGAAGGCTCGGATTGTGACTTTCACGAGCGGCGGCATCGTCGAGCCGCTTCAGGCCGAAGAGATCTTGCGCTCGCAGGATGCCGATGCCGTTTGCATCGGACGCGAAATGATTAAAAACCCGAGTTGGGTGTGGGCCGCTGCGCAAAGCTTGGGCAACCCGGTGCAAACGCCCGTGTTTGCCGCGGCGTTTTAGGCTTCAGGCTCTTTCCAGAGTCCTTTATCCTTGAGCGTTGCCTCGGCTACATCCATCGTGCGCAGAATACGGTAGCGTGCGACAGCTCCGATGATCATGCCGATGGCACACAAGAGAAGCGCTTGAGAGAGCGGCATCAAAACGGCGGGAGAATCGGGCTTGAACTGCGCAATGAGCGTCAGTCCGAAGGCGACAAAGCAGTAGAGAACGCGGCGACGGAAATCGGCTTTGCAGACTTCTTCGTCAGGGTTTAGGTCCTGAGCCTTGAGCAGGCGCGCCAGACAAGCTTGGGCGGGGACGGCGCGGGCAATTTCATTGGGGCTTGTATCTTTTGCACAAACCGCTAAAATGGCGCGCCCGCGTGTTGCGTTTCGATCGAACGTCCAGAAATAGACGGGAAGATAGAGGCGCACTGCCTGCACGATCGTGTAGAGTGCGGCAAAAATGAGCAGGCCGGTGGTGACCCAGGCGGGAATCGAAGGCATGTTTGTTTTTGAAGTTCAGAGTGTCGTTGGGCCAAAGTATAAGAGTTTGTTCTGTGCTCTGACCAAACGGCAATCCGAAATCGTTTTGTTAAAAAACGGTGTTTCCGCGGCGATTTTTTCCGGAGAAAGGTAAAATCGTCTGTTGTTGAAGAATTTTTGTTTGCATTCGCAAACAAACCACTGCAGAGGCTGGAAAGTCAGATATGACCGTGAAGACCTTCAAAGGGGAGCTTGATGGCTCCGAAATGAACATCGGCATTGTTGTTTCGCGTTTTAACGAGTATGCCGGCAAAGAAGAACTGGATGCTTGCCTTGAAGAGCTCAAGGTGCTCGGCGTTCAGGAAGATAGCATCAGCGTGGTGTCGGTTCCCGGTGCCCTGGAAATTCCTTTTGCGCTTCAAATGATGGCCGAAAGTGAAGAGTTTGACGCTCTGATCGCTCTGGGTGCCGTGATTCGCGGTGAAACCTATCACTTCGAAATCGTGGCCGACACATCTTCTGCCGAAATTGCTCGCGTGAGCCGTGAATACGACATTCCGGTTGCAAACGGTGTCCTCACGACCTATGACGATGAGCAGTGCAAGGCTCGTACTCACATGAAAGGTAAGGACTGCGCACGTTGTGCCGTTGAAATGGTCAATTTGCAGACGAGCCTTTACGAAAACTTCTATAGCTCCGATTGGGAAAAGTTCGGCGATGACGACGACGAGATCCTGGCGGACGACATCGAAAAACATGACGGAAAGTGCTAATTTGCGGTCTCGCTTGAGCCTGGGGCCTCGTCGCAAAGCCCGTGAGTTTGCGCTCTTGGGTGTGTACGAGTCGCTGATCAATGAATCGGCTGATTTTGCGGCAATTGACGCTAATCTGCTCAGTGTCATCACCGATGAAGGCAGCCCTGTTGCCGGATGCGATCTCAGCTCGGAAGACTTCGATCACTGCGATCAGGAGTTTTACCGTGACATCCTTGACGGAGTGATCAAGGGCAAGGGAGAGCTTCTCGAGACGCTCTCTCGTCATCTTGACCGCGACCCGCAACGTTTGTCTGTGGTGGAGCGCGCCTGTCTGATGATCGGTACGTGGGAAATGAAGAATTGCCCGCAGATTCCCTATCGCGTCGTGATTAACGAAGCGGTGGAATTGTGCAAAGTCTTCGGTGCCGATCGAGGCTATAAGCTCGTCAACGGCGTGCTTGACAAGGTCGCAAGCGAACTGCGTCCCGCTGAACACGAGGCTTAAGGCTGAGGCTGTCGAAAACAGCACACCGCAAAAGGTGCGGCTTTGAGAGAGAAAGTTTCTCTTTCGGCCGTGCCTTTTTTGTTTTTTGCGCCAAAATAGGCTTTGTTGTCGGACAACAGGAGGTTGAAAGAATCCTATGGCTCAAAACGGCGAATTTCAGATTATCGAGCGCTTTTTTACGCATGAAAACTTCGGCGCCTGGGAAAGCAAGGGCGTAGGCGACGATTGCGCCATTATCGACATGCCGGCAGGTCGCATTGCCGTGACGGCCGATATGATGGCCATTGGCACGCATTTTCTTCCCACGCAGCGACCGGAAGACATCGGCTACAAGGCTCTGGCCGTGAATTTGTCGGATTTGGCGGCCGCCGGCGCTATTCCGCGTGCGTTTTTTCTCACGATTGGACTGCCTGCACGAGATGATGCCTGGTTAGCGGGCTTCACCAAAGGCATGACGGAACTGTCTCGACAGGCGGGTTGTCCGCTGCTCGGAGGGGACACGACGCGAACGGCTAAGGTTGGGGATATTCATGCTCCGGTGACGATTTCGATCACAGCGATGGGCGAGTTGCCGCAAAGCATGGGTCTTACTCGATCTGGAGCTCGCCCCGGTGACGATATTTGGGTGTCCGGCTGTGTGGGCGGGGCCTGGGCGGCACTGATGCATCGCTGGGGCAAACTCACTCTCGACGCACGCGTTTTCCCGGCAGCGGCACTTGCCATGGATCGACCGAATCCCCGTAATGCACTCGGGACCGCGCTTCTGAGTTCGGCGACGGCCTGTGCGGATATTTCCGACGGCTTGGCGCAAGACTTGGGGCATATTCTGGAGCGAAGCGGCGTGGACGCTGATGTGCTGTGGGACGCTGTGCCCAAGCACCCGGCCTTGGCGGCACTGTCGCAGGAGCAGCAAGTCGAAGCGGCCATGAGCGGCGGCGACGATTACGAACTTGTCTTCACGGCACCGGCTGATAAGCGCGGTTTGATTGAACAGGCTTCGATTTCCGCGCTCACACCGGTAACCCGCATCGGCCGAATTGTCGAAAAGAAACCGAGCGGAGCGCCGCTTGCAATTCGTGATGCCTCTGGTCGACCGCTTTTCTTGCCGGTACAGGGATTCGATCATTTTGCGCAAAGTGCTGATTGAAAACGAAGAGCTTTTGCCGATGTTGTCAGAGAAATACAGTGCGGACAATCCTGCCTACAACGTGCGCCCCGGGTTGAAGTTTGCCTTCTCGCACCCGGCGCACGCAGTGGCGCTCTTTTTCGGTGCAGGCTGTCTGAGACCGGGGCCGGGTACGTGGGGAACGCTTGCCGGCGTGCTCGTCTGGGCGGTTTTGGTGCAGTTTTTAAGCTGGAAGACGCTCTCAGTATGTATTGCGGTTCTTTTTGTGCTCGGGGCGTTGGCTGCAGAGAAAACCTGCCGCGATCTCGGCGTACAGGATGCCGGTTGCGTGGTTGTCGACGAGGTGGTTGCGGTTTGGTTGGTGTGCCTGATGTTGCCGCAAAACGGTATTGCTTGGTGCGCTGCTTTTCTCGCGTTTCGACTTTTTGACATCGTGAAGCTGCCTCCGGCAAGTTGGGTGGATCGTCACATCCATAACGGCTGGGGGATCATGCTCGACGATTTGTTGGCGGGCGTCTGGGCTGCAGTGGTTTTGGTGGGAATTGATATGCTCTGCAATCGACTGTTTCCCGGTGCCAACCTTTTTCTCGGGGTCTTCTGATGGATTCATATGAACTGGCGCTTGAGCTCGGCCAGAAAGCCAAGCGGCGCGGTGTGACCGTGGCAACGGCTGAGAGTTGCACGGCGGGCGGTCTCGGCTTTGAAATCACAGCCGTTCCCGGATCAAGCGAGTGGTACGAACGCGGCTTTATCACGTATACGAACCGTGCTAAAGAAGAGATGCTTGGAGTGAAGGCCGAAACGCTTGCCGCGTTTGGTGCCGTCAGTTGCGAGACGGCCCGAGAGATGGCCTGCGGCGCTCTGGAACATTCCGGCGCACAACTTTCCGTGTCCATTACTGGGATTGCGGGGCCAGGCGGCGCTGTGCCAGGCAAGCCCGTGGGGACGGTGTGTTTTGGCGTGGCATTGAAGACAGACGGCAAGGCCACGGTGCAAACCTCCCGTATGCAGTTTGAGGGTAGCCGCGACGCTGTACGGCGTCAAAGTATTCGCTATGCGCTGCAATTGCTGTGCAAAGCACTCGGTGACAAGTGCTAACAACAGATTTGTCTGACCGCTCTCGGGAACAATGACGACGTGTGCCACAATGCAGATTCCGATGACTCGTTTCGAGATTTGATGGAATGGAACCTCTGACAAAAACAAAAAAAGAATCCTCTGCGGCGCTCGACGCTTTCGATAGGCTTTTCAACGTGTGCCAGTTTCTGGGCCTGAGCGCCATTGCCATTGCGGCTATTGTCGGCTTCGGGACTGAGCTCTGGCGTATGGTGACGGCCGATACGATCGCCTTGGGCGACCTGCTCTTGCTCTTTCTTTATACCGAAGTGATGGTGATGGCGCGCGCGGCGCTTCACAGTCACCACGAACTTGCTATCGCAATGCCGATTGCCATTGCCATCGTGGCCATGGGGCGCTATATGGTTGTGAGTTCGGATCACAACGCGCTGCACCAGATGATGTACGCAGGCGCCATCTTCATTCTGGTGGCAGCGCTCTTTCTTTGGAAGATGCGCGTGCGCCTCACCGGTTGGTCGGCAGGCAAGGACAACGCTGACTAAGAAACACGCACATAAAACACGCGCACAAACTTCAGAGCCTGTGCGCGTTTTTTATGGGTAAGAACGAAACGATCAGAGGTTGACGTCGTGGGCGTTGCCGATCGTAAGGAAATGGCCGCCGGCGACGTAGTGAAGTGTACGGCAGCTGTCGTTCCCCTCAGGGAAGTGCCAGTGCCCCTCGGAGAAGACGCGGGAATCAGCCCAGGCCGCCACGGCTTCTCCGATAAAGAGGTCGTGCTTTTTCTCGTTGTATTCGTTCGGAATCACTTTGAAAAGCACAGCACAGAGCACTCCTTCGACGGTGGGGATGTCGCAACCTTCGAACTTGAAAAGCTTAGCGCCGCTTTTTTCAATCTTGTCGGCTTCGTCGAACTTGCTCACCGAACCCAGGTAAAGCGTTTCGCGGGCAATTTCCAACGACGGCAGGGACAACATGAAGTAGCCGGTCTTGTCAATGAGCTTGCGCGTGTAGTGAACCGAATCAATCACCGCAGTCGACAGGGCGGGCGTGGTGTTGAGCGGGCACACCCAAGTGGCGGGCATGACGTCGACATCGTCGCCGTCTGCGGCCGACACCAACGAGGTGGCGCCCAAATTAAAGAGACGATAAACATCCTCCAGTTCCACCGGCTTGAAGTTCTGCATTTTTGTTCTCCCAAATGATGGAATTCAGCTCAAGGCTTTTTTCTTGGCTTCGCGGATGGCAATCATCGTAGCTTCAGCAGCCTTGGCAGCGGCTTGCGCGAAGTCTTCGCCGTTACCGGCAAAGATGACGGCGCGGCTCGAATTGATGATCATGCCGCGGCCGTGCGCGTCCAAACCGGCAGCTACGGCAGCGTTGACGTCGCCGCCCTGTGCGCCGATGCCGGGCACAAGCAGAGGCGTTTCAGGCGCAAGTTCACGTACGCGTGCGATTTCTGCAGGCTGCGTGGCGCCCACGACCAGCCCAACTTGACCGTTGACGTTCCAGGGACCCGAAGCCATCTTGGCAACGCGCTCGTAGACCATGTCGCCGTCCTTGGTGACGAGCTCCTCAATGTCGGCGCCACCCGGGTTGGACGTGCGGCACAGCAGAATCACGCCGCGGCCTTCGTATTCGAAATAGGGTTCGACGGTATCAAAACCCATGTAGGGCGAAAGCGTTACGGCGTCGGCTTGGTAGCGCACGAAGGCTTCCTTGGCGTACTGCTTGGCTGTGGAACCGATGTCGCCGCGCTTGGCGTCGAGAATGACGGCAATGTCGGGGTGCTTTTCGCGAATGTATGCAATGACCTGTTCAAGCGTTTTTTCCAGACCTTCGCCTGCGAAGTAAGCGATCTGAGGCTTGAAGGCGCAGACGTACGGTGCTGTGGCGTCCACAATGGCACAGCAGAACTGCAGAACACCTTCGGCGTCTTTGGTCAGATGCGCGGGCAAACGTTTGAGATCGGGATCAAGTCCCACGCAGAGCATGGAGTCAACGGCGTCGATTCGCTTGTTGAGTTTTTCGATGAACATGACGTTGCGTTTTCCTTCACAAAAAGAAAGGCAGAAAATGCCTTTCGTAAAAACCGGTTTTCTTAAAACTAGATCTTACCGCGACCGCTAGAGCGAGTGGTTGGCAACAGGCAAAGACGAGACGTTTGGGCAAACACTGACACCATTTGCCTTATAGTTGCACAGGATTTTTGGGAGAAACAAACATGAGAAAAGAGCTCGCGGTCCTTGCTGCGGCAAGCCTTTTGGTCACGACAGCAACAGCCCAGGATTTGATGGGACAAAGTCCTGAAGCACAGGTCGTTGACGTGCCCGTTGTCCAGGGGCGAATCGACGCGATTTCCGGCGTTGTCTACAGCCAGGTTTTTGAAAGAGGCCGGAGTGTGCGCGGTCTCAAGATGACGCTTTTTGTTCCGCGTACGAAAGAAAAGAAACCGGCAGTGCTTTATTTCCCGGGAGGCGGGTTTACTTCAGCCGATCACGAGAAGTTCTTGGAAATGCGCTATGCATTGGCTTGTGCCGGATATGTTGTTGCGGCCTGCGAGTATCGTGCCGTACCCAATAAATTCCCGGCATTGCTTGAAGACGCCAAGGCGGCGGTGCGCTGGATGCGCGCGCATGCCTCAGAATTCGGAGTGGACGCCAATCGCATTGGGCTGCTTGGTGACTCCGCCGGCGGCTACGTCGTACAGATGGCTGGTGCCACCAACGGCGAAAAAAACTGGGACGTGGGCGACTTTAAGGAGGTTTCGTCCGACGTGCAGGCGGTGGTATCGATCTACGGCATTTCCGATCTGACGACAATTGGGGAAGGGATCGGCAACGAGAACGTGCATGCGTCTGCTGCTGTGACGGAAGCATTGCTTCTCAACGGGCCGGCCTTTAAGGATTTTGCCGGTGCTTCCGTAAATGCCGATCCCCAAAAGGCGAAGGCGGCAAGTCCCATTGGTCATGTCGACGGAACGGAGCCGCCGTTTTTGCTGATGCACGGATCGGGCGACAAGGAGGTGAGTCCCTTGCAGAGCAAAAAAATGTTTGAAGCGCTCCAGAACAAGAAGGTAGAGGCCGAATACGTCCTCGTGCGCGGAGCCGAACACGGCGATTTGCCGTGGTACCAGCCCGGTGTGATCTCCCGTGTGGTGAACTTCTTTGACCGTCACCTGAAGCGAACGGAATAACGACAGTGATGCGAAACGACAGAAAAGAGTTTGAGATTTTGGCCCCGGCTGGTTCCCGTGAGGCGATGGCGGCTGCCGCTGCGGCAGGTGCCGACGCCGTGTATTTCGGGCTGGGGGCGCTTGATATGCGCAGTCTGGCAACCGGCGCCTTTGGCGAAGCCGATTTACCTGAGATCGCCGCATTTGCAAAAGATCACGATTTGAAAACGCGACTGACGGTCAATGCCGTGCTCTACGACGAGGATCTTTCAGCGGCTCGTCAAACGATGCTTGCCGCCAAGAAAGCGGGCATTGATGCGGTCATCTGCTCGGATGTGGCGGCGATGATGCTTGCGCACGAAGTGGGTATTCCCGTGCATCTTTCTACGCAGCTCAACATCGCCAATGTTGAAGCGCTGAAGTTTTATGCGCACTTCGCTGATGTCGCTGTTCTTGCTCGTGAATTGACGCTCGAGCAAACCGCAGCAATTACAAGAGCCATCGACGAGCAAAATATCTGCGGTCCTTCGGGCAAGCGCATCAAAATTGAGATTTTCTGTCACGGAGCGCTCTGCATCGCACAAAGCGGACGCTGTTTCATGAGTCTGCACACGCGCGGAAAAAGTGCCAACCGCGGGCAGTGCTTGCAGTCGTGCCGTCGCAAGTACTACATCAAGGACGCCGAGCGCGACATTGAGCTGCAGATTGATCCTCAGTACGTCATGAGCCCGAAGGACCTCAAAACAATCGGCTTTTTCGACAAGATGGTTCAAAGCGGCGCGCGCATTTTCAAAATCGAAGGACGCGCACGCTCGCCCGAATATGTGCGCACGACCGTGCAGTGCTACAGCCAGGCCCTGCAGGCGGTGCTTGACGGCGACTTTACGGCCGACAAGCTGGCCCGTTGGGATGAGAAACTCGCCGAGGTTTTCAATCGCGGCTATTGGGACGGATGGTACCTGGGAGCGCAAACGCCGGAGCTTGCCTCCGGATACGGTTCGCAAGCCACAATCACCAAACGTTTTGCCGGCAAGTGCATCAACTTCTTCAACAAGGCGTCGGTGGCGCAATTTCTGGTGCAGGCTGACGGCTTCGACATAGGTACTCGACTGCTTGTCACCGGCCCCACAACGGGCGCGGTGGAGTTTGTGGCCGATGAAATTTTTGACGACAACGGACCGGTGAATCACGCGACCAAAGGAACGGCCGTGACGATCAAGGTTCCCGAGAAGGTGCGTGAAAACGACAAGCTTTATGTGTTGCAGCCTCGCGGATAGCGAGCGGAATTACTTTTACGTAGCTGCTCGGTACGTGCTTGTGCGCCTGTCGCCTTCTCGTATTAGCCGCCCTTGGTCTGTTAATTTGCGTAATAGTCGATAAGCTGGCTGGGCTTCGAGACCGAGAATTTGCATTACATCGGCTCGTGTGATGCAACCTTTTTCTCGGGCAAGCTGCATGACAAGTTCATCGTTTCTTACGAAGTCAATACCCGATTGGCGGACCATCTCAATTTCGCGATTCTGTGCTTTATAAAACTTTGAGCTCAAGATGAAATCGCGATCGGATCCACTTCCTTTGCATTCAAGAAGACCGTCTTCGACAAGTGTTTCGACGTGCCGTTTGAGCCGGTTGGCAGGCAGTTTTGTTGCTGCGACAATGCCTTCGAAAGTGAGCCGCTTGGAAAAGAGTACAGATGTCAGCACCATCAAACTCTGTATTGAGATCGGTTTGCCGGTTCGCTTTTGGTAATCGAGGATGAGTCTGAAGAAATTGATGTCGGCCTCGCACTTTGGGAAAAAAAACACGCACGCTTTCTTCATTGGATTCGGAATAGTCTGGTGACGGACGTCCGTAGACAAGACTGCCTTCAAAAATCAGATCAATTCCTCGTCCTGTACGCTCGGCAAGTCCCAATCGCTTGAAAATGTCCGCTAACAGCGCATTTCGCGGATGCGGTTCAACAGTGAGCAGGTTGTTGAGATCAACGCCGGAAACAAAGCCGCCTGGACTGTTGATTTCCAGGCCATCGTCCGTGAAACGGACGGAGACACGATTGAGGATGGTGTAGTCACGGTGACAAAAGGCGTTGGCCAATGCTTCTCGAAAGGCTCGCTCGGAAAAGGTTGGAATTGCAATGCGAACGAGATCCTGCGTGATTTCGACTTCCGTATTGCGGGCTCGGAACCGATCAAGAAGAGCGTCAAAGCTTCGGAGCAGCGGCAGTTCGATTTCTTCGTTTGCCAGTACTTCTGTTCCGCTGAGGTGCTGAAAGACGGCTCCGGCGCCGGGAACTAGTCGTCGGATACTTGTTTTTTTCCCGATGAGAAGGAGACCTGCGACCGTCGGCAACAAACCGTGCGGCGTTTCGTGTACGAACCCCAGAGCTTTGTCGAGGTCTTCATCCTCAAGTTCGAGCAGAGTGCTGTCTCCTCGGTTGTCGCGAATGAAGCTCCTCAATCGCCGGCGTTCATCGTTGTCCAGGTCGGCGTACGAAGTATTCGGCAGGATCATGGATGAGTAGTCGCAGCGTCCGATTTCTGAGAGACGCGAAATGAACTCCTGTGGAAAGAGTGGGGAGGTTTCAGGTGTCTTATCGATCTTCAGCCGGCGTTTGAGAACTTTGCCGTCGTTGGTCGCAACGATACCCGTGGCTTTCGAAACTTCGATTACTAGTACATCGAGACCTTCGCCAGCCTCGACGAGTTCCGCTACGACTGCTACAGGTGGAATGGTGTGCGAAGCAATGTATGCGGCGGCAAGGTCCGGATCCCGCCACCTGGGTGTTCGTACACCCGACACGATGCCGTCATCATTGATGCCGACGTAAAGCGTTCCTCCTTCAGCGTTTGCCAGTCCAACGACGGTCTCAACCACAACCTTGTCCGGCAGTCCGCTTTTAGGATCACTCTTGAATTCGATCGTTAACGATTCTCTGGAAGGAAATTGCGGGAAAGAGAGATTGTCGGCGTTCATGGCAAAGAATCAACAGACGGAAAAGTGAAGCTAAGATACAGACGGTTAGCATCATGATGCTAAATTATAAAGACATTGATGTTAAATGTATGTATAAACTGATGTTAAAAAGGAATGGTGATACATACATGTCCGTATGTATGATCTTAAGTTGTCTTTATCTCGACCGACAAACAACGGAATGTTAGAGATTTTTCGTCGAATCTAAGACGTGAACCTAAAAGAAGAGCCGCTTGCTTTACAGCAAGCGGCTCAATGCCTTAAAGACTTAAGCGGTCAGGCGATGAATTACATCATGCCGTCCATGCCGCCCATGCCGCCCATCGGGGGCACAGCCGGCTTGTCTTCAGGGATGTCGGCGACCATGCAGTCGGTCGTAAGGATCAGACCGGCCACGCTGGCAGCGTTCTGCAGAGCGGTACGGGTGACCTTGGTCGGGTCGAGAACGCCCATGGCAACCATGTCGCCGTATTCGCCTGTCTGAGCGTTGTAGCCGAAGTTGCCTTCACCGCCGGCAACCTTGTTGACAACCACGCTGGGTTCTTCGCCGCAGTTGGCGACGATCTGACGCATCGGTTCTTCCATGGCGCGCAGCACGATCTTAATGCCGGCGTTCTGTTCATCGTTGTCGCCCTTGAGGTCCTTGATGGCGAACTTGGTGCGCACGAGAGCCACACCGCCGCCCGGGACGATGCCTTCTTCCACGGCAGCGCGGGTAGCGTGCAGAGCGTCTTCCACGCGAGCCTTCTTTTCCTTCATTTCGACTTCGGTAGCGGCACCGACCTTCACGAGGGCCACACCGCCGGCGAGCTTGGCAACGCGTTCCTGAAGCTTTTCACGGTCGTAGTCGCTCGTAGCGGCCTCGATCTGCTGACGGATCTGGGTGACGCGGCCTTCGATAGCCTGAGCGTCGCCGGCGCCGTCAATGATCGTCGTGGCTTCCTTGGTGACTTCAACGCGCTTGGCCGAACCCAACTGTTCGAGGGTTGCCTTTTCGAGCGTGAGGCCGAGGTCAGACGAGATGACCGTTGCGCCCGTGAGCACAGCGATGTCTTCGCACATGGCCTTGCGGCGGTCGCCGAAGCCCGGAGCCTTGACAGCCACAACCTTGAGGATGCCGCGGATGGAGTTCACCACGAGGGTGGCGAGGGCTTCACCGTCGACGTCTTCAGCGATGATCAACAGCGGACGAGAGGTCTTGGCAACCTGTTCGAGAACCGGCAGGAGTTCACGGATGTTGCTCACCTTCTTGTCGTGGATCAGGATGAAGGGGTTGTCGAGCACGGCGGCCTGACGTTCCGGCGTGTTGATGAAGTAGGGCGACAGGTAGCCGCGGTCAAACTGCATGCCTTCCACGACTTCGAGTTCGTTGTTGAGGCTCTTGCCGTCTTCGATCGTGATCACGCCTTCCTTGCCGACCTTGTCCATGGCCTGCGAGATGATGTCGCCGATTTCCTGATCGGAGTTAGCGGAGATGGCGCCAACCTGAGCGACTTCCTTGGAAGTGGTGGTCGGACGGGAGATCTTGCGCAGTTCTTCGATGGCGGCAGCCACGGCCTTGTCGATGCCGCGCTTGAGGTCCATCGGGTTCATGCCGGCGGCAACGTACTTCATGCCTTCGCAAACGATGGCCTGAGCGAGAACCGTGGCGGTGGTCGTACCGTCACCGGCGTTGTCGTTGGTCTTGGAGGCCACTTCGCGCACCATCTGGGCGCCCATGTTCTCAAACTTGTCCTTGAGATCGATTTCCTTGGCAACCGTCACGCCGTCCTTGGTCACGAGCGGACCGCCGAAGGCGCGTTCGAGCACCACATTGCGGCCCTTCGGGCCCAGAGTCACCTTCACAGCGTTGGCGAGCGTGTTGATGCCGCGGACCATGCGCACGCGGGCGTCATCACCGAAGAGAACTTGCTTTGCAGCCATTTGTTTTTATCTCCGTTAAAAATTCTTCAATGAAATCAAACCGATACCGATTATTCGAGAACGCCCATGATGTCTTCTTCGCGCATCACGAGGAGTTCTTCACCGTTTACCTTGACGGTCTGACCGGCGTACTTGCCGAACAGAACACGGTCACCGACCTTCACGTCCATCGGGAGGAGCTTGCCGGCTTCGTCGCGCTTGCCGGGACCCACAGCGAGGACTTCGCCCTGATCGGGCTTTTCACCGGCGGTGTCCGGAAGGACAATGCCGCTAGCGGTCGTGCGTTCGGCTTCAAGGCGCTTCACAATCACGCGGTCGTGTAACGGACGGATCTGCATTTTGTTTTCACTCCAAATTTGAATAACCATTGAAAGGCCGCACTGGCGCGGCCTTTCAGCAATGAAATCATTTCTTAGCGGGCTCCAAGCCCGCTGCTAGAACCCCATATGGGGATGGGGCAACAGCATTTCAAGCCCCGAAGCAAAAATTTTTTCTGAAGTTTTTTTGACAGTTTTGTCATCGAGCTGAAACGAAGGCAAAACAAGATTGCGCTACTTGTTCATACTTCCGACCTGCGATAGATTGAGAGCGGTCCGATCGACACGATAAAAGTATGCTGAACGCAGTCCGAAACATCGGTTCATTTCCCAAGGGTGTGATCTTCACGCTCTGCGCGGCCATTTTCTGGGGCTCGATGGCTGTTGCCGCGCAGGCGGTCATGGCAAACGGCGTGGTCAACGCCGGCGCGCTCGTGATCGTGCGCCTGTGTAGTTCAGGCGGATTGCTTCTTTTGTGGTGCTGCATCACCGCTCGCAATGAGATCGTCAAAATCTTCACTAGCTGGACGAACTTTCGCGACGTACTTTTCGGCGCCGTCTTTATTTATGGCGGGCAGTTTGCCTTCATGCTCGCCATTCACTATTCCAATGCCGGTGCGGCGGCCATTGTGCTGACCACCGTTCCACTGTGGGTGGCGCTTTGGGAAATGATCGTGAACCGATCGAAACCGTCGCCCCGGATGGTGATCTGTTTTCTGCTCGCTGCGGTGGGCGTGACGCTCATTGTTACCAAGGGCGAGTTCGATGTTTCCCAATTCAATCTGACGGGGCTTACCTGGGCCATCATCTGCGCTGTCATGACGGCGGGCTATTCCGTACAGCCTCGGCAGCTCCTCAAGCGCGTGGCGGTGATGCCCGTGATGGGAAGCGCCATGCTTTTCGGCGGATTGATGGCGGTCGTCGCGTCTTTCTTTTTGCCTGCGACCTTCGACTTCTCGCGCTTTGATTGGATGACCGCAGCGTTGCTTTTTCATGTGGTGTTTTTTGGCACCCTGATGGCTTTTTGCCTCTACATGACGGCCCTGCGCCTGATTTCCCCGGTGATTGCCAGCATCCTGAGTCTGGGCGAACCGGTATCGGCTTACCTGCTGTCGGTGCTGGTGATGGGGCTAGATGTTGGGCTCATCGAGGGCATCGGCGTGGTGATGGTGCTTGCAACGGTAGTTTTGCTTGCCAAGACGCCGCGCAAATCAAACGAAGGCGAAAACATTGCTCCGCGCTGGAAAAGTCAAAATTGAACGTTCGTTCATTCCGATAGGCCGCCGTAACCGATACAATTGCTCAATTCCGGAGACAAGGGGCGCAAGCCTCGACATAAAGACAAACTGCAGCCGGAAAGGGAGGGCGTCCGTATCGGGCGCGAATCATGCCGAATTCAGCAGTTCTCAAATTGAGTGCCGCTTTGGGGGCGCTTTTCCTGTCGTTCCCCGGATGGGCGCAGTTGCCGTCGGCGCTTGAAGAAGCGCTGGCGCGTACGTCCGTGTCTCTTGACGAAGTTGCCGTGTGGGTGTCGCCCGCAGGCATCAACGCTCCTGTCGTCGCGCATCGCACCGATCGTCTGATGCAGCCCGCAAGCTCCGTCAAAGTGGTGACAACGCTTGCCGGTCTTGATCTTCTCAAGCCCGATTTCACCTGGAAAACGCAGATTCGAGCGCAGACGTTGCCTGACAAGGCGGGAGCTGTGCGTTCCGTGTCGCTCATCGGTTCGGGGGATCCTCATCTGATGATCGAGCAGGTGTGGCTGCTTGTGGAACAACTGCGTCAGACGGGTGTCAAGCGCATCATCGGCGACATCACGGTCGATCGCTCGGCCTTTGGCGAAAAGCCGGTTGATCAGGGCGCCTTTGACGGCGCAGCCGATCGTTCCTACAACGTGGCGGCCGATGCGGCGCTCGTCAACCTCAAGGCCGTCTCCATCACGCTTGAACCGGAAGAAAACGGCAAGTGGGCGCGCGTCACGTCGTTGCCTGTGCTCGAAGGCTTTTCCGTACCCAAGCGCATTGCTCTGAGTAAAGGTGCCTGTGGCGATTGGAAAAGCAAGGTCAAGGCCTCGTATTCGGACAAAGGCGTGCGCTTTAAGGGCGCTTTGCCCGCATCTTGCGGCGTCAAAGCTTTGCATGTGTCGCGTTGGAAGGCAGACGACTATCTCACGCGCCTTTTAAAGCCGATTCTGCGTTCGGTTGGAATTGCTTGGACAGGAGTTGTCAGAGAAGGACGAGCTCTTGCCCAAAGCGGCGTGCGTCTGGCTGAAATTCAGTCACAGCCGTTGCCAACGATTGTTTCCTTGATCAACAAGTATTCCAACAACACAATGGCTCGTCACGTGTTTTTAACGTTGTCTCAGACCGACCCCGTTGGTACGGCAAAGCCTGCCACATTGGCGCGTAGCCGGGCCGTGACGGATCGGTGGCTTGTTAAGGCTGCAGGCGACGTACCTTCAGGCACTTTTATCGACAACGGTTCGGGCCTGTCGCGCAAAACCAGAATCACGGCAGAAACGATGGGGCGGGTGCTCAACTACGGTTTTCGTTCCTACGTGATGCCCGAATTTATGGCTTCGCTTCCCTTGGCGGGCTTTGACGGCACGATGAAAAAGAGAGGTATGGCGGTGGGCAGCGCCCACGTCAAGACGGGCCTCATTCGAGATGTGCGTTCCATTGCGGGGTATGTGACTGACATCAACGCCCGTCGTTGGAGCGTGGTGGTGATGATGAACGGAAAACGACTCGACGGCGATCGGATCTTTTCTCAGGCCGTACTGCAGTGGTGTGCCCAGGGCGGAGCACAGGCTCTTTTGGATGATCAACGAAAAGGGAGCGCGGCACGATGAAACAGTCTTTATGGGCGATTGCGGCTGCGGCCTGCTTTTCCATCATGGGCGCCTTCGTGAAATTCTGCACGGAGGATCTGGGCTCCTTTGAACTCGTGTTCTATCGTTCGCTTTTCGGCGCCATCTTCATCGCGTTTGTGGTGGCTGGCAGCGGCGGTACTCTCAAAACGGAACACTTCCGGCACCATATCGTTCGTTCTCTTTTGGGTGTCACGAGCGTAGCGCTGTGGTTTTATGCCCTGTCGCAGATGCATTTCGGCACCTGTATGACACTTATCTATACAACGCCGCTATTTATGGCTCTGAATTTCATCATTCTTGCCAAGTGCAAGGGGGAAAGAGCGCCGTGGGCGGTGGTGTTGGCAATTGTCACAGGGTTTATAGGTATTTGTCTTGTGATGAAGCCGGGGCTCGGTACCGATGAATTTATTCCCGCGTTGATTTGCTTGGGTGTGGCGCTCATTGATCTTGCCGCCTACTGGCAGATGAAGCAAATGGGCAGACTCAACGAACCGAGTTATCGCATTGTGTTTTATTTCTGCGTCCTCGGTATGGTGTTTGCTGCCGTCGGTACCGTGGCGACGACAGGCTTTCACGTGCCCAATCTCACCGGCATCGCGGGGCTTCTCGGCATGGGATTGTTTGCAACGCTTGGGCAGATTTGCACCACGCGTTCCTACGCTTACGGCAATATGTTGCTTTCTTCGTGTCTGGGCTTTTCGGCCGTGCCGTTTTCAGTGATCTTCGGTGTCACTCTTTTTGACGAATCGGTTGATCCTTTGTCGCTTTTCGGCATGACGCTCATTCTGATTGCCGGCATGTCGGCCGCTGTGGCTACAAAACGCATGGAAGCCAAACAGGAAGCCGCTGAGTTTGCGAGCAAAAAGACTTCCTGACGTTACCCACAACGAAAACGGCAGGCGTCTTGTTTGACGTCTGCCGTTGTTCAAAAACCGAAGACCCGGGCGCTTTTAGGGATCTGCTTTCTGGCTTTCTTGAGTCGGTGCCGGTTTTTCACCGACGTTTTCCTTCAATGCCGCAATGAAAGCTGACTCCGTGAGGAGTTCCGGCAACACCGTGGCCGTTCCGTCCGTCTTGTAGAGCAGATAGAGCGGCACGCCCGTGCGTCCGAACTTATTGAGCATTTCAGTGATGTTGCTGTCGCGGTTTGTCCAGTCGGCTTCAAAGCGCGCGTAATTGAGGCGTGTCAGTTCCGCCGTAGCGGCATCGGTACGAAGCGCTGTGGCCTTGTTGAACTGACAGGTCACGCACCAGGCGGCGGTGAAGTCGACCACCACGGGCTGACCGCGGGCAATCGCAGAATTCACCGCTTCTTCGCTCCAGGGCTGCCACTGGTCGGACGCCATCACGGCTTCGGTGTCGACTCGGCGATCGAAATTGCCAAGACACAACAGAACCATGCAGCCGATGGTGACAAGTGCGCAGACGCCCTTGAGCACCTGTGAGCGACCGCGACCGTATTGTTCGCGACCGACGGCCCACAGAAGGCCGGTGACCGAACCCATGGCAAAGATCACGGTGAGAAGCCCGTAGAGTGTGACCTGACGCGAAAGCACCCAGATGAGCCAAAGGGCGGCCGCGGCCATCGGAATGGCCATGATGCGTTTAAAGGTAAGCATCCAGGCACCCGGACGCGGCAGAAGCTTCATCCAGGCCGGCACTAGGGTCAGGATAAGCCACGGCAGTGCCATGCCCAAGCCCAAAGACAGGAAGATGAGCATGCTCACTGCGCTGTCTTGCAATACGGCATACCCCAGTGCCGCCCCCATGAAGGGGGCAGTGCAGGGGGAGGCCACGACGACGGCAAGAACGCCCGTAAAGAAGCTTCCGAGCGGCCCCGTGCTCGGCAGTTTGCGTACGGCGCGGCTGTCGGCAAGGTGCGAAGCGGCTGTGAACTCAAAGACACCCAGCAAGTTGAGCGTGAGCGCGCTAAAGAGCAGAATCAGAATCGCGACCACCCAGGGCTGCTGCAGCTGAAAGCCCCAGCCGATGGCCCAGCCAAGACTGCGAAGTATCACCAAGGCGCCGGCCAGTGCCGCCATGGAAAGCAACACGCCGCCCGTAAAGGCCAATCCATGCAGTGCCAAGGCTCCCTTGCGGCGAGAGCCGTCAACCAACTGCAGAATCTTGAGACTGAGTACCGGAAACACGCACGGCATAAGGTTCAAAATCAAGCCGCCCAGAAAAGCAAAACTCAGGGCCGTTGACGTACTCATGCTCGGAGGTGCTTCGGGCAGCTGCGCGGTCGGAGTGGCCGGCTCGGCTTGATCGGGAGCCGGTTTTTCTTCCGGAGCCCAAGGCAAAGGCACCTCGCCCGGCTTGATGTCGAGCGTGGTTTCGATGGCCCAACCATCATTGTCCGGACCGCCGTCGGCGACGATCACGCCGGCAAAGGGCAGCGGCTTGTCGGTTTTGAGACTTTCCAGATACTCAGGAGCGGCTTTGAGGTAGAGCGACACTTGGTCTTTACCGAGCACGGCTCGATCGAGTTCCTTAAAGTCGACAAGACCTTCGGAGAGTGGGAAAAACTCCACCTTCTTTTCGATTTTGCCCGCCAGAGGCGCAAAGTCGATGCGAATGCGGCCGTCCTCAATCTGAGCCGAAATATGTTCGGAAACGACTTTTTCAGGGATGGACTTGAGCGTTTTTTCAAACTTGCCGGCAAAGGGGCCGGGTTTAGCTGCCACCTCCACTGGAAGCTTCATCGACACTTCGGCTGTGCCAGGAATGCAGACTTCCTTGCAAGCGAGGTAGTCAACCTTGGCGCGCAGGGTGTACGTGCCGCCGTAAGGCGTTCCCCAGGGAATGTCCAGATTGAAGGGCAAAAGCACTTCGCCCGAGTACACGAAGTTGGTGATGGGCCCGAGCTTGTGTTTTTGCGGCGTGGGCCAGCCGATTTGTTCGGCGGTCCAGCGGCGCGGCAACTTCCATTCGACACTCGGAGCAAAACCGGAGTCACCCGAGAACTGCCAGTACGTGTGCCAGCCCGGTTCGTGTTTGAGCAAAATGCCGATATCGTTGGTCGCGCGCGGAATCCCAGCCGTTTGTCGCGACACCAGTTGCACCGTCACCGTCTTGGGTTGGCCGCCGCCTGCAAAGGGAGATCCCGTGCCGGCAGAACCCGCACCCAATCCGGTCGGAGCGGCCAGTGCTACGGAAGCTGCCGTCGTCAAGCCGAGCAGCAGCGTCGTTAAGCTGCGAAAGAGTTTCATTACCGCTTTGTACGTTAAAGAGCCGCAAAAGCCTTGCGGGCGGCTGCGATAGTCGCTTCGATGTCTTCGTCGGTGTGAGCTGCCGACACAAAGCCCGCCTCGAAGATCGAAGGAGCGAGGTAAACGCCCTCTTCGAGCATCGTATGGAAGAACTTCGCAAACACGGCCGGATCGGCCTTCATGACGTCGTTAAAGCCGTTGGGCAGGTTTTCGAGGAAGAAGAGCCCCATCATGCCGCCCTGAGAGCGAGCGCAGAACGAAACGTCGGCTTGCTTGGCCGCAGCGGTAAGTCCTGTCACGAGCTTGGTTGTCTTTTCCGAGAGGCTTTCGTAGAAGCCCGGCTTCTGGATTTCCTTGAGGGTGGCCAGACCGCAGGCGACAGCCACGGGGTTGCCCGAGAGGGTGCCGGCCTGATAGACGGGGCCCAAAGGAGCGATCTTATTCATGACTTCGCGGCGTCCGCCGAAAGCGGCCACCGGCATGCCGCCGCCGATCACCTTGCCCATCATGGTGATGTCGGGCACGATGTTGTAGAGAGACTGTGCGCCGTGCAGCGCTACGCGAAAACCCGTCATCACTTCGTCAACGATCAGAAGCGCGCCGTACTGCGTGCACAGGCGGCGCATTGTGTCCATGAATTCCTGCGTGGCCGGAACCATGTTCATGTTGCCGGCGACTGCCTCGACGATTACGCAGGCGATGTCGTCGCCCCATTGCTTGAATGCGTCTTCGAGCTGCTGCGGATTGTTGTATTCGAGTACGAGCGTGTGTTCGGTCGTACCGGCCGGAACACCAGCCGAAGAGGGATTGCCGAAGGTGAGCATGCCGGAGCCCGCCTTCACGAGCAGGCTGTCGCTGTGGCCGTGGTAGCACCCCTCGAACTTGATGATCTTATTGCGGCCTGTGTAGCCGCGAGCCAGACGAATGGCGCTCATGCCGGCTTCCGTGCCGGAACTCACGAAGCGCACGGCTTCGACGTTGGGCATGATCTTGATGACTTCTTCGGCAATGAGCGTTTCGCCTTCGGTGACGGCGCCAAACGAAAGGCCCGTGTCAACGGCGGCGTGCACGGCTTCAATCACGGCCGGATGGTTGTGGCCGAGGATCATCGGGCCCCAGGAGCCGATGTAATCGATGTAGCGGCGATCTTCAGCATCCCACATATAAGCGCCCTTGGCGCGGCGGATAAAGCGCGGTGCGCCGCCCACACTCTTAAAAGCGCGGACGGGAGAATTCACGCCGCCGGGGATGCTCTGCTGAGCACGTTCAAAAAGTTCCTCGTTGATGCCCATTTTCTTTCCAATTGGTTTGGTCGGTAAAAGTCGTCGGGCACTGACATTCGTCGGCACCCGGAATTCGGTTGAAGTCTAGCAAGCTCAAAGCTGTGTTTCGCTTAACAAGTGTGTGCGGATGCAACCGCAAGACGCCGAAGATTAAGAGAACGCGTCAGGCTGCCGACAAAAGCTTGAGAATTTCGTCCTTGCTCAGTCGGTTGCTCATATTGGAGCCTTCGAGCAGTGCGTCGGCCAACGACTTTTTGGTGGCATGCAACCGCAGAATTTTTTCTTCGATCGTATCCTCGGCAATCAGGCGGTAGATTGTGACCGGATTATCCTGACCGATGCGATAGCTTCGGTCGCTTGCCTGATCTTCGATGGCAGGGTTCCACCACGGATCCAGGTGAATGACGTAGTCGGCCGCCGTGAGGTTTAGGCCTGTGCCGCCTGCCTTGAGACTGATCAGGAAAAGCGGCATATCGCCCTGCTGGAAGGCGTCGACGAGCTTCTGTCGCTGGCCTGCGGGCGTTGAGCCGTCCAAATAGAGGTATTGGATACCGAGTTCGTCAAGCTTGGCACGGATCAGCGCAAGGTGACTTGTGAACTGACTGAAGACGAGTGCGCGGTGCCGCCCTTCTATCAGGTCCTTGGCAAGTTCCAGGAATGCGGAGGTTTTGGACGACTCGATCTTGATGCTCTTGTCGATCAAGGCTGGGTGGCAAGCAGCCTGACGCAGTTTAGTGAGTTCGGCAAGCGCTTCGATCGGGTTGATGACACCGGCTTCGAGCTGTTCGGAAGCACGTTCGCGCAGGTTTTCATAGAGCGCGCGCTCTTCTTTACTGAGCGTGACGCGCAGCGTGATTTCGGTTTTCTCCGGCAGTTCGTCGAGCACTTCGGCCTTGGTGCGACGCAAAATGAAGGGCGAAATCAAGCGCTTTAAGAGCCGTTGCTGATCGCGGTTCTGGTTCTTTTCGATCGGCACGATGAAGCGTTCGCTAAAGTCGGTGAAACTTCCCAGCAGTCCCGGATTGGCCAGCTCAAAAAGGTTCCAGATTTCGCTTAAGTGGTTTTGTAGCGGTGTGCCGGTCAAAAGAACGCGAGCACTGCTTTGAAGCTGCAGGGCTGCTTTGGACATCTTGGTCTCGCGGTTTTTGATGGCATGCGCTTCGTCTAAGACCAAAGTGGTCCATTGACGCGTCTTGAGCTGTTCGATTTCGGAACTCATGACGCCGTAGGTCGACAGCACCACGTCGTTGGCTCTGGCGTTCTTGACGATCTTTCGGCGGTCCGTGGTGTTGAAGATCTTGACGTTCAAAGACGGCGCAAAGCGCTTGAGTTCACTTGCCCAGTTGTAGAGCACGGCCGCGGGCATGACGACAAGTGCGGGGCCCAAGTTGGCACGCGCAAGCAAAAGCGCAATCGTCTGCAAGGTTTTTCCCAGACCCATGTCGTCGGCCAAAAGCGCACCGGCACCCCAGCTCGAAAGGCGACTTAACCACTCGAAGCCTTCGACCTGATAGGAACGCAGTTCGGCTCGCAATCCTGACGGCACGACGGGCGTGAGACGGTCAGCGGCTTTGATGCGTTCGATCGTCTCGTTGAAGCTCTGGTCGGCTTCGACATGGATGCCTTCTTTTTTCAGATTCTCGATGAGTCCGGCGTTAAAGACCGAAACGCGCACGTTGCCCTTACGATCCTGCGACGCAAAGCTGTCGAGTTGCTCGATCTGTTTTTTGAAACTGGCGGTGAGCGCGACATATTCCTTGTCGGACAGGCGAATAAAGTTGCTTTGGCTTTGGCGAAGTTTTTCAAGCAGTTCGCCCACCGAAATATAAGTCTTTGCGTCCAGGCGCAACTTGCCTTCCAGCGAGAGCCAGTTGCCGATGCTCATAACGCTCAGCTCAAGGTTTTCGGGGCGCAGCTGCGATTTGCTCACGGTGAACTGAACGCCCTGAGGCCACTCGATGATGTTTCGATCGGCGTGCTCGTGCAAAACCTCGAGAAAGCGCAGACACTCGAGCATGCTGAGTTGCCACGCGTACTGATTTTCGCGATTTTGTTCGAAGTCGGCCAGAGCTTCGATCAGTGTGTCGAAGTTGGCCGTTTCGGCACGCAGATCGCGGGCGACCTGAACGGTTTTGTCGCCGGTGCCGGCAGCAATCGAGTCAAGCCCCTTGCCCGGTTCGCAAGTGAGTTTGATTTCGGAGACAGGGCGCACAAAGGCTGAGACGGTGTACGAGGCGTTGTCGTCTGTGGGCTGGATGCGAAACGTGATGCGAGAGTCGCCCGCCTTTTTTGTGAGCGACTTGGCATTCTTCACGAGCGAAGATAGTACCGGCGTGGAACGCGAGAGCGACTCCAAATAATTTGTGAGTCTTTCCTTGGCCGATGTCGGAAACTCCACGTCCTGCGTTTCACGCAGAAGATTGAGTTCCTCCGAGGTGGGAGCGATCACGACGATGCGACCGGGCTCAGGACGGTAGTAGCTGATCCGTTGGTAACGAAGATCGAAGTCGGGCTCAAGATTGCAATCGAAAATCCAGCCCTTTTTTAACGTGGGCTTAACGACAATCTGCAAGGGAATCTGCTCGATTTCAATACTCTCGCCCGTTTTTGCGTCCACCACATTGGGAGAGCCGACAAGCGCAAGTATGGCGGCTTCGGCGTTGAACTCCCAGCGGTTGGCGTAGCCGATGGGATGTCGCAAACAATCGGCCACGGATCGGTCTTGTTCCGTCATTCCTTTCACGCCGTTGTGAAACGCGTTGTAAGTGATGTCGGTGCCTTTTGTCCAGCCGTTGCTTCGGTGCTTTTGCAGCTTCAAGGTCAGTTCGAACGGATTCATCTCAGGCTGGTAGAGGATCCGAACTTCAGAAGCGGAGCGCTTTTCGGGTTTGGCGGCTGCCTTCTGCTCTTGCACTTCGAAAAGACGGTCAAGCACTTTTTCCCACTCGGCGCGCACGGTAAAGGGTGGCAGCAGCGGGTTGAGTCCCGTGAGTGCCTTCAAGTCCTCGACTTCGGCTTTTTGTTCGAGTTCGTTGGCGACTTCCAGGGCAAGCAGCTTGTTGTGCCTGAGAATCGTTTTGTCTCGTGCGGAGATGTCGTAGTGTGAAAAAGGAAACTGCCCGAAGTGATGAGCCGTGAGCATGAACACGAGAAAGTTCTTGCAGTTGGGACGATCGAGCAGTTTGTCATTGTCAACATGGCCGTCGGCAACAAGCTCGTGCCGGAGATCCGAGAGTTCGTTGTAATCAATATCGAGCGAACCGGCCGATGCACTCATGATCCAAAGAGGCGAGCGCATGGCGTTCTGGCGAAGCTTTTGGCTGTCAGCAAACCGCGCCAGCTTTTTCTTGCTTTCGGGACGTCGACGGTCGCGGTAAAGCGCAATGCCGTAGATCCAGTCGTAGAACCAGTGTTCGAACGAGCGCTTGGAGCCGAGTGTTTTGAGCGCACGGGTCATGATGTCGGCGGCTTCCTGGGCTCGCGATTTTCCGAAATCGATTCGATGGCCGAAACGATCGAGTGATAGAAAGAACCGGGCGTCAGTTGGGCAAGAATGGTTTTGGGCTGCCCCTGTGACATGAAGTCCTGCCAGAAAACGAAACGTTCTTGAAGGCCTTGGCGAGCGGCTTGAGGGACATGCTCACAGATGTATGTTCGTAATTTAGCGGAGCAACGTTCGATGCCGGTCAGTGCCAGTTCTTTATCCAACTGCTCAAGAAGGAAGGGCACGATGAGTGCGGGCAGGCAGGCGGCAAAAGCAGACCAATGAGAGTCGTTGAAAAGACTGCGGATCAGTTTTGTGGCATTGCGGGCCCAAATGTGCCAAGCCCCGTCGTCGGATGCAACAGAAGAAAAGTCGGGAAGCGCGCCGTCCTTGACGAAGGCGATGGCTGCGCGCATGAGCTTGGCCTGAATGTCAACGGAGCATTCTTCATTGGCATTTTGGCGACTGTTTTGGAGCCAAATGGGGCGAAGCGTGGCGGCGGCTTCATCAATGTCTTGCGGCGTGAGTTCCTGAGCGGCCGTGGTGAAGCCGTTGAAGTTTTGGAATTCGAATTCGTGACTTTTATCGTCGTCCCACCAGCAACGCTCGAGTTGAATGAAGCAGTCGTGACACTTGTGATTGAGCGCAGTCACAAAATCATATTGATCAAAACCGCGGGCTGCGCCGTAGTGATGTGCTTTCCAGTCCGGTACACAGGGACACACGGCGATGAAGCTCAAGAGTTCCTTGCGGGAGATTTCGGGTTTGGACTGAACGGTACGGGGACGGCGAGGAGGCATGAGAAAAAAGTTTCCGAGAATCAAAAGAGAGACGAATTGTAGTTGAGCCTGTCGTTTGATTTGCAACGGAAAAAGTTGCGCTTGAGGCAAAATCCGCGTAAAGTCTCACGCCTCACGTCGGGGTGAGGCGGACGGCCGCAATGAACTGGTTTTCATTGAGGAAAGTCCGGACTCCGAAGGGCGCCGTAGCAGGTAACGCCTGTCCGCCGCAAGGCGAGGATTAGAGCAACAGAGACGAGCCGATTCAGTTCGGGTGAAACGGGCAATCTCTACGGGGAGTAACACCAAGTAAGCAGTCTTTGACCCGGCCCGGTGAGACTGCGGGTAGGTGGCTGGAGGCTTTGCGCGAGCAAAGTCCGAGATGAATGGTCGTCACTGCGGCTTTTCGAAAGGAGAGCCGCGGCACAGAATCCGGCTTATAGCTTCAGCCCGACGTGAACCGAATAAAAAAACGGGGAGCTTCTGAAAAAGGAATCTCCCCGTTTTGTCAAAATGCCTCGTGCGTCTTAGGCAAGCTTGATGCGGCCGTCAACGGCGATGGCCTCACCCGTGGTGTTGGAAATCATCAGCGGATTAATATCAAGTTCCTGCACGATCGGGAAGTCGGTGACAAGCTGCGACAGGCGCAACAAGGTTTCTTCCACGCGAGCAATGTCGGCGGGCTTGGTGCCGCGGGCGCCTTCGAGCAGCTTGAAGGCTTTGACGGAACGCACCAGATCGTGCGCGTCGGCATCGGTGAGCGGCGCCAGAGCAAAGCCCACGTCCTTCATGACTTCCACAAACACGCCGCCCGTGCCGAACATGATCATCGGACCGTACTGAGGATCGGCGGCAATGCCGCAGACGAGTTCGCGGTTGCTCTTGACCATTTCCTGAATGATGACGCCTTCAAGACCGTCGAGAATGCCGCGCTCTTCGAGTTTGGTCACGAGATCGCGATACTGGGCGCGCAACTCTTCGTCCGAGCCGATGTTGACGCGCACGCCGCCCACGTCGGTCTTATGCGAGGTGCTCTTGGAGGTCATCTTCATCACGACGGGGTAGCCGACTTCCTGGGCGGCCGCCACGGCTTCGTCTTCGCCGACGGCAAATCGGGCGCGGCAGACGCGCACACCGTAGGCTTCGAGCACGTCAAGGCTTTCGCGGGTGGTGAGTTCCAGGCGACCCTCGGACTTCACGGCGGCAAAGATGTCGCTTACGGCCGACTTGTTGACGTCAAAGATGGGGGTTGTGCCGACCGGGCGTTCCATCCACTTGCGTTGCATATTGAGGCGGGCCAAGCCGTCGACTGCTTCTTCGGCGTACATGAAGAACGGAATCGTGACTTCTCCCTTGGAGATTTCACTGAAGAATTCGTTCTTTGTCATGAACACGCCCACGATGGGCTTTTCAGGATGCTGCGCCTTGATTTCCATGAGCGCCTTGGCCACATCGGTGTCCTTAAGGCCCAGGAAGGGAAGGTAGATCGAAATCACCATGTCGACGCCTTCATCGGCAAGCACTGTTTCCAGCGTGCGGCGGTAGTGTTCCAGCGGAGCCGAAGCGATCATGTCGACCGGGTTTTTCACGGAAGCGGCGGCGGGCAGGAAGCTTCTGAGCGTTTCCTTCGTCGTTTCGGACAGTTCAGCCATCCGCATGCCGTAGTCAATGACGCTGTCGGTCGCCATGATGCCGGGGCCGCCCGAGTTGGTGATGATGCACACGCGGTCACCCTTGGGAATCGGGCAGTTGGCAAAAACCTTGGCCGTGGCAAAAAGCTGCTTCAAACTGTATTCGCGGATCACACCGGACTGACGCAGCAGGGCTTCGGCAGCGCGGTCGGACCCGGCAAGCGAACCGGTGTGGGAGCTCGCGGCCGAAGCGCCTGCAGCCGAGCGGCCGGCTTTGAGTGCGAGCACGGGTTTGACCTTGGTGACGCGCGAAGCGAGCTTGCGGAAGTTGGCGGGATCTTTGATGGATTCCATGTAGAGAAGAATCTGACGGACGTCGTCCTGGTTTTCCCAGTACTCAATGGCGTCTTCGGCGTTGACGTCGGCCTGGTTGCCGATGGAAACGAATTGAGCAAAGCCGATGCCGAGGTCTTGCAAAATATTGAGAATGCCGCCGCCCAGAGCACCCGACTGAGACACAAAGCCGATGTCACCGCGCACCGGAAGCGATTCGGCAAAACAGGCATCCATGCGTACGTCCGGGTGCGTATTGACCACGCCCAGACAGTTGGGCCCCACGCAGCGCATGCCGTATTTCTTGACGCGTTCGTAGAGCTGGGCTTCCATTTCGGCGCCTTCTTTGCCGGACTCCTTAAAGCCCGCGGAGATCACGACAAGCCCCTTGACACCCTTTTCGTGGCACTGATCAATCGTGGAGAGCACAAACTTGGAATTGACGACGATCACAGCCATGTCCACGGGACCTTCGATGTCGAGCACGCTCGGATAAGCCTGAAGTCCTTCAATCATGCCGCCCTTGGGATTGACCGGGTAGATGCGGCCCTTAAAGCCGAACTCAATTAAGCGCTTCATCAGATCCGAGCCGATGGTGTGCGGCTTGGTGGAAGCGCCGATCACAGCAACGCTGGAGGGTTTCATGATGTGGTCAAGACTGTGCGACATGGTGTGTTCATCTCCAAAAGTACGGTTGGCGGGCAAATAAATCGGCGGGCGGCTTATTTCTTAGCCGCGCTGTTGGCGAGATTTTCTTCGATCGCTTCGACCGACATCAGGCCCGTGTAGCGGGATCCGTCGGGGAAAATCACGGCCGGAATGGAGTTGATGCCGAGCTTTTGACCGAGTTCAAGATTGCGGTCAAGCACGGCGCTGTTGCTGCATTGACCGACCTCGGGTACCTGGCCGCTTGCCATGGAGTCGAGGAAGGTCTTGACGGGGTCGCTCGCGCAGACGATGCGGCGCGCTTCTTCTCGCGAACGCAGCACCGGATACATGAAGTTGTAGACGGTGAGGTTGCCCGCTTTGCGCAGGTTCTGCTCAAGCAAACGGCAATAAGGGCAGTTGGCGTCGGTAAAGACGATGAGCTTGCGCTCGCCTTTGCCGTAGACGACCTTGATGGCGTCTTTCATCGGCAGCTCATCCCATTTGATGCGGTTGAGCTCCTCAATGCGTTCGGCGGTGAGGTCGCGTTCCGTGGCCGAGTCGAAAATGCGGCCGATGATCAGGTGGCGCGCATCGGCGTCGGAATAGAAGATGCGCTTGTCAATGACCACTTCCCAGAGGCCGTTGACGGGGGACTTCATCACGGAGTCAGGCGCTTTGCCTGTGGCGGCCTGAACCGCTTTGCTGATTTTTTCAATCTGGGAGTCGGTCGCGGCGTTCGCGGTAGCGGAGGCCAGAGCGGCAAGACAGGTGAGGGAACAGGCGAGGGTTTTAATCTGCATGATTCGAAAAGTAAGGTTGCGGCGCCGACAGTCGGGGCGATTCGGGGAAAATCGAGTCGGCCAGCGGCGGGAATCCAAGTGGTTCAAAGTGTAGCCGAAAAAGAAGGCCGCTCGCGTGATACAAATGGTTGCAATTGAGAGCGTGCCGATTGAGAAAACTTTGCGCTAGCTAAGTTTTCTAAGTTCGCCTCCTTTGTGCCGCCTGACGGGCAAAGCGGCAAACTGAGAGGCACGAAATAGTCGGTTTTGGTCGGCTATGGGGCGGCTAACCCGGGGTTTCTAAACTGCGTGTTACCAAGAGGGGAGAAGAAGTTCCCCGACAGACAGAAAGCATTTGAAAACGGTTTTTCTACAAGGAGTCACACCATGCTCAATCTCAAGACCATCGCCGCGGCCGCCGCTCTTGCCTCCGTCATCGCCTTCGCTCCCGCTCAGGCCCAGTTCGTGGGCGGACCGAGCAACGTGACCACCGTCAAGAACCTGCTCGACAGCGGTAAGGACGATCAGCTCGCTACGCTCGAAGGCTACATCGTGCAGCAGGTCAAGCATGAAAAGTACATGTTCCGCGACAGCACCGGCGAAATGCTCGTTGAAATCGACGATGAAGTCTTCAAGGGCCAGCGCGTTGATCCGAAGACCAAGGTGCGCATTGACGGCGAACTCGAACGCGACTTCATGGAAAAGGACAAGGTTGACGTCTACAACCTCACCATCCTGCGCTAATTCGCTAACCGCAGACGCATCAAGGAGAACTGGAGAATGTCGAATCTGAAATCCATGACGCTTGCGGCGGCAGCCCTCGGCATTCTTGCCGCCGCTCCCATCCAAGCGCAATTTGTCAGTGACAAACCCGCCGTTGCGGTGACAACTGTCGCTGAATTGCTTAAAAACGGCAAGCAAGATCAGGAGGCGTCGCTCGAAGGCTTCATTATCGAGCAAGTCAAACGCAAGAAATACGTGTTTGCTGACGCGACGGGCCGAATCATTGCGGAAATACCTGATAAGGTTTTTCAAGGCCAGCGGGTGGATCCCAAAACCAAGATCCGTATTGAAGGCGAACTGGAACTTGAGCACGCCAAAAAGGAAACGATTGACGTCTATCGTCTGACGGTTCTGCCGGCAGTGCCGTAACAAACGCAACGCAGCACTTTGCAAAGCCGCTGGCTGACTTGCCGTAGACTACGGCAGGAAAGGAGCGGCGTTTTTTTGTCGGCTAGGAAGCCGATTGACGCGCCGAAAAAATCTATGACCGAAAAGATTCTTCTTGTCGAAGACGACCCGATGATCGGAGAGGCGGTCGTCAATGCTCTGGCCGATGCTGGCAAAGCGGCTGACTGGGCCCGCAGCGGTTGGGAAGCCACAGGGTTCCTCTCGGAAAACAAGTACGATGCCGTGCTGCTGGACCTGGGCTTGCCCGGCAAGGACGGCATGAGCGTGTTGCGTGAGCTGCGCGCCAAGGATTCCGAAACTCCGGTGGTGATTCTGACGGCCCGGGACGGACTGGACGACCGTTTAGCCGGTCTGGATGCGGGGGCTGATGACTACGTGGTCAAGCCTTTTCATATGTCCGAAGTGCTGGCAAGGTTGCGTGCCATCGAACGGCGACGCCAGGGTGCGCAGGCCGCAAGCAAGGTGCTCACCAACGGAACGATGACGCTCAATTGCGAAACGAAGACCGTGCGCTTGCATGCGCCCGAGGGTGACAAGGAAGTGGCGCTCAGTAAGCGCGAATTTGATCTGATGGAGGCGCTCATGACGCGACCGGGCGCCATTTTGTCACGCACCACGCTCGAAGAGCGTCTCTACGGAGACGGCGACATGCCCGAGAGCAATGCTCTGGAATTCATCATCCACGGCTTGCGCAAAAAGCTCGGTGCAAATGCTATCGGAAACGTCCGTGGTCTGGGATGGATGGTGCACAAGGGACGCGCGGCAGGACGATAACTTATGATTTTCAGAAAACATTCGCTTCTAAAGCGAGTGACGCTTTGGTGTGCGGGCACGCTTGCCGTGTTTTCGCTCATCACGGCGGCCGCGAGTTTTGCCATTGGTTACGAAGAGGCCAAAGACCGTCAGGATGACATCCTCAAGGAAGTGGTGGGGATGCTCTCGCGCGACATCGTGCAGCAGCGTCAGCGCAACAAAATTCAGGAACTCACTCTCGGGGGTTTTTACGGCCCCGGCTCGGACAAAGGTGAGACACTGCCGCAGTACGGCGCGCTCACGATGGACGACGATGTTTTTGAGGACCATTTTCAACTTGACGACGACAGCAAGGACGCCGTGGTGCAGGCCGGTGAAACGGTTTTGGTGCGCATGCTGCACAAAAAAGGTCGAGCTCTGACCGTTACCTTTCGGCAATCCTATTCAAATGGCGCTCATACGGCGGAATTTGCCGGTGACAAGTATCGTTTTTATTTGAGAACGCTTTCCGACGGCACGCATGTGGCTGCCGCTCAGCGGCTAAGCGAGCGCAACGAAGAAATTCTGGTGAGAGCGCTTACCGCAGCCGCTCCCATTCTGATACTGACGCCCGTGATGCTGCTGGTTTTGATTTTGGTGCTTTGGCACGGGTTAAAGCCGGTGCAGCAGCTCGTTAAAGAGATTCAGGAGCGCAAGGCCGATGACTTGAGCTCGCTTTCCTATGAAGGCCTGCCCGAAGAACTCGAGCGCATCATGACAGCTGTCAACGATATGTTCGCTCGCGTGGAGGAACTTCGAGGACGCGAGACACGGTTTGTTGCCGATGCGGCTCATGAACTGCGCAGTCCAGTCACGGCCTTGAGTCTGCAGGTCGATCGTTTGAGCAACATGCCGATGTCCGAACAGGCGCAGCAAACAGTAGCGGATATCCGAGCGGGCATCGCGCGTCTCTCTAACCTCATCAGTCAGCTGCTGACACTCAAGCGCGTGCAGGCCGGACAAGAAAAAGCCGTCGACGGCCCGCAAACGGCGCAGTGTCTCAAGGTGGTGACTTCGGTCGTTGAAGATATTTATTGGGAGGCCGAAAGCAAGGAGATTGCCGTTGAGGTGGCAGGGTTTGACACCAACGAAGCACAAAGCGCCTGTGCGGCGATGCCCGAAGCTTCGCTTTTCTGTCTCGTGCGAAATCTCGTGCACAACGCCGTGCACTATGTTCCGCAGGGCGGCAGTGTGACGATTGCTTTCCGTCAGACGGGTGATCGCCTCAGTTTGTGTGTGGCCGACAACGGCCCTGGGATTCCTGAGGCCGAGCGAGGCCGTGTCTTTGACCCGTTTTACCGTGTTTTGGGAACGCAACAGACCGGAACCGGACTCGGACTGGCCATTTGCAAGACAATTGCGGATCGCTATGGCTGTACCATTGCGCTTGACTGGACCGATTTTCAGGCACAAAAGGGGTTGAGCGTGACGGTGGATATGCCGAAGGCATAACAAAAAGGCCCTGAAAGCTTCAAGGCCTTTTTGGAGACGGAACGACAAAAAGGTCAGACGACGGGTTTGCCGCTCGTTTCCTTGTTTTCGATTTCAGCAAGCAGCTCGCGCGCGCGGTGCTGAGCAAACTCAATATTGGGCACGAAATTGGCACCGAGGCTCTGAGCAATGCCTGTTCGTTGCAGCTGGCGCTGTGGGTGGCCTGAGGCGCCGGCGATGATGAGCTCGTGATTGCGGCGCTTCAGAGCCCGCATAAAGACCTGCAGGATGTCCATGGCCGAGTTGTCGATGTTGAGCAAATCGGTACAGTCCAAAATGACGACCTTGGCTGCATCGGGCGCTGTGATGCGCTTGGGATCGGTAACGTCTTCGAGCTTACTGACGGAACCGAAGAAAAGTGCGCCGGTGAGTTTCCAGCATTCCACCGTTTCAGGCATGTCGAAGGGCAGCGTCTGACGCGTGACGCGGGTAAGCGTGTTCATGCGGTAGATGAAGAACACGCAGGATACAAGTAAGCCGACTTCAACAGCGACCGTCAGATCGAAAATCACCGTCAGGAGGAACGTTGTGATCAGCGTGGCCTTGTAGCTCATCGTCATCTGGCGCAGGCGTGAGAATTCACGCCAGTTGCCCATATTCCACGCAACAAAGAACAGGATTGCAGCCAGTGCCGCCAGGGGGATGTCGCCTGCTAAGGGAGCGGCGGCCAGAATCACGACCAAAAGCGTGAGGGCGTGCACGATGCCCGCAACGGGGCTGGCCGCGCCGCTCTTGATGTTGGTGACGGTTCGCGCAATGGTGCCGGTGGCCGGAATGCCGCCGAAGAAAGGTACGACGAAGTTGGCCACGCCCTGGCCCATCAATTCCTGATTGGGGTCGTGACGATCGTCGGTCATGGCATCTGCGACGCGGGCACACAACAAACTTTCAATGGCGCCCAGCAACGCGATCGTGATCATCGGGCCGATCAGATGCTTGAAGGCTTCCCAGGAAAAGTCGGGTAGCGTCAGATCGGGAAGCTTCTGCGGAATCCCGCCGAACTTTGTACCGATGGTTTCAACCGGAAGATTGAAGACGGAGACCACAACGGTGGAAGCCACGAGCACGACCACGGTGCCAGGCAGATGCGCCATCCAACGTTTCCAGGGCGCGCCGCCCATGACGTAACCCTTGGGCCAGAACTTGACGATGAGAAAACTCACGAGAGCCAGACCGAACGCATAAGGGTTAAAGGTATCAATGTGCGCGTAAAGAGTCTGAATTTGATGGAAAAAGTCCGCCGGCATTTTCTCGATTGTCAGTCCCAAGAAGTCTTTGACTTGACTCAGGCCGATCAATACGGCAATACCGTTCGTAAAGCCGATGACGATGGAGACGGGAATGAAGCGAATGAAGCTTCCTAGCTTAAATAGCCCCATCAGAAAGAGAATGACGCCCGAACCGATGGTGGCCAGCAACAGGTTGCCCAGACCGTAGTTGGCGATGATGCCGTAGATGATAACGATGAAAGCGCCCGCGGGGCCGCCGATTTGCACACGGCAGCCGCCCAGGAGTGAAATCAGAAAGCCTGCAATGATGGCCGTATAGATGCCGGCTTCGGGCGGTACGCCCGAGGCGATACCGAAAGCCATGGCAAGTGGCAAAGCCACCATGCCGACCGTCAAACCGGCGCTGATGTCGCGCGTGAGCATCCGCGTGTTGTAGTGGCGGAGCGCATCCAACGTGACGGGATGAAAGCGTTGAACGGGCAGACTGCCCAGGAATGCTTTGGCGGAAGAAACGAACGACATGGTAAAAACAAAGACGTCGGTTCTCGGTCGCAGGCGTTAGGCCGGCTTGTGCCTTGGTCGAACAAGTCAGTCTGCGTCAGTTGGGCCGGGAGATTTCGAGAGAGCGTAAATTGTAAGCACGGCAACGCCGCGCAAACATGCGGATTAACGAGAAGTCTAAAGAGCGATGCGGCAAAGAACAAACGACCGGAGGGAAATTTCGTTTCCGTCCGGTCGTTGGTCTTCGATTAACTGAATCGGTCGGGTGATCAGTGCGGATAGAGCGCGCCGAGCAGACGAGCGCCGGAGGCGTTGGTCACTTCGGGAAGATTGCCGGGTTTCTTCTGCAGGAAGGCCCATGCAAGCCAAGCAAAGGCCATCGCTTCGACGTGCATCGGGTCAACACCGAGAGCCGAGGTCGAGCGCACGTAAATGGTGTCGCCGGCACATTCGCGGATGCACTGAGCAAGCGCACCGTTCAAGGCGCCGCCTCCGCACAGGTAGATTTCTTCGGTGCGGCCGGCAAACTTCTTGATGGCGTCGGTGATCGTACGGGCCGTGAGCATCACAAGCGTGGCCTGCACGTCGGCGGGTTCCAGCGTGCCGAATTCGGCGAGCTGAGATTCAAGCCATTCGAGGTTAAAGTGTTCGCGGCCGGTGCTCTTGGGGGGCTGACGGTCGAAGTAAGGGTCCGAGAGGAGTTTGGCGAGCAGATCGTCGTGCACGCGCCCCGTTGCGCCCCAGGCCCCGTTCGTGTCGTAGGGGCGGGCAATGTGTTTGCGGCACCAGGCGTCCAGAAGAATATTGCCCGGACCGCAGTCAAAGCCGATGATCTTGCCGTAGCCGCGGCGCGGCGGCAGGAACGTGACATTGGCGATGCCGCCGATGTTAACGACCGAGCGGGCAACTTCGCCCATGAAGACCTGACGGTGGAATGCGGGCACAAGCGGAGCCCCTTCGCCGCCGGCGGCGATATCGCGGCTGCGGAAATCGCTTACGACGTCAAGGCCCGACAGCTCTGCGACGAGTGCCGGGTTGTTGAGTTGCAATGTCCAGCCTTGTTCGGGACGATGTCGAATCGTCTGGCCGTGAATGCCGACGGCGGCAACGTCCTTTCGGCCGATGTCGGCCACGTCGAGCAACTCATTGATGCAATATACGTAGAACTTGCCCAGTTCGACGGAAGCGACGCCCATGCGATCAATTTCATTGTCGCCGGGCTGACACAGCGCAAGGAGCTTTTCCTTGAGCGGCTTAGGAAATTCGATGTGGTGATGGCCGATCAGACGCGGTCCCACTCCGGAAAAATCGACGGCGACGGCATCTACGCCGTCAAGACTGGTTCCCGACATTAAACCCAGGGTCACTGTCTTGGCCATGGTTGAAAATCTCCGATTTGGTTGGGGAAAGGGGGTATTTTAGTTCGTTTGAGAAACGGCGTTCTTGTCGACAAGACTGCTCACTTGCAACTTTTGCAGGCGTGCCAGTTTGGCGCGCAGCGGAGCGATGAGCACTTCCATCTGTGCAAATTGGTATGGGGTGAGCGTCTTGGTGTCCGGCAGGCGCACGGTCATCGGATTGATCTGCACATTGCCGAACTTCAGTTCGTAGTGCAGGTGCGGTCCCGTTGCCAGTCCCGTCTGGCCAACACGGCCGATCACTTCGCCGTATTTGACCTTTGTACCCTTTTTGACGTGCGGATCTATGGAGGAGAGGTGCGCGTATAGCGTCAGGATACCCGGGCCGTGCGCGATGCGGATGTAGTTGCCGTAACCGGTACCGACGCCAGCAAATTCCACGGTGCCGTCAGCCGCGGCGCGCACCACGGCGCCCCAGGGGGCGCGGAAATCCGTACCCAGGTGAGGACGCAAAACACCCGTCACGGGGTGTCGGCGCATGGGAGAAAATTCGCTCGTTACGCTTTGTACGTCCAGTGGCACGCGCATGAACGTACGGCGAGAGATGTTGCCTTCGGCATCGTAGAAATTGCCGCCGGCATTGTCGTTGTCAAAGCGAAAGAGTTCGGTTGTTTTTCCGTCATGATCGAGCTGCATAGCCAACAATCGGCCATGGCGCACGAAGCTGCCTTCGGCGAACTTCGTTTCATAGATCAGCCGGAAGGCGTCGCCGCGCTGCAACTGGCTGACGATGTCTCGATCAAAGTCAAAGGCTGAGTGCATCTGCTCGACGATCTTGGCGGGAACGCCGGCGTTTAAGAGGCTCGCATCGGGTGAACTCGACACGACGCCGTTGGCCATGGTGAGTTCGGTGTCATATTCGTAAGGCGTTGTGTTGGCCTGAAAGCCTCTTGCCGTGCGACGTACTTCCAAACGAGAGCCTTTGCCGGAAATGTCACTGTCGGTATAAAGGCGCAGCTCTTCAAGTTTGCCGTCTTCACCGGCCACGGCTGTCACAAACTGGCCCTGCTTGGGATAGACGAGAGCCTGTGTTATGGGATTGCGAATGATGAAGTCGCGCGCCTGCGTGTCCTTGATCTGCAGACGAGCCAGAAGCGAAGTGAGCGTTTCGGCTTCGCGTACAAAGATTTCGTGCGAAATCGGATCGGTGACGGCTTCAATGGCTGCCATTTGGCCTCTCAAGTCGGGAAGACGCACTGGTTCGACCGTGAGTGTACGAACGGGCGAAGCCGTGAGTGTCTCGCTCGGAATCGAGTAGTAAAGAGCGGCTGTGGCCCCGATCGGAAGCACACAGAAGAGGCCAAGCGCAACCAAATAGGTGCGAGTGATGCCGCCACCGCCCACTTGGGACAGACGCCGAGAGCGAGCGAGATCAATGACGCCTTTGCCAAGACGTCGCAATTCTTTACCGACAATAAGCTGAGAGGTCATTTAGAAGGAGAAGCTGAACCGACAGTGCTTTTTGACGTCCATTTTGCGTGGTTGCACCAAACCAAGCTGACATTTTAGATTGATCGTTCAACGCTGTCTGAAAATGAAAAAAGAATTTGCATTTCGGACAAGCCGTTTCAGGCTTGCGTTGCGAGCTGTCTGAGCTTGATTCTTTGCCGTTCGGTACAATATCGCTCCGTTTGCTGTGAATATGTCGCAGCCGTTGAATGAAAAAGCTTTTTTGGAATTCCATACCGATGTCTGTTGAATCCGCCCGTACCGAAGAAAAGAAATACGAAGTCACGCCCGAAATCAAGGAGGCAATGGCCACGATTGCCCGCGGTACCGACACGCTTTTGATCGAAAGCGAATTGGAGCAGAAGCTGGCCCGCGCCAAGGCGACCGGCACCAAACTGCGCTGCAAACTCGGTCTGGATCCCACGGCCCCCGATATTCACGTCGGTCACACGGTTGTACTCAATAAGCTTCGTCAGCTGCAGGATCTTGGCCACACGGTGATCTTTCTGATCGGCGACTTTACGGCAGCCATCGGTGATCCGACCGGCCGCAACACGACCCGTCCGCCGCTGTCGCCCGAGCAGATCAAGGTTAACGCTGAGACCTATCTCGAGCAGGCCGCTCACGTCATCGACATTGAAAAGGCCGAAGTGCGCTGGAATTCCGAATGGTGCAACCAGTTGGGTGCCACGGGCCTTATTCAGCTTGCCAGCCGCTATACGGTGGCTCGACTGCTTGAGCGCGATGACTTTGCCAAGCGTTTTGCCGAACAGCTTCCGATTGCTGTGCATGAACTGATCTACCCCCTGATGCAGGGGTACGATTCGGTGGCTCTTCATGCCGATCTGGAACTCGGTGGTTCCGATCAGCGTTTTAACCTGCTCGTCGGCCGCGAACTGCAGCGCCAGTACGGCCAGGAGCCGCAGTGCATCCTGACGATGCCCTTGCTGGTGGGCTTGGACGGTGTCAATAAGATGAGTAAGTCCAAGCACAACTACATCGGCATCACGGAAAGCGCCGATGAGATGTTCGGCAAGGTGATGAGCATTTCCGATACGCTCATGTGGGATTGGTACAACCTGCTGAGTCTCAAGAGTAATGCGGCGATTGCTGAACTCAAGAGTGAGTGCGAAAACGGCCGCAATCCGCGCGACGCCAAGGTGCTGCTTGCCAAGGAAATCGTGGCGCGCTTTCACGACGACAAAGCGGCCGATGCAGCCGAAGCCGAATTTAACAATCGCTTCCGCGCCGGTGCCGTGCCTTCGGACATCCCTGAAGTCAATGTTGCCGCTCCCGACGGAGAAATCGGCATTGCCCGTCTCATCAAGGAAGCCGGTCTGTGCCCGAGCACGGGTGAAGCCAACCGCAACATTGATCAGGGGGGTGTCCGTCTGGAAGGCGAACGCATTTCCGATCGCGGTCTCAAGGTAAAGCCCGGTACCTACACGTTGCAGGTCGGCAAGCGCCGCTGGGCTAAGGTCACGGTGAGTTAAAAAATGATCGCGTTGTTGCAGCGCGTGGCGCAGGCTGGCGTGACAGTCGACGGGAAAACCGTGGGTGAAGTCGGTCGCGGCCTGTGCATACTTGTCTGCGCCGTCAAAGGAGATACCGAAGAAAAAGCTCGCGCGTTGGCGCAGAAAGTGTTGCGCTATCGTATTTTTGAGGATGATGCCGGCAAGATGAACCGTTCGGTATCGGATATCTCAGGGGAATTGCTGCTCGTTTCGCAATTTACGCTTGCTGCTGACACCAGCCGCGGCAACCGTCCGAGCTTTACGCCCGCGGCTGCTCCCGAAGACGGAAAGCGCCTCTTTGACATTTTTGTCGAAGAATGTGCAGCTTCCGGGCTGAAGACTGCGACAGGCATTTTCGGAGCGCACATGGTCGTTAATATCGTCAACGACGGACCGGTAACTATATGGCTTGAGAACTAAGAGCCGCAAAATCTGCTTTGTACGGAAAGACTTCCGAGTTGCTCGAGGCTCGTCGGGCGGTTGACTCGGAGGTCTTTTTGTTTTGGGCGTCGTGTACGGACATTAAAGATTGGAAGGAGGAAGCCTTTTCTTCTAAGTTTTGGAAGGAAAGTTGGAAGAAAACCTGGAAGGTTGCAGGCTTTTTTTAATGTGCTGATATTAAAGAAATATTTTTTCTTCTAAGTTCGATAGAACTGGACGCATTATTGGAAGAAAGTTGGAAGGAAAGAGAGGGATTGTTGACGCGAGCTCAAATTGAGGAGCAACTTGCCATTCCTCGTATAACCACAAACTATTGGCTGAATAAGCTAAAGGACAAGCAGCAGATCATCCGGGAAGGTTCCGGCAGAAACACTCGCTATGTGGTTCGCCTGCCCGAATCAGAAAAGCCGCCGGTGGAAGATTGACTGAAAGGTCACAATTTCCGGCAGTTTGCTTTGGGCAAAAAAATGAGCGGCAGTTCACAAAGTAAATGCCGCTCGGGAGGAAAATTGCACCCGTTTCGCAACGGAAGCGGGTGTTTGTGAGAGTTGGTTAGTCTTCTTCAGCCTTAAGACTGAACTTGGAGGCAAGTTCGGCCTGCTTCTGGGACGGAACGGGTTGATAGCCCGACAGATCCATCGAGAAGGCGCCGGCGCCCTGCGTGAGGGCATGCAGACGCGTAGCGTAATTTTCCAGTTCAGCCAGAGGAACCTGAGCGCGGATTTCCATCATGCCGCCCGGGAGATTATCCGTGCCGACAATCTGGCCGCGACGGCTTGCGAGGTCGCCGGTGATGTCGCCCATGTAGCCGTCGGGAGCCGTGATGATCATTTCCACGATCGGTTCGAGCACCTGGGGCGAGGCCTTGGCAAGCGCATCGAGCATGGCCTTGCGGCCGGCCGAAACGAAGGCCACTTCCTTGGAATCCACTGGGTGGTACTTGCCGTCGTAGACCGTTACCTTGATGTCTTCGATCGGGTAACCGGCAACGAAGCCCGTGGCGAGCACTTCGCGCACGCCCTTTTCCACGGCCGGGATCAGGTTGAACGGAATGGCGCCGCCCTTGACTTCATCGGCAAAGACAAAGCCTTCGCCGCGCGGTAGCGGTTCGACGCGCAGATAGACTTCACCGAACTGACCGGCACCGCCCGTTTGCTTCTTGTGACGAGCATGTCCTTCGGCCGAACCCGAAATCGTTTCGCGGTAGGGTACGGACGGCGTCTTGGTCGTCACTTCAAGCTTGAACTGTTCCTTCATGCGTTCGAGTACCGTACGCACATGCATTTCGGTCAGACCGCGTAGCACCGTTTCGTTCAGAACGACGTCGTGGTCGACCGAAAGCGTCGGATCTTCAGCAAGCATCTTGCCGAGCACTTCGCTCATGCGGCCTTCGTCGCCGCGGCGGGCCGGAGCGATCGCCAAGCCGAGCATGGGCTTGGGGAAGGGCAGAGGCCGCATGCGGATGTCGAGATTCGGGTCGGAATGCAGGATGCAACCGTAGGTAAGTTCGTCAATCTTGTTGAGAGCGCCGATGTCGCCGGGGTGCAGTTCGTCGGTTTCAAACGTGTTTTTGCCCTGCAGAATCAACGGACGGGCAGCCTTGATGGGCTTCTTGTTGTCGTTGACGTACAGAGTGGAACCGGCAGTGATGCAACCCTGATGTACGCGGAAGACGCCGATCTTGCCGACGAACGGGTCGCTCACGACCTTGAAGACGTGAGCCACGACGGGCAGCGTCTTGTCGGGCTGAGTCTGATAGGGAGCGCCTTCCTTGTCGATGAACTGAGCATCGTTGGCTTCGCTCGGAGAGGGCAGGTGGCGGATGATCACCTTCATGAAGTCGCGAATGCCGATGAGGTTCTTCGCAGAGGTGAAGCACACCGGAATGACGTGGGCTTCTCGTAGGGCCTTCGTCACGGGGCCGTGAAGAGTGGAGGGATCCACATCGCCTTCTTCGAGATATTTTTCCATCGTTTCGTCGTCGACTTCCACGACGCGTTCGATGAAGGCGCGGTGAACATCGCTCACCGTCATGATGTCGCTTTCGCCCGAATCCTTGTCAAAGCAGTCGATGACGCGGGTGCAGCCCTTGGTGGGAAGGTTGATCGGCAAAACGCCGTCGCCGAAAGCTTCCTTGAGTTCGTCAAGAAGTTCATGAAGGTTGATGTCGGGAGCATCGATCTTGTTGACGACGATCACGCGGCACAGTCCGCGCTCTTCGGCCCATTTCATCATGCGGCGCGTCATCAGTTCGATGCCCTTGGTGGCGTCGACCACCACAGCAACCGATTTGACGGCGTCAAGAGCGGACAGCGCTTGACCAACGTAGTCAGGGCCCCCCGGGGTGTCAATGACGTGAATGCGCACCGGGGTCAGGTCGGGCATAGCGGTGTCGATGTGCGCCACGGCCATACGAAGCGAGTGACCGACCGCTTTTTCCTGCGGGTCGTTGTCGCATACGGTATTGCCGCGTTCGACGGAGCCGGCTTCAGCGATGGCGCCGGTACGAACCAGCATAGCTTCGACAAGACTCGTCTTGCCGGAAGCGCTGTGCCCGACCAAGGCTACAGTACGAAGGTTTTCGGTGAGGTAATTGGACATCGCAGGCCCTCCTTCTTTCGTAAGATGATTTCTGCATTTTGCTCCCGAGCGCAAGTAAAACTCAAGCCGATGACCTAAAGGAATGCGTGTCTTGACAAAACTGAAGACTTGGATTGCTGACGCGGCTCAAAACTTTGAGGTTTCTTTGCAATTACCCGGAAGGATGTCAAAACGGAGGCAAAAGTGAGCAAAATTCCTTAGGCTAGATGGCTAATTTTGCGTGCAAAACCGCGATTTCCTTGAGTTTTTGGGCTTCGGCGTGGTACTGTCCGACCTAGAGGGCCTCCCGCCGGCCCTTCTTTTCCGTAACGCTTGAACGCAATCGACACGATTCAAAATGATCCTCGCGGCAATTTTTCCAAGCAACATCAGCGGATTCGCTTTTCAGGCGTGTCGTGGTGACTGCCGCGTGACTCGAGCGCGCCAAGCGTAAACGGATAAAGAGACAGCTGCCGCGCAGCATCGGCGGAAAGGAAAATTCCGTCGAGGGCATTGCGAGGACACTGTAGCGGAGGGAGATCGACAAAAATCTTGCCTCCGTTTGTGTTTTCTGCATGCTTGGCGTCTTAACGGAAGCCTGTGCACGAGAAGCTGCCAACCTCAGGTACAAACGATGTCGGCAAAAAATGCCAGAGATCGGACAACAAGGAAGAACCAAATGGACCTTATTAAAAACTGGAAGCTTCATCTGCTGGCGCTTCTGATCGTGATCGTCGCAGAATCGATCGGCATGAAGCGCTTTGACCTGATCATTTTCCTGCCGCTGTTCTATGCCCTGATCATCGGCGGCATCATCAGTTATCCCAACTTCAAGATTCTGAAGCTGCCCGAGATGGAGCGTGCTTCCCGTGTTCTTTCCGTGGGCATGCTCATTTTGGTGACCAAGTTGGGCTTGGATATCGGTCCGAACCTGGAGCAATTGGCTAACTCTTCGCTGGCTTTGCTTGTTCAGGAATTCGGTCATTTCTTCGGTACGCTTGTCTTTGGGTTGCCAGTGGCTTTCCTCGTGGGCATGAAGCGCGAAGCTATCGGTGCGTGCTACTCCATTGACCGTGAACCCAATATTGCCATTATTGCCGAACGCTACGGTTTGGATTCTCCGGAAGGTCGCGGTGTGATGGGCATGTACATCTGCGGCACCGTTTTTGGTGCACTTTGGGTCTCGATCCTTGCGGGCGTCATTGCTCAGATGGGCATCTTCCATCCGCACGCTCTTGCTATGGGCGCCGGCATCGGCAGTGCCTCCATGATGGCTGCTTCGACTGCCTCAATTATTGCTTCTCATCCCGAATGGGCTGAAACGGTGCAGGCCTACGCGGCTGCCGCCAACCTGCTCACCACCGTTCTGGGTATTTACTTTGCGCTCTTTATCTCGCTGCCGGTGACCGTTAAGGTCTACGGCTGGATGGATTCGCTGCGCTCCAAAAAAGCGGCTTGACGAATCGAGAACGTAACAACCAAGACTGCAAAGTTAAAGAGAGAAAGATCATGATGAAAATTTTGAATGAAATGAAGGATATGGTTTTTATCCTTCTGGTGACGGGTGTTTTCAGCTGGGTAGCCAACCTCATCAACATCCATCCGGATCTGGGCGCCAGCGCCATCGGCGTTTTCCTTCTGGTCGTGCTGGCTTCCATCGGTATCTTTATTTCGAAGCTTCCGGGCTTTCACAAGCTTCCGATGGTGTTCTGGGTCTCGATCGTGGCCGTGATGGTGTCCATTCCAGGATTTCCGGGCGGTGACGTTGTGATCAGCTACACCAAGCAAGTGAGCTTCCTTGCGTTGACCACGCCGCTGCTTGCTTACGCCGGTCTTTCGGTGGGTAAGGATATGGAAGCCTTCAAGGCGCTTTCCTGGCGAATCATCCCCGTGGCATTGACCGTGGCTGCCGGTAGCTTCATTTGCGCAACGGTGTTGGCCGAAATCATGTTGGGCCTCGAAGGTGTATTCTGACGCCTAGTAATGCGCAGGCGAGCTCCAGCGGCTTGTGTGCTGTCTGAAGAGCTTGCCTTTTTTGTTGAACCTTTACGCACAGAAACATCATGAGTAAGGAAGATCTCAAGCGACGCGTGTGCGAAGCTATTCGTGCACGCCGTGCCGACATCAAGGCTGTTGCCGAAAGCGTTTTTGCCGAACCCGAACTGGGCTTTAAGGAAACGAAGACATCCGACAAAATCAAGGCAGAGTTTGAAAAACTCGGTCTGACATGCGAAACCGGTTGGGGTATCACGGGCGTTCGTGCTCGCATGAAGGGCAAGAAGAGCAAGAAGACGGTGGCGCTTCTGGGCGAACTTGACGCCATCATCTGCCGCGACCATCCTCATGCCGATCCCAAGACCGGGGCGGCGCACTGCTGCGGTCACCACGTGCAGCTTGCCAATATGCTCGCCGTCGGCATGGCTTTTAAGGACGCCGGCATCATGGACGAACTTGACGGCGACCTGATGCTCTTTGCTGTTCCGGCTGAAGAGTATGTCGAAATTGACTTCCGCAACGGCCTGCGTGAAAAGGGTGACCTGCGTTATCTCGGCGGCAAGCAGCAACTGATTGCCGAAGGCGCTTTCGACGGCATTGATATCGCCATGCAGATGCACGCCAACATCACGGAAGATCCTCAGGGGTTCTACGACTTGGGCGGCAGCTGCAACGGTTTCGTCGGCAAGCTCATGACGTATCGCGGACGTGCGGCTCACGCAGCGGGCGCTCCCGACAAAGGTATCAATGCGCTCAACGCCGCCATGATGGGCGTGATGGGAGTCAATGCCATCCGCGAACGTTTCCGCGAAGATGACTTCGTGCGCTTCCATCCGATCATCAACTCGGGCGGCGACCTGGTGAACGTCATTCCCGATTACGTCACGATGGAAAGTTATACGCGCGCAGCCAATGTGGACGCACTGCTTCGCTACAACACCGACATCAACCGTGCATTGCGTGCGGGTGCCGATGCCGTGGGGGCGACCTGTGAACTGCAGGACCTGCCGGGTTACCTGCCGTTGCGTCCTGACGAAAATCTGCGCAACGTGTTGCGCGACAATGCCGTGGCGCTTTTCGGTGAAGAACACGTGGCCGTCGGCGCGCACAACGCCGGCAGTACCGAAATGGGCGACGTTTCGCATCTCATTCCGGTTGTGCACCCGTGGGTGGGTTGCGCTAAGGGTGTTTTGCACGGCGCCAACTTCGTTCTCGATAACGAAGAAGTGGCCTACGAAAAGTCGCCCGAAGTGCTCGCGATGACAATCATTGATCTTCTGTACGACGATGCGAAGAAGGCCGAAGAAATTTGCGCCAACTTCAAACCCGTCTTTACGAAGGAAACGTACTGCGAATTTCAGGACAAGATCGCATCCGGTCAGTGATTTTCGACAGTCCTGAAACCTGAAAAAAGAACGCGGAAGGAGGCGAATGCTCTTCCGCGTTCTTTTTCAGAACTGGACTTAAGCGTCTGGATTGATTGTGTTGATAAACGGATACGGACCGCTGAAGTCGCTGGGGAACGGGAATTGGCCGAAGTGTGTTACCCAACCGTCATCCAGGAAGGTATGCACGGCGTAGCCCGGTGTTTCAAACACAAATTCGTCACCACCCTTGGGGGTTAAGTCAAGCAGCATTTGCAAAGAAACGGACGGTGCTGTGACAACGGCAACTTTGTTTTTGGCAAGTGTTGCCACGGGGCGGTGTAGATGGCCTGTACAGAGACGTACGTCCTGCTGGCGCGAGAGAATCTCAATGAAGCGGTCTCCGTTACCGAACGGTTCATCCATATAACCCATGCCGGGTTTGACCGGCGTGTGGTGACAGAAAACCAAAGAAGGCTTGTGAGTGTCTTTTAGCTCGGCTTCAAGCCAGTCGAGTACACCGTCGGGCAAAGCGCCCCAGTGAATGCCCGGTTGAAGCGTATCGAGCATGAAAAGTCGGTAGGCTCCGAGATCGACCGAAAAACTCAAGTTTTCGGGACTATAGACATTCGGGCAGAAGTGCGAAAGACATTCTAAAAATGGTTTTCTGCGGTCGTGATTGCCCGGAACCATAAAACAGGGCTTGGGAAGAGAACGGAAAATAGCGTCAATGAGATGGTATGAATCAATATTTCCGTCACAGCTCAAATCGCCGGAAACGGCAATCGCGTCGTACTCATCTTTGTGATGTGCCAGCCATTCCGTAAGCTCAATCATGCGACGAGCAGTGTTGGCACGAGCGTAGGCAAGTTTGCCGACCGGTTCGACGTGAAGGTCGGATAAGTGCAAAATTTTCATCATTTTTCTTCAACCTTACTGCCTGCAAACACCATCAGGTCACCGGCAGGGATAATCATTGTCGCTTCACAACCCGGTTCAATTCCGGCCGGGATTTCGGACATATTGACCTTCACAAGTTTGGTGTGCGATTTCAATTCGACGGAAATGCGGATGAAGCTGCCCATAAAGTGAAAATCGCGCACGATGACCGGAACACGTAACACCGGTTCTTTGTAGTGTTGAGCAGTGAGTTCAATGTTGGCGGATTCAGGACGGACAAAAGCCCGCACGGTCACTTGATCCAAACCTTTTAATCGTTCTCGGCTGGAGGGAGAAAGATCGCTGACGGCAATCGTTCCGCCGTCAATATCCAAAATGCCGTTCGAAAGTGTCCCCTTGAGCTTATTGCTGTTTCCGACAAAGCCGGCCACAAAATCGGTAACAGGATTGTCCCAAACGTTCTGAGGCGTATCGGCCTGATGGATGACGCCGCCCTGCATGACGACGATTTTGTCGCCGAGAACCATGGCTTCGTCCTGATCATGAGTGACGATGACGGCAGTGATCCCCAAACGTTTCAGGATGACTGCGAGCTCTTCTCGCACTTTGTGTCGCAAGAGCGCGTCGAGGGCAGTCAACGGCTCATCGAGAAGGAGTACGCGAGGCCGAATGGCCAATGCGCGGGCAAGAGCGACGCGCTGCCTTTGTCCGCCCGAAAGTGCTTGAACAGGACGATCGGCGTAGGGCTCAAGATTGACGAGTTCGAGCATTCTTGCGACCGTTTCTTTGATTTTTTGAGGATCTTCTTTGCGTACTGTCAGGCCGTATGCCACATTTTCAGCAACCGTCATGTTGGGAAAAAGGGCATAGGACTGGAACATGAAACCGATTTGTCTTTTTTCGGCGGGAATGTTGGTTACGTCTTTTCCGCCGATCCAAATTTGAGAGCCTTCATCGGGAGTTTCCAGGCCCGCAATCATGCGCAGCAGCGTTGTTTTGCCGCAACCGGAAGGTCCCAGCAGCACGGTACGGCAGCCGGCTTCCATCGTGAGCGAAAAGGGGGTAAGCACCAGTGTCTCGCCATAGTGCTTGCTGACGTTTTTGAGTTCGATCGAGACAGACTCCTGTCCCGGATAGAGGTTCTGATCCATATTTCTTACCAGTTCTTATTTGTTTTTGAGCGCACGGCGTTTGCTCAGGCGTTCCGGAAGTTTCTGCATGAGCGTGAGAAGCGGCACTAAGATGACAAAGAAGATGAATGTGTAGGCGCTGCCCACTTCCAGCCGCATTGACGCGTAGCTGTCTGCCAGGCCGACCGGAAGCGTTTTGGTGTAGGGGGTTTGAAGCATCCAGGAAATGTTGAATTCACCGAGCGAGACCGTGACGACCATCAGGGCGCCCGCCAATATTCCCGGCATTGCCACCGGGACGACGACTCTTCGGAATGTCGTCCAGGCCGAAGCGCCGAGCGTGGCCGAGGCTTCCTCATACTGCGAAAGCGGCTCGACGCGCAGCACGGCAGTAACCGAACGAACCATGAAGGGCAGACAGAACATGACGTGACCGGCCAGAAGAAAGAAGATGCTCTGCCGGAAATAGGAAAATCCGCCCCAGATGAGCAGAATGCCCAGACCAACTGCCAGCCCCGGCATCGAAAGCGGCAGGATGAATGCCTCTTCGACAAAAGCGGCCCAACGCTTTCGTTGTTCACGCACCAAGACCCAAGCGGCAGGCACACCGACGATGACGCAGACGATGAGCGTCATCAGAGCAAGCCCAAGACTTCTGACAATCGTATCGCCGTACAGTTCGAGAACTTTGACGAGCCACTGTGTGGTGAGTCCGGATTTGATGCCGCGAAAAGCGTTGACTGTAAAGGCCGTGATAACCATTTGGATCACGGGTACCATCAAAAACAGGAGCGTAAGTCCGGTTAGAGCTGCTTCAAAACAAACAGCGCCGTTAAAGGATTTTTTTGCTGACATTGTTTGCTCCTGTTCTTAAGCGGCACCGGTAACGGTAGAGGAGCCGGAGAAGTAGCGCGCTGCGACAAGCATGATCCAAGTGATCAATCCCAGAACGACAGAAAGCATTGCCGCAGAGGCGATGTTGGCCGAAAGCGTAAATTCCGTGTAAATCGTGATTGGCAGAACATTGATGTCGGTCGCAAGCGTAAAGGCGGTACCGAAGGCCCCCATGGATGTCGCAAAACAGAGCGCGCCGGTGGAAAAGAGAGCAGGAGCCAGAGCTGGAAGCGTGACGTCCTTGAGAATACGGAACGACGAGGCTCCGAGCGTTCGGGCCGCTTCCTCGTACATCGGATCCATTTTCTTTGCCGCTGCCATGACAGTGGTGACAACGCGCGGAATCGAAAAGTAGAGATAGCCCAAGAAAAGGCCTGCCATGCCGTACGCGAACACGAGCTTGCCGGCACCCAACCCTTGGGTAAACATGCCGATCAGACCGTTGCGACCGCCGAGCATGATGATCATGAAGCCGACCACCACGCCGGGAAATGACAACGGCAACGTGATAAGTCCGACGACCGCATCACGTCCCCAAAAACGGTGGCGTTCGAGAAAAAGCCCGCTCAGGCCTCCCACGAAAAGGCTGGCAAGCGTCACAAAGACGGAAAGCACAATGGTCGACAGGACGCTTGTGCTGTAGCGGGGATTGGTGATGATTTCTAGATAAAGCCCTAAGCCGCTTTCCGACGACACGGATGCCGGAATAAGTCTCACCACCGGCAGCACAAAAAACGCTGCCAGAATGGTGATCGCCGGAAGCAGATAGAGCCACGTAGAACGGGATTTCATAGTGACTCTCAATGCTTTGATTAGCCCTTGGTGGCTTTGAGGTAGGCTTCGCCGAAACTTTCCTGCACGGCAGCCATGCGGGCATAGTCAATGCCGATTGCACGTTTGTATTCCGAATCCGGCAGGAATTTTTCCTTAGCGGAAGCCGGCAGTTCGCCGAGAACCGGACGCAGATAGTTTTCAGCCCAGAACTGCTGACCTTTTTCGCTGATAACAAAATCGATCACAGCCTGCCCGTTTTCTCGGTGCGGCGCGTTCTTAACCATGCACATCACGTACGGAACCTGAATCGTGCCTTCCTGGGGGATGACAAACTCAATCGGCGCCTTGTCGGTGTATTTGGCTCGATAGGCATCGAAGTCATAGTCAAACAGAATCGGAATTTCACCGGACAGGCAGCGAGCGTATGCCGTCTGCTTCGGAATGATCGGGTGGTTTTCAAGAAGCTTCTTATAGAACTCAATGCCGGGTTTGAAGTTATCAAGCGAGCCGCCTAATGCCTGGTTTGCGGCAACGGCACAGGCATAGCCGACAAATGCGGAAGACGGATCCAGGAAGCCGACCATGCCGTCGTATTTCGGATCCAACAAATCTTTCCAACTCTTCGGGACCGGAACATCGCCCAACGCTTCTTTGTTGACCATGAAGCCGACCGTGCCTGCGTGGATGGAAACCCAGTAACCGTCGGGATCCTTGAGATTATCCGGAACAGACTGCCAGCCTTTGCCCTTGAAGGGTTCGATGATGCCGGCTTTTTTGGCATTGATGGCAAAGGAAATGCCGAGGTACATGGCGTCGGCTACAGGATTTTTGGCTTCGGCGATGACTTGAGAGACCGATTGACCGGAATTTTTGTTGTCGATGGGCACGTTGATGCCGGTTTCTTTGGCAATGAGCTGAAGCATATTGCCCCAGCCGGCCCATTCAGCAGGAACGTTGTAGCAGATGGCGGTTTTGCCGGTTTGCGCAAAAACGTTTGTGAAGCCGAAACCGCTCATCATCAAAGCGGAACCAAAAGCTAATTTGCCGAAGTTGCGGCGACTGATAGTAGTCATTTTTATCATCCTGAAGTAGGGAACCAGTGTGGTGTTTCTTTGTTCTTTTCAAAGACGCCGCAACGATAATTGGAAGGTGTGTCGAAACAGTGATGGTTTTGTGTAAAAACGATGACAAGAAAAAAGCGGCAGACGCACCGGACGTCTGCCGCAAATTCCAATCAGACGACTGATTGGGAAAGAGTCAGATTAAAGTTTGCCAACCAGTTCTGCAGAAGGCTTGAGCGTTTGAGCACCCGGACGCCAGCGAGCCGGGCAGACTTCACCGGGGTTGGCTGCAACGTACTGAGCGGCTTCCACCTTGCGCAGCAGTTCGGCTGCGTCGCGGCCGATGCCGCCGTCATGGATTTCACAGGCCACAATCTTGCCTTCGGGGTTGATCACGAAGGTGCCGCGTTCGGCAAGACCGGCTTCTTCGATCATGACGCCGAAGTTGCGGCAGATTACGCCCGTGGGGTCACCCACCATCGGGAAGCGCACCTTGCCGACAGCCGGGCTCGAACCGTGCCAGGCCATGTGCGTGAAGTGAGTGTCCGTGGATACGGAATAGATTTCAACGCCGCGCTTCTGAAACTCTTCGTAGTGCTCGGCGAGATCTTCGAGTTCGGTCGGGCAGACGAACGTGAAATCTGCCGGATAGAAGAAGACGACGGACCACTTGCCGTGGAGATCGGCTTCGGAAATGTTGATGAAGTCGCCATCCTTGAAAGCGGTGGCCTTGAACGGGAGAACTTCGGTGCGAAGAATGGACATCGGAGAATTCCTTACAAAAAAACGGGATTTCAAACTGGTGTGATTTGCGGTTTGTTGCCGCTCATCGTGTGTGAAAAATCTATCAGAAGCACCGCTGTAAAAGGGGTGGTGAAAAAAGAAAAAGCCGATGGGGATGTGAGAAATCGTTACTAGTGTTTTTTTAAACGATGTAAGACGCTGAAAAGAAAGGGAAAAGTGTCTATGTGCAGCGACTGGGCGGTAGTGCAAAATAGAGGCGGTTTCAATGTCATGGATAGGACATATCTATCGGTCACAATGCCGCAACAAATTGCCCGTTTGGTTTTCTTAAGACACGATTTTTAGCGTTAGGATTCGAAATGACAGATTGCGATTCTTTTGGGAGTTCCGCAGTGACCGCCACTCGCTATTGCGCGCCGGCAACGCCGGCGGAAATCGAGCGTTTCACGCCGTTTCTTTTTGAGCTTTTGGATGCTTCCTTTGCTGAGATTTCAGCACGATTTTTGCGTGGCATCGAGGTTGACGACAAGGACAACGGCACGCCCGTGACACAGGCCGATAAACAAGCCGAAGCCGTCATGCGCAAGCTCATTGAAGCGCGTTACCCGAAGCATGGAATTTTCGGCGAGGAATTTGGCATCAAAGAAAGCGAAGAAGTCGACGGCGTTCGCTATCGCTGGATTCTGGATCCGATTGACGGCACCCGCAGCTTTATCACGAACAGCTTTCTTTTTGGCACGCTGATCGCGTTGGAGCGCGACGACGGTGCGGGCTTCAGGCCGATTCTCTCGTCCGTCAGTCATCCTGCGGCGCGCGTACGCACGGTGGGATCGCTTTCGGGCACCACGCTTTACTACGACAACGGCATCAGTCCCTTGGTTCGTCCTCTTCATGTGCGTAACTGCACTCAGTTGTCCGAGGCAACGCTTCTGGCAACGAGTCACTGGACGACAGGGGAGCAAAAAGGTGACGTGCGAATTCAAAAGCTGATCGATGTCGTCAAACTCTACCGTACTTTTGGCGATTGCTTCGGCTACTTTGCCGTGGCTTCGGGCGGAGCCGACATCATGATTGATCCCGATTTGAGCTATTGGGACATCGCTGCGCTTTTGCCGGTCGTGGAAGGTGCTGGAGGCACGCTTACGTCAATGACCGGCGGCAATCCGCTCAAGGACCTGTCGGCTGTGTGCACGGCTGGCGGCATTCACGGCGAAGTGATTGCCTTGCTCAACCGAGCAGGTGACGGACTTCCTCTTTGACTTCAGGATAAGAAAATGAGAAGTTCGGGGAAATAATTTCCGAAATATCTGGTTGTTGACTACAGAGAAAGGCGTTTCCTGCGCCTTTCTCTATCTTAGACGGTTGCCGTAGATGAGGTGACGGCATTGGGACCGGTCAGCGGAATGTCGATGCGCATGCAAAGTCCGTGAGGTTTGACATTTGTTGCCGTAAGAGTGCCGCCGTGGCGTTGCACCGCGCGTTTGGCGATCGCCAGGCCCAGACCAAAACCTCCGCCCGTGGGTTGATTTTTGCCGCGTACGAACGGATCGAAAATCTTTTCCAGTTCGGAAGGATCCATACCGGGACCGCTGTCGGTGACCGTGATCACAACGTGCTCGTTTTCTTCTTTGGCTACAACGGAAACCTGCTGACCCGGGCCCGAATACCGCAGAGCGTTGCGCACCAGATTCTCAACGGCACGCATGAGCGAATCGACATGCATATTCATTTGGATCGAGTCGGGGGACTGCAGCGTGACGTGCGTTCCCGTAGCCGACCCTTCGAAATCGGCGTCGTCGGTGATGGCCTCCAGAAGCGGTACCAGATCGGTTCGCTCGAAGTGAATCACGGCGTTTTCATCAAGACGAGCGTAGGTGAGCAGTTCATCGACCATGGCATTGAGAACTTGGACGTCGCCTTCGATGCGCTGCAAAAACTCATGTGCTTTTTCCGGTGATTTTTCCGCCAGCTCGACGGCCACCGAAATGCGAGCCAGTGGGCTGCGCAGCTCATGACTTACGTCGTGAAAGAGCCGTTTTTGTCGGTCAAAAAGTCCGTGAATGCGTTCGGCCATGGCGTCAAACTGACGGGCGAGTTCACCGATTTCATCATGTTCGTGCCCAACTTCGTTGGCAATGCGAACGTCAAAGACACCTTGAGAAGCCTTTTGCATGGCCCATTGCAGTTTTTTGATCGGACGCGTGGAGGTCCACGCCACGCTGCCGGCCACAAACACGGAAATCAAAGCCGCTATCAGAGCCCAGCCCCACCAGGGCATTTTCCACATGATGAGTCGAATGGGGCTCGGCGGAATGTCGGTGCGTACGGCAAAGAATCGGTAGCCTTGGAACGGTCGCATGTGTCGGCCGTGTCCCCGCATCGTATAAACGCCTTCCTGGGGACCGGAATTTGCCAGACTCTCTGCCGCTTTTTGAGGTATGGAGCGCCCGGAAATTTCGTGCCCGAAAGGATCCAAGACAAAAACTTCAGGACGAGTGTTGACTTCGGGATCTTTGAGCCAAGTGATCAGGGCATCTTCCCCGCCCCAGCGGGCAATGCCCAGTGCCGTGCCAATTGCGCGCTCAGCGGCCGGACTGCGCTCAAAGGAACCGTAATTCGAAGGTGCCTCAGTAAAAAAAGAAGAGGCCCCCCAAACCAAAGCTCCCACGAGCAGAAGCGTGAGCCAGATACCGGCAAAAAAGCGGAAGAAAATGCCGCTGACGGAGTTCAAACGCACCAAACCGAAGATCCTTTGCAATTAGTCCAAACGCACGAGCTGATAGCCGACACCTCGCACGCTTTCGATGGCAATCCCCTCAACGCCTTCCTGAGCGAGCTTGTGGCGGATGGCGCTGATGTGTACATCGATGGCGCGGTCGTAACGCCCCATGGGACGACCCAATATACGCGGATAAATTTCCGTTTTGGGAACAGGCTGGCCTGCGGAGCGAGCAAGCATTTCAAGCAGAGAAAGTTCTGTTCCTGTGAGTGGAATCTGCTTGCCGTCGTAATGAGCACGGCGTTGTGCCAGGTCAATCTGTAGTTTGCCTACCTGTACCGGACCGCGGTTGCTCTCGTTGCCTGCCACGCGGCGCAGGATGGCGCGGATGCGTGCGACGAGTTCGCGCGGCGAGCAGGGCTTCGGAACGTAGTCGTCTGCTCCGAGCTCTAAACCGAGAATGCGGTCGACAGGATCGCCGCGGGCAGTGAGCATGAGTACGGGAGTACGCCACTTCTCACGGATACGCTGAAGAGTCTCGACGCCGGAGATGCCGGGCATCATAACGTCGAGAATGATGAGGTCGAATTCTTTGTGTTCAAGGACTTGCAGCCCCTCGATGCCCGAGTGTGCGGGCGAGGCTTCGAATCCTTCGAGCGTGAAATAGTCGACGAGCAGCGTGACGAGTTCAACGTCGTCGTCAATGATGAGGATTTTCGAAGGACGTGCGTACATAAAAAAGCTCCCGAAAACTGAAACAAGCGATCGCAGTCGAATAGTTTTGCGAAAAAACTCCCCCAGCGTTCTCTCAATGCCGAGGCTCTGTGTCAAGATAATTGCACAAGCAAAACCGTTTGTGCGGATTCGGCATTGTACTGAAGTCGAAATTTGCGTAGCTTTACAAAACTCTTGCCCTTCTTTGTAAAGACACGCTCTAGATTACCGTGTGAAGAGACCAATCGGCACTGAACGAAGATTCAGATTTTGATATTTGAAACAATGAAACGAACGCATCTCACTTTGATTGCTGCTGTCTGTGCGCTACTTGCCGGTTGTGCAAGCAACACGCAGTTTCTTGAAGAGCAGGCAAAGCTCGAGCCCGCCAAATGGACGGCGGCGATGCCGCAGCTTCAGCCGCCTTCGCTGCTGGGGGACAAAACTTGGTGGCAGGCCTGGAACAATCCGGAACTGACCGCTTTGTTGCAGGCGGCGGCACAGCACAATACCGACATTCTGACGGCGCTCGCGAATTTGCGCTCGGCGGCTGCGTTGGCCGACGATGCAACGGCTGCGTTGTTCCCGACGTTTACGGCAAACGGACAGGGCTCGGGCAATCGAGCGCAGAACAACTGGACGGAAGGTTGGCAGGCGGGCGCTTCGGGCGCGTGGTCGATTTCGCTTGCTGGCGGCAATATCGCAGCCAAGCGAGCGGCCGATCTGGAAGCAATGGCCAGTGCCATGACGCTGGAAGACACGCGCATTGCCGTGGCGGCTGAAGTGGCACAAACTTATGTGAATCTGCGTCTTGCGTATGTGCAAAAGCTCATTGCCGAAATGACGCTGTCCAATTACAAGCAGGCAGCCGACATTGCCCGTTGGAACTATGAATCGGGCTTGAGTGACAAAACGGAAGTTGACCAGGCAGTGTCCAATGAAGAAAACGCTCGGGCGCAGATCCCGCTTCTTGAACAAAGCATCGACAGCTACCGCAACGCTCTGGCGCGGTTAACCGGGCAGTCGGTGGCTACGCTTGACGTAAAACCGGCTGAAACGGTGCCGGCTGCTCCGATGGCGTTGGCCGTATCGCTTCCTGCAGAAACGCTCAAGCAGAGGCCGGATATGAGAGCGGCGACCTATTCTTTGGAAGCGGCGTCCGATCGTGTCTATGAAGCGCGCAGTCAGTGGTTCCCGACGTTGAACTTGTCAGGCAATCTTGGAACGCAGGCGGCAACGATTTCAACGCTGGGAGCGTCCGGCACGGGGGTTGCGGGCATCTTAGCCGCTCTTTCCTTACCGCTTCTGGACTGGGGTGCGCAGGTGACGGCAACTGAGCAGCAGCTCGCCGCTTTGGATCAGGCTCGCGCGAACTACACCAAGACGCTTCTGGCAGCGCTCGAGCAGACCGAAAACGCGATTACGGGGATCACCACATCGCAGAGTCGGGCTGACGCACTGCAGCGAGCTCTCACAGCTGCCGAGTCGGCGGCTGACCTTGCCATGCAGCAATATTCAGCGGGGCTGACCGACTATCAGACTGTGCTCAACACGCAGCGAACGCTTTATTCCGTTCGCGAAAACGAACAAAGTAACAAGGCCGATTTGGCCACGCAGCTTATTGCGCTCTATCGCGCGATGGGAGGCGGATGGAAGCCCGCCGTGGAAACAAAGGCGGCAGACACAACCCCTCGGGCGACCGACAATGAAACGGCAGGATAAAAAATGACAGAGAAGAAATTGACGATTAACGAATTGCGCGCCGGCACCAAGAGCTCCCGCGCGTTTCGAATCGGAGTCGTTGCGGTCATTGCGGCCGTTGCCGCAGCAGGTGTCTGGTATTTTGGATTCGCCGATAAGGTGAAGGCTCCGACTTATCGCACGGTGGAAATTACCCGCGGACCTCTGGAAGTGACCGTGGTGGCCAATGGCACCGTCAATCCGGTGCGTACGGTTTCGATTGGCTCCGAGCTGTCGGGCATCGTGCGCAAGGTCAACGTTGACGTCAACAGCGTCGTCAAGGCGGGTGACGTTCTAATTGAACTTGATGACTCCAACCTCAAGGCCAATGTCAATCAGGCCAAGGCTTCGCTCGCAAGCGCGAAAGCTTCTTTGGCCGAAGCGCAGGCAACGCTTGTGGAAGCCGAAGCAAAGATGCGCCGCTATGAAGAGCTCAACAAGAGTTCGGGCGGACGTTTGCCCTCGCGCACGGAACTTGACGTGCAACGCGCAACGGTCCTGAAGTCCAAAGCCGGCGTGCAGTCGGCTCTGGCGGCAATTGACGATGCGCAGGCAACGCTGGATACGCGGCTTACCGACCTTTCCAAATCTCAGATCAAGAGTCCGGTCGACGGTGTGGTGCTTACGCGTTCGGTTGAACCCGGTTACGCGGTGGCGGCAAGTCTGCAGGCCGTTGAGCTTCTGACGGTGGCAACCGATTTGCGTGAACTGGAACTTGAGGTGGATGTCGACGAAGCCGATGTCGGACAGGTGAAGGAAGGGCAGGATGCAACCTTTACGGTGGCAAGCTACCCCAATAAGCGTTTTCCCGCCAAACTCACCAAGGTGGCTTACGGTTCGACCACTTCCACAGACAACGTGATCACGTACACGGCGTATCTGGATGTTAAAAATCCACAGCTCGAGTTGCGTCCAGGAATGACGGCGACGGCAACGATCAATACGGCCAAAAGCGAAAACGCACTTTTGGTACCGAGCACAGCGCTGCGCTTTAAGCCGGTTGTGAACTCAGATTCACAAAAATCCGGTGTGGGCATCATGATGCCGCCGCATCGCCCGCGCGGCACGAAGACCGCCAAAGAAGTGTCGCTTGCTCAATACCAACGTAATCAAACCGTTTACGTGGTTGACGAAAAAGGCAACGCCAAGCCGGTGGAGATTGTGACGGGGCTGACCAACGGACGGATGACCGAAGTGATTTCCGGTCCGCTTCAGGCCGGTGACAAAGTGATTACCGATCAGCTCAAGGGTATGCCCTAGGGGAGATGGGAGTGAACGATGAGTGAACATCTCATTGAACTGCGTCGCATCGTCAAGCGTTACGGCACCGGGGAGGCAGCTTTCAATGCCTTGGGCGGGATCGATCTGACGATTGATCAAGGTGAGTTCGTGGCGATCATGGGCCCCTCGGGATCGGGCAAGTCAACGACCATGAACATCATCGGTGCGCTCGATAGTCCCACCAGCGGCGAGTATCTCTTTCAAGGTTTGCATGTGGAGAGGCTCACCAACGACGAGCGGGCGCTCTTGCGTCGACGCTTCATGGGGTTTGTCTTCCAAGGGTTCAATCTTTTAGCTCGTACGACAGCTCTTGAAAACGTGGAGCTTCCGCTTTTGTACCGTGGCGTACCGACGGCAGAGCGTCACGAATTGGCGCGCGCTGCGCTCGATCGCGTGGGGCTGCTGCAGTGGGAAGACCATACGCCGGCGGAACTCTCGGGTGGCCAGCAACAGCGCGTGGCCATTGCTCGAGCCATTGTCACCAAGCCGCTTCTTTTGATGGCCGATGAACCGACGGGAAGCCTTGACAGCCGCAAGAGTGTGGAAATCATGGAGCTCCTCACTGACCTCAACAAGTCCGACAAGATCACCATTGTGCTCGTGACGCATGAGCCTGACATGGCGGCTTACGCGCGGCGCTGCGTGCATTGCATCGACGGAATGATCGCTAGCGATACGCCGCAGGAGGGTAAATAAATGCTCGGCAACGCGTTTTTGTTGGCATTTCGCCAGATCCGGCGTAATCCTTTGCGCTCGCTTCTGACGGTCTTGGGTATCGTGATCGGTGTGGCGGCCGTCATTACGATGGTGACGGTGGGCAACGGCGCCACTGAAGCTGTCAAGGAACAGATCGAAAGTTTCGGCAGCAATCAGCTGATGCTTCGCAAAGGACAGCGCATGGGACCGGGCGGTGCGGCCGGCGCTCCGAGTTTTAAACTCGAGGACGTCGAGGCGCTCGAAGACCAAATCGCAGGCGTTTTGTCAGCTGCGCCTCAGTCGCAGCGAAGCACCATCGTGGTGGCCAACGGCAAGAACTGGACGACGACAATCATCGGTTCAAGTTCGGACTACTTCACCACCGATAACCGAACGCTTGCCGAAGGTCGATTTTTTGAACCGGCCGAGGAAATGTCCGGTGCCGCCGTTTGCGTGATCGGCACAACCATCCAAAAAGAATTGTTCGGTCCCGGCGCTCCTGTGATCGGTGAAATGCTGCGCGTCAATTCATTTTCCTGCCGCATTGTGGGGCTTCTTAACGAGAAGGGAACGGCAGCGATGGGGGGCGACCAGGATGATCTCGTGGTCATTCCGTTTAATACGGCCGCGCGCCGCTTGATCGGCAACAATCGCGTCAACACGATTCTCATCAGCATTGATCCGCAAAGTGACCGCGTGCATCTCAAGGGGCTCGTGCGAGATCTGATGCGAGAGCGTCGATCTTTGTCCGAAGGTGACGACGACAACTTCTCGATTCTTGATACGGCAGAAGTGGCTGAAAAAGTGGCTTCGACCACGCAGATCATGACGGCATTGCTAGGAGCCGTGGCTGCAGTGAGTCTGCTTGTCGGCGGCATCGGCATCATGAATATCATGTTGGTGTCGGTCACGGAACGTACACGGGAAATTGGCGTGCGTTTGGCAATCGGTGCTACGGCCCGCGAAGTGCTGATGCAGTTTTTGATCGAAGCCGTGGTACTCGGCTGCATGGGCGGCGTCATCGGCATCTTGCTTGCCACCGGTTCTTCCTATCTGATCACCGGCTGGATGGATGTTCCTTATACGTTCGATCCGATGATCAACATCGTGAGCTTTGCCTTTGCCGCGCTCACTGGTGTCATCTTCGGTTATTTCCCGGCAAGGCGCGCCGCGCGACTCGACCCGATTGAAGCCGTTCGCCACGAATAAAGAAAACTGGCCGTCCGAGTCATTCGGAAGGCCGGTTTGGGAAAACGATCGGGATGTTTTCAGTGATTAGAACGGAATGTCATCATCACTGAAGCTGTCGGCTGCGACAGCCGGCTGAGCGGGCTGGGCAGGCTGAGCGGCCGGGCGAGCTGCGGGGGCTGCACGGCGCGGAGACTCGAACGCTTCATCGCTTTGATGTGCCGGAGCCGACGAGGAATTGCGGCTGCCGAGCAACTGCATCGTTTCGCAGATGATTTCGGTGTAATAGCGCTCGACGCCTTCTTTGTCGGTGTAGCGGCGGGTACGCAAACGACCTTCGATGTAGACCGGATTGCCCTTGCGCAGATAGGTCTGCGCAACTTCGGCCTGACGACCGAAGAAAACAACACGGTGCCACTCGGTTTCTTCCTGCAGCTGACCCTGACTGTCCTTGTAGCGACGCGAAGTGGCCATCAAGATATTGCAGATGGCAGTGCCGCCGTCAGCGGTGTAACGCGTTTCGGGATCTCTGCCGAGGTTGCCAATCAAGATGACCTTGTTAATAGAAGCCATGACTAAAAAATCCTAATAAAGCCAAATATGTAGTTAGATACCAACTTTAATCTCTCGAGAGAGTCAAGAGTCCGCTTCAACGTTTCTTGGGGTCGGAGCCGTCATGCCCTGCGCCGCAATGATCCAGAGAATCATCAGCGCGGCGCAAAAGCCGTACACGCCGTGCGTGCCGAAGGCTGAATAAAGCCAGCCGCCGGCGGCTCCGCCGATGAAGACACCGACGGACTGCGTGGTGTTGTACACGCCGAGCGCCAATCCTTTGCACTCCTGCGGCGCTGTTTTTGACACGAGCGAAGGCAGGGAAGCTTCCAGGACGTTAAAGCCGGAGAAGAATACTAACAGCAAAACGGAAATGAGAAGAACTGAGTTGTCAAAAATCTCAAATCCGGCAAAGGCGACCAACACCAGACAAATGGCGCCGACGAACAATTCTTTGGTGCGTCCCGTTTTTTCGGCGTGTTTTAGAACGGGCATCAGAAAGGCCAGACTCACAAGCACGGCCGGAAGATAAACAGTCCAGTGGTGCGCCACGGCCAGATCGAGTTCCACAAGGCGAAGAGGAATGACGACGAAAAGCGCCATTTGAGCCATGTGCAACGAAAAAATACCCAGGTTAAGGCGCATCAGTTGACCGTGCAAAAACACGTCTCTTAACCTGGCTCGTGCTTGAAAATCCTCAAATCGCTTGACGGGAGCGGTCGGAAGCATCAGCACGGCGACGATGGCCAGTACGCATAACACGGCTGTCAGAAGGAAGATGCCCGGTACGCCGATCGAATCGGCCAAAACGGGGGCAAGAACGAGTGAAAAGGTAAAGCTGATGCCGATGGAAGCGCCGACAAAAGCCATGGCGCGCGTGAGCAGTTTGTCGCGGACACTGTCGGAGATCATGGCGGTGACGGCGGCAGACACAGCTCCGGCACCCTGCAAGGCCCGCGCAAAAAGCAGCGTTGTGATGTCATCGGCTGTATAGGCCAAAAGACTTCCAAAGATGAAAATTAAGAGCCCCGTCACGATCACGGGTTTGCGTCCGAATCGGTCGCTCGCGGCGCCGAAAGGAATTTGGAGTACGGCTTGCGTCAGACCGTAGACGCCGAGTGCCAAACCGACCATAAAGGCGTTCGTGCCGCCATCGAGCGTCTGTGCCCAGACGGAAAAGACGGGAAGAATCAGAAAAATGCCCAGCAGGCGCAACGCAAACACCGCACCGAGCGTCATGGAGGCGGTGCGTTCCTGTCGTGTGAGGCGCAATGGAGCAGTTGGCGTGCCGGTCAAGGTTGAAGACATAAGAAGAAAAAACACTGCTTTAGAGCGAATTGCGCTGTATAGTAATCGATTCGCCTAAGCCAAAACTTAAGCTGGGCGCTTGTTCGTAAGAGAAAGGTTCGTTCATGCCCAACACCATCCGTATTCGCGGCGCTCGTACGCATAACCTCAAAAATGTCGATGTGGATATTCCGCGCGGCAAGCTCACGGTTGTCACCGGACCGTCGGGCTCGGGGAAGAGTTCCGTGGCTTTCGATACTTTGTACGCCGAAGGTCAGCGACGCTACGCCGAAAGTGTCTCGAGCTACGCGCGTCGCTTCATGGATGTGATGGATAAGCCCGATGTGGACAGTATCGAGGGACTGTCGCCGTGTATTGCCATCGGCCAAGGAACGACGACGGCGGGATCGCGCTCGACGGTGGGCACGATGACCGAGATCAATGACTACCTGCGCGTGCTGTTTGCGCGAGCCGGTGTGCCGTACTGTGCCGAGCACGACGTGCCGTTGCAAAAAAGCGGCGTACACGACATGGTTGACGCCGTGTTGGGGTTTGAAGAAGGAACTCGCGTTCTGATTTTGGCGCCGCTGAAAATCCCGGGAGCCGTTTCGCTTGCCGAAGTGTGCAAACAGTTGACCAAGCGTGGCTTTCTGCGTCTTTTGCTCGATGGTCAAACATATGCGCTCGACGATATGTCGCAGGAAATGCTCGCCGAGTCTGCGGCGGGTCACACGATCGACATCGTGATTGATCGACTCAAAAGTTCCGACGCTCAGCGTTCGCGTTTGGCCGAAAGCTTTGAAGCGGCCATCAAGGCCGCTGACGGTCGCGCAGCCTATCTGAGAATGGACACCGGTGAACGTCGGGTGTTTCACACGCGCTATTGCTGTCCGATTTGCGAGGCTACGGCGCCTGATTTGAGTCCCGCGATGTTCTCGTTTAATAACGCGCTCGGAGCTTGCCCCGTGTGCGAGGGCTCGGGGGAAGTCGAACGATTCGATCCGGCATTGGTGGTAAGCGACGCACGACTGTCGTTGCGGCAGGGAGCCGTGTGCGGCTGTACGCCGCAAAACCGAGCCAATTTTGCGGATTTGTCGACGGCCTCGCGCCTTTTGGGCTTTTCTTTGGATGTCGCTTTTGAGGAGCTTTCCCCGGATATCAAAGACTATGTGCTCTATGGTCCGAACAAGGCGCAGCGCGACGTACTCGGCATGCCCGATTTTGAAGGTGTGATCGCACAGCTTGAAAAGAAATGGAAGCGCACGACGAGCGAGGCGGTCAAAAACGGCATGCGCGTGTTGCGGCGCACCACCGTCTGTCCGGCCTGCGACGGCACGCGTCACCGAGCCGAAGTCAAAAATGTCTACGTGGGCGTGCCGGAAAACCGCATCAATTTGATCGAAATGCAGCGTCTGCCACTCATTGAGCTTGTGGCGCGCATTGAAGCGTTGGAGCTTTCGTCGGCATTGGAATGCGTGGCCAAGCCTCTTTTTGACGAAGTCTTAAAGCGCGTTCGCTTTTTGATTGACGTTGGTTTGGGGTACCTCACACTGTCGCGCGAAACGTCAAGCCTTTCGGGCGGCGAAGTTCAGCGCATTCGTTTGGCCGGGCAGCTTGGCGCCGGTTTGACGGGCGTGACCTATGTGCTCGATGAGCCGACGGTTGGCCTGCATCAGCGCGATACGGGACGCGTCATTGAGATGCTCAAGAAACTCACGAAGGCCGGCAATACGGTCGTCGTGGTCGAACATGACCCCGAGATGATTCGTGCGGCCGACTGGGTGGTGGACATGGGGCCGGGGGCCGGCACGCAGGGCGGTACGGTCGTCTGTCAGGGGGAAGTCAAAGACATCTGCGCGTGCGAAGCATCCAAAACGGGCGCGTATCTGAGTGGCCGACTTCAGATGCCCCAGGCACCACACAAGGTGTTTACGACCGATTCTGAGGCGCTCGTCATCAAGGGGGCATCGGGACGCAATCTCAAGCATATTACGTGCCGCTTTCCGGTCGGTGCCTTGGTGGCGGTCACGGGCGTATCGGGCTCCGGCAAATCGACGCTTATCAACGAAACACTCGGTCGCTATATGAAAAAGCGACTGCATCGAGCCAAATTGCAACCACTTGATTTTGAAGAAATCGAAGGTGCCGATTATTTCGACAAGATCATTGAAGTTGATCAGAGTGCGATCGGCAAGACGCCTCGCTCCAACCCGGCAACCTATACCGGACTCATGCTGCCGCTTCGCGAAGTGTTTGCGGCTACACCGGCGGCGCTCGAGCGCGGTTACGGACCGGGGCGCTTCAGTTTCAATACGGAAGGCGGCGCGTGCGAAGCCTGCGAGGGCGAAGGCCGCATCAAGTTTGAAATGGGCTTTTTGCCGCCGGTGTACGTAGACTGCCCCGTCTGCCACGGCAAACGCTACAACCGCGAAACGCTGGAAGTGAAGTACAAAGGCAAGTCAATTGCCGATGTACTGGATATGACGGTGAGTGATGCACTGTCCTTTTTCGACGTTCACACGCAGATCGTCCGCAAGCTTGAAATGCTCGAAGAAGTGGGGCTTGGCTACATCGGTTTGGGGCAAAGCGCCGTGACCTTCTCGGGCGGTGAAGCGCAGCGCATCAAACTTGCTCAGGAGTTGGCGCGGCGCGATACGGGACGCACGCTTTATATATTGGACGAACCCACGACCGGCCTTCATTTTGAAGACGTTGCCGTACTGATGCGGGTGCTGCGCCGTTTGACGGCACTTGGCAACACCGTCATCGTGATCGAGCACAACACCGACGTGATTGCCGGCGCCGACTGGGTGGTCGATATCGGTCCCGAAGGGGGCAACGCGGGCGGTCAACTTGTTTTTGAAGGGACGCCTGAAGACCTGATGCAGTGCTCCGAGAGCATCACCGGGCAATGGTTGCATGCGACGGCCGACGGAAAGGCGCCTAAAAAGCGCAGTCGCAATAAGAAGACGAACTGTTAAATTTTTCGAAAAATTGAGTGTTTACCCTCAAATATGAAAAGGGTGAGTCAATGGATTTTCGTCATTAATGCGGGATAACCCGTAAAATGATGGCGAAACAGAGAAATAAACTGCCTTCTAAGCGATAAAAATTTGATCTATATCAATATTAAAAACATCTGAAAGGAGCATTATTCGCTCATCAAAATCAAGGGTCGGGGCGATCGTCTCTGCCCGCGATCCCATTTCAATAAAAAATTAAGGAAATCGATCATGACTCCCGACAACATCAAGTACGGTCATACCCCCACCGGCCCCGAAGTCATCGCCGGCGTGACCCTCAAGGATGCCAAGCGTGCCAGCAAGTGGCCTGCCTACGTTGACGTGGCTCAGTCCGTCACCGGCGCCATCCTCGGCATCTTCCTGTTCTGCCACATGGCCTTCACGAGTTCGATTCAGGTCGGCAAGGACCTCTTCTGGAACCTGATTCAGGTTTCCGGCGGCACCCCGATCTTCGGTCATGAACAGATCTGGCTGCACTTCTTGTTCGTGGGCATCATCACGCTTTGCGTCATCATCCACGCTCTGTGCGCTCTGCGTCGCTTCCCGACTTCCTACAAGCAGTTCCGTGACATCCGCGCTCACGTGAAGGTTGTGCACCACACCGATTCCTCCCTGTGGTTCATCCAGTTCGTGACCGCCATCATCCTCACCGGCATGGTGTTCCCGCACGTCATGGGCATGCTCACGGCTCCGTCCGAAATCGATCCCAACCTCTCGTCCGTTCACACCTATCACAACGGCCTGATCTGGACGCTCATCTTCCTGGTTGCCACCGAACTGCACGGCATGATCGGTCTGTACCGTCTGGCTGTGAAGTGGGACGTCATCAAGGGTCGCGCTCACGGTCTGCGCAAGGCCATGGTTGTGATCGCCTTCTTGATGATCTGCTGCGGTTCTCTGACGGCATACACCTACTGGGGTTATGGCAAGGAACTCGTGGAATCCGGCAACGCCGCCACCCGCTACGTTCCGACCGTTAACTGGTTCGCCGACAAGTAATCGAAGGCTGTTTGCGACAGCATATCTCCCCGGGCTCCAGTCTCCTTACCCGGGGAGACGACACGAAAAGCCGAATTTCCGTTTGTGCGGGAGTTCGGTTTTTTTTGAGCCGAACGCCTGAGCGGAACACATTAGAGGCAGGCATGGGGGTTGATAGTGAAAATTTTATAAATGGCTTAAATATTTTTATTTTATTAGGGTTCTTACTAAGAAAGAGGGGTTTTAGAGCACGCTGCCGTTGACTAACATCAAAACTCGATGATCTCTTAACAAAGAGATGACGTGAGTACGAATAACCCTGAGCAACAGTCGATACGGCATTCTTCGCCGATCTTTACCCAGACAGTTGCCCTTCTTTTAGGAGGCAAACATGCACGAATCCAGTATTGAGATCGGCGCACTGGACAACAAGTCCAAAGTCATCCCTCTCGTCCTGGGCCCCTTGCTTGCCCTGGCTCTTTATTTCATCCTGCCCGAAACGTACATCAGTGCCAAAGGTGATGTGGCTCAGCTCAGCCACGCCGCACGCGCTTGCGTGAGTATGGTGCTCTGGATGGCCATCTGGTGGTTTACCGAAGCTGTTCCGATTGCCGTCACTGCACTGTTGCCGATTGTGTGCTTCCCGCTCTTGGGTGTTGCAACGCCGGCTCAGACGCTCAAGGAATACTCCAACGATACGATCTATCTCTTCTTGGGCGGCTTCTTGATCGCTGCCGGTATCGCTCGCTGGGGTCTTGACCGTCGTATTGCTCTGTACACGATTCGCATCGTGGGTACCAAGCCCAAGCAAATTGTGCTCGGTATCATGCTCGCGACGAGCTTCTTGTCGGCCTGGGTGTCCAACACGGCTACGGCGGCCATGATGCTTCCGATTGCCCTTGCTCTGATGGCGGTTGTTCGCTCCACACGCATTGATCAGCCCATCGATAAGGCAGAACGCAACTTTGGCGTGTGCCTGCTTCTGAGTGTGGCCTACGGGGCTTCGTTGGGCGGCGTCTACACTCTTATCGGTACTCCGCCCAATGGCATTTTGGCTCGATTTGTCGAGCAGACTTACGGCGACCCCGTGAGCTTCGTCGATTGGCTCAAGATCTCGTTCCCGACCATGACGATTCTCATCATCGCCACCTATTTGCTCCTGGTGCACGTGCTTTTCCGCGAACAGCCCGGTGAACTGCCCGGCGGCAAGGAATGGGTCAATAGCGAAATCAAGCATCTCGGTCCGCTCACCCGCGGCGAATGGACGGTTCTGATCGTGTTCGTGGCTGCTGCTTTGCTTTGGACGTTCGGTCCGGTGTTGCGCGGCCTTGAAATCGCAGGCACCAAGCCCTTGAAGCCGATGAGCGACACCGTGATCGCTATGGCTGCCGGCATCATTCTCTTTATCATCCCCGTGGACGCGAAAAAGGGCATCCATGCGCTGGACTGGTCGAGTGCGGCCAAGGGTGTGAGTTGGGACGTGCTGCTTTTGTTCGGCGGCGGTCTGGCCATGGCTGCAGCCATTCAGCGTACCGGTGCGGCCGATGCCGTGGGCGCCGCGGCCGTGGCCCTGGGCGGCCTGCCCGAATGGGCGATCGTGGGTGGTGTCGCGACTCTGGCTTGCTTTGCTTCGGAATTCACCTCCAATACGGCTCTTGCCGCAACCCTGATGCCGCTTGTGGCAGCCGTGGCTGATTCCATCAATGCCAATCCGCAGTCTCTGTTGATTGCTGCCACGATGGCAACGAGTTGCGCCTTCATGATGCCGGTGGGGACGCCTCCCAACGCTATGGTATTCGGTACCGGCCGTCTGAAGATCGGCGATATGTTGCGGGCAGGTTTCTGGCTTAATGTGGTCTCGATCATCGTGATTTCGATTGCTGTCCTGCTCATTGATCCGGGCATCATCCCGATGAGCTGATACGGAACTTGTTACAACCGGCTGCTTCGCACCGCCGCACTCGGGGAAGGATTTTCTCCGGGTGCGGCGGTGTGTCTATTTGCAGCAATGGCTCTTAACAAAAACTGTCGTTGAAACAGAAGGTTTAGCTCTATAATTAAAATATTATGAAAGGCATGATAAATTTGCCGGTACGGACTTTTTATTTTTTGCGGTAGAGATCTATGACGCTGCGTTCTGTTGTTCTGGCTATTCTGAGTCTGCTTGCCTTGATCTTCCTGATTCTCAATTGGCAGGGAATCACGGCGCCTGTGCCGGTCAACTTGATCGTTGAAGAGATTCAGGCTCCGTTGGGTCTGATCCTGTTGGTGATTCTTGGAGGTCTCTGGCTCTTTGGCATTGCCTGGGCACTGATGCAGCAGGCCTCGACGCTTGTTGAAATTCGCAAGGCCTATAAGGAGGCCAATGCCAACAAGTCATTGGCCGATCACGCCGAGCAGTCCCGCTTGGAGCAAACCAAGGAGAGTCTGCGTCAGGAAATGATTAAGAGCCGCGAAGAGCTACTAGCAGGCATCAAGGCCGCCGTCGAGGCTCCGACGGCAAGCGCGCAGGACGCCCAAAAGCGTCTTGATGCTGTTGAAAAAGCGCTTGAAAAGCTTTCACTTCGCATTGAGCAAATTGCAGACAAAGCGCAAATCGGACCGGCGCCCGAACTGCCTGCGCCGGAACCCAAAAAGTCCGGCTTTTTTGGTTTTTTAGGGGGCAGCAAATCCAATAAGCCCCATGAGCCGTCCAAGAACGTAATCGTTGAATCGCCGGTTGTACCGACGGCGCCTGCGGCCGTTCCCGAACCGGAGTCGGTTCCTGTGTCCGATAAGACTGACGCGGCAAAAGAGGAGTCAGCGCAGTCTGTTGAGCCCACCGCAAAGCCTAAGGACGGGTTTTTCAAAAAAATATTTCATTGATAAGGTGAGGTCTTATGTCCGGCAATGTTTATCGCTATCTGGATACACTGATTACAGCCGGGTCGTTTTCCAAAGCGGCACGAGTTCTGCAAATCTCTCAGCCGTCCATCTCCCAGTTTGTGCATCGATTGGAAACGGAAGTCGGTACACAGCTTGTTGATCGCACCGCTAAGCCTCTGAGACTGACTTATGCCGGTGAATGCTTCATGAAGACGGAGCGCGAAATTGAGCAGCTCCGCAGTATGCGCTCCCGTCTCATTGCCGACATCGGCGAGGGGGTGAGAGGTCATGTCACCATCGGTTCGTCACACTATCGCTCTACGTTCTTTCTGGCTGAAGTGTTGCCGATCTTCCGACGTGAGTATCCCGGTGTTACTGTGTCTTTGGCCGAGGGGACTACCAAGGAGCTCGAAGATTTCGCTTTTGACGGTGTGACCGATCTGAGTCTGGTGATTGCGCCGCTCTATCGCAGCGAACTCGAATATGCCGAACTGTTTCGTGAACGGTATCTTTTGGCGATGAGCCCCGAGTCGCGTGTGGCAAAGACCGTGGCGCAGCCTGCTTCGGGCGGCTATGCTTCCATGCCGTTTAATCGTCTCAACGGCGAACCTTTCATCACGATCAAGCAGGGGCAGAAGTTCCGCAACCTCTACGAAGATCTGTGCCGGGCGACTCGTACAACGCCTCGTGTGATGCTCGAAAGCGAATCTCCTGTGGCGGCTCTCCATTTGGCCAGTGCAGGACTTGGCGCGACTTTTGTGACGCAAACGCTTGCCAAACGGTGCCGACCGGCGCAACCGGTGCGCTACTTCACGATCGAGCCGGCGCGGCCCGACCGCATGGTGGTGGCCGCCTATCGCAAGAACGGTTATCTTACCAAGGCTGCCCGCAGTCTCATCGAAGTGATGCGCCGCGTGGCCGAAACCGAATTTGCCGACGGCTAGTCAACAAAAAAAGCCGTCGCGACTTCTGTAAAACGCAACGGCTGTCAATCCCGTAAGGTTGGGCGCCTCCGAAATGAACGGAGACGCCCGTTTTCTTATTAGTCGATGTACTCGGTCTTTTTGACGACTTCTTCAACGATCGGTGCTTTGCGTTCGTTAAAGAGCTTCTTGTTTTCTTCGAACAAGTTGCCTCCGTGGGTGTCGATCGAAACGATGAGCGGACCGAATTCTTTCACGCGCATGACCCAGAGCGACTCGGGCATGCCCAGTTCCGGCCACTGCACATCTTCGACCTCTTCGACGCACTGTGCGGCAAGTACCGCGCAGCCGCCCGGGAAGACGCAGTGCAAGGCCTTAAAGCGGCTGCAGCCTTCGACCGTATTGGGGCCCATGCCACCCTTGCCGACGATGAGCTTTACGCCGGTTTCTTCGATGAACTCTTTCTCGAACTTTTCCATGCGCATGGATGTGGTCGGACCGATGGACACGACCTTAAAGCCGCTGCCGGAACTTTGATCGGGCACCATGATGGGGCCGGCGTGAAAGATCGCTTTGCCCGCGAGATCAACGGGAATCTTGCGGCCGTGCTTGACCAGACGCGTGTGCGCGCAGTCGCGGGCTGTGATGAGGTAACCGTTGAGATAGATAATGTCGCCGATGCGGATGTCTTCGAGGTCTTCACTGCGAATCGGCGTCGTCAGAATTTTCTTGCTCACAGCGTGACTCCTTTGTGCGAGATCATTTCATAGGACATATCGGCGTTAAAGCGAATGGTGGCGCGGCGATGACCCCAGCAGCCTACCGACAGACCGACGGCCAGGCACGAGGGGTGACGCGCGGCTTGTTCGACGTGAACGCCCATCACCGAGAGTGCGCCCTTGAGTCCGCCCGGACCGATGTTGATGTCGTTGAGACCTTTTTCGATGATCTGTTCGAATTCGGCACCGCGCGGGTTGCTGTTGCGTGAACCGATCGGGCGCATCAGAGCTTTCTTGGAGAGGTTGGCTGCCACTTCGACGGAACCCGCAATGCCGATGCCCACAAGCAGCGGCGGGCAGGCGTTGATGCCGCGGTCGCAGATGTTGTCAAAGACAAAGCGCACGACGCCTTCGTAGCCTTCGACAGGCATCAGGACTTTTGCCGTACCCGGAAGCGAGCAGCCGCCGCCGGCCATATAGCCGTGGATGGTGCACTGATCCGATCCGGGGATAATTTCCCAGTCGATCCAGGGAATGCGCACGCCTGTGTTGTTGCCGGTGTTCTTTTCGTCGAAGATCTGAACGGCGTTGTGGCGCAGCGGCGCTTCTTTGGTGGCGCGGATCGTCGCTTCTCTCAGGCATGCCTGCATCTGACCGATGAGCGGAAATTCCGAGCCGCATTCAATCCAATACTGAATGACGCCGGTGTCCTGACAGAAGGGCACGTTGAACTTGTCGGCGAGTTCCAGATCCGTAAACATGGAGTCGTACATCACCTTGGCAAGCGGCGTATCTTGCAGCGTGCGCATTTCCTTGAGCTTGGCAAGTACGTCGTCGGGCAAATGTTTGCCGAAGTACGCCGTGAACTTCGCCATGGTGTCAGTGAAACGGGTACTCAATTCCGTTTTGTCCATTGCGTTTGTCTCCTCGCGCGGGTCGTGACCGCAGCGCGTCTGATGGGGTGAAATCAAGGGAAGCGAGCCTTCCTACTTTTGGTGGAATTCTTACGCCTTTTGATTGATAAATCAAATATTTTATTCTCTATTATTTCGATAAATATAAAACTATTAATTTGCTTAACTTATTGATAAAAAAAGAGAAATGTGAAGACGAATGGAGATGTGCCAGAAGTAAGAATGGAGCTCTATACCTACGAAGAGGTAAATCTGAAATATTAAAAAGCGCCTCAGCCGGATGGCGAAGCGCTTGAGATGTGTTGCGAAAAAGCGAATGGAGATTAAGCGGCGTGATAAGACGTCACGCGCTCAACTTCTTCTTTGGCACCGAGGAAAACGGCCACACGCTGATGCAGTTTTTCGGGCTTGATCGAAAGAATGCGTTCGTAGCCGTTGGTGGCACGGCCGCCGGCCTGTTCCATCAACCAGGACATGGGATTGGCTTCGTACATCAGACGAAGCTTGCCGGGTTTGGAGGGATCGCGGTTGTCCTTGGGGTACATGAAGATTCCGCCGCGGCAAAGGATGCGGTGTACTTCAGCAACCATAGCCGCCACCCAGCGCATGTTGTAGTCCTTGCCTCGAACGCCGGTTTTGCCGGCAAGAAGTTCTTCGATGTAGCGGTTCACGGGGGCTTCCCAATGGCGCTTGTTCGAGCAGTTAATCGCAAATTCCTTGGCCTGTTCGGGCACCTGTACGTTGTCGTTGGTGAGGATGTAGGTGTTGGTGCGGGGATCAAGCGTAAACATCACCACGCCGCGGCCGAGAGTGAGCGCCATCTGCGTTTGCGGACCGTACATGATGTAGCCGGCGGCAAGCTGACGGTCGCCGGGCTGCAGAAAGTCGGCGTCCTGCGGAGCGGTAGCGTCTTCGTGCGGATTGGGCAGGATCGAAAAGATCGTTCCGATCGAGACGTTGATGTCGATGTTGCTTGAGCCGTCAAGCGGGTCGTAGCAGATGAGATAGGGGCGGCGATCTGTACAGTCGGCTGCCACACAGTGATCCATTTCTTCCGAAGCACAGGCGGCGACAACGCCCGACTCAAGCACGGCCTTGGTGACGATGTCGTTGCTGATGACGTCGAGTTTTTTCTGCTCTTCGCCCTGCACGTTTTCGCTGCCTGCCATGCCGAGCACGCCCATGAGGGCGCCGCAGGCGACTTCGGAGCTGATTTCCACGCCGCAGGCAGCCACGGTTTCGATCAATCGGGCGAGTTTTTCATCAAGGCCGTTGGTCTTGACTTCGTTGGCGAGCATGTCGCTTAAAGTGATCTGTTGCATAACTCTTCTCTTTTTTAGAGCAAGGACGGATGATGGGTAATCAGTAGGTGTTGAGCGCTTTTTCCACCACTTCGCTCACGCCGGCCGAAAGATTTTCGGTGCGGGCGACTTTGGTGAGAGCCGCATGCATGAGGCGTGCGAGTTCCGGCGTATAGCGGCGCCAGTTGTCCAGCGCACGGGCCAGGCGGGCAGCCACGTGACTGTTGATGGAGTCGAGCTGCAGCACCATGTCGGCCCAGAATTCGTAGCCGGCGCCGTCGGGGCGGTGGAATTCAGGTTCGTTTGACACGAAGAACGTATTGACAAGCGCATAGACGTTGTTCGGGTTCTTGAGCGAGAACACAGGACACTGCATCAACGACTTGATGCGGTCGAGCACCGGACATTCGTTGGGATAGACGCGTGCCGTGGCCTGCACCGAGAACCACTTGTTAATCAGAAGCGGCTCGTTGCCCCAGAGTTTGCCTGCGGCATTCAAGACGTCGATCTTGGCCGGGCTTTGGCTGTTGACGATCATGCGCAGCGCGGCAAGACGATCGGTGAGGTTGTCCGAGAGTTCGAATTGATCGCGGGCATCCAACAGGGCTCGGGCGTTGCCGCCGGCGAGCAGATACTCGAGCGTGAGATTGCTCAGGGCGCGTTTGCCGGCTTCCTTCGGATCGAATCGGTATTCGAGCGTCATGTTGCGCATGTTTTCGGTATGAAGCGGCTGACCGAGCTTGTGCGAGAGTTTGCGGCCGATCGTTTCCATCACGAAGATGCGGGCCTGACGAATGGCCTGCGGGTTGATCATGGCGCGGTGAGCCGCGATGCTCTTTTCAGAAGGCAACGTGAGCACGGTGGCGCGGTATTCGGGCGACAGATTCGTGTTGGTGAGAATGCCTTCGAAAGCCGAAATGAGCGTGCCGTGAACGTCGGGTTCCACTCCGTTTTCGATCATGGTGACGACTTCGTTGATGACGGCAAGCATCAAACGCTCGAAAGCGTCGGCGCGGTTAAAACCGTCGGAATCGTGCAGTGCCAGGAACTGAAGCTCTTGCAGCGTATAGGCGTAATCGAAGATCACGGGAGCCGAAAAGCCTCGACCCAGAGACAGAACCGGATTTTCCGTGATGCCTTCGAAAGTCCATTCGTCATCGGCCGTCTCAAGAACGAGTTTGGCGGTGGTGACGGGTTCCTCGTCGGAACCGACAAGCTTCAAGGGCAGATCTTTGCCGTCGCGACCGATCAAACCGACGAGAATCGGAATCACAAGCGGGTACTTTTCAGCTTGCCCGGGTGTCGGAGGCGTCGACTGCGAAGCGCGAATCGTGAAGGTGCAGTCGTCCTGATTCCAGTTCGTTTCCACGGAAACGCGCGGGGTGCCGGCCTGAGACCACCACAAACTGAAGTTGGTGAGATCAACGCCGTTGGCGTCGGCCATGGCTTGAATGAAGTCGTTACAGGTAACGGCCGATTCGTCGTAGAGCTGCACGTAACGATCCATGCCCTTCTTAAAGCCGTCTTTGCCGAGGAGCGTCTGGAGCATACGGATGACTTCGGCGCCCTTTTCGTACACCGTCATTGTGTAGAAATTGTCGATTTCTCGGTAACTTTCCGGGCGAATCGGGTGAGCCATGGGGCCGGCGTCTTCCGGGAACTGGCTACTGCGAAGCGCGCGCACAGCGTGAATGCGTGCGACGGCGCGGCTCGATTCGTCAGGCTGCATGTCGGCCGTGAATTCCTGCTCGCGAAACACCGTCAGGCCTTCCTTGAGCGTGAGCTGGAACCAGTCGCGCAGCGTGATGCGATCGCCCGTCCAGTTGTGGAAGTACTCGTGACCGACAATGGATTCAATGTTTTGGTAGTCCGTGTCGGTGGCAATAGAGGGCGAAGCCATCACATAGCGGGAATTGAAAATATTGAGGCCCTTGTTTTCCATCGCCCCGAAGTTGAAGTCGTCGGTGGCAACGATCATGAAGCGGTCGAGATCAAGTTCAAGCCCCCAACGTTCTTCATCCCAAGCGATGGCCTTTTTGAGGCTTGCGAGCGCATGCTCGGAATTGGGGTAGTTCTTTTCTTCCGTCCAAACCTGCAGGAGCACCTCGCGGCCGCTCTTCGTTTTGATTTTGTCTTCGCGGGCCACGAACTGACCGGCTACCAGAGCAAAGAGGTAGCACGGTTTTTTAAAGGGATCTTCCCAGCGCACCCAATGACGATTGTCGGCCTCGTCTCCCTCGGCGACCAGATTGCCGTTGGAAAGCAGAACGGGGTAGAGCGTCTTGTCGGCGTGAATCGTGACGGTAAAGCGACTCATCACATCGGGGCGATCGGGCCAATAGGTGATGTTGCGAAAGCCCTGAGCTTCGCACTGACTCATGAAGGCGCCTCGGCTCATGTAGATGCCCGAAAGCGACGTGTTGTTCACGGGAACGATGCGGTTGACGATGGTGACGGTCGACTGCTTGGAGATATTTTTGATGGTGAGCTGTCCCTGGCCCATCTGATAGCGTTCGTTTGCCTGCTGACCGTCAATGAGGACCTTTTCGATAAAAAGATCGTGTCCGCCGTCAAGGACAAGGTCATGGGTGGCGGCACCGCGCAGCGGCGTGACGACCATGGTGGAGGTGACCGTTGTGGACTCGGGATTCAAGACAAAGTCGAGCTCGACCGAGTCAATGCTGTGAGAGTAGGGACGATAGTCCTTGCGGTAAACGGTGGTGTGTTCCTGAGACTGCATGGAGACTTTCCGAAGGCAAACAAAAAGTTGGCCGTGACAAATACTAAGCGCTCGACATTTGGTGCCGAGACGAAATCAACACACGATTGTACCGCGCCTGCGGCCGGCGCAAAAGCAAAGAAAAACGCCTGCGCGCGGCAAAGGCGGGCAGGCGCTGCAAGCCGAAAATGTCGACCGTACGAATTATTCGTACTTGTGGCCGGCAGTGCTGTGGCAAGCCACGCAGTCGGTCTTGGGCTGATCGGCAAAAGCCTTGTGCATCGGCGCAACCATCGGCTTGGCCGGGTTGACCTTCATGTTGCCGATGTCATGGCAGCCGCGGCAGGTGACGTAATCAACGGAAACCATCCACTTTTGAACGGCTTCAGCCATTTCTTCACGCTTTTCAATCTGCTTTTCGGGCGTGCTGAGCGTGCCGCGGATTTCACCCCACAGAGAGTTGGAGCCGGAAACGGCCTTGTGCCAGAGCAGGCCGACGACCTGAGCCTGGCTGATGGAGTGCACGGATTCATACTTCAGGTGGCAGTCCACGCATTCGGCCTTGGCGCCGGAGAAGGTCTGGGCGTGCTGGCCCTTCTTGTAGGACGCGTAGGCGGCGTCCATCGAGTGGCAGAAAGTGCCGCAGAATTCGGTGGAACCGGACCAATGAACCACAGACGTGCCGGCGCTCACGAGAGCAACGCCGATCACGGCACCGACCAACACTAGGCCGGCACCATACCACTTGCCGTTCTTATTGAAAGCCATTCGAAAATCCTCCTTGTTGTTTGATCTTGCTCTTTGCCGCCGTTTGACCTGTATGTTGGGGCCGTTTATTTATCTTGTTCGGCAGACAAAGTCTCTGCGGTGTTCTAGGAATGTCGTCCGCAGAAAGCAAGTAAGGACAAGGACATTCGACCGCAAGGTTTAGGCCGCAATCATAAACCGCGCTTAAACAAACCTGAAGAGCGAAAGCAGGATTTGCTTTGATTTATGTCAAAAAGCGTTTTGGCTTGGCCATTCGGCCTAATTCCTTGCGTGGATCTCAGGTGTACCGCATCCTTAGCCTGTAAGAGGATGTCCCAGAAGCGGCCTGCCCGAACGAATGACTTGGCCTAGGCGATTTGCGCGACGACCACGGCTTGCGCGGTGACGAGCGCTTCGGCATGGTCTCCCAACTTCAAACCGTGACCGGCACGGGCAAAGCCGACAAGGGACGTGCCGCCGGCCAGACGCAGCGTAACTTCTCCGCCCTTATCCTGACGCGCGCTGCGAATGACGGTGCCCGAAATGACGCTCGAGCCCTTGATCGATTCGACGTGATGAGCAACTTCCACGCTTGTGGCTTTGAATAAGGCGAGCGCTTTGTCGCCTTGGTTGAGACCGAGCAATTGGGCGCTTTCCTGAGTGAGCGTCGCTTTGAGGTTGTTGACATCGTCAATGCGCATCTGCACGCGCACCAGGGCAGGACCACGGGCGATGTGCGTGATCGTGACGGGGAACTGATTGCGCATGGAGGTGCGCAAGGTAGCCGAACTCAATGGGACGAGTTCGGGGGTGACGCGGGAGGCGAATTGCATCAGAACGGATTCGCGAGCCTGCGTGAGTTTTTCGGAGAGTTCCAGTACGGTCAAGCCGGCTGCGGTCAATTTCGTGCCGCCGCCTTTGCTGCCGCCCACTTCTTTTTCCACCAACGGAACGCCCGCGAGGTTGGTGAGCGTTTCAAGCGCTTGCCAAGCGGCTTTGTATGAGACGTTGGAGAGGCGGGCTGCCTCCGAAATCGAGCCTGTTTCGTGAATGCGCCGCAAAATGTTGATGCGCTTGTCGACGAGCTGCTCAAGTTGGCGGGTGAGCGCAATCGGCGCGGCAACAAGTTGCGAGGGCGAGTTTTCAGGACGTTCGGTGTCGGAGGTGGTCATACGTCAATTCCCTTAAAAACATTTCGCTAGTTTACGGCAAGTGCTGAGGTGTTGTTCTTTGCGGTATTCATAAATGTGATAACGTTGCGCTATTCAATATTTGAATGGCCGCGGATGTCAACCGATATCTGCGGTCGAATCTTGGAAAGATACTTCATCTCAATTTGGGAGAGAAAACATGAAACTCGTCAAAACCGCCGTTGCCGCCGCGCTGCTCGGTACCGTTTTTTGCGTGAGCGCAGCTGAAGTGCATGTAGCTGTGGCCGCCAACTTTACGGCTCCGGCCAAAGAACTGGCTCCGATTTTTGAAAAGCAGACCGGCCACAAGTTGGTTCTGAGCTTCGGCGCCACCGGTATGTTCTATGGCCAGATCAAGAACGGTGCGACCTATGACGTGCTGTTGGCGGCTGACGCCAAGACGCCCAAGAAGGCCATTGACGAAGGTTACGGCGTAAAGGGGACGAGCTTTACGTATGCCGTCGGCAAGCTCGTTTTGTGGAGTGCGGACGCAAATAAGATCAAGGACGGCAAGGCGCTGCTTGCTTCGGGCGACTTCAATAAGTGCGCCGTGGCCAATCCCAAGCTTGCTCCTTACGGTCTGGCCGCCCACGAAACCCTCAAGTCTTTGAAGCTCTTTGATAAGGTGAGTCCGAAGTTTGTGGAAGGCGACAATATTGGCAAGACTTTTAATTTTGTGAAGACCGCCAACGCCGACATCGGGTTTGTGGCTCTGAGTCAGGTTTATAAAAACGGCAAGATCACCTCGGGTTCCGGCTGGATCGTTCCGGCTGAACTCTATGGCAAGATCGCTCAGGACGCCGTGCTTCTGAAGCAGGGCAAGAATCAGGACGCGGCCAAGGAATTCCTGAAGTTCCTGCAAGGCCAGGAAGCGGCCAAGGTGAAGCTTGACTACGGCTACGGCGACAAGTAATTTCGTCGTTGGCACTGTCAAATCCGGCACGAAAGAGAACAAATGGAAGCCATTTCACTTGAACCCGTTTGGTTGAGTCTGAAGCTTGCGGCGGTCACCACAGCATTTCTATTGGTGCTTGCGACGCCTCTTGCCTGGTGGCTTGCCCGCACCAAAAGCGCCTGGCGTGCGCCGATCAGCGCCGTGGTGACCTTGCCTTTGGTGTTGCCGCCTTCTGTGCTGGGTTTTTACATTCTGGTTGCGATGGGGCCGCACGGCCCCATCGGCCAGCTCACGCAATCGCTTGGATTGGGGCTGATGACCTTCAATTTTTCCGGCTTGGTCGTGGGCTCCATCATCTATTCCTTGCCCTTTGCCGTGCAGCCATTGCAAGGAGTGTTTGAGTCCATCGGCAACCGACCGATGGAAGTGGCGGCAACTTTGGGGGCCAAACCCCTGGACGCCTTTTTTTCCGTCGTGATTCCACTGGCTCGACCGGGGTTCCTGACTGCCATGGTGCTTACCTTTGCGCACACCATCGGAGAATTCGGCGTGGTGCTGATGATCGGCGGCAATATTCCGGGCAAGACACAGGTGGTCTCAACCGAGATCTACACTTTCGTGGAAGCCATGGAATATGACAATGCGCATGTGCTTGCCGGCGGCATGCTTGTCTTTTCCTTCCTGGTGCTGCTTTTTGTGACGCTCTTTAACCGTCGTGCCAAGGCCGCCAATGTGTCGGCCACGCCGGTGTAGCGTTTTTCTTCGAATTTTCGACTCCGAAACCGTTTTGAGTGTGGACATGGCCGAGAACACTGACGATCGCATTCGCCTGACGCTTTCCCGCAGCACGGGCTTTACGCTGGACGTGGACCTGACGCTTCCGAACGGAGGCGTGACAGTGCTTTTTGGCGTATCAGGGTGCGGCAAAACCACAGTGTTGCGCAGTGCGGCCGGATTGGAAAAAGCGAAAGGTTATGTGCGAATCGCCGGCCAGGTTTGGCAAGATGACGAAAAGAGGATTTTCGTGCCGACCTATGAACGCCGCATCGGTTATGTGTTTCAGGAAGCCAGTCTGTTCGATCACCTCAATGTTCGTGAAAATTTACGCTTCGGCTTGAAGCGCATTTCGGACAAGGACGGTGAAAAGCGTCTGGACGATGCGGTCGAATTGTTGGGGATCGGGCATCTGCTCGAACGACGTACGTCGGAGCTTTCCGGCGGCGAACGTCAGCGCTGTGCCATTGCGAGGTCATTGGCAATCAAACCGACGGCGCTGTTTATGGACGAGCCGCTTGCCGCCTTGGATCACGCCCGTCGATTGGAAATCATGCCCTGGATTGATCGGCTGAAGAAAGAACTCAATTTGCCGATTCTTTACGTAACGCACTCCGAAGAAGAAGTGATGCGCCTGGCCGATCGATTAGCAGTGATCGATAACGGCAAACTTGTTGACAACGGGCCTGTGGCGGAAACCTGGTTGCATCTGATGCAGAAAAAAGGCCGCAAAGCCAGCCGTTCGTTACTGGTGATGGGAACAGTAGAGGAGCGCGACAGCGACTGGAGTCTGATGAAAGTCGTAAGCGGCGCCATGCACTTCTGGGTACGTGATACGGGGGTGGCACTTGGAAGCAGCGTGCGCCTGATGGTCAATGCCGATGACGTGTCGCTCTCCGTCAGCAAACCATCTCAGACAAGCATTCAGAATGTGTTTCCCTGCACGGTGGCCGCCATTGACGACGGTAGCGATCCGAGTCGCAAAGTGGTGCAGGTTGAGGCGGCCGGAACGATCATCATGTCCGAATTGACGGCACGTGCGGCTCACGAACTTCAATTGCGCCCCGGCATGGATGTATGGGCTCAGGTCAAGACGATTGCCGTGCATTAGGTAAATAGCCTCGGTGATGTATCGTCGGACTCCGGACTCTCTCTGACCTACCGTCCTTAGAGGCGGTTTTGCCATCTGTTCGAATTGCTGTCACGATCCTGGTGAAGCATTGCTCTTATACCAATAACGCACAAAGGTAGAAGCGCGGATTCAATTGGTGCAAATTAAGCTGAAAAAATGTTTAAAAACAAGCAACTATAGCGATGAGATCGGCTAAAAAGTAAAGCAAAGATTCACATCGTTACCTTACCGAAAACATGCAAGCCAGGGCTGCATGCTTACACTCTTGATGTTGTTTCTGGTGTTGAAATGCTGCTTGAGGCAGAAACGAAAAAGCCTCCGGCAGGATGCTGCTGAAGGCTCTTCGGTGGTGGTCGGGGAGGGGTTCGAACTACCCAATAAAACCAAGGCTTTCAGCGCGATTGAAAGGATAGGGGTACTTAAAAGGGTACTTAAAGATTTTTGCTTGCCCTCCAAAAGTCACTTTTACAACCTCCCGATTTCTTCACCCGGAGACTGTTTCACCCGTAGGATATTCTCTTATACCCTTCAAAAACTTGGTGTTTTTGGTGCAGGCGCGTAACCTATTGATTTAAAACGGAAAATTGACCATAAATCTTGGTTTAACCTCGGTTTTTCACGGTTTTTCTTGGTGCAGAAAGCCCGCCAACGCATGAAACGCCGACGGGCTTGCTGGTAGAAAGATGGGTTTTAGCCTTCGAGAATTAATTCATAAACCCGAAAGCGTTGCTCGCCTTGCGCCATTGCCGAACGCTCGGCGCTCTCGCGCGTCAGCCCGGCATCGAATTGAAGCACCGCCGCGCGCTCTTCGAGGCTTTCGACAAGGTAGCCCACGGGCACCAAGCGCCAGCGCGTTGCCTTCGGCTGTGCGCCCTCGATTCTCTCGGATTCCTTTCGTGCTCTTGCCGCTCTCAGCTTTTCCATATTTAGCATTTTTCACCCCTTAGATAACGTTCCGAGCGATTCTCTTTGCCTCTTGGTCATTGAATGGCACAAGGACATAAACGCGTCCGCCACGGCCTAAACCCAAATCATTATTTGCCTTCGGCTGAATCTGTCCTTTGCGACTCGGTTCCTCCTTCGCATCGGACTTTTTCTTGATGGGTAGGATTAGACAATCGAGTTCGATCAGCTTTTCCACCACATCGGCCTTAGATTCCCCGTCACCAACGCGCCGCAACAATTCTTCAAACTCTTGCCGCAAGAAAATCGCCGCTATCCATGTGGCCGCATTTTCTTTGTTTCGGAGTACCAAGCGCCCCATCGGGGTACGATTAGGCGGCTCATCAACCGACTCGCAAGCTCCGCCCGGCTGATACTCAAACTTGAGGAATTCAGCGCTATAGGCATACGGTGCCTCAAGCATTAGTTCGACAACTCTTTCCCTGTGGCGTTCGGGCGATTCCTCCGAATCCCGCCACGCTTCAAAACAGGCAATAGCCGCATCAAGCGCATCATTCTTTTTCCACTCTGTGCCAAACACGCCGTAGTCAATGCCCAGCTCACCGGCAAACGCAACGGCGGCAAAATGCCGAATTACGCGCCGCTCTGTCGGTGCCAGACTGCCACGGCCAACCAGTGCAATGAAATCCTCTTCAAATTCGCGGTATTGCTCTTTGAGCGCTTCGCGCCCATGTTTCCGAACATCCTGCATCAACTCCATCAGGAATTTATGTCCGGCTACTCCCGTTGCTTTGAAGGAACTCACGCGCGCCAGTAGCGCCACGCGTTGCGCATCATTGGCATCCTTGTCATCCGTCACGCCACCCGGCAAGGAATCAAGTACGCCCAGCCCTTGGCCTGCGTCGCAAGGAATACAGATAAAGCGAACGCGTTCCCCTGTCGCAGTATGGGCGCGGCCATTGCGTGACTTTTGTCGCTTCATTTCAGACAAAGAAAACTCACCCGCCGACAATGCAATCAGGCTCCAGCGCGCGGCCTTTCTCAGCGTAGCGTTGCGAGTCATGCGGTCACGCCCTACGCCGTTATTGAGCTGATAGGCCACCTTATCGAGCGCGTCTAAATCGCCTTGCCCAAGTTCGTCAATAATGAGCGGTTGATTGTTATGCCGCGCGGCCACGGCCTCGAAACCGTTCTTTGTCTTATCCCAGCCGGTAACGCGCTCTTCGCCGCCGTACACCGAAGCCGCCGCCTTCAAGATGCTAGATTTGCCGTCTCCGGACGTGCCATTTAAATGAAACGTCCCACAAGGCAAGCCCAGTATTTGAAGCAACGGCGCGGCCAGCGCCACAGATAAGCCGAACATCAAACGTTTGCTGTGCAATGCCGGGGTTGCGACATTGGTCTGCCACTCTTCGAGCGTTCCTTTCTTGGTCAGCACCGCCGCACAGTCTGCGCTTGTCGGCGTCACGCGCTCTGCGCCCGGCAAGCTCAACACTTGGTTATCGCCGAACACGAAACAATCGAACGCGTCCGACACAAATCCGCCACACGTCACGCTTACAGCGCGAGGCAAAGCATCCATCGGCACCGCGTTAAGGAACTCCGCCAGCGGGCACTTGCCCGAATTCCCCGAAAGAACATAGACGTGTAATCCTGAAGCCTGCAAAAGTTCCTCAACTCGACGGCCTTGAGTCAAAAGCTTGCGAGGCAAAACAAGGTCATGCGGATTGCCATCGGCATCCTTGAATGCAATTTCAATCCCCCAATCGTCACCCTCGACCGTGCGAGTGTGTGCCACCAATTCGAGCGCGTCACACAGCTTGACGAAAGACGAACCTGCTTTTGCATCCTGTTTGAAAAGGCCATCCGAACGATTCTCATAGGTATTGCCCGCCGAATCCTGCACCGTCAGAATGCCCTCGGCGCTTTTGTAGGCGTCCGCCTCAATCGGCATAGGTGCCTTGGTTTTCGTTTCACTCATTCGCTTCGCTCCAAATCATCCAGTAGTCGTTAAAGTCGGTCGGTGCCTTTCCTATGCGCCGCGTAAACTCGGCTTCGATCTCTTCGGTAAAGGGAGGCAAGAGCACCGCACAGCGTGCGCCCTGCAATGCCAGCGCTCTAACTGCGGCTTTGGCTTTCTCTTCGCCCACGCCGCTTGCGTCTTTGTCGGCATAAAACCTCAGGGCATGGCCGGGGAATTGACGCCGTAGCGTCTCGGCACACGGCAAAAGATTCCCGGCATCAAGCGCGGCCACACACGGCACGGAATAAAGGAGAGTCACGCTCATGGCCGTTGCAACGCCCTCGGCTATCCCAATAGCCCCCTCGGCTCCAGCATTGAAAGAAAGGCCACGCGGACGCCACACCAAGCCTTTTTTGCGCCCGCCCTTGAGGAAAGTTTTTCGGCCTGATTCGTCTATGAACTGCACCGAGCAAATCAAGCCCTTGTCATCAGTCAACGGCACCACCAAAAGGCGGCCTTGGCCTCGGAGGGTTTGCCCCTCGCCATCCTCTTGCTTGATTGCGGCCTGATCTATGAACGCCTGCGCCTTGTCCAATGCAATGCATCTCAGGCCATTGCGGAACTGCGGCAAGCGTTTGCGGACTAGGTATTTGTGCCCCGTCATAGGAGAGTCGGCACCGTCCCAGATTTGAGCCGCCAGACGCGAAACGGCGTATTGCCGCGCCCGGGTCTCGGCCTCATATTTCGCGCGCTGTGCGCCCAGCTCGACACGTGCCTTGCGTAACTCTTCGGGGCTAGGGCGCTCGCCGTGGTAGTCGTAATAGAAAAGCGCCGAGCGCCCAGTACGCCAGTTAAAGCACATGCCACCCTTGCCATCGGCAAAAAACATGATTCGACCGGCACCGCGCCCATGCTTGCCAGCGCCCACCATGTTGGTAGGGGTGAACCGGCGGCGCGACTCGCGCGGCTCGATTTCGACACAAACGCAAGCCTCTCGGAGGGTTGCAAAAATCGGGAGGTTACTCATTCTCATGGCCGCCCCCTTCGCTTTCGTCAGACTCGACCGCCGCGCTTCGCGCTGTGCGCCCGGATGCGGTGCCCTTGAATTCGTACATCTGAGCCGCCGCCTTAGGATTGGCCTCGACAAACCAACCGTTTTCGACCTGTGTCATGGCATCCGCGCAAATCTCTGTCACCGATGCCATCAGATTGATTCCGTCCGAAAGCTGATTGCGCCGGGGTTCTTCAATTACCCGTTCCCACATCAGCAGGTCGGACATCATCGTCAGCACCGACGAGACTTGTTTCATCGTGACCTGCACATCCGAAGAGCTTTTCAAAACCCGCTTCGGGTCATTACTCTGCATTGCCACCAACAAAGCCGTCAGCGGCGCATTGTCTGCCGAGCATTCGCTCATGAAATCCGCCGTCACGAAAGGAATCTTGTTTTGCTTTGTCATGGCTTATTCCTCCTTCGCGTTGACATCAATCAGATCGGCCATAGCAACGCTCTTCGCGTTGGCTTCAATCAGGTCGGCCACGGCATCGAGCAACACAATGGCCTGATCGAATTGCTTTTGACTCAGCTCATGGCTGAAAAGGAGGGTTTGACAAAGCGAGGCTTGCCGTTCCTTCATGCAAGAGAAAGTGAATCGAAGATCACTAATCAGCGGCAAGATGCGAGAAAGCAACTTTTCGGGAACGGGTTCGCGCAATGCGGCCAGCGCTTCGGCTTTCGTGAAAGGCTTGGAAAAAAGGGAGGTTGCAGTAGATAGACTGCGGTCTTTGATAGCACTCATGGCTTGACTCCTAACAATCGGTTTTTGAAGCCACTCAGCCATCCGCCAAGATGGTGAGCGACACCGCGCGGGTTGGCGGACTGTCTGTTAGGAAACAGCAACCCCGAAGGGTTCCCACGCGGTGCGCCCGTACAAAATGCGGACGCAATAACGCCATGAGCCGGAACAACCGCCAAAAGAAAAACGCCACGTAATGGCGCGGCGATTGTTCGCCTAACAGATTTCAGGCCGCCAAGCCCGAGCCTTGCTATTGAACAAGGCTTAGGCATCATAGCCCGCGCACGCCATCGAGCGCAAGCGCTACCCTTAAAATTCGACTTGAGGCCGTCACCATTGCCAGCCCATCCGGACACTCGCCAAAGTCTCCCGGACGCGCCAGCACAAGCGGCCTTTTTGGTTTTCAATGACATTGCTCTACCTCCCACGGGTAAGGGTCTAGCTCTTCGCGTATCAAGCGGAAAAGCTCTTCGATAGGCATCACGGCCAGCCATTCCTTTCCGTCTGCCCTGCAAATCACAATCGGGCGTTCCTCGTCTGAACATTCCTTGCGTGCTTGTGCCATCCAGTCGTAAATCAGGCCGATGCGGGCGCGCCGCTTTACCTCGATTGAGTAGGGATTCAGCTTTATGTCTGCGCCGCCGTCCCGCGTCTGCATGAGATTGCGCACGGCTTTGATGCCCAAGTGCTCACGGATGAGCGAGCAAACCTCTCTTTCGCCTGCGGCTCCTTTGTTGCGTTGGCTTGCGCTCATTGCTCTTTGCCCTCCGAGAAAGTCCTAAGCGCCGAGAAAATGGCCTCAGGCTTGCCGTGGTGTTCTCGCCAGTAGAGAAACGCGGCTAAGGCCGCACCCGGAATAAGCAAACTTGCAAAAGGTTGGCCGCCCTGTTTGGGCTTCGCCGTGGTATCAGTCACGCCGCAGGCGCCCACCTCCGGCCACGTTTGATACATGGCCTCGAAAGAGCGCATCAAATCCGCATGGCGGACGCCGAGCCATTGCGCCACATCCTCGGACGCATACAGGCGAGTAGGCTGATAGGTCACTTGAAAGGTTTTCATGGCACCGCCTCCCTTAAACGCTTGCGCTGGGGGACTCAGCGGGCACCGCATCCGCGCGCTTCGAGTCTGCCCACGCCATCACCTCGGACAAGCGATAGCGGAGGCACCGACCGCCGAAACTGACGGGCTTCGGAAAGTCCGGCTCTTTGATGAGTTCGCCCGCCTTAGTGCGACCGATACACAGCACGCCGCACACAGAGAGCGCCGAGCCGTCACGGACAAGCGGGATAAAGCAATCTTGAGGCTGTTGATTTGCTGTCATTGGATTTCCTCCGTTGTTACTTGCCGCCAGCACCATTGCGGCGGCTTCAGAGGGAATCATCGACAAATCGAGGGAGTTTTTGGACGGGAATTAAAAAGACGTTCGGAGAATAAAAAACCGCACGGTTTTTCATATCCCGCGCGGTTTTTCATAAAGCGATTTTTGACTTACTTTTGTTTTGTGCGATTTTGTTTTACCTTATCGAAATGTGACTGTTGGATTTCCTCAGGCAAATCTTGAAAAGCTTCGAGCCATTTTCTCTGTTGTGTTGCAGATATTGATTTGTGATTCGGCGTTACAGCAACCGACTTTAACGATATTTGAGTCATTATCTCGGTTGCAGTCGCTTTCGGATTTTCTAGTATCGCTTCAGCAACTATTTGCATCTTGGCCGGAGATTTAGCCAATGACGGGCGCGCCGCCTTGTCAACCTTATCGAGTACCCCGAGCAACATCCCTCGGTTTTCTGCCGTCTCGATAATGCACCCTAACGGGTCTGTCGGCTCAAAAGCTTCGACCTTGCCGTTTTCCTCATACACGGGCGGGGTTCCACGCAAATAGTGATAGGCCAGAAAAAGCTCGAACATGTAGGCAACCAAAAAATACTCTGCCCATTCCTTGGCTTTTGGCGTTTTGACAATTTTCTGAATGCCATCATCATCCCTTTCGCGCATCAAACCAACAGCATATTCTTCTGCCAATTTTTGGGCTTTGTCGTCATTCCACGTAGTCAAAACAAGCTGGGGGATTGAGCACGGCAACAAAGCGGCATCGCTCTCGCACCATTCTTTAAAGCTAACGCCGTTCTCGCCCTCTCGAAATTCGAGCAAATCTCGGAGGGTTCTTAATTCTCCCAGCCAAGCATTAACCTCTTTTTCGCGCGCTTTTTCATACAGCGGTCGGAGTTCTTCGAGCCGCTCTCGGGCTACAACATCCGGCGTCTGCAATTCTTCATAAAGCCAAACCATCCACATTAGTAGACTGAAACACCCCCCTTTGTGTCTTTCAGTTTTTAGTTCGGCTTCTACATTTCTTATGGGAAACAACACAACCAGCCCCAGCCGCCCCATGAGAGAAAGGAAAGACGGCGCGCGGCCAGCGATTGCGCAGGGGCGATTGCTCAAACACCGAACGGCGGTTAGCTACTCCCGCCGATGCGCGCCTCTCTCGATTCTATGAGGCACGGAAACTTGTCGCAAGCCTTCATTAGCGCTTTTTTAGCGGCGGCTATATTTGATACAATGGCCGTGTCGGTAAGCTTTGCTTTCGATGACGATCGGTGTGTTAGGGGTCGGACCCCCACCGACTGACCTAGAAGAATCACTAGCGGAGGAAACGGACCCGCGAACCTAGTGCACAGCTTCTAGGTCTTTCGTCTTTTTGGACGGAACACCTAAGCCACCCTGTGCCTGCCCCCGCCCGAAGATTCGCATTTATTAGCATCCACCCGCACGCCTGCGGCCTCCCTCATGCCCGCCAAAAGGAACACTCGCACCGCATCGCGCCCGGCCTTGTGATTTCCCCGAATAATCGGTTTTGAGTACAAGTTTTTCCAAGTAGTTTCGGCTTCGGACGTGCCAGTCTTTTGCCCGTAAATCCAGAATTGGATTTCAGGTTTTTTCAGGTTCCTATGCCCGCAAACCATGCCCAGAATCCGCCAGCCGAAAACGCAATCTCTCACGCTTCGGCCACGCTTTGATGAGCAACCAATCCTCCGAGCGCACCGGCCACACCTCGCGCAAGGTTTTCGGAAGGGTTGCGTTCGAAACGCGCCCCCGAGAAACCGCCAGGCGCGCCCGGATGCCTCCGACTTTGGCGCATCCCTGAGCGAAAGCATCTTCAACCGTTCGATTGATTCCGTACGTTTTCACGCACAAACCAACGTTTTGATGCCGCTTTTCGTACCTTTTTCGCCCGAAAACCTGAGTTTTCTACACTTTTTTGTCAGAAACCAGCCTTTTATTTGACAGTTTTCAGCCTTGCCAATCGCTTATTTTTCCCCGCCGTACAAGGGTTTTGCCCTGTTCTATGAGGATTGCCACGCTACTACTGCACCTATACGCGGGAATCCCAAATTTATAGGCAAGTTAACCTTTTAGAACGCTCCAAAAGTTCGCGCGACTTGCGCACGATAGAGAGCAATCATCGTTCCCACATCGGCGTCATGCCGGTCACAAAGACGCTTGAACGTGTCGTAGTGCATCCATTTAGGCTTGGCCAGAATATCGGCAAGCTCAGGAAAACCCATCCGCGCCCAGCCTAAGCGCTTTCTGATCTTGCCAACACGCTTTCGCAACCTCTCGGCCTTATCGAGGCTTTCGACTTCGTAATGCAGGCCGCCACATTTACGGCACTCAAACAGCCCGTCACAAAGATAGAGTTTTGTGCATCGGCGGCCACAGCGCGGGCAATGGAAATAGAAACGCTCTCCGCCGTAGTTACACGCCTTGCGCTCAATCTCGATTGAAAAGTTCGATTCAGTCTTGCCACTCTCGCCGACAGATTGCACGCGGCAAGAAAGACTGCGTTCGCCGTCATAGCTCAGAGAAACAAAGCTTAGTCGGTACACCCTCCCGCCGTAGCTTGACGAAACAGAGACCGGCGGAACCTGATACGGCATCTGGTAGGCAAACCAGCTTTTGAGCTCTGACACCGAGAGCGTGTATTTGTTTTCAACGTATCGCCTTGTTTGTTCTCTCATTGCACCCCCAAATAAAACGTCCGGCCCGACTGATTGCCGCCGCCAGCATCAACGCTTTTCTTCGGCTTAACCCATCGAAAGCCCGCCACAGATTGCGACCGTCTCGACCCATCGACATAACTTCGCACCGTCCGAACCTGCATATCCATCATTTCGGCGATGCGCGCCCATGTGTAGCCCTCCGAGCGAAAAGCCCGCACCCTTTCGACATCATCGTCCAAATACTTTGCGTTTGGATGATCCTCACCAATCCGCCGCCCTTGGTCATTGACGGCAACACAAATCCGCATCAAGCCTCCAAAAATTGCTTTCGACCTAACCCTACCTTAGCAATTTCACCGCCGGGGACTCCGACCTGAAAGCTCTCGAAACAGGTATGCACCACACGCCGAAGGCTTCGGCACCACCGCTCAAGCGCCACCGTAATAGACAAAGACTAAGAGAAAGGCCATTTTCGACCGCCAACGAGAAAGCTCAAGCGTCCGAGTCAGACCAGCCAGAAAGGAGGGAGCAAACGGGCTAAAACAGCCTTATTCAACATAATTACAGTTATGTTTAATCATGTACCGTAAAAAACCGTTTGCCATCAATAGCTTACGTTGGCGCCCGTGAAAACCCTAGTTTTTAGGGGTCGATTCCCATTCTTTTGCAAACCGCTCAAACGCCAAAAAGAAGGGTAAACCCGATAAAAAAAAGAGAGAGATTTATAGAAAGAAAAAAGAAAGGAGATAGAAGATAGATAGAGAATAGAGATAGAGATAGAGATAGATAAATAAATAAAAAAAATATATTGCACCAACCTGCACCAGCACTGCACCACACTTGCACCAACCACTTTTCACGTCTCTTTCCCTTGATTTACAGGGCTTTCAACGATTCTGCACCAACTGCACCACGTTTTTTGCACATGCACTCACGCGCGCGCGTAAGCGGACTGCGATAAAAACTTATCGTCCGACTGTGCCCTGCAAATCCATGCAAGCAAATCCGGCACCCCCGAAAGCCCTACGCCACAAGGCAAACCGCCGAATCAGCACGCCTTTGTCGGCACCCGCTGGGGGCATCCTGCAAGCAAATTGACTCACGCCAGCGGCCAGCGCTACGCGCCGCGCCCATGAAAAAAGGCGACACCCGAAGATGCCGCCCCTTGGCTACCACTTACACCAATCAGCCGGGCATTGGCTCAGGCAGTAGTCTGCCCATGCCTGAAGGAGTTCACGCCGTGCCGGGAGTTGCGTATCGCGTCGGTAAGCCCGATTGTAGTTGTCGGTTTTATCCAAGTGATCTTGGCACATATTGATAATGCGCTCAGGGAAACCATGCTCAAGCGCCCAGCTTTCAAAGTCGGAACGGAAACCGTGGGGCACGGCCACCCGTGGCCTCCCATCGTCATCAAGCTCGTTTGTGTCTCTGAAACTGACACGCCCGGCGCGCTCTTCGCGGTCGGAGACTCTTTCGATATACGCCTTTAATGTTCTATCGCTTATCGGACGCCCGAAGTTCGCGCCGAAACCCGAACCGAATACTAATCCGGTAGTGCCTTTCAACTCCTTTAACAGCAACAAGATTGCCTGCGCCTGATTGCTCAAGGGGACAAGATGCGGGTCGGTGCGCTCCGTTCGAACCGACTTTCCCTTTTCCTTTTTCTCTTTCATTTGTTGGCGGGGCACAGTCCAAAGTGTCAGAGCCTCATCGAATTCAGCCCATGTGGCAAGGCGTATCGGTTCGTTGCGTGCAATGGTCAGAATTTTGAAAAGCAACGCCAGCGCGCCAATCGAACGGCTATTTTTCCCAGACATGAGAGCGCAAACAAAACGCGGCACCTCTTGCCAGCCGACGGCAGGCTGATGATTGGCTTTCTTTTCCAGTACGACAAGGGAGGATTTCAACTCGCTTAAGTCTGTGGGCAAGGGCTTAGTCCGTAGTCCCTGCGGTTTGCACCAATTGAGAAATTGCCGGATGATGACAAGACGCTTTTTCCGATTGTCCGCCGATATTGCGCCATTGAGCGCCGCAATTACATGGGGGTAATCAATTTCGTCCGGGCGCAATTCGCCAATGTAAGGGAATATGTGCCTCCGTCCGAACGCCTCTTTGTTATGCCGCGCCTTCTCGGAGTACGTCCAACCGTCAGAAGCAAAAAAGGCGGTCAGGAAATCCGGCCACAATTCCGCCACGGTCTTTGCTTCAGTTTGTTCGGCTTCGATCTCTTTTTGCGTTTTCCCGTTGTTCGCCAAAATGAAAGCCGCCCATTCGCGTGCCTCTCTCAAACTCATAGACGCGAAGGAGGCAGTCTTTTTTATCCGGAGGCTCTTTGTTTGCACGCGCAAGAGCCATTGAATGCTATTGGCACCACGCCAGCGCACCGCCAGCCCTGCCACGCCGCCAACATTGAACACGCATTCTTTTTGTTCGGATTGCTCAAGCGCTTTTATCTTTGCTTTGATCTCTTTGTCGGTCAGAGTTTTAGAGCGGGCTGATGCCATAAGTCCCCCTGATTGTTTTAAGTACCCCTGAAAAAAGCCCCTCAACTCAGGGGTACTAAAAAGGGTACTTAAAATTTGCGACTTGTGGCGATAGTTGGCGAGGCTTTACGACACGAAAAAGGGTAATAAAAAACCGCGAATCCCTTGATTTGTGGGGGTTTCGCGGTGATTGGCGATAGGTAACGATATGTTGCGAAAATCGCAAATGGTGCCCGGGGAGAGACTCGAACTCTCACGCTTTTTAGGCGGAGGATTTTGAATCCTCTGCGTCTACCATTCCGCCACCCGGGCAAAACCTATTTTTTTACAACAAACCTCCAGCCGCAAGGGCTAGAGGTTCGGAATTCTGGGGTGGGAGATGGGACTCGAACCCACGACAACCGGAATCACAATCCGGGACTCTACCAACTGAGCTACACCCACCATCAAATTTTTTGTTCCCGTCTCGCTTGGCCTGCCCGGCAGGATTCGAACCAGCGACCCTCGGCTTAGAAGGCCGATGCTCTATCCAACTGAGCTACGGGCAGAGATGCTTCTGTCAAGCAAGTGGTCGGGGTGAAGAGATTCGAACTCCCGACATCCTGCTCCCAAAGCAGGCGCGCTACCGGGCTGCGCTACACCCCGCGGGAATCACGCATTATAAGAAAACTTTTGTTTCTTGCAAATTTTTCCGCGAAAAAAGTTCGACCTAAGAAAACTTGATTTTTCGGCGGTCAGAAATGCGTTGTCGGTTCAGGTAAAAAACACTGCCGAAGAACAGACAGGCGATCGCTCGTCGATACAATCTAGACGTATCGAAAAAGGATTGAGCCGTTGCGCTCTTAGAAAGTTATGACCGATATTTTGGGAAAGATTCTTGCTGTCAAAGCTCAAGAAGTTGAGTTGGCAAAGACTCAAGTCGAATTACCGGCGTTAAAGGATCGGGCACTTGCCCAATCGCCGGCCCGAGGCTTTGCTCAAGCTCTTCAACGCAAAATGAATGCCAATCGGCCTGCTGTGATTGCGGAAGTGAAAAAAGCCAGTCCGAGCAAAGGTGTGATTTGCGAAAATTTTCGTCCGATTGAAACGGGGCTTGACTACGAAGCGCATGGAGCAGCGTGTCTGTCGGTGTTGACGGACAGGGAATTTTTCATGGGGTCGAACGATACCTTTGTCGCCGTGCGCAAACACGTCAATATTCCGATGCTACGCAAGGATTTTTTGATTGATGTCTACCAAGTATATGAGGCGCGTGCGATGGGGGCAGACGCCGTGTTGGTGATCATGCGGGCGCTTGGCGATGAAAAAGCGGCGGAATTGACGGCCTGTGCTGCAACGCTTGGAATGGACGTGCTTGTCGAAACGCACGACGAAGAAGAAATCGAGCGGGCTCTCAAACTTCCCGGAACGCCGATGATCGGCATTAACAACCGCAACCTTCGAACCTTTGAAACGAGCATTGAGCAAACTTTGAAACTGAAGCGACTGATTCCTCAGGATCGATTGTTTGTGACCGAAAGCGGAGTTCGTACGCAAGAGGATGTGCAGCGTCTGCGTCATGCCGGTGTGGGCGCATTTTTGGTTGGTGAAGCCTTTATGCGGGAAATTTCGCCCGGGGCCGCACTGCAGGAGCTTTTTGGGGACTCATGATGCATCGATTTGCGACTGACGGTATTGCTGCGTCTTGGAAGGGCGAATTTGATGCCTTCTTTGCATCCGAAGCGGGCAAAGATCTATTGAGTTTCCTTCAGGAGCGACTGAAGGATGGAGCCGTGATTTATCCTCCGGATCCGTATCGGGTGTTTCGACTGACGCAACCCCAAGACGTGCGCGTTGTGATTTTGGGGCAGGACCCGTATCACGGACCGGGACAGGCGATGGGCATGGCTTTTTCTGTACCCGTGCAGTTAAAGAAGCTTCCTCCGAGTCTCAAAAACATCTTTAAGGAAATCGCCCTTGAAGGAGAGGGAGAACATCCTGCCGTGGGTGACCTGACCGATTGGGTGCGACAGGGCGTGCTTTTGATGAATGCGACGCTCACTGTAGAAGACGGCGCACCGCAGTCTCATGCGGGCAAAGGTTGGGAAACGTTGACGGATCGCTTGATTGATCGCGTGCTAGAGGAGTCTCGTCCCACAGTCTTTATGTTGTGGGGCGCTTCGGCACAAAAAAAGAAGGAACGCATCCAAGCCAGAGCCAAGGCCGAGGTGTTGGTTCTCTCAAGCAACCACCCTTCTCCGTTGTCGGCTCGTCGCCCGCCGGTTCCTTTTATCGGGTGCGGGCACTTTAAGGCGGCCAACGATTGGTTGCAGGCTCACGGGCGAGAACCGATTGCGTGGGTTTCCCATGCGTTTTCTTTGGTCTAGCCGAAATTTGCTTTTTGCAACGTACGCGCTAAAAAAAGTGCACTTTTCCGGTGCAAAATCGGCGATAATTAGCGGATTCGTGGAAAAGCGGCCGCAGAACGTCTTTTACTGCTCAGCAGAGGCGTTCATGACTCAAACTGGGCGGCAGCGTCTGTGCGTGTTTAAGGATTACAAGGAAACAGCGAATGTCCTTTGATTTTGCTCCGGAAACCGGTTCAACCACTATTTTCAACGCCTGCATCAAGGTGATCGGTGTGGGCGGCGGCGGCGGAAATGCCGTCGAGCACATGATTGATAAAAAAGCTCAGGGCATCACCTTTATCGCTGCCAACACCGACCAACAGGCGCTCAATCGCTCCCGTGCCGATATTGTGATCCCGCTCGGCAAAACCGGTTTGGGTGCCGGTGCCAAGCCGGAAGTGGGTGCGGCGGCCGCTCTTGACGCTTCCGATCAGATCCGCGAATCTCTCGAAGGCACGCATTTGCTGTTCATCACGGCCGGTATGGGCGGCGGAACGGGTACCGGTGCGGCTCCCGTGATCGCCAAGATTGCCAAGGAACTCGGCATTCTGACGGTGGCTGTCGTCACCAAGCCCTTTGAATTTGAAGGCTCGCGCCGCATGCGTCAGGCTCAGGCCGGCATTGAAAATCTCAAGGAACAGGTCGACAGCCTGATCGTGATTCTCAACGACAAGCTCGAAGAGGAAGTCGGTGACAACGCCACGATGGTCGAGTGTTTTGCCGCTGCCGACGACGTGCTCTACAAGGCTTGTAACGGTATTGCCGAAATCATCCACACGCCGGGCCTGATCAACGTTGACTTTGAAGACTTGCGTACGGTGATGAGTGAACGCGGTACGGCCATGATGGGTACGGCAACGGCCGCCGGTCCCGATCGTGCCCGTGAAGCGGCCCAGCGTGCCATTGCCTGCCCGCTGCTTGAAGGTGCCAACCTGCAGGGCGCCCGCGGTCTGTTGGTGTACGTGACGGCTTCTGCCGATACGATGACGCAGGCCGAAGTGCGACAGGTGATGACCGTGATGAAGAATTTCGTGAGCAAGGACGCCATCCAGCTCATCGGCACGGCCTTTGACAATGAAATGGGAGAAGAGCTGCGCGTCACGGTGGTGGCAACCGGTCTGGATCGCCCGGCTTCCGATATGCAGCAGGCGCCTGCGACCGACACTGTCAACATCAACAACGTGATTCGATCCAATGCGACGCCGGCACAGCAACCTGCCGCTATGCCGCAGCAGCCGGTGGTGACGGCGCCTCCGTTGCACTCCGCCACGCCGCAACCTGCTTATGAACCGGCTCCGCAGCCGATGCGTCCGGCAACCGGTGTTGCCGAACCTGATGTCTGGGGCGGTTCTTCGGGCAGCAATGATCCTTTCTCGATGGCTAACGTTCCGTCTATTCTTCGCAACAAGTAATTAGTCGTCGGGCATGATCAAGCAGCGAACGATCAAACAGACGGCATCTGCCGTCGGCATCGGTCTACATTCCGGTCGCAAGGTCAAACTCCTGATGCGACCGGCTCCGCCCGATACGGGTATTGTGTTTCGCCGCGTCGACATCACGCCGGCGGTGGATTTGCCAAGTCGAGCCGAAGCCGTCAACGATACGCGTTTGGCGACGACTTTGAACGAAGGCAAGGTCATCGTCTCCACGATTGAGCATCTGATGAGCGCGCTCAACGGCTTGGGTATTGATAACCTCATCGTTGAAGTGGATGCGCCGGAAATTCCGATCATGGACGGTTCCGGTGCGACTTTTGTCTATCTCATCCGTAGCGCCGGCATTTTGGAGCAGCCCGTGCCGCGCCGTTTTGTACGCGTGAAAAAGACGATCGAAGTGCGCGACGGCGACAAATGGGCGCGTCTGGAGCCGCACAACGGCATGGTTCTCGATTTTGCGATTGCTTTCGGTCATCCGGCGATTGACTCGACCGTGCAGCATGCCGTGGTGGATTTGGGGCTTGAAACCTATGAGCAAGCCGTCAGTCGTGCGCGCACTTTCGGCTTCGTGTCCGAAGTGGAGTTGCTCAGATCTATGGGACTTGCCAAGGGCGGCACGCTTGAAAACGCCATCGTGATGGATGAGTTCCGCGTGCTTAACGTGGGCGGACTTCGTTCCGACGACGAATTTGTGAAGCACAAGATTTTGGACGCGATGGGTGACCTTTACGTGCTGGGGCATCCGCTTCTGGCTCGATATGTCGCCTACAAATCGGGCCATGCGCTTAATAATCGCCTGTTGCGAGCGTTGCTGGCCGAACCCGACTCCTGGGAAATCACCGAAGTCCAAGCCGCGCAGCGTCCCTTTAAAGAAGACGAGGCGACGGCCACGATCTAAATCAATCTTCGCGGTTGGCTTTCTCAAGCGTTTTTGCAAGCGAAGCCAACGCATCCTTCAAAGCCGAGGGTTTCATACTCTCGGCTTTTTTGCGAATCAGTTCCACGCTTTTGTCGGAAGCCACGCGCGGGGCACCGAGAGCAAGATTTTCCCTCAGTTGAATCGAAGGCGTCGGAGGTTTGATGCGAAGGGTGATCGGGTCGCGAAACCCAGCTTCTTCCAGAGCCATTTTCAGGCGCGGGAGCATCTGCCGCAGTTTGGCGTGCTGAGCGGTGTTTTTTACGAGGATCACGACTTCGCCGTTCTCGCGCCGAATGTTCTTGATGTCTGTGATGTCGAGCCCGACGTTGACCGACTTGGCAGCCATACGAAAGGCTCGCGCAATCCGACGAACGTCAAAAAGCTCTTGACCGAGCGTTTCCGACATGCTTCGGTCAAGACTGATTTGCGCAAAGGAGCGCGCATTGGCGCGTGTGATGCGGACGTTGTCAAACATAGAAACCAACGGCAGGCAGCCAAACAAACGAATAAACAAACACAGACGGTGTGCGCGTAGTCTACAGGCGGTTGCTTCAAAGCGCTGTGACGGAAAGAAAATGGCACAAATGTCGGAAAATTCCGAACCGAAAGGCATTGCTACAGTCGCTTATAATTACCGCCATTGTGCGAGCATGACATCGCAGGCGGTGTTGTGCCCATTTTTTGTACTGTCCACGAGGCTTTTGCTGACAGTGCACATTTAATCGGTTGATATATGTTTGATTCGTTTCTTACCAAGATTTTCGGCAGTCGCAACGACCGCTTGATTCGTCAATACCGCAAACGCTGCGCTCAGATCAATAAGCTTGAACCGGAAATTCAGGCGCTTACCGACGAGCAGCTTCGTGGCAAGACTGCTGAATTCCGTGAACGTCTGGATAAGGGTGAAACGCTTGACGCGCTGCTGCCCGAAGCATTTGCGGTCGTTCGCGAAGCCAGCCGCCGCGTGCTGGGTATGCGCCACTTCGACGTGCAGCTCATCGGCGGCATGGTTCTGAACGACGGCAAGATCGCCGAAATGCGCACCGGCGAAGGCAAGACGCTCACCGCAACGCTTGCGGTTTACCTCAACGCGCTTCCTGCCAAGGGTGTGCACGTGGTGACCGTCAACGACTATCTGGCAAGCCGTGACGCGGCCTGGATGGGACGCCTATACAACTTCCTCGGCATGACCGTGGGCACCATCCTTTCTCAGCAGGACACCGAATCGAAGAAGGCGGCTTATGCGGCCGACATCACCTATGGTACCAACAACGAATTCGGCTTCGACTATCTGCGCGACAACATGGAGTACGAAGTCGCCAACCGTCGTCAGCGCCCTCTGGCCTATGCGATTGTTGACGAAGTGGACTCGATTCTCATTGACGAAGCCCGCACGCCGTTGATCATTTCCGGTGCCGCTGACGACAACACGGACCTCTACAAGGCTGTGAACGAAATTCCGCCGTTGCTCACCCGCCAGGCCGAAGAAAAGGGGGAAGGCGACTATTGGGTTGATGAAAAGGCCCATCAGGTGTATCTCTCCGAAAAGGGGCACGAAAAGGTCGAAAAGATCCTGACGGAACGCGGTTTGATTGCCAATGGTTCGAGCTTGTACTCGCCGCAGAACATCATCCTGATGCACCATCTGAACGCATCGCTGCGTGCGCATACGCTCTTTTTCCGTGACCAGCAGTACGTTGTTCAGAACGGCGAAGTGGTTATCGTTGATGAATTCACGGGACGTCTGATGCCCGGCCGCCGCTGGTCGGACGGTCTGCACCAGGCTGTGGAAGCCAAGGAAGGAGTGGAAATCCGTCAGGAAAACCAGACGATGGCTTCCATCACGTTCCAGAACTACTTCCGTATGTACAAGAAGCTCGCGGGCATGACCGGTACGGCCGACACCGAAGCTTACGAATTCCAGGATATCTACGGTCTGGAAACGGTGGTGATTCCCACCAATCGCCAGATGATCCGCGTCGATCAGCAGGACAAGGTGTTCCGTACGGAAAACGAAAAGTACGCGGCCATCATCGAGGACATTAAAGACTGCCAGAAGCGCGGTCAGCCCGTACTGGTGGGTACCACCTCGATTGAAAACTCCGAGCGCATTTCCAAGCTCCTTACGAAGGAAGGCATCGCACACAACGTTCTGAATGCCAAGCAGCATGAGCGCGAAGCCCAGGTGGTGTTGGAAGCCGGTCGTTTGGGAATGGTGACGATTGCCACCAACATGGCCGGCCGCGGTACCGACATTGTGCTGGGCGGCGGCATCAATCATCAGATCGACGCGATTCTGGCCAACGACGAAATGAGCGCCGAGCAAAAGCAAGCTAAGATTGATGCTCTGAAGGCCGAATGGAAGGTGCAGCACGATCAGGTTGTGGCTGCCGGCGGCTTGCGCATCATCGGCAGCGAACGTCACGAATCCCGCCGTATCGACAATCAGCTGCGCGGTCGTTCCGGCCGTCAGGGCGACCCGGGCAGTTCCGTTTTCTACCTGTCGATGGAAGACCAGCTGTTGCGCATCTTCGGCGGCGACCGCATGCGCGCCATTGCCGATCGTCTGAAGCTCGAAGAAGGCGTGGCCATTGAGAGCAAGATGCTCACGCGCATGATCGAAAGTGCCCAGCGCAAGGTCGAAGGCCGCAACTACGACATCCGTAAGCAGCTCTTGGAGTTTGACGACGTTCAGAACGATCAGCGTCGCGAAATTTATCGTTTGCGCAACGAGATTCTCGAAAGCTCCGACGTGAGCGAAATGATCAAGAATCTGCGCGACGGATACTTCACGGATCTCTTCCGCGCTCGCGTACCTGCCGAAACGGTGGAAGAACAGTGGGATCTCGACGGTCTGCTCGGTGACCTCAAGAACAATTGGGGTATCGACATCGATATGAAGGGCATGCTCGAAGCGAGCAATGACACCACCGATGAAGACTTGCTCAATAAGCTTCTCGAATCCGCAGCCGCTATTGAAAAGGCTAAGGAAGATTTGGTCGGGCACGACGCCTGGGCCGGCTTCTGCCGCCATGTGCTGCTGCAGGTGCTCGACACCACGTGGCGACAGCACATTACGGCGCTCGATGCACTGCGTCAGGGCATCTATCTGCGCGGTTACGCTCAGAAGCAGCCCAAGCAGGAATACAAGCGCGAAGCGTTTTCCATGTTCGAAACGTTGCTTGACACCGTGCGCGAAGGCGTTTGTCGTGTGCTTATGCATGTTCAAATCCAGTTGCCCGAAGAAGCTCAGCAGGCTGCTCAGGCAAGTCAAGAAGCCGGCGAATCGCGCCTTGCGGATGCTAACGCTCAGCACGACGAGGCGCAGGGGCTCGACTTCTCGCATGTCGGCCGTAACGATCCCTGCCCGTGTGGTTCCGGCAAGCGCTTTAAGGATTGCCACGGCAAACTGAAGTAATTCGGCATTTGCCTCTGGCCTCCAATCAAACTCCTGCGACGGTTCTTTGTTTTCCGCTGCAGGAGTTTTTTTCTGAGCGAAACTTGCCGAGAAAGCGTATTTGCAGACGTGGGAGACGGCGGCATAATTTAATGATGCGCTAGCAAGCGGGGCACCTCGAACCATCGCTTGCTTCAGCGATAAAAAACAACGATACAAGGAGTGTTTTCAATGGCGGTCAATCTTTCGGCTCCGGATCCGAAAACGATTTTTCCTGTGGCAGGTGTCGAGCTCGGCACGACGATGGCTTCTATTCGCAAAGCCAATCGGCGCGACATGATGGTGATGCGATTTACTCCGGGTACGCACGCGGCAGGCGTCTTTACGCAGAATCGCTTTGCGGCGGCTCCCGTGCAGGTGTGTCGCGCTCATCAGGCCGTGACCAAAAATGTGCGCGGTCTTGTGGTGAATACGGGGATTGCAAACGCAGGGACGGGAGAAACTGGGCTGGCCGACGCCAAGGCAACGTGTGAGGCTTTGGCTCAACTTCTTGATTGCAAGGCCGAAGAGACACTTGTGTTTTCCACCGGAGTCATCATGGAGCCTTTGCCGATGGATCGACTTCTGGCAGGACTTCCCAAGGCGGTCGACAATCTTTCCCCAAACAATTGGATCGAGGCAGCGCAAGCCATCATGACTACCGACACCGTGCAAAAGGCGTTTTCAACGAAGGCGCTCATTGACGGTAAGCTCATTACGGTGACGGGCATCAGCAAGGGGTCGGGCATGATTGAGCCGCGCATGGCCACAATGCTGGGTTTTATTGCCACCGATGCGGGCGTGGCGCCGGACGTATTGGCCAAGGTCGCCAAGCGCGTAGCTGACGCGAGTTTTAACCGCATCACGGTTGACGGCGACACCAGCACAAACGACTCCTTCATCACGATTGCCACGGGGCAAAGCGAGCTTTCTATCGAAAGTGAGGACGATCCGCGTCTGGAAGCACTCATTGGTGCGCTCACGATCGTCGGACAACATTTGGCGCAATCCATGATCCGAGACGGTGAAGGCGCAAGCAAGTTCATCACGATTCAGGTGCAGGGCGCTCGCACGGAATCCGAAGCGTTGCAGGTCTGCTATGCCGTGGCTCACTCGCCGCTGGTCAAAACGGCGTTCTTTGCCTCCGACCCGAATCTCGGCCGCATTCTGGCGGCTGTCGGCAACGCCCGCGTGGAAGATCTGGATGCCAATAAAGTCAATCTGTGGCTCGATGAGGTGCAGGTAGCCCGCAACGGAGGTCGTGCAGCAGAGTACAAAGAAGAGGATGGCGTGCGCGTGATGGCCAAGCCGGAAATCACGGTGCGCATTGATTTGGGGCGCGGTTCGGCGCAAGAAACCGTGTGGACCACGGATCTTTCGCATGACTACGTGTCCATTAACGCCGATTACCGCAGCTAAAGCTATGTCTTCTGAAATTGATTTTGCAAAAGCCTTGGGACTGGGCGGCAACGAAGAGCTTGTGCGTCATCTTTTGATGCGCTTTTCGCAGTTGTTGCCTCCACTTGCCGAGGACTTTGATTGGACGGCGCCGGCATACCGTTGGGTCAAACGCGCGTATTTGGGCACAGAACTCGGACGTCTGGAGCCGGTGCACGCCTTTGCATCCGTCGATATTGACAGGTTGCTGTATGTTGAGCGCCAGAAAAATTTGCTTTTGGCCAACACAGAAGCTTTCGTAAAGGGGCTTCCCGCCAACAACGTCTTGTTGACGGGGGCACGCGGTACCGGCAAAAGCTCTTTGATTCGCGGGTGCGCGTCGCGCTTTTTTGACCAAGGTCTTCGCCTGATTGAAGTCGGTAAAGAAGACTTACGTGATCTTTTTGAGATCGTGGAGACACTAAGAGGCCGCAGCGAGCGATTTATTCTTTATTGCGACGATTTGTCCTTTGAATTGGGCGAAAGCGGCTATAAAGCGCTTAAAGCGGCACTCGACGGTTCGGTTGCGACCGGCGGCAGTCGGATTCTGGTCTATGCGACCAGCAACCGTCGTCATTTGATGCCGGAACCCGCAAGCGACAATCTCACTTCCAAACTGGACGAAAACGGGGATTTACATCCGGGTGAGGTGTTGGAAGAGAAACTCTCTTTGGCCGAGCGTTTCGGATTGTGGTTGTCCTTCTATCCCTTTACGCAAGCCGAGTACCTGCAGGTACTGGATCGGGCCTTTGAGGTCTATCCTGTGCCCGAAGCGGTTCGAACCTCTGAAGAATTGCGCCTTGAAGCGTTGCAGTGGGCAATCGAGCGAGGGGGCCGCAGCGGTCGCGTCGCGATGCAGTTTGCCAAGCTTGTCAGTGCTCGCGAAGCGCTCAAAGGCTAGAGAATCATGCGAGAAGTGACCGAAGTTGCCGTTGGCGTACTGATTGACAAAGAGGGGCGTTTTCTGATGGCGAGCCGCCCGCAGGGTAAACCTTATGCGGGCTGGTGGGAGTTTCCGGGCGGAAAGCTTGAAGTCGGTGAAACGGTGCTTGAGGCGTTGCGGCGCGAGTATGCCGAAGAACTCGGCGTAACGGTAAAAATTGCCAGCCCGTGGTTTGTATTTGAGCGCGAATATCCTCACGCCTACGTGAGACTGCATTTCTGCCGTATCACCGATTGGGAAGGTGTACCGCAGTCCCGAGAAGGTCAAACTTTTTTGTGGTTTGAAAGTCTCAAGCAGGCACAAGCCGAAAAGTTGTTGCCGATGTGTTCGCTTGTGATCGAACGATTGATGCTGCCCGACCGAGTCGCTCTAGTGAAGACACCGTTGTCGGATGTGACGGAGGCAGACTTCAAAGGAAGCGGAGCAAAAGCAATTTTGGCGTCTTCCTTTACGCCGGAAAAAGAGGCTTTGGCCAAACGACTCGGTGTACCGATGATCGTGTGCCAACAATGGTTTGAGCGGTCAGAGGATGTCATAGCAAAGGAGTTGCAGGAGTGGTTGGTGGGAGCGTTGGAGCCGACGGCAGACGCCGAAGCGATTCTGAAGACCGCAGAACAACGGCTACCTTTGTATGTTGCTACGCGAGAAACGGAAGAAGAAAACGACCGATTGATACAACTGGGCGCGCAAGGCGTCTACGTTGTCATTTGAGAAAGGAATGACAGAAGAAATGATGGTGAAGTGCCCAACGTGCAAGAAACTGCACGAGTACGACATGAACAGCCCCTGGCGTCCGTTCTGCTCAGAACGGTGCAAACTCATTGATCTGGGAGCATGGGCGAGCGGCGACTACGTGATTCGCGGCGAACCGGGATCAGCAGATCCGGACTTGATTGTTGAGCAACTCGAAAAGATGCAAAAAGAACAGGAAGAAAACGAACGCAAGAAAAAGTAGAAAACTTGCTTGGTATTTCTTCAAAGAACAGCACGGACCGCACTAGAAAAAGCAACGGACCGTGCTGTTTTTATAGATGACGGCTTAGGAGGCAAGCTCGCCTTCAGCCATCTTCAAGTAAAACTTGTGAAGGCCCTTCACTTTTTCTTCAAGGTCTTCAAGCGTGCCGCTGTTGTCGATTAGGTCATCGGCGGCCGCAATGCGCTTGTCGCGGGAAATCTGTGTCTCAATGATGGCGCGAGCTTGTTCTTCACCGAGGTGGCGGTCATAAACAAGTCGGTTGATTTGTTCTTCTTCACTAACGTCAACCACCAGCACGCGCTTGACAGCATCTGCCCAACGGCCGCTTTCAAGGAGCAACGGCACCGACAGAATGACATAGGGTGCCTTGACAGCTTTGAGTTGCTCGAAGATCTCACGCTTGATCATGGGATGCAAGATTCCTTCGAGTTTTTCCTTTGCGTGTGGATCGGAAAAGACGATTTCTCGCATCAGATCACGCTTCATTCCCTGAGTACCGATCATATCGGCACCAAAGGCGACAGCAATTTCCGGAAGAGCCTTGCCGCCGGGGCCCGTGAGCTCACGACTGATTTCGTCGGCGTCAATCACCGGTACGCCTAAGGAGCGAAAAACATCTGTCGCTGCTGTTTTACCGCAGGCAATGCCGCCTGTCATTCCAATGATCATTGTCATACCGGATCCTCTTTTGTTCTCGTCTCTTATCACTGTGGCTGACACGTCTAAGAGACGTTAGTCAGTCAAGTGGTCCTGCTTCAATTCTAGGCAGTGTAGAGAGAAAAATGGAGAGGAATTTCGGTGCATATAACGAGTCGTGCTGTTATGACCTTGATTAAACGCGAGTTTAAGGTTGACCTGTCGTTGACAACCGTCAACGTCTATCTGTGGGCTTGGCGAATGAGCGTACAACGCCCGATTCACCGCGGAATCGAAAAAGGCGAGAAACGCGTTCGCCGTTGGAAATTGGGACATTACCCGGGCATTGCCAAGCTAGTCAAGGCAGAAAACGCTGGTACTTAAATACCCTGACGGACGTTGGGAAATAGCCACCATAGTGTCAGTCATTTCCAACCAGAGATTGCTACGTTTCAAGATTCAGGTCAAGCCATGTCCCTGCTTATATTCATCAACTTTCTAGAGGGCAAGATTGAGGCCAAGCAGCAGAAAATCTTCTTGATCGTCGATAATCTTCGAGTTCATAAAAGCAAGTTGGTCATGGAATGGGTAGCAGCGCACAAGGTTCGTATTGAATGGTTCTTCCTGTCGCCATACAGCCCAGAGCTGATCCCTGATGAATATATCAATCGTGTGTTGAAGAGAGAGGACAGTAGCCGAGTTCCTGCATACCTTGAAAGCTTCAAACAGCAAACGCTCGTTTACCTGTATGTTTAATCTGACCTTCTTATTAAGTTAATCCTAATGTGTTTTTTATGTCGTTAACTATTTCAATAGAAGCTTTTGATTGATTTCTTTTAATGTTCACCAATTTTTCATTCCTATATATCTTGAGTGGGTCGTTTTTGTGTATTAATAAATCTTTTAAAGCAAGGTTGAGCGAGTCTTTATTGGTTGCTTTGTAATAGCAATCAATAATCTCATTAAGTGCTTGGCAGGGAGGTTTTGCCTTGCCAGATATAAGATATATAACGGGATTTCCAGTATAAAAATATTCAACAAGAAAAGATCCACAATCGGTGATGAGGCATTGAGAGTCATTGAAATATGGTAAGTATTCGCCTCCCTCATAGACGCGGCCTATTTTTGACCAACTATCCCAATAGTTTGAAATTTCTGTGTCACTCATAAAGCCTTTTTCTCGTAATGTGTCTTTTAATGCAGGGTGAGGTTTGAATATCCAATTAAAGTAAGGGTGTTGCGTAGCAAATTTGAGAATTTCTAGACCACTCCAATCAAAAGTTGAATATCCTATCGAATCAGATCCTAAAGAATGATGAGGGGCAAAAATAATAAAATTGTGAAGATTAAGTGGATTGTTTTCAATAAAAAAGTCAAGGAAGGGATGTCCTACAGCTCTTAATTTGTCTTCACAGTTTGGCATCTCGGTTAAATAATAATCTTTCCAAGATTCAGAAAGGACATAATATCTAAATAATTCAAAGTGAAATGGTCTGCAGTCGTAATTTAAGTTTCCATAGTTTGGGACGAAATAAGGAACATAGCATGTCAATGAATTTTTGGATGTCTCGATAATCCGATGTTCTCGATTGATTCCCCATGGTTGTTCGTAAAATATGACATCTAGATTAAAATTTCGTAGAGACTTTACTTTTTTATTCTTGTAGTCCCAAGATACTAGGTAATCCAGATTGTTTTCCTTGCAATAGTCTATAATCTCATTCATTCGATGTAGAACATCATTTAATTTGTCGTTGTGTTTTTTAAAGATGGGAGTTACTACAATAATTGGGTGGAATTCTTTTTCTTTTGCAAACTGATCGAATACTGACTGACATTTCCATTTTTGAATGTGGCAAACTAGGAACCCAATGCGAATTATTCTCGGGAAATTTCTGATATTTTGGATCTTGTTTTGATATCGTTTGTCAAGTTGTTTTTGATGCCAGAAGGCTTGCCTATAGGATTGTCTTAGGATTTTGAATTTAAAGCCGAAAATATTAAATTCTTTGAATTTTACATTTTTTGTTATTCTGAAAAAAGGAAAAGTGACACTCATGACATCAAGGATGTTTAAGTTGGTTAGCCGGTGTTAACACAGTAATTGATAAATTTGTATTGCAAATATGCGCTGTGTCTATTACTCGAAAATTAATATAGAGTACTGTGCTTATTTATATTCGTTCGTTATCAGTGGATGCTGTATGGGTTGCTGAATTTGAGCGGATGTGCGTTTAGTTACGTGATATCGCGCTGTTGGTTGTTATCTAATACTTCTAGAATTTGTCAAAAAAAGCAGAGCAGTGTCTTGTGATGAGAATAATCGCTGGATAACATACGTACAAAATAGACCTTACTTAATTAAGTCCTAGGATTTTGAAGATAAGGTTGAACATACTCTGAAAGAGGAGTGATTCAGTAAGGGACGTAAAAAAATACGCCATTTTACATGAGTTGACTAAAAATTAGCCATGATTTAATTAGAAGTTGGCTTTGTGGCATTGGTTGTCAGGCAGATTGAGATTCCTTCCTCTAATGAAAATTTGGGAGACCAGCCTAATGATTCAAGTTTGGATGGGTTTAATATTGCTTTTGGCACTTTTGAAAATCCACTAAACTCTAATGTGTCAGGTTTGTCATATTGAATATTTACCTGGGCAATACGAGCCATTGTTTCCGCAAATTCTCTTACAGAAACTACACAATTTCTGTTGGATACATTATAAGCATGCCCAGGGATTCCTTTTGTTGCAATTTTCAGAATTGCAGTACAAGCATCCTCTACGTAACAATAAGATCTAATTTGTTCACCTGAAGATTTCATAATTATCGGAAGTCCCGCTAAAGCTCTTCTTAGAAACTGAGCATCGGCTCTCGTATTGTTTTCTGAAATAGTTGGACCATATGTATGACAAAGTCTAGCGATGTAAGTATGCAAGCCGTATTTTTTCCAATAGGAGATGCAAAGATTTTCGGCTGCGATTTTTCCGACGGGATAGCAACTCCTAGATTCTAAAGAATTTATGAAACAGAGATCAGTTTCAGAGAATCCGTTTTTATTATTTAACAGATTCCCGTACACCTCTCCAGAGGATATGTAAACAAAACGAGTGGTTTCATAATTTGAACGCAAAATCCATTCTAAAATATTCTTCGTACCCAATGTGTTAGTTAACAAAACCCCTATAGGATTGCAAGAATAAGAAATGGGATCGGCAGGGCTTGCTGCGTTTATAACTAAGTCAAATGGCAGATATGCTTCGGTTTTGAATCTTATGTTTTTTAATATGTCTTGAGTACGAAATGAAACTATCTTTTTAAATGGATAAAATTCTTGAGTTAGTTGTTTTTTACTTGATTTGCTATGACAAAACCCTATGATTTGCAGATTTGGTATTTTTGTATGATTTAATAAATATTTAATTAGATATTTGCCAATTAATCCGCTAGCGCCGAAAATGCCAACTTTTCTAAACTTGAATTCGGGGAGTAGATTATTCATGATTTAGTTTTTTTTTGCAATCCGTTTGAAATGATTTCAAATAGCTTTAAGTCGTCTTGGGTTGTTAATTTGAAATTGATGCTGTCGCCTCTTGAAAAGTAGATCTTCTTTGAGATGGCTTGGTATAAATTGCATGAAGCGATAGTGTTTTGAATTCCCAGTGAATTTGCAATCTCATGAACTTTTTTTATCTCCCCTAAATAAAATCCATGAGGCGTTTGAGTTCTTTTTATTTTTTCTCGAGGAAAGGAGTCGCTTGATCCATCGCCGAGTTCATCTACTATTAATAATGATTCTGTGCAGGGTATTTGTGCGACAGCATTTCCCTTGGAGATTACAGTGTCTATACAATCGGTAATTACCTCAGAAGGAACTAAAGGTCGATTGCCGTCATGAATTAAAATGATATCAGAATCTGTGCCGCTAATTGCGCATAAGCCATTGAAAATTGATTGTTGGTTGTTCTCACCGCCAGGGATGATTCCTTTTACCTTCGTAAAATTATTGTCACTGACAATGTCTGTCATATAATCAATGTATTCCTCAAGGCATACAACATAGATTGAGTCTATCAAAGGATGGCTATTGAATTTTTGAATTATATATGCAATTATCGGGAGATTGTTAACTTTATAAAATTGTTTTGGGATGTTCAGTCCCATTCGACTTCCTATCCCTCCTGCTGTTGTTAGAGCATTGACTTGCATTGGTTTTCCTTGTTAATATTTTTAAGTGGTGTGTCGTGTACCGGGAAGATGGTATATCTTGTCTAAAATATTTCTGATTATCTCATTAAGAGAGATTGCTAAATCTTTTGAAGATGTAGTGGAAAGATATGAGGATTGCTGAACCACAATCGACCAATGTGGGGGATATTCACTTTCTTGCCAATTGCCCCGACCTCTTCCGTAATGTGCCACAGCGAGATACAAAAGAATGGCTTCGTTCTGAAAGTTGCTTAGTGCTGTTTGCGACCAAGAGACTGTGGTACCACTGCTCCCTTTTCTACGATTATATGCAACAGCTAATCCAGTTCCGCCTACAGCTCCTACGATAGTTCCGATCAATGTTCCAAGGCCTATCGACAAACCGCCAGTCGCTAGATCGGTAGCAAAACCGCTAACAGTCCCAGTCCCAACAGCTCCTGCAACTGCAGCTGGAGATAGAGGTAAAGAGCTAGAAATCTTCCAATCCGATTGCATACGTTGGAGTAATTCTTTCCTGATTCCTCTACCTTTAAGTGAATTAATGGCTATCAGTTTGTCTGTTAGTGCACAAAACTCATCAGCTGCACGAGAGGCAAGAGCTGTCTGAGCGGCCTCTATAGGATCAGAGTTTGTTTCATTCTTGAAGAGACCAAGGCGCTTTCCCAGAAATCTGAGTTGATCCTTGATTGATGCGGCCTCAGCATGTTCTTGATCCTTGGCAAGCTTCTCGAGATAGTGAGTTATTGCCTGGATGCTGGCGCTGTAGGCTGCTTGTCTTTTTCTCGACCATACTTCCCGTAAAGCATCAAATGTAACGCTCAATTCTTCAGGAAGTGCCTTTGCGATAGCTTCAAAGAGCGCATATTCCTGTACCCAGCATCTTGAAAAGGCATCCATTGGTAGCACAGAGCTAACTATCGGATAGGCGGCCATGGCATTGGTCCACCGATCCACATCAGCTTGCTCGGCCTCTGGTGGTTTCGGCTGACCGATTTGATTGAGTAGCACAATGACCGGCTTCCCGATCCACTCGAGAATGCGCATTTCTGCATTCACATAAGGAGCAGAATCAGGAAGTTCAGTAGCATTCACAAGGTAGAGAACCACGCTTGAGGTTTCTTTCACATGCTTAAGCGCCTTTTGATTCAGCCAAAGCGACTTGTTGGCCATGCGGTCCCAAACTTCGGACAAGAACCACCCGACAGGATTAGCTCTGCCTTCGAGTCGTTTTGCAAGTGCCACAGAATTACCAAATCCTGGAGTATCCCAGAGAATGAGTTCGCAACCTTCGGGGGTGCGAGCCAATACATAGTCGTCAGTCGTTTCCGTGACGTGAGCACGGTCTGCGACTTCGCCAATATCTCGAGACAGTAGTGTGCGAGCTAACGTCGTCTTACCGATATTGGTATGACTGACCAAGCTCAAATGGATTCGCAACGGATCATTGCTCATTGTTGTTTTCCTTCTTGTCAGTCACGATTATTTGGTTGGAAGAAACGCGCGGAGCGGCCCAAGCGCGGAGCGCCTTGATAGTTGTCAGTTGAGACTCTGAGGTACCGTCCAGATCAAACAGTTTGATCTGATGTAACTTACTCATGGCGAGCCAACTCTCTTTACGTTCTTGGATACGAGAAGGCGTTGAGGCAAATCTTTGGGCAAACTCTTTCATGTCGAGCAGTGCGGCAAAGACAGCAGAACCTTTCGTTTCATATGCTTCGCGTAAGCGTTCAATGACAGCGCCGTGGACATCTTCCTCGGGTGTTTCAATGCCGTCCAACCAGAGAAGAACAATTGGCTTTCTGGGGCCTTCTGCGATTGCCGGAACTGTCGATTCTTCATCATCAAAGTCAATGCTCTTGACCGTCGAGTCTTCAGCATTGCCCCAATGCTTGCACAGAATAGAGGCTGTCTGATCTCTTAACGGGCGGTTGGCTGTTGATGTGACAATCATCAAGTTGCCAAGAACCGCATCCTGAGCACACTGAACGAGAATGTTCTCGTAGTAGGGCGAATCGATGGACAGCGCTGTCTGCGTTTTAAAGCGTCGCATGCGCCATGTGTCAAACATGGCAAAAAGCAGACGAGGAACGATGACGGTAACGCCCATCAGGATCATCATCCGAATGAGCCAGGGAGCAGCCGAGATCGGTGTTTCCAAATACGGCAGACGATCAGCCCTCATGTCAACGATTTGCGCGAGATCAGGCATAGAAGACAGCGGGCCGATTGCTGGAATTAGTCCGTAGGTGTGATCAATGAACGATTTGACACTCTCGGGGTTCTCAGCAAGCCACGTACTTTCCCATCCGGCCCAATAAGACGTGCCGAATCCGCGTACAAGCAGACTCACGATGATGCCCAGAGCAAAGAAAACAGCGGCGAAATGCAGAGTCCGGGCAACATTCATGCGAATCAATGGAGCCACAAATGACGACCACTCACTAAAGAAGCGCGACTTGAATCCTGTGCGTCTTAGCGTGCTGTAACTTGTTTTTTGGACGAAGGCTCCGAGACTGCTGCGCAATGGCAAAGCAAAACGATTGGTTCCGGTTCCCACCAAACCGATAGCGCAACAAAAGAGGGCGAAATAGACAACTAGATTCCAGAGAATCACGCCCCAGTAAGGAGGAGAGAGCAAGTTGACGATGTGCTCGGGACTTGCGATACGATCCGTCAGAGCTCCGAGAATGAAAGCCAACAAAACGAAAAGCGGCGAGAAGAACTGGGGCAACCGAGCCTTGGTACTCACTGTTGTACTGATACCTCGCTCAGAGACTGTTCTCAAAACTACCTTGGCTCGTTCCGTCAGTAGTTTAGCGGTGTCGGCCGACTCGCCCACGGTGTGAGCGGCGCGAAGACTTGCAGCTTCGGAATCGGCCGGGGACCAATGGATATGCGAGTCGTTGGACTCTTCTATAGCCTTGGCGAGCAAAACAAGCTTGGCTTGCTGTAGCGTCAGTCGAACCGACATTCGTTTGTTTTGGGCCATGGCAGTGCGAAATCCTGTGTGATCTGTTTAAACCCCTATTTTAGGTTAGAGTGCTTGGGTGCGCTTTAGGAGCGAGCCGATTGAACAGCTCGAGCCAATTCTTTTGTGGCTTCACCCGGGTTGGCTTGTCCGCAAATAGCAGAGACAACCGCAACACCGTCCGCACCGGAGCGGATCAAGTCACCGACAATCGGAACCTTGACGCTGCCGATTGCAACAACAGGGCACGGTTTTCGTGAGGCTAATGATGCAAAGCCGTTAAGTCCTAGAGCGGCACTGGCGTCTGGTTTCGTACTGGTCGAGAAAATTGGTCCAATGCCGAGATGATCGACCAAATGAGTATCGACTGCAGAAAGCTCTTGAGCGTTGGAAACGGATAGCCCCAATATTTTTACGTTGCCGATGATGGCTCTGGCATCGATAGGCGACAGATCGTCCTGACCAATGTGTAACCCTTCCGCATCGACCGCCAGGCAGACATCTGCATGGTCGTTGATGATGAGAGGAACGTTAAAGTCGGCTAAGACTGACTTCAATGCTCGCCCGCATTCCACAAGAGCTCTTTTTTTCCAGTGTGGAGCACGTAACTGCACGCAGGTGGCGCCGTTTTGCACAGCAGCGCGTGTGGTCTCGATCATGCCTTGTGCACCACCGCACAAATCGGGATCGAGTACCAGATAAACGGAAAGATCGATGGGGTGTCGCATTAATAGAAGTCCTTGGCTTGGAGCAGATTCAACGCATCTATGTAAGCAACGGCAAAGCTGCCCGGGCCGCGGGCAACGCCGGCGGCTTGCTGAGCGGCACGCTTGGCGAGCGCACAGGCTGAAATAACGGCTTCAAGCGGATGTTCGGTTTGCGCAACGAAGGCGGCCACCATGGCTGAAAGGGAGCAACCGGTGCCGACCACAAGCGTTGCCTTGATCGAGCCGCCGGTGCAGGCAAGTATTTCTTTGCCGTCGGTTGCGTAGTCGGTTTTACCGGTGACGCAAACAATGGTGTTGTATTCGCGAGCAAGTTTGCCGGCGGCTTCAAGAGCGGCGTCGCTTGAGTCGGTACTGTCAACACCCTTACCACCCTTGCCTAATCCGGCAAGCGCCAGGATTTCAGAGGCGTTTCCACGAATAACGGTCGGCTGCAGGGCCAAAAGACCCATGATCATTTTGTCGCGCCAGGGAATGACACCGGCGGCTACCGGATCAAGAACCCAGGGAACGTTGTGACGGACTGCACTTTTAGCCGCCAGATGCATGGCTTCCAAAGATTCGGGACGAGGCGTTCCAACATTGACGAGCAGGGCAGAAGAAATCGCCGCAAAATGAGCGGCTTCTTCACAAGCAACCACCATGGCGGGAGAGGCTCCCATTGCAAGCAGTACGTTAGCCGTGATTTCCTGCACGACGTCGTTGGTAATACAGTGCACAAGCGGAGCTACTTCCTTAACATGGAAAAGATGCGTGGCAATAGTTTCGGGCTCAACAGCACGGACAAGAGGCAGAGGAATTTCAGACATAAAGCGGAAAAAACGGTTAAAAGATCAAAGGGAATTAATGGCACGAGTGAGCATATAGCCAGCAAGAACCAGAAGCATGCAGGCAAAAATGCGCTTTAGAGGTTTTGTATCGATGCTATGGGCGACCTTGGCGCCGAGGGGGCAGTGAAGATGCTTGCCGCCGCAACGGACAACAATGCAGGCAGATGAATGTATCCCAGCATCATGGGAAATTGAGGTAAGCCCGGTTCACTCCAACCCGTGATGATGTAACCGAGTGTCCCGGCTGCTGCAATGGGAAAGCCCAGTGCAGCCGATGTGCCTACGGCGTTATGCATCTTGACGTTGCACCAAACCATGAAGGGAACGGAAATAAAACCGCCTCCGGCGCCGACTAAGGCAGAGATGACGCCGATGCCGGTGCCGGCGCCAAACATTCCTGCCATGCCAGGTAACGTTCGTTTGGGCTGCGGCTTGGAGTTGATGAACATTTTGATGGCAGAAAAACCAACAAAACAGACAAAGACAAGAGAAATCCAGAAAGTCGGCAGAAGGCTGGATATTTTTGCACCTAAGAGGGCGCCGACCAAAATGCCGGGAGCCACTGCCGCGACAACATTCCAGAGCACGGCTCCGCGTTTGTGGTGAGCCCGCACGGAAGAAAGCGACGTAAACATGATGGTGGCCAGAGATGTTGCAATTGCAGTATGAACAATTGCTGTATCGGGCACGCCCACGTAAACCAGCAACATGGTCATAAACGGCGTAAGCACCATGCCACCACCGATACCCAGAAGACCTGCCAGAAAGCCCGTACAGGCGCCTAAACATAGCAGGGCTGCAACAATTGTCCCAAGACATGAACACACTTCCCGCAGAATTGCCGATTTGCGGCGTACATGATACCTGCGCAGAAGGTGATCGAATGGAAGATAAGAGATCAAAAAAGAGAAGACCCTGTGGTTTCCGGCTACGTTACCTGAACCGAAAGGTCAGGGTGGCCGCGGCTGGAGCGGAAAACGGAGCGGACAACGCGTGCCCGCTGCACTATCGGCTCTCGAGTTAAACGGCCTTGCACGAATGCATAGGTTAGGAACATTGGAGCCGTGTGGTGAAACATCACAGGGTAAGGCAATTATAAGAAAGGCCGCTTGTCTTCAGCGGCCTTTCGGAGAATCTTTACACAAAAGCTGCAGGGAATCAGCCTTCGAGTGCAGGATCCAAAGCTTCGTCACACTTCATGCGAAGCGCAGCAACGCGAGAAACCGTTGCTTCATCAACAGGCACCTGACCGAGTCGGCCGGTAATGGAGTCAAAAGCAATCTGCAGCGACGCCATAACAGCCACGCGTTCAGGAGTGAGCGAACGGTTGGCTGAGCGCACTTGAGATGCACGTGTATTGAGGATTTCCGCAGCACTGCGAAGATTCTCAACGTCTTCATCGGAAACCTCAAAGGGATACTCGCGATCCAAGATGGTGAGTTTGATGCGTGGCATGCTTTATGACTCCGATTGACTACCCGAAAATGACCCGATTAAGCAGAGGGCTGTTCGGTCTGCTGGTCGGCCGTCAAAGAGACGATCAGCGACTCAATACGGCCACGAACAGCGGCGGCTTCTTCCTCGAGCAGTTCGACAGCGGCGGTTTTGTCGGCGAGCTGTGCTTTGAGGGCTGCATTTTCAGCCTTCATTTCGTTGTAGGCCTGCACAAGGCGGGCGACGGAGGATTCAAGTTTGTCAAGCTGGTCGTTCATTTGTTACCTCGTTTGAGCATACGCAAAAAGCAGATTTGCGCACGTAAGAAAAGATTGCCTGCGAATTTTGCCACTCAAAACGGTTGTCTGCGTGGCTTTTTACGCGGAAAAACAAATTCAGTTGAAACCGAGCACGTCGGACATGGAAAAAAGCCCGTTGGACTTGTCCTTCAGAAAGCGCGCTGCGGTGACAGCACCTTGTGCATAGCCGGCTCGTGATCCCGATTTGTGACTAATTTCGATGCGCTCGCCGGGGCCGGCAAAAATGACGGTGTGGTCGCCCACTACATCGCCGCCTCGCAGGGCAGCATAACCGATCGCTCCATCGGGACGCTCGCCGGTATGACCTTCGCGACTTAGAAGGGCGACAGAGTCAAAATCAACACCTCTGCCGAGAGCAACGCGCCGTCCCATCTCAAGTGCGGTACCGGAAGGAGCATCCACTTTGTGTTTGTGATGCATTTCCACAATCTCACAGTCGTACTGAGAGAGCATGGCGCCGGCGATTTCCAGAAGTTTGAGAACAGAATTAACACCCACACTCATGTTGGGCGCAAAAACGACGGGAACGTTTTTTGCGGCTTCGGCTATCTGTGCCTTGCCTTGAACATCAAAACCTGTTGTACCGATCACAATGCCCACATTGTGTTCAATGCAGAAAGGAAGGTATGCCAGAGTCGCTTGAGGACGCGTAAAGTCAATCAACACGTCAGCTTTGGCCAGTTCCTGAACATCGTCAGTGATCACCACTCCGGTAGTTTTACCGAACGACGCACCGACGTCTGTTCCGATCTCTGCAACCCCTGGAGCGGTCACAGCCGCAACGAGTTTAAGGTCGTCACTATTGAGTACGGTTTCAATGATGAGTTTGCCCATGCGGCCGGTGGCACCGGAAACGGCTATTTTCACGTTCGGCTCCTTACTGATCTTCAGGACGAACAAGCGGAGTGGGAGGAAAATCCGTTTCTCTGCCCAGAATCATTTCGTCAGCCTGCTTTTCCGTCGGAACGCGACCGGCTTCAATTTTGGTGAGAATGTCCTGCTCGTCAAAGTAAAGCGTGACGCGACGCATCTGAATGTCGCCGTAGCGCGGATTCAGGTAATACGCGTAGTCCCAACGATTGCGGTGAAACTGGCTTTCAATGAGCGGTTCTCCCATCAAAAAGAGCACCTGCTGACGAGCCATGCCGACCTGCAATTGGTCAATCATTTCTTTGGTCACCAGATTGCCTTGGTGGACATCGGGACGGTAGATGTAGCTATTGAAGTTGCAGCCGGACAGCGCGATCAAACCGACGGCAAGTGGAGCGATGATACGAATAGTGCGCAAGGACATGTGAAAAACGGTCGAGAAAACGCCTCGAGATTCGTAAATTGAAAACTTCCCGTTATGATAGCGAGTATCGGATTGAAATGAGCCTCTTGAGGATAGCCAATGAGCGTAAATAATGAACATGAGATGCTTGAGCCCGAACAGGAACTGAAAAATGTCGGACTCAAAGCGACTGCGCCTCGCATGCGGATTCTGGAACTCTTTCAAAAGGCACAGGAATCTGGGGCCGTGCGCCATCTGACTGCCGAAGATATTTACAAGCAGCTGGTTGCGGAAAACATTGAAGTCGGGCTTGCAACCGTTTATCGCGTTTTGACGCAGTTTGAGGCGGCGGGGCTTATCGTCCGACACTATTTCGGCAATGACCGCGCAACCTATGAGATGGATGATGGAGCCCATCATGACCACATCGTTTGTACGCGTTGCGGACGAGTTGAAGAGTTTGTCGATAAGGAAATCGAGAAACGCCAAAAACAGATTGCTGTGCGTCTGGGTTTTGAGCTAGAAGGGCACTCGTTGGCGCTGTACGGTGTCTGCGAAGATTGTCGAAAGAAAGAAAAGGCTCGCCGCAAGTAGACAAACGCAATAAGTACTTACACTACAAAAAAACGGACTCAAGCCAAATCACCTGAGTCCGTTTCTGATATCTGTAGATGCGTGGACTTACTCTTCCACCAACACAGGGCTCACGCCAACGCTGTGAAAGCCGGCGTCAACGTAGGCCACATTGCCGGTGATGCCACTTGCCAGATCCGAGAGAAGGAATGCTGCGGTATTGCCGACTTCATCAATCGTGACAGTACGGCGCAGCGGAGCGGAATGTTCCATGTAGGTCAGAATCTTTGAGAAGTTCTGAATGCCGGAAGCTGCCAGCGTCTTGATCGGGCCGGAGCTGATGGCGTTGGCACGAATGCCCTTGGGGCCAAGACTGCCGGCAAGATAACGCGTGGAAGCTTCAAGAGCTGCCTTGCAAACGCCCATCGTGTTGTAGTTCGGAACCGTGCGTTCGCTGCCGATATAGGTCAGTGCGAGAATCGATGCGGCACGACCTTCCATCAATGGAAGAGCGGCCTTGGCGAGAACCGGATAGGACAGCGCGGAGATTTCCATGGCGGTGCGGAAGGATTCGCGGCCGACACCTTCAAGGTAGTCGCCGGCAATGCATTCGCGCGGAGCGAAGCCGATGGAATGCACGAAACCATCCAGACCACCCCAGCGCTCCTTCAACTCGCCCATCACGTTGGCGATCTGATCGTCTTTGGTGACGTCCATTTCAAGGCAGATGTCGCTGCCGAATTCTTTGGCAAACTCAACGATGCGGTCGTGGAAGCGTTCGCCGACATAAGTAAAGGCGAGCTCAGCACCTTCGCGATGGCAGGCTCGGGCGATGCCGTAGGCGATCGAACGGTTCGACAACACGCCCGTGATCAAAAGTTTCTTGCCTTGCAGAAATCCCATGATTTATTCCTCGGTAAGGATTTTTTGTTTTTTAGCGAATCTTCAAACGTTGTCCGATGGAGATTCGAGTCGTTCTCAAATTGTTGATGATACGGATTTTAGAGACACTCGTGCCGTACTTTTTTGCAATTGAAAAAAGCGTCTCGCCGCGTCTGACCACATGAACGTTTTTCCCAGGGGGCGGTTGCGTTGTAGCGCGCGGCGGTATCACAAGCACAAGGCGCTGCCCGATACGCAAGCGAGAGCTTCGCAAATTATTTGTGCGACGGATAGAGCGTTGTGTAATACCGTATTTTCTTGCAATGCTATAAATCGAGTCGCCTCGGCGAACGCGATAAACGACGCGGCGCACTTCCGGAGCCGAAAGCTTAAGCCCTGCGTTGAGTTCTTCCTGAGCAATTTCAGGAGCAAGTTGACCGTTGGCGTCAACCAGCAAGGCGGAGCCGGCCAACACCTTGCGTCCTTTGGGAATACGGTTGACGCGGCGCAGTTCCTCTTCGGTCATGCCGGACTTCAAGGCGACATCGGCAAGCGTTTCACCCTCTTTAAGGTGATAAAGCACCCAGCTTGAAAGGGGTTTGCCGGTGTTGACCCAACTAGCAAGGTTGTCCATGAAGACTTCCAAGTTTTCCATCGGAAGCAGCATGACGGAATTGTGACTGGCGACGATCACCGGTAAATTGAAGCCGGGATTGAGCAGTCGAAACTCATCAGGATCCATTTCGGCAAGTTCTGCTGCGGTCTTCATGTCAATGTCACGGCTTTTTGTGACACGGACAAAGTACGGAGCGTTTTCAATTTCCGGCAAGTTAATGCCAAACTTCTCCGGGGTAGCCACGATTTCTCGAATGGCTTCTAGACGCGGTACGTAGTAAGCCGTCTCCCGGGGCATGCGCAAATGAGCGTAATCGGCTTTGCGACCGCGCGCTTTCGCTCTTCGGATAGCACGCGAAACACTGCCTTCGCCCCAGTTGTAGGCTGCAAGAGCCAAATGCCAGTCGCCAAATTGTTGGTAGAGCTTTTCCAGATAATCCAACGCCGCGCGCGTGCTTTGCAGTACGTCTCGGCGTTCATCTTTCCAGAAGTTCTGTTGAAGCGAATAAATGTTGCCGGTCTGAGGCATGAACTGCCAGAGACCGGATGCTTTGGCGTGAGACAGAGCTTCCGGTTGAAAGGCACTTTCTACGAACGGCAAAAGCGCAAGTTCGGTGGGAAGCCCTCGCTGTTCAATTTCGTCGACGATGTGGTAGAGATACTTGCCGGCACGCTCAAAGACACGCTCAATGTGGCGAGGATTACGGCTGTAACTCCTAAGCGAAGTTTTCACTCGGGAGTTGTTGAGCTTAGGCATGGCGTAGCCGCGTCGGATGCGATCCCAGATGTCAACCGGGGGAGATACTTCTGCTTCCGTAGCAGGAAGATCATCAGCTTGGCGCACTTCGGCAACAGCCGGTGTTTCTGCGCAAAACACCGAACCGACGAAGCAAATGCCGGTAATAAAACAGATCAAAGATTTGCGCAGAGAGTCCATGAATGCGAGACAAGAAAAAATAATCAGCCGCGAACAGAGTAAAAGGGCAAAATAGCAGACAGGTAATCATCTGTCCCCGTTTGTGTGCTTCGCACGGCACGGGCATAATTCTACGTTCTAATTTCCATTTTCAATCAAAGATCAGGACAAATGGCTCAATACGTCATGACCATGAATCGCGTGGCCAAGGTGGTTCCGCCCAAGCGATTCATTCTCAAAGATATTTCTCTGTCGTTTTTCCCGGGCGCCAAGATCGGCGTTTTGGGACTCAACGGTGCCGGCAAGTCAACGCTGTTGAAGATTATGGCCGGTGTTGACAAGGAGATTGACGGCGAAATCACGTGGCAGAACGATCTCAAAATCGGTTATCTGCCGCAGGAACCGCAGCTTGATCCTGAAGCAACGGTTCGACAAGCTGTCGAAGAAGGCATGGGCGAAGTGATGCAGGCGCAGGCCAAGCTTGATGCTGTTTATGCCGCGTATGCTGAGCCGGACGCCGATTTCGATGCTCTGGCTGCTGAACAGGCTCGCCTGGAAGCCATCATTGCCGCTGCCGGTACGGATGCTTCGACGCAGATGGAAATTGCCGCTGATGCGTTGCGTTTGCCGCCTTGGGACGCCAAGATTGGTCATCTTTCGGGTGGTGAAAAGCGCCGTGTGGCGTTGTGCCGACTTTTGCTTTCCCGTCCGGATATGCTCCTGCTCGACGAACCGACCAATCACTTGGATGCTGAAAGCGTCGAGTGGTTGGAACAGTTCTTGCACCGTTTCCCGGGAACAGTAGTTGCCGTGACGCATGATCGTTACTTCCTTGACAATGCTGCCGAGTGGATCCTTGAATTGGATCGCGGGGAAGGCATTCCCTGGAAGGGTAACTATTCGTCCTGGCTTGATCAGAAGGAAAAGCGCCTTGAGCAGGAAAAACGTCAGCAGGAATCCCGCGCCAAAGCCATCAAGCACGAATTGGAATGGGTTCGCCAGAATCCAAAGGGTCGTCAGGCAAAGGCCAAGGCTCGCTTGAATCGCTTTGAGGAGCTGTCGAGCTACGAATACCAGAGTCGCAATGAAACCAATGAAATCTTTATTCCGGTGGCAGATCGTCTCGGCAATAAGGTCATTGAATTTCACAATGTCAGCAAGGGTTTCGGCGATCGGTTATTAATTGACGACCTGTCTTTCACGATTCCGCCCGGCGCCATTGTCGGTGTGATCGGTCCCAACGGTGCCGGTAAGTCGACGCTCTTTAAGATGATCACGGGCAAGGAACAGCCGGATTCTGGTTCAATTGTTATCGGAGACACTGTCAAGATCGCCGCAGTGGACCAGACGCGTGAGGGGCTTCCCAACGACAAGACCGTTTTTGAAGCTATTTCGGGTGGACTCGATATTTTGCAAGTCGGCAAGTTCGAAATGAGCTCGCGAGCTTATCTTGGTCGCTTTAACTTCAAGGGCGGCGATCAGCAAAAGACGGTAGGCGTGCTCTCGGGCGGTGAGAGAGGTCGTTTGCATTTGGCTGCGACGCTTCTTAAGGGCGGCAATGTGCTGTTGCTCGACGAACCTTCGAACGACTTAGACGTTGAAACCCTGCGTGCGTTGGAAGAAGCACTGCTTGAATTTGCCGGTTGCGCACTGGTGACCTCGCACGATCGTTGGTTCCTTGACCGAATCGCGACGCACATTCTGGCATTTGAAGGCGACAGTAAGGTGGTCTTCTTTGACGGCAACTACAACGAGTATGAAGCCGACAAGAGAAAGCGCCTTGGTGAAGAAGCGGCGCGTCCGCACCGCATTCGCTTCAAGCCCCTCAAGCACTAAGATCTTTTCAGTTAACCGGCGTATTTTCCTAAGAAAATGCGCCGGACTGCTCTTTTGCGTTGTCTATGTCCGCCAATTTCGTTCACCTGCGCTTTCATTCCGAATATTCCATCCAAGACGGCATTGTGCGTCTCGATCCCATCCTTGAAGAAGTGATGGAGCAGGGCGGGGTAGCTCTGGGTATTACGGATTCAATGAATCTTTTTGGTGCTCTTCGGTTTTATTCGCACGCGATGGCCGACGGCATCAAACCGATCGTCGGTTGCGATTTGTGGATCACCAACACAGCGCAGGACAAGCGAGACAACCCGTATCGTCTGACGCTCTATTGTCAGAATCATGAAGGTTACCTGTCGCTCTGTGAGCTCCTTTCCCGCGGTTGGATGGAAAACCAATATTTGGGGCGTGGTGAGGTGCGTCTGGAATGGTTGACACCGGACAACTGCAAAGGATTGATTTGTCTTTCGGGTGGACCGCAAGGGGTAATCGAGCGCCATCTTCTTGACGACAATAAGGCTGAAGCCAACGCAGTTGTCGAACAATTGCGTACGGCTTTCCCGGATCGTTTTTATTTGGAGGTTCAACGAGCCGGTCGTAAAAACGATGAAGCGGTTGTGGCCAATATTGCGCAACTTGCCGTGGAGACGGGACTCCCGATGGTAGCGACGCACCCGGTGCAGTTTTTACATCGTGAGGACTTCAACGCTCACGAAGTGCGCTGTTGCATCGCGGGCGGCTATGTTCTTGCGGATCCCCGGCGTCCAAAGCCCTATACCGAAGAGCAGTATCTGAAGACCGAAGAGGAGATGCGGGCTCTCTTTGCTGACATCCCTCAGGCCATCGATAACACCGTGGTGATTGCTCAGCGATGCAATCTGGACGGGGTATTTCAAAAGCCTCAGTTGCCGCTTTTCCCGACGCCCGAAGGTGTTTCGCTTGACGAATATATGGCGCAGCTTTCACACGAAGGCTTGGAGCGTCGACTTGAATTCTTGTACCCGAATCAAGCCGAACGCGATGCGCGCCGCCCCGAGTATGTCGAACGATTGGAGTACGAACTCAAGACGATTTCGTCCATGAAGTTCCCCGGATACTTCCTGATCGTTCAAGACTTTATCAATTGGTCCAAGCGAAACGGTGTAGCCGTGGGGCCGGGCCGTGGTTCCGGTGCCGGCTCTCTGGTGGCTTATGCCCTGGGCATTACCGATCTGGATCCATTGCATTACGGATTGCTGTTCGAACGCTTTTTGAACCCCGAACGCGTTTCGATGCCTGACTTTGACGTCGATTTTTGCCAGCACAACCGAGACCGTACGATTGAATACGTCAAGCGCACTTACGGCGTGGACGCCGTGAGTCAGATCGTGACGTTCGGTGCGATGGGGGCAAAGGCTGTGGTTCGTGATGTCGGACGTGTGCTTAACATGGGCTACGGCAAGGTCGACGATCTGGCTAAATTGATTCCGCAAAAGCCGGGCACGGACGTCACGCTTGCAAAAGCGGCTGAGATGGAGCCTGAGTTTAAAGCGATGGCCGAGCGAGACGACTATGTCGAATTGATGAGCTACGCTCAAAAACTCGAGGGGCTGACGCGAAATCTGGGTATGCATGCCGGCGGCGTATTGATTGCACCGAGCAAACTCACGGATTTCTGTCCTCTCTACAACGCTGACGGTAGACCAGAAAATACCGTTAGCCAATTCGATAAGAAGGATATTGAAAATGTCGGTCTGGTGAAGTTTGACTTCCTGGGGCTGACGACGCTGACGATTCTTACGAAAGCGGCAGAGTACATTGACCGTTTGAATCCCGGCACGAAGTTTGACTTGTCACGCATTCCGACCGACGACAAGAAAACGCTGGAGCTTTTCCAGCAGGGCAATACAGGCGCTGTGTTCCAGTTTGAATCGGACGGTATGCGCGAACAGTTGCGGCAAGCAAAGCCAGACTGTTTGGAAGATCTTGTTGCTCTGAACGCCCTCTATCGTCCCGGTCCGATGGATCAGATTCCGCACTTTATCGACCGAAAGTTCGGGCGAGAGAAAGTTGAGTACCTTGATCCCCGTATGGAGCCGATTTTGCGCGAAACATACGGCATCATGGTGTATCAGGAACAGGTGATGTTGGTGGCTCGAGCAATCGGCGGCTACTCTCTGGGTGGCGCCGACTTGTTGCGCCGAGCCATGGGTAAGAAAAACGTCGAAGAAATGAAGCGTCAGCGTGCCGTCTTCATTCAGGGGGCTGCAGAACGTGGCGTGACCGCTGAGACGGCCACCGAAATCTTCGACTTGATGGAAAAGTTTGCGGGATACGGCTTTAACAAGTCGCATGCCGCAGCCTATTCCTACGTAGCTTGGCAGACGGCTTACCTAAAGGTCCACCATACAGCTTGCTTTATCGCTGGCAACATGTGCCTTGTGATGAACCAAGGCGAGAAAATGCGTGAATTGGTGGAAGATGCCCGGGAGATGGGGGTAGCGGTTCTTCAACCCGACATCAATATAAGTGAATGGTTTTTCACTGTTCCGGATGAGAAGACTGTTCGCTTTGGTTTGGGCGCTATCAAGGGGGTTGGTCAGAACATCGTCGAGGATCTGCTTAACGAACGTCTGCTCAATGGTCCGTTCTTGGATATTTTTGATGTGGCCGCGCGCGTGCGATCAATGAATCGCAAGGTTCTTGAACAGCTAATCAAGGGCGGCGCGTTTGATTCGTTGGATAAGGATCGTGGCAAGCTTTTCGGTAATGTTGAAAATGCCATTCAGGCCGGGCAGGCCGTCGCGGCGTCCTTTGGCCAAGCGAGTCTCTTTGCTGATGAGAACGGTGAAGATGAACGTATTGTGAACTGGAAAAAGGCCGAACGATGGGATGATCGCAAGCTCTATACGCTCGAGCGAGATGCGTTTGGCTTCTGCCTGACGGGCGACATGTTTGATCCGTATCGCCTGGAAGCTCGCAATTTTGCCGTTTCGTTTAAGGATGTCCGAGACAGTCGGGAACAACAAACGATTGCTGGCATTGTCCAGAGCGTACGCACGATCACGGGCAAACGTGGCAATTTCGGTGTCGTGGTTTTGAGTGATGGACAGACCACGATGGACGTGCTTGTGTTTTCGAGAGCTTACGAAAGCTATAAGTACATGCTCAAGGCCGATGAGATGTTGATCTTTGTCGGCAAAGGCCGCAAAGATGAGCGTAGCGGTGGTATGTCGTTTGTATGCGACGAGGTGCTGACGATTGAGCAGATGAGAGTCCGAAGAGGGGCATTGTTGTCTCTTGAAATTACAGAGCACGCTCCTTTAGATGCCATCTCTCGGTGCCTGCGCGAGGAGCCTGACGGTGGTAACGGAAAGGTTCATTGCGAAGTTTCCGTTATTTCTGGAGGGAAAAAAGCGGAAATGTTTCTGAGTGATTGCTATGCCCCGTCGGATCATTTGCTGAACAAATTGAAGGGGCTGGACGCGGTGATTTCCGCAAAATACGCATACTAGGGTGTACATCAGATGGCGTTAGCAGTCATCAATTTTTGCCAACAGAGACAGCAGCATTTGGACTTGGTGCTCCACTGAAGGGTCATAGTGTAGATCTTCTACTGAGGTCCGATGAGATGGATTTAGTGACGTCAGGAGCGATCGTAAATTCTGAGAATTGTCTCGGGAAAAAGTTTGACACGCGGTATGGGAAAGGACTTCGGTACAACCGATGGCATCGGCAAGTAGAACTGGGGTACCACATAAAACACTTTCTATCCCGACTAGACCAAAGGGTTCGTAGTAGGAGGCCAAAATGGTGTAATCGGCTGCGTTGTAGGCTCTTTCCATGTCTGTTTGATATCCGATAGATACGACAGATGGGTTGTTTGTTTGAGGCGGTTTTCCTGCGACTGCGAGTTCAATGTGGTCAAGACCAGTGAGACTCTCAAGGATAAAAGGAAGCCCCTTTCTTTCATGACCGGAGGCAGACGGAAACAGCAAAACTGTTTTATTTGGACTAAGGCCAAGTTCAATGCGAGCTTGAAGTCTTTCAGAATTGGAAAGACACTGAAATCTTCTCGTGGAAACAGGGGGATAGGCAATGACAATTTTGTTTGTATTAACGCCGTATAAAGACTTTAGTTCTTGAGCGATAAATTGCGATGCTGGCAGGATGAATTTCGCTCGCTTGAAGGCTGAATCTTCAAAACGGTTGGTGATAGTGTCATAAACAAAATGCTGTCGGCGGTGTGAGGCAAAACCCCGATGAGTGCCCCCGCAAAACAAGATGTCGCTTTCAGTGTTACGACAAAAACCGATACATGATGTAATGCCAGAGGCCTTAATTTGTTTTTTTAACCAACGAGAAAAATACCAATCCTCCGCCGCTCGAGGAATCATTTTTGTATGGCATGAAAAAACCTCAAACTTTTCAACAGCGGCTAAGGGTTTGTGATTTTTCGTGAAAATCACCGGCTGATAGCCCTGTCTTGCTAATTCGGTGATGATGTCAAGAGCATGAGACTCCATCCCACCGCCGGATGCCAGACGGTTGCAAGCAATGCCAATTCTCTTCTGAAGCATTAGAAAAATTTTTTTGTGGTGGTTTGCTAGAAAAAAGTTAAAGCTTTCTATCCAAGTTGGATGTAGCTACTTCCCAGTTGTGAGCAGCACTATCACGAGGAGCTTCTTTATGCCACAGATGAAGAACTGCGGTGGCAAAGCTACCGGATTTGAATTTCACGCCGGCGTTCATGAGACGAATAGCAAGGTCAGCATCCTCGTGACCCCAGCCGATGATGTGTTCGTTAAATCCGTTAACTCGGGTTATGTCCTTCCGCCAAATTCCCCAATTGCAACCGCGGATCATTTTCCATTTCTTAGGGGTCAATTTTCTCCAAAAAGAAAAGTCACGTAAACCAAAAGTCAGCATTGGTTGCCAACGATTAATCTTTCCGGCGTGGAACAGTTTTTTGAAGTGAGACAGATTCCAGTCAAATTGAGCCGAGAAATTTGGCTGGTTCAGAATTTCAGTACAGAAGGCCTGAGCAGTCAAAATACGTTGTCCAGAAACAGTCCACCCCTCCTCCGCCAGTTGCCTGTGATTGGCGACCCAATAGGGGGGAGGAATGCAATCTCCATCCAATAGGAGGACGTATTCTCCCTGAGCAGAGGTCAATGCTAGATTTCTGATCGCAGCTAATCGAAACCCTAAGTCCTCATGCCAGGTGTGATGTATTCGAAAAGAAGCTTTTTTTATATATGAATCAATTACAAAACGCGTTTCTTCCGTTGAGCCGTCATCTGCCACAATGACCTCAAAGTTTGTATCTGTTTGGCGCAATAAACCAGATAACGCGGCGGAAAGAGCATCAGATCGGTTATACGTGGAGCAGATGACAGAAATCAAAGAACTCGTTGGCATGAAATTACTCAGGGAGATGGTTAATAACTTCCTCAACAGAAGGCCAGCGTCCATTCTCGCCTAAAACAACCGCATCGGGATTCCAGGGACCGGTGCGATTGGTATCCGTGACACCAACGAGTGTGATCTGTTTGGCTCCAACAGCAGCAGCAATATGACTAACACCTGAATCATTAGCGATTACGACAGTTGCTCGTTTTGCTATGGCTGCAAAATTTCCCAAAGTGGTAGGCGGTAGGATTGTTGCATCAGGGCACGCTGCTTTGGCTAGAGCTTCCTCGCGAACGGACGGAAATACAATTGGTTCAATACCGCGCTCGCGCAACGGGGAGACCAAAGCATTGAAGTGTTCCCAATGTTTGACTTTCCCATGGTGCTTTCCTCTTGCGATGGGCGCTAAAAGTGCAAACTTTTCAGGAATTTGGTATTGCTCAATAAGATTTTTTGCAGCAGCCTCGTGGCGCTTCATCAGAATCAAACTCAGTCGCTCAGGAACCTTTTCAAATGCAGGTTGGACTCCCCAGGCTTTAAGTGCTTCATGAGCGACGTAAAAAAAACGCTCAACTTCGTGCATAGGGACTGGCTCAGGAATGCCGACATCCAGCAATAGGGAGCGCATATCTGTCTTGAGACCAGTGGTTTTCAGACGTCCTAATTTAAAGAGCAGAGCTGAGCCGAATGAATTAGGAAACAGAAGGCCTTGTGTGGCTTTTGCGTTTTGCGCTAGGTATCTGATGCGGGATAGGTCTTCAGAGACTTGTCCTTCAATGGGATCGAAGCGCCAGCCCATACCTGCTAGCAGATCCTCTGCCCAGCGTTTCCCAACAAGGGCAGGGGTGAAACCACTAGCTGCCAAAAGGCGCAAAGCCGGTAAACACATACAGCAATCACCGACATGGTTAGGAAGGCGACAAAGAACAACGGGCATACATAAACCTGGTCAAGAGCATGAAACAAGAGAAGAGGATAGTCAAGAAGAACTCCGCTGTCTATTGTTACAGCGTAACTCTAGAGTCTCATCCTATATGAGGCACATTGTAAAATCAGACACCGAAATCTGAATCAAACGAAGGATTCCTTTTGATGAACCAACGCAAAGAAAGCAACAATCAAGAAAAATTGAAAGGTCAGCAACAGGATGCCGTGCGGCGCCTTTTTTCGCATGTAATCAGATACAAAAAATGGCTGGCAGTTGCGATGGTTGCCATGGTGGTTACAGCAGGATCCTCATCGTTGATTGCGATCTTGGTTGGACAATTAACGGATAAGGGATTCTACGAAAAGGATCCGACGGCAATTTGGTGGGCTCCTGGTGCACTTCTCGTCATCTCTCTGGCATACGGAATTTCTTCCTTTGTTAGTGCTTACTTCTTGCAGATAATTTCTCAGGATATTTTGTGCAAGTTCCGCACACAGCTTTTCTCGCGTGTATTACGCTGGCCTGCAAGCACATACCAAAAACGCAATTCTGGAATGGTTGTATCGGTATTTATCAATCAAGCTGGTACAGCTCTGGGGACTGCTACGGAGCTAATGGCTACAATTTTTCGAGATTCTCTGCAGATAGTGGCGTTACTTTGTGTTCTCTTCTACCACAACTGGCAACTGTCATTAGTGTCGTTTGTAGTGGCACCTTTTCTGGCACTGATCATTCGTTGGGTTGGCAAGAAGACTCGCCGATATGGGGGCGGGTATCAAAAATCTTTGGCGGAACTCACGAGTGTGGTTCAAGAAGGCTACAAAGGGCAGCGAATGGTCAAAATTTATGATGCATATAACTACGAGCAGCAACGATTCATGGGCGCTAATGAACTCATGCGAAAACTTTCGGTACGCATGAAGGCCGTGTCAGGAGCAGGTACTCCTATGACTCATTTCGTCAGCATGTGCGCTGTGAGTATCGTTGTCGTTGTGGCTTTGCTACAGTCTCAACACGGAATGTTGACCCTTGGGGAATTCATCACGTTCCTCTCGGCATTGCTTCTGTTGCTGACCCCTATTCGGCACTTGTCCTCTTTGAATGGCGCCACATCGCGAGTACGTGTTGCTGCTGAAAGTATTTTTGAGATGCTTGATGAGTTAGAAGAACAAGATCCAGGGAAAAATGAGCTCAAGGAAATCCGCGGGGATGTGTGTTTCGAAAGAGTGTCGCATCAATATGCCGGGGCGGATAAACCCTCTGTCAAAGATTTTTCTCTAGAAGTAAAGGCTGGCGAAACTGTCGCTCTTGTTGGGGCATCAGGCGCAGGTAAAACGACCTTGATTAATCTAATTCCGCGATTCTGGGTTCCCTCTTCCGGTGAAATCTATTTTGATGGCATTGCTCAAAGTTCAGTCACTTTGAAAAGTTTGAGAGAGCAGATTTCTCTTGTGAGTCAAGATGTCATTCTGTTTGATGACACGATTGCAGCAAACATAGCTTATGGAAATGAGACTGCAACTCGTGAGCAGATTGAAGAGGCAGCAAGAGCTGCGTACTTAATGCCTTTTGTAGAAACATTGCCGAAAGGGCTGGATACTCAAGTTGGAGAAGCCGGTAGCAAATTATCCGGAGGCCAAAAACAGCGCATTTCGATTGCTCGAGCACTACTTAAAAATGCTCCGATTTTGCTTTTGGATGAGGCCACGAGTGCACTCGACACGGAAAGCGAGAAGTACATTCAGAAATCTTTGGATGAACTGATGAAAGGACGAACCACCTTTGTGGTGGCGCATCGGCTATCCACGATTATCGGAGCAGACAAGATTGTTGTGATGAAAAACGGCCAGATTTGTGAAGTAGGTAGGCACGAGGAGCTCTTGCAAAAGAAAGGGCTCTATGAGCATCTCTACAACATCCAATTTGCCTCCAAACAAGACGACACTCTGAAATGAGAGATACAAGCGTATCCATACAAGGATTTGATATGACTTTTACGAAATTTCTTGGCTTTGGGGCTCTGAAACGGACTTGTCTGGTTGCTACGGTTGCAGTTGTTGGCGCTATTTCGCTTTCTGCTTGTTCCGACAATGAGGTAGCCGACGTATCGCTTGGTATCTTTACGCTCAAGGACATCAAGCTCAATAGCTTTGTTGATCCCTTGGTTCCGGGGGTGACATGCCATGTCGCGAGCATTGAGGCAAATCTGTCTTTGTCAGACCCGTCTGACAGCGCTGTAAGTTGCCGTCAGACAGGCGAAATCACGCCTGCTATGATTGCCCGAATCAAAAAGGGAAAGACAGGAGAGGTTGTTTTCGAGAAATCTAAGAGCGTATTTCTAAAAACACTCAAAATACGCCGCATTTTTGACGAAGAAAGTCAAACTTTGATGTATTTATCCTACTCGACTCGCGAAACATCTGGAAGTTTCAAACACAGTCTTTCCACCATTCCCTTGTGGGGAACAGCGGCATATGTAGAACCGCAGTCAAAGAGACAAGCAACCGATCCTCAAAGCAATAGAACGCAATCCTTTTAGTCTCACCATAGACCATGAGTAACCAGAAAAAGAAGAGTTGGCGACTTCAAATTAATGAAATCGCTTGGTTGGCTACTTTGTTTGCTCTGATGGGCGCAGCAATTGCCTTGCGTTATGTGACAGGCTTGCCAGGGACACAATGGTGGCAATATCTCTATGTCTTTGGGGCTGCGGCGGGAGTTTTTTATATTGGGCACTTCCTGTTACAGCTTCTGCTTGTGTTGCCGCTGGCACGCTGGAATCTCAAAACAGGTAGATGCGTAGCTTTTGTTCTTACGCTTGCCCTTTTTGTGGCACTGGTTACCGATACTTTTGTCTACCAACAGTATCGGTTTCACGTCAATTGGGCGATGATCGATCTTGCACTTGTTGGAGGACGAGAGGTTTTCTCTTTCTCCACAGGTATGGTTCTGAAAATTGCGTTTCTGGTAGTCTGCTTAGCGGTTGTGTCCCTGATATTGGTCTGGGTAACTACAAAGTTGGCAATTAAAGCAGTGTGGCCTTGCGTGGTCATCCTGTTGGGGTATCTGATTGTAAATGCCGTTAGTGCCTATAGTGTTTCCCAAAATGTCAAACCAGTAACGGTCTTGGCCGAACGAATCCCTTTGTATTATCCCATCCGAGCAAATACGTTATTGTCCAGGTTTGGTCTTGTGGCTGTCGGAGATGAGAAATTAAATCTTTCTGAAAAAGTTGGAAGTTTCCACTATCCGCTCAATGAATTGATCCTGGGAAACGGAAAGAATCTTAATGTGTTGATTTTGGCCATAGATTCTTTGCGCGCTGATGTTGTTGATGCAAAGACGATGCCGAATCTAACAAAATTGCAGCAACGGTCGATTGTTTTTCGAGATCATTATTCTGCTGGTAATGCTACTCGTGCTGGTGTGTTCGGTCTTTTTTACGGACTGCCGCCCTTTTATTGGCAGAGCGCTTTGTCGACAAACATTCCCTCATCAATGGTGATGGGCTTTCAGCAAGCAGGATATGAGGTAGCAGCTTTTACAACGGCAACATTGCTGCGCCCAGAGTTTTATGCAACGGTTTTCTCCAGTGTAAGACCTTTGCGGATGGGATCAAAAAAGGGTAGTACGGTCTCGGAAAGAGATCGAGAAAGTGTTGATGACTTCGAAACATGGTTGACGCAACAAGATCCCACTAAGAGATTCATGAGTTTCATGTTTCTAGATAGCGTACATGCTCTTGATTTTCCGAAAGATCTAGAGGTTCCCTATGCTGATTATTGGAAAGAAGTCGACCGGTTGAAGCTTGGCCCAGATTTTGAGCCGACAGAGTTTTTTAACCGGTACAAGAATGCGGCCTACTGGCAGGATGTACTGATTGGTCGAGTTCTCCACATTCTCGAAAAGAATGGACGAATGGATGACACGATTGTGATTGTCACTTCTGATCATGGAGAGGAATTTAACGATTCCAAGCTCAACTACTGGGGCCATAACGGGAATTTCTCAGACGCTCAAATCAAGATTCCGCTGGTGGTTTCTTGGCCAGGAATGCCGGCACAAGAAATATCTCATCGAACGACAGCTTACGATGTGAGCGCAACACTCCTAAAACGCGTGTTGGATGTGCAGAACCCAACAGAGGACTTTAGTGTTGGGCAAGATCTTTTTGACGCTCGTAATCGCGATGCTTTTTTTGTTGGAAGTTACAACGAAGATGCCATTGTGGCGGGGGAAGAAGTATTGCTAATCAAAATGAGTGGCGCCATGCAAGGTCACAACCTTAAGGATTGGAAAGAAATAGATGACACCAAGCTAAAGAAGTGGGTGCCAGCATACTTACAGATGCGCGGTAAATATCGTCAATAAGATAGAGTAGAAGAGAAAAGATGACTGACGAGATGTTGTTGGAGGATGAAGACGGTGAGGAGGTCAAGCTCCCGGGGCTTCCGGCAAACACGAAAAATTACATGACACCGGGGTGTTATCGACGTTTGCTTGACGAGCGTGAACACTTAGTCAACGTTGAACGTCCCAACATTGTGAACGTAGTCAGCTGGGCTGCTAGTAATGGTGATCGTTCTGAGAATGGCGATTATCAGTACGGTAAACGCCGGTTGCGAGAAATTGATCGTCGCATCCGCTTTCTGAACAAGCGAATTGAAAGTGCGGAAGTTGTTGATCCAGCCAGACGGCCACCAACTGATCAAGTGTTTTTTGGGGCGACTGTGACCTATGAAAACCTGACAACCGGAGTCCAACACACTATTCGCATTGTAGGCGTTGACGAAGCGGATCCTGAGAATGGAGATGTGAGTTGGGTGAGTCCTATTGCTCGGGTGCTACTGAAGCAGCGTGAAGGAGATAGTGTCAAGCTACCTACGCCTGCAACTATAGATCACCCTGCACGAGTGGAAGTCTTAGAGATTATTTCGGTGGAGTATCTCTAACGAGCCGACACCTTGTCTCTAGAAAGCAGAATAGAAGGAAACGAGGTTTCGTATGGTCCCAGATAAATTGCCAATTAGTGTAGTACTCTTAACTCGGAACGAAGAACGCAACATTCGCGCCTGTCTTCAAAGTTGCGATTTTGCGGAAGAGTTTATCGTTGTAGACGATGGCAGTTCTGACCATACAAGAGAGATCGCTCAGGAGATGGGAGCACAGGTGTTCCAGAGGTCTCTTAAAGGAGATTGGGGAGCACAGAAAAGGTTTGCCATTGCGCAAGCATCACACCCCTGGATTCTCTTGATAGATGCAGATGAGAGAGTGACTTCACAGCTAAGAGAATCAATTCAACGGGTAATGGCGGATACTGATGAGCAAAATGCTTATCTGATTCAACGGGAGAATCATTTTTTTTCGGGAGAGGCAACGCATGGAATTTTGAGGCCTGATTGGGTTCTTCGGTTTCTTCCAAAGGAAGGTTCATCTGTCACTGGACAGGTGCATGAAAAGGTCACCACCCCGTTCCCGTTAAAGAGACTCAAAGGATGTTTTAGACACTATCCGTATGATTCCTGGGATTCCTATTTCCGCAAATTTGACAAGTACACAAAACTTGCAGCAGAAAAATACTTGGCTGAAGGGAGAAGTTGTCATTTCGTCACCGATATTTTGCTTCGTCCACTATGGGCCTTTTTCAAGGTCTATTTCATTAACCGTGGCTTTTTAGATGGAAAACTAGGATTCATTTTCTCGGTGAATCACTATTTTTATACTATGGCCAAGTACGTACGTTACTACTACTTGAAGAACTACGGCGGCAAAATTTAACTGAAAAAAGAAGGGCTCCCGCGGGAGCCCTCGTCATATTTACCGATCTTCCGACGGCAGGAAAATTCTCTTGTCACCGTCGAGGCGACGCGCCACGTTAAGCACGGTCGGTATACGTTTTAGCGCTCGCATGATGTGCATCAGATGCAGACGGCTACGAACCTGAATCATCAAATTCAGAGAGTCTTTGCCTTCTTTGTTGGGCTCAACATTGACACCTACGATGGCGGAGCCTGCGGAACTGAGCTCCGTTGCAACCGAGGCAAGTGTGGCACGGTCATCCGTGATTTCCAGATCCAACGGAACAAAGAAGCGAGCTTCTTCGGCACTGTCAGACTGCCACGCCAACGACATCCAACGTTGAGGAGCATTTTGACGGCCACGAGCGACATGTTCGCAGTCGGCTCGGTGCACAGACAGACCGTGACCTTTGCGCATGAAGCCCCAGATATTGTCGCCCGGAACTGGATGGCAACATGTTGCCAACTGTACCGCCATGCCTTCAGTGCCGCGAATGCTGACCGCGGCTTCTCCAGCAGGATGCTCCGACTTTTTCACCTGAAGCAATGTTTTGATTTGTCCGATGATGCCGGCAGCTGGCATATGCCCCAGACCGATATCCATGTAGAGCTGTTCGCGCGTTCCAATGGAGGCGTCACGCAGCACCTCGTGCCAGATAGGCTCGGGAACCGCCTGAAGGTTGAGCTGAGCTTCTTGAGCGGCCTTTGCGAGTACCTTGCGCCCCAGTGCTTCGGATTCCTCTGGATTGCGTGTGCGAAGGTATTGACGAACTTCGGCGCGGGCCTTGCCGCTGCGCACGAAGCTGATCCATTGCGGATCTGGTTCGGCATCTGGAGCAGTGATGATTTCGACCATATCGCCGTTTTTAAGCGGCGTGGATAAAGGTTGGTTCTCGCCGTTAATGCGGCAGCCGATGGCCTTATTGCCGACATCGGTGTGGATTTGATAGGCGAAGTCGACCGGACAAGAACCTTGCGGGAGGCTTACGATCTTACTTCTCGGCGTAAAGACATAGACGCGATCTGGGAAGAGGTCGATTTTGATGTTCTCAAGGAATTCGCTGCTGTCGGCACTAGTACGCTGGATTTCCATCAAGCTTTGCAGCCATGACTTCACCATGTTCTGAATGCCGCTCGTGTCCATGCTGTCGTTGTAGATCCAATGCGAGAGAATGCCCATTTCGTCAATGCGGTGCATTTCTTCGGTTCGGATCTGATACTCGACGGGGGTGCCGTAGGGGCCGATAACGGTGGTGTGCAAACTTCTGTAGCCGTTTGCCTTGGGGATGGCGATAAAGTCTTTAAAGCGGTTATGAACGGGCTTATAGAGCTGATGCAGGGCGCATAGCGTGAGGTAGCACTCTTCACGCGTGCGCACGATCACGCGAAAGCCGTAGATATCCAAAACGTCAGAAAAGGAAGCATGCGTATCACGCATGCGGTTGTATATACCGTAGATGGTCTTGTCACGTCCTTGAACTTGGGCAATGATGCCGCACTTGGGCAAAGCTGAACGCGTCTCACGCAGAATTCGTTCCAAGACAGCTTTACGGTTCCCACGCGTAAGAATCACGTTTTCGCGCAGAATAGCGTAGCGACGGGGATAGTGATTGAAGAAAGACAGTTCCTGCAGTTCGCGGAAAACGGTGTTGAGCCCCAAGCGGTGCGCGATCGGCACGTAAATTTCAAGTGTTTCCTTTGCAATTCGGCGACGTTTTTCCGGACGCATCACCCCGAGCGTACGAAGGTTGTGCAAACGGTCGGCAAGCTTCACGAAAATCACACGTACGTCGCGACTCATGGCAAGAAGCATCTTGCGAAAGCTCTCAGCCTGAGCGATTTCGTTGGACGAGAAACGCAACTTATCGAGTTTGCTTACACCGTCAACAAGTTCGGCGACTTCCACGCCGAAGCGCTCGACCATTTCAATCTTGGCTACCGGCGTATCTTCAAGCACGTCATGCATCAGTCCCGCACAGATCGTGGTGGAGTCCAGTCTCCATTCCGCCAAGATATTTGCGACGGCAAGGGGATGCGTGATGTATGGTTCGCCGGATTTTCTAAATTGCCCCAAATGCGCATCATCGGCATACATAAACGCCTGACGTACGCGCTCAACGTCGGCTTTGGAAAGAAACTGGCTGCAACGGGCGAGCAGTTCGGAAGAGGTAACGACTTTGGTTACTTTTTCTACGGGAGAAAAGAGCGGGAGATCGGCTTCTTGACCGACAATGTCGTCAGCGCGGGCATCCAGGTAGGCGGCATCGTAGTCGTCTTCGTTGGATTGACCTGCATGAGGATGCTGGGGGCGAATGATGCCGGGGAGCGGTGCAGCCGGGGCTGTTTGAGGGGCGGTAAACAGCATAGGACCTATTCCGGAAAGTAATTGAAAACAAAAAAGCGCCGCCTGTTTTGTTTTATCGGATAGGCAGCGCTTTGATTCGCTTGTGGGCAACGCAACGGTTGTCCGTTGCCAAGTCAATGCAAGATGTTAAGAAACGCGTTCGAGCATTTCACGCGACACACTACCCTGCGCAATTTCGCGCAGAGCGATCACGGTGTTCTTATCCTTTGCATCCACGCGCGGTGCGTGACCGTCATTGAGCTGACGGGCGCGATATGCCGCGCACAGAACCATCTCAAAACGGTTCGGAATCTTTTTCAAGCAATCTTCAACAGTAATACGTGCCATTTTTCTTCTGTAAAAATAGGAAATCGTTGCAGTGGGGTAGAGATCAGACAGGAACACCGAGCGAGATGAATTGTTCGCGATGGCGCGCAGCCTGATTTTGGAAGTTCAGGCGCGAGGCTGTCACTACGGAGATCAGTTGCGACAAAGCAACGTCAAAGCTGTCGTTAATTATAACGAACTCGAATTCGGGAGCGTGGGCGATTTCTGCGCCAGCGCCCATCAGACGACGCGTGATGGTTGCTTCGCTGTCGGTGCCGCGTTTGTGCAGTCGTGCTTCGAGAGCGTCAATTGAGGGCGGCAAAATGAAAATGCCCACTGTTCCTTCAAATTGAGAACGTACCTGACGGGCCCCCTGCCAGTCAATCTCAAGTAAAACGTCTTTTCCCGCGGCCATGCGCTGCTCAATCCAAACGCGGCTTGTGCCGTAATAGTTGCCGTGTACAAGGGCGGATTCCAAAAATTCACCGCGCGCCTTGCGTTCTTCAAATTCATTGACGGAAATAAAGTGGTACTCGCGACCATTCACTTCCCCCGGACGAGGTGCACGCGTGGTGTGAGAAATCGAAAGTTCAATTTCCGGGTCGTGCTCCAAAAGTGCTTTGACCAGGGAGCTTTTTCCGGCTCCGGAAGGGGCCGTGATCATAAAAAGACGACCGGCGTGAGTGGTGGATTTCTGAGTAGCACAGTGAGACATAAGAGAATCATCCAGATGAAGATTTCCGGCTAGGGCAAAACGACAGAACGGCGCCTGACGATGGGCCGTATTTTATCCGTTTGCATGGCTGAGAAAAATTGGCGGGTAAAGGCCCAATATTCAAGAACAAGGGCGATGCCGATATACTTGCACTGCCCGCGAAAGATCGTGATTTTTTCTTCACCGTAGGCGCCTATTTTTCTTTAACAGCAATCTCCTGTCGGAGGTGATTTCTGGCGGGAGGCTTCTTCCTTTGCGTTTCCAACTATGAAATACCATTTCCCGATCGTCATCATTGACGAGGATTACCATTCGGAAAACGTTTCCGGTCTTGGCATTCGAGACCTTGCACAAGCCATCGAGGCGCAGGGGCAGGAGGTTAGCGCCGTTACCACATTTTCCGATCTCTCGAGTCTCGCGCGTCAGGCGAGCCGTACGTCCGCATTCATCGTGAGTCTTGACGATGACGATTTCTCTGACACGGGCGAGGAAAACGAAGCCATTGCCGAGCTTCGCGCTTTTGTGCACCAAGTCAGAAGCTCGAACCCGGATGTGCCGATTTTCTTGTATGGGGAAACGAAGACAGCGCCTTCGATTCCGAACGACGTGCTGCGCGAACTGCACGGCTTCATTCACATGTTCGAAGATACACCCGAGTTCGTGGCGCGTTACATCGTACGTGAGGCTCGCCAGTATCTCGAAAGCTTGCCGCCGCCGTTCTTCCGTGCATTGACGCATTATGCGGCTGACAGTTCCTACTCCTGGCATTGCCCGGGACACTCGGGCGGTGTGGCATTCTTAAAGAGTCCGGTCGGACAGATGTTCCATCAGTTCTTCGGCGAAAACATGCTCCGCGCCGACGTCTGCAACGCCGTGGAAGAACTGGGGCAACTGCTGGATCACACAGGCCCGGTGGCAAAGTCCGAACAAAATGCGGCTCGAATCTTCGGTTGTGACAATCTTTTCTTTGTGACGAACGGTACGTCCACGTCCAATAAGATTGTTTGGAACTACACGGTGGCTCCTGGCGACATCGTGATTGTGGATCGTAACTGCCACAAGTCGATTCTGCACGCAATCACTTTGACAGGAGCCATTCCCGTCTTCCTGATGCCCACGCGCAACCACTACGGAATCATCGGCCCGATCCCGCGTTCTGAATTTGATTGGGAAACGATTCAGGAAAAGATTGCCAAGAATCCGTTGATCAAAAATAAGAACGCCAAGCCGCGCATTATGACGATCACGCAGTCGACGTACGACGGTATCGTCTACAACGACGAAGTGATCAAGGAAAAGCTTGACGGCAAGGTCGACATCCTGCATTTTGACGAGGCTTGGTTGCCGCACGCGGCTTTCTCGCCGTTTTACAGCGACATGCATGCCATCGATCGTAACAAGCCGCGCACCAAAAAGAGCATGGTTTTTGCGACGCACTCCACGCACAAGCTTCTGGCAGGCATTTCGCAGGCAAGTCAAATTTGCATTCAGGATTCCGAAACGGAAAAGCTGGATCGCTCGAGCTTCAACGAAGCGTTCATGATGCATACCTCCACGTCACCGCAGTACGCCATCATCGCAAGCTGCGACGTGGCTGCTGCCATGATGGAAGGTCGCGCCGGCAAGGCTCTTGTGGAAGAGTCCATTGCCGAAGCCGTCTACTTCCGCCGTGCGATGCGCGAAGTCGGTAAGAACTACGACGACTGGTGGTTCTCCGTCTGGGGACCGGAAAAACTTCCGAGCGAAGGCTTCGGCTCACAAAAAGACTGGATGCTGCACGCCAATGAAAGCTGGCATGGGTTCGGTCCCGTGGCAGAAGGTTTCAATATGCTCGATCCCATCAAGGGAACGATCGTGACGCCGGGCCTGTCCGTGGAAGGCGACTTCTCCGAGACGGGTATTCCTGCTGCCGTTGTAACGAAGTACTTGTCTGAGCACGGCATCATTGTGGAAAAGACGGGGCTTTACTCGTTCTTCATCATGTTCACGATCGGCATCACCAAGGGCCGTTGGAATACGATGGTGACAGAACTGCAGCAGTTCAAAGATGCCTACGATGCCAACTCGCCGCTTTACCGCGTGATGCCGCGGTTCCTGTCAGAATTCCCTCACTACGAGGGTCTGGGCTTGCGCGACCTCTGCCAGAGCGTGCATGAGGTCTATCGCGACTACGACGTGGCGCGTTTGACTACGCAGATGTACACCTCGGAAATGATTCCGGCAATGCGCCCGACAGACGCCTATGCCAAGTTCGCGCACGGTGAAATCGATCGTTTGCCGATTGACTCTCTGGAAGGTCGCATTTCAGCCGTGTTGTTGACCCCATATCCGCCGGGAATTCCGCTCTTGGTGCCGGGCGAACGCGTCAATTCCAAGATTGTTGAGTATTTGCGCTTTGCGCGCGACTTCACCCGCCGATTCCCGGGCTTTGAGAGCGACGTGCACGGACTTGTGAAGGTCAAACAGCCTGACGGAACCATCAAGTACATGCTCGATTGCGTGCGTGAAGACTAATTATCGAAATACAACTTCTTAACGAAAAAAGAAAATGGCTTTGGATCTGGTGATCTTTAATGAAACTCCCGTCACGATTCTCAAGGTGCAGGGAGCTGATAAGTTTTTGGCCCGACTTCTGACGAGCGACGTGACGAAACTTGCCGTGGGCGGTGTGGAGCGATCGGTGGCAATGAATGCGACGGGTGGTGTACTGGGCACTCCCTGGGTGGCTCGTCGCGCAACGGATGCCTACGAAATCATTCTTGCGGGGGATGAAACCGACGCGTTGCAGGCCTGGATTCGCCAGGTGAGCGTTGCGTTTGAAGCAGAAGTGGGTGTGGAGGCTCTTGCAGGCTTCTACTTCGTCGGCAAGCTTCCGATTGACGGTATCACGCTGCAAGCCGGTCATATGGTCGAAAGCCTTGGCATCCGTTTCATCGATATGGGGTGGATGTGCTTGGCTATCGGTCCCGAAGCCAATATCAAGGCCTTGAGTGAAAACCTGATTAAAGCAGGGGCTAAGAAGGGCGAGCAGACCGGATGGGATGCCTTGCGAATCTTTGCTCGTGAACCTGCGGCAGGCTTGGAATTGGATGAAAGTTCAAGCCCGCTGGAAACGGGTCTGGAAGGCGCGTTGAACTTTGACGATCCCGATCGCATTTTCATTGGCCGAGCTCTGACAGAAGCGCGTTTTAAGGCCGGTAATTACGATCGTATGCAGTTGGTGGCCTTTGACGTTGCGTTTGACCCGGCTCTTCTCGTTGAAGTGCCTTACATTGTGATCAACGGCACGCAATACCCTTGCACCTCGATTGCTCGAGTTCCCGAAGGCCCCTTTACCGTGGCGTTGGTACGTCTGCCTCAGGAGGTCAAAATCGGTGATCGCGTGCCGGTGGATGTCAAGACGGATCCGCGCACGCACTGTGAAGCTGCATTGGTGGTGGACAAACAAATCTAACTGAAATGAGCAACATGGCTGCCAGCGTTTTTGAAATGTTCAAGCTTGGTGTCGGTCCGAGTTCGAGTCACACCGTCGGACCGATGCGCGCCGCACTTCTGTTTGTCCAGGAGCTCCAAAAAAAGAAGCTATTGCCTAAGACGGAGCGCGTGGTTTGTGAGCTGATGGGAAGCCTCGGCGCGACCGGTCGCGGGCACGCTACCGATAAGGCCGTGCTTCTTGGCTTGTCGGGCAAGGCTCCGGCAACCGTGACCGGCAGGGAGTCCGTAGAGATCCCGCGAGAAGCTGAAGAAAATCATGTGCTGAATCTTGCCGGGATCAAGCGTATTGCCTTTGATCCTGACCGCGACATGATTTTCTCGGCCGACAAGGTTTGTGCGTTTCACACCAACGCCATGGATTTGACGGCACTCGACGCTCAGGGAAACGGTTTGCTGTGCCGTCGTTATTACTCTGTGGGCGGCGGATTTATTGTGGCCGGTAGCGAACGAGACCCGGATGTCCCCAATGAGCCGGCGGCCGTTGCCAAGAGCAAGGTTCAGCCGTTGCATTATGTGTACCGAAACGGTACAGAGTTGCTTGAATTGTCCATTGAACACAATCTTTCGTTTGCTCAGATCGCCCGCGCCAACGAACGTGTGCATCATACGGATGAAGAGATTGACACCGAGTTGGATGCCGTCTGGGAAGCAATGAACGATTGCATCAACCGAGGGCTGGAAGCGGAAGGCATCATGCCGGGACCGTTTGCTGTCAAGCGCCGCGCGAAGCACCTGGCTCAACGGTTGGAAAACGTGAACTCCGCTTCCGACCCGTTGTGTGCACTCGATTGGATCAATGCCTGGGCTTTTGCCGTGGGCGAAGAAAATGCTTGCGGCGGTCGTGTTGTCACAAGTCCCACCAACGGGGCGGCTGGCGTAATTCCGGCAGTTCTCCGCTATTACCGTACCTTTATTCAAGGCGCCAGTCCCGAAGGGATTCGCGAGTTTTTGCTCACGGCCGGAGCCATCGGACTTCTATACAAGAGCAATGCCTCGATTTCCGGTGCAGAGGTCGGTTGCCAGGGCGAAGTGGGTGTTGCTTGCTCGATGGCCGCCGGTGCGCTGGCGGCAGTTCTGGGCGCCAATCCTCGTCAAGTCGAAAATGCTGCAGAAATCGGCATGGAACATTGCTTGGGGCTGACATGTGATCCCGTGGCTGGACAAGTGCAAATTCCCTGTATAGAACGCAATGCAGTGGCTGCTGTGAAGGCGGTCAATGCGGCTCGTTTGGCTCTCGCCGGGGACGGAAGCCATTTCGTTAGCCTTGACGCTGTCATGCAGACGATGTTTGAGACAGGAAAAGATATGCAGTCCAAGTACCGCGAAACGAGTCGTGGAGGACTAGCCGTCAATATCGTGGAATGCTAACGATTCGCGAGAGATCTGAAATGGCAAAAACAAGCTTTGCCAGAGTGTAAGTTGCTGTAGCTGAAGGGAAAACCCATGTACAATTCGGCGCAGCAGTTCTTGTGGCCTTCTGTTTGAAGACCGTAAAACAAGAACGACTGCCGGTGATGTTATCGTTGCCGGCATTTTCTTTTTCGCTTTGCAGAAAATTCAAGAAAACTTCGCCACCGGACATAAACCGTGAACGCAAAAAAAATTTATCTCCGCAGCTTCGGCTGCCAAATGAACGACTATGACTCCGCCCGCATCATTGATCTGATGCGAGAGCAAGGGTACGAACGTACCGCTCAGCCAGAAGACGCCGATCTTCTGGTCGTTGTCACTTGTTCCATTCGTGAAAAAGCGCAGGAAAAAACCTTCTCCGACTTGGGGCGCTTAAGAGAACTCAAGAAAGAAAAGCCCTCCATGCGTATTGCTGTGGGGGGCTGTGTCGCCAGCCAAGAAGGCAAACGCATTCTGTCACGCTCGCCTTGGGTTGACGTGGTCTTCGGACCGCAGACGCTGCATCGTCTGCCGGAGCTTCTTGCCGAGCGCGAACGCACGGGCAAGCCTCAGGTCGATATTGAATTTCCTGAGATCGAAAAATTTGATTGCCTGCCTGCTCCGACTGCTACCGGAGCAACGGCCTTCGTTTCTGTGATGGAAGGCTGCAGTAAGTACTGCTCCTACTGTGTGGTGCCTTATACCCGAGGCGAAGAAATCAGTCGCCCGTTGATGGACGTGCTGGTGGAATGTGCGCATCTGGCCAGTCAAGGCGTCAAGGAGATCACGCTGCTGGGGCAAAACGTTAACGCATACTGTGGTCGCGGTACCGACGGCAATCCCGTGGACTTCGCGACGCTGTTGGAATTTGTCAGCGAAATTCCCGGCATTGAGCGCATTCGTTACACCACCAGTCATCCCAAGGAATTTTCGGATCGTCTGATTGAGGCATACGGCAAATTGCCCAAGCTGGCCAATCACGTGCATCTACCTGTGCAAAGCGGATCCGACCGAATCCTGAGCGCCATGAAGCGCGGCTACACGCACGAGTGGTATTTGGGACGCATTGCCAAGTTGCGCGAAGTGCGCCCCGATATCAGTATTGCGACGGATTTCATTGTGGGCTTTCCCGGTGAGACGGAGGAAGACTTTGCTGAGACGATGCGTTTGATCAAGGAGGTGGGTTTTGATGCGAGTTTCTCGTTTGTTTACTCGCCGCGTCCCGGTACGCCCGCAGCTTCTTACAAAGACGACACGCCGCAAGAGGTCAAGCTCAAGCGACTGCAGCATCTTCAGTCTGTGATTGATGCAAAGGCAACGGAGATTTCACAGTCGATGCTCGGCCGAGTCGAGCGTTGTCTCGTGTTCGGTAAGGCTAAGAAGGGTGAAGGGCTTTTGTCCGCACGAACCGATAACAACCGCGTGGTGAACTTCGAGGGCGACGACTCGCTCATCGGTCAGATGGCCAACATTCGCATCACTGAGGTGTATCCGCATACCTTGGGGGGCGAACTGGCCTAACGACGGTAGGAATATGAAAAAAGACTTGAAAGATTTTGTCTACGTCTTTGAGGCGACGGCAGGCGAACTCGCGATGCTTGTGGGTCCTCTGGACGAAAACTTGCGCCAAATCGAAACGGCTTTTGACGCCAAGATCTCTCGCCGCGGAAATCACTTTCGCATTGCGGGCGCCGAGGCGCCAAAAGCCTTTGCGGTGTTGCAAAGCTGCGCGGCCCGCGTGCATGCGGGTGAAGAGATTTCCGTCAACGACGTCCAGATGGCGGTGTTAAGCGAACAAACCGGAACCGACATTGACGACGATGAAGCGTTCATGCTCAAAACCCGTCGCGCGGGACTACAGCCGCGAACGCCCAACCAGAAGAAATATCTGCAGGCCATCATGCAGACCGATGTTGTCTTCGGCGTAGGTCCGGCAGGTACCGGCAAGACTTACCTGGCGGTGGCGGCTGCAGTGGATGCCTACGAACGAGATGCGGTTGAACGCATTATTCTGACGCGCCCTGCGATTGAAGCGGGTGAACGACTCGGTTTTTTGCCGGGGGATCTGGTGCAGAAGGTCGATCCGTATCTGCGCCCGCTCTACGACGCCCTGTTCGATTTGTTCGACTTTGAAAAGACGCAACGACTCATCGAAAAGCAGATCATCGAGATTGCGCCGCTTGCCTTTATGCGCGGACGAACGCTTAACAACGCGTTTGTGATTCTTGACGAGGCACAAAACACGACGCCCGAGCAGATGAAAATGTTTCTGACGCGCATCGGCTTTGGGACGCGTGCCGTGATTACGGGTGACGCCACTCAGGTAGATTTGCCCAAGGGCGTCAAAAGCGGGCTCACTCACGCCTGCAATGTTCTCGAAGACGTGCGTGGCATTTCAATTGTGCGTTTTACAACCGAAGATGTTGTGCGACATCCGTTGGTGGGTGCCATTGTGAGAGCTTACGAGAAGGCGGAAAAAGAGGCGGAAGCTGCGGCTCGGGAACGTCGAGAAGCGGCGAGGCAAGCCAAGGAAGAACGATATGGCAAAGAAGAAAGCAACGCTTGAAGTTGAATTTGAGCGAACGGACGATACGACAAAGCGCCTTCCCACTCGTGCCGAAATGACGCAGTGGATGCTGGCGGCGCTTTCGGTTCCGGCTGCGTTTTGCGTGCGCTTTGTGGGACTTGAAGAGGGCCAAGAACTCAACAAGACCTATCGCAGCAAAGACTACGCCACGAATGTCTTGACGTTTGACTATCAACATGAACCGACGGCGCAAGCCGATATCGTCATTTGTACGCCGGTGTTGGTGCGCGAAGCCAAAGAACAAAACAAGTCGTTTCGTGCGCACCTTGCGCATCTTCTTGTGCATTCGACGTTGCACGCTCAGGGTTGGGATCACGAAACCGACGAAGAGGCCGAGGAGATGGAAGCGCGCGAACGAGAAATTATGCACACGCTCGGCTTTCCGAATCCTTATTCGGACAGGGCTCGCGGGCACTGATGGGCATGCGCTAGTTTCGCGGCACGACGCGGCTGGAGATGGGCGAATCTATTAATTTTCTATTAATAGCTATTTATCTATTAATAAATTAATAGGAAGAGAGGAGCAATCGTCGTGTCGCAGGAAATTGTCATTCCGCCATTTGAGACGGACACGGTGGAGTTTAAGACTCAGTGGACAGAATCGGCCAAGAAAGCAATTTCAGCTTTCCTGAACAGTTCTGGCGGAACCATCTACTTCGGCGTTGACGATGCGGGAAACGTGCTCGGCATCCCTCAGTCGCAGGTGGACAAACTGCTCAATACGATTTCCATAGTGACACGACAAGGTTTCCGACCTGCGGCTGATTCCCTTGTACGTACGCGTGTGCACGAAATCAAAGGCAGATATGTCGTGGTTGCGACTGTTCTTGCAGGCACGGATTTGCCATACTACGCCACAATCAAAGGAGAAGGCTCTCGAGCTTATATTCGTCGAGGTCCGGCCTGTTTCGAGGTGACCGATGAGGAGCGACGTCAACTGATTCTGCGAAGCGACAGACGGGACTGGGATTCATTGCCTGCGTCGCAGCAGAATCTGTCCTTTCTGGAAACCAAGCGCCTGTTTGACGAGCAAAACATAGAGTTTTCGGAGCGTAAGTTCCCAATTTGGGGGATGACGGATGACAACGGTTTTTACACAAACCTGGCCTATCTTCTGTCGGACCAATGTTCGGCACAAACACGCGTCGGTTTCTTTGACGGAACAGATAAAGCTTCTGATGTGACAAGCATCACGACATTTTGCGGGTCCGTTTTGCATCAACTCAACCAGGTGCTGACTTTGTTGCTGGGAGAATCGGATCAGAGAATCGAAGCGTTTTCCATTGGCGCTGACGGGACCAGACAAGCCATGCATCGTTTTCCGCCTAAGGCCGTGCGAGAAGCTGTCGTCAACGCATTTGCGCATCGTGACTACAGCACGGGATTGCAGGCTTTTATCAGTGTATTTTCAGATCGAATGGAAATTTTCACCTTTGGGGGGCTGCCCAAGGGAGTTTTGGCTTCGCAACTTGAAGAAGGTGCAAGCGCATGTCGCAACGGCAAACTTGCCGATCTCCTCATGCGGTTTGGCCTTATGGAGAGATATGGCTTGGGGATACCGAGTATTTTCGCTGCTTACAAGGCTTACGCCTTGCGACCGGAAATTCAGGTGGACCCGAATCGTATTCTGATGACGTTGCCAAAATTACCTGCTCAAAACTTGGGATTAACCGGAGATCCAAGTGTTTTGTACTCTATTTTGCTTCAACGTGGAGATAGCAGTCGAGCAGATTTGCAAAGACAAACAGGCTGGAGCTTGAGTAAAACGACGTTGGTTTTGAATCAGCTTTTGGCTCAAAAGCTCATAGTGCGGGTTGGAGCCGGAAGAAGCACCCAATATCGCGTGAACAACGCTTAACTCGACAATTTGGGCTATAAAAAGTTGCTGTCGTTACGGCAGGGAGCTGTTGCAGACTACCGAGGCTGGAGCTTTTTTGTGAATTGGCCTGCGCAGCTTCGCCGAATTTCACGTGCTTCCGTATAAGGCTCTAAAATGACGGGATCGATGCGAGTTTGATATCGTTTCACATTTCCAGACTCGCGCTCAGACGCAGCTTAGAAGAACAAAATCAAACAATGACAGCTCCTGCCGAAGATACCCCCGCCGTTACCCCGCCCAAGCCTCGTTTCGGTTTGTCTCGAGAGGAAAGGGCCAAGCTATTGTCACGACTCAAGCCTGCTGCCGGAGCCGTTGCGCGCGGTCGGACGGCCGAAGAAGCTTCGCGGCCTGCCATTGATCCGCGCTTTACGCGATTTGCAGATTTCCCGGCCTACAAACAGCTGCGCATTGAGAAAAATGTGGCGCAAAGCGCGGGCATCCTCAATCCCTTTTTTCAATGCCACGACGGCATTGCCAAAGCACATACCTCGATCAACGGCGAGACGTTTCTGAATTTCTCGACGTATGACTACCTGGATTTGATGGGGCACCCGGAAATTGCGCAGGCGGCGACGGATGCTCTGGAGCGCTGGGGGACCGGAGCTTCGGCCTCGCGCCTTGTTTCCGGCGAACGTCCTCCGCATCGAGCGCTCGAAAAGGTTCTGGCATCGCTTTACGGCACGGAAGACGCCATGGTGTACGTAAGCGGTCATGCGACCAACGTTTCCACCATCGGTAAGCTTTTCGGGCCCAACGACGTGATCTTTCACGATTCGCTCTCTCACAATTCGATTGTGTTGGGTGCACAGTCAAGCGGCGCACGCCGCATTTCCTACCCGCACAACGATTGCGAAGCTCTGCGCCGTCTTTTGCTGACGCACCGAGCTTCGGCTGAGCGTTGTCTGATTGTGACCGAAGGCGTTTTCTCGATGGACGGCAACATCGCCGATATGCCGGGTCTCGTGGCGCTTAAAAAAGAATTCGGCGCCTTCCTGATGGTTGACGAAGCGCACGCTCTGGGTGTTTTGAGCAAAACCGGCAAAGGGACGGCAGAGCATTTCGGTCTGCAGCCGGGCGACATTGACATCACGATGGGGACGCTTTCCAAGACTTGCTGCACTTGCGGAGGCTATATCGCGGGGTCTGCAGAGCTCATTGAACTTCTGAAGTTCACTTCTCCCGGTTTTGTTTATTCGGTGGGCATGTCGCCTGTGCTTGCCGCCGCTTCGGCCAAAGCGATCGAAATCATGCTGCGCGAGCCCGAACGCGTGCAAAAACTGCAGCACATCAGCCACTTTTTTGTGCAGGAAGCTAAGCGACTGGGACTCGATACCGGTCACGCCGAAGGCTATGCCGTGGTGCCGATCATGCTCGGAAGTTCTCTGTTGGCGGGCAAAGCTGCCACGCGTTTGTTCCGAGCTAAAGTCAACGTCATGCCGATCATCTATCCGGTGGTCGAAGAGGGAGCGGCTCGTCTTCGCTTTTTCCTTTCCGCTGCGCACACCGAAGAGACGGTTCGTCAGGCGCTTTCCATTGTGGCGCGCGAAGTGCAAGCGGCCCGTCAGGACATTGATGCGCAAGTTGGCTGACTCACGTTCGTTTGCTCATGACTGACCGTACTCTTCATCCCGATCCCGCGCCGGAGCCCCGAACGCTTCCCGATCTGTCGGGGCGTTCCTTTTTGCTCCTGCAAGGTCCGCAGAGTGGTTTTTTCCGTGAATTGGCAAAAGGACTCCGAGAAGCGGGGGCGCTTGTCGAAAAAATCAATTTCTGCGGCGGCGATGTGTTGCTCTGGGGCATGGGGCACGCCTTTTGCTACCGCGGAACGCGCTATGAGTGGCTATCCTGGGTGGGCAAAATTTACCGCGGACGCCACATTACCGATATTTGCGTCTACGGTGACTGGCGCCCGATGCATTGGGAAGCCATTCGCTTGGCCGATACGCTGGGCATTCGCATTTGGGTGTACGAAGAGGGCTATTTGCGCAACTCCTATTCGACACTTGAGGAGTTCGGGGTCAACGGGCGTTCGCGATTGCCGAAAACGGCCGGCGGCATTCGAGCCTTGTCTCAGCAGCTCGGTCCCAACACCACACCCGTCGAACACCATGAAAACGACATTGTTGACAAAGTCGTGCAAGCAATCAAGCATCACGCGGGCAACTTCTTTCTTTGGCCGTTTTTCCGACACTACCGCACGCATCGGCCGAGCAACATCGCTTTTGAACTGATCGGCATTTTGCCGCGCTACTTTTCGCGTGCGCGTCGGGCTCGGCGCGATGCCAAGCGGCTGCGTGAATTTCATGCCAAGCGAGCGCCGTACTTCTTTTTCCCGCTGCAGCTTAATTCCGACAGCCAAATTCAACTCTATTCGCCCTATGTGCGCATGCACGAAGCAATTGCCGACGTATTGACGAGTTTTGCCAAGCACGCGCCGAAAAACACGCATTTGCTGATCAAAAACCATCCGCTGGACAACGGTCTGATCGACTACGACACCTTTGTCAAAGCTTTTTCCTCCGAACTCGGCATTGCCGATCGCGTGACTTTTGTTGACTTCGGAAACACCGGACAAATGGTCGGACGCAGTCTCGGCGTAGTGCTTGTCAACAGCACCGTGGGCATCATGGCGCTGGAAAAAGAGATTCCGGTCTACTGCCTCGGCCATAGCATCTACAACATCGAAGGCTTGGCGCAAAGCTGGCCTTTGGTGAGTCTCAAGGATTTCTGGAAGGCACCCGCGGCGCCCGACAAGAGCTTATTTGAGGATTTTCGCAATGTGGTGGCGCAGTGCGCTTCGGTGGCGGGCAATTTCTACGGTGCCGAAGGCATTCAGGCGGCTGTAAAAAGTTCTTTGAAGCGGTTTGCAAAGCCGCGCCGCACTTCAGATCCTGATCCGCGCTATGCGCCGCCCGGTCTTTTGACGCGCTAGATCTGTGCGATTTGCCGGATAATGCGTCTGAACGCACAAGTTTTTTGCTCCCACGAATCTTGCGTGAGCAAGCAGCAACAGAAGTCGTACTATGGATGAACTGAATCTTCGTTATGCCGTTGCGGACGATCTGGATTTTGTGAGCCGGGTTGTGACGGAAGTCTCCGAAGGCATCGTCGAGTGCCTTTTTGCCGACCTTTTGCCAATGCAGCAGGCAAGCGACGTGTTGCGGCTTGCCTTCGGGCGAAACGTCGCTCCCTATGTGACGGAGAATGTAATTTTGGCCGAGGTCGGAGATCAGACGGCGGGACTTTTGTTCAGCTACGACGCTTGCGAGCAGCAGATTCCGACACTGATGGAAAATTTCCTCACAGCCAAGCGTATCGATCCGGTGCGAGAAGTGCTCACGGCAACGGTCGACGATGCCCTGTGGGTTAATACGTTGTGGGTCAATCCGCAGTTTCGAGGACGCGGTTTGGCGCAATTGCTTTTGGAGGTTGCCGCTGACAAAGCTCGTGACTTGTCGCTGAAGAAAATCGCGTTGCACGCCTTTGCCGAAAACGAAGCGGCTCTCGGTTTGTATCGAAAGGCGGGCTTTGAGGTGCTCAAAGAAGTGACGCTCGGAGACCCTTTGAGCGCGCGGCATCCGAAGGGCGGTCGCGTACTGAGTAAGACGCTTGATACGCCGGCCTAGAGAAGAGAGGACGAACCATGGCCCAAACGACTGCCTGTACCCGTCGCGTGGCCGTCACCGGTGCTTCGGGCGGCATCGGCGCGGCGCTTTTAAAGGCCTATGCTGCTCCCGGAATCCGCATCTATGCCTGCGCGCGCAATCGAGACAACCTCGAAGCCAATGCTCGTACGGCGCGTCTGTATGGCGCCGATGTGGTCTGCGAAACGTTCGACGTACGAGACGACGCCAAGCTCATCGACTGGATTGACCGCGTGGTGGGCGACGGGGATCTTGACGTTTTGCTCATCAATCAGGGTGTCTCGGCCTCTGCACAGACGACCGAAAAGGGTTTGATGCCCGAAGCCACCGCCGACATGTTGCGTGAGATTGACGTTAACGCGCGCGCCGATTTGCTGGCCGTCAATGAGGCCGTGCGAAAGATGATCGAGCGAAAAGCCCCGGGACACCATTTCCAGGTGGGCATGGTGAGTTCCATGGCTTCTTTTACGGGGCTGCCCTCTTCACCCGGCTACAGCGCTTCCAAGGCTTGCGTACGGGTCTTTGGACAAGCAATGCGCCGCCTGGTCGCCGAGCACAACATCGGAGTGACGGTGATTTGCCCGGGTTTCGTGGTCAGTCCCATGAGCGAACGGTTTGTGGGCGGCAAACCCCTGATGGTGACGGCCGATGTGGCCGCACATCGTATCCGCGAGGCTATGGACGCCAATCGCGCGACCTGCGTCTTTCCGAAGATCCTGCGATGGGGCATTGCGCTCTTGCCGCTGTTGCCCGAAGCGCTTCAGGCGATCGCTTTAAAGCCTTTTGACTTTTCGGTGATTCCGGACGCCGAGACGCAGGCGATGCAGGACAAAACGAACAACAACCGCACGGATGCTTCATAGCCATGACGCCGGTTGCTCTCAGTCTTTTCTTTTTCGTTGTCGGCACGTTTTTGTTGTGGCTTGCCAACCGGGCGGCCACGCCCAAGGGCGTAACGTTTGACCAGTCGCTTTCGGTGAATCGCCGGCTGGAAGTTGCGCCGGTGGCGGTGACGGCCGTTTTGGTCTACTGGGGGCTGACGGCGCTTCTGGCGCGTCCCGTCTCCGTTTTCTGTTTGAGCGTTCTGGGCATTGTGTTGCTTTTAGCCGGCAATGCGCTCAAGGTAAAGCTGTTGGGAGAGGTGCTTCTTTTTTCCGACGTGTTTCTTGCCGGTCACGCCCTGCGTTTTCCGCGCCTGTATTTCGGATATGTGCCCAAGTGGGTGTGGGCGGTGCTGGCAGTCTTCGTGGTGGCGCTTGCGGGCGAAGTGGCTCAAGAATCTGCACACGAATCCCTTCGCGTGCTTGCTCTGGTGTTTTTTGGGGCGGGCGTTGCTTTTACTTGGACGGGACTGAAATTTTTGGTCGGCCAAGCGGACGCTTTTCTTTCGGCCAATCCGCCTGTTTTTCGGGCTCAGATTGATGCGGCGCGTTTTACTCCCTTCGGAGCCGCGCTCGTGCATTTGGTGAGTTTTCTGGCTCGAGCCGAAACGATACGCCGGCGGTTTAACCTAAATGGCCGTGAAAACAAGTGTTCAGAGTCGACATCCAACGCGCACGAGAATGAGGTCAAAGCACAAAAATCCGACCAAACACCACGCCATTTTGTGCTCATTCAGGCTGAAAGTTATTGTCCGGTTGCCGAGTTGCTCAACCGACCGAGCACGACGCCGACAATTGACGCGTTGCGCACTCAGGGACCGGGCGGCAAGCTACTTCTGGATTGGCGCGGTGCCTATACGATGCGCACGGAGTTTTCCGTTTTAACGGGACTCGAAACCACGTCGTTGGAGGCTTACGCTTTTGACCCATACCAACTTGCTCGTCGCATTCCGATGGCTTCGCTCGCCCGAGACTTCAAGGCGCGAGGATACGATACGGTAGCCTGGCACCCCAACGACGGGCGCTTTTTCGATCGCTTTGCCGTGATGCCCCATTTGGGCTTTTCTCGACTGATGGATATTGCGGCATTTGCTGATTTGCCTCGCGAAGGGCACTACGTTGGCGACAAGGCGCTCCTGCAAAAAGCCGCGCAATTTTTGGCGACTTGTACAAAGCCCACGTTTCTTTTCATTGTCACGATCGAAGCGCATGGCCCTTGGAGCGGCACCGCCCAAGAGCAACTCGCGGAGTATGAGGAGCACCTGCGCCATATCGACGAGGGCGTGGATGAACTTGTGAAGTCATTGAGCCGCTCGCATCCCGGCAGCACCGTGGCGCTCTACGGAGACCATCTGCCGAGTCTTGCCGTGTTGCGCAAAGCTTCTCCCGCCACGGCATGGTTTGCGCATCGTTGCGGCGCCGAGTCGAGTGCGTCCGAACACGCGACGCCGCAGGACTTGCCGGCGCATCAAATGCGCGACACACTCCTGCGGCTGCATACGAAGCCTTAAGCGGAGGCGTTTTTCTGTGAGGCGTTGAGCGAAGCCGGAATTTCCACCGTGAAGGTCGAGCCTTCTCCCAGACGACTTTCGATGTGCATCGTTGCGTTAAGGTGAATAAGCACATGCTTGACGATGGCCAGTCCCAGGCCCGTGCCGCCCGTGTCGCGTGAACGGGATTTGTCGACGCGATAGAAGCGCTCGGTGAGCCGCGGAATGTCTTTTTCGGCAATGCCGATGCCGTGGTCGGTGACGCTGATTGCAATGGCGCCGTTTTCCTTGACGTGCCCGGCCAATTTGATGATGCCGCCGGACGGGGAATACCGCACGGCGTTGGTCATGAGGTTTACGACGGCGCTGCGCAGTTCATCGGGCCAGCCGTGCACGGACATATTGGCGGCGATATCGGTTTGCACCGTGTGCGTTTTGACGGCCATGACGCGAATTTCTTCCGCAATCGTATTGAGCATGCTCGAAAGGTTGATGATTTCGGAGGGCTTGGTTTGCTCTTCGTTTTCCAGGCGAGAAAGCGTGAGCAAATCGTTGATAAGTCGCTGCATGCGACCGGCCTGCTCACGCATGAGGTGCAGGTGAGAAGCCTGAAGCTCCAGTTTGGTCGGAGCCTTTTCGTCAATGCCGTTGAGCGCCATATCGAGAAAACCCGAGAGCACGGTCAGAGGCGTTCTGAGTTCGTGAGAAACGTTGGCGACGAAATCACGCCGCATCGCGTCAAGTCGCTCTTGCTCGGTCACGTCGCGTGCAATCAGGATGCGGGTTTTGCGATCCACGTCCACGAGGCGGATCTCGTTGGCGGTATTGGGCGACTTGGTGCGCAGGATGTAGGGGGAGGCAAAGTTGCCGGACTTGATGTAGTTCTGCAGTCCCTCATCGGAAACGAAGGCCAGAAGGTGGCGACCTGCGTCGTCTTCTCCTTCAATGCCGAAGATTGTTTCGGCGACATCGTTGCACCACGTCACCGACCAGTCTGATTTTACGAGTACGATGCCCTCGGGCAGCGCGGCGAGTGTTTTGCGGTAGCGTGCTTCGCGTTCGGTCAGGCGGCGTGTGTTTTTCTCAAGTTGTTTGCGGCTTTTGGCGATGCGATAGAAGATTTCGCTCCAGACGCCCGAGCGCACCGACGGCGTATCGGGCAGTCCCGGTTCTTCGAGCCATTGCGCAAGCAGCGCAATGTAGTTGAGATGCATGAAGATCTCAAGAAAGAGACCCAATATCAAAAGGCCGAAGCCCCAGACGGGACTGGCAAGCCCGGCAATGCCCAGGCAGACGCAGCAAAGCAGGATGAGCCGGAACACGACCGGCACCATTAATTTCAAGCGCTTGACCATGGCAGAATCACTTTTCAGACGGCGTCGTTGGCGCGATAACCCAGACCGCGGACAGTTTCGACCAGGGAGGCCGCCGCTGTGCCGGCTAATTGTTTACGCAGGCGAAGAATATGTACGTCGACCGTACGCTCGTCGAGTTCGGTTGAATCGTCCCAGACTCGGGACAAGAGTTGTGCGCGAGAATAGACGCGGCCCGGTGAAGAAGCCAAAACGAGAAGCATCTTGAACTCGATCACACCGAGTTTGACGGGTTCGCCCTGAACCTTGGCAGAAAAGCGCGCCTCATTGATGGTAAGCGGGCCGCAGGTGACCGTTTTTTCGGCTTCGGCGCCGCCGCGGCGCAGAACGGCGCGTATGCGGGCAATGAGTTCGCGCGGTGAGAAGGGTTTGACGACGTAGTCGTCGGCGCCGGCGTCGAGTCCGGCGACTTTGTCGCTTTCGGTACCGCGGGCCGTGAGCATGATCACGGGCACGGCCGCGTAGCGCTCGTCGTGCTTGAGTTTATCAAGCCACTGCAGCCCCGAGAGGTCGGGCAACATCCAGTCCAGAAGAATCAGGTGGACGCGGTTTTGAGAAAGAAGGTCGCTTGCTTCCTGAACGCTTCCGGCTCGCAATACGGTATAGCCGGAGGATTCGCAGGCAAAACCGATCAGTTCTCGGATTGCCGGTTCGTCTTCAACAACAAGAATGGTCTCAGCCATGGTTGATTTTTCCTCGTACGCGCTCGTGCGCGTGTGTTTGTTTTTTGTGATGCGCTGATGTCGCTTACAGTGGAAAATTATGTCGGATTCGTGACAAGGACGTGACAAGAACCGCAAAAGTGTTCAGAAATGCTTTCAAAGGGCGGCGTTGCTTCGCGCAGTAGTTGCTTTTGGTTATCGTCGTTGCGCTAACGCAAAAGAGACTCTATTTGATTTGTCCTATGGCAAAAAAGTTCAATTTTTGTGAAATGCGGAAATTCTTTATTAAAAACAAAGACTTGCGCATTTGTATAGCTTGTAATAAGCCTTGATTTGTCGCAAAAGTAAGGGTTTATACCAACCTCGCGAATGCTTTCTTCGGTCTAAATTAAGCACTGAGACGTTGAAACAGTTTGTTTCAACGCTGCAGTGCGTGACGTGTGGACTTTGGACACAACCAGGGGCTGCCCGTTCTCAGCGAAGAAAAATTTCAAATAGAGAGCTGTTATGGCAGATAAGAAATCCTCCGCGTGGACCAGCTTGCCGATGCAGATGATGCTCGGTCTGGTGCTGGGTGTGATTGTCGGCGCGTTTACCAACCCCGAATTCGCGCAGACCTGGTTCCGTCCGCTGGGCGACTTGTTCATTCGTTTGATCCGCATGGTGGTCGTGCCTCTGGTGTTCGCCACCTTGGTGGCCGGTGCCGCCGGTATCAGCGACGTCTCGAAACTCGGCCGTGTTGCTGTTCGTACGCTGGTGCTCTTTATGGTCACGTCGGCCATCTCCGTGATCTTCGGCCTCGTGATCGCCAACATGATTGATCCGGGCGTGGGTGTGACGCTCTCGACCGAAGGCCTGAAGGCCGCTCAGGTCAATGCCCCGAGCTTTGTGAAGACGTTGCTTGAAATCGTCCCGATCAATCCGATGGAAGCCTTTGCCAAGGGCTCGATTCTTCAGATCATCTTCTTTGCCATCATGTTCGGTTTCTGCTTGAATGCGATGGGAGAGAAGGGCCGTGCAATGTACGAGTTCTTTGACGTCATGGGCCACGTGATGATCCGCATGACCAACATCGTGATGCGTTATGCTCCGATCGGTGTGTTCGGCTTGATGGCTGCTGTTGTTGCGCAGCACGGCATTGCGGTTCTGCTTCCGTTGGGTAAGCTCATCCTTTCGAGCTTTATTGCCACGTCGTTGCTGATCATCATCATCTACATCCCGTGGGTTAAGTTCTGGATTCGCATTCCTCTTGGCCAGTATTTCAAGGGCATCTTCGAACCCTGGCTCATTGCCTTCACGACTTGCTCGTCGGCTGCCGCTATGGCTTCCAACCTCGTGGCTTCCCGTCGTTTGGGTGCGACCAACGCTATCGCTTCCTTTGCCGTTCCTCTGGGTAACACGATCAATATGAACGGTACCGCCGTTTACATGGGTGTGTGCGCGGTGTTCGCTGCTCAGATTTACGGTTTGCCGCTCACTTTCACCGATCAGGTGATCGTGGTTATCACTGGCGTGTTGGCTGCTATCGGTACTGCCGGTGTTCCTGGTGCGGGTCTGATTATGTCGACTTTGGTCTTTACGCAGATCGGTATTCCGCTTGAAGCGATCGGTCTGATTGCTGGTGTTGACCGTATTCTCGACATGATCCGTACGTCCATCAACGTGGTCGGTGACTCGACGACAGCTCTGGTGGTTTCCCGCATGGAAGGCGAACTCGGTTCCGAACCGTTTGACGAAGACGAAGCGAAGTAATCTGACTTCCTTTCCCTCGGACTCCCGATTTCGGGAGTCCGTTAGCACAAAAGTCCGTGAGTCTTAATTGATTTGCGGGCTTTTTTGTTTACCGATGTTTGGACAATCAGGCAAAAACTTGAACCTTTCAGGTGGTTGACTGAATTTGGGGTGCGCTATCCTCACCTTGAAACAGGGCCGGAATGCCGGCTTTATAACTTTTCTGTGAGGTGTTGACCATGCATTCCTTTGAACTTTATATGCCCACGCGTCTTGTTTACGGTGCGGACAGCATCGAGAAACTGGCTGCAGCGGCTGCTCCCTACGGCAAACGCGCGCTGATCACCTACGGTGGCGGCAGCGTGGTTCGCAGCGGCCTGCTCGAGCGCGTCAAGAAGGCGCTGGCCGGGTTTGAGGTGGTGGAATTTTCCGGCATCGAACCCAATCCCCGCGTGAGCTCTGTCAACGCCGCAGCCAATCTGGCCCGTGAACAGAAGGTTGACTTTATTGTGGCCGTGGGCGGGGGTTCCGTGATTGACGCCTCGAAGGCAATTGCCGCAGCCGTTAAGTATGAGGGCGACGCCTGGGATCTCGTCAAGGACGGCAGCCTCATTAAGGACGCTTTGCCGCTCTTTTCGGTGCTCACGCTTGCGGCGACCGGCAGCGAATACGATGCGCCGGGCGTGATCAGCAATATGCAAACCAATGAAAAACAGGCGATCTCCTCTCCGCTGCTTTTCCCGAAGGCTTCTTTCTGCGACCCGTCTGTGAGCGTAAGTGTTCCGGCATGGCACACGGCAGCGGGCGCTGCTGACATCATGTCGCACACGTTTGAACAGTATCTGGTAAGCGAAGGCAACAACGTAAGCGACGGCTTCTGTGAAACGATTCTCAAGACCGTGATCAAGAACGCTCCGATTTGCATCAAGGATCCGACCAATCTCGAGGCACGCTCCGCAATGATGCTCGCGAGTTCCTTCGGCTGCTGCGGTCTGCTTGCGATCGGCAATATGCCCTCACCGTGGCCGTGCCACGCCATTGAACACGAAATTTCGGCCTGGCATGACATCACGCACGGCGTGGGTCTGGCAATCATCACGCCGCACTGGATGCGTTACAGCCTGAACGAAAAGACGGCGCCTCGTTTTGCGCAGTATGCCGTTAACGTTTGGGGCATGAATCCCAAGGGCGATGTGATGGAATTGGCCAATGCCGCCATTGATAAAACCGCGGAGTTCTTTGCGTCCATCGGTATTCCTCAGCGACTGAGCGAAGTGGGTGTGGATGATTCGCATTTTGAAGCGATGGCCGATCACATTCCGACGTGCTGGTGGCCGCTGTCAGGAGCATTGCGTCCGATCGACAAGGCCGGCGTGATCGAAATTCTGCGCGCTTCGCTCTGATCGAACTGAGCTGATTCAAACAAAGCGGCCCGAGAAGAAAGGTATCTCTCGGGCCGTTTTTCTTGCGGGGCGCCGGACAGACGCCTCGCGGGATGACGATGCTCTATTAGCGACGGATCAGCAGGATGGGAACGTCGCCCTGAGCTGCGATACGAGTGGCAGTCGAGCCCATCACGGCGCTCTTAAAGCGTCCGTAGCCGTGGCTACCCATCACCACCAGGTCGAGCTTCTTTTTCTTTGCAAATGCAGCGATTTCGTCGCCCGGGTTGCCCACGAGGCAAACTTCCTTGGGCGTGAGACCGGCTTTGGCAAGAATCGGACGGATCGGATCGACGGCTTCACCGAATTCCTTCTTCTGCAGTTCGAGCACTTCGCTTTCGGACAGTGCCGGAAGTGCCATGCCTGCCATGTCGGGCATCACGGCGCCGGCGTAGTCGCTTGCGACGTTGATCAAATAGAACGAAGCGCCTTCACCGAAAAGTTCCTTGTGACGCACGAGGTACTTGACGGCAGCCACGCCGAACTTGGAACCGTCGACAGCAATGCCGACGCGCATGGCGTCCGTTTCGGGAACGGCCTTGTTGCGCACGATCAGAATCGGGTTCTTGGTGCGGGCGAGAACACCGTTTGTCACGGAGCCCAGGAAGAGGCCGGCAAGAGCGGTGCGGCCGCGCGAGCCCATGATCACCAGATCGGCGTCAAGACGCACGGCTTCTTCGGCAATCTTTTCGGAGGGATCGCCCACCATAAAGGCTTCGGTCACCGTGATGTGCTTGTCAGACAGGAACTTGCGTGCCGGTTCGAAGATTTTTTCGGCTTCTTCTTCGTAGTAGCGCGTGAGCGAATCCTTGCCGACCAAGCGTGCCGCGCGGGCGGGCAGAGGATCGAGCACGACCAGAAGCTCGATTTCGGGGGTGTGACCCAGAAGAGACGTGCGGGAGGCTACAAAGGACAGAGAGTTTTCGCTGTAGCTGCTGCCGTCGATAGGAACGAGAATTTTCATACGTCTATTTCCTTTGTTCTTTCTTGAGTGCGGCGCCCGAAAAGCGTCGAGCTCACAATGTGAAGAAAAAACCGAAACGGTTTGGTGCGGACTGTGGTTGCTCGCTCACCAAAATACCTTATTCGATCATAGCGCAGTTATAAACAGATGCGGCGGCGCATGGGGTGTTTTTTCCGGCCGCCGCGTCTGGCGACTGCGCGCTTTAGGGGTTATCACTTGCGAATGAGCATCACCGGCACTTCGCCTTTGGCAAGAAGTCGCATTGCCGTTGATCCGAGCACAGCGCTCTTGAAGCGCCCGTAGCCGTGAGTGCCCATCACCATCAAACTGAGCTTCTTTTTCTTGGCGACTTTGGCAAGTACGTCACCCGGTGTGCCTTCGACGCAAACTTTCTCATATTCGATGCCGGCCTTGTCAAGCATCGGTACGATATCTTCGGTGGCTTCGCGGTAAGTCTCTTGCTTAATGGCTTCCAGATCCGTGCCTTTGAGCGGTTGCGGCGCGCCGGTGGAGACGCCTGCAAGAAGCGTGAGACTGATGTCGCTTGTGACGTGAATCAGATAGAACTTGGAGTCCTTTCCGAAGAAGTCGAGATTGTTGAGGATGTAACGCACAACAGCTTTGCTCTGCGGCGAACCGTCAACGGCGATGCCTACACGCATGCCGTCCTTTTTCGGAATCAGGTCGGAGCGAACAATCAACATCGGCACCTTGGTGCGGGCGAGCACGCCGCGCGTGACGGAGCCGAGGAAAAGCCCCTTGAGGCTCGAGCGGCCGCGCGAGCCCATGGCCACGAGATCGGGCTTGGTTCGATCGACTTCGTCGGCGATACCCTCGGACGGATCGCCCACGACGTAGACTTCCTCAACAGGAAGGTCTTTGCCTTTGAGGAATTTGCGGATGGGCTTGAAGATCTTTTCAGAACAATCCTTGTAATAGCCCTCAAGTGTTTCACGCTCGATAAAGCGCAGGGCGCCGGCCGGAATCTGCGGCACGACGGAGAGCATTTCGATTTCGGGCGAGCTTGCAAGGAAGCCTTCACGCGAAGCAAGGAATTCAAGTGCGTGGTCGGTATAGATGCTGCCGTCAACGGCAATCAGGATTTTCATAAGCACCCCTTCTCAAGCGTCGGGGCTTATTGGCTGCAGCTCGTTTTGAGAAACAAACTCGAAACAGTGATAGCCGCGCCGGATAGCCTCATCGTGACGCCTTCTGTCGAGTTGATAAGCGAAAAGTTTTCTCTTTTTCTATTTCGATATTAGCGCATCACGCGGGTTTTGCAAGCAAAACACGAAGAATTTGAACACGGGCCGAATCTGCGCAACAAATGAAGTTTGATACGGAACTCGGCCTCCTGTCAGTGGAAGGAAATGCTGAAACAGCACAAGAGAGGATGATCACTTTGCTGAAAAGCAGATTGGCCGAAAATGTGTTCAGCAAACGTCGTGTGGAGACATTTTCGTAAAAAACGCTAGTAGACTAGCAAAATTTACGTTTTTATCTGCGTCATGACTGAATTGGTTGACAGATTTTCGGCTTTTGCCTGATCTGGTTGACATCTTTTCGGGAAAAACCTGAAAAGATTGACAGAGAGCGGATCGGTTGGGAGAAAAGAAAAAAACAGCAGGCAGCGCCGAAATGACAACGCTGCCCGCATGAAAGGTCGGTTAGTTTCTGAGACTGTGAATCGGAGCCGGGATGCGACCGCCGAAGTCAATGAATTTCTGCGAGTCGCCGCCCGGGACGCGAATGATAGAGGCTTCGCCGAGAAGGCCGCCGAATACTGCGACGTCGCCGACCGTCTTGCCCGGCACCGGAATGATGCGCACGGCTGTGGTCTTGCTGTTGATCATGCCGATGGCGGCTTCGTCGGCAATCATGGCCGAGATGGTTTCGGCAGGCGTATCGCCCGGAATAGCGATCATGTCAAGCCCCACCGAGCACACGCAGGTCATGGCTTCGAGTTTTTCCATCGTCAGAGCGCCGGAGCGGGCAGCGGCTTCAATGGCACTGTCTTCACTTACCGGAATGAAGGCACCCGACAAGCCGCCGACGTGGCTTGATGCAAACACGCCGCCTTTTTTCACGGCGTCGTTGAGCATGGCGAGGATGGCTGTCGACCCCGGAGCGCCGATCGAAGACAGCCCCAGCGTCTGGAAGATTTCACCCACGCTGTCGCCGACGGCAGGCGTCGGAGCCAACGAGAGATCGGCAACGCCGAAGGGAATGTTCATGGCTTTGGCTACGCCGCGGCCGATCAGTTCACCCACGCGCGTCACTTTGTAGGCGGTGTGCTTGATGACTTCGGCAATTTCCGAGAGAGTGAGCTTACGGCCGGATTCTTCAATGGCGCGCTGCAGTGCTTTGTTGACAACACCGGGGCCCGAGACGCCGACATCAATCACCACATCGGGTTCGCCCACACCGAGATAGGCACCCGCCATAAACGGCACGTCCTGAGGAATGTTGCAGAACACAACGAGCTTGGCGCAGCCGATTCCGTCGCGGTCGGCCGTTGCATTGGCTGTTTCCACGATTTTTTGGCCCATGAGGCTTACGGCATCCATGTTGATGCCGCTCTTGGTCGAGCCCACATTGATCGAAGAGCAGATGCGATCGGTTGTGGCCAAGGCTTCAGGCAGCGCATTGATGAGATTGCGCTCGCCCGGCGTCATGCCTTTTTCCACCAGGGCGCCGAAGCCGCCGACGAAGTCCACGCCGACTTCTTTGGCGCATTCGTCGAGGATGCGGCAGACGCGCACCATTTGATCGGTCGAAAATCCTGCGCAAACCGTGCCGATGGCCGATACGGCGATGCGCTTGTTGACGACGGGAATGCCGTAGCGGTCGCCTACGCCGTTGCAGGTTTCCACCAGACGTTTGGCGTACTTGAGGATCTTGCTGCGCACTTTAAGTTCGAAGACGTCGAAATCGTGGCTTGCGCAGTCAAAAAGGTTGATGCCGAGCGTCACCGTGCGCACATCGAGATGCTCGCTGCGAAGCATATTGATAGTCGAAAGGACCTCGCGTTCAGTCAGCATGTTTGTTTGGCTCCGTTTTGAAATTCGAAAAAAATGCGATCGCCTCAGATGACGGTGACGCGATGGACGGCTTCAAAGATGTCTCGGTGTTGCATGGTAAGCGACAGGCCGAGCGACTTGGCGCGCTCCAGAAGCACGCGATGCAGGCTGCGCGTATCGAGATCCGTGGGGATTGAGACTTCAAAAACCTGCATGGAGCTTCCTTCGCCGATCGGGAAGGCTCGCATCGAGGAAATGTTGATCTGTTGCGCGCCGAAAATATGAGAGAAGGTCGCGACGATGTCGTTTCGGTCCGGCCCGTAGACAGAGATCACGAAAGGTTCACTTGGCACCGGTTCGCCCGAAGGTTCTTCGTAGTCGCGCGTGACGATGGTCAAGCGCATCTTTTTGAGGGCGACTGCCTTTTCAATTTCCGCGTTGAGCGTTTCGTTGGAGAGTTCCTGCGGCTTATCCACAAGGTAGATGCCGGCGAATTGTTCGTGCAGGGTTGATTGGGTCATTTCACGGATGTTGCAGCCCAGACGAGTGATCACAGAAGAGACGCACGCAATGACGCCGGGTTGATCCAGACCGATGACGGCCACTACAACCTCATGGTTAGACATGAAAGATGCTCCTAAAAAGAGGTGAGGAGGGTGAAAGCTTTCCATGCAGGAAGACTCCGGCACGGTGATGCAGTCAGAATACCACAGGCCGACAAGAGCAAAGGTCGCGGCAGGGCGCAGCGCGAGGAAATCAGGAGGCCGCCAGGCGAGTAAATGCGGTGTGCGCGTTGCGTGTGCTCAGGGCCGACGTTTCCTCAAGAGAGAGACCTCGGATTTGCGCGGCAGCTTCAAGGACTTCGAAAAGATCGACGGCTCGGGCAATTTGAGCGCCTTGTGCGCGGCGGTTTGCCGTGAGCATAAAGGGCGCATCGGTTTCCAACACGAAGGCCTCTTCAGGGAGCCTGGCAAACACCTCGCGAATGCGTTTGGATCCGGGATAAGTCAAAGAAGGACCGAAACCGAGCTTAAAATCCATGGCGAGGGCTTGTCGTGCCTGTTCGTAGGAGCCCGCAAACGCGTGCAGTACGCCGGAAACCCTCGAATGTTTCAAAAGTGGTAAAACATGCTGTAGCGCTTTGCGGCTGTGTACGCTCACGGGCAGTCCGGCCTTGACAGCAATCGCGAGCATGTGCTCGAAAAGTTCCAGTTGTGAGTCAAGCGGCAGAGCGCAGGCTTGCGGATAGAGGTCAATGCCGATTTCTCCCACGGCACACAAAAGGGGATCTTTTTGTGCTTCAGAAATCGCTACTTCAAGGGATCGAACTTCTTGCGCGACCTGTTCTGGGGTTTGGAGAAGCAAAGGATGAATGCCCAGCGCATAGCCGAACTGCAGTTTGCAGGCTGTGCGTTGCACGGCCTCAAAGTCGCCCGAGTGCGTGGCGCAGACTAGCGCCTGCACCAGTCCCCGCTTTCGTGCCTGCAAGATGTCGTCATCCGCAAAGGACGATTCGGCGAAGTGACAGTGCGTGTCGATAAGCGGGAACATGGCGGATTGCCTGCAAAATCAAACGCCGGAGACTTCTTCGATGACGCCGGCGGCCAGGCGCAGCACCCGATCGCAACGCGAGGCAATTTGCAGATCGTGCGTGACGATGACAACGGCCGTGCCTTTTGCCTTGGCGGTCTTGACCAAACAATCGAAGACCTCCAGTGCCGTGTCTCGATCGAGATTGCCGGTGGGTTCGTCGGCGAGAATGCAGGCCGGATCCGCCACCATGGCGCGCGCAATGGCGGTGCGCTGTCGTTCGCCGCCCGAGAGTTGACTGGGCAGATGAGTGAGGCGCTCTGAAAGTCCCAGCACGTCCAGCGCGACCTTGGCTTTGGCAAGCGCTTCTTCTTTGGGGGTGCGTCGAATCAAAAGAGGCATGGCGGCATTTTCAAGCGCCGTAAATTCGGGCAGTAGGTGATGGAACTGATACACGAAACCCAGCGAACGGTTGCGCATGTCGCCGAGTGCCTTGTCCGAAAGTGTTCCGATGTCCTGCCCGCATATGAGAACGCGCCCGCTGTCGGGCACATCCAGGCCTCCCAGAATGTGCAGCAGGGTCGACTTGCCCGAACCGGATGCGCCGACGATGGCGAGTACCTCGCCGGGGGCCGCCGCAAACGTCACGCCGGAAAGAACGTCAATGGAGTGTCCCGTACCGTCGGAAAAGCGTTTGCAGACGGCTTGAGCTTCAATAGCGTACTTATTCATAACGAAGCGCCTCGGCAGGACGCGTGCGGGCGGCACGCCAAGAGGGATAAAGCGTTGCAATCAGACTCATGGCAAAACTCAGAACGGCAATGGGAACAATGTCGCTTGCGCGCGGGTCAGACGGCATGGAACTGATGAAGTAGATTTCCTTGGGCAGGAATTCGACGCCGAGGATGCCTTCGATAAAGGGCACGATGACGTCCAGATTACAGGCGATCAGGAGCCCCAGACTGACACCGACGGCAACACCCGTAAAGCCCACAATGCTGCCCTGAATCATGAAAATGCGCATGATTGCGCCGGGACTAGCTCCGAGTGTGCGCAAAATGGCAATGTCGGACTGCTTTTCCGTCACTGTCATCACCAGCGTCGAAACCAGTCCGAAAGCGCCCACCAACACAATCAAAAAAAGAATGATCGACATCATGGTCTTTTCCACCTGAACGGCTGCAAACCAGGTGCGGTTTTGCATGGTCCAATCGGTGGCGTACCAGCCCGAGGGCAAATGCTGACGAATGGAGCGCACGACAGCCGGAGCTTCGTTCATGTCGGAAAGCTTCAGTCGTATACCGGTGGCTCCGCCCGTACGAAAGAGCGTAGCGGCGTCTTTGACATTCATTACGCATAAAGTGCTGTCGAATTCGTAGTGCCCTGAATCAACGAGTCCCATCACCGTCATCTGCTTCATGCGTGGCACGAAACCGGCGGGGGTGACATTGCCTTTGGAGACGATAAGCGTGACTTTGTCGCCGGGACCGACGCGAAGCTGGCGTGCGAGATCACGCCCGAGAATGACGCCGAAACTGCCTGCCTTGAGATTGTCGACCGAACCCATGCGGACGGCTGACGGGATGTCGCTCACCGACGGTTCGGCTGCCGGATCAATGCCGCGAACCATAGCGCCTTGAACGCCCGCGCCGGCCGAAAGCAAAGCCTGGCCGGAGACAAAAGGCGCGCCTGCGACGATGCGGCTTTCGGCGGTTTTAAGCGTGCCGAGTGTGTCCTGCCAGTTGCCGACACTGCCCGCGAGGTTATAGACCTCGGCATGGGACAGCACGGAGAGCATGCGGTCGCGTACTTCCTTCTGAAAGCCGTTCATCACCGAAAGCACGATGATGAGTGCCATGACGCCCAGGGCGATGGAAGCGACCGAAATGCCCGAAATAAAGCTCATGAAACCGTCTTTGCGACGGCCGCGTCGACCGGCTCTCGTGTAGCGCAGTCCGACGGCAATTTCAAACGGAAGAGCCAAGATGTTTTCTCGCGAATAGGGTTATTGTTCTAGCGCAACGTCCACGGGAACGGCGCCCAGTTTTTCAGTGAGGACCGACGACGGGATGCCGACGATGTAGCCGCGACGGCCGCCGTTGATAAAGATTTCCGGCAGCTCAAGAATCGTTTTTTGAACGTACACGGGCATTTTCTTGCGGGTGCCGAAGGGGCTCGTGCCGCCAACCATGTAGCCGGAATTGCGCTGCGCTTGTTCCGGTTTGCAGGGTGTGACACTCTTGCAGCCGATTTGTCGGGCGAGATTTTTCGTCGACACTTCACAATCGCCATGCATGAGAATCACCAGAGGTTTGGCCGACTCATTTTCCATAATGAGCGTTTTGATGGTGGCGTGCTCGTCAAGCCCCAGGGATTCGCTAGCCTTGTGCGTGCCGCCGTGCTCGACATAGTCGTAAGAGAATTCTCGAAACGTCACCCCGTGGGCTTTGAGCCATTCGGTTGCAGGGGTGGCACTTTCATGTTTGGCGTGCTTGGCCATCGGTCACCTTTCTTTTCAGAGAGAGAAGTCCGACAGACGCAGCCATTGCGCGACGGCAGCGAGCTCTGGTGCGCCCAAATAGGCCTGCGGACGGAATGTTTCGGGCTTAAGAATATCGAATCCTTCCAGCTGAGCGGAAGCGCACACGCGGTGACAGCCGATCAGAATCGGAAAGAGGTTGTGTGCGAGCGCTTGTCCGACGGCGCGGGCGGCAGCCGGATTGCCTGCGGTTTGAGCCACCTGCGAATAGCTCATCCATTGCCCCGGTTCAATGCGGCTGACGATGTCGAGCACACGGCGCGTAAATTCCGGCAGTTTGCGAAAGGCTTTCGTTCCAAAAAGTGTTTCGCGCAGCTCCTCAGACGTGGCTTGCGGCACACTGAGTACAGCTTCGAGCTGTTGCATCACGTCTGCAATGGCTTGCGGGGCCGGTGACGGCTCCTGTATGGAGTCAATCGTCGGACAAATGCGCGCGAGTTCACCGTTTTCTTCCCAAAGAATGATTCCGCCCCAGGGGGCCGGCATTGAATAGGTGTTGCGGTTATCCATGGCGGTTTTCCTTTTGGGCCCGTGCAGCCTCAAGGTCACTGTCCCAGAGACCGCGTGGCATCGGGAAGGCTACGTTTTCTTCGTCGCCGTCTTGCGTGGTGACGGTAAGCATCGGGTATGCCGAGCGAAGTCGTTCGATCACCTGCTGCACCAGAAATTCGGGAGCGGAGGCGCCGGCTGTGATGCCCACCGTACTGACGCCTTCGAACCAATCTTCCTGCATGTCGGCGGCCGTATCGATCAGCTTGGCCGTGCAGCCGTGTCGTTCGGCTACTTCACGGAGTCGGTTGGAGTTGGAGCTGGTAACGGACCCCACGACCAATACGAGGTCGCAGGCATCGGCCAGACGCTTGACGGCATCTTGGCGATTCTGCGTGGCGTAGCAGACGTCGTTTTTCTTCGGTTCGGTAATGGACGGGAATTTGGCTTTGAGCGCCGAGATTACTTCGGCGGCGTCGTCCACGGAAATCGTCGTTTGCGTCACGTAACTCAAGTCGTCGGATGTGCTTTCAAGCTCAAGCGCGTTGACTGCCGCTACTGATTCGACCAGATAGATGCCTTCGTCGATCTGCCCCATGGTGCCTTCGACCTCCGGATGCCCGGCGTGGCCGATCATGATGATTTTCTTGCCGTTATTGTGAAGCTTGACGACCTGACGGTGCACTTTGGTGACCAAAGGACAGGTGGCGTCAAAAATGCGCAGTGGCCGAGCGTGGGCTTCGTCTGAGACGTTGCGGGGGACGCCGTGGGCTGAAAAAATAAGCGTTGCACCGTCGGGAACCTGTGAGATGTCGTCAACAAAGATGGCGCCCTTGGCCTTGAGTTCTTCGACAACGGTGCGGTTGTGAACGATCTCATGGCGCACGTAGAGCGGCGCGCCGTAAACCTCAATGGCGCGGGAGACGATTTTGATGGCGCGTTTGACGCCGGCGCAAAAACCGCGAGGTTGAGCGAGGATGACTTGCATAGACACGATGAGATAAAAGTTACGATGGTGCGGGCACCATTATCGCAAACCGTTGGTCGGCTACGTGGGCAACACAAGGAGTTCTGCGGTTTGCAGCAATGTCGAAACGTCGGTTGTCATGTCCTGCGTGCTCAAACCTCTGACGTAAAGACGGCACTTTCGTACGGTTGGGTTGTTTTGGACAAACGCCGACACTTTGGCTTCAAGCGTCTTTCTGTTGTACTTTAGGGCATTGCGCTTGACCTCGAAGAACCAGACGTTATCGGCGTTATCTTGAGCGATTAGGTCAATTTCATTGTTGCCTCGACGATCCCACCAGGCTCCCAGCGTTGTAAATCGTTGACTTTCCCGGAAGCGTTCCAAGAAAAATTGTTTCAGAGCACGGCCGGAAAAGTCGTCGAAGCGGCGGAGAAAATCCTGTCGGGCTGCTTCGAAATTGTTTTGGGCAAGTAGCGAGTCGTTGCCCAGAATAAAAGCAAACCAAAAGGCAAGATAGCGATCGGTGAGCTTATAACGCACGCGTCGATAATCTTCGCCCAAGACCGGGACGTTTTGCGCGATGAGTTCAAATTGATTTTCCAAGCGGGACAAATAGCCGCTGACGCTGACGGGGCCGATCAAATTCTGCAGTTCATCGCGTCGCGTTACGCCATTGGCAATGGCACGCAGTAACGTACGGTTGACTGTAGCGTCGGCTCTAAATTCGTTGGCGAGCAGAATCTCACCGTCCATCGCAAATTTGGAGCCGTCACGAAAAACGATACGACTCATGCTTTCCAGGTCCGTGGCGTTGCGATCCATCAGTTCGGCCACAAACCAAGGAACACCGCCGGTGAGAAGATACAGTGCCAAAAGGTCAGTGTTGGAAAAATTGGCGCGGTGATCCTTCAATATCTCCATTAGAACCGAGGGAGGAAAAGGTCGAACGTGAATGAAACGGTCGACACGACCATAGAGCGGTTCGCTGTATTCCTGGAAAATATTGCGCATGGCCGACGCAAAGGATCCTGTCATCATCAGGCAGATTTGGGATTGTTTGTGGTGCAGATCCCAAAAAAGTTGAACCTCGGACCAGAAGGATGGCTCAATGAAGTTGAGATCTTGACACTCATCGATGACGACATTGATGCGGCGCGATCTTCCTAAACGCAGAAGAAACTCGATGACTTGCGACAGTCGATCGCAGCGCGGCTCGATTTCAGGATGCAGGACGGAACGAATCTCGGCAAGCCAATTCTCAATCAGCACCGTGTGAGATACGCGAGACGCAAATAGATAGACGAACGGTTCGGGAGACGCTTGCGAGCTACGGCGAACAAGTTCTGTTTTGCCGATGCGGCGTCGCCCCGTGACAACGATGAGGCGACTTGTTTCAAGGTCACGGCATTGTTGCATCTCTTCAAAAATGGCCTGTTGCTCGGTTTCCCGGTCGTAATATTTCTGCATAACGTCGCTTCAAAAAGAGGTTAGCGTTCGCAAAAAGAACGTTCTTGTTGCGAACGCTATTTTCGCATGAAGCGGTTTGACCTGCAAACTGGGCATCCTGCACCAAATGAGTACTGAAAAAGGGCGATCATTTCTTCTCTCGTTTGGAAATTCTCTTCAAATTCAGTAGAATGCCGCTCCGCGACAAAAGTAGACGTCTTCCTTTGCGAGGAGGACGAAGCTCAAAAATCTTTGCCAGATGCTTGGCAAGGATTCTTTTTTGTCGTATAATCACGTTCTTTCGATTTTCGCGCTCACGCTTTTGATATGAAACGGCGAAGCGTGAAGCGTTTTTAACTTTTTTCTTATTACGGGAGTTAGCGATGGCACGAGTGTGTCAAGTCACCGGCAAGTCGCCGATGGTCGGCCATCAAGTCTCGCACGCGAACAACAAGACCAAGCGTCGTTTCATGCCGAACCTGCAGTATCGTCGCTTCTGGGTCGAGAGTGAAAACCGTTGGGTCCGCCTGCGTTTGACGACGGCTGGCCTGCGCACTGTCGATAAAGTTGGTATCGATGCGGTTCTCGCGGATCTTCGCGCCCGCGGCGAAATCTAATATTGGAGATTGAACCATGGCAAAGGGTGCACGCGAAATTATCAAGATGGAATCGACTGCCGGTACCGGCTACTTCGTCACCACGACGAAGAACAAGAAGAATTCCACGGGCAAGCTCGAACGTAACATGTACGATCCGGTTGCTCGCAAGCACGTCAACTTCAAGGAAGTCAAGCTCCGTTAATTCGTTGCTGAGTCTTTCTGTCGGAGAGGAATTTCCGGCGGTGACGTCGTAAAGCCGTTGTGTCTGATGAGGATGCAGCGGCTTTTTTGCGCTTGTTTTTCAGTGCATTCGAAACGGCGAATCCAAACTTTGGAACAAAAAACTCTGCCGTCTCGCAAGGAAACGACAGAGTTCGGATTCAAAAAATTGTTTGCCGAATTAAGGCATCTGAATCTTGCCGGAAGAAGGCGGCACACCGAAACCGGGGGAGCCGGGCGTGACGATCTTGCTTGCGGCTTCACGACGCATTTCCTGCAGACGTTCGAGCGTCTGACGCACGCCTTCCTTAGCGGCTTCGCCGTACTTAGAAACAGCTTCGGCGACGCTGGCGGCAGGGATGTCAAAAGAGATCGGAAGCGGGCCCATCTGAGTCATGATCTGCACTTCGCCGGTAAAGATCGGGGCGCGCGTCGGGTCCTTCGCGCCTTCGGGCGTGATCGGCGTGAGCACATGGATGGTGCCCATCTTGCGGTCGGTCACGATTTCTTCGGTGTACAGGTTGGCCGCGTCCATGTCGGCGCTGAGGTTGTCAAGATCAGCCATTGTTGAAAAGCAATCCACAAAAGAAGTTGATCGAAATACGGATGCAAGGGATGCCCTTTCCATCCGTCTTCCCGCCTATATGGGGATGGAGCGAGACAATATCAAGTACTGCGCAAAGCAAAACCGCAGCACGGACGGCTGCGGCTTGTTTGTGTGAGGAACCGAAGGATTAGCGGTAAACCATCACGGGAATCTTGGAGTGGGTGAGAACCTTTTGCGTTTCACTGCCAAGAAGCACAGCTGCCAGGCCCTTGCGACCGTGGCTGGCCATGAAGACGCAGTCACAGTTTTGCTGTTGACTCGTTTCGATCAACGCTTCAGCAGGCGAGAAGGACTTGACGGCAACGGTCTCCACAGGCACGCCTTCCTTGTCGAAGATGGCACGGGCATCTGCGAGACGCTCTTCGGCGACAGCGCGCATTCTTTCGTCATAGTCGTCAATTGATTCGGGACGGTATTCGGAAAGAGAGGTGTAGCTGTAGGGCTCGATTACGGTGATCAAAACAACGGAGGCACCCAGAGGCTTGGCAAAACGGGCAGCGCCGCGCACGGCCTCAATCGAAAGGGGGGATCCGTCAGTGGGAACGAGAATGCGTTTGTACATTTTTTGATTGACTCCGTTGGTCTGGTGCTTGCATTGTACTATTCGGCGCCGAGTTTGCTTGATGCTGCTTCGGAGAGAATGTGCAGAACTTCGGCGGCAAGCCGGAGTCCGACGGCAGCCGTTACCGGCATGGCCGTACCGAAGTTGGCAAATTCGGGGCCTCGATCGGCCACCGCACTTTTGATGGCCGGTTGAGTGCTGAAGACCGCAGTGATACCGAATTTCCGGATCTTTTTGGGATCTGATGCGCCGGCAGGAAAGCCGTAGTCCTTGCGCAAAACGGTGCGCAACTTGGATAAAAGTGCGTCGCCCTGAGTGCGCGAAAGGTCAGCAGCCGTCACGGCGCCCGGATCGGTTTTTCCGCCGGCGCCGCCACTTACCACGATCAGCCGATTGTTTTGGCGAGCCCAGGCCGACAGAGCGGCTTTGGCGGCCAGCGAATCAATGGCGTCGACAATGATGGCGTTAGCCGGAATGATGGAGTTCAGATTGTCGGCGTCAATGAAGTGCTCAATGGCGCGGAAATTACCTTCAGGATTGATTGTGGCAAAGCGCCGGGCAAGCACGGAGGCTTTGGCTTGTCCCAGCGTGTTTTCCAGAGCCGGTAATTGTCGATTGATGTTGCTTTCGGCTACCGTATCGCCGTCGACAAGCGTCAAGGTGCCGACACCGCTGCGCGCCAACGCTTCGGCGCACCAGCTGCCGACACCGCCCAATCCCACCACGCAGACGTGAGCTGTGGTGATGGCCTCAAACGCAGCTTGCCCGTAAAGCCGTTCAATGCCGCCGAATCGACGGCTGTCCTTTGGGTTCATCAGGTGTCCTTCTTGTCGGAGGTCACATCGGCTTCCGCGGCAGTTTCGGTGCCTTGCTTGGTGTTGTCGATCAACACCTGAGGTTCCGCCGCTCGTCCGCTCTTATTTTTGCGGACGAACCATGTGAAGAACACCGGCACGAAAATGGTGGCGATGAAGGTGGCGGCCAACATGCCGCCGAAGACACCCGTACCCATGGAATGGCGGGCGGCAGCACCCGGCCCCGTGGCAAACACGAGCGGCATCACGCCCAGAACGAAGGCCAGAGAGGTCATCAAAATCGGGCGCAGACGCAGATGGGCGGCTTCAATGGCGGCGTCAAAGACGCTCAGGCCTTCCTCCATCTTCAATACGGCAAATTCCACGATCAGAATGGCGTTCTTGGCCGTCAAGCCGATCAGCACCAACAAACCGATCTGGAAGTAGATGTCGTTGGCCGCGCCCCTGAACCAAAGCGAAACGAAGGCGCCCAATACGGCGTAGGGAATCGCCAGCACCACGGCAATCGGAAGCGACCAGCGCTCGTAAAGAGCAGCCAGAATCAGGAAGATGATGATCAGACCGAAAAAGATAGCCGTCGACGAGGAAGCTCCGATTCGTTTTTCGTGCCACGCCTGACCGGTCCATTCAATGCCGTAGCCTTCGGGGAGAATTTCTTCGGCAATTTCTTCCACGATGCGGATGGCTTCGCCCGAACTGACGCCTTCAACCGCCGCTCCCATGAATTGTGCAGCCAGATAGCCGTTCATGCGGCGAAGCGAATCGGAGCCGGAGATGCGGCTTACTTTTAGAAGCGAACCTAGCGGCACCATCTCGCCCGAAGAGGCTTTGACCCAGGCACGCCCGAAGTCTTCAGGCGTTTGGCGAGACTCAGCATTACCCTGGATGATGACGCGATAGGTGCGGCCGTTACGCGTGAAGTCATTGACGTAGTTGCCGGCAAAGAGCGTTGAGAGCGTATCGTAGACCTGGCTTGTCGAGATGCCCAGACGCATGGCCTTGTCTTCATCGAGCTCAACTCGCAGCATCGGAATATTGGCGCGCAACAACGTGCGCAGACTGGTCAATTCCGGTCTTGCAGCCAAAGCGGCCATGAAGTCGTCCGTGACTTGCTTTAAGGCGGCAGGATCATCATTGCCGCGCGCTTGCAAAAAGCCCGTAAAGCCGTTGGTGGAGCCGAGACCGCGAATGGATGCGGGCAGCGTAGTCACCGAGACGGAATCAGCGCTTTTATCGGCAATGGCCTGCATTTCGCGGCGCAGTTGCGCAGAATCTTTTTCGCGCAAATCCCAATCAACGAGGCGAACGATGTAGGTGGCGGTATTGGGACGGATGTCGCTTGCTTGCGTATCAAAGCCGGTCATCACCAGAATGCTCTGAACATTGTCCAGATTTTCAGTAATGTCTTTGCGAACTTTTTCGGTTTCCTGAACAGTTCGGTTAAAGGACGTACCGTCGGGCAGCTGCATGCTCATGCGGATAATGCCCTGGTCCTCGTTTGGGACAAAGCTGGTGGGAGTCGTTTTTACGAATTGCCAGCAGCCGGCAATCACGGCAACCAACAAGACGGCCGTGAGGAAACGGAAACGCAAAGCAAGTTTCACGAATTGCAGATAGCCGAACGTAAAACGCGATAAGCCGTGGTTAAAGCCCTGGAAGAACCGGTTGGTACTGGGCTTTTCGTTTTTCAGCAGCACGGCGCACAAGGCTGGCGTCAGTGTCAAAGCCACAAAGCCCGACAAACAGACGCTCACAGCAATCGTGATGGCAAATTGTCGGTACAGTTCGCCCGCGATGCCGCCCAAGAATGCCACAGGCGTGAACACGGCCGACAGCACGAGCACAATGGCGATCAAGGCACCCGCCACTTCCTTCATGGCTTTTTTGGCAGCCTCAACCGGGCTTAACCCTTCGTAGCGCATCAAACGCTCGATGTTTTCCAGCACCACAATGGCGTCGTCAACCACGATGCCGATGGCGAGCGTCATAGCAAAGAGCGTTAACGTATTGAGTGAGAAGCCCATGACCCAAAGGCCGGCCATAGTGCCCACCAGGGAGACCGGAACAGCGAGCATCGGGATGAGTGTTGTTCGCAGGTTTTGCAGAAACAGAAACACCACGATTAACACCAAAAGACCGGCTTCGCCCAGAGTCTTAAGCACTTCGTGCAAGGAAGCTTTCACGAACACCGTCGTGTCGTCGGTGATTTCATGCGCGATTTTGCCTTCGGGGTAATCTTTAGCAACGCGATCCAGTTCGGCTTTGACAGCCTCGGCGGCAGCCATGGAGTTGGCGCCGGTCTGCAGATAAATACCGATCGTAATGGACGGTTTACCGTTAAAAACGTTCACGGTTTCATAACTGCGCTTGCCGACTTCCACATCGGCGATGTCGCGGATTCGGATGGGCGAACCGTTGGCGTCGTTTTTAATGATGGCGTCGCCGAATTCGGCTGTTGTCAAACGACGGCCGGGACTTTGCGTGGTGTAGTAGAGCTGTTGCGTGGAAGTTGTCGGCATGCCGCCGATGGTACCCGCACCGCGTTCCATATTTTTGTCGCTGACAGTGTCTTCGACGTCCTGAACCGTGACGCCCATACGAGCCATTCGCTGGGGGTCAAGCCAGATGCGCATGGCGCTTTCGGTATTGCCGAAGATGTTCACGTCTCCGATGCCGGGCAAACGTTTCAGATAGTCGACGACATTCAAAAGGGCGTAGTCAGCCACTTCCGTCGGCGTGAGAGAACCGTCGGGCGAGTACATCGCCACCATCATGAGCACTTCATCGGAGCGCTTGCGCACGTTAACGCCGTTTTGGCGAACTTGCTCGGGTAGGCGACGCTCGGCCGTACGCACACGGTTATTGATTTCGAGCATGGCGTAGTTCGGGTCGGTGCCGACATCGAATACGCACTGAATACGCACTTCGCCGTTGGCTCGAATTGAAGTGGTGTAATAGATGAGGCCTTCAATGCCTGAGAGCTGATCTTCAATCGGCGCGGCCACTGTACGAGCCAGCGTCTGAGCATTGGCGCCTTCGTACTGAGTCGAGATGGTGACGGTGGGAGGGGTGATATTGGGGTACTGCGACATAGGCAGTACGCGCATAGCAACAATACCGGCCAGAACGATCAGAATGGACAGAACGGTGGCAAAAATTGGGCGTCGAATACAAAGGTCACTGAGCATTTTGTTTCGCAACCTCCGCCGTTACTTCTTTTCAACAAGCGTGACAGGCTGCTTGTCGCGCATACGTTGAATCTGATCAGTTACGACTTTGTCTCCGGCTTCGAGCCCCGAAAGAATGATCCAGTCCGTGTCTTTCCAGAGGCCGACTGTTACGGGAACCGCGCGAGCGACGTCGCCGCGAATGACGTATACCTGATAGGTTCCGTCGGGCTTTTGAATGACGGAGCGCTGCGGTACACGGATTGCATGTTTTTCAACGCGTGTTTGGAGTTGAACGTGCACAAACTGACCGGGAACAACGCCCGGCGTTTCGGCCGGTACTTTGGCGCGCATCATCAGCGATGCGCTTGTGGGGTCAATCTGGCGAGCAACATAATCAAGCTTGGCGTCCACTGTCTTTCCGTTGTCCAGACGCAAGCGCACTTTGTTATCGAGAGTGATGGTTGCGCCATCAAGGTCGCGTTCGCTCACGGCAAACACAATACGCATTTCTTCGGGCTGCGTGATCGTAGCCAGAAGCGTGTCGGTGGCGCTTACAAGCGTGCCTGTGTTGACAAGCGAGCGACTCACGATGCCGTCGCTGGTGGCTTTGACGGCGGTACGCTCCAAATTGATGCGGGCACTCTCTTCATTGGCCCTGGCCATGCGAAGGTTCGCAACGCGAATGTCTACGGCGCTTTGCGCATCGTCCCAGGTTTTCTTGCTGGTGGCCTTGGATTCGTAGAGCCGCTTGTATCGCTCGGCTTCGCGCCGTTCCTGCACAAGTTGCGCTTCAACTTGCTTGCGTTCGGCGACGGCAGCGTTGTAGGCGGCACGGTACGTATCTTGATCAATCAAAAAGAGCGTATCGCCTTCCTTAACGCGATCGCCTTCCTTGTAGGCAATTTTTTCAAGAATGCCGGAAACTTGTGCGCGTACCTCGGCTTGCTTAACACCTTCGGTTTCGCCCAGTGCTTCGACCCAGATGTTTTCATCGGCGATCGTGGCCGTGACGTAAGTGACGGGAATCGGCGGGCGTTGCACCTGGACAGCCTTTTTTTCCTGGCATCCCGTAAGCAACAAAGCGGAACACATCAGTCCGGCGCAAGCGGCAAAACCCGCACGAGCGAAAGAGCGAGGCAATAAAGTCATGTTGTTTTTGAGAACAACGCCGCCGAGCCCGCGTGCACAGCGCACCCGAGCCGTTGACAACGCCGTTTGAGCATATGAATTTGTAAGACTTAACTGACTAGTCGGGGTGAATCCCATATTGTGCCGAGCTTTGCGGGCAAAATGGGACGCCCAAAGCAGTAGTAACCCTTGATTTTAGAGACTTGATTGAGATCAGTGTAGTCGGAAGCTGCCAAAAATAGGTCAAATAATTTCAGTGGCTCGCTCAAGCCACTTGCGAGCGCGAGGGCTCAAAAGAGGCATGAGTTCTTCGCGTACTCGATTGTGATAGTCGTTGACCCAGTTGATTTCCACCGGTGTCATCATGGCGGTCTTGATGAGCCGCGTCTCGATCGGTGCCAGAGAAAGCGTTTGCATGCGCAGCATCGGTTGCATGGCTGAAAGCATGGTTTCGTCGACAATGGGGGTCACCAGGTTTTCCGTGCGGATACCGTATTGCCCCGCACGATAAAGTCCAGGTTCGTTGGATAGCACAAGTCCTGGAACAACGCGGGAGCTTTCTTTGACAGGAGCTCGGGGAGAAATGCTCACGGGGCCTTCATGTACCGAAAGGAAAAAGCCCACGCCGTGGCCAGTACCGTGTCCGAAATCGGCTCCGATATCCCACAGGGGAGCGCGCACGAGCGTCTCGAGCTGACTGCCGAACACGCCTTTCGGAAAAACAGTGGTGGCAAGAGCAATGTGGCCTCTCAGAACGGCTGTGAAGTCGGACTTCATAGCGTCAGTGGCGCGACCGATCAGAATCGTACGGGTGATGTCGGTGGTGCCGCCTTCGTATTGGCCGCCCGAGTCGATCAAAAGCAGGGTGTCGGCGTCCGCCTGCAGGTTGGCATTGTTGCCCGTGAGCGGGTTGTAGTGCGGTAAGGCCGCATTGGCGCCGAACGCGACGATTGCGGGGAAACTGTCACACACAAATCCTTTGCGCTTGGCGCGTTCGGCGTGCAGCATCTCGGCAAGCTCCTGCTCTGTGGGCGTCTCGCCATCCCAGAGCATTTCATCGAGTCGAGCGAAAAATTCGCATAAAGCGGCTCCGTCTTGCCGCATTGTTTCTTTCAAAAGCTCAAGCTCAGCCTTGTTTTTGCGGCTTTTTAACAGCGCCGTGGGACGCTCTCCGGCTACAACATAAGCGGAACTTTCTTGCTCCAAAAGGGCATAGACGGCGTGGTTGACGGCATCGGCGTCAAGAAGCACGCGGTGCCCGTTGAGGTGCTGAGCGATGTGTGCACGACGATCGGAGTAGGCGACAACGGAAATGCCGTTTGTCTTGAGGTGCTTTTTGACGTCGGCCGTTTGGATTTTCGTCGGATCAACGTAAAGCGTGACGTCTTCATCCGTGACGAGGAGATAGGACGTGAAAACAGGAGTACACGCGATGTCTCTGCCGCGCAAATTGGTGAGCCACGCAACGTCTTCAAGCGTGCCGAGTAAAAGCGAGTCGGCGCCTGCCGCATGCACGGCTTTGCGGACCTTTTCGAGCTTACGGGCGACAGACTCCTGAGCGTTCGTAAAGACCGAGATAGGAGCGGCATCGGGATGAGGACGGCCTTTCCATACGTGATCTGTCACAGAAATGTAGCCCGTCAAAATCATTCCGCGTTCGGAAAATGCGATTTCAAAGCGGCGGAAGTCGTTTTCGGAAATGGTAAGCGGATCGCAGCCGACCTGTGCATTTTCAGGAAGGTTCTCACAGAGCCATTGACGAGCGTTGGGGACGCCTTCTGCGCCAAAACGCATGAGTTCGATGCCGGAGCCTTCAAGTTGTCGTGCGGCTTGCTCCCAATAGCGACTGTCGGTCCAAAGAAGGGCGCGATCGGCCGTTATGACCATGCAGCCGTAGGATCCCGTAAAGCCCGAAAGATAACGCAGAAACATCCAGTGTTCGGGCAGGTGTTCGCTCAGATGGGGATCAGCGGATGTAACGAGCCAGGCGTTTAGCCCAAGGAATTGAATTTCGTCGCGCAGAGCTTGCAAGCGTTGGGTAACAGAAGTGGACATAAGAAATCGGTTCTCCAAAAAAGACCTTGAGATCTTGGCACATCCATTCTAGGAACTTGAAAGCGGAAAAGCGGTAGAAGGAAAGAAAAACGCCGTCGAAATAAATCGGCGGCGCATCGTTGCAAGGATTGTTGCGTTAGAAAAGCTTGATGATCTGAATGGTGAGCGGCATCTCCACGACGCCGTCGTGCGATGTTTCGCTTCCGATGTCGACGCTTATCAAACGCCAGCCCGCATCGCGCATTTCAATCAATGTGGCTTGTACGTCAAACTCAGGGCACGAAAACACAATATCGTTGAGGGCGCGCTGAGCCGACAGAGGTTGCATTGAGGTGCAGGTGAGCTGTTTGCGGTCACCTGCCTCCATGAGCGCCGACAGGTTCTTGGTCTCGGGACGAGATTCCGTATCTATGGCCTGGCCTTCGATACCGGGCTGCACGGCGCAGCCGGCAATAAACGCGGCGACCGCGGCAAGAGCAGCGGCGCCGAAGCGAAATGAAAAAGTAGATTGGCGAGCGGTCATAACGGGGATTTTAGCGGCGGCGCATGCGCAGAATCATGCCCGGCGGCAAATTTGAACTCACTGACTCAAATCTCGAATCCGAATAGGCCGTTTTCGGCGCGCGCTGCACCGTCGACTTGATATTCGAGGCATTGCTGCGACGACGTTCCTGACCGAATCGATTGCCCTCAGGATCGCGACGGTTGTCCGGGCGAGTTTTGTTTCGTTGGTGTGAACGGAAGTTTCCGGGCATCGTTTGAGGCAGGAAAATTGCCTGATTCTCCGGAGCAAAGGGATCGGTCGGCTCCCACGAAGCGCGCAAAGAGCGACGATCAGTGCCCGGAGTGCCTCTGCGTGCGGGACGTGTCTTGCCGGCGCCGTTGCGCTCGTTGGAGCGACGGGTATCTTGTGCGACCTGACCGTTGTTTCCGCGGGGGATGGAATTCGGTTCTCGACGCGTACGACGATTCTTGGTGACTTGCGGCTGTTGCGCCTCTATCGTCTTTTGCTGCGCTTTGCGGCGAATTTTCTTTTCGAAGCGTTCGTCGGGATTGTCAGAAATGCCGGCGGACAGAGCTTCCAGTTTGACGGCTTCGTGCACTTCTTTGGCAACTTCGGTTTTTGCGGGCTTTTCTTTGCGCTGCTTGCGGCGGGATTCACGCAATTTTTCAAGTTCGCGCTTGCGTGCGGCATCGCGTTCCTTTTCGTCGGCGACGATGTCGGCGGGCGGTTCGCCTTCGTAACCTTCGGCCTTTTTGAGATCAATGCGCTTTTTCAAGAGCTTTTCAATGGCCGACAGCAGATCCTTTTCATCGTCGCTTACGAGACTCACGGCGTGACCGGGAACGCCGGCACGTCCCGTACGGCCGATACGGTGTACATAGTCTTCGGCGACATTGGGCAATTCGTAGTTGATGACGTGTGGGAGCCCTTCAATGTCAAGGCCGCGAGCGGCAATGTCGGTTGCCACCAGCACGCGAATGGACTTGTCTTTGAAGCCGGCAAGCGCTTTGGTGCGTGCCGATTGACTCTTGTTGCCGTGAATGGCGGCAGCGACGATGCCGTCTTTTTCAAGCTGAGAAGCCAGACGATTGGCTGTGTGTTTCATGCGGGTAAAGACAAGAACCTGATCCCACTGATTGTCCACAATCAGGTCGCGCAACAACTCGCGCTTGCGCTTTTTGGCGATGCTCCAGGCCTCCTGAGAAATCAGCGTGCTTTCTTTGTTTTTGGCAATTTCAACCGAAACGGGATTGTTGAGGTAGGAGTCTGCGAGCTCACGGATTTCCGTGCTGAACGTTGCCGAGAACATCAGAGTCTGACGCTTGGCGGGAAGCAGCTTGACGATGCGGCGGATGTCGTGGATGAAGCCCATGTCGAGCATGCGATCGGCTTCGTCGAGAATGAGGAATTCCACTTCGGAAAGATCAACATTGAGCTGACCGGCGTGATCGAGCAGACGGCCGGGCGTGGCGATGAGAAAGTCGCAGCCTTTGAGCAGAGCTTCCGTCTGCGGACGTATGTTGACGCCGCCGAAGATCAAAACGGTGTTGAGTTCGGTTTGAGCGCAATAGGCACGAATGTTTTCGTCAATTTGTGCGGCTAGTTCGCGAGTCGGCGCAAGCACAAGCGCACGCACTTTTTTGGGCGCTCGTGCTTTCGGTGCGGCGAGCATCTTCGAGATGACGGGCAGGGCAAAGGCAGCCGTTTTACCGGTGCCGGTCTGAGCGGCCGTCAAGACATCGCGGCCGGATAAAAGGGCAGGAATGGCTTGTTGTTGAACCGGGGTGGGAGAGGTGTAGCCAAGAGCGGTAACAGCGTCAACGACGGCCTTGGGCAGACCGAGTTCGGAAAAAAGATTGGTCACAGTTTTACTTATTTTTGGTAGAGACCGACTTTGTCGTCTATTGGCACAACAAAAGGGCGGTGCACTGGGTGCACCGTCTTAAACAAAGTCGGTTTGAAAATTGGTTCATGAGCGGCTCAAGCCTTCAGCGCCGGATAGGTCGGGCGCCCAATAGCCGCAATACTTAAAAAGACAGTTTCAGGCTCAAGGCTTCGGAGCACTACACAGCCTGCATTTGAACAAAGCAGGAAAAGGCGCTGATTGTAACGGGAAGACGAGTGTTTGTGCGTCAAACGGACAAATTTCTTTGCGTCAGAAAACGGATGCGATCAAGTTGAGAGGAAATATCAGTATTCTTTTTGCCATGAGCACTTCCGAACCTACATTTGTCAACGTCACCAACCGCAAGATCATCCATATCGATATGGATGCGTTTTTTGCGTCCGTGGAGCAGCGTGACCATCCGGAGTTGCGCGGCAAGCCTGTGGCAGTGGGGCACGCCGATTCGAGAGGCGTGGTGGCGACGGCAAGCTACGAAGCCCGAAAATTCGGCGTACATAGTGCCATGCCGAGTTCGCGAGCCAAGATGCTTTGTCCGCAGCTGGTCTTTATCGAAGGCCGCATGAGTCATTACAAAGAAGTCGGCATGCAGATCCGCGAGATTTTTCACCGGTATACGGATCTGGTGGAGCCGATTTCGATTGACGAAGCGTATCTCGATGTCACAAATAACAAAATGGAAATCGCGCTTGGCGTTGATGTTGCCAAGCGGATCAAGGCAGACATTCGCAACGAGTTGCACCTGGTTGCAAGCGCCGGCGTTTCCTACAACAAGTTCTTGGCAAAGGTTGCCTCCGACTGGCGCAAGCCCGACGGGCTGTGCACGATTCATCCTTCGCGGGCTCAGCACTTCATTGAACAGCTTCCCATCAAGGCGTTTTGGGGCGTGGGTCCTGTGACGGAGGAAAAATTTCTCAAGATGGGAGTCAAGACCGGAGCGGATCTTTTGAAAATGCCCCTGGCAGAACTCGTGTCGCATTTCGGGCAAGCGGGCGTAACGTACTACAAGTTTGCGCGCGGCATTGACGATCGTCCGGTGCAGTCGGAGCGCGTCCGCAAGAGCGTGGGTTGCGAGGTGACCTATGAAGTGGACATTCCGGATCGGGCTTTCGTTCTGGAAGAAATCGGAGTGCTGGCCGACGATTTGCTCAAGCGGCTCAACCGCAGTCGGTTTGTCGGCACAACATTGACGCTAAAGGTGCGGTTTTTTGATTTCCGCACCGTGACGAGAAGTCTGACGGCCGAGGCCCCGTTGGTGGACAAAGACTCGATTGTTCGGGCTGCAACGGCATTGCTCACGGACGTTGATATTCCGTCGCGAGGCGTTCGATTGCTGGGGCTCTCGGTGAGTTCACCCGTCGAAGAGCAAAACGAACGCCAGGGCGTTCTCTTCTGATCGTTTTTTGTCGAGAGTGCTGGAAGTCAGGTTTTCAGCCGCGAAGCAGCGCGCCAAGTTCGGAGACAGAATCAACCGCGGACTTGCTTCGGTAGACATCTTGGAAAAGTTTCATACAGTCTTGGGGGTGAACGACAGAAACCGTGCTGTCGGGATAATTTTTCAGAAAATATTGAGCATGCCGTGTTGACTTGGTCTGCGGGGAGAGTTTGCATTCGAAGGCTTCGATTTTTCCGTCCAGAACTTCAAGGAAGTCGATTTCTCTGGGATTCGAACCGGTCGTACGCCAGAAATAGGTTTGTGTTCCGGTGCGAAGTGTATCGATGAGCTTGCGGCGCTCCATGAAAAAGAAGTTCTCCCACAGCGCGCCGGCGTCGTTGCGGCCGGCCAAGCTTTGGAAGTTACCGATGAGAGCATTGCGTACACCGTTGTCAAAGAAATAGATTTTTTTTCCTTTCTTCATCTCGTTTGCAAGGTTGCGAGAAAAGGAATGACAAATCTGGATGATTGAGCATGCTTGCATGCGTTCAACATAGTCTTCAACAGTGTTGCGACTGATTCCAACTTCTTGAGCCAGTCGGTCATAGGAGATTTCCGAACCAACGTAGTGGGCCAAACGTACCAGAATCTTTCGCACAATTTGAGGATGCTTGACAGACTCTTGTTCGTAGAAATCTCGAAGCAAATAGCCTTCGCAATAGTCTTCCAGATATGAACGCGCTTTTTCCGGCTCAAGGCAGGCCATCGGCATGAGGCCGTAGACGAGAAAACGCTCTAGGTACGTATTTACCGTGCCCCAGGAGATTCGTTGAGCGAGTTCGTAAAGCGAAAACGGCCACATCTTGCGTGAGACGACGCGGCCAAGTGCTGATTCCTTAAGTGTTGACAGATAGAAAGACGATGAGCTGGTGAGGTAGATACGGCACGGATTTTGCAGTGTTTCGTTTGCATCGACCAGAACCTTGACGATTGTTCCGATGTCGGCAATTTTGTGAGCTTCGTCAATGACGATATTGGGCGCCTGACTGAGGACATTGAAAACATCGCCCTGGCTCTGAAATCTTAGATCGGCGGCGCTCCCCTCTATATCGCCGTTGAACCAACGGCAACCGTTTTGGCCAATGATCTGACGAAGCAATGTGGTTTTGCCGATTCGCCTTGGTCCGAAGATCAGAACGGCACGAACAGGCGACTCTTGCTCAATCTCGCGTTGGATTGTTCGGGTCAGAAGTGACGATTGTGCGGCGGGTGTCGTTTCTAACATGTGTAAATAGAAAAAATCTTCAATTGATTGAAGAATATTACTGTAAAAATCTTCAATTCGCTGAAGAAATCTTCAGTTTTGCTCTGTTTGGTGTTGACCTTGCCTGAAATTGGTTGACAGTTTTCCGCGGTGTGACTGAATAAGTAGACAGTTTTTTGGTTTTTGCCTAAAACTGTCGACAGCTTTTTTGCAAAGACCTGATTTGGTTGACACCAAACGGTCTCTTCGGAGAGTTCTCTTCGATTCTATCCTTGCATCATCCTCCTTACCATGACGACATAACAAGCCGAGATCAACTTCGACTGAGGGGGTGATCGTGTCAAGCCCGAAGCCTCGTTTAATGGAGGGGACCCGCGCAGCGGGGCGCAGGCCGTTCATCGAGGCGCAGCGGCTTGACGCGCTGACGGATCGCACACTTGCGGCGCAGCCGGGAAAGAAGAAATCTTTCCCGGGCTGCCCAGCGGCGAGCGATCAAATTCAATGCCGCAAGGCATTTTCATCGCTTCCTGTCGTTGAGTCGTCAACAATTGCTTTGACCTCTGCACCATGTGCGTTATGCGAGATCTGAAGCAGCCGCTCATTGCGTCGCTCAGACCACGTCTTCCAGCACCGTTTTTGACTTCCCGATTGTCGGTGTGCCTGAGCAGGTGTTTGATAGTTCAAGCTCAAGTGAGGTCTGACATTGTTGTAGGCATTAATCGCTTTCTCAACACGACACAAGCAGTCAGCCAGATCCTTAATCTCCACGTTGTTGAGCCATTCGCTCTTAATGAGCACGTTGACTCTCTCGGCCACAGCGTTCTCCAGAGGATCTCCGCTTTCGGTCATCGAAATCCTGACGCCTCTGGACTTCAGAACCGCAACGTACTCATAGCAGCAATACTGGCAACCTCGATCTGAGTGATGGATCAACCCATGAGCGAGTAACGGCTCAGACAAGCCAGTTTTGAGCCTCTTGATCTCCTTGAGAGCCTCGGACAGGGTGAGCTCTTTGGAGTCAACCTCGGGCTTTTGTGAGGTATCAGACAATAAGCTCTCCTCGATATAGCGACCAATCCATCCGTAGACGACTTGGACGCTGCTGAGATTGAAGCGCGAAACGATTTGTTCAACCGTTTGCTCTTTCTCGAGCAATTGTCTCACAGCTTCAGCTCGTTCATCGGGCAGGGCTCGTTGCCCCCATTTTGCACATAACTGCCAGTTGCCCGTTTCAACAAAATCGTTTTCGTCCATTTTTGACACGTTTTTCCTTTGCGGAAAGTGTCAACTTTTTTCAGGCCAAGACAATGCTTTGGTCGCTGCAGTAGGTTGGTAGAAAATTAAGGGCGCCTGAAAGGCGCCCGTGAACTTCAGGCGAGCAGTCGCCCGCAGGTCGCTTCTTTCATTTGTTGGGTGAAAGAGGCGAGCTTGGATTTGAGGGCTTGGTCGTCGTTGAGATTTTCATTGATGATGCGCACGTAGGCCGAGCCGACGATAACGCCGTCAACGCCGTGAGCCATTGCTTCGGCGACATGTTCGGGCTTGCTGATGCCGAAACCGAGTAAGGCAGGCGGGGCGCCAGCGTCTTTCATGAGTTCGACGACATGATGCGTGGGCATGCCGGCGGCGCGATCTGTACCGGTGACGCCGCTTCTCGACATCAGATAGATATAGCCCTCGCTGTGTTGAGAAATGCGGCGTATCTTGTCAGCATCGGCGTTTGGAGGAACCAAACTGATCAGCTGTACGTCGTGCGCGCGTGCAGCTGTATCCCATTCCGATTCTCTGGCGCGCATCGAACTTGGAATGTCGGGAATCAACACTGCGTCAACGCCGGCTTCATGACACTGAGCGAAGAAATGATCAAGCCCCGGTGCGTAGGCGAGGTTGATGTAGATCATGAGGCTGATCGGCATATCGGGATGTTTGGCTCGGTACTGTTGTACGACCTGTAGACATTTTTGCGTGTCAGAACCATTGGCAAGTGCACGTTTGGAGCTGAGGCAAATCACCGGACCGTCGGCGCTGGGGTCGGAGAACGGAATGCCGAGTTCAAAAGCGTCGGCACCAGCTTCAGTCAAGGTCTCCAAAATTTCGAGACTTTTTTCTGGTGTCGGATCACATAGGTTGACGAACGGAACCAGAGCACCGTCCTTTCGGGCTTTCAACGCGTTAAAGAGGTTTGCAAAACGATCGGTCATGATGGTTGTCCTTCACTAAATCACTTGGGGTCAAAGCGTTGTGGCGTTGATGTAGGCCTCGCGGTTCATGTGACCGTCCTTAAAGAGTCCGATGCGCTCAAAACGATCAAGCACCTGATTGACGTCTTTGTCGCCGCGGCCGGAAAGGTTGCACAGAATGATCTGTTCCTTGTCGGGATTTTCTCGAATCATTCGCAGTGCATGCGCGAGCGCGTGACTGCTTTCGAGTGCCGGAATGATTCCTTCATGCAGACACAAGTCACGGAACGCAAGCAGCGCTTCCTCATCGGTGGCGTTGACATACTGTGCGCGGCCGATGCTTTGCAGGTAGGCGTGTTCCGGACCCACCGACGGGAAGTCAAGGCCTGCGGAAATGGAATATGACTCTTTGATCTGTCCGTCGGGCGTTTGCATATTGAAGGATCTTGCTCCGAAGAAAATGCCTTCCTGGCCGTGACCGAGCGGTGCTCCGTGCTCACCCGTTTCAATGCCTAAGCCGCCGGGTTCCACACCGATCAGTCGGACGTCTTTTTCTTTGATGAAGTCCGTGAAGATTCCGATGGCATTGGAGCCGCCTCCCACACATGCCACAACGGCGTCGGGAAGACGATGCTCGACTTCCATCAGCTGGCGTTTGGCTTCTTCACCGATAATTTTTTGGTATTGCTTCACAATCGTGGGGTAGGGATGGGGACCAGCTGCCGTACCGAGCATATAGTGTGTGTTCTCGAAGCTGCCGGCCCAGTCACGCAAAGCTGCGTTGCATGCTTCCTTGAGCGTGGCAGCTCCCTCGGTGACGGGATAAACCTCGGCGCCCATCAATTCCATGCGAAGCACGTTGGGCTTTTGACGCGCGACATCTTTAGCGCCCATATAGATGCGGCATTCAAATCCCATCAGAGCGCAGACAATGGCGGTGGCTACGCCGTGCTGGCCTGCGCCAGTTTCTGCAATGATGCGCGTTTTGCCCATCCGTTTTGCCAAAAGTGCTTGACCGAGCACTTGATTCGTTTTGTGTGCTCCGCCGTGCACGAGGTCTTCTCGCTTGAGATAGAGCTTGGCCTTGGTGCCCTTGGTGAGATTGCGGCACAGCGTAATCGGCGTGGGGCGACCGGCGTAGGTGGTCAATAGACCGTTGAGCTCGGCTTGAAAGCTCGGATCATCCTTTGTTTCGACAAAAGCCTTTTCAAGCTGATCCAAGGCCGGAATCAACAGCTCGGGAACGAATTGACCGCCGAACTTGCCAAAAAACGGATTCAACAGCATTTTGATGTGTCCTCTCTTGTAGCGAATGTGGTTTAAGCGGCTTGCGCGAGCGTACCGTTCCGGGCAAAGTCGCGGTGTGCTTCGACGATTCCGAGGGCGCGCCCGGTTGCAAGGGTCTGGCGCGCGAGCTCTACGCCCTCGGCTATCGATTGAACTCGGTTGCCGGCTAAAAGCAGAAGCGCCATGTTGGCGCAAACCATGTCGTTGTGTGCGGGTTTGCCACGGCCGCTCAAAACAGCTTGCGCGATGCGTGCGTTTTCTTCCGGCAGGCCACCTTTGACGTCTTCTTCGGTGTACTTGGTCGTGATGCCGAAATCGGCCGGCGTAAAACGACCGGTCTGAATGTCGCCGTTTTCATACAGTCGGGCATATTCCGAAGGACCGGAAACGGAAACTTCGTCGTAACCGCTGCCGTGTACGACAAAACCGCGTTTCATGCCGAGCTCTTTGAGCGTTTGTGCGACCGGTTTGATCAGAGCCGTGTCGTAAACGCCGATGACGGCATAGTCGGGATGCGAAGGATTGGTCAGCGGGCCGAGGATGTTGAAGATGGTGCGGGTAGCGAGAGCGGAACGTACCGGCATCACGTTTTTCATGGAAGTGTGGTAGAGCTGAGCAAAACAGAATGCAAACCCTGTGCGGACAAGGAGTTCGGCCGCTTGTTCGGGGGCAGGGGCGATATTAAATCCCAAGGCGGTCAGCAGATCTGAGGCGCCGGTTTTCGACGAAACGGAACGATTGCCGTGTTTTGCGATGAATAGGCCGTTGGACGCGGCACCGAGCGCGGCAATGGTTGAAACGTTGATTGATTGTTTGCCGTCGCCGCCCGTACCGACGATTTCGCCGATTTCGATGCCTTCGGGACGAGGAAAATGTCGTGCGGCGCGAACCATGGCACGAGCTGCGCCTGCAATTTCAGAAGGAGCTTCACCCTTCATTTTGAGGGCTGTCAGAATGGATGCAAAGACGGCCGGGTCGGTTTCGCCGTTAAAGATTTTGGTAAAGAGTTCTTCGGTTTGTTCGCTCGAAAGGTCCTGAGAAGCGTAGAGAAGTTCAAGAGCCGGTGTCATTTTGGATTTCCTTTTTCGTCGTGTTGTTTGTCATGCATATGCCAAGCTGAGAGAAACATCAGAGGCGCCAGCACGGAGCAGGCGGCAGGACGAAGGAAAGATCCTTGTGTGTTACGGCAGACTTCATTTTGCAGATCCTTTTTTTTGTTGATCCGCGGACCTTGTCTGGTGGTTTTTTTAGGATAAGAAAAAACCCGCTGACCTTGTTGTCCGCGGGTTCTTCTTTTCAAACTTCACTCGTTGTTGTGACGTGACAAAGCGCACCCGCCCTATGGGAGGTGCCACCACCAAAACTGGTTGAAATGCTTCGTCAAGTTCATCATCTGTTATCCGAACAAAGAGAATTGTCGGTAAACCGTACCGATCGTTGCGCTTACTTTACCTAGACTTTCGATAAGCCGCAATAAGGTAACTTGCTTAGAAACAGCATCTGAGGAGCCGAAGATTTGCTCCGTCGAGGAAATCTCGGCAAGATACGGGCCAAGTTCAACCATTTGGCCGCAAACTGACGGCCTCAACAACGGAAACCAAAATATGACCGAACCTCTACAGATTACCGACATCGTGGTCGGCGACGGCGCCGAAGCCAAAAAAGGCGCTCGCATCACCGTGCATTACACGGGCAAACTCACCGACGGCACGGTGTTCGATTCGAGTATTCCGCGCGGCCAGCCGTTTGACTTTACGCTTGGTGCCGGTCAGGTGATCCGCGGTTGGGACGAAGGTTTTGCCGGCATGAAGGTGGGCGGCAAGCGCAAGCTTGTGATTGCTCCTGAATACGGCTACGGCGAATACGGCGCCGGCGGCGTGATTCCTCCCAATGCAACGCTCGAATTTGAAGTTGAGCTTCTCGAGGTGGAGGAAGTGCCCGAACCCGGTGAGCTCGAAATTGATGAAGTGCAGATCGGTACCGGAGAAGAAGCCAAGCCCGGTATGGTTGTGAGCGTGCACTATACGGGCAAACTTACCGACGGCACGGTGTTTGATTCGAGCATCCCGCGCGGTGAGCCGATCGAATTCCTGCTTGGACAGGGCATGGTGATTGCCGGCTGGGAGCAGGGCATTGAAGGCATGAAGGTGGGCGGTAAGCGCAAGCTTACGATTCCCTACAATCTCGCCTACGGCGCACAGGGTTACCCTGGTGTGATTCCTCCCTACGCTACGCTGATTTTTGACGTTGAGCTCACCAAAGTCGCCAAAATGTAACGGCTGATTCTCGGAGTCGACGATAGGCACCGGTGCGAATGTTTCTCGCCCGGTGCTTTTGTTTGCACTGGGTTCAAAGCGGTTCGATCGGCACCACGTTGATAAAGCCCGGTTCGGTCAGGCCCACATGAGTGCTCACGCGATACACGGCTTCGAGCATATCGGGCTTTAATACTTCTTTGGGAGTGCCGCAGGCTCGCACGCGACCGTGGTCAAGCATGATGAGACGGTCGGAAAAACGGGCGGCGGCCATCAGGTCATGCACGACGCACACGGTTGCGGCACCCGTGCGCTCGGTGTATCGGCGTGCCGCTTGCATCACGATGAGCTGATGACGCAGGTCCAGAGCGCTTGTGGGTTCGTCAAGCAGCAACACGCGCGGAGAGGAAACAAAAGCCTGTGCCATAAAAACGAGTTGCTTTTGGCCGCCCGACAGAGACAGGACCGGTTCGGAGGCCAGTTCATTAATGTGCATGGCGTGAAGTACTGCATCAACGCGGTCAAACGTTTTGCCGTCGACCGTAAGTGAAAGGTCATTCACGAGTCCGAGCAACACCATTTCAAACACCGTGAGGCGACTCTGGACGGCGGTGAGCTGAGGGACATACGCCACGACGCTGTTGGAGAGGGTTTTGCCGTTTTCGGTGGCGAGCACTCGCCCGGTTGCTTTCACGAGCCCTGCCACGGCTTTGAGCAATGTGGTTTTGCCGCAACCGTTCTGACCGATGACGCTTACCAGTTCGCCGCCTGCGATGTCGGCCGAAACGTTCGAAAGAACGGTTTTGCGGCCGAACGACACAGAAAGGTTCTCGATGCTCAGTTTCAGGTCGGTGTGAACCGGTCGGTCGTGCCCGCTCAATAGGCTTTCGTGATGATGGTCATGGTCGTGCGGATGAGTGTGCCCCATAGCTCGGTCCTTGTGAGATTTCTCTTTTGAAAGGTGTCTTTTGCCGTTATCTTTCGTCTTCGTCGTTTATTTTTTTTATTGGTTTGCGAGTTGGCGATGAAGGTTCAGATACCACTGTACCGTTTGTTTGATGCCGGTTTCAAATGACATTTCGGGGTTCCAGCCGAGCTCACGGCGGATTTTGCTTGCGTCAATGGCATAGCGGAAATCGTGACCGGGGCGATCGGTGACGTTTTTGATGAGCTCTTCGTAGCAGTGTCCGCCCCAGGGTTCGAGTCGATCCAACAGACGGCAAACGATGCGCATCATGTCCAGATTCGAGTGTTCCTCGTGACTGCCCACGTTGTAGCTTTCGCCGGCTTGCCCGTCGTGAAAGATTTTGTCAACGGCACGACAGTGGTCCATCACCCAAATCCAGTCGCGCACATTGCTACCGTTGCCGTAAAGCGGTATCGCTTCGTGCGCAAGAGCCTTGCGGATAATGGTGGGAATGAGTTTTTCGCTGTGTTGCCAGGGGCCGTAGTTGTTGGAGCAGTTAGAAATCGTCGCGTTCATGCCGTACGTGCGGCAATAGGCGCGAACGAGCAGGTCCGAAGCGGCTTTGCTTGCCGAATAGGGACCGTTGGGCGCATAGGGCGTTTTTTCAGTGAAAAAGCCCTCGTTACCGAGGCTTCCGTAGACTTCATCGGTGGAAATGTGATGAAAGCGGGCTTGAGCCAGACAGCCCCTGCGTTTCCAGTAGCGAAGGGATTCGTTTAATAGCGCCACGGTTCCGTTGACGTTGGTGTCGACAAAAAGCAGAGGATCGACGATGGAATTGTCGACGTGGCTTTCAGCGGCAAAATGGATGACGCCCGTGATGTCGTATTTTTCGAGGAGATCGCGAACGAGCTCGGCATTGCGGATGTCACCTTCGACAGGCACGACGTTTGGCATTTGTTTTTGAGCGTCAAAAGCGCAGCGAGAACCCGCGTAGGTGAGCGCATCCAGGTCGATCAGACGATAGTTTGGGTAGGTGCGTGCAAAGTACGCTACGAAATTGGTTCCGATAAATCCGGCGCCGCCGGTGACGAGAATGCTTTTTTCAAACATGGGAAGAATCTTCCGTCAATGCCGTCAGCCAATGCCGCGGCTCAATTGCGTAGGGTTGCAGCGAGTTGAGCGACAACACGCTGTAGGACGGTCGCTTTGCTTTTGTCGGATAGTCGCTCGTAGCAATGGGCTCGATGCAGCAGGACAAATCGAGATGCCGCACGATGGCACAGGCAAAGTCGTACCACGATCCGCTTCCTGCGTTGGTAAAGTGCAAAAGCCGCATCGGCTGCAGGTGTGCCTTTTGTTCGTAGAGCGAAACCAATGCTTTTGCCAGATCGTTGACAAGCGTCGGCGCGCCGATCTGGTCGTTGACGACGCGTAGATTGTTTCGGTTTGATGCGAGTTGCCGGATGGTTTGGTAGAAATTGCGGCTGTCCGCTTTCTTACTGTAAAGCCATGCCGTGCGCACGATTAGACCCGAAAAGCCGCCTGAGAGAAGCGCGGTTTCTCCGGCGCGCTTGCTGCGGCCGTACACCGAGAGCGGATTGACGGGGGCATCGGTGCCGTATGGCAAAGAACTTTTTCCGTCAAAGACATAATCAGTTGACACGTGAATAACCGGTACGCCGCTTTCGGCAAGAATCCGGGGCCCCTCGGCATTGACGGAAAAAGCGGTTTGCGGATCATCTTCGGCGGCGTCGACGGCGGTGTAGGCCGCGCAGTTGATTACGCAGTCGAAGGACTCGAAGTCAAAGCAAGCTTTTACGCGAGCTTGATCGCAGATGTCCAATGCCTGACGAGAATACGCACGGCAAGCGATGCCTCGTCTTTGACAAAGCGCGGTGAGCGCTTGTCCCAATTGACCGCTTGCGCCGGTGATCAAGATCATCTGCGAGCTCCTTCATAGTGAAAGGCAGGCGCTTGGCAATATTGCTCCCAAGAAGGGGCCGCTTTGTCCTTGCCGGACTGCAGGCAAACGGTGCCGTCCAGTTGCCAATCAATCGCAAGTTCCGGATCTGTGGCATTGATCGCACCCTCGCTTTCGGGGGCGTAGTAGGCGTCGGTTTTGTATGCTACATGCGCGACCTCTGAGAGGACCGCAAAGCCGTGAGCAAACCCTTTGGGAATGTACATCTGCAGATTGTTTTCGTCGGAGAGTTCGACTGCAACATACTGTCCGAAGGTGGGGGAACCCGCTCGAATATCCAGCGCCACATCCAGAATGCGACCGCATACCGCACGCACGAGTTTGGTTTGGGCGTGTTCGCTCTTCTGAAAATGCAGCCCTCTCAGTGTGCCTCGCCGAGAAAACGAGGCGCTGTCCTGCGTAAAGTCAATTTTGATGCCGAGCGAAACAAGCGTGCGGCGGTTGTAGGACTCCAGGAAATAGCCGCGATCGTCTCGGTAGACGGCGGGCGCAAGCAGCACAATGTCGGGGATGGAGGTTGAAAGAATCTGCATGAGCGATTTTCTCGATTGTCTCGAGGTCTCAAAAACAAAGCAATGACGCGGATTAGGCGTAACGGGCTTGAGTGCTGCGCAAAAGTAGAACAAGCAAAAACGGCACCCCCACAAGACTTGTGACGATGCCGACCGGTAGAACGGCGCCGGCCGAGAGCAGTTTAGCGGCCACGGAACTTGCGAGCATCAGCATGGCGCCGGTCAAAAGACTTCCTGGCAAAAGATAGCGCTGATCTTCGCCGAGCGTCAATTTGGCCAGATGCGGTGCAACCAGTCCGACGAAGCTGACGGTTCCGATAAAGGAAACGGAGCAGGCGATCAGCAGCGCACTAATGCCAAAAGCGACAACGCGAAGACGACGCACGGGAACGCCCAGGCTCAGGGCTCTTTCTTCACCGATGGTGAGCGTCGTTAGTTCCCACGAGCGTCCGATCAAATATGCTGCTGCGGCGATCACGGCGGCAGCGGCTGCTGCCGTGCTGGTCCATGTGCTGCGCTCCAGGTTTCCGAAGGTCCAGCCGCTGATGAGTTGCGCGACTTCAGGGCTTGCATGGTATTGCAGGAATTGCTGCAATGCCATGAAAAAGAAGTTCATGACGATGCCCGCAAGGATCACGGTCGAAGGCGACATGCCGCGCCGGCCGCCGAGCCAGTAGATGGCCGCAGACACGATGATGGCCATGGAAAAAGCGGCAAGTGCCGTGCCGAGCCAAAGCATGCCGAAAATCGTAAATCCGATGGTGATGGCGCCGGCTGCACCGAATCCGGCGGCCGAGGAAATACCCAGTGTTGAGGGACTTGCCAATGCATTGCCGGTGATGTTTTGAATTTGCAGGCCGGCCAACGATAAGGCGGCCCCTACGAAGAAAGCCGTCAGCGTCATCGGCAGACGAATGGACCAGACGATGACGGCTTCAGCTGTGCCGGCCTCTGGCCCTTGCAGCAGAGCCTGAAGCACCGCGGCAAGTTTCATGCCGGAAGAGCCCGTCATCAGGTCTGCTAAGGCAAGCAAAACGACTCCGACACCACCAGCCGCGAGAATGCGCAGGCGTTTTTGGCTTTGAAGTCGGTATTGCAGGTCGCAACTCACGATTCGTTTTCCTTTGCGATCGGTTTAGCGTTCGAGCTTGATGAAGAACGTTCCCGAGCCGTCAACTTCAGGCAGATACGTTTTCCAGAAACGGTTGTATTCGGCAAGCGGATCAAAATCAGCAAATGTTTCAGGGTAGATGATTTTGGCGAGATCCATCAGATACGTGTAGTCAACCATGGAGCGAAGAGAACCGTGGTCAACGCCATAGATCTCTCCGGTTTTGACGGCTTCAAGGGTTTTCCATTCGGGACGAGAGGCAAAGCCGCGCAGCCGCGATTGTGCTTTTTTGGGGGAGACGGAAAGCCCCATGCGCATTTGATCGGTGTCATGAGCGCCTTGCCAGATACTGCCGGTGATGATAACAATCTGCGGATTGTGTGCTAGCACGTATTCGCGGGAAAGTGCTGCGTAGGGCTGCTTCATGTCCGCGGCAATGTTGTTTGCCTGCAGCTGATTGAGAATGCCGCCCCAGAGCACGCCCTTGTTGTATGTGTTGCCATATTCGCCTGGGCCTTTGCTTCCGGTTTCGACGTAGACGCGGCGGGCTTTGGCTGATTCGGGGAGTTTGGAGACGCGCTCGCGAACGATATCGGCAACTTCAAGATAGCGTCGATTCAGATTTTCGGCCGTGGATTTCTGATTGAGCAGTTCGCCTAGGATTTTCGTACTTTGCGTGTGATTGGCAGCGGTAAGCGCGTGGTAGTCGAGCACTACGGTCGGAATGCCGGCTTTCTGGAGAACTTCGATGCGTTTGTTGTTGTCTGCGTACTGGCTCTTGTTGATCAACAGGAGATCGGGCTTGAGCGAAATGATCTTTTCCGTGTTGAGAATGTTGTCGTGGTAGCCGCCGATGCTCGGAATTTTCTTGATCTCAGGAAAAGACTTCGTCAGCGCAGTGTATTCGCCAAAACGCGTGGCCTGCCAGCCGTCCTGCGGCAGGGCGACGACTTTTTTCAAACTCTCGGCTCCGCCCACCATCAGGAAGTTAAGGATGTAGTTTCCTACGACGATGCGCTGCGGCGTGTCTTTGAGCGTGATTGTGCGATTCTCGAGATCGGTGACGGTTATGGGGGCGGCAGCTGCACTCAGCGAGAATATGCCGAAAAGCAAAACAAGCGTAGCGGATTGAAAAAGACGACCGAGCATATCCGAAATCTCAAAGAGGACGGCGCGCGACTGCCGCCAGTATGATGTTTTTGCTTTTCGTATGATACCCATGCTTTTTCAGGATGCCATAGCTCAAAAGACGTACGACAACAGTGAACAAGAATTTGGCAGAAACGGGCAATCCGGAGGAACAAAAAAGGAAGCGCCTCAAGTTAGAAGCGCTTCCTGTCCGGTCGGATACAACCCGCTGTTAGGCGAAGAAGCCTCGCAAGCCGTATGCGAAGATCGCAATGATCACGACCGGAATGACATAGCGCACCCAGACAAACCAAAGGCCGGTGGTTTTATGCGGCAGCGTACCGCAGTTGTCGATTTCGTCCTTGGCGTTGTTTTTCATAATCCAACCCACGAAAATGGTGGCGCCGAGTGCTGTGATCACAAAGCAGATGTTGCCGCTCACAAAGTCGAACGCATCGAAAATGTTGCGATCGAGAATGCGTACGTCGCGCCACGGGCCATAGGCAAGAATGCAAGGCAGATTGCCGAACAGGAAGATGCCGCCAAGCGTCAGATTGATGGCGCGGCCCAGGCTGATGCGCAGACGTTCAACAAGCACGCTGATGATCACTTGATAGATGGTCAGCGACGTCGTCAGAGCAGCAATCACCAGCAACAGGAAGAAGACGATCGCAAAGAAGTTGCCGAGGAACATTTCGGAGAATGCGATCGGAAGAGACTTGAAGACCAGAGACGGGCCGGAATCGGGAGCCAAATTGGCGCTAAAGAGCGACGGAAAGATCATGAAGCCCGCCATTACGGCCACCAGCGTATTGATGATGCCCGTAATAACAGCTGTCTTGACCATGTCTTCCTTCTGGTTCAGGTGCGAAGAAAGCGTGATCATCACACCGAAACCAAGTGACAGGGCAAAGAACACCTGGCCGAGCACGTCAAGGAAAAGTCGGGGTGTGATTTTGGAGAAGTCAGGCGTCAGGTAGAAGCTCACGCCGGCTGCAGCGTCGTCGAGCGTGAGGTTGCGAATCACCATGATCAGCAGGCACAGCAGCAACAGAGGCATCAGGTACTTCACCGAGCGTTCGATGCCCTGAATGACGCCTTTGCGCAGGATCACCCAGTTGATGAGAACGAAGACGAGCGTGTAGCAGGTGATTGCAAAGGGCGAATGTTCAATGGTGTCGGAATAGAAACTTTCGGTGAGTTCTTTCGTGATAGGACTCGAAAGGTCCAGGCCTCCGGCAACGCCTGCTGCGCCGAGGAAAATATGCCAGATGTATGAGATCACCCAGCCGCCGATTACCATGTAGTAGGCGAGAATGCCAAAGGCGCCCAAAAGCCCCGTGTAGCCGAAGAGTTTCCATAAGGGACTCGGAGAATAGCCGGGAGCACGGCCAGCCAAAGCAAAGGCGTCGACGCTGTTGGCCTGTGCGCGGCGGCCGATGACGTTTTCAACAAGGATAATGGGAATGCCGACGAGCATCATGACGGCAATGAAGGTGAGCACGTATGCGCCACCGCCGTTTTCACCGACGAGATAAGGAAAGCGCCAAGTGGCGCCGAATCCGATCGTCGCGCCGGCAACGGTCAGGATATAGGTCAAGCGGCTTGACCAGGTTTGTCGTGTACTCACCCGTTTTCTCCCGAAAATTTGTTTTTCTTCTATTGCAAAAAGAGTCCCGGCAGACAAGCTCGGGATCTCTGATTTCTTGCAACTATTCACCCATTTTCGACTATACCATATAACCTAATATGACAATGCGTCTGTTCGAGCATTTCCTGGCGGTTGAGGGCCTTGTTGCAAACAAAAAATCCGCTGATGCGAGCGGACATCGGCGGACTTTTGAGTGGTGGGATGAGGCGAACCGAAGGGCATTGAAAAAATGGGGTTTTTTCCGCTAATTTTCGAAGATCTACCATGGGTTCTACCACTGTAATCTCCACTGGATGACTGTTCAAAACCATCCTCCATAGCCACTGCTCCCATCCGTAAGAGCTCTTAAATCTAGAGGTCTAACATCAGCAGAACGCCGTAATTATATCTTCCTCAGAAAGGCTGCTCGGCAAATTCAATGCGGTTGCCTGATGTCGAGATTGAGAACGACGGCAAATTGTATGCTGATTGCGTCCAAAGTTTGGCTGTTCAGTGAGCCGATTTTCGTCTGGAGCATTTCCTTGGGGACGGTTGTGATCTTGTCGGTCATTACCCAACCTATTTTGGCCAAGCCATTGTCTGGATCAGACTCAACTCTGACTAGCGTCAGCATGTTGAGTCAAAAGTAACTGATTGATTTTAAAGAATAAAAATATCGGATTCCGAAATGAGCATATCGGAATCCGATGATTTTGAGACGCGGTGCACAGAAAATTTCCTCCATGGCCGCATGTGGACGGCCAAAGTTTTTTAAGGAGGAAGCCTTATGGAAATCATTCGTCCCATACCAGCTTTTGCAAGACTGGGACTTAAGAAATCAGCCGGTTATAAGCGTGTAACAGAGGGGCTCCTGCCGCCACCTATCAAGATCGGGAAACGGGCAGCGGGGTGGCCGAAGCACGAAATTGACACCATCGTGACACTCATAGTGTCTGGTGCGTCGGAAGAAGAAATTCGGACTTGTGTTACCAAAATGGTGACTCTGCGCAAAGCAGTTACTCTGGAAAGCAGCTGGATCGGAGGCTTCGATGAGTAAAAAACGGTTCGCAAAGGTATCGGTGAGCATTTGGAACGATGGCAAGTTCCAGGGGCTTTCGACTGAAGCAAAACTGATTTTTCTTTTTTTGCTGACGACACAGCTCAAGACGTTACTGGGGCTTGTTCCGGTACACAAGGAGGCGATCGCAAAGGCTTGCGGGCTCTCAAAGCGGCAGGGAGGCAAAGGTTTTGAAGAACTCCTCCAACAAGGCATGATCGAATACGACGAAGTGGGGCTTGTGTGGCTGCGCAATTTTTTCAAGCACTCGGGCCCCGACAACTCTAATGTTGTGAGCGCATGGCCAGCAGCCAGTGACTTGTGTCCCGAATGTGATCTTAAAGAAAAGGTCCTTGTTGTTGCTGGAGAGCACTGTCTTGCACGCGGAGCCCAGTTCGTGAAAGCTTTCCTCAAGGGGTTTCCAGATTACTGCCCGGGGATGGGTATCGGGAACGGTAGTGTTGACGGTTCCCCTATCAAAGAAAAGAGAGAAGAACAAAAAGAAAAAACAGAAGAAGACTTAACCACCGTTCGCATACGGTTCCCTTACCATGCGCTTCCCACTCAGTGGCGCAATCTGTGCGAAAAACTGCGGCCTGATCTCGACCCGAACTTTATCTTTGAAAAGCTTTTAAAGCACTACTCAACTGCTGCTAAACACGAAGAGAGGACTGCGAGCCAGTGGACGGAAACCTGGATTGGGTGGTTGAAAAAAGAGCGAATTTGAGGTCGAGAGCATGTTTGGTTTGATCCCTCAGTTTTCTCAGTCTTTGCAGAAAGTCCAAAAGGCAGAACAATCGCTTTGGAGCCTGTTGGCTAATAGTGCAGGATGGTCTTACTCAGACCTTCAAGGCTGCCCGATCAATGGGATTGCCTTGGGGGTTCTGAGAGATTTTTTCAAGGAAGATGCAAATTTGACGGTTGGCGTCATACCGTTCTGCGTGAGGAACTTTCATCCGCTTACGGCTGAAGCGTACAACTCCGGATGCCAGACTTTTGCCGAAACTCTGCTTTGGGCTGGAAAGCAGGACAGTTTTCCTCCAGAGGCGGTGAACTCGGCTTTGCAAGCCTTTGTCCGAAAGTACCTTGTGGAGGTTAACAAGTTAGCAACGATCAGCTCTGTTGGAGCCCAAGTCTGTTTTGGCATAGATCACGCCACAGCCAGAGCATTGCTCTTGTCTGACTTTGACCGATGGACGGCGGAGATTTTCGTAAGACACTTCCAGCCTCAGTTCTCTCTGATCGGGGCTGACGAAAGTTTGCGTGAGGATTTCAGGGATCCTGTGCAGTCGGCTTTTGTGGACTGGCTGATGGCGACACCAAAGCAAAAGAATGTGCAACGAAACAAGTTTTTACGGACGGCGTTCAGGTTCACAGATCTTCCGGCCGGAAAACACCAACCGCAGGACTTTGCCCTGCAGCAAGAAGATGCGCGACAAGTGTTGGCTTGCTGTGCGGCATTTGGCGTTGCATTGCCGACAGCTCAACGGCTGTTGCAGTTGTATGGATTGGAGGAGAAAGCAGCGTACAACTTGGCTCGGAGAAGCTTGCGTCGCTCGCAACCCCGAAATTCGCTCCCGCATTTGTCTCGCTCGAAGAGAGAAACAGATCAGGTTCAGATTTGTCGTTTGCTCATGAATAGAGCCCTTGACAGCTCGTACACGACAACGACTTTGATCGAAGCCTTCATATGGGCAAGTCTGGCGTCCGTGCAGATCGTACGACTGGGACCGGTTCAGGGGTATGAGGGATTTTGGGTCACCTGGATCGAAAAAAGAATGCAGGGCTATTTGCGAATGTTGGCAGCTTTGCCGGACAACTTATGCGGAGCGGACGAGTTCTGCTCCGCGAAGGATAACGTATTGGGAGAACACGATGACGCAGCCTGAATGGGGTGTTTTAGCGAATCCTGAACAGGCCGAGTTGCGTCGATCCACGAGCAAAGAGCAGGTGTTGTCGGCGATTGAGTCTGAAGTGGAGTCAATGCAGTTGGCTATTAAGAGCATTCGTCAAATTCTGTTGGTGAGTGGGTTGACAACAACCGATCTCTTTCATGACATGCGGCGAGAAACGGCGTTTTCAAAAGAAGAAACGCAACTTGCGCCACGGGTACGTATGGATGAGCGAAGGGGCACTCCGAGCTACTACTGGGAGAGAACCATTCGTCATGCATACCCGCTTAATGGTGTCCAAACAAACAATTTTCGATCAAAAACGAGGTCTTACAAAGCCTTTGTGCGCCGTAGAGGGACAAAGACGAAGGAGCGCATGCAGGTGTATTTGCTCTCCGAGCATGTACCTGTGCTCAAAAAGAGCCAGAGTGTTTCAATGAAAGTCTTCGCACAGGAACCGGAATGGGTGCGTACAGCGGCAGCGCTGATTGAACCGCAGCTGGCGGAATTGCGGCGGCTTTCGTCTGCGCTCAGTGATGTGAGCCGCAGCCTAGGGCGGTTTGATCGAATGTTGCATAAGCAGGCGGACAATGGGAGGTGAAGTCTGGTGTTCAAAGCACTCTTTGCCGTGTTTGCTAAAGGCGCATCGGTTTCTCCACAAGGCTGTGCTGACGAGGAAGTTATTCGATATCGAGATATTCCGAAGTGCACGAAGCTTGGTTTGGTTCACGATGGCTACCCACAAGTTATTGGCGTGCCTTTGGTGCCGCGAGATCCGGAATTCTTTTGCCAGCGGTACGCGGATGACTTGCATCAATTGATCAATCAGCTTCCGTTGGACAAGGTGGAGATTGATCGTCTGCTTATGCCTGTGCTGACCCGATTGATCAAGTGGGTCAACATCATGCTTGCCTCGGAAACACACCATCATTCCGGTGCGTGCGGCCTTTTTGTCCATTCGCTTCAATGTGCGCAAGCAGCTGTTGCAGTTGCCGAGCAGCGCTTGATGGGAAAGAACGGCACACTTCAACAACGATATCAGGATCGGCCGAGGTGGTTGCTGGCCGCGGGCGTTTTGGGACTCATCCACGACGTGGGCAAAGTTTTTGATGTTGAGGTGGTTGCTGATAGTGGAGACAAATGGAACCCGTTCTTGGAGTCAATGTGGCAGTGGGCAAAAAGAATCAATGCACAGCGCATCTTTGTGCTTTGGCGCAAGGATCGCGTGCATAAGCAGCACGAGTTGCGATCTGTCCGACTGGCATACAGCAGCCTGTTTACGGATGAATTGATTGCGTATTTTGGCGAGATCTCAGGTGACTTGATCCTGGGCGCAATAGACGACGCGGTTGTGTTCGGTGCCGGGCAACTTGGGGATGTTCTCAAGCAAGCGGAAGCTGTTTCCATCCAACAGGACGGAGCTGATCGTAAGCAGCTTGGGCCGGCGTTGACTCAAATGTCGTCGCCGTTGGTGACACCAATTTTGTCGGCCATGAGAAGCCTGATTGAAACAGGGTTGTGGAGTGTCAACAGTGAGAATGCAACGGTTTTCGTTGCAAACCAGGGAACATTTGTTCGTTTGACTGAGCATGCCGCCAGGGATGTTCATCAGAAAGCCTGCGAGTTTCAGGCTCCGTACGTGCCGGCAACACCGGATGGTCTGATCCGAGTGATGCAGGAACAGAATTTGCTCGAGTTGACTAAGGATAAAGAAAATCAAAATTCTCCGTTTTGGCGGATTGCTGTGGGTACTGATAACACTCGATTTCAGACCTGCATCAAGTTTCACGACGCGATGCTTTTGTTTGCGAACCAGAAAATGCCGTCATTGATTAATGTGTCGGTTTGCACCGGAGCTGCCCCGGCAAACATTTATGAAGTTGCCACTGTGGCGTCCCGAAAGAAGGAACTGCGATTCTTAGCTCCTGGCTCGGACTTTTTCCAGGGGCCGATCCAAGCTAAAGCGAACTTGTCAATGGGTTTCGTCAGCAGGGCTGAATGCGATGAAGTTTTAACAGAAGCACCCGATCCACAAGATACGAAGCGTTTTGTCGATCGAGTAATGAAAACGCTGCTTGAGCAGATGCGTGTCGGAGACGGGTTTTTAATTGAGGATTTCCATGTTTCGAAAAATGGGAATCGAATTTGCAGCTCGCGAAAAGTCGAAGGAATATTAGAAAAGCGCAGAATCAGCCAAAAGACGCAGGAAATGCTCATTAGGTTGAGTCTGACAGGCTGTAGGCTTGATTTTGATCCAAGTGATCATGCTTTCACTTTGAAAGAGGGTAATGTGGATGAAAAATCAAAGTCTGAGTCTAAGGTGTCAATTGGGTCCTAACCTGCCTGGGCGGCGAGCGGTGGCTTGTGTGATTGGAGCCGTCGGTTATTGCATAGCAGCAGCTTGTGTGCCCCAGATGGCTTTGCCGTTGGGCGTTGTGGGCGGATTCCTTGCTATTGAGAGTGCGTTCGGTATCCAGAAAGCGTTGGAGAAAATGCGCTTTGAATCAGCCATGCTAGGCAAGCATCGTCAGTGGATGACGCATGAGGAATTTTCTCAGGTGGCAATTCAAGCTGCGGGTGTGGGAGCGCGTTGGTTGGGCTATGGCTTTTCGTGGGATGCCGAACATTGTCAAAGCACTGTGGACTTCCTCAAACGGGACTGGCGTGAGCTTTATCGTCAGGCGGTGACGAACGCAGCAAAGCTGCGTTATGTGAAAAGTCATTGGGCTGACTGCTTTCTGCATCCCTTGAGTTTGTGGAGCGTTTTGCAAACCATGAAGGATGTAGTCTCAACGCAGCCTGGTTACGCCTGGATTCATGCAATGGGGGCAGAAAAACCGCTGTTGCTGCCAAATAAGAATTTCGAAGGACATGCGGCAGTTTTCGGGACCACGGGTGCAGGAAAGTCACGATTCTTGGAGCTGATGATTCATCAAGCGATTCTGATGGGGTACACGGTCATCGTGATTGATCCCAAAGGAGACAAAGGACTTGTCAAAACAATGCGTGCGGCCTGTAACAAGGCCGGACGAGAGTCGGATTATCTGCATTTTCATCCGGGGCATCCAGAAAAGTCGGTTAACCTGAATTTGCTCGCGAACTTCACTCGCTATGACGAGGTGGCTTCCCGTATTTCCGATTCGCTACCGGGCCAAGGTGGCGAGGGCCAGATTTTCATTGACATGGGGCGCGGAGCGTTACGTACGATTTGTAGCGGACTTGAAATCTTGGGGAAAAAGCCGACGTTTCGCAATCTTCATTATTTTTTTGCCAACCGCAGGGAATTGGCCGAACAGGTACTCTACAAAATTTTGGTTGAGCGATACGGAGCAGAGGAGATAGATGCGGCTTTGGCTGGGAAAAAAGCCACGACAAAGTTTGAAGCTTTGGTCATTTTTTATCAGTTGCGGCGAATAGCGACTCCGGAACTCGAAAGTATCATCGCTCTGGCAGAACGTGATGAGGATTCCTTTGCCAAAACAACGCAAAGCACTTGGCTGCTATTAAGTGCTTTGGCCGGAGGCGATCTCGGAAAAAAGCTTTCACCGTCTGATTCTGGCGGAAACGCTGAGCTGTTTTATGACACGAGAAAAATTATTGAACAGAAAGGCGTTTTTTATCTTGGTCTGGATTCTTTGACAGATTCTGGAATGGCTCGGGCCATTGGTTCCATGATGCTGGCAGACCTTGCCGCTACGGCCGGTGCTCGGTACGACTTTGAAAATGCGCCTGCTCCGGTCATGCTCTTTGTTGACGAGGCGGCCGAACTGACTTGTGAACCGCTCACCCAGATGCTTAACAAAGCTCGGGGAGCTAATTTCTCAATTTGCCTTGCCTCGCAGACGATTTCGGACTTCGTGGCTAAGGCGAAAGATCGTGCAGAGGCATTGAGAATTCTTGCGAATCTGAATAACTTTTTCGCCTTGCGCTGTAACGATTTAGAAACGCAAACATTTTTGATGAATCGAATTCCCAAAACGCGCATCTGTACAACAGTGAAGGCACACGGCGTTTCGACATCAGCAACGAATCTGATCGCCGAAGGCGGTTTGGTTAGCGAGCGAATCACGGAAGAAGAAGCCGATTTGGTTCCTGCTCCGTTATTGAGTGCTCTGCCTAACTGTGAGTATTTCGGAGTGGTAGCGGGCGGGCATGTGATTAAGGGACGAATTCCGATTCTCGTGGAGTTTGCCAAAGATTTTCAGGAGGCTGCGTGATGAGCAGTTCGAATTCAGTAAATCGACAGAACACGGGCTTTTTTGGCCTTGTTTGGGGAATGATATTCGGCCTTGTTTTTCTTTTGGTGTTGGCAGTTCCGATGGAAAACATCCGGCCCGTGGTTGATGCCGAATGGAAACTCAGTACGGATCTGTTTGGCTCTTGGGCTGTTGGGTGGACGAATCGGATCTATGACTTTTTCGGCGTTGAACATCTGATGCAGGAACTTGTCCGTTTGAGTGGTGCTGACCGCCCAAAGTTTGATATTGAAGCGCCGTTGGCTGACTGGATTATTAACCGCATTCAGGTGCTCAATGCTTTGCTGGTAATTGTCCTGCTGCGCATGGTCACGTTGTGCAGTTGGATGGCGATTTGTCTACCTGCTTTGGGAATTGTTCTCTTCTGCGGTTGGCTGAAGCGAGAGGAAAGCAAAAACGTGTTTTTCTTCACGTCTCCCTACAAGATGTCAAGGTGGACGTTAGGGTTCAAACTTTGTTTGATAGGGCTGGTTGTCGCAATGTTGTGTCCGACCGCAATCAGCGCTTGTTCCATACCGCTGATTTTATGTGTGTTGGTTTTCTTGAGTGGCAAACTGGTGAGTGGCTTGCAGAAGGAAATTTGAGGTCTGCGAGTGAAGTAGTGACAGGGTAGGTTCTGCGAAGTTAGAAGTCCTCCAGAACAGACCACAAAGACGAAAAAAAGCGCAGGTCCGCATTGTTGACAAGCGAGCCTGCGTTTCAAAGAGAGGAGAGTTAAGAAAATCAAATTACTTCTGTCGCTTGATTTCAAATTTATGACAGGTGTTGCACATCAACTCGGCCTTGTTTTTATTCGGAAGATGGCACTCTTCGCAATTGACTTCGCCGAGATGGCTGTAATGAGGATTAACAACAAAGTCTTTGGTTTTTTCAGCTAGCGCCTCGTATGACGCATGACATTGAAGGCACTGAGTTTTGGTAACAAACCCGTCGATAGACTTAGGCCACGATCCCTGATGCTTATCAACCAGGGTCTGGTCGGCAGCAAAAACAGCAAAATTTGCACACAATCCCAAAACGGCAGTCGTCAAAATCCACTGAACTTTCATTTTGAATCCCTCCCTCAGGCTTTTTTAGCTCGTGCCGCCATTTCGCGACCAACAATGCGACCGAAGACAGTACAGGCACCTAGTTGAGAGCCTCCGAGATAGTCTTTGTAGAACAAACCGCCGGCAGCGTTTCCTGCAGCATATAAGCCGACAATCGGTTTGTTTTCAAGATTGAGGACTCGTCCCTTTACGTCAATCTTTGGGCCGCCATAGGTAGCCGTCATTCCGCCTTCAAACGGGAAGGCATAAAAGGGGCCTTTGTCGACCTTAAAGGGCTTGGCGTAGGTGCATGGAGGGGTCATCTCAGCTGTCGTTTGATTGTCAACTGCTTTGTTGTAGGCATTCACTGACTGCATAGCCGCTTTTGGCGGAATGTTGGCTTTTTTGCAAAGCTCTTCAATCGAAGTGGCGCTGAAATAAACGGCATTCATGTTCTGATACTTTTTGACGGTAGCAGCATTGTTTTTCCACTTAGAGTCCATAACGACCCATGCTTTGTTTTCGGGCGTTAACTGTGCGCAAGTTTTGGCCTTTGTTACGTAGGTGAAACTTTCATCCACAAATCGCTTACCCTGCATGTTGACGATAACGCCATAGCCGCAATTTAGAACTTCGGCCGGATTTGTGTGCGTCTCCGAAGAAATCGGACCGGCATGGAAGTGTCCCATGTTCACCAATTTGGCAAATAATGGCTTGGTGAGAGTAACGTTTTCCCCTGTGACCGAATGCGATCCGCGTAGAGACAAGCGCGAAGCCCATTCGCCGATATAGATGCCTGTCAATTCCTGATTGGCAGAAAAACCTCCCGTGCACAAAGCGATGCCACCACGGGCATTAAAGCGAATTTTCTGCGTAGGCGTCTGTGCAATAACAGCGATTACGGCGCCGGCATCATTGGTTTCAAGCTTGATTGCCTTATGTTCAAAGAGAATCGGAATACCGCGTTCACGAGCTCTCTTCAGAAGAGTTTGCACCAGACCGCCACCCCCAGTCATGCCTTTGCCATCAACCTGACAGGCACGTCGCAAAATTGGCCAAGTGAAGTTGAGCACCCGTTTAAATGGAACCTTCAATTCGTCCTGTAACCAATTGACTCCGTCGGTAATGTTGTCGGTATATACCCGCGTCAAATCAGGATCTGCGCGACCTACGGACACTTTCATCATCGTGTCGTAGAAGTCCTCTCGGGAATCTTTGATGCCCAAAGAGTTTTGGAATTTTGTTCCCCAGGCGGCGATGCATCCCATAGAGTAAATGCTGTTGCCGTCGGGGCGGTCACACTTTTCCAGTACCACGACTTTGGCACCGGCATCGTGAGCGCTGATGGCTGTTACGAGACCTGCAGCGCTCCCGCCCAGAACAACAGCATCAAATGTCTGTTCAGGCATGTTGTCAGAGACCGTTTTTGGTGGATCTTTGGCCAGAGTTGGGGAAGCGGAAACGGCAGATGCTCCGAGAGCCGCAACAGAAGCCGACATAAAACGGCGACGGGATAAGAATTTGGTCGTCATAGCAATACGATTCCTTACAAAATCTTTGTCGATAGATGAGTCTCTCAGGCAGCACTCTTACGTTTTTCACGCAGCATGTTGAGCGCTGATCCGTAACGGAACCATTCAATCTGACGTTCGTTGTAGGAGTGGTTGACAGTGAACCGATCAACAGTGCCGTCCTCGTGGCGGCACACCATGCGTAAAGCCGTTCCTGGCTTCATTTCTGTCACACCTTCGATCGTAATTCGGTCTTTTTCCCGTACTTTGTCATAGTCTTTTGGGTTGGCAAATGTCAGTGCGAGAATTCCTTGTTTTTTCAGATTGGTTTCGTGAATGCGAGCGTAAGAGCGGGCTACGACGACTTCAACATTGAGAAATCTAGGTTGCATGGCAGCTTGCTCACGAGATGAGCCTTCACCGTAGTTTTCATCAGCAACAACGATGCTGTACATTCCTTTGTTCTTGTAGTCTGTTGCGACTTTCCAGACTTGGTCGAACTTCCCGGTCAGGTGGTTGTAAACGCTATCGAGCTTGCCGGGATGGAAAGCGTTTTCCGCTACCGAGAACGTGTTTTCACTGAGTTTCTTGAGGTTGCCGTAGAAGGCCACCCATTTTCCGGCCGGCGTAATGTGATCAGTTGTGCATTTGCCTTTGGCTTTGATCAAAAGCGGCAGATCCGTAGGATCCTTACCGTCCCAAGCTGCAAATGCTGCCAACGGTTGCAGACGCGTGTAGTTCGGGTCAACCTTGATTTCTTTGGTTTTAAATGTCGCCGTGATGCAGCCTGTTTCTGCTTGAGCGTAACCTTTGGGCGGCAATTCATAACCCTTGGCTGCAGTGAAGCGGAATTCTCCCTTTGCACTTTTGATAGTGTCGGTGATCGGATTGAAGGAAAGCGAACCAGAGAAGGCATAGGCCAGAGCCAAATCCGGCGACACTAAGAAGGCCTCTGTTAGAGGATTCAAATCGTTTCGCTTTCTGAAGTTGCGATTGAAAGTTGTCACTATCGTGTTTTTACGCTGAGGGTTATTGTCTCGTTTCCACATGCCACAGCAGGGGCCACAGGCGTTAGCCAAAATGGTCACACCAAGGCGTTCAAATTTTTCAGTGAGACCGTCTCGATCCATCGTAGCCTTGATGAGATTGGAGCCGGGAGCGAGGAATGTCGGGCACTGGAGCTTCAACCCTGCGGCGTAGGCTTGGTCAGCCAATTCGGCAGCTCGCGAGATATCCTCATAGGAGGAATTGGTGCAAGAACCGATCAAAACGGCTTCGATTCTGTCAGATAGTTGAAGTTTGGCAACATTGGTGCGCATGGATGACAAATCTTTAGTTGCATCCGGCGAGAACGGCCCTGAGACCTGAGGTTCAAGAGACGATAAATCAATTTCTATGACCTGATCGTAAAAGCGCTTGGGATCCGCATAGACTTCGGGATCTGCGCGCAGATCTCGTACGACTTTGGTAGCCATTTGGGCAATTTCTGCACGCCCTGTGAGGCGCAAGTAGTCGGCTATACGTGCGTCATAAGGAAATACTGACGAAGTCGCTCCGAGCTCTGCGCCCATATTAGCGATCGTTCCTTTGCCCGTAGCGGATAGACTTTCCACACCTTCGCCAAAATATTCAATTACAGCGTTGGTACCACCTTTAACGGTGAGCATGCCAAGAAGCTTCAAAATAACATCCTTGGGTGTGGTCCAGCCTTGCAACTTACCCGTGAGCTTGACTCCAATCACGCGGGGCACCAATACTTCCCATTCAACGCCGGACATGCAATCAACTGCATCGGCACCGCCGATGCCAATGGCCATACCACTTAAAGCAGAACCGTTTGGAGTATGCGAGTCACAGCCTACAATTAAGCAGCCAGGGAATGAGTAATTTTCGAGTGTCTGCTGATGAATGATGCCCGAACCAGGTTCCCAGAAATCAATGCCGAGCTTATCGGAGGCATCTTTCAAAAACTTATAGATTACGGCGTTGTCTTCGTTGGCGATGGCCAAGTCGTTTTTAGCGCCTTTGGAAGCCACAATCAGATGGTCTGCATGCAAGGAAGACGGCAACATCGTCTTAGGATAGTCTGCCACGAGGAATTGCTGCAGCGCTGTTAGTCCTAATGGATCTTGCATGATCAGGCGATCTGGCCGGAAGTTGGCGTACTCTTTGCCACGCACGAATTGTTTTGCATCCTTTGCATTGAACAGATGAGTAAACAGGATTTTTTCCGATAGTGTTAGCGGACGACCAAATGCTTTGCGAACAGCGACAACGCGCTGGGCATAGGATCCGTAAAACGAGCGGATCATTTCGATATCCCGGATCGGGTGCTGCACATGGGGGTCATCAACATCAGCAGCACGAGCAATAAAAGAATTTACGGCCATCGATGCTGCGCCCGCCTTAAAAAGAGTGCGTCTGGAAATTTCGCATCTCATTTTTTTCTCCTTTTTAGGGACTTTTTGGTGTCGTTACAAGAGCTGGAAGATATTCAATGGGACTTCCGCTTGGGGCAGTGTCTCATCAAACCATCGCTAGGTAGATTGCAAGCGATCAAGAAAAGCTTGACTATTGCGCTGACCAATCCTTTGTTCGGATGGGGCCTCGCTAGAATCGCCTCTTATGGTGGCTTTTAAGGATTGGCAATGGTTTTAAAGAAAGATTGCACCAAGGCAACTTGCAATGGCGGTTGGTCTTTTCGTGCTCTGCGAATCGGCGCAATTTTCGTTTGCGTGGCTTTGCTGATGTCTGTTATGTGTGTGCTTGATGCACATGCGCAAACTGGCGTACTTCTGGCGGAACAACTGCCAAATCAAAACTTGCACCTCGGACGCGTTCTCTATTCACCACAGGGTTCGCCTGATCCCGATCGCCCGTTCGTGCGATTGGCCGTTAATCCGTTTGCTCTTCCTAATCCCAACGAAGCTATCATCGATGGAACCATCCAAGCATTTGTCAATACGTTTGGAGAGAATAATTTCCGGGCTGAAGTGATTTCCGATACCACATACGCTTCCCAACCGGAAATTGTGGATCTTGTACTTGGGTCAGCAGGTACATATGCCAAAGCTGCTCCTGTCGGAGCTCGACCGCTTGCTACGTTATCAAGCGGATATTTTCCTAATCCCAACAAGGGGGAGGGGGCAGTTTTTGTTGTTCTTAACAATTCAAATATTCATAATTTTGGAGATATGAAGGGCAAACGAGCCGTCTTTCTCGACCCCAATGCATTTGCTGGTTACGCTGTAGCTCTGGGAGAAATTGCACGGCGCGGAGAAAATCAGGACACATTTTTCTCGTCGCAGATTTTTGCCAACGCTTCCATGCCTCGCGAAATCGACATGCTCCGGTCGAAAGCGGCCGATGTGGCTGTTCTGAGAACCTGTTTTCTCGAAGAACTCGAGGCTCGCAAGATTGATGTGTCAGATCTCCGTGTTGTCGGTGCTCGTTCTGACATTGGAGCAGACTTCCGATGTCAGACATCAACAGCGCTCTACCCGAACTGGACTATTTTTTCGATGCCCAAGGCCAGTCCAGTGGTTGCCAGATCCGCTGCCGCCACATTGCTTAATATGCCGGTGGATCACAATGCTTTGCAATGGAGCATTGCTTCGGACTTTACGCCTGTTGATGAACTCTACCGACAAATTGAACTCGGGCCGTACGAATTCCTGCGAACATGGACCTGGCAGCGGTTTTGGAATACTTATCGGACTCAGATTTGCTGTGTCATCTTTGTCTTGCTTGCATTGATTGCGTATGCATTCGGAGCGTCAAACATCATCTACAGACGAACTCAAGCTTTGCGCGACGCTCTTCAAGCGCAAAAACAACAGGCCGAGCGCATACGTCAAGCCAACGCTCGAATTGATGCCATGCAAAATTCGGCTGCTATTGCGCAAATGTCACATGCCATTGCGCACAACCTTAGACAACCGCTTTCTGCAATCGTAAATTTTTCGTTTGGCATCCGCCGCTTGCTGGATGTCTCAGACGTTGTCAATAAGGACTTGGTTGCTGAGGGTGTTGAAAAAATACAAAAGCAGGCAGAACTTGCGGAAAGCATTGTGCAAAAGGTTCGCGGATACAACAAAAAAGGCATAGGCGGGAATTTTTGCGACGATATTCGAAAACCGGCTCAACTGGCTTTGCAGACATTGTTAGCTTCACACCCATACAAAGGTACGGTTAAGTGCAGTTTTGACGAGGATCCGATTCCTCTGGCCATTGATGGTGTGGAAATTGAGCTTGTTGTTATCAATCTTGTTAAAAACGCTCTGGAAGCTGTCGAAAATCAAACCAATGGAAGGGTTGTTCTTTCGATACACCCGCAGACTACTGAAGCAGGTACTTTGCGTATTGAAATTTGTGTTTCTGACAACGGTTCGCCTGTTTCTGAGCCTATCCTTGAAGCGATGAACTGCACTCCGGTAACCACCAAGGTCGATGGAATGGGATTGGGGATCGCTATTGTCCGTATGATCGCCGAAAAACATGGCGGTCAAGTTCTTTTCTCACGAGGACAATCAGAAGGAATCCAAGCAAGAGTTGTTCTGCCGGCTAAGCGGCGTTCTGCTCAGCCTCCTGCAACATAGTAAGAAGGTCTATATGAACCGATGTGGAACCAAAACTCTCGTCAGACTGGTCGATGACAATACCGATTTGCTTGACTCGCTCGTCTATATGCTTTCGTGTGAAGGCTATCAAACAGTAGCCTATGGTAGCGCTGTTGAATTCCTTGAAAAGGATGATCCTGACATACCGGGTTGCATCGTTCTTGATGTACAGATGCCAGAGCTTTCTGGTATTGAGCTGCAGCAAAAACTTAAGGCGGGTTGCTCAAAGCTTCCCATCATTTTTTTGACAGCACATGGCAATGTTGATATGGCAGTGGAGGCACTGCTTGACGGAGCTTTTGATTTCCAGCAAAAACCAATTGACCCGCCGAAACTTTTCAATTCAATTGCAAAAGCGCTACGCACTGTATGCTTGACTGTACCTGTTGAAAATATTCACATCGAAATAGATAAAGTTTCTCGTCTATCCGAGCGCGAAGAGAGAATCCTTCGAGCTGTTGCCCGTGGCTTGACAAATCGCACGATTGCCGAATCACTTGGCTTATCCAAATTTACCGTGGATCATTATCGGCAAATGGGATGTGACAAAATCGGATTGCGAGAACCTGCTGATTTAGCTGCCTTCTTTTTGCGTACCGACGAATGGAGGCAATTTCACAGCAAACCATACGGACAGAAACGTCCCGAGGACCATTATTAAACAATGACTCAACAAAAAGAAGAAACTATTCCGTTAGTGCGTATCGTCGACGATAATTTGGACGCACTAGAGTCTCTTTCTTTTCTATTGCAAAGTGAAGGTTATGAAGTCATGACCTACACCAGTGCCGAGGAATTTCTTCGAGAGGATCGTCCATCACGGCCTGGCTGTTTAATTCTAGATGTTCGCATGCCTGAAACATCAGGTCTAGAGCTTCAATACATTCTCAATGCCAGACGAATCTGGATACCGATTATTTTTTTAACTGCTCACGGAAATGTTGATATGGCTGTTGAAGCCATTCAGGAGGGAGCGTTTGATTTTCAACAGAAGCCAGTCAATCCGGCAAGGATGCTCTCGTCTGTTTCCAGAGCCATACTGGCCGATCTAAAACGTCGTGGTCTGTCCACTTCAGCTAAAGAGAAGTCGAAGCTTTCTCTTTTAGGACTTCTAACACAACGCGAACGAATGGTTCTGGAATTGGCCTCGCAAGGGTTTACCAGTCGAGAAATAGGAGAGAAGCTAGGCATTTCTCGGCGGACTGCAGAGCATTACCGCGCTGATGGTCTTCGAAAACTGAATATCAAGACGGCCTCTGAACTTACCTTTCTTTTCGAGTTGGAGAAAGTTGCACTGGTTTGATCAGCAGAGGTCAGCAAAGCCATGTCCCGAAAACGAATGTTTCGACAAGCTCGGGCTGTTTGCTGAAAATTAAATACGGCAAAGTTGAGGATTTTCAAATTACCTAGCGACGGTGCAATGTGAAGATTTCCTGCGGATTGAAATTCCATCCAACCTCAGGAGATAAACATGAAAGCACAACTCAATCATTGCAGTCGGACACAAATAGCAAACCTCTCAAAAATTTTGTCCATTGCAGTCTTTGTTGGTTCATTGTCAGGCATGAGCCAGGCGGCACAAGTCCAACTTTACGGTGTTGTTGACACCGGAATTCGTTATTTGCACAGCGATCTTGACTTTGCTGGCAAGTACGACGCTAGCGATCGCTTCAGTATGGAGTCGGGGATGCAATCCAGTTCCCGATTTGGCTTCAAGAGCGTTGAAGTGCTCGGTAATGGACTGCAAGTCGGATTTGTTCTGGAGGAGCAGTTTCTGGGTGATACTGGAGCCATGGCTGACGCAGATTTGATGTTTAGGCGTGAGTCCAGTCTTTTCCTCCAAGGTGGAATGGGCAAGATTGCTTTCGGACGAATGGGTTCAGTCAATAACGGTGTCAGTTCCTGGGGACGTCACGCAATGATTTCTGCCTTTTCAACGTCATGGGGTAGCTACACCGCGAATGCTGATAATTTAGCTGGTAACTCCGGGCTCTGGGACAATATGATTTCGTACGAAACCCCGAATTTGGCAGGATTCAAGGTGTTTGCCCAATACAGTATGGGCAATCAGCTCGAAGTTGACGATGAGAAGTATGGTGTGGAAAACGAATCGTCATCAGATCGCTATCTGGCAGTTGGGGCAACGTATGCCAACGGCCCGTTAAGTCTGTACATAGCCGTTGACAGCGTTAATTACGCCACGTCAGGAACCGGAAGTAATTCCAACGCGGACGATTCTTTCACGGTGACGATTGGTGGTAACTACAACTTTGATGTTGCCAAGTTTTTTGCAGGTGCTTCCTACTTTGATGAAGTCAAAATGTCCAACTATGGCGGCGCAGCATCGGATTATTTCAATCATGAAAATTTTGGCGATTTTTCCGCTTCCGATCTGAAAATCAAAGGTTGGAGCATAGGCGTATCAGGCAGTATTCCCGCTGTTGGAGGCGAAATTCTGCTGGGGACGGTCTATCTTGACGCCGAAGCTGCCGACACCATGGAAAAGTACGACCGAGCAGGTACTTTTGCAAATGCGGAAATCAACCGTTGGATTGTTTCAGCAGGTTATAACTATCCACTTTCCAAGCAAACAAATGCCTACGTGATTGCCACCTATGTGCAAGATAGCATCGAAGCTGTCCAAAATCACCAAGATGCTGATCCTACTGTGTTTGGTGTCATGATCGGCATGCGTCATAAGTTCTGATGGGGTGGAAACTCATTTCCATAAATGAGACATCCTCAAACGCTTTGACTACGTATTTTGTGGATTAACGGATGCTGTTGCTTTTTGAATTTTGTGAATGTTTTGGCAAAACACGCGGTACAGATGAATCCAAGATTTGATACTGCGATCACAATTGTCGGGAGTGATGACGCTGTTAATCGCAAGAGTGTCAGTCCAGGCAACCAAGGTGTCGAGCATTTGGGTGAGATTGAGTAGCCTCAAGGAATACGATGTACGTGCAGGTACCGTGAAGGTTCGCGTGTGGTCATAGACGAGCTTGCGGTTTTCTTCCGGTACTTGCGCCTCAATAAGCTTTTGTAATTCGGCTACAGTGGCGGACAAGCTTGACGAAAATCTTTCAAACAGATCGTGCAGAGCTTTTTCGGCTTGGCGTGCGTCAGCAATTCGGTACTGATTGCGCGCGATACTGGTGGCGGCGTACAAGGAGTAGTCCACTCGGATATAGACGTGTTCAAAGGCCTGTTGCACCTGATTGGTGTGGATCACAATAGTTTTTGGCAGGACAGGTTTGGAGTAGTCCGCGGAGACTTTGCGCCGTTGAGGTTTGATATCGGGAATCGCATCGTGAGCAAAGTTTTCGGAGTGAGAGCGCAGGTTTGTATGTCGTGCAGCTCTTTTTGATTTTGGAGGTTGAGAATCCGGCATGTATTGCTCCAGGTCGTTGAATTTTTTTGAGGGTACCAGGCACGGTGACTGCAGATAGGTCAAGAATCTGCCAGAAATGGCTGTTTTTGGAACAATCTGCCGGAACATAACCGATTACAGTACAAAAGAACAAATGCAGCTTGCTGCCGTGCTCTCCGATTGACACGTAAAAGCGATCGGGCAGTCCTCCGTGATGACTGTGACGCGGGTCGTGCGCTGAACGACAAACAAAAACAGCTTTTACCGAAGCAGTGGCAGTACAGACTGCTTCAACAATTAACCCGAATCCGGGAGTTCATTCCCGGCTGACGGGCGTGGGCTCCCTTTTTTAGGAGCTCACACGATGCATGAAGATGCACTTTCACCGGAATTCAAGTATTTCGGATCTGACGTCTTTTCGAACGTCTACGACGGTGAAAAGAAAATTGAAATGCCGAAGTCTCTTCAGATTCTCGGCTTTTCAGACGACAAAGATCCCGGTGTGCCCAAAGCCCACGAGAACTACGTTTTCAGGCGGGAGGTACTTCGGGATTTGCTTGGGTTTCTTCGCAAGCCCAACCACGATGCGCTTTTCATCACAGGCCCCACAGGAAGCGGGAAGACCAGTGCGGTTCTCGAGACTTGTGCTCGACTTAACTGGCCGGTTCAATCGCTCACCCTGAGTGCTCGTTTTGAATTTGCGCAGCTCACCGGTCACTTCACTTTCGCTGCAGCAGCAGTCGGTGAAGCGCCCCAGATGAGGTTCCAATACGGTCCTCTGGCTGTCGCGATGAAGTACGGTCACGTGCTTGTCCTCAACGAAGTTGATCTGGCGGATGCCGGAGAACTCGCAGGACTCAACGACATCCTTGAAGGCCGGCCACTTGTACTTGCCGAAAACGCAGGAGAAATCATCCAGCCGCATCCGATGTTCCGTGTCATTTGCACGGCCAACTCATCTGGTGCTGGCGACAACTCCGGGCGTTACGTCGGCGTACAGCAACAAAACCTTGCCTTCATGGACCGCTTCCGCTTTCTGGAAGTGCCGTACCAGGATGCCAAGGTCGAAGAAGAGTTGCTGACGCAGTTGGCTCCGGCCATGAAGCCCGTCTTGGGCGGCATGGTGCAGCTGGCTAACGAGGTCCGCAAGCTTTTTACCGAAGGCAGGCTATCCGTGACGCTTCCCACGCGCACTTTGGTGCGTTGGGCGCAGATCGCACAGGACTTTCGCAACAGTCCCAACTCGTTGGAGTATGGACTGCAGCGAGCGCTTCTGATGCGAGCAGAACCAGAGGAAAGCCAGGCCATCGTGGGGCTTTGCCGCACGGTCTTTGGCGACGCCTGGTCTTCGGCCACTGAAAAGTAGCCACTACTTTTATCCGCACCCGTCATAGGGAAACACACTTCCCTATGGGGGACGAGTGTTTTCTTGTGGCGGGTTTCTTTTTTGAAACGAACCACATAGGAAACATTCATCATGGAAAATCGCGACACCTCTGCAGCAAAGGCTCAGACCCAAGGTTTGATTGCCCGTCTTGCCGGAAGGTTCGGTGTTGAGCCGAACCGCCTTTTGAAGTGCCTGACCACTCAGGTCTTCAAGCAGGCTGACGGCAGGCAGCCCAGTACCGAAGAGCTCATGGTTCTTCTCCTGGTCTGTGAAAACTTCGGCTTGAACCCTTTTAACCGTGAGATCTACGCATTTCGCGGCAAGAGCGGCGACATTGTTCCGGTTGTCAGTCTTGATGGTTGGGCAAAGATTGTCCGAAGCCAGAAGGACTTCAACGGCGTGACATTCGCTTTTTCGAACAATACGGTCAAAGTTCCCGGGTGCGCTCAGGAACTTCCCGAATTTGTCGAATGCGCCATGCGGCTCAAAGGCGTTGATGAACCGATCGTGATCCAAGAGTTCATGGTCGAGTGTTTCAACGACAAGAGCCCGGTATGGAAGAAATGGCCGAGGCGAATGCTTCGAACCCGAGCTTTCATCCAGTGCGCTCGCCTGGCTTTCAGTCTGACGGGACTCTACGACGAAGGCGAAGACTTTGCCGAAGATCTCTCCGGCATGGTTGCTACGGGATCGGTGCCGCCTCAGGCGCAACAGCCGGCTATTGCTCAAACGAGCGCACCGAAACTGGCGCTTGAACGCGAAAAGCTCGACGAGATGCTTGGAAAGCTCATGGTATTTGCGCAAAACCAGCCCAACGGTTGGGAGCGCGCAGCTCGATGGGTGGAAGCCAAACTTACAGGTGACGACCGTCTGTATGCGGAGGAAAAACTGCGCATGCAGCAAATGGCCATGCAAGCACAGGAACAGCTTCCGGAAGCGGAAGATGAGACTCCGAACTTGATCAACGAGGAGGACAGCCGTGCGTTTGCTTGATCTTGAGCAGCGCAGCGAGGCTTGGCTTGCTTGGCGACAAGCCGGCATCACAGCTACGGAAAGTTCCGTCATCTTGGGACTCAATCCGTACATGACGCCGTGGCGTCTATGGTGCGAGAAGGTCGGCAGGGCACAACCGGCAGACCTTTCAGCCAATCCGTTGGTGCGCTTTGGAATCGAACACGAAGACGAAGTGCGCCAACTCTTTGAGCTCAAGCACCTTGACGTGATCATGCCTGCATGCGCGGAGTTCGATGAGGATCCAATCTTTCGGGCTTCCTTTGACGGACTCACATCGACGATGGAGCCCGTGGAGATCAAATGTCCGAGCGAATCAACGCTTGTGGACGTTCGACAAAACGGGCTTGAGAGTGCCGCCTGCCGTTTGTACCGCATACAAGTTCAGCACCAGCTGATGGTAAGCGGAGCGCAGCACGGTTGGCTTGTGTTCTTCGACCGCACGACAAACGATCTCATTGAGTTCGTGATTGAGCGTGACGAGGATTTGATCACAGAGATCCGCTGCAAAGGACGCGAGTTCTTTGATCGGTTTGTAGCCAAGCGCAAGGAGCCTCCGAAGGATCCGACCCGCGACATTTACGTACCCAAAGGTGATGTGGATATTGCCCGTTGGAACCAGTTTGCCGCCGATTACGCGGCAGCGCAGAAGGCCGTGGACGCTTTGCAAGAGCAGATCGATGCGTACACCGCCATCAAGAACCGTTGCAGGGATGAGCTCACTGCCATGATGGGTGAATTTCTGCATGCGGACTTTGCCGGCGTTGCGATCACCAAGCGCGCTTTGCGCGGTACGGTGAACTACAAGGACTTTTTGCAGGCCAAAGGCATCGCTGAGAGCGAGTTGGAAGCTTTTCGAGGAAAAAGTTCCGAGAGTTGGCTGGTGAGGGTGACACCCGACAAGCTGCCGAAGGACTTTCAAGACGAAGAGCTTGAAGCCGTTCTGATGCAAGTCCCGGCAAGCGAATCCTTGTGGTTTTAAAACTTTGTTTTTCCCGTGCGGGAAGAGTGAAAAAACTCACTTCCCGCAAGGGAACGAGCCATTTCCTCTTCCCTTTTCGGGATGGAGAAAACTGATGACTCAACAAAGAAATGATGCAGTGATAACAAATTCGGACATTATTGGACGAATCGTTGTAATCGTTCCGCGTTTTACGCAGTGGACCGGAACCCGCGCGATGCACGAAGGCGACTACACCATCGGCACGGGCGGGCAGTTGCCGCCCAAAGAAGTGACGAAGTCTCTGGGGCTGAAGGCAATCATTGATACGCAGGAGCTGCGTGTGTTTGATCGCATCAAGCACAAGGCCGAGGTGCTTCTGGAAGGCTGCGGCGTGAAGTATCTCTCAGGATGGGCGATTCCGGAGGATAAGGCCGACGAGGTGTTCAAGTCCTTGGACGCACTGGTTGAGCAGTATGCGATGGAAAAAGCCGACTTCTTGAGTCGATACGACGCCTTGGTGAAGGATTGGGCCGATAAGAACCCTTCTTTTTCCAAGGAGATCATGGAAGGCAAGCTTGACGTGAATGCTGTTTCCGAGCGCATAAACGCTGGATACGAGACGTTCCGTCTGCAGCCTGTTTCTGCGGAAAAAGCGCTTGCTCTGGCAAAAAGCATTGGAGGTTTGGCTTCCGAACTGATTGCGAGTGTCACACGCTCGGCAAGGATCTTTTTCAAGGAGAGTTTCCTTGGGAAGACCCGCGCCAGCCGCAAGACGGTAAATGCGGTGCTCAAAATCCGCCAGAAGCTGCAGGGCTTGGCTTTCTTGAGCTCGAGCATCCTGCCTGTGATCGCTTTCATCGACAAAGTGCTCTGCGAGATGCCCTCCGAGGGGTATTTCTCCGGAGAACCCTTCTGGAAGCTCGCCGCTTTGGTGAAAACTTTGGGCGACGCAACGCTTCTGGAAGAAGTCATGGCCGATCCGGCGTATGCCGCAGCAGCATTCCCGACGCAGGAGACGGAAAGCTCTAGTGCACAAGAGGCATTAGATCTTGACGTGCCGCAAGAGGACGCCAACTCACACTTGCCGATTAAAGATTCAAGCGAAAGCTTGGATTCGCCGCAACAGGAGAGCCCCTCCGAAAGCCCTGATTTACAGGGCTTCGTGAAGGGGGATGAAAATCAAAAAGATCTCTTCAGGGAACTGGAAGAGTTTTTTGATACGCCTGTTGGGCAAGGAAAGTTATCGTCAGAAAACCCGACGACAACTGCAAGTGAAGGAGATCTCGTGGGCAACAACGACGAGAAGGCGTCGATTTCTCAAGTGGCTGTTTCGCACGAGTGTTCAGAGCCCGTTGTTCCCGTCACAGTTCCGGCCGTCGATGTGGGCGAAGGGTTGTACTTCTGACCTGACACGCCTTTTCCTTGGTTTGTCATCTTTCCCCGCAAGGGCATCTTCATTGCCCTGCGGGGAGGGAGTGCCTTTGCGGGATTTCATTTTGGAGAATCCCATGAAAGCACATCACACAGCAAAGCCGCGTTCGGTGTTCGAGCAAAGTCTTCCCATTGTGGCGGCTGCGCTCGGACGCCTGTGCGGCGTGGCAATCGAGTTCGGCGGTCAGGTTCCCGCAACGGACGGAAAGACGATCTACATGCCGATGCCCGAGACAATGGCTGTCGAGGACGAACTCAAAGTTCTCGGCATCCTGTGTCATGAAGCCGGGCATGTGCGTCTGACGGACTTCAGAAGCGTGGGCCAAAAGCTTACTCATTTTGAGCGGGCCATTGACAACGCGCTCGAAGACTGTCGCGTCGAAATGGTGATGAGTCGCCTTTATCCCGGAGCAGAAAGCCTTTTTGAGAGGGCGCATGCCTCCAAAGTGCAGGAATTGGTCAGCTGGGAAACGTTTGACGAGCAAACGCTTGTCCCGCTTTTTCTGTTGGCCATATCCGAAGAAAGGCTTCTTTATCGCAAGTGGTTAACGCCGCTGACGACCAAACTCTCTGAGCACGTGAAACAAACCTTCGGCAAGGAGGTATCGGCAAAACTCGAGGCTCTGGCATTTGAGGTCCGGGATGCAAAAAGCACGCAGGATGTCGTTGCGATTCGCAAGCGGATCATGCGGCTTTTAAAGCGTGAAGCAGCCCGGCAGGAGTCTTCTGCAGCATCAGTCGCTTCTGACAAGGCCGCCTCGTCGGAAAACGGCAAGACAGATCAGTCGTCTGGCTCGTCCAACGGGTCAAATGAGAGTTCTGACACTGCGTTGGAACGCCTCTTGAAGCCCACGTTGAAACCGGTGGTTAATCCTCTGGATATCTCAGGAAACTTCAAACGGCTTCAGGCCGATGAAAGTGTGCCGGGATTGAAGGTTGATCTGACCGGGCGTATCCGACCGGCACCGGCCAAAGAGGACGTTGGGCTTGAGCGCCTTGCGCGTGCCCGAAAAGACTCTGTAGCGCTGAGACTGGCACTGCGGGGACTCGTACAAGCCAAGGCCAGATGCGGGCGGCGCATCACGGATCGCGGCCGACGGTTCAGCACGACGCATCTGTGCCGGCTTGTGGTGTCTGACGCAAGAGTCTTTGAAGAGCGCACGGAACGACAGGCACCCAATACGGCCGTTCATGTGCTTTTGGACATGAGCGGCAGCATGGGAGTGGCCGGAGGCGATCTTGCGGTTCGAGCGAGCCTCGGACTCGTTCTGGGGCTTGAAGGAATACGTGGGGTCAACCCGGCGCTGTCGGTGTTTCCGGGCGCAGCCTGCGGGCACGCTCAACAGGCGATCTGCACGGTGCTCAGGCACGGTGAACGCCTTACCCAGGTGACACCGGGACAAATTGGTGCCATTTCCAGTTGGGGCGGCACGCCGCTTCAACAGGCTCTGCAGGCGGCGGGCTTTGCGCTTGCCGCTTGTCGGGAAGCCAAGAAGGCGCTCATTTTGATCACAGATGGGCGAGTGAGCGTGCAGGCAACGGCGCAGCTCATCGAAGACTTGAAACGGGCCGGCATTCGTGTGTTCGGAATTCAAATCGGTGACATCAACGACCTCAACGGGTTGCCGATTGATTCCGCGCATATTTCCAATGTCGGCGAGTTGCAGCAAGTGCTTTTTGGCTTTGCCAAGAAGCTCCTCCTGTGAAGGAGGACTCACTTTCATCAACCCGAAGGGGACTTCGCTTCCCTTCGGGGAAGGTGGGTTCCCTCATCTGTGCAAATGCACAGAACAACAAATCAACAGGGGATGTTATGACTTACCGATTGGATGTTTCTGTCGTTCGAGAAGCGGCGCGAGGCCACTGGGATGCGATTTTCTGTGCGCTGGCACCGATGCTCAAGGCAGCGATGCAACAGCCCGGAAAACACGTGCCGTGTCCGATACATGGCGGCAAAGACGGCTTTCGTCTGTTTCCTGACTACGCAATGGCCGGCTCTTGCGTTTGCAACACCTGCGGAACGTTCCGCGATGGGTTTGAAACGCTGGAGTGGCTGCACGGATGGGGATTTGCGCAGACGCTTGCGAAAGTGGCTTGGGTGCTTGGACTGCAACCTCGACAAGGGGAAGAAGTCGTTGCACGCGAGACGCTTAATCGCAGCTATCGCGGCCACATCTTGTCCATGGGAACGCCATCAGTTCGGCAGCCGCGGGCCTTTGAAGGATTTCTCATCGAGATTGACGATGAGATCTCCAATTCTGTGTGCAAGCTCGGAACTCGCTCGCTCAGGCAGGCTTTGGCGGAAGCAAACGTCAAGCAGCACGAGAGGGTGGAGATCGTGCTTGTAGCGCGAGAACGTCTCCGTTGGCCAAGTGGTTTGACTCGCACTCGATACGTCTGGTGCGTGAAGCGCTTGATGTCAAAGGCGCAGGAACAGCTTTTCTCGGCAGAAAAAGCGCAGCTCAACGGACAGTTGGCCGGTGCCATTCGCTCTCGGTGGCTGAATGCTCTGCGGTTTGATGCGTCAGATCCGGAACAAAAACCATTGCAGCTGTACCTGAAACGACGAGCCATCGCCGATGTTGAAGAATCGTTTATGAAAGATCTTCGCTTTGAACGAAGGTTTTTCGACTGCGAAAGTCGGCAGTGGCATCCGGCAATGGTGGCAGCCGTGCGCGACGTCTCCGGGCAACTGGTGACGTTGCATCGCACTCTGCTTACTGGCGACGGGCATAAGGCTGACGTCAACGTTCCGAAGCGTCTCATGCGCTTGCCTGACGACAGAACCATCAACGGATGTGCAATTCGCTTCGGTGAACCGCACGAGGTTTTGGCTTTGGCAGAAGGCATCGAGACGGCTCTTTCGGTTGTGGTCGCTACGGGGCTTCCGTGCTGGGCGTGTATCTGTGCGCACGGCCTGGAAGCCGTGGAGATTCCGGATGGTGTCCGAGAAGTCTTGATCTTTGCAGATAAGGACCGCAGCTGCACGGGAGAGCGATCGGCGCAGGAATTGTGCCGTCGGCTTCAAGCTCAAGGTATCGAAGCTGCCATCGAGGCAGTGCCTTTGAACATACCAAGGGCGGAAAAGGGCATCGATTGGAACGATGTTTTGGTTCGTATGGGACCAAGCGGATTTCCGGATGCTCTCTGACTCAATGCTCATCGTTTCTCAGGCAAGTTGCCTGAGAAACGATAAGGAGCGCTTGGTCTTGATGCACTCAGTTCCAAACGCAAGGATCAGCAAGTTCGCTCTAGACGGAAACTCACTCGATATCGGTAAAAGTGAACGTTATTTAGCATTGAAAGCGAACGGCGCAATTTTTGATCGTCTTCTAAGGCGACAATGGCTCCTTCCACTGTTTGTCCTTCTTCACAAAGCATTTCCTGTACGTAGGCCATGTAGCGCAGGATTTGGCCGACGACGGCGTCGGACGTTTTGTTGCGCTTGAGTTCGACGACCAGAAGGCGCTTTTTGTCTTTGCTGATGGCGAGGATATCCATTGGCCCCGTATCGGTCGGGTATTGTTGGCCGGTCTGCCCGTCATCATCTTCGTAAATCTCGAATTGTTTGCCAAATTCGGTGTTTTGCCAATTGGTTACAAGAAAATCTTCAAGATGTTTTTCGAGTGCGAAAATATCTTGAGAGTCGCTAGTTTCGGCTTCGTTTCCATGTGGATTTATCAGGTTGTTGATTTCATCGGCGTAGGCGGACAGATCGCAACAAGTTCCGAGTGACCCCGAAGAATTTTTTAACGCTTGGGACATCGAAGAACGTGGTATGCGTTCTTCGTTCCAATTAACTCGACGTCGATGAGGTAATGCCGTGTCCTTGCCTGCGAAGTAGTACTCGGACGTGATAGTGCCTACGGCATAGTTGCCGTGGCCGTCGGGCATCAAGACAACATCATTAATATTCAAGCCTTTGCAGATTGTCCACAACTTTCCACAAGCAAGTCCGGCCGCAATTTTGCTGGCACCAGGTTTGTTTGCAAGATAAATGGGAATGTACTTTGCGTTGAAATCATGCCAATCCTCGGTCAGGTCGTTGGAGAGATCCGTAGAAAAGTCCCAGTCGCCGCCGATGAAGCCACCGTCTATACACTGCTCGAAAAACATGGACCGGCGGCCTGGCATGATGCGGTTGTATTGCTTGGTCATACTGACTTCATCCCTATTTTTTTGATTCTTCCTGTGGTGTTATCCATACGGTAATTCATGATATCTCCGGCCACGATATGCTCAGCAACGGCAACAGCCGTTTCACGATCCACCGCGAACCATTCTGATGGTTTGTAGGGCTTCCCCTTGGAACTGATCAGTGTCATGTTGATGCGCTGTTTGGCAAGGAATGCATGAATCAGATGCTCTACTTTTTGAGGATTGAGGTTGTAGCAATCCAGAACAGCAAGAATGCGCACGGGCGCCTCCAGATAGGTGGGATCGTCTTCCGCTCCTTTAATCCGTTCTTCCACACTTTGAGTGGAGTAACCGATTTTGACGAGTCTGCCTTGGTGCTTGAGGTCGGCAAGTACCGGGGACTTGGTTTCGCTTGCCAATACATAAATGCACCCGGTGGCTTTGTCCTTATGGGTGATTCCTTTAGCTTTCTCGTAGAAAGCCTCTTCCGAAAGAAGCACTCGGCGACCGTTTGGATCTTTGTAGAGAGCGCGACTCAAGGATCGTTTGAGAATATTGGTTTCAATTCCATTTTCGAAGACGACTCGAAAACGCGGATTGTCTCGAACATACTGCGCTCCAGATTCTTCGATGATGCTGTCCACAATGCAAAGCAGGCCATTGAGGATAAAAAATTCACCGATCTCGATTTGCGATTCATTCTTAAAACGCGCCGTTTTGGTTTTGCGGTTGAGAATGTCTCGCTGTGTATCCTGAAAGAGCTTTTCGAACTTGAAGAAGTCCTCACACTTTTTGCGTGAAGCGATTTCATCCGGCAGGTTTCGCGTGTCGGGTTCGGCTGTTTTGACGTGATTCAGATTGAAGATGGAGCTGTCGATGTTTCCTAAAAGCCCAGAGGTGTCGTTTTGCAAGATGTCGGCGAGCGAACTGAATGATTTATTGGTCGGTTGTTCTTGGTTTTGCGGAACGCTTGGAACTTCTTTCAGTAGACCAACGGTATCCAGTTGCTCAACCTGCTTTTTGAGATCATTTCGAGTCCTATAGGAAGTAAGGCGAGCGGCCAACTGCCTTTCACGAAAGTCGGCTGCGTTCAGATCCGGAACCCGATGATGTTTTTCGTAGAACTCAATGATCGCCTGAAAATTAATTTCAACCACGGAGCGTGGTTTGGCTTTCGGTGCAGCAGGCTTGACGTTAGACAAGAGGCCAAGAGGATCGCATGCGCCCGACAAAAGATCGGCAAAAGTAGTCGGAGTCGAAAATTTGGGCATGACTCAGTTCCCCTGTTTAGCCATGTTTTCAGCCAATTTGCGGCGAACGAAGGCAAGAACTTCGCCCAGTCGTTTCTCATACGGATCGTTTGACATAGGCGAGGGCTCCATTTTGTGCGAGGCCACGAACTCCTGAACGTTCGGCCATAGCAGGACGGCTTCCTCCTCCGAAACTCCCGAGCGGTTTGAAGTCACCATGTCTTGAATGGTTTTGAGCATGGGAGCGGTCACGGTCTTGGATAGGATTTCATAAGCCCCTTGGAACGGATTGATCGCGGAGATGAGATCAATGTTGAGCTTTTCGATATTGATGAATCGCTCACCAACTTTGAGAAATTCGTTGCCCTTCTTGGACGGATCGCGTTCGGATTCTTCTCCGTTGTTAGGAGCATCGGACGAGTCAGATTCATTTTCATCGCCTGGTTCTACTACGACTCCTGGCGGCAAGTCCTCTCTGTTGACCAGACCACCGTTGCCGTGAATCACCATCTGGGTGTGGGCGGCAGTAGCTACATACTTTGCTTCCTCAGGAGTGAGGTCTGGGTACAGGCGCGTGACGACTTTGGGCAGATCCTCTTCCGTGAAGAGCGGCGATTGCTCTTTCTGAACGATCATTGGAGCAATAGTCTTGGTGTCTTGAATGACGGCGGTGATGACATCGTTGATTCCGCCTTCTTGCAGAATCTTTTGTACGCGAGCGGACACGGGGTGCTCGATATCGTCGAGAATGATGGTTCCGGGCTTCACTTTTTCACCAGGCTCGATCAATGAGCGCGGTTTGAAGGTGATGTTGGGCGCAAGTACTTGCTCCATCAATAACGATACCGTGATCGCCTTGAGCATATTGTTGACGGAGGTTTTGACGTCATCGTCATCAGCATCCGGCTGCGCGATCAGATTGGTGAACTGTGCGTGTGTTTTGCCCTCGCAGTCACGTGTTGCGCGGCCGATAATTTGGATAATTTCGGTGAGCGACGACCGATAGCCAATAGTGAGAACATGTTCGCACCAGGGCCAGTCAAAGCCTTCTTTGGCCATGCCCAGAGCAATGATCACGTCCATCTGATTGGCATTTTTGATGTTGCGAAGGTACTCTAGAACATCGACTCGCTTGGCGTCATCCGTGACAAGGTCAGCGACAAAAATGATCTTCCCGTTACGCGTTTTGACCTTGTAGATTCCGGTTTCAGGATCTTGAGACAGAACAGTTCCCAGGACGTCCAGGATTCGATCCACTTCATCGAGCTTCATGCCGGTCGATTCCATGGAGTTGACGTTAGGGATGTGGACAATCGTCTTCTTATTTGTGTCAAGAACCTCTTTGAGAGCATCAAAGTACCGCCCCTGATAGAAGTGGTAACCGATGCCGAGTGACTTGAGGTACTTGTACCCGTTGAGCTGTTCGTAATAGGTGTAGGTGACCTGCGTGAATTTAGCTTCGTCTTCCGGGCGCAGAATAGGTATGGCGTCACCTCGGAAGTAGGAACCGGTCATAGCAACGATGTGAGCCGTGGAGTTTTGCATCAAGTCGTCAATGATGCCGCCGAGGATATTTCCATCTTCAGCAGAGGTGTGGTGAAACTCATCAATCGCTATGAGAGCTTTGTCGAATAGCTTTGCGTCGGCCAGTTTCTCGAAGGCAAATCGGAACGTAGCGTGCGTGCAGATGAGGTAGTGCTCGTCGGAATTGGTCATGAATTCCACAACACGATCCACTTTGCCCACATTACCGGGGGTGCACAAGTTAAATCGTTCGTCAACGTGCCAGTCGGCAAAGAAACCGTAACTTGTCAGATCGGTATCTTTGAACGAACCGCCGATCGACATTTCAGGAACGGCGACGATGACCTTATCTAGCCCCTGTTTGATGACTTTATCCAAGGCAAGAAACATCAATGCACGGGACTTGCCGCTGGCAGGTGGCGCTTTCAACAGAAGGTACTGAGCCTCGCGCTTTTCATAAGCACGGGCTTGCATTTCTCGCATGCCCATGGTGTTTTGGCGAGTGCTATTGCCGGTTTGGGCGTAGCGAACGGTTAAAAGATCGGTCATCGGTTAAGCCTCATTGAAAAGGTTGGAATCGTCTTCACCATTGACGAGTCTCTCGTAACGCTTAAAGAGGTGAGCAAGGCGTTCTTCGTCGTTAGCAAACGGCTTCCTACGATAAAGTTTCTCAACAGCAACATCCAATTCGCAGTGTGCTTTTCGCAGGTCAGCGGGCATCTTGTCGGGATCGTAGAGCTCCGCAAGTGTCATGTCAGGATGGAGTGCTCGAGTCATCAAAATGTTCTCTGCTAAATTTGCGATCAGCGCACGTTGATTGTCACTGACCTTAGGCCACGCAAACGTGTTGTAACAGAGGTCGCGGGAATAGCGATAATCGCTCTTTAAGCGACCACAAACTGTCCTCATCCAAGTCATGTGCATACGGGATTCGAGAATGCCGAAGTCGTACAAGGTTCCGTTGGGGACGATGTGATTAGCGTCAGTCGAAATTACATCACTGCCAACAAAATCCATAGGAATATATTCCCGACGTTCGGAAGATACGCGGGGAATCACAATTGCCGTTTCTGGGTTGTTCAGATCACGGAATTCGTGAGCGCGTTCTGCCAATCGGTTACAGCCAGGGTCCTTACTGGCTAATCGAGTTTGTCGGCATTGTTCAATACGGTCAGCAACGATCGGGATCTGTTTGATGGAGTCAGGCGCATTTGTGAGCCAAAGACAATAGCGGGGTTGATTGTGAAGCAGTTCTCGTGAGCCTACGAGTTTTTTGATGTACGGCAATAAGCTACTGATTTGGGCGAATTGTTCGAGATCTTCTGCGTTGATGATGAGGTTCCCACCATCATTAGGCATATTGCCGAATGAAGCTTTTTTATTTGCAGACAGAGGGCGAGAACTCTCTTGCACGAATAATCGGGGATTCCCGTTGTCAAGCGCAATGACTTTTTTCCAGGGTAAACGCAATGAGACCTTTCCAGAGAG